>Ga0247812_10000039_pt1 | contig 233841 bp, 215 predicted proteins | sample UWRJL149409B1_FD_178011 | JGI IMG/M metagenome (GOLD analysis project Ga0247812, IMG submission 178011) | Plant litter microbial communities from Arlington Agricultural Research Station in Wisconsin, United States - UWRJ-L149-409B-1 | ecosystem: Environmental > Terrestrial > Plant litter >... | reverse complement strand
ACCGGGATTCAGTCCCCAGCTTGAGGCCCAGAAGCTCTTCCGCTCCCGGCACCTTTGGGGTGACGAGTGATTACTCTACGTGCGCCACGCACACCCCGCAAAGCACCACGCATCCCGGGCGTGTCGCACGGGTGGCCACACCCCGTCCACCCAGCGTTCATCTGGGCGGAGAACCTTGACAGCCTGGATCGGGCCCGCCTAGGTTAACGAATATCGTTGTTATCGATAATCGTTGGGAGTGCACATCATGCAGACCGCCGCTGGCAGAACACCGGCCCTCGCACCGTGGGGACGCTGGGACCGCGTATCCATGTGGCTCATCTTGGGCGGTTCCGTCGTCTACGCGCTGGTCGTGCTCGTCACGGGAATCGGCCGGCTCGTGCAGCAGTCGGTGTCGCGCACCTGGAGTGGTTCGCTCATCGTCGAGCGGGCTCTGCCGGCCGAGGCCGACGCGGGTACCGCGACCTTGATCCACGGCACCTACGAGTCGGCGAACGTGACCATCGGCGGCCTGAGTGACTGGGCCTTCGGGCTCCTCACCGCGGCACTCGTGATCTCGGTGGTCACGAGCGCGGTCGTCGCCCTGTCGTTCGTCTACCTGTCGTGGCGACTTCTCCGGGCCGACCCGTTCAAGAAGTCGCTCACCTTCACGTTCATCACCGCCGGGACCGCGCTCGTGATCGGCAGCATCCTCAGCCTCGGCGTCGAAGCGCTCGGGCGGGTGATCACGGTGTCGGAACTGCTCGGCGACGACAAGGTGACGGGGTTCTGGCCGATGGCGTTCAGCGGGGACCTCTCCCCGATCGGTTTCGGTCTCGCCCTGCTCATCGTCGCGTCGGCCTTCGAGTACGGCGAACGGCTCACGCGCCAGACGGACGGCCTGGTCTAGTGGGCGACGACGATCTCACCGGCATCCACTGCCGGCTCGACGAACTGCTCGCCGAGCGGGGGATGACGCTCACCCGGTTGAGCGAGCTGGTGAACATCAGCATCGTCAACCTGTCGGTGCTGAAGAACGACAGGGCCAAGGCCATCCGGTTCTCGACACTGGCCGCGATCTGCGCGGCGCTCGAGTGCGAGGTGGGCGAGCTGTTGGTGCGGGGCTAGAAGTCGAAACCGCCGCCGAAGTCGCCGCCACCGCCGAAGTCGCCCCCGAAGTCACCGCCACTGCCGTCGTAGCCGCCGTCTGTACCGGCGTCGGCACCGGAGTCGTCGGCCGGCGCCTCCGAAGAAGAGTCGCCCGCGGCATCCGTCGATCCATCGTCCATCGGCATAAAGGCGCTCACGAGAGCCGACCCGATGACATAGCCGGCGACGGTGCCGAGCAGCGAGCTCGCGACCATGCTGCCGAAGCCGGGGCCGCCGCGGCCGCCCGACATCGAGCGTTCCATGGTTCCGGGCTGGCGCAGTTCGGAGCGGGTGGCCGAGGTGGCGAGAGCGGCGGCATCGCTCGACCGGGGTGCGTCACCCTGCGGCGCGTTCTTGCTCAGCTCGGTGAACAGCAGCTCGCGCTGCTCGGGCGTGAGTTTGGAGAACGCCTCGAGGTGCACGCTCTCGATGGTCTCGGGGGGCGCGGTGCGCAGCAGGTAGCGGTAACGCTCGACGGCGATCTCGTCTTCACTGCGCGAGTCGCGGGCGGCCGGCTGCTGGCGCTGATCGTGCTGGCGCTGCTGGTCGGAGTCGTCGGTGTTGGTTCCGAACAGTCGGTCGAAGAATCCCATGGGATGACCCTTTCGTCTGCGCGCTACTTGTCAGCTGACGCTGGTGCGGCGCGTTCGGCTTCGAACTTGGCGCGTTCCTGCGCCTCGATCTCGGAGTAGACCTTGCGCTCGGTGCGGTCGGCTCGAAAAATCGACCGCATGACGAACCAGAAGATGAGTCCGATCAGAACGGTCGGTGCGAGGGAGTAGGCGGCATTCGCCCAGAAGTTTTCGAGCACGGTTACAGAGTACTTCGTCTCGGCTAACGAACCACCGTGATCACGGCGATCACAATGATGATTCCCAGCAGGGCGGTGGTCATCAGCAGGCGCGAGGTGCGACGCGTCATCGGTCAGCCCTTCGCGATGATGCCGGCGATACCGGTGGCCAGGAAGTAGATCGCGACCCCGCCGACGCCCAGCCAGATGGCGATGCGGCCGAGCGACGTCTCTTTCTTGTTCTTGTCGTCGCCGGGGACTTTGAAATCGCTCATGGGGCATGAGTTTACGCTTATCGCATGAGCAACCTCGAGAAGGAGCCGGCCGAGCTGGTGATCGACACCGAGCCGCGCACCCCGGGCGCCGTCGACATCCTCGTGCCGCGCGACGTTCCGCTCGGCGGGCCGCGTGCGATGAACGTGCGGCGCACCCTGCCGCAGCGCCACCGCTCGCTCATCGGAGCCTGGTGCTTCGTCGACCACTACGGCCCCGACGAGGTCGCCGACCGCGGCGGCATGGTGGTGCCGCCGCATCCGCACACCGGTCTTCAGACCGTGAGCTGGCTCTTCGCCGGCGAGATCGACCACCGCGACAGCGTCGGCAGCCATGCCGCGGTGCGCGTGGGCGAACTGAACCTGATGACCGCGGGCAGCGGCATCGCCCACAGCGAGGTGTCGACGGATGCGACCACCGTCCTGCACGGCGCCCAGCTCTGGCTCGCGCTGCCCGACGCGAGCCGGCACACCGCTCCCGCGTTCGAGCACTACGCGCCGCCGGTCGTCGAGCTGCCGGGTGCGAACGTGCGCGTCTTCCTCGGCTCGCTCGTCGGCAGCACCTCCCCCGCGATCGCCTTCAGCGCGCTCGTCGGGGCGCAGGTCGACCTGGCCGCCGGCGCCGTCGTCGAGCTGCCGGTCGATGCCCGGTTCGAGCACGGCGTGCTTCTCGACACCGGCGCGCTCACGGTCGACGGCGACGACGTGCCCGTCGCCCATCTCGCCTACCGCGAACCGGGCTCGGCCGTGTTGCGGCTCGTCGCCGGGCCCGACGGCGCCCGCCTGTTGCTCATCGGCGGGCTGCCGTTCGGCGAGAGCATCATCATGTGGTGGAACTTCATCGGACGCTCGCACGACGAGATCGTGCGCTTCCGCGAAGAGTGGCAGACGGATGTCGTGGGCGGCGTTCGCGACGACGGCCGATTCGGCGTCGTGGCCGGGTACCCGGGTCGGCCCCTACCCGCGCCCGAACTGCCGGGTATCAGGCTGAAGCCGCGCGGCTGACGCCGCACCCTCCTTCGCAGGCTCAGTCGGCGCTGGGGTCGCGCAAACGCTGGCGCGTTTGCCATAGCTCCACCGCGTCACTTGACCAGCGGGAAGAGGATTGTCTCGCGGATGCCGAGGCCGGTGATCGCCATCAGCAGGCGGTCGATGCCCATACCCATTCCGCCCGACGGCGGCATGCCGTGCTCGAGAGCGCGCAAGAACTCCTCGTCGAGGCGCATCGCCTCGAGGTCGCCCTTGCTCGCGAGCAGCGCCTGCTCAACGAAACGCTCACGCTGCACGACGGGGTCGACGAGCTCGGAGTAGCCGGTCGCCAGCTCGAAGCCGCGGATGTACAGGTCCCACTTCTCGACCACGCCCGCCTTGCTGCGGTGCGCGCGCACGAGCGGGCTGGTCTCGACGGGGAAGTCCATCACGAAGGTCGGGCGCACCAGCGAATCCTTCACGAAGTGCTCCCACAGCTCCTCGACGTACTTGCCGTGGTTGGCGAGGTGCACCTCGACGCCCTCCTTCTCGGCGAGCACCTTGAGGTCGTCGAGCGAGGTCGCGGGGGTGATCGAGACGCCGGATGCTTCGGAGAGCGATTCGTACATCGAGATGCGATCCCAGTCCCCTCCGAGATCGAAAGCCGTGCCATCCGCCCACTGCACCGTCGTCGACCCGCTCACGGCGATTGCCGCATTCTGGATCATCTCCTGCGTCAGGTCGGCGATCTGGTTGTAGTCGCCGTAGGCCTGGTAGGCCTCGAGCATCGCGAACTCGGGCGAGTGGGTCGAGTCGGCGCCCTCATTGCGGAAGTTGCGGTTGATCTCGAAGACGCGGTCGATGCCGCCGACGACGGCGCGCTTGAGGAAGAGCTCGGGCGCGATGCGCAGGAAGAGCTCGGTATCGAAGGCGTTCGAGTGGGTGACGAAGGGACGGGCGGATGCACCGCCGTGCATCGTCTGCAGCATGGGGGTCTCGACCTCGAGGTACTCGTGCTTGGCGAACGTGTCGCGCAGGCTCGCGTTGACCTTGGCCCGGGCCTTGACCACGAAGCGGGCCTGCTCGCGCACGATCAGGTCGAGGTAGCGGCTGCGCACCCGCGCCTCGTCGCTGAGCTCGGAGTGCAGGTTGGGCAGCGGCAGGATGGCCTTGGCCGCGATCTGCCAGTCCTTGACCATGATCGACAGCTCGCCGCGGCGGCTCGAGATGACCTCGCCCGAGACGAAGACGTGGTCGCCGAGGTCGACGAGGTCTTTCCAGCGCTGCAGGGATTCTTCGCCCACCTCGCCGAGGCTCACCATGGCCTGGATGCGCTGGCCGTCGCCGGCCTGCAGGCTCGCGAAGCACAGCTTGCCGGTGTTGCGCGAGTGAACGATGCGGCCCGCGAGTCCGACGATCTCGCCGGTCGTGGCATCGGTCTCGAGGTTCTCGAAACGTTCGCGCACCTTCGCGATGGTCGACGTGATCGGCACGGAGACCGGGTAGGCCTCGCCCTCGGCCAGCAGGCGGTCGCGCTTGGCGAGCCGGATCTGCTTCTGCTCGCTGAGTTCATCTGCGGAGAACTCAGGGGCGGTGGATTCGGCGTCGTGCTGGGTCAATGGGTCTCCTGGCGCTGCGATGGTCAACGCTCCATGGTAACGGGATGCCGGCCGTCGCCGTCGGGCGCCAGTTTGTGCGTGGGGCTACAGCTCGAGCAGCAGCCCCACGCACGAACTGTAGCCCTACCGGGCAGGGGGGCGGGTCAGCCGCCGAGGTGGATGAGCTCGTTGTCGATCAGCCGGGTGTCGCCGACCCGGGCCGCGATGAGCACGCGGGCCTTGCCGCGGTAGTCGTCGTCGACCGGCAGGAAGGTGGCGGGGTCGACGACGCTGAGGTAGTCGAGCTGCACGAGGTTCTCGCCCATCAGCACCGACTGGGTGGCGGCGAGCACGGCGTCGATGCCGCGCTCGCCGGTCGACTGGGCCGCCTCGAGCGCGGTCGACAGGGCGAGGGCGGCGCGCTTCTCACGCTCGTCGAGGAAGCGGTTGCGGCTGGAGAGGGCGAGCCCGCTCGCCTCACGCACCGTCTGCACGACCTCGACCGAGCTGGCCACGTTGAGGTCGGCGACCATGCGCTGCACGAGGAACACCTGCTGCGCGTCTTTCTGCCCGAACATGACGAATGCCGGGCGGACGATGCCGAGCAGCTTGGCGACGACGGTGAGCATGCCGTCAAAGTGGCCGGGGCGCGAGCGGCCCTCGTAGAGCGTGCCGACCTGGCCGGCCGTGACCTTGGTCTCGCTCGACCCGGTGGGATACATCTCGGCCACGCTCGGCGCGAAGACGAACTCGACACCGGCCGCATCGAGCTTGACAAGGTCGTCGGCGAGGGTGCGCGGGTAGCGGTCGAGGTCTTCGGTCGGGCCGAACTGCAGCGGGTTCACGAAGATCGAGACGACCACGGTGTCGGCCAGCTCGCCCGCCCGGGTGACGAGGGCGAGGTGCCCCTCGTGCAGCGCGCCCATCGTGGGAACGAGGGCGACGGTGCGGCCCTCGAGCGCGGCGCGGAGTTCGGCGATCGTCTCGACAACGGTGACGGGCACGGTGGAACTCCTCGGTACGACGGTGGCGACGGCCGCGGGACGGCCAGCTACCGATGCTACCCGCGGGCGTCGGGGTGTGCGGGTGTGTGTCCCGACGTAGCCTTGGGGGATGACCGACCAGCCCGACCTGCCCACAGTCGAGTTCGCTTTCCCGGGACCGCTGCGCGACAGGCTCGTCGCCGCGATCCTCGACGGCTCGAAGACGGCGACCAGCTCTACGCTCGTCGAGTATTCGGTGGAAGACGAGGCGCTCCCCCTCGTCGGCACCCGCCAAGCGGTGGTCGACTCCGACGACGTGCCCGTCGCCGTCATCGAGATCACCGCGGTCGAGGTGCTGCCGCTCGGCGCCGTCGGACTACAGCATGCGCTCGACGAGGGAGAGGGTCACACGACGGTCGCCGAGTGGCGTGCCGCTCACGAACGCTACTGGCACGGCGACGCGATGCGCGCCTACCTGGGCGATCCCGACTTCACGGTCGACGACGAGACCATGGTGGTACTGGAGCGTTTCCGCCTGGTCTGACGGGCGGGCGGGCGGCGCGCTACTCGAGGAATCGCTCGGGCGGGGTCACGCCCTGCAGCGCGGTCTCCACGCTCGAGCGCACGAGCGGGCCGAGGAACCGGCCCGGCGCCTCGAAGCCGACGCCCGCGAGCATACCGACGGCCTGCCCGACGATCGCGGCCGAGAAACTGGTGGCCGTCTCGATCGCCTCGGCGTAGGCCGCGCGGTCGGCCTCGGCCACGATGATCGGCTCCGCGCCCATCTCGACGACGAGCGCCTGCCCGATCGGGTGCACCGGTGTCGGAGAGGTCACCGCGGCATAGCTCTCGCTCAGGCGCACGAGGTCGAGGCTGGTCCCGGTGAAGACCATGGCCGGATGCACCGCGAGGGGGATCACGCCGGCCGCGGTCGCGGGGGCGAGCACCTTCGTGCCGAATCCGGCGGCGGTGTGCAGCACGAGCTGCCCCGGCTGCCAGGCGCCCACGGCCGCGAGTCCGGCGACGAGCTGTTCGAGCTGGTCGCTCGGCACGGCGAGGATGACCAGTTCGCTGCGTTCGATCAGGTCGGGGATCTCGAGGATCGGCACGCCGGGCAGCATTGCTTCGGCACGGTCGATGCTGTCTTGGGATGTCGCGGAGATGCCGACGATGGCGTGGCCGGCGCCGGCCAAGGCGGCGCCGAGCACGGGCCCGACGCGGCCGGCGCCGATGATGCCGACGCCGAGACGCCCGCTCGCGCCGTTCACGGGGTCACCTCGCCCGAGCGCCAGCGGTGGCTGGTGTCGGCGGACGACGACGAGATCGCGGCATCCGCGACCTCCCTGAAGAAGACGAGGGCCTGCGCGCGGTCGACGGCCGAGAGCGCGGGCGAGATCGGCCCGGCGACGGTGTGCACCCGCACGGTGGCGAGGTTCAGCGCGCGGAAGACCGGCCCCTCGCTCACGGCGACGCTCTGCAGGCGGGCCTCGGGCACGATCGTGAGCTGGCGCCAGACGGCACCCTGGCGCAGCACGACGACCCCGGGCAGCATGGCGAAGCCGTTGCGGCGCTGCGAGAACCAGAGGTACCAGCGCGCACGCCGCGGCGAGTTGACGAACCCGTCGTCGCCGCCCTTCGAGAGCATGCCGCGTTCGAACAGCGCGACCGACTCGGCGTCGACGTGGTCGGGGAGCACGAGCGCGAGCACCTTGCGCACGTCGTCGAGGTTGCCGACCGGCAGGATGGTGGTGTTCGCCTGACCGGCCGCGCCCTTCTGCGACGAGGTCGACGCGCGGTTGACCTTGATCTCCCACCAGCCCGACGGACGCCAGAGCAGCGGCTGCGTCACCTGGATCGAATGGATGCGCCCGGGCGGCAGCGTCTCGTTGCTCGTGGAGAGCAGGCCGAATCCGATGCGCACGCCGTCGGGGGTTCCCGCGATGCTGTAGCGCAGCGACCGGGTGAACCGGGTGATGTAGAAGCTGCCGGTACCGATCAGCGTGGGCAGCACACCGATCAGGAAGAGGTACGAGCCGGTGGCGGCGACGCCCCAGGCGATGCCGCCGACGAGCATCAGCACGAAGACGCTGAATCCGCTGAGCAGCAGCGACCCGATGAGCCGCCCCGTGTGCATCTGCACGACCGAGTCGGGGGTGGCGAGATCGGGATCGAGTTCGGGTGCGAGCAACTCGGAGACGCGCTGGTCGATGAGGTGCGCGGCGGCGGCGCTGCGGGTTATCGGCTGCCCCGCGTCATCCGTCTGCGTCGTCTGCAGGTCTCGGGCGGCCCGCAGGGCCTCCGCCTCGGCGACACGCGTTCCCGAGGCCAACCGCAGGATCTCCCGGCGCAGCTCGTCGGCCGACGCCGACCCCAGGTAGTCGAGTTTGACGTTGGCGTCTTGCCCGGCGACGTTCACCTCGAGGCGGGCGGCGCCGAGCAGCCTGGCGAGAAACGGGCGGGCGATGTTGATGCCCTGGATGCGGTCGAGGCGTCCCTTGCGGTTGCGGCGGAAGACGATGCCGCTGCGCACCTCGACGACCTCTTCGGTGATGCGGAACGTGTTCATGCGCCACGACAGGTAGTAGCCGACGACGATCACCGCGAGACCGACGACGAGCGCGAGCACCGCCAGCCAGAAGAACTCGCTCTCGTAGAGCCAGACGAGTGGTTCGCCGTTGCGGCCGTCGCCACCCAGGACGATGTCGATCAGGATGTCGCGGATGTTGTAGAGCAGGAAGCCGAGGATCGCGATGAACGTTATGCCGCCGCGGAGCAGCGGGGTCAGCGGGTGCAGGCGATGCCACTCGCCGTCGGTGAAGCTGGTCACAGCCCGGCCCGGCGGCTCTCGGCCAGGGCGACGAGACGGTCGCGGAGGCTTTCGGCGTCGGCTTCGGCGAGCCCGGGGATGACGACGCCGGTCGCCGCCGCGGCGGTGACGAACTTCAGTTCGCTGAGGCCGAGCAGGCGGTCGAGCGGACCGCGGTTGATGTCGACGAGTTGCATGCGGCCGTAGGGGACGGCGACGAAGCGCTGATACAGGATGCCGCGGCGGAAGAGCACGTCGTCGTCGCGCAGCTGGTACCCGATCGACCGCACCCGGCGCGGGGTGAGCGCGATCGTGACAGCGAAGACGACGGCCACGGCGGCGACGATCCACCACAGCCAGGCGATGCCGACGAAGTAGGCGACAGCGGATCCCGCGCCGACCATGATCAGCCCGAACACGATGTAGCCCACGACGTCGACGACGATGTAGCGGGGGGAGACCCGGCGCCAGGTCACTTCTGGCAGGTCGAGGCGGTCGGTCACGCGTGGTCCTGACTGGCGGGGAGGTGGGTCTGATCGTCGTCGCTCGGCGGAAGGGTGCACATCTTCTCGGCGATGAGGCCGCCCGCGAGCAACACGATCCCGGCGACCACGGTCGCGATCGCCAGCGCGAGCGAGCCTACCGGCGGGATCACCGATCGGGTGAGCAGAAACAGCAGGATCGCGACGGCGGCCCCGCCGAGCAGCGCGCCGGTCAGGCTCGACGCCTTGGCGAGCACGACCGCGCGCGTGGCGTAGAACGGGTCGACCCGGGTCTTCGCGGTGCCCTTCACGACCCGGTAGACCGGGAGGGCGATCACCACGACGATGATGCCGATGAGCGCGAGCGCCGCCGCGAGGGTGACGGGCGGGATGAACGTGGCACGCCCGCTCGCGACGAGGGCGGTCTCGAGGAACCAGCCCGCGACGCCGCCGAGCAGGGCCATGAGCAGGAGTACGGAGGGTCGGGTGCGCGTCACAGCAGGGGCCTCGCGGGGTAGGGGCGGACGTCGCCGACGGCGGCGGCCGGCAGCTGGTCGACGCGGCCGCGGGCGAGCAGGGTGGCCAGCGGTTCGATCTCGAGCCACGGCACGAGCACGAAACCGCGGTCTGCCGCGCGCGGGTGCGGGAGGGTGAGCCGGTCGGTGGCGACCCGCAGCCCGCCGAAGTCGACGATGTCGATGTCGAGCGTGCGGTCGCCCCAGCGTTCGTCGCGCACCCGGCCGTGGTCGTGCTCGATCGCGTTGAGCGCGGTGAGCAGGTCGTCGGGGTCGAGAACGGTGCGGATCGCGACGACCGCGTTCAGGTAGGCGGGTGCGGTCTCGTCGACGCCGTCGATCTTGACCGCGGCGCTTTCGACCAGTCCGGATGCGGCGAGCACGGTCACCCCGTCGAGGCGGGCGATGTCGGCGATCGCCTGGCGGATCGTCGCCTCGCGGTCGCCGAGGTTGCTGCCGAGCGACAGCACGGCGGGCAGCTCGACGCGCAGGCGCTGCTGGCGCAGTGTGGTCACGAGCGCGACCTCGTGATCGTGACCGCGACGTCGTCGAACGGCACGGTGATGGGCGCGCTCGGCTTGTGCACCGTCACGGTGACGAGCCGGGCCGCGCGGTGCGCGAGCACGACCTGCGCGATGCGCTCGGCCACGGTCTCGATGAGGTCGACCGGGTCGCGTTCGACGGCGCCGACGATCTCTTCGGCGAGTTCGCCGTAGTGGATGGTGAGCCCCAGGTCGTCGCCGGCCGCGGCCGCGGCGAAATCGAGCGACACCGTGACGTCGACGACGAAGACCTGGCCGTCGCGTCGTTCGTTCTCGAAGACGCCGTGGAAGGCGGATGCCCGCAGCCCGGTCAGGGTGATCTGATCGAGGGGGGCCGTCACTCGGTCGCTCCCTTTTCCCACTCGCTCCACACCGCGAGGGCGGCCTTGGTCGACTCGACGTCGTGCACTCGCACGCCCCACACCCCGGCCTGCGCGGCGAGGGCGCTGATGACGGCGGTCGCGGGGTCGCGGTCGTCGGTCGACGCGTCGCCCGGAAGCAGGTCGGCCAGGAACCGCTTGCGCGACGCCCCGATGAGCACCGGGTAGCCGAGGCTCTGGAGCCGGTCGAGGTTGCCGAGCAGCTTCCAGTTGTGCGAGCCGGTCTTCGCGAATCCGAGACCAGGGTCGACGATGATGCGCTTCTCGTCGACGCCCCAGACGATGAGCTCGGCGACACGGCGCTGGATCTCGGTGCGCACGTCGCCGACGACCTCGTTGTAGGTCGCGAGTTCGTTCATGCTGTCGCTGTGCCCGCGCCAGTGCGACACGATGTATTCGGTCTCGAGCCCGGCGATCGTGCGGAACATCTCGGGGTCGGCGAGGCCGCCGGAGACGTCGTTGATGATCGACGCGCCCGCTTCGGCAGCGGCCGTGGCGGTCGACGAGTTGAGGGTGTCGATGCTGACGCGGATGCCGCGATCACTGAGCTCGCGCACGACCGGCAGCACTCGCTGCTGCTCCTCCTCGGGGGACACCCGATGCGCGCCGGGCCGGGTCGACTCGCCCCCGACGTCGATGAGATCGGCGCCTTGCTCGTGCAGCCGCACCGCGTGCGCGATCGCGTCGTCGAGCGACGTGTACCTGCCGCCGTCGCTGAACGAGTCGGGTGTCACGTTGAGGATCCCCATGATGCGCGGGCGCGGGCGCGCCGTTCTACGAACCAAGACCATGTCGTTACCCACGGATGCCGCCTCCGATCAGCGAAATGATCTCCGCTCGCGAACTAGTCTCGCTCAGCGTTCCGCGGCTCGCCAGTGTCACCGTCGAACTGGCGGACTGACGCGGGCCACGGGTCGTGACGCACTGGTGCACGGCGTCGAGCACGACGAGCACACCCTCGGGGTCGAGCCCCGTCTGGATCGTGTCGGCGATCTCCTCGCCGAGCCGCTCCTGCAGCTGGGGTCGCGCGGCGAGGGTCTCGACCACGCGGGCGAGGCTGCCGAGCCCGACGACCCGGTCGCGCGGGATGTAGGCGACGTGGGCCGTTCCGATGAAGGGCAGCAGGTGGTGTTCGCAGATCGACCGGAACTCGATGTCGCGCACGATCACGGCCTCGCCGAGCTCGCCGGGCTGGAGGTCGACCGCCTCGGCGAGGTGGTCGAGCGGGTCGACCGCGAGCCCGGAGAAGAATTCCGCGTAGGCGGAGGCGACGCGCGCGGGCGTTGCCTCGAGGCCCGCGCGGGTCACGTCTTCACCGATGGCGGCGAGTATCTCGGCGACCGCCGCCTCGATGCGTCGGGTGTCGATGGCCATCGAGGGTCAGGCTGTCGCGATGCCGGGGGTCTTGCGCGGGCGCGGCGTGCGCTTCGGCGGCACAGGCGGCTCGGAATCGACACCGCCGTCGACGACCTCGGGGTCGATCGGGAGCTTCGCGGGCACCTTCACGGGAGGGCGGTCGGAGAGCGGGCGGTTCGTGCTGGAGAGCCACTGCGGGCGCTCCGGCAGCTTCTCGAGGCCTTCGAAGATCTCGGCCAACTGGTTGTGGTCGAGCGTCTCCTTCTCGAGCAGCTCGCTCGCGAGCCGGTCGAGCACGTCGCGGTTGGTGTTGAGCACCTGCCACGCTTCGTCGTGGGCCTGTTCGATGAGGACGCGCACCTCGGCGTCGATGACGCGGGCGACGTCGTCGGAGTAGTCGCGGCTCGCGCCCATGTCGCGGCCGAGGAACGGCTCGCCGGCGGTGAGGCCGAGCTTGACCGAACCGACGACCGAGCTCATGCCGTATTCGGTGACCATGCGGCGCGCGATCGCGGTGGCCTTCTCGATGTCGTTCGAGGCACCGGTGGTCGGGTCGTGGAAGACGATCTCTTCGGCGACACGGCCGCCCATCGCGTAGGCGAGCTGGTCGAGCAGTTCGTTGCGGGTGACCGAGTACTTGTCTTCGAGCGGCAGCACCATCGTGTAGCCGAGCGCGCGGCCGCGGGGAAGGATGGTGACCTTCGTGACCGGGTCGGTGTTGCGCATGCTGGCGGCAGCCAGGGCGTGGCCGCCCTCGTGGTACGCGGTGATGAGCTTCTCTTTGTCGTTCATCAGGCGGGTGCGGCGCTGCGGGCCGGCCATGACGCGGTCGACGGCCTCGTCGAGGGCGCGGTTGTCGATGAGCTGCGCGTTGCTGCGGGCCGTGAGCAGCGCGGCCTCGTTGAGCACGTTGGCGAGGTCGGCACCGGTGAAGCCCGGGGTCTTGCGTGCGAGCACTTCGAGGTCGACGCCCTTGGCGAGCGGCTTGCCCTTTCCGTGCACCTCGAGGATCTGCTTGCGGCCCTGTAGGTCGGGGGCGTCGACGCCGATCTGGCGGTCGAAACGGCCAGGGCGCAGCAGTGCGGGGTCGAGCACGTCGGGACGGTTGGTCGCGGCGATGAGGATGACGTTCGACTTCACGTCGAATCCGTCCATCTCGACGAGCAGCTGGTTGAGCGTCTGCTCGCGCTCGTCGTTGCCGCCGCCGACGCCGGCACCGCGGTGGCGGCCGACGGCGTCGATCTCGTCGATGAAGATGATGGCGGGCGAGTTGTCTTTCGCCTGCTGGAACAGGTCGCGCACGCGGCTCGCACCGACGCCGACGAACATCTCGACGAAGTCGGAACCCGAGATCGTGTAGAACGGCACACCGGCCTCTCCGGCGGTGGCGCGGGCGAGCAGGGTCTTACCGGTTCCGGGAGGGCCGTACAGCAGAACACCCTTCGGGATGCGGGCGCCGACGGCGAGGAACTTGGCCGGCTCCTTCAGGAAGTCTTTGATCTCTTCGAGCTCTTCGATGGCCTCGTCGCTGCCGGCGACGTCGGCGAAGGTGACCTTGGGGCTGTCTTTGCCGACGAGCTTGGCCTTCGACTTGCCGAACTGCATGACCTTCGAGCCGCCGCCCTGCATACGACCGATGAGGAAGTAGAAGATGACGCCGATGATGAGGAAGGGCAGCAGGATGCTGAGCAGCGAGGCGAAGAAGTTCGTCTGCGGAACCTCGTCGGTGTAGTCCTTGATGTTCGCGTCGGTGACCGCCGTGACGACCTCGGTGCCGCGGGGTGCGACGTAGTAGAACTGCACCTGCTTGCCGTTGTCGCCGTCGGCCTTGGTCAGCGTGAGGTCGACGCGCTGTTCGCCGTCGACGATCTTCGCCGACTCGACGGAACCGCCCTTGAGCAGCTCGAGGCCGTCTTTCACGGAGATCTCTTTGAACCCGGATCCGGTCAGCAGGCTGGAGCCTACGATGACCGCGATGATGGCGACGACGATGTAGATGATCGGGCCGCGAAAAATGCGCTTGAAGTCCATGATGTTCCGGGCAGAAACGCCCAGCACCTTCCTGCTGAAGAAACGTAAGGTCAGGCTACTGCCTCGGCGCTGGATGGGCGCTGGATGTTCGCCGAAGGCGGATCATGGGCACATCGCCGTGGGCGCACCCTGCGGCTTGAGTAGGCCGCCCGCGTCCGTATCGAAACCTCGCGATGGTTTCGATACGGTCGCCAGAGCGACCTACTCGACCGGCGTTACGCGTAGACGTGCGGCGCGAGCACGGCGATACCGCGCAGGTTGCGGTACTGCTCGGCGAAGTCGAGGCCGTAGCCGACGACGAACGCGTTGGGGATCTGGAAGCCCTCGTACTTGACGTCGACGATGACCTTGGCCGCCTCGGGCTTGCGCAGCAGGGCGCAGATCTCGACGGATGCCGCGCCACGGGTCTCGAGGTTGCCGCGCAGCCAGGAGAGCGTGAGTCCCGAGTCGATGATGTCTTCGACGATGAGCACGTGACGGCCGTGCAGGTCGGTGTCGAGGTCTTTCAGGATGCGCACGACGCCCGACGACTGGGTGCCGGAGCCGTACGACGAGACGGCCATCCAGTCCATCTCGATCGGGATGGTGAGTTCGCGGGCCAGGTCGGCCATCACCATGACGGCGCCGCGCAGCACTCCGACGAGCAGCACCTTCTCGCCGGCATAGTCGACTTCGATGCGTCGGGAGAGTTCGGCGATCTTCGCGTGGATCTCTTCTTCGGTGTAGAGAACCTCCGCGATATCGTTCTCGACGTCACTGAATTCCATGCTGGTTCCGTTCTTCTAGGCCCGGGCCGCGCTGAAAACCAGCAGCCCGTCGCGCCGTTCAACCCTAACGCCCGGCAGGTCGAGGGCCGCCTGGCCGTGCCAGTCGGTGACCAGCCGCGCGACCTCGAGGGTGTGCGCGCGGCTGAGCGAGACGTGGAACTCGCTCTCGACCGCGAGGCGGATCAGCCGTTGCCGGAGCGCCGCCGGGTTGGCCTCGAGCGCCCGCACCGGCAGCGAGATCCCGGCCTCGGCGATGTCGGCGAGTTCTTCGGCGATCTCCTCGGCGAAATGGTCGAGCGCGTCGGAGTCTTCGCGCAGCTGGTCGGCGGTGCGCACGAGCGCCTCGGCGATGCCCGGCCCGAGTTCGCGCTCGAGCATCGGCAGCACGCTCGTGCGCACCCTGACCCGGGTGTAGGCGTCGTCGCTGTTCTGCGGGTCGGTCCATGCGGCGAGGTCGGAGTCGGCGCAGAACTGTTCGGTCTGAGACCGTCGGATGCCCAACAGGGGGCGCAGATACAGCCCGGTCGCCGCCGCCATGCCCTGCAGGCTCGTCGCCCCGCTGCCGCGTGCGAGGCCGAGCAGCACGGTCTCTGCCTGGTCGTCGAGCGTGTGCCCGAGCAGAACCGAGGTGGCGCCGGTCTCTTCGGCCGCGGCCCGGAGCGCCCCGTAGCGCGCGGACCGCGCGGCCGCCTCGGGGCCACCCTCGGTTCCGACGGAGACCGTGCGCACGAGTACCGGGTCGAGTCCGAGGGCGGCGGCCTGGCGCGCGGCGGCGGCCGCGACATCCGCGGAGCCCTCTTGCAGACCGTGGTCGACGATCACGGCGCCCGCGCGGAGCCCGCAGCGCGGCGCCTCGAAGGCGGTGGCCGCGGCGAGGGCGAGGGAGTCGGGGCCACCGCTGAGGGCGACGAGCACGAGCGGGACGTCGCCGGTCGAGTAGGCCGCCCGCGGCCGTATCGAATCCTCGTCGCCGGTTTCGAGACGCTCGCTGCGCGAGTCACCCGACCCGCTCAACGCCGCACGCACCGCGCGCCGCACGTCGGCGATGGACGGGGTGAGTCTCGGGCGCGTTGGCTGCATCCAGTAACGTTATTGCAGCAATCAACAAACCAAGGAGCGCTAACCATGGCCGCCTACGATGCGATCATCGAAATTCCCAAGGGAAGCCGCAACAAATACGAGGTCGACCACAAGACGGGCCGGGTCTACCTGGACCGCGTGCTCTTCACCGGTTTCGTCTACCCCACCGACTACGGATTCTTCGAGAACACGCTGGGCCTCGACGGTGACCCGGTCGACGTTCTCGTTCTACTCGACTACCCGCTCTTCCCGGGCGTCGGCGTCTCGGTGCGCCCCGTCGCGGTCTTCAACATGACCGACGACGGCGGATCCGACGCGAAGGTCATCGCGGTTCCCGCGACCGACCCGCGCTGGTCGCACATCCAGGACATCGCCGATATTCCGGAGTACACCCGCAAGGAGATCGAGCACTTCTTCGAGCACTACAAAGACCTCGAGCCCGGCAAGTGGGTTCGCACCGAAGGCTGGGGCGACGCCGCCGAGGCCGAGGAGATCGTCAAGGCGGGCGTCGTGAAGCTCGCCGCCGAGGGTCACTGAGCGGTACGGCATACCGCCGGTTGAGCAGGTCGCCCGCGACCGTATCGAAACCCCTTCCGAGGTGTCGATACAGGCCGTAGACGGCCTTGCTCAACCGGCGTTCTCGTTTAACCCGTGGGACGCCCGGCGTAGGGCACGAGGTCGGCGCTGCGCACGCCGGTGACGCGCACCGGCACGCCCGGTCGCGGCGCTTCGATCATCTGGCCCCCGCCGACGAAGATCGCGGTGTGGTATTTCTCGGCGCCCGCCGAGCCGCCGTTCGCGTAGAACAGCAGGTCGCCGGCGACCCGCTGGCCCACCGGGACCAACCGGCCGGAGTTCGCCATGGTGGAGTACTGGTTGGTCGCCGAGTGGGTGCCGATGTAGACGCCGACCGACGAGTAGCTGGCCTTGGTCAGGCCGGAGCAGTCCCAGCTGTCGGGCCCGGAGCCGGCGAACTCGTAGGCGTCGCCGACCTGAGCGCGGGCGAAGGCGATGGCGGCGGCCACCACGCCCGAGTTCGGCGCGCCGGGAGCAGTGACGGGCGGGGCCACGACCGGCGGTACGACGACGGGCGGTGCCACCACCGGCGGTGCGACCACGGGTGGCGCCACCACGGGCGGCGCGACGACCGGCGGCGTCGTCGGAACCGTGGGCGTCGTCGGGGTCGGGGCGACCGGCGTTCCCGGCGACTCCGGAGCACCGGGTGCCGCCGGCGTCGTCACGGGCGGCCGCACGGCCTGCTGCTGTCGGGCGAGGCCGTCGAGGTAGCCCTGGGTCGTCGCATCGGCGCTGCCGGTGAGGGCGATCAGCTGGGCGACGAGCTGCTCGGCGGCGGCCGACTTCTCGGCGATCTCGGCCTCGGCCACCGCGCTGGCCGCCCGCGCCTCGTCGAGCACCACCTCGGCCTCCGCGGTGAGGGTCTCGCGTTGGTTCCTGGCGCGGGCGGCCTGGTCGCCGAGGGCGCGTGCCGCGTTCTCGTCGGTCTGGGCGCGGGCGATGACGGTGGCCGACCGTTCGGCGAGCTTGCTCATCGTGCCGAGCCGGTAGAGCAGGTCGTCGGCGTCGGCGCCGTCGACGAGCAGCTGCGTGGTGATGTCGCCACCGCCGGCGCGCGCGAGCTGCGCGACGAGCTGGCCCGCCTGGGCTGCGGACTGTCTCGCCGACTCGGCCGCGGCATCCGCTTGGGCCTCGAGGGCGGCGACGCGGGTGGTGGCCGTCGCGAGAGCGTCGCGCGCCTGGTTGTACTTCTCGCCCTTCTCGAGCGACGCGACCGACAGGGCGACGGCGCGCGACTCGAGGTCGTCGAGGTGACCCTGGATGCTGGCGACCTGTCTCGCGGTCGCCCGGGCGTTGCCCTGCGCCGCCTGCACGTCGTCCCAACTGGGATACACCGGATCGGCGTGGGCGGCGCTGCCGGTGCCGAGCGTGGCCAGCAACGCTGCCGCGACGACGATGACGAGCCCCCGGAGGCGGCGCGGTCGGGCCATGGTCAGCGCTGCGGTGCCGGGCGCCGGCTAGCCAAGGGTCACTCCGCGGTCGCGCATGTACGGCACGGCGTCGGTCGCGATGCCGCCGATGCGCACCTCGAAGTGCAGGTGGCAGCCGGTGGAGCCGCCCGTGGTGCCGACGTAGGCGATGAGATCGCCCGAGTTGACCTTCTGGCCGTTGCTCACGAGCGTTCCGCCGTTCACGATGTGGCCGTAGGCGGTGTCGGTGTTGTTGCCGTGTGCGATCTGGATGTAGTTGCCGTAGCTGCCGTTCCAGGCCGCGTAGGTGACGGTGCCGGCGTGGGCCGCGTAGATCGGCTTGCCACAGCCCGAGCTGATGTCGGTGCCCGCGTGCAGGCGCCAGACGTGGCTGTAGGGGTTGAGGCGGTTGCCGTAGCCGCTGGTGATTCCGCCGTAGGTCGGCTTGGCCCAGCCGCTCTGGTTGACCACACCGGCGGGCGTGCCGCTGCCGGCGCCTCCGCCGGAGGGTGCAGCGGCGAGGGCCGCGGCGCGGGCCGCGGCCGCCGCGGCAGCGCGGGCCGCCGCTTCGGCCGCACGCACGGCGACGCCGGTGTTGTAGTCGGCCTCGGTCGCCAGGCGGCGCTCGGTGAGCACCGTGAGCTGGGCGTTGAGGGTGGCTTCGTTGTTCTCCTGCTCGGCGACGGCTGCGGCCGCCGCTTCGGCCGCGGCCTGCGCCGCCGCCGCTGCCGCTTCTGCCTCGATCTTCAGCGCCTCGAGCACGTCTTGCGCGACATCGGCCTGGTCGGTGAGCGCCTGCGCCGTGTTCTGGTCTTGCACGGCCTTCTCGTAGATGCCGGCCGTCTGCTCGGTGAACTTGTCGGCCATGCCGTAGCTGTAGAGCATGTCGTCGGCCTTGGCGGCGTTGACGAGCAGGCCCGTGGTGACGTCTCCGTTGCCCGAACGGTACTGCTGGGCGACGATCTCGCCGGCGCGCTGCTTCGACTGGGTGGCGAGGAGAGCCGCGTCATCCGCCTGGCTCTTCAATTTCTGCGCCTTGAGCGCCTGCTCCTGGAAGGCCTGGTCGGCCTCCTGGTAGGCGTCGCCCAAGCGGATCGCCTCGGCCTGGGTGCGCTCGACCTCGGCACGGAGGCCGGCGAGCACGTCTTGGATGCGCTTGATCTCGGCGACCGTGTTGGCCTCGCTCGAGCGGGCGTTCTTCACGTCGTCCCAGGTCGGGTAGTCCACGGCCTGGGCGGGCTGGGCGTCGACCGCGACGATCGTGCCGACGGTCGCGACGCTGAGGGCGAGCGCGATGGCCACGAACCGGTTGGCGCGACGTCGCGAAGGCGTGCTGCGTGAAGCGGCTCGATGTAGCCAGATGCTCAATTTTTCCCCGAATCGTGTTTCGGCGCCGTTTATAACGCCAGTCACACTGTCAACTTCTTCAACAGTAACAAGCGCGGCCGGTGCGCCGCATAGGCAAACATCAGCTTTCGCCCAGAACATTCAATGACCAGTTGAACCTACATGCCAGTTGTTTGCTCGTATGTATCCCTCGCCGGGCCGTGTCGAATGGCTCGGTTTGGTGTTTGGGCAAAGCATGCGTATGCTTTTCCCTCGGTAGCTATGACGTTTTGTTTGCGCATGGCCCCATCGTTTAGTGGCCTAGGACGGCGCCCTTTCACGGCGTTAACACGGGTTCGAATCCCGTTGGGGTCACAAACACAAAATTAAATAGCATGGCCCTGTAGCGCAGTTGGTTAGCGCGCCGCCCTGTCACGGCGGAGGTCGCCGGTTCAAGTCCGGTCAGGGTCGCAAAGAACGAACAGCCTCTTCGAAAGGAGGGGCTTTTCGTCTTTATGAGCGGATTCGTCTGCTCATGGCCCTGTAGCTCAGTTGGTAGAGCGCACGACTGAAAATCGTGAGGTCACCGGATCGACGCCGGTCGGGGCCACCATCGAAACCCTCGCGAAAGCGGGGGTTTTTTTATTTGCCCCAGCGCCCCACCCGCGCGAACGCCCAGCCGACGGCCGTGACCAGCGGGATCGACACCGCGATGAGCGCGACCGGGTTGATGTGGAATCTCACCCCGTCGGGCCCGCCGATGTACGAGCCGACCGGAACCGCGTATCCGCCGCCGCCGCCTCCCCTGCCCTCGCCGGTGCCGGCCGGGGTCGTCTCGCCGGCCGGCATGTCGCCCGACCCTTCGCCCGCGCCGAACCCGAAGACGACGAGCGCGACCGGCAAGATCTCGTGTCCGCCGACCGTGGTCTTCTCGCCGTACGCCAGTCGTGCGCCCCAGGAGGGCACCGATTCCGCCATTTTCTCGATGAGGTTCGTCATGCGACGAAGGTACGCCCGGCAGGCAACGGCCGGTAAGGGCGGTGCGGTGCGGATGCCACGTCTGCGAGAATCGGCCGGGTGACCAGCGCAACGATCGAACTGCTCGGAAAAGACTTCTGGATGTGGCGCGAGGCCACCGTATTCCGCAGCGCGGACGACATGCCGCGCATCGCGCACTCCCCGCTCTGGCTGCCGCGCTTCGACGCGGAGTCGGTGCAGGAGCGACGCGTGGCGCTCGCGGCCTTCGTCGACCGCTGGCGCGCCATCGACGCCTCGGCCGAACCGGTCGCGGCGCGCGTCGACCACCGCCTCATCGGCTCGGCGATCGCGCGTGTGCACTGGGAGCTCGACGTCACCCGCTCGTGGCAGCGCGACGCCGTGTTCGCCGCCAGCCAGATCCTCGGCCCGTACTTCGACCTGCTGCTGCAGCCCGCCCCGTTCGACGCCGACCGCCAGGCCGGGCTCGTCGCTGTGCTGCGCGCGGTCCCGGCGCAGGTGTCCGTCGCCCGCGCCAACCTGGTCGAGCACGGCACCACCGAGCTCGCGACGGTCGCGGCCGAGCTGCTCGGCTCGATCGACGCCCGGCTGGCCGAATCGGTCGCCGCGCTCTCCCCCGTGGTCAGCGCCACGACGGCGGCCGCCCTCGCCGAGGCCCTCGCGCCCGCAGCCGCCGCTCTCGCGGACTTTGCCGGCTGGCTCGAGGCTGCGGCGCCCGTCATGCCCGCGATGGCGCCGGTGGGGCGCGAGAGCTTCGAGTGGTACCTGCGGCACGTGGCGCTGATCCCGGCGGCACCCGAGCAGCTGGTCGCGGCCGCCGAGCAGGAGTACTCCCGCGCGGTGGCGTGGGAGCTCGCGTCACGCACGCGCCCGGCCGGCACCGCGCGGCCCGCGGCGACGAGCGACGAACAGCACACGACCGAGGCCCGCGACGAACTGGCCGTGCGCGAGTTCTACGAGAGCCGCGGAATCCTGAGCCAGGAGGGCCACGGGCACTACCTGACGGCCGAGCTCCCGGCCTACCTGCGCGACCTGACCTGGCTGGGTGTGCCCGACGACCTGACCGACGTCAACCGGCTCGGCAGCGACGGCACCTCGTACATGCCGGTGCCGGGCGAGGGCATCGGCTATTTCTACGCGGCGAACGCGCTCGACCCGAGGCTCGGCATCGTGCACGAGGGCACGCACTTCCAGCAGCTGGTGCGGGCCTGGGGGCACGAGAACCCGCTGCGCCGGCACTACTACGACTCGGCGGCCAACGAGGGCATCGCGCACTACAACGAAGAACTCATGCTGCAGGCGGGGCTGTTCGACGGCGACGCCGCCTCGATCACGATCGTGCAGAACTTCTTGAGGCTGCGCGCGCTGCGGGTCGTCGTCGACGTGAACCTGGCGATCGGCGAATTCGGTTTCGCCGAGGGGGTCGACCAGTTCGTGCGGCGGGTCCCGATGGACGTGGGCACGGCGACCGAGGAGACCGCGATGTACCTGACCGGGCCGGGGCTCGCGATGGCGTACCTGACCGGCAAGCTGCAGCTCGTGCGGATGCTCGCCGACGCGTCGGAACGCCCCGGGTTCGACCTGCGGGCCTTCCACGACTGGGTGTGGGAGAACGGCAACCTGCCGTTCTCGCTGCAGCGCTGGGAACTGCTCGGCGACGACAGCGACGTGCGCGCGCTCGACGCCGCGGGCGACTGGGAGCTGATCTAGCCGGCGCCGCAGATCGCCGCTCGCAGACGAGCCGGTTTCGGCCCGATGAGGCGTCCGCGGGCGGCTCATCCGGCCGGAACCGGCTCATGCGCGGGTTCGCGCTAGGCGGTGGGGGGCGCGGGCGGCGGGGCGGGGGATGCCGGGGGCACGAGCCCGAGCGCGGCCTTGATGCGTTCCGCGTCGTCGGGGCGGGCTTCCGCGGCGGCGATGTTCGCGTCGGCGACGGCTTTCAGCACCTCTTCGCGCTGGATGGTGATGCCGCGGGGCGCGTCGATGCCGATCCGCACCCCGTCGCCCCGTGAGTCGAGGATGGTGACGACGATGTTGTCACCGATGAGAATGCGCTCTCCCGGCTTGCGAGTTAGAACGAGCATTCTTTTACCCTACCAACCGGTCTCGACCCAGCCGACGGGAAGACCCAATTGCGCCACCGAATGCGGGGTGGAGGTTTCGCCGGGTGCCCAGCTCATCACTGCGGTCAGCGGCACCACGTTCGCGACGGCACGCACCCAGCGCACGGTGTCTTCGGGTTTGCGGCCGGCGTCGACGGCCACCCAGAACTGGTCGGCGTTGAGGCCCTCGAGTTCGCTCACAGATTCGGCTGTCGGCCCGCGGCGGGGCAGCCCGAACGCCATAACGACGCCGTTGCCGAGGCGCACGCCCTCGGCCCGCGCGGCGATCGCCCCACGCCGGTCGTCGACGCGCGCGATCTTCGGGTCGTCGATGGTGCCGCCGATGCGCAGCACCGAGGCTCCGACCCCGGTGGCGACGGTCTTCGCCACGGCGAGCGCGTCGTCGCCCAGCCCGATGAACACCACGAGGTCGCCCGCGCCGCGCAACGGCAGCGGACTCGGCGGCATGGGAGGCGCGAGCGCCGGGGTGCTCGGCGCCGTGTTCAGGGTGAGGTCGGCGAGGATCGACGCGAAGTCGACGGTCGCGGTCGACACCGTCCAGTCGGGTCTGGTCGCAGGAACGTCGTCGAAATCGTCGGCCTGGTCGAGCAGAGCGGCGATTCCGGCGCGCGCGGGCAGGTCGAAGGCATGGGCGTCGGCGGATGACCCGTCGGCGAGTTCGACCGTGGCGTGGAACTTGCGCGTGGCGAAGAACCCCTGCAGCCCGCCGTGGGTGGTCACGGTCGTCGCGACGACCGCGGCCTCCGGGCCGTACTCGTCGAGGATGCGGGCGTTGAGCTGCTCGATCGAATCGGCCTCAACGTGATATCGACTCGGTGACACGCACGACCCCCACTGTTTCTATGTTGACGTTCGCCGAGGTGACCTCTTGGTACGACAGCACCGGCAGCCCTCCCGACTGGGCGGAGACCAGGCGACGGATCGCCGGCCGCAACGCCGGGGCGCAGACGAGCACGGCCGATTGGCCGTTCGCCTCGAGCTTGGTCACCGATTCGCGCAGCGAGTCGAGGATCGACTCGAGCGTCTGCTGGCCGAGCAGGATCTGAGTGCCCGCGTCCGACGGGCGCAGCCCCTCGAGCATCGACTGCTCGAGCAGCGGGTCGATCATGATGACGCGCAGCGATCCGGCCTCGATGTAGTTCGCGGCGAGCGCCGGCCCGAGCGCTGTGCGGGCGGCCTCGACGAGCCCCTCGGGGTCGTTCGACACCTTGGCGCGCAGCGACAGCGCCTCGTAGATGCGCGGCAGGTCGTTGATCGGGATCTGCTCCTGCAGCAGCCCCTGCAGCACCCGCTGGATCTCGGCGAGGTTCATCAGCCCCGGCACGAGCTCGTCGACCGCGGCTGGGTTGACCTGCTTCACGCCCTCGGTGAGCACCCGCACGTCTTCGCGGGTGAGCAGGCGCGCCGCGTTGGCGCTGATGATCGACGACAGGTGGGTGACGACGACCGAGACGCGGTCGATCACGGTGGCGCCGAGCATCTCGGCGCTGTGCCGCATCTCGGCGGGCACCCACTTGCCGCTCAGCCCGAACACCGGGTCGACAGTCGCCTGGCCCGGCAGCCCGTCGAGCGAGTCGCCCAGCGCGAGCACCTTGCCCTGCGGGGCGATGCCGCGCCCGGCCTCGACGCCCGCGATGCGGATGACGTAGGTCGAGCTCGGCAGCTCGACGCTGTCGCGGGTGCGCACGGGCGGAACGACGACGCCGAGGTCCATGGCGATCTTGCGGCGCAGGGCACGCACGCGCGCCAGCAGGTCGTCGGAGGCGTCGGAGACGATGTCGACCAGGTCGGTGGAGAGCAGGATCTCGAGCGCGTGCACGCGCATCTGTTCGATGAGGCCCTCGGTGGTGATCGGCGTCGTGACATTCGTCTCATCGGCCTGCGCCTCTTCGAGGTCTCTCAGGTCGGCGGCCTTGTTCGCCTTCACCCGGTAGGCGATGAAGAACAGCGCCCCGCCGATGAGCACGAACGGGATGAGCGGCATGCCGGGGATGAACGCCATGCCGATCGCGGCACCGCCTGCGATCATCAGCGCGTTGCGCGACTGGGTGAGCTGCGTCGACGCCGAGCTGCCGAGGTCGCTCTCGGCGTTCGAGCGGGTGACGATGATGCCGGTCGCGACGGCCATCAGCAGCGCGGGGATCTGGGTGACGAGGCCGTCGCCGATGGTGAGCAGCGCGTAGGTGTTGAGCGCGTCGCCGATCTCCATGCCGCGCTGCAGCATGCCGATGGCGATGCCGCCGATCAGGTTGATGATGATGATGATGATGCCGGCGATCGCGTCGCCCTTGACGAACTTCGACGCACCGTCCATGGCCCCGTAGAAGTCGGCCTCGGCCGACACCTCGGCACGGCGCGTGCGGGCCTGGTCGTCGGTGATGAGACCGGCGTTGAGGTCGGCGTCGATCGCCATCTGCTTGCCGGGCATGGCGTCGAGGGTGAAGCGCGCACCCACCTCGGCGACGCGCTCGGCACCCTTGGTGACCACCACGAACTGGATGACCACGAGGATGAGGAAGATCACGAAGCCGATGATGATCGAGCTGCCGATAGCGACGTGCCCGAACGCCTCGATCACCTGGCCCGCGTAGCCGTCGCCCAAGACGAGCCGGGTGGATGCCACGTTGAGACCCAGCCGGAACAGCGTCGCCACGAGCAGCAGCGAGGGGAAGACCGAGAAGTCGAGCGGCTTCTGCACGAACATCGCCGTGAGCAGCGTGACGAGCGAGAGCATGATGCTGATGATCAGCAGGAAGTCGAGCACGCCGGCCGGCACGGGCACGACGAGCAGCAGGACGATGCCGACCACTCCGATCGGAACGGCGAGTTTCGCGAGGTTGCGGTTCACGTCAGTTTCCTCCGGTGGTCAGTTGGGCGGGTTCAGGGGGGAGAGTCGGCTCTTTCATGGTGTGCACTCCCTGTGCGGCACCACGCGCCTTGAGGGCCATCACGAACGCGAGCACCTGGGCGACCGCCGTGTACAGCTCGACCGGGATCTCCTGGCCGAGCTCGCAGGCCTTGTGCAGCGCCCGGGTGAGCGGGATGTCGCGCACGATGGGCACCTTGTCTTCTTCGGCCTTCTCGCGGATGCGAGCGGCGACGGCGCCCGCACCCTTCGCGACGACGCGCGGGGCCGACTTGCCCGGCTCGTACTTGAGCGCGACCGCGAAGTGGGTGGGGTTGACCATCACGACGTCGGCGTCGGCGACCGCGCTCATCATGCGGTTGCGGCTCATGGCGAGCTGGCGTGCGCGCCGCTGCGACTTGATCAGCGGGTCGCCCTCCGAGCTCTTCCCCTCGTCTTTGACCTCTTTTTTGGTCATGCGGGTCTTCTTGCGGTTGCGTCGCATGACCACGAAGACGTCGGCCGCGGCGAGCACGAGCCCGGCGATGACGGCCGAGCGGATGAGCGACTCGGTTCCGCTCGTCGCCGCCCCGATGAGTTCGGCGATCGGCAGCCCGCCGGCCGTCATGAGCACGGGCATCAGCCCCTGGATCACGATGACCAGCACGAGGGTGACGACCGCGGTCTTGAGCAGCGCCTTCACGCCGTTCCACAGCGCCTGGGTGCCGAACGTGGTGCCGAGCCCCTTGATCAGGTTGAACTGCTCGAACTTGCCGTTGAACTTCTTGAAGTGGATTCCGCCCTGGATCGCCGCGGCCGCGAGCACGGCGATCACGACGGTGACGACCATGGGCGTGAGGATCGCCATGATCGATTCCATGCCGGCGCCGAGGGCCTGTACGGCCAGTTGCGGGTCGGGATCGCGCACGACGGATGCCACGGTGAAGAGCTGATCCATCGTCTCGCCCGTTCCCGCGGCGATCGTCACGGGGATCATGACGGCGACGGCGCCGACACCCACCCACGCGGTGAGGTCTTGCGAGCGGGAGAGCTGCCCCTTCTCGCGCACCTCCTTCATGCGCTTCTGGGTGGCCAGCTCGGTCTTCTCACCGGAGTCCTGGCTCATTCACCTCACCCCCGCGAGGTCGCCGACGGCGGTCTTGGTGACGGAGTTGACGATCTCGGGCAGCGCCACGAACAGCAGCGGCACCAGCAGCAGCGTGAGCAGGATCTTGATCGGGAAACCGAGGGCGAAGGCGTTGAGCGCCGGGGCCACGCGGGTGAGGAGACCGAGTCCGGCATCCGCCAGAAAAAGAACCACGATCATCGGGCCGGCGATCTGCAGCGCCGACATCAGCATCTGTCCCGTCGCCATCGTGATGGCCTCGACCGGTACGGCGAGGTCGAGCCCGCCGCCGATCGGGATGGCGTCGAACGTGTTCGCGAGCCCGCCGATGACGAGTTGGTAGCCGCCCGAGGCGAACATCAGCGCGAGCGCCGTCATCTGGAACAGGCGCGTGAACTGGGCGCCGTTGATCTGCAGCTGCGGGTCGAACCCCTGGGCGAGGGTGAACCCGCCGAACAGGTCGATCAGGTTGCCGGCCGACTGGATCGCCGAGAAGACGACCATCACGATGAAGCCGAGCACGGCGCCGACGACCAGTTCGAGGACGAGCGAGACGACGTAGGTGCCGGTGTCGGGCGACACGTAGCCGGGGGTGACGACCGGGGCGACCGCGACGGCGAGCCCGAGGGCGAGCATGCCCTTGATGCGCAGCGGAAACGCGTTGCTCGAGAACGGCGGGGCGATCATGATGAACGCGATCATGCGCACACCCGCGAGCATCACCGCTTCGATCCACGCGAAGTCGAGGTCGAATCGCACGTCATCCCCCGTTCAGCAGGCTGGGGATGCGCTCGAAGAGGTCGTTGGTGAAGGTGACCATCTCGGTGATCATCCAGTGGCCGGAGACGAGCAGGGCCACGGCGACGGCCGCGAGCTTGGGCACGAAGGAGAGCGTGACCTCCTGGATCTGCGTGATCGACTGCAGCAGGGAGATCGCGAAACCCACGACGAGGGCGACGATGAGGATCGGGGCACACAGTTTCACCCCGATGACGCAGGCCTGCAGGCCGATGTCGAGAACGGCGTTCGGGTCCATCAGCCACCGCCCTGGTAGCTGGAGACGAGCGAGGTGATGACGAGGGCCCAGCCGTCGACGAGCACGAACAGCAGGATCTTGAACGGCAGCGAGATCATGACGGGCGGGAGCATCATCATGCCCATCGACATCAGCGCCGAGGAGACGACGAGGTCGATGACCAGGAACGGCACGAAGATGACGAAGCCGATGATGAAGGCGGCGCGCAGCTCGGAGATCATGAACGACGGGATGAGCGTGAGCATCGGCACGTCGTCGGGGTTCTCGGGGTTCTCGGCGCCCGAGACGCGGGTGAGCAGCGCGAGGTCTTCTTCGCGGGTGTTCGCGAGCATAAAAGTGCGCAGCGGGTCCGAGGCCAGGTCGAATGCGGCTGTGACGTCGATCTCGCCGTTGAGGTAGGGCTGCACGGCGATCTCGTTCACGTCGGTGAGCACGGGAGCCATGATGAACAGCGAGAGGAAGAGCGCGAGGCCGGCGAGCACCTGGTTCGGCGGGATCGACGGGAGGCCGAGCGCGTTGCGCACCATCGCGAGCACCACGAAGATCTTCGTGAACGAGGTCATCATCAGCAGCAGCGCGGGGGCGACCGACAGCAGCGTGATGCCGATCAGGGTGACAATGGCCGAGGAGGGGGCGCCGTTCGGGCCGTTGATCTCGACCGAGAGGCCGTCGCCGCCCGGGGCGGTCGGCGGGGTCGGCGGGGTCGGGTCGACCACGGCGTGGGCCTCGGTCGGGCCGACGAGCACGGCGGCGATCCCGATGACGACGGCGAGCACCGCGATGACGGCGATACGGATCAGCAATGCGCGGCGCGCGACGGCGCCGCGGTCGATCACGCTCACCGGAAGCGACCGATGGCGGCGGCGGCCTGGCGCCAGGTGGCCGGGGAGAGGATCGATCCGCCGAGGGCGCCGGGCACGGAGCCGGGCGTGACGAGTCCGTCGGCGGTCACGGGCTTCCGCCCCTCGACGGGCTCGGGGACCGACGCGGCGGCGGGGGTCGCGGTCGCCATGACCTCGGCGAACGCGGCGGCGGGCGCCTCGGCGCTGTGCAGCACGGTGACGTTCGCCTCGGTCACACCGAGCACGAACCGCATCCCGTTGGCGTCGACCACGACGACCGACGCTTTGGCGCCGATGCCCTGCTTGCCGAGAACGGTGATGGGGGTCGCCGCGGCGCGCAGCTTTCCTCCGCGCGTCAGGCGGCGGTGGATGAACCACAGCAACCCGAAGACCACACCCAGCGAGAGTGCGACCCGCAGCGCGACGACCACGGTTTCCATTTAGGCGAGGCTCTCGATCACGTCGAGGATCTTGGTGATGCGCACGGCGTAGTCCTGGTCGATGACGACGATCTCGCCGTGGGCGATGAGGCGGCCGTTGAGCAGCACGTCGGCGGGGGCGCCGGCCGAGCGGTCGAGCTCGATGACGGCGCCGGGCTCGAGACCGAGCACGTCGCGCACCGAGATGCGGGTGCGGCCGATCTCGACGGTGAGCGCCATCTCGACGTTGTTGATGCGGCCGAGCTTGCCGACGATCTCGTCGCTGTCGATGCTGCGGCCGCCGGTGAGGATGCCGCTCGTGCGGATGCGGATGGCGAACCAGCCGGCGGTGGCCGCGCCGTTGCCGAGCGCGAAGACGACGGTCTCGGCGTCGCCGAACAGCGCGCTCGCGTCGTCGACGCGGGCGGCGCCGAGAACGCCGGTGCCGAGCGTGGCCGTGGCGGCCTCGAACGACGGGCGCAGCACGTCGGCGACCGAGACGACCGCGCCGTCCGGCGATGCGGCCGAGACCAGCTGGTCGCTGTCGAGCAGCACGAGGGCGATGTCGGCGGAGATCGCTCCCACGTAGGCGGCGACGGTGGCCGACGCTTGGAGGCCGAACGGGACATCCGAACCGCTGGCGACCGACGCGCCGAGCGCGACCGTCGTGGGGAGGAGGCGCACGAGCGCTTCGGCGGCCGCGGTCGCCTCGACGATGGTGGACGACTGGTTAAGGGGGGCGAGCGGGTTCACTTAGTTCTCCTCGGCGCTGGTGCTGACGATGACGCAGGCCAGGCGCGCGCCGTTGGCCCCCGCTGCTCCGCGGGCCAGGACCTGGCCATCTACGGCAATTTCGAATGGGCGATGCTGCGGGTGCGGGATCGCGAGCACGTCTCCGACCGCGAGGCCGAGGATGCGGCTCGGCGTCACCATCGCGGGCGTGAGACGCAGCGCGACATCGACGGGGACGCCGGTCAGTTGCGCGGCGATCAGGTCTTTGGCGTTCGCGACGGTGCTCGTGGGGTTCGCCTCGCCCAGTTGCGGAAGCAGGACCTCGGCGGGGATCGCGAGCGTCGCGGGCGTCGTCGTGTCGCCGACGCGCACGGTGAAGGATGCCACGATCATGAGGTCCGCGGTCGCGGCGGCCTGGGCGAACTGCGAGTTGTACTGGATGCCGTCGACGGCCATCGGCGCGACGAGGAGCGGCCCGAACGAGTAGCGCAGGTCTTCGAGTGCGGCATCGAACAGTTTGCGCACGAGCGCCTGCTCGATCTGGGTGAACTTGCGTTCGTCCATCGTGCGGGGGCGGGTGCCGCCGAGCATGTAGGTGACCCAGCCGAGAACGGCCGCGGCGGGAAGCTGCAGAACGGCTTTGGCGTCGCTTCCCCCGATGGTGCAGAGCACCATGGCGGTCATCGGCGGCAGCCCCGAGGCGTATTCGTCGTAGGTCTGCATAACGACCTGCTCGCTGCTGACCTGCGAGACGACGCGCACGCTCGCGGTGAGCTGCGTTCCCCACTGGCGGGCGAAGGTGTCGAAGGCGAGTTCGAGAACGCGCGAGTGTTCACGCGCGAGGGTGGTGGGCCGACGGAAGTCGTATAACTCGACTATGGGGGCGGGCTTCGCGAGCGCGCCGACGGCGATGTGTTCCTGGACAGTCACGAAGGCGACTATCGGCAGCGCTACCCCGGCGGTAAGGCGTCGCTCGACGCGTTGATGTAATTCTCGAGAACGGAGGGGATAAGCGCGCGCACCGATTCGGGCTGGTCGGAGATCACGACGATGTCGACGCGGCGGTTCGCCGCCATGTCGGCTTCGCTCGCGCCGGTGGCGACGGGTCTCGCCGAACCGTAGCCGATGGCCCCGATGCGTTCTTGCCCGACGTGGCCGTTCTCGACCAGTCGGCGCAGCACCTGCGTCGCGCGGCCCGAGGAGAGCTCCCAGTTGGTGGGGTAGGGCGGGCCGGGGTTGCGGCTGTCGGCGTGGCCCTCGACCGCGATCTGGTAGGCCGTCGCCGAGAGCACGGGCGACACCGCGTCGAGCACGGCGGGCGCGACGCCCGCCAGATCGACGCTGTTCGAGGCGAAGAACGTCTCGGAGCCGACCAGGCGGATGGTGAGACCCCGCTCGTCGATCTTGAAGTCGACGGTGTGCTCGAGCCCCTGGGCCGCGAGGTTCAGCCGGATCTGCTCTTTCAGCTGCTCGAGCTCGTCGACCTCTGCCTCGGCGAGTTCGAGTTCGGTGAGCGGCACCTCGACGGGTTCGCCCTCCCCGCCGACCTGGCTGGCGGGGACGACGACGCCCTCCGCGGTGTCGATCGAACCGACTTCGGTCGAGCCGAAGCCGGTGGCCAGCGAGTTCTTCAACTTCTCGAACTTGTCGGCGTCGACGCTCGACATGGCGAACAGCACGATGAACATACACATCAGCACGGTGACCATGTCCATGTAGGAGGCCATCCACCGTTCGTCGACGTGCTCGACGTGCTCCTCTTCGAGGCCGCCGCGCTTCCGCGGCGTGCTCATGCTGCTTTGGCCAGTTGGTCGGCCGGCACCATGGCCCGCAGTCGTTCGCCGAGCAGTCGCGGCTGGCTGCCGGCCTGGATGGCGAGCACACCCTCCATCGTGAGCGTCATCCGTTCGACGTCGAGGTCGGAGAGGCGGCGCATGCGGGCGCCGATCGGAAGCCAGATGAAGTTGGCCGAGAGCAGTCCCCACAGGGTCGCGACGAACGCGGCGGCGATCATGTGGCCGAGCTCTTCCGGTACCGAGAGGTTCTCGAGCACGTGGGTGAGCGAGACGACCGTTCCGATGATGCCGACGGTCGGCGCGTAGCCGCCCATGGTGGTGAAGTACTTGGCGGCGTTGCGCTGCGATTTTGCCTTGGTCGCCAGCTCGTCTTCGAGCAGGATGCGCAGCTCTTCGCCGTCGGTGCCGTCGGCGACGTTCTGCAGGGCGCCCTTGAGGAAGGGGTCGTCGACGCCTTCGGCCTCCTGCTCGAGCGAGAGCAGACCGTCGCTGCGCGCCTTCTCGGCCAGGGCGACCAGCTGGTCGATCGTGGCCTGCGGCTTGCTCGTCTTGCCGATGAAGGCACTGGGCAGGGCCTTGAACGCCGAGATCGCGTCTTTGATCGTGCCGCCGGCGATACCGACGGCGATGGTGGCGCCGAAGACGAGGATGATCGGGGCGGGAAGCAGCACGGAAGAGACGTTCGCGCCCTCGAGCGTGATCATCGCGAAGAGCGATCCGAAGGCTATGAGCAGCCCGATTATGGTTGCGGGATCCATGATTACAGCTTCCTCGGGCCCATCGAGGTAACGCCGTCGGCCTCTTCGTGGATGTCGGTCTGGTGCGCGGCGGTGTCGATCGAGCTGACGAGGCCGAGAGCACGCACGCCGGTCGGCTGACCGGACTGGGAGATCTCGTGGGTCAGGGCGATGACTCGGGCCCGGTAGTTGGCGATCTTGTCGATCACCTCGTCCATGGTCTCGGTGACGATGTACTTCGCGCCGTCGACCATCACGAGCGTCGTGTCGGGGTTCGCGTGGATGCGTTCGATGAGATCGGGATTGATCGCAAACTGGCTGTTATTAAGCCGCGTGACAACGATCATCGGAATCCATCCCCAGTAGAGGCGACCCTTCCTGGGTCGCTTACACAGCACTATCGGCCGTCGCCTACCCGGTGTTAGGTAAACGACGGCCGATAGTCGGACCGAACTTGCCGCTAGCGCTTGAGGTTCGTGAGCTCCTGCAGAACCTCGTCGGAGGTGGTGATGATTCGCGCGTTGGCCTGGAAGCCGCGCTGGGCGACGATCAGGTTGGTGAACTCCTGCGAGAGGTCGACGTTCGACATCTCGAGGGCGCCGCTCGAGAGCGAGCCGAGTCCGTCGGCGCCGGGCGCGCCGACCTGCACGTCGCCCGAGTTGAACGTCGCACGGTACGACGACGCACCGGCCTTCTCGAGGCCGGCCGGGTTGGTGAAGCTCGCGAGCACGATGCGACCGAGCGCCTGCGACGCGCCGTTGCTGAACGATCCGATGATCGTTCCGTCCTTCGCCAGCGTGTACGAGTCGAGGTTTCCGGCCGCGCGGCCGTCCTTCTCGGTGGTCGAGATGCTGGTGAGCGCCGCGTAGCCGCTGACCGCGCTGAGGTCGAGGTCGACGCCGTTGACGGTCAACTGGCCGGGCGTGGTCTGCACGCCGTTCGCGAACGCGAGCGAGATGGTGGGCGGTGCGGTGGGCGGCACGGTGACCGGCACCGACGAGTCGACGGCCGCGGCGTCCCAGCCCGCACCGGTCTTGGTGAAGGTGACGGTGATGCTGCGGGCGGCGCCGGTGGCGTCGAAGACCTCGATGTCGCGCACGAGCTTCGCGCCGAGGGCACCGTCGCTGGGCAGGTTGCCGCCCATGGTCGCCCGCGTCGTCACCTGGCCGGGAGAGATCGCGTTCAGCGGCAGCTGGATGTCGCCGACGAGCCCGCCGTCGTTGACCACACCGTCGGTGGCGCCCCAGCCCTGCACGAGCGAGCCGTCGGGCGTGGTCAGGCGGCCGTCGGCGCCGAAGTCGAAGTTGCCGGCGCGCGTGTACATGGTCTGGTTGCCCTGGCGGGTGACGAAGAAGCCGTCGCCCGAGATCATGAGGTCGCTCGCCTTGCCGGTGGCCTGCGTCGAGCCCTGCGCGAAGTTGGTCGAGATGCCCGCGACGAGCACGCCGAGGCCGACCTGGGCCGGGTTCGTTCCGCCGACGCCCTGCTGCGGTCCGCCGGCGCCCTGGGTGAGCTGCGAGAGGGTGTCTTGGAACTGCACCGACGAGCCCTTGAAGGCGGTGGTGTTGACGTTGGCGATGTTGTTGCCGGTGACGTCGAGCATGGTCTGGTGCGAGCGAAGACCGGAGATACCTGCGTAGAGAGAGCGAAGCATGAGTGAGCCTTTCGGTTGGTGGGACGAGGGTGTTTAGGAAGTTGCGGGGGGAACGGTCGCGGGCACCTTGCCGATACCGGCGACCAGGTCGAGGGCGATGTCTTTGCCCCCGACGTTGACCGTGGGTACGGCGTTGGCGAACGACACGCTCTCGGCGACACCGGAGACGACCTTGCCGTCGGCGCCGAGGTAGGAGACGTTCTGGCCGACGATCGCCGAGGCCGCGATGCGCATCTGCAGGGAGAAGTTCTCGGTGCTCGTCGAGGTGAGCTCCGTCATCTTCTCCATCATCGCCAGCTGTGTGGTCTGGGCGATCATCTCGTTGGTGTCCATCGGAGACGACGGGTCTTGGTTCTGCAGCTGCGTGACGAGCAGGTGCATGAACACGTCGGAGTCCATGGTCTGCTTGGGCGCCGCGGCCTTGGCGGCGGCGGCCGAGGCGGCGGCCTGCGCGGCGATGGTGCCGGTGATCGCGTCGATACTCATGCGTCGTTCTCCTTTACGCCATCACGTCGATGGTCGTTGACGGGTCGGCGAGCAGCCACGGCTTGGCCGCGACCGCCTGCTGTTCGAGGGAGGCGAGGGTCTCGCCCTGCTGCTGGCGGCGCTGCTGGCCCTGGTCGCCGCGGTCGGTCGGCTGGTTCTGGTTCGACAGGTCGAGGTTGCTGCCGAGGCCGGCACCGCCCATGTCTTTGCGGATGTCGGGCAGGATCGCCCTCAACGCCTCACGCGCGAGGTCGCTCGGCGCGAACAGCTCGACCCGCACACCCTCGGCGCCCACGTGGGCACGCACGGTGATCGGTCCGAGGTTCTCGGGAACGATGTCGATCGTCATGACGTGCTCGCCGTCACCGGCGGCCGCGAGGGTGAAGATCGGGCCGGCGACCTGCGTCTGCAGCGGGACCGGCTGGGCGGGAAGAGGGGCGGATGCCGCGGCGCCCGTCGCCGCGACCGTGCTGGTCGCGGCCGGGGCGAAGGCGACGGGAACGGCGACCGGCGCGTCTTTCGGCACGACGACCGAGTCGGTCGTGCCGGCGTCGGGCGTGGTCGCCGGAGCGGGTTCGGGTGCGACGGCGGTCGGCGCCGCGAGCGGGCTCGTGGGGGCGGCCGTAGTCGCGGCGGCGGGCGCGGCCGGCGCGGCGGGCGCCATCGCGGTCCCGGCGACAGCGGGGGCCGCTGCGACGGGCGGAACGGACGCGGTGGCGGCGGCGGGCGCGACCTCTGCCTCGGCGGCGGCGGTCGCCGGGCCGACGGGCGCGGCACTCGTGTCTTTCGCCGCGGGGGTGCGCGGGGTCGCGGTCGCCGCAGCCGCGGCGACCGCGGCGGCGGCCGGAATCGCGGCGACGGTCGCCGGGGCCACGGCGGAGGCGGCGTCGGCAGGGGTCCCGTCGGCGGGCACGGCCACGGACGGCTGCACGGCGACGGGCGCGACGGGAAGTGCGGGAGCGGGCGCGGGCGCGGGCGCGGCGGCCGTCGGCAGCGCCTCGGGAGCGGGAGCCGCCGCGTCGAGGGCGGGAGCCGCGGCATCCGTCTCCGAATCCGGCGTCTCGGTCGCGTCGTCGGCGACCGGTGCCGTCTCGGTACCCGCGAAGCCGGTGGCGAGCGCGGCGAAGATCTGGTCGGCGGTCGGCGCGGCGGCCGGCGTGCCCGCCTCGGTCTCGGCACCGGGAACGGCGGCGCTGAGGGCGTCGCGCAGGCTGGCGCCGAATCCGTCGCCGGAGGGCGCCGCGGGGGCCTTGCCCGCGGGCGCGGCCGCGGGTGTTGCCGTGAACTGTCCGATCAGGGTCACTGCGGGTCTCCACTCTTCGGGCCGTTGGTTGCGATCTCGTCGACCACGGCCTGCTGGGCAGCGAGGTCGTCGGCGTCGCGGGTCTCGATGTGGCGCTGCTCGAGCTTCTCGAGTCCGAGCGACCGGGCGCGGGCCGCGGCGTAGGCGGCGGCGGCATCCGCGACGTCGGCGCGGTTGTGCACGTCGACGGCTTCGAGCTCGGCGAGCATGCTGCGCGACGACGACCGCGCGGCGGCGATCGCGTAGAGCACGTTGCTGCTCGTGGCTTCGGCACCCACTCCGCCGAGGGCGGCGCGGGCGCGGTTCTGGCGGGCGGCGTTCTCGCGGCTGCGGGCGTTCGCGGCGGCGAGGTCGCTCGCCGCCTGCTCTTCCTGCACCTGGCGAAGGCGCAGCAGGCCGGCGAGGCGGAAGGTGCGGGCCATCAGTTGCCCCCGAACGCGCGGGTGAGCCTGGTGAGCTGCGCCCAGGCGTCGACGACGCTCGACTGGTCGGTCATGCGCTGCTGCAGGAAGAGGTTGATGTCGGCCTCGAACGTGACGGCCGCGTCGACGAGCGGGTTGGCGCCCGGCTGGTAGGCGCCGATGTCGAGCAGGTCCTGCGCCGACTTGCGCGCGGCGAGCACACGGCGCAGCTGCGAGGCGACCTCGGTGTGCTCCGGTGTGTTCACGCGTGAGGCGACGCGGGAGATCGAGCCGAGCGTGTCGACCGAGGGGAAGTGCCCCGAGACCGCGAGCTTGCGGTCGAGCACGACGTGGCCGTCGAGGATCGACCGTGCCGAGTCGGCGATCGGCTCGTTGTGGTCGTCGCCGTCGACGAGCACCGTGTAGATGCCGGTGACGCTGCCGACCGCGCCGGTGCCGGCGCGCTCGAGCAGTTGGGCGAGGAGGGAGAACGTCGACGGCGGGTAACCGCGGGTGGCCGGGGGCTCGCCGACCGAGAGGCCGATCTCGCGCTGCGCCATGGCGACGCGGGTGAGCGAGTCCATCATGAGCATGACGTGCGATCCGCCGTCGCGGAACGACTCGGCGATGCGCGTGGCGAGGAAGGCGGCGCGCAGACGCATCATCGCGGGCTCGTCCGACGTGGAGACCACGACGATCGAGCGGGCGAGGCCCTCGGGGCCGAGGTCGTCTTCGAGAAATTCGCGCACTTCGCGACCCCGCTCGCCGACCAGGGCGATGACCGACACTTCGGCATCCGTCCCTCGGGCGATCATCGACAGCAGCGACGACTTTCCGACACCGGATCCGGCGAAGAGTCCCATGCGCTGGCCGCGGCCGACGGTGGTGAGGGTGTCGAGAACCCGCACTCCGAGCTGCAGCGGGGTGTCGATGCGGGCCCGGTCCATGGCCGAGGGGCTCTCGTTGTCGAGAGGCACGTAGTCGGCGACAGTTAGCGGGCCCTTGCCGTCGATGGGGCGGCCGAGGCCGTCGATGACGCGGCCGAAGAGTCCGGCGCCGGTGGGCACGAGCAGCGGGGCGCCCTGGGCGCGCACCGGGGCGCCCGCGCTGACGCCGCCGAGACGGCCGAGGGGCATGCAGCGCAGCACGCCGCGGTTGCTGGCGATGACCTCGGCCACGACGGGGGCGTCGTCGCCGATCGTCACGAGGTCGCCGATCGCGCAGTCGAGCCCGCTGATCTCGACGCCGAGGCCGAGAATGGATGACACGATCCCGACGCGCTCCGGACGCCCGGCCGCCACGGCGGCACGGAAGCCGCGCGATGCGGGGGGAAGCAGCGTGGCGGTCACGAGCGCGCCTCCTCGATGGCCGCCTTCACGCGGGCGAGGGCAGAGCCGATACGCGCGTCAAGGTAACCGTCGGGGAACTGCGTCATGGCGTCGCCGCGGGCGAGCGTCGCGTCGGGGGTGAAGGTCACTCCGGCGGCGGCGAGCACGTCGGGGCCGAGCGTGGCCAGGTCGGCGGGGTTCATGCGCACCTCGTGCACCACACCGACGTCGACCGAGTCGAGGGCGCGGTGCAGGGCCGAGCGTGCGGCGACTCCGGCGTCGCTCAGCTCGGAACCGACGACCGCCTCGGCGACGAGCATCGCGCTCTCGGCGAGGGTGGCGTGGGCCGACTCGAGCAGCGGCACAGTGCGGGCGTCGAGCGCGTCGGCCGCGGAGTTCAGCAGCGCGACGGCCAGGTCGACGCGGGCGCGACCGTGCGAGATCGACGCCGCGGTCTCGGCCTCGAGGGCGGCGATGCGGGCGGCGACCTGCGCCTCGGCCTCGCGCAGACCGGCGGCGAAGCCGGCCGCGTGGCCCGAGACGCGGGCCTGGTCGTCGCGCGAGTCGCTCGCCGCGTTGCGCAGCGCGGGGTAGCTCAGGGTCGAGAAGCCGGCGTCACTGGACATATTCGTCCTCGTCGCCGCGCTGCACGGTGATGCTGCCCTGCGCTTCGAGATCGCGGATGGCGCGCACGACCTCGGCGCGGGCCTCCTCGACCTGCGACGCGCGCACGGGGCCGAGCGTCTTCGTCTCGTCGTCGAGCAGTTCGCGGTTGCGTTCGGAGAGGTTGGTCTTGATGACCTCGGTGACCGCCTCGGTGGTGCCCTTCATCGCGACCGCGAGCACGGCGGTGTCGATGCCGCGCAGCACCTGCTGCACGTCGCGGCGTTCGAGCTTCACGATGTCGGCGAAGGTGAGCATGCGCGAGCGCACCTCTTCTGCCAGCTCGGGGTCGATCTCGTCGAGGCGCTCGAGCAGCGCCTTCTCGGTGGCGATGTCGGCGCGGTTGATGATCTCGACGAGCGGCTGGATACCGCCGACGACCTCCATGGATTCTCCGGATGACACGACGGCACCCGCCCGCAGCTTGAGGGTGTCGGCGACCAGGCGCACCGCCTCGGGGATCGCGATGCCCATCATGCCGATGCTCTGGGCGACCTCGCTGCGCACGTCGTCGTCGAGCGACGCGAGAACGGGCGCGGCGTGGTCGGGGCGCATGTGGGCGAGCACGAGGGCGATGGTCTGCGGCAGTTCGCCGTCCATCAGGGTGACGATCTGTCCCGAGTCGACGCTGTCGAGAAACTCGAACGCCTTGCCGGCCATGTTCGAGGCGACACGGGTCATCAGGTCGCCCGCGTGCTCGGCACCGAAGCTGGCCTCGAGGAGGCTGGTGGCGAAGTCTTTGCCGCCGCGCGAGCTCCAGCCGCCCTTGATCGTGAGGTCGAGGTACTCGGTCATGACCTCGTCGGCGATGCCCGATTCGACGCGGCGCAGCTTGATGATCTCGCCGGCGATCTCCTCGGCCTCGGCGTCGGTGAACTGCTTCATCACCTTGGCCGCGGCCTCCTGGTCCATGCTCATGAGCACGACGGCGGCCTTCTGCGTGCCGGTCAGGGCCGCGCTGGCCTTCTGCACGGCGGGCGCCTTGGCGGCGGCGGCGGCGGGAGTCAGGGTGGAGGTGACCTCGGTCATGCGCGTTGGCCGTCCATCAGGCCGCGCAGGAACTCGGCCGCGCGCTGCGGGTCTTGCGCCGCGAGGGCGTCGATCTCGGCGCGGGTGCGGTCGACGGCGTTCGGCTCGATGAGCAGCGGCGAGGCCGGAACGTTCGGGATCGCGGTGTAGGCCGGCGTGACGAGCGCCGAGGGCTGCTCGTTGAGGATCGACCGCAGGTCGGCGAGATCGGCGGCCTCGTCGACGTCCTGCTTGCGGCGCTTGGAGCGCGCGGCGAACACGGCGAGGGCGATGATGATCGGGAGGGCGATCGCGAGGGCGATGACGGCGGTGCGGATCAGGTCGGCGAAGCGGTCGGCCTCCGCGGCCGCGGCTGCGGCCTCGAGCGCCTCGGTGGCCGCGGCGGCTCCCGCACCGTTGAACGGTACGACCTCGACGGTCACGACGTCGCCGCGCTCCTCGTCGATGCCGGCGGCGGTCGCGACGAGGTCGGTGACTCCGGCCATGTCGAGGCCGGCGGCCGCGGTCTGGTTGAGGGCGACGGAGATCGTCTTGCGGGTGAGCACGCCGGCCGGGATGGTCGTCGACTCGGTGACCTTGTTGACGGCGTTGTTGCGGGTGAGGCTCGAGCTGGTCTCGCCGTCACCGGCCTCGGCCGCACCGGGCACCGCGATGTTGTCCGGGCCGAGAACGCCCGCGGCGGTCTGGCCGGCGCCGCCGGTGCCTTCCACGGTCGCCGACTCGTTGAGCGCAAGGGCTTCCTCGGGCGAGGTGAACGTCTCCTCGACGCGCTCCGCCGACTCGCGGCTCATGTCGGCGGCGACGACGACGGTGGCATTGCCGGCACCGACGACCTTGTCGAGCATGGTCTGCACCGATGCGCGGATGCCGGCCTCGTAGTCGGAGACCTGCTGGTCGGCACCGCCGGTCGCGCCCTCGCCGACGGCGGAGAGCACGGAACCGTCGGAGTCGACGACCGCGACGTCGGTGGGCTGCATGCCGTCGATCGACGCGCTGGTGAGGTGCACGATGGCCTGCACCTGGTCGGAGGTGAGGGTGACGCCGCTGCGGGTCTCGACGAACACCGACGCGGTCGGGTCGTTCTTCTCCGAGACGAAGACGGTCTCCTCGGGAATAGCGAGACGCACCGAGGCGGTCTTCACACCCTCGAGCGCGGAGATCGTCTTCGCGAGCTCGCCCTCGAGGGCGCGCTTGTAGGTGATGTCCTGCTGGAACTCCGATGCGGTGACGCCCATCGAATCGAGCAGCGAGTAGCCGCCCGTGGTCGAGGAGGGGAGCCCGGCGGCCGCGGCCTTGAGGCGCTGGTCGTAGACGTCGGCCTCGGGCACCATGATCGTGGCGCCGCCGTTGGAGAGTTCGTACGAGACGCCGTCGCCGCGCAGCTGCTCGACGAGGGTGTTGGCGTCTTCGCCGCTGAGCCCCGAGAACAGCGGGGTGTAGGCCGGCTTCGTCGCCCACATGCCGAGCGCGATGATGCCGAGCGCGAGCACGGCGATGCCGATGATCGCCACGGTGCGCTGGGCGATGGTGAACTCGCGAACGGTGTTCGCGAAGTTGCGGAACGCGGAGGTGACCTGGCGAGGCATCAGGCCTGCATCCGCATGATCTCGCTGAACGCTTCGACGCCCTTGTTACGCACGGCGGCGACGAGTTCGAGCGTCACGGCCGCCCGCGACGAGGCGATCGTCGCGTTGTGGATGTCTTCGAGGTCGCCGGTCACCGCTTGGATGGCGAGTGAGCCCGAGGTGTTCTGCAGCTGCTGCACGTTGTCTACGGCGCCGGTGAGCGACGTCGCGAAGCTCGAGCCGTCGGTGGGCTTCGCGCCCGAGACGTTGGACAGGTAGCCGGTGGCGGTCGTTCCCTGTACTGGGGTGAGAGCGAGCGGGTCCATCAGTTGCGTCCGATCTGGAGGGCGGCTTGGTAGCTCTCTTTCGCGCGGTCGACGACCGCGGCGCTGGCCTGGTAGCCGCGCTGGGCCATGATCAACTGGCCCATCTGCGAGGCGAGGTCGATGTCGGGGTAGCGCACGTAGCCTTCTTCGTCGGCGAGCGGGTGGTTCGGCTCGTAGACGAGACGGCCTTCCGCGTCGCCGAACGCGGCACCGGCGACGAAGACGCCGCCGGCACCCTCGCCCTCCTGCGCCACGACGTAGCGGGCCTGGAAGGCGTCGTCGTTGGTCGCCTTCACGGTGTTGACGTTGGCGAGGTTGTCGGAGACGGCGTCGAGCCACTTGCGGTGCACGGTCATGCCGGTGCTGGCGATGCCGATCGCGTCGAACGTCATCAGCTGGTCCGCATCGCGGTGCGCAGTGCGGTGAACTGGCCGCCGATGGCCTGGCTGGCGAACTGGAAGCGCAGCACGGTGTCGACGTTGGAGAGGGTCTCGGTGTCGAGGTTCACGTTGTTGCCGTCGAGGCGCGTGGGTTCGAGCGAGCGGGCGGTGACCGCGGTGACGTTGCCGTCGCCGTTCTCGACCGACTTGGCGAGGGCGTCTTCGAACATGACGCGCTTGGCCGTGTAGCCGGGAGTGTTGATGTTGGCGATGTTGCTCGCGATGGCACGCTGGCGCAGGGCCAGACCGTCGAGCGCGCTGCTCAGGGCAGCGGAGGTTACAGATTCAAGCACTGTGTCCGTCTTCTCATTACAAGAAACGAAGCGGCCGATCCGTGGCCTGATGGTGAGCGATCCGTGCTCTCACCGACTAGCTATCGGCTGGCAACCGCTGTCCGTTAGGAGAGCGGACGAAGAATCTATCCCGCGGTGTCGAGAAAAACGGGCTGCCCCGTAGCCTGCCGTGGCACCGAACGGAGGGCGGCCAGGTGCCGCCCCGTCTCGAGACGCATCTCGGCGAGGGTGCGCACCGACTGTCGCTGCTCGGCGAGCACCCGCTCCGCCCGCTCGCGCAGGTGCGGCGGCAACGGGCCGAGGTGGGTCGGCGGGGTCCACGCGACGTGGGCCGCGGTCGACACGGGAGGTTCGGGGTCGTGCGCCTCGAGCGCTTCGAACTCGAGGGCGTCGATGGCCTCGTCCCAGCTGGCGTAGAGCGCGGTCGACTCAGGCAACGCCGAGCATCCCGCCGCTGCTCTGCGTGCGCGGGGCGGCGGGCTGGCTCGCCGTCGAGATCTGCACCGCGGCCTCGTGCCAGGCCTGGCGCAGCGGCTCGAGCAGTTCGATGCTCTCGCGGATACGCGTGACGTCGCGCTTGACGTTCGCGGCGATGAGGGCGCTGGAGACGTAGTTGTAGAGCGCGAGCAGGCGGTCGCCGCCGTCCCACGCGTCGACCTTGAGCGACGAGGTCAGTTCGGTGATGATGTCTTGCGCGTGCAGCAGATTGGTGGATGCCACCGACCACGACTCGGTCTCGTGCGCCGTTTCCGCGCGGCTCAGGTCGAGCAGCAGGCGGTCGTACAGCATCGTGAGCAGCTGCGCCGGCGTCGCAGACATGACCGAGTCGGTCATGTACCGGTTTCGCTGCTGTTGCGGGTTCGCGTACATCGTCATCGTCAGTCCTTCGAGGCGTTGAGTGCGTTGACCTGGTCGGTCAGCCACGTCATCTGTGCGTTGAGCTTGCCCATGCTGACCTCGAACGCGGTGTAGTAACGCTCGAGGTTGGCCTGTCGTTTCTCCAGCCGGTCGTCCCACTTGCTGACCTCTTCTTTGAGGGACTTGATCGTCGACTCCTGGCCCGTGATCCGGGTGGTGATCGATCCGGTGGTCTTGTTCGAGACCGCGTCGACGGCCGTGCCCAGCCGGGTCGCGATCTCCGCGACGGCCGCCTGCGTCTTGGCGGGATCCTTGGCGAGCGCGGCCGCGAACTTCTCGGGGCTGAACTCCATCGTTCCGGTCTTCGTGATCGTGATGCCGTACGCGGAGGGCGAGACTCCGTCGATGGGCGCCGACGCCGCGTCGAGCAGCTTCTGGGTGACGTCGCGCACCGTGCGGTCGCCGGTGAACGCCCCGCCCGCGGTGTAGGCGTTGCCGTCGGCGTCGACGCCCGCCGTCGCGACGGTGCGGGCGGTGATGAAGGCGAGCGCGTCGTTGATGGCTGTGACGAGGCCCTTGGCGGCGTCGGAGGTCTTTTCGGCGTTGCGCGTGATGGTGATGGTGACGGGCGTCGCCGACACGGCAGAGACGGTGACGGCCACGCCGGGCAGCAGCTCTGCGAACGTGTTGCTCTTCGAGGTGACGACCTGTTCGGCGGCGCTGCCGGCGAACAGGGTGACCGAGGCGTCGGATGCGACCCGCACCGCGGCGGCACCCGGCTGGGTGAGCACGTCGGTTCCCGCGGCGGCCGTGCCCTCGCGTACGGTGAAGGCGTTCGCCGCACCCGTCTCCTTGCCGCTGAACTGCAGGCGGAACTGGGGAACGCCGGCGCCGTCGACGCCGGCCGAGACCTTGGTCGCGGTGACGCCGGTCGACGAAGCGTTGACGGCCGTGATGATGTCGTCGAGCGAGTTCGAGGCCGCGGTGAGTTCCACCGGCGTTCCCGACGCACCCGTGATGGTGATGACCGAGCCCGCCCACGCCGTCTTGGCGCCGGTCACGGTGGCCTGCGATTTCGCGATCGCGTTGACGACCACGTCGATCTGGCCGGCCGAGGCGCCGATTCCGACGGTGGCGGTCGCGCCGGTGCTGGAGTTCGCCGCGGTGAGGTTGTCGAGCTCGCTCGACTTGTCGAGTTTCGCGGCGAGGACGCCGAGCGCCGCGATCTTGGTGTTCAGGTCCTGCAGCGCCGTCACCGTGGTCGTGTTGCTCGTGACCTTGTTCTTGATGAGCGTCTGCGAGTTGCGGTCGATCGCCATGAGATCGGCGATGAGCTCGGTGGTGGGGTAACCGCTACCGAGTCCGGGCAGTCCAGCCATGTCGGGTTCTCTCCTTGGTGCTGGACTGATGAATGTTTCGGGGATGAAAAAACGCCCGGCGGCGTCGAATAGAGACGTCCAGTTCCCTTATCGAACCGCCGGGCGTTGACCTGCTAACCGGGGTTACTGGAGAAGCTGGAGTACGCCCTGGTTGGACTGGTTCGCCTGCGCGAGCATCGCGGTGCCGGCCTGCGACAGGATGTTCGAGCGGGTGTAGCTGACCATCTCGCTCGCCATGTCGGTGTCGCGGATACGCGACTCCGCAGCGGTGAGGTTCTCCGCCGAGACGTTCAGCGAGTTGATGGTCGACTCGAAACGGTTCTGCACGGCACCGAGTCCGGCGCGCGCGGTCGAGATGTTCTTGATCTGCGCGTCGATCGCGGTGATCGACAGCGCGGCGTTGGCCGCGGTGTCGAAGGTCAGGGCGGCGACGGCGGTGCCGACGGCTCCGGTGTCTGCAGCGGCGAGGTTGACGACGATCTGGTTGTCGGTTCCGCCCTCTGCGCCGACCTGGAAGCTCAGCGAGCCACCGACACCGGCGGTTGCACCGGTGAGGAGGCTGATGCCGTTGAACTTGGTCGAGGTCGAGATACGCGTGAGCTCGGCGCCCAGGGCGTCGGACTCCGTCTTGATGTGCGCACGCGAGTCGACGTTGTTCGAGTCGTTACCGGCCTGGACGGCGAGGTCGCGAACGCGCTGCAGGATGGAGTGGACCTCGGTGAGCGCACCTTCAGCGGTCTGGATGACGGAGATGCCATCCTGAGCGTTGCGGGCGGCGACCTTGAGTCCACCGACCTGCGAGCGCAGGCCCTCGGAGATGGCGAGACCGGCTGCATCGTCCGCTGCGCGGTTGATGCGGAGGCCGCTGGAAAGCTTCTCCAGCGACTTCGACAGGTCGTTCTGCGTGTTGGACAGGTTCCGGTACGAGTTGAGTGCCGAAATGTTGGTGTTGATCTGCATACCCATGATGTATTCCTCCGTGATTGGGTTTGGTTGCATCCGCCCATCCATGGGCTGATACCTCTAGCTATCGGCCGCCCGCCAGACGGCGTTAGGCGCGAATAAAAACTTTTTGAATCAGGATGCCGCGGCTTCGGTGTGCACGACGCCGCGGTCGCGCACCGAGGTCGACATCGCGTGCTCGGCCATGCGGGCCAGATAGGCGCTCCGGCTGGAGGCGGCGATGCGGGAGACCGGCGTGTGCTCGGCGACCGAGTCGGAGTAGTGCGTCTCGAGCCCGTCGCGCAGCAGTCGCACGGCCTCCGAGCGCAGCTGCGAGACGGCGGAGTGGGTCGTGCCCGACTCCTCGGCGATCTCTTTCACCGACTTGTCGTCGAAGTAGATGGCCGAGATGACGACACGCATCTTCTCGGGCAGGGCGTCGACCGCCGAGTGCAGGTAGGCGAGGCGTTCGGCGGAGAGCAGCGTCTCCTCGGGAAGCGCGGCCTCGGCGACGAGCACTTCGGCGACGGTCTCGTCGAGGGCGACGACGACGCGGGCGGCGTCGGCCATGCCGGCCGCGGCGGCCTCGCGGTCGACGCCGAGAGCGCTGGCGACCTCGTCGACGTTGGGCTTGCGGCCGAGGGCGGAGACCAGGGTGTCCTGAACGGCGAGCGTCTCTTTGATACGGCGGCGGGCGCCGCGGGTGGCCCAGTCTTCCGAGCGCATCTCGTCGGCGAATGCGCCGACGATGCGACGGCGGGCGAAGGCGCCGAACGGGATCCCGAGGTCGGGGTTGAACGAGTCGGCCGACTGGACGAGGGCGAGTGCGCCGGCCGAGGCCAAGTCGTCACGCGAGAGGTGACGGGCCTTGGCCCATACCTCGGATACGAGATATCCGACGAGCGGCAGATTCTCCACCACTAGTTTGTTGCGTTCGTGTCGTTCCACAGCATGACCCCCGTCAGCGGTTTCTGGCATTTGCCCGACGACAGTGTTGCCACGTTCGTCGGAAGTTCTGGACGTAAATTCGGTGCGATGCGAGCCAGGGTAAACACGCGTTTTGTTCGGGTATTTGCGACTCTATAGGGAGGCGAGGAGAAACCCTCAACCTTTGGTTGCCCCCAGTGGGGGCGCCCCCCGAACGAGGCTCCCCCGAAGGGGTTTCATGGTTTTTCACCGAGAGTCGCGAGAATTCGCGGAATTTTTGCGATTCGCTCCTAACCGGAGCGTTACCCTTGCCGAAAGTTCCTGATGACGCGAACCCGGGATCACTCGAAGATCCTTCTGGCGGTGTATCGCGAAGCAGGCAGAGAGGGTATTCGTCATGGGTACACATGAACTGTCGGCATCGCTGTGGCGCGAGCGCGAACTGCTCGAGCTGCTCCTGTTCAAGCTGACCGAAGAACAACTGCTGCTCACCTCGGGCAAGGCGCGCTGGCTGCAGTACGCGACCCAAGAGGTCGAGCAGGTGATGAACAAACTCCGCACCGCGGGCCTCGCGCGTTCGATCGAGGTCTCCAACCTCGCCGAAGACTGGGGGGTCGACGAGAACTCGACGCTGCGTGAGCTCACGGTCCATTCGACGGATGACACCTGGCGCGACATCCTGACCGCCCACCTGGTCGCGATGACCGAACTGACCCGCGAGATCCAAGAAATCCGCGACCTCAACGTGCAATACCTCCGTACCGCCATCCGCTCCGCGCAGGAGTCGATCGCGAACGACGGCTCGGGCACCGGCACCTACGACGCCAAGGGAGTCGCCGAGACCTCGTCGGCTTCGGCCCGCATGTTCGACCTGAAACTGTGAGAAAGACGACATGAGCACCTTCAGCGGGTTGAACACCGCCTACACCGGCCTGGTCGCAGCGCGACAGGGCATCAACGTGGTCGGCCAGAACATGGTCAACATGAACAGCGAGGGCTACACCCGCCAGCGCTCGGTGCAGAGCGCAAACGGTTCGCTCGCTCAGGTCGGCCCGCTCTTCGGCCAGGTGAAGCCCGGACAGGGCGTCTCGGTCACGGGCATCCAGCGTCTCGGCGACAACCTCCTCGACGCGAAGGCGCGCGCGAGTGTCGCGGCGAGCGGCTACTGGGGCGTTCGTGCGAACGAACTCTCGACCCTCCAGGCGTCGCTGAACGAACCGGGCACGACCGGCATCTCCGCCCAGCTGACCAAGGTCTGGGCCGCGTGGTCGGGCGTCGGCCTCAAGACCGGAGACGCTTCGGCCTCCGCCGTGCTGATCGAGGAATCGAAGGCGCTCGCCAACCAGATCGCCGTCGGCTACACCGCCGTCGACACCCAGTGGAGCCAGCTGCGCACCGACACGGTGGGCCTGGCCAGCGAACTGAACCATGCCGCGTCGGAGGTCGCGAGCCTCAACGGACTCATCCGCTCGACGATCGCCGCCGGCGGGTCGGCCAACGAACTCATCGACCAGCGCAACCTGCGCATCACGACCATCTCCACGTTGACCGGGGCTTCGGTGCGGCACATGGCCGACGGCACGGCCGAGGTCTTGATGGGCGGCAACGCCCTCGTCTCCGGCGACAAGTCGTACGCGGTCGCGGTCACCGGCACGCCCGCGATGCTCGGCGCCGCGGCCAACCCGGTGAAGCTCTCCTGGGTCACCCGCCCCGACGTGCCCGTCACGCTCGACGGCGGCGAGATCGCCGGCGCCCTGTCGACCCTGTCTGCGGCCAACGCCACCGGCACCGGCGGCGCCCTCGCCGAAGCCGCCGCGAAGTACAACGGCTTCGCGCAGGAGATCGCCGACAAGGTCAACGCCGTGCACCGCACGGGCACGCTGCCCGACGGAGTCACCACCGGGCTCGACTTCTTCGCCGTCACCGCGGGTGTTCCCGCCGCGCTCGGCCTCACCGTGATTCCGACGGGTGTGGGCGGCATCGCCACCGCCAAGCCCGGCGCGGGCGGGGCAGACGGCTCGATCGCCGACGCTATCGCCTCGCTCGGCAACGCGGCCGACTCCCCCGACAAGTCGTGGTCGACCATCGTCACCGGCATCGCCGTCGCGACGCGCACGGGCCTGCAGCAGTCGGTGCTCGCCGACCTGTCGACCAAGGCCGCCGTCGGCAACCAGCTGGCGAACTCGTCGGTCGACCTCGACGACGAGAACATCTCGCTGCTGACCTTCCAGACCGCGTACCAGGCCGCCGCCCGCCTTATGACCTCCGTCGATGAGACCCTCGACACCCTCATCAATCGCACCGGAATCGTCGGGAGATAACTCGTGATAACTCGCGTCACCAACCAGGGCCTGATGGTCACGGCCCAGCGCAACCTGCAGCAGAGCCTGAGCCAGCTGTCGAAGATCCAGAACACGGCGGGCACGCTCAAGCGCATCGACCAGCCGTCGGACGACCCGGCGGGCACTGCCGACTCGATGCGCATCCGCGCCGAGCAGGCATCGACCTCGCAGTACGCCCGCAACATCAACGACGGCAACTCGTGGCTGAGCATCGCCGACACCGCGCTGAGCAGAACCAACGAGTTGATGAAGAAGGTGCGCGACCTCACGGTGCAGGGCGCCAACGACGGCGCCCTCTCGCCCCTGCAGAAGGAGGCGATCGCCGTCGAGCTCGAAACGATCCGCTCCGAGCTCATGACCACCGCGAACACCGAGTACCTCGGCCGCAACATCTTCGCCGGCAACTCGACCGCCGGTGTGGCCTTCACCGACTCGAACGCCGTCCCTCCCGCGCTTCCCTACACGTCGACCAGCACCGGCAGCATCGTCGAACGCCGCATCGGCACCAACACGACGATCCGGGTCGACGCCGACGGGGTCGCCGCCTTCGGCGAGGGCGACGCGTCGATGTTCAAACTCGTCGACAACATCATCGCCGACCTGCGTTCCGGCGTGAACGTCAACGCGCGCCTCGACGAGATCGACACCCGCAGCTCCGCTATCCTCGGACAATTGGGTGCGGTCGGCGCCCGACAGGCGCAAGTACTCAAGGCCCAGGGGGCGAACATGAGCGAATCGGTGTCTCTCGAGGCGCAACGTGCCGAGATCGAAGACGTCGACCTCGGTCAGGCGATCCTCGACCTCAAGGCACAGGAGCTGAACTACCAGGCCGCGCTCTCGGTGACGTCGCGTGCGTTGCAGCAGAACCTGATGGACTTCCTCCGATGAGCGCCATGCTGACCTTCGCGACTCCCCCGCACGGGCTCGCGCCGCACGTCGACTTCCTCCTCAGCGAGATCGACGGAGCCGACGGCCTCTTCGCACTGCAGTCGACGACGAACGCGGCCATCCGCCTGTTCGTTTTGGACGCCTCTGTCTACCTGCCCGACTACTCCCCGATCATCTCCGACGAAGACAGCGTCGCCCTCGACCTGCACCGCGCCGAGGACGCGCTTCTGCTCGTCGTCGCGAACCCGGGCGCCGACGGCACGACGATGAACCTGCTCGCCCCGATCGTGGTCAACGCCACGAGCGGCGCGAGCGCGCAGATCATCCTCGACGGCCAGGACTTCCCGCTGCGCGCGGATCTCAGCGCCCGTCACGCCGCCTGACGAGGGCGCAGACGCACATCGTCGCGACGAGCGACAGGGGCTATATCTGCCCAGTCCCCCGGGGTTAGTGTCATGGCACGCTCGAGCCCAATGGAGGGAGATTGCTATGAGCACCGTCACAAAACAGCAGAAACCGACGACCACGGCCCCCACGATTGCCTGGGTGGCAGAGCAAGCCGGCCTCTGGGTCGCCCGACGCGACGGCGAGTTCGTCGGAATGGTCGAGGCCCGATGGGGCAGCGGATTCGCCTCGACGACGAGGCTGGCAAAACCGCTCGGCACCTTCGACACCGTCGAAGAAGCACAGCAGGCGCTGGAGTCGAGCCTGTAGAACAGCCGACCAGCTAGAGAGCGGCCCCGAACGTGTCACACGCGTCGGGGCCGTTTTCGAATCCCGTGGTGAACCACTGCTGGCGCTGTTCGCTCGAGCCGTGCGTCCAGGTCTCGGGGTTGACCTCGCCGTTCGCCGCACCCTGGATGCGGTCGTCGCCCACGGCGGCCGCCGCGCTCAGCGCCTGAGCGAGCTGGTCGCTCGTGATCTCGCGCAAGAACGGCGTTCCGCCGTCGTCGGGAACGGTCGACGCTTCGCCCGCCCACGCCCCCGCGAAGCAGTCGGCCTGCACCTCGAGGCGCACGCCGTCGGACTCGGGCCCGGGGGTCTGCAGGTCGAGCCCCTCCATCGTGCCGCTGACGTTCTGGATGTGGTGGCCCCACTCGTGGGCGAGCACGTACATCTCGGCGAGCGGTCCGCCGTCGGCGCCGAACCGGGTGCGCAGTTCGTCGAAGAACGTCGTGTCGATGTAGATGGTCTCGTCGGCGGGGCAATAGAAGGGTCCGACGGCACTCGTCGCGCCGCCGCATCCGGTGTCCGTCTGAGCGTCGAAGAGGACCACGTTCGTCGGACGGTAGCCGGCGAGCTCGCCCGCCCAGTAGGTGTCGATCGAATCGCCGGCGCTCGCGATGCGGCAGTCGCGGTCGGCGTTCGCGTCGGCTCCGGTCTCGCACTGGGCGATCGCCTCGTCGCTGCCTCCGCCCGAACCGCCGCCGGCGAGACCCGTGAGGTCGACGCCGAGCAACTGGGAGAGCAGGAAGAGCGCCACGACTCCGACCACACCGCCGCCCGCGACGATGCCTCCGGTGCGACCACGGCGGCGCGTGCGGCTCGAATCGATCTTGGCGTTGTCGTTGAACGTCATGCCGTCACGCTAGCGAAGATCGGCGCGAGACGGTGTGCCTTGCGTTTTGGATCGATACAATCGGTCGCGTTTTACAACCCCACACTCAAGCACACCCCACCCCCCTCGGGATGCCCCCCGAAGGGGGGATATGGGGGCCGGAGCCGACAGGAATAGCGTCGTGCACGTCGCCCCCCTGTGGGGCACGCTTACCCCTCCCGAACACACCGCAGCGGCACCCGAACTCGACCCATACCCAGTCGAGGCCGATGCGGACAGCTCCAAGAGCACCGCCACCCACGGTGCTCTCAGTCGTTCCTTTTTCCCGAAATGCAGGAACAAGAATGGTCGAATTCGCGCTTTCCCGAAGCCGCTCGCGGCGTATCGCGCTTCAACACCCGTTGCACAGCTCCGCCTCCTCCGATACCCGAGATCGGAGGAAATCGGATGCTCCGCCCGCCGAGGCCCCCTTGACGACGACTGTCGCGAGCGGGGCCCGCTGGGCAGGGGGCTACCGCGCACGCCTGCGGGTCACCGACGCGGGCGTCGTCGCGGCGGCCGTCGTCGCGGCGTACCTCGCCCGCTTCGGGTCGGCCGCTCTCGAGTCGATCACCACCCCGGCCGGCCTGCGCTTCGCCTCGATGGCACTGCTCGTCGCGCTCGCCTGGAGCGCCGGCCTCTCGGCGTTCCGCAGCCGCGACCTGCGCATCATCGGGGTCGGCGCGGGCGAATACAAACGAGTGGCGCACGCGAGCACGACGACGTTCGGATTGCTCGCCATCTTCTTCCTCGTCTTCGAGGCCGACACCGCGCGCTGGTTCTTCATCCTCGCCTTCCCCGCCGGATTCGCCGGGCTGCTCGTCAGCCGGTGGGTCTGGCGCCAGTGGCTGTTCGCCAAGCAGCGGGCGGGTCACGCCCTCTCCCGCGTGATCGTGATCGGCAAGCGGGCGGATGTCGAGAGTGTCGTCAAGCAGATCCGCGCGAGTTCGGGGGCGGCCTATTCGGTCGTCGGCGCTGTCGTCGAAGAGGAGGACCGGGTTTCGCCCACGGGCCAGCTCGGGGACTTCGCCGTGCTCAGCGGAATGGGGCGCGCCGCGGAGTTCGCCCGCACGCTCGCCGTCGACGGGGTCGTGGTCGCCGGTCACCCGAGCGGCGGGAGCGAGTACATCCACGACCTCGCCTGGCAGCTCGAGGGGGCGACGGCCGATCTCATCCTCGCGACGAGCCTCGCGAACGTGGCGGGGCCGCGCATCCACTTCCGCCCGGTCGAAGGCCTGCCGCTCATCCACGTCGAGATCCCGCAGTTCGACGGCGGCAAGCACGTGGCGAAGCGGGCCATGGACATCGTGATCGCGGGCACCGCCCTGCTGCTGCTCAGCCCGGTCTTCGCCGTGCTGGCGATGCTCGTCAAGATGGACAGCGAGGGTCCGGCGTTCTTCGCGCAGGAGCGCGTGGGCCGGGGCGGACGGTTGTTCCGCATCCTGAAGTTCCGGTCGATGAACGTGTCCGCACCCTCCCAGCTCGACGCGCTCGTCACCAACAGCGAGGGCAACGGCGTGCTGTTCAAGATGAAGAACGACCCGAGGGTCACCCGGCTCGGCCGCACCCTGCGCAAGTACTCGCTCGACGAGCTGCCCCAACTGTGGAACGTGCTCATGGGCGACATGAGCCTCGTCGGCCCCCGCCCGCCGCTCGCGAGCGAGGTGAGCACGTACGAAGACCACGTGCACCGCCGTCTCTACATCAAGCCGGGTCTCACCGGCATGTGGCAGGTGAACGGGCGGTCGAACCTCAGCTGGGAAGACAGCGTGCGGCTCGATCTCTACTACGTCGAGAACTGGTCGCTGATGGGCGACCTGATCATCCTCTGGCGCACCGTCAAGGTCGTCGCCGCTCCCGTCGGCGCGTACTGATGACCGGTCTCGAAGAGCACCCCGTGCTGCACGACGACGAACTGCCGCCCCGCATCGCCCTGACCGCCGACGTCGACCCGCGCGCGAAGGTCGGTCCCGACAGCCTGGTCTGGCACCTGGCCCAGATCCGCGAGTACGCGCAGGTCAGTTCGGGCTGCATCGTGGGCCGCGGCGTCTACATCGGCCCGGGGGTGATCGTGGGGCGCAACTGCAAGCTGCAGAACTTCGCCCTCATCTACGAACCCGCGCTGCTCGAAGACGGTGTCTTCGTCGGCCCGGCCGTCGTGTTCACCAACGACAGCTACCCGCGTGCGATCAACCTCGACGGCAGCCGGCAATCGAACGACGACTGGCAGGCCGTCGGGGTCACCGTGCGCACGGGGGCGTCGATCGGCGCGCGGTCTGTCTGCGTTGCCCCCATCACGATCGGCCGGTACGCGCTCGTCGCCGCGGGCTCGGTCGTGACCAAGAACGTGCCCGATTACGCCCTGGTGGCCGGGGTCCCCGCGCGACAGATCGGCTGGGTGGGGCGTGACGGCCGACGACTCGCCGACCTGGGCGGCGGTTCGTACGAGTGCGTGGCCACGGGCGAGCGCTATTCGGAGTCCGAAGGAGTTCTCACAGCCCTATGAACACGGAGACCAGCACGACCCGCGCCCGCCGCTTCGTCATCGTCGGGATCGTCGTCGCGGGCGTGCTCACGGCCGTCGCGCTCACAGTGTCGAGCCTGCCGTCGCCCGGTCCGCCCTCGGCCCGCACCGCTCCGACGGCCACCCCTGACGCGAGCAAGGCGCCGGACCCGCCCCTGACGGCCGAGACCGGCATCCCGACCGTTCCCGAACCGTTCGTGCCCGCGGCGCCGTCGCCCGGGGGCCAGCGCACCACGAGCGAGGTGGAGCAGGGCGCCTCGCCCGACCAGGCACCGCTGACCCCGCCCCCGGTCGCGCCGCTGGCGGTCGGCGACCTGCCGAAGGACGCGTCCGAACTCGGTGCGCTCGTCGACGACTTCCCCAAGGCCCTCGCGCTCGCCCCCCGGTCGTCGGTGGTGAGCTCGTCGGTCACCTCGAGCGAGAACACCATGCAGGCGACCCTCGAGGCGACGACCTCGACCGGCGCCGCCGACGTCGTCGCGTTCTACACCGAGCTCTTCGCCGCCGCCCAGCTGGCGAGCAGCCCGGCCGCCGCGGTCGGCGGGTCGACCGCCGTCACGTTCGCCAGGGGCAGCGACAGCCTCACACTCACCGTCACACCGTCGTCGGACGGCAGCCGGTACTCGCTCTACGGCGTGCTGGCGATCGGAGGATGACGGGTGTACATCTCGCTGTCCGACCGGGGGAAACGGACGCGCAGCCGCAGCGGCACACGGGTGTCGTCGGTGGTCGTGACACTCGGAGTGGTGAGCATGCTCACCGACGTGTCATCCGAATCGGTGGCGTCCATCCTGCCCCTCTACATCACCGGCGCCCTCGGGCTGTCGACCATCGCCTACGGGTTCATCGACGGCCTGTACCAGGGCGTCAGCGCGATCGTGCGGATCGGCGGCGGGTGGGCGTCCGACCGCTCCGACCGCCCGAAGTGGATCGCCCTCACCGGTTACGCGCTCTCCGCTGTCACCAAGATCTGGCTGCTCCTCGCGAGCGGTTTCGCGGCCGTCGCGACGGTCATCACCCTCGACAGGCTGGGCAAGGGCATTCGCACGGCCCCTCGCGACGCGCTCATCACCGCATCGTCGGATGACACGAACCTGGGCCGATCGTTCGGGGTGCACCGCATGCTCGACACCGTCGGAGCCGCGGCCGGCCCCCTTCTCGCCTTCCTGATCCTGTCGTTCGTTCCGACCGGGTATCACCTGGTCTTCGTGGTCTCGCTCGCCTTCGCGGTCGTCGGCGTCGCGATCCTCGCCCTGCTCGTGCCGTCGCTGCGCCCCCGCCGCGACCGGGCCGCTGCGGCCCCGACCCCCACGGCGCCCGCCCGCTTCCGCTGGCGCAGCCTGACCGAACCGCGCCTGCGCCGACTCGTGCTCGCGGCCGGCATCCTCGCCGTGCTCACCGTCGGCGACGGCTTCGTCTACCTCGTGCTGCAAGACCGCAGTCCGTTCGCCGCGCAGTGGTTCCCCCTCCTCTATGTCGGCACGAACGTCGCCTTCTTCGCCTTCGCCGTGCCGCTCGGCCGCGCCGCAGACCGCTTCGGCCGCGCACGGGTCTTCGTGCTCGGCCACCTCGCGCTGCTCTCGGCGTACGCGCTCGCCGCGCTTCCGTGGGGCGGCGCCTGGGTCACCATCGCCTGCCTCGTGCTGCTCGGGGCGTTCTACGCGGCGACCGACGGCGTGCTCGCCGCTCTCGCCGGGGAAGTGACACCTCCCGAGAGCACCGCGAGCGGCATCGCGGCGGCGCAGACGGTCGTCGCCGTCGGCCGGCTGCTCGGCGCGACGGGATTCGGCATCCTCTGGTTCGCCGTGGGCCGCGAGGCGGCGATCATCGCCGTGGCCGTCGCCCTCGCGGTCGCGATCCCCGCGCTGCTCATGCTGGTCGGCCCACTCACCCGCCGCGAGGTGACGGCGTGAACCGGCGGGCGCGGCAGATCCTCGCGATGGGGGCGACGGTCGTCGTTCTCGGCGCGGCGGCCGCCTACTGCGTCAGCGCGATCCTCGACTATCAGACGAGGGCGTCGACCACGACGACCGTTCAGACGACGAGACTCTCCGAGAACGGGTCGGCGGAGCGTGTGGTGTTCCGGTCGACGGTGGCGGATGCGGCCTACGGTCACATCGCCAGCGTCGCTGCCCGGGACACCGGTGGCGATCGCGCCGTCACCGACATCGCGTGCGACCGCGTGTACACGGCGCGGCAGACCACGATCTGCCTGCGGATCGACCGCGGCATCCTCACGACCTTCTCCGCGAACCTGCTCGACGACGACGGAACCGTGACCCGAACCTGGCCCCTCCCCGGCCTGCCGAGCCGCGCCCGCGTCTCCCCCGACGGAGAGCTCGTGGCCTTCACGTCGTTCGTCACCGGCGAGGCCTACGCGACCATCGGCTTCTCCACCGCGACCCAGATCTCGCGCATCGACGGCACCGACTACGGCAACCTCGAGACCTTCGCGCTGTCGATCGACGGCCAGCCGGTGCTCGCGGCCGACCGCAACTTCTGGGGCGTCACGTTCACCGACGACGACAGCGTGTTCTACGCGACCGCGGCGACCGGCGGGCAGACCTGGCTCGTGCGCGGCGACCTCGACGCACGCACGTTGACGGCGGTGCACCCGAACGTCGAATGCCCGTCGGTGTCGCCCGACGGCACACGCGTGGCCTTCAAGAAGAACGTATCGACGACCGCGACCGCCGACTGGCGCGTCGCGGTGCTCGACCTCGCCACCGACAGGGAGACCGTAATGCCAGACTCGCGCAACATCGACGACCAGGTGGAGTGGCTCGACGATTCGACGCTGCTGTACGGTGTGCCGCGAAACGACGAGGCGGGCGATTCCGACGTGTGGTCGGTGGCGGCCGACGGCTCGGGCGAGCCCGCCCTGTTCGTGGAGCACGCCTGGTCGCCCGCGGTGGTGCGGCCGTGACCGCGGGGCTCTTCGCCGGCCGCGGCGAGCGCGTCGACGTGGCGGTGGCCGTCGTCACCTTCAACAGCGCGGACCACGTCGGGCAGCTGCTCGACAGCCTGCGCGGCGAGGCCGGGACACACCGGTTGCGGGTGATCGTGGCCGACAACGGCTCCACCGATGCGACCCGCGACGTGGTGCAGGCCCACGCCGGCGTGGTGCTCGTCGAGACCGGGGGCAACCGCGGGTACGCCACGGGCATCAACGCGGCGCTGCGCCACGCGGGCGACGCCGCGGCGATACTCGTGCTCAACCCCGATCTCGTCGTGCGGCCCGGTGCGGTCGGCGCGATGCTCGACCGGCTCGCCCGCCCGGGAGTCGGCGCCGTCGTGCCGACGATCCTCGATGCCGACGGCGCCGTGTACCCGTCGCTGCGCCGCGAGCCCTCGCTCACCCGCACCGTGGGCGACGCCCTGCTCGGCGGCAAGGTCGCGAACCGCCCGCCGTGGTCGAGCGAGACCGTCGACGACCCGGCCCAATACCTCGAGCCGCACGCGGTCGACTGGGCGACCGGCGCCGCTCTGCTCGTGCGGCACGAGGTCGCGAGCGCCGTCGGCCCGTGGGATCCGCGCTTCTTCCTCTACTCGGAGGAAACCGACTACCTCCGCCGCGTGCGCGATCTCGGCCACGAGGTCTGGTTCGAGCCGTCGGCCGTGGTGTGTCACGACCAGGGCGGCTCCGGCTTCTCGCCGCGACTCGCGACCCTGATGGCGGTGAACCGGGTCCGGTACGCGCGCAAACACCACGGCACCGCCTACGCCGTGGCGTTCCACTGCGCGGTGATCGCCCACGAGGCGCTGCGGTCGTACGACGCCGACCACCGCGCGACCCTGCACACGCTGCTCGACCAGAAGTCGTGGCGACGCCTGCCCCGCGCGACCCGCTGGCCGACGTCGTTCGCACGCACACCCGGCGGCGCGATCATCATCCCGGCGCACAACGAGGCCGCCGTCATCGCCCGCACCCTCGAGAGGCTGCAGCCGATCGCCGCACAGGTCGAGATCATCGTCGTGTGCAACGGATGCACCGACGCGACCGCCGCCGTCGCGGGCGGCTTCGACGGGGTGCGGGTGATCGAGATCGCCCGGCCGTCGAAGACGGCGGCGCTGAACGCCGGCGACGACGCGACGACCGTGTGGCCGCGGCTCTACCTCGACGCCGACATCGAGATCCACCCCGGCGCCGTGCGGGCGGTGTTCGCCGAACTCGAGACGGGAACGCTGGCCGCCCGACCGGCGTTCGTCTACGACACGACGGGCGCATCGGCGCCCGTGCGCGCCTACTACCGTGCCCGCGAACGGATGCCCGCGATCTCCCGGTCGCTCTGGGGCGCCGGGGCGTACGCGCTCGGGGAAGCCGGGCACGCGCACCTCGGCCGGTTTCCCGATCTGCTCGCCGACGACCTGTACGTCGACCGGCTGTTCTCGCCCCGGCAGAAGGTGATCGTCGCCACCGAACCGGTGCGCGTGCGGACGCCGCGCTCCGTATCGGGGCTGCTCGCAGTCCTCACCCGCCAGAGTCGCGGCAACACGGCGATCCCGTCGCGCACCACGGCGGCCACCCTACGGGCGCTCGTGGCCGGAGTGCACGGCCCGCTGGGACTCGGCGACGCGGTCGTGTACGCGGCGCTCAGCCTCGCCGGGCGGAGACGCGCACGCACTGCGCGGAAAGCCGTGTGGGAACGTGATGAATCGAGTCGGATCTCGCCGTTTCCCACCGGAATCTCACCCGCGGCGGGTGAGGAATCACCCCCTTATAGGGGGTACCGTGCAGGGCCGGCAACCCCCGAGCAAACGCTAACGATCGTTCTGGACGACGACGAATGACGGTGCTAGCTTTCTCTACTGACTCGCGCCGACTCGGGACCAAGACTTGGGATACACGATGATGCACACCGCAAAGAAGCACAACGCCCACGCGCTGCACCGACCGGCCATCGGGCGGCGGCCGGTCATTCTCGCCTCCGCTCTGGCGATCGCGCTGACCCTCGTGGTCGGCGTGCGGTTCGCCGACAGCGCCTCGGCGGCCGAGACGACGATCTTCGACGGCGACACGGCACCGACCCTGGTCACCGACTACGACTCCAACTCGGTCGAGCTCGGTGTCACCTTCTCGACGAGCGTGCCCGGCACGATCACCGGCATCAAGTACTACAAGGGCAAGCTGAACAAGGGGCCGCACGTCGCCACCCTGTGGGACGCGACCGGAACCAAGCTGTCGAGCGCGCCGTTCGCCGACGAGTCCAGGTCGGGCTGGCAGACCGCCGAGCTGTCGGAGCCCGTCGCCATCGCGGCCGGCGAGAGCTACGTCGCCTCGTACCTCGCGCCGACCGGCCTGTACTCGGCCGACGAGAACGGCTTCGACTCCCCGGTCACCTCCGGCGCGATCACCGTCCCCGAGGGCGGGGGCGTGTTCGACTACGGTTCCGGCGGCTTTCCACAAGACAGCTACAACAACAGCAACTACTACGTCGACGTGGTCTTCGTGCCGAGCGGCTCGAGCCCTGACCCGCAGCCCAGCACCACCCCGACCCTGACTCCCACCCCCGAGCCGACGACCACGCCGGCCCCGACGCCCGCGCCGCAACCCACGAGCACGCCGACGCCCGAGCCCAGCGCGACTCCGACGCCCACACCGGCCCCGACGCCCGGCGACGGTACCGGTCCGCTCGCGCTCCCCCGCATCCCGTGGGAAGGCGGTTCGGCCTACTGGTCGAAGTTCGCCAAGCCCGCCGCCGTCGGCTGGACCGACCCTGGCTTCTTCCCGATCGTCTCGACCTTCAACGGCGTGAGCAACGACGCCGAGGTGAAGTACGACCAGTCGCTCGGGTTCAACACCTACAGCGGCATGTACGAGGGGACCCCGTACGCGCTGTTCGAGAAGAACAAGGCCTTCTGGGTCGGAGACAAGCTCAACGGATCGTTCTCCGACGACAGCGACTACTGGGTGGGCAACTTCCTCGACGACGAGGTCGACGGGCGTTGGCCCGCCGCCGAGGGCCGCGCGCACCTGCAGCAGATCGTCGACGGCATCGGCGACGACGGGCGCTTCAAGTACGCGAACTTCACCCAGATGGTGCTCGGCACCGACTTGCCCGACAGCGACGCGAACGCCTACGTGAACGGGTACACCGACGTCGTGTCGACCGACATGTACTGGTACTCGATCCCCTACTGCGACTGGGCCCCGTACCGCGACATCTACCTGACGCCGATCGACCAGTCGAACTGCCGCACATCGTCGAGCTACGGCAAGATGATGAACTCGCTGCAGCAGCGTGATGCGGCCGACGGCAAACTGCAGCCCCTGTGGCAGTTCATCGACCTGGTGAACGGCGGGCCGGGCGAGCAGTTCGTGCGCAACACCCAGCCCGGCGAGGTGAAGGGCGCGGTGATGAACTCGCTCATCAACGAGGCGAGGGGCATCGTCTACTTCAACCAGAGCATGTCCGGATCGTGCGAGGCCGGAGGGCTGATCCGCCTCGTGCAGTACGACAAGTCGAGCTGCGCCGCACCCCAGGTCGCGGCCGCGGCCGAGGTGAACCTGCAGATCAAGCAACTCGCGCCCGTGCTCAACAGCCAGTCGTACGACTACTCGTTCGGCCCGGGACTCGACACGATGCTCAAGACCGACGGCGCGTACGCCTACGTGTTCGCCATGGTCGACGGCTCGTCGCAGCCCGGGGCACGCACGTTCACCCTCCCTGCCGGGGTCGACGGTCGATCGGTCGAGGTGATGTTCGAAGGACGCACGCTGCAGGCCGACGGCGCCGGCGTCTTCAGCGACGGTTTCGACGCCGAGTACAGCTACCACGTCTACAAGATCGCGCTCTGATCGCCGTGGCCACCGTCGCGCAGGTTGTGCTCACCAGGTTCAACCTGCCGTCGCCGGGCGCGGAGAGCGTGGCGCGCGCGCAGAAAGACTGGCTCGTCGACCGCGTCGCCCTGTTCGAACGGTATTGTCTGCCGTCGGTGCGGGCGCAGTCGATGCGCGATTTCGAATGGTTGATCTACTTCGATCCGCAGAGCCCCGAGTGGCTGATGCAGCGCATCCGCGAATGGGCACCCGGATCGTTCACACCCGTGTTCCGCGCGAGCGTCTCGCACGACGAGCTGCTGGCAGACATCCGCGGGTTGTTCGAGGCACGTTCGGTCGAGCTGGTGGAGGGCGACCTGCTCGTGAGCACGAACCTCGACAACGACGACGGGCTGGCGAGCGACTTCATCGAACGGATCCGCGCCGCCGCGACATCCGTCTCCCGGCGCACCGCGATCTACCTCGTGAACGGAATCATCCGCCGCGGAACCGATGTCTACCGCCGCACCGACCGTGACAACGCGTTCTGCTCGGTGGCCGAACCGTGGGCCGACGCCCAGACCTGCTGGGTCGACTGGCACAACACGCTCGCGCAGCTGATGCCGGTGGTCGAGCTCGAGGGCGCGCCGGCCTGGTTGCAGGTGGTGCACGACAAGAACGTCAGCAACCGCGTGCACGGAACGCTCGCCGACCCCGCCCCCTACCGGCGCCTGATGTCGGGACTGCTCGACGACGCGGTCGCGCCTCACCGCGCGCGGCGCGTGGCCGAGAACGCGCTGATCGCGCCGGCCCGCCGGCTGTTGGCGGCCCTGCGGCGCGGGGTGAAGAAACTCGCCCTGAGATTGTTCGGGCGGTCGGGCCTCGACGCGATCAAACTGCGCGTGGCGCGCCTTCTGCGCTGACGGCCGGGGCGACGCCCTCGTCCGCGCGTCGGCGGGCCGTGCGACGCAGCCACGCCCGGTCGAACGCCGCCGCCGCGACGAGGGTGAGGGTGCCTCCGACGAGCGCCACCGTCGCCAGCCCGCGGATGCGGCTGCCGCGCGTGCTGCCCATGTACCCGATCGACACGTCGTCTTCCGCGGTGTCGACCGTGATGAACGCCGCGGGGTCGACGCCGGCTTCGCGCTGCACGTTCTCCGTGTCATCCGAGATCCTGACCAGCACCTCGTCGAGAACGCGACGCACCTCGTCCGGCGACGAATCGACGACCTCGACCTCGATCACGGCCCGGTTGAAGCTGCTCGCCCACTGGCCGCCCGAGTCGGAGAGCCGGGCGACGTAGCCCTCGCGGATGCCCGAGCCGGCCAACGTGGCATTCGGCGACGACAGCTTGAGCTGCACCGAATCGCGGCCGATCGACTGTTGCACCACCGAGGCGAAATGGATGACGCTGTCGGTCTGGTTCTGCAGCGGGTTGCCTCCCGCGTTCGACTCGTCGGCGAGGAAGAGCACGTCGGCCCTGGCCCAGTAGACGCCGGGCGTGCGTTCGAGCGACCAGCCCACCGCGACCACGACCAGCAGACCGAGCACGACGATGTACCACCGGCGGGCCATGACGCCGAGCAGGTCGAGTACGGTCACGCGCGACCCTCCCCCGACTCAACAGACTGCACCATTGCAGCAGATAGAGCGCGCGAATGTAAGACCTGTGGCGCAGCGCTCCCGGCCTATAGATTGAAGCGCTGTTGGCTACCCGAGTGCCGTTTTCCGGCACAGTCACGAAAGGCACCGCCCCTATGCTCGCCTCCCAAGTCCTGCGGAGTTCGCTCCGCCGCTGGTACGTGTTGGTACTCGGGCTGCTGGTCACCGGCGCACTGACCTATCAGGTCTATACGACCAGCGAGCCGACCTACGAGATCTCGGGCACGGCCGTGCTCCTGCCCGGTTCGAGCACCGTGCCGGAGGGCGGCAACGGATTTCTCTATCTCGGCGGGCTCAACCCCGCCCTCGAGGTGTTGATGCGTTCGGCGAACTCCGATTCCACGGTCACCGAGATCCTCGGCGACGACCCGGGAGCGACCGGTTACACGGTCGAGCGCGACCTCGACGCGAGCGGGCCCATCGTTCTGGTGACCGCGACGAGCGACAGCGCGTCCGTGGCGCGCACGACCCTGCGCGCGGTGCTCGACGTGCTTCCGGAACGGCTCGCGACGCTGCAGACCGACGTGGCGGTTCCGGATGCCGCGCGTATGTCGGTTCTGGACTTGGCCGTCGATCAGGAGCCGACCGCGCTCACGAGCGATCGCACGAGGTCGGTGCTCGCCGTCGTCGGCGTCGGGATCGTGGCCACGCTGCTGCTCACCGCCCTCGTCGACGGGCTGCTGCTGAGCATCTCGCGGCGTCGGGCCGCGCGTCGCGCGAAGCGGGCCGAGGAGGCACCCGCCGACGCGCCGCCGACGACCGACGTGGCGGAGACGCTGCCCCGGAAGAAGGTGCGGGCGACGAGCGCCGGGCGCTCGAGCGTTCCCACGTCGTAGCGATGGCCGACCTCGCGCTCCATCGGCGCTCGACCCACGAACGGGCGCTCGTGCCCGTGCCGCGACCCGCGCCGGGGGGCATCGACGCCGTCTCGTTCCTCACCGTCTTCATCGTCTTGCTGTTCGGTGTTCCGACCGACCGCACCATCACGGCGCTCGGCGCGATCGGCTCGCCCGCCTTCCTCTGGGCCTCGCTCGGCGGGCTGTGGTGGTGCTGGCAGCAGTTGCAGCGCAGCTCGACGGTGTCGCAGCGCGGCGGCGGCCCGGTGCGCATCGCCGCGCTGGTCTACCTCGGCGCGGTGGCGGTGAGTTACGCGGGCGCGATGTTCCGCGGGCTGCCGTCGGGCGAGTCGAGCCCGGCAGACACCGGGTTCGTGCGGGCCCTGGTCTGGGTGGGTCTTGTGCTGTTCGTCGCCGACGGCATCCCCAACGTCGAGCGCCTGCTGGTGCTCGTGCGTCGACTCGTGCTCGCCGCGGCGCTGCTCGCGCTGCTCGGGCTGCTGCAGTTCGTCACCAAGCAGTCGCTCATCGACTGGTTCTCGCTGCCGGGGCTCGCACCGAGCGACGACGCGACCCTGCAGATCCGCTCGGGTTTCACGCGCGCGCCCGGCACCGCGAGTCATCCGCTCGAATACGGCTTCGTGCTCAGCACCCTCCTCCCGATCGCGTTGTCTCTCGCCCTCTGGGACACCGTGCGCGCGCCGCTCTCGCGCTGGCTGTCGGTGATCCTGATCACGCTCGCGGCAGCACTGGCGGTGTCCCGCTCGACGCTGCTCGGCATGGCCGTCGGTCTCGTCCTGCTGCTGCCCACCTGGGCGCGGCGGGTGCAGATCATCGCGCTCGCCTGCGTGGCGCTGCTGATCGCCGGCGTGTACGTGGCCATCCCCGGCATGGTCGGCACGATCCGCGGCCTCTTCGCCGGCATCGACGGCAGCGACTCCAGCGCCTCGTCGCGCATCGGCAGCTACGACCTGGTGGCGCAGTTCGTCTCCCGCAACCCCGTGACCGGCCGCGGAGTCGGCACCTTCCTGCCGCAGTACCGCATCCTCGACAACCAGGTGCTGCAGTCGGCGATCGAGATCGGGCTGCTCGGCCTCGCCGCCCTGTTCGCGCTCTCCATCACCGCGGTGGCCGTGACCCTGTTGCAGCGCGGCGGGCACTCGAGCGAACTCGAGCGCCGGGTCGGTCACGGCATCGGCGCGGCCTGCGCGGTGGGCTGCGTGCTGCTCGCGACGTTCGACGTGTTCTCGTTCGCGATGGCCACGGGGGTGTTCTTCCTCGTGATCGGCCTCGCCGGCGCGCACTACCGGCTGCGCGGGTCGGCCCGGCCGATCGCCTAGGGGCGCGGCAGAGAAGAGCGGATGTCGCGGAAGCTAGCCGATGGCCCGCGCCTTCGCCACACCCCAGCGCCCCATCGGGAGCGCGTAGAGCAGCAGCCCGGCGGCCGCCGCCGCGAGCAGCGCGAGAACGGGAGCCACCACGGTCGAGGTGATGTACCAGAGCGCGACCGCGAGCGGGATGCCCGCCACGGTCGGCACGACCCACGCCCGCAGGAAGCCCCCGACGGCGACGCGTGCGCGCCGCAGGAAGAACAGGTAGGCGGGCAACACGACCACGACGGCGACGAGCACGTGCGCCCAGCCGGCCCCGGTGAGGCCGCCCGCCGTGACGCCCCAGATCATGGCCGGCACGAGTGCGACCAGCCAGAGGATCTGCACGATGAGCACCTGCCGCGTCTGCCCGCACGCGATCAGGTAGGTGGCCGCGAGGTCGAAGATCACCCGGAACGCCCCGAACGCGGCGAGCGCGGAGACGGCGCCGGCCGCCCCTGCCCAGCGTTCGCCGTAGAGCACGGTTACCACCTGGGGGGCGAGGAAGGCGAGGCCGACGGCGAGCACGGCGCTCACCGCCCAGATGAGCCCGCTCACACGCACCATCGCGCGACCGCGCAGCTCGTCGGTCTCCAACCGGGAGAACGCCGGGAGAGCGATGACCCGCACCGACTGGCCGGCCACCGACATCGGCCAGGAGGCGATGTTGAAGGCGAGTGCGTACAGGCCGAGTTCGACCGGGCTAGTCGCGCGGGCGACGATGAGGTTGTCGACGCTGATGATCGACCAGCCGACGACGTTGGCGAAGGCGAGGGGGAGGCCGAACGACACCGCCTCGCGGGCCACGGTGCGGTCCCAGCCGAATACCGGCCAGCGCCGCACCGCGATGTACTGCAGCAGCACGGTGAGCGACTGGCCCGCGATGCGGCCGAGGGCGAGGGCGGCGGGCCCGAGGCCGACGAGGGCGAAGACCACGGTCGCCGTCGTCGACACGACGAGCGACGAGCCGTCGATCGCGAACAGCGTGCCCTGCCGCATGCTGCGCTGCAGAAGAGCCGCGGGAACGACCGACAGACCGATGAGCGCCATCGGGATCGCCATGAGCTGAACGACGCCCGTCGCGGCCGGGCTGCCGAACGCGGCCGCGATCGACGGCGCGCCGACGTACATCGCGACCGCGAGCCCGCCGCTGAGCACGGCGCCGAGGGTAGCCACGGTGGGCAGGTGCCGCAGGTAGTCGTCGCGGCGCACGAGGTCGGCGCCGAGGCCGAACTCGGCGACCGAGCCGAGCACCGACCACACGGTGAGCGCGATGGCGAAGACTCCGAACTCTTCCGGCGCGATGATGCGGGCCATGATGATGCCGACGAGCAGGTTGCCGACCCGCAGCACGATGTTGCTCGCCGTGCTCCAGACCAGCCCGCGTCGCACGGTCACCCCGTTCGTGGCGCCCCCGGTCGCGACCGGCTCGGGCAGTTCGATGGCCATCAGGCCGCCCTGCGCAGCCGCCGGGCGAACGACCGGGCGCCCGCCACCCAGCGTCGCGACCACGGCAGCGGCTCGGGCAGCGGCGGCATCAGCAGCTCGTTGATCACGAAGGTGCCGTCGTGGGCGTCGTAGTCGAGGGCGCTCGCCGCGACCACCCGGTCGTGCCAGCTCGCCCCCGTCGCGACCCCACCGCCGACGAAGGCGCCCGATGCGCGGATTCCCGCGACCGCGTCGGCCCAGCCGCCCACGTTCTCGTGGGCGAACTCGAGCGACGCCCCGCGCGCGTCGAGGCGGCGCTGGATCTGCCCGGGCGAGCGGTAGGGAAAATGCCGGAGCCGGATGCGACGGGGCGAGGCCGCGCGGGCCCAGAGCGTCGCGGGGTACCCGCCGTCGCCCTCACGCCAGCGGAGACCGGTCTCGTGCCGGAAGAACCGCGGCTCCGACCAGTGGTTCAGGTAGAAGCGGATCTTCTCCTCGACGGGAACATCGTCGGCGTATGCCTCCGGGTCGGCCGCGAACCGCGCCGCGTCCTCGTCGGTGAAGTAGTACGAGAGACTCGCGCTCCAGACCGAGAAGGCGTCGGCGTCGACCGCGGCGAGCACCTCGCGCGGGTCGTCGAGGTAGAACTCGTCGGCGTCGAGCCGGCACCACCAGTCGCCGGGCCGCGCCTGCGACGCGTAGGCGTCGAACAGCACGGCGCGGATGTCGTCGGTGAACGGGCGTTCGTCGCGGCCGTGCGCGACGATGGCCGGGTTCTCGCCCGCGAGACGTCGCACGCGCTCCCAGCCGCCGTCGTCGCTGCCGTTGTCGAGCACGTAGACGACGTCGCACCAGCGCAGCGCGTCGAGGAGGGTCTGCTCGATCACGTCGGCCTCGTTCTTCATCACGCAGAGCGCCCGGATCGTCACGACGCCACCTCCGTGCGGGCCGCGCGCGGCCGGTCGCGGTGGATCTCGTCGAGCACGACGTCGGCCACGCGGCTCGCCGTGTCGCGCCAGCCGTGGCGCACGAGGTCGGCCGCGTGCACGGCCCGCGCCGGGATGTTCTGCGCCGTGACGGCGCGACCGAGTGCGTCGGCGATGCCGGCCGGGGTGGCGTGCGCCCACGCGACATCCGGATGCGACAGATCGGCCCTGGCCGACGCCGTGTCGTTCACGACGCAGATGGTGCCGGCCGCGAGCATCTCTTCCGCCACGAGCGAGATGTTGGTGAACGACATCGCGAGCCCAGCGGTCACGCCGTTGTAGAGCTCGTTGAGCGCCGACGGGGTGAGACGCCCGTGCCGCACGACGGGGATCGACCAGGCCGGGCCCCCGTCGCCGTAGAGGTGGATCGGTTCGTCCGGATGCGCCCGGTGGAACTCTTCGAGCGCGAGGCGCGCGAGCGTGTAGCCGCGGCGGTCGTTGCCCGGCTTCTCGTAGAACACCACGCCCCGGCGTTCGCCGTGGTTGGTGAGCGTGTAGACGTCGGTGTCGCACCCGAAGCCGACGAGGTCGGTGTCGATGCCGACGTCGAGCCGCAGGTGTTCGTAGACCATGCGGCCGAGCGAGATCGTGCGGAAGCCGAAGCGGTAGCTGTCTTCGGCGAGCGCGTAGAGCGAGCCACGCGGGTAGAAGAAGGGCTCGAAGTCCTGCACGAAGTAGAGGCGGCGCGCGCTCGAACCGGCGCCCCGTCTGGCCAAGACGTGGGCGGTCTGCCATCCCGTCGCGACGACGGCGTCGACACCCGCGAACGGGGCGGCGTCGGCCGTGACATCCACGACCCTCGCGCGGAGGTCGGGCCACCCGCCGCGGAACATCGCCTCGTGCTGCGCGATGTCGCCCCCGTGCCGGTCGTAGATGAACAGCACGCAGTCGTGCCCACGCCGCTCGAGCTCGGCGACCATGCGCAGCAGGGTGGTGTGACCGCCCGATCCCGGGCTCGGCGGCGTGCAGATCCAGCCGATCGTGAGGGGGCCGGTCGGCAGCTCGCCCGCGGGAAGCGCCGGGGGGATGCGCAGCGAGTCGGCGATGTCGGCGGGCAACAGCGGAAACTCGAGGGCCGCGACGTCGAGGCGCTGGTAGATCCGGTTGACCACCCGCTGGGCGGTGTCGCGGACCCCGCGACGGCGCAGGCTGTCGACGAGCGTGTTCACGAGACCCCCGTGAGGGCCCAGAGGCGCCAGCGCACGCGGTCGGCGAGCGACCGCAGCGCGGCGCGCAGCCGCATCGACGTCGAGCCCGAGCCGTGCAGCCGGGACTCGAGGGCGCGGAAGCGCCGGGTCGCGGCCACCCCCGGCCAGATCTCGATCGCGACGGTGCGCAGGTCTTCGACCGCATCCGACGGCCCGTGACCGTCGAGGTCGCGCAACGCCACCCCGAGGGCCTCGCGGGCGAGGGCACGGCGGGCACGGCTCACCAGGGCCGGGCCGTCGAGCGCCCGGTTCGGGAAGTCGTCGCTCTCGAGATACCGGAACGCGAGCAGCCGGTGCCGGTAGTCGTCGGCCATCGACGGCAGGATCGTCGTGTGCATGTTGCTGGCGTGCTGACGGTAGAAGGCCTGCACCCGGCCGTTGACCCGTCCGACACTGAACCGGGAGGCGGTGCGCAGCCAGTATTCGAGGTCGCCCGACTTCGGCAGCAGGGGGTTGTAGCCGCCGATCTGCCGCACAGCCGCGGTGCGCATCACGACCTCGGGCGAGAGGATGAAGCACCGGCCGCGTGCGCTCGCGAGCCGGATCCACGCGTTGCCCGACCAGGTGGTCCAGGTGTACGGGCCCACCCCGTCGCGGTCGCTCGTGGGCGGTTCGTCGGTGAACTCGACCGGCTGGCCGTAGACCATGCCCATGCGCGGTCGGGCGTTCATCAGGGCTGTCGCCCGCTCGAGGGCGCCTGGCGCGACGAGGTCGTCGGCCGAGACCAGGGTGACGTACTCGGTCTCCACACGGTCGAGCCCGTCGTTGTAGGTGGCGATGTGGCCGGCGTTGACCGTGTGCTCGAGCACCGTGATGCGCGGGTCGCCGGCGGCCAGCCGCTGCGCCACCGCGAGCGAGTCGTCGGTCGAACAGTCGTCGACCACGATGACCCGCGCGGCGACACCCGGCTGGTCGAGCACACTCGCCACCGCTTGCGGCAGGTAGTGGCCGTAGTTGTAGCAGGGGATGACCGCCGTGACCTCGGCCACTCGGGCGCTCGGTCGCCCCCACGACACCCTCACGAGTCGGCCCCGGCGAGCGCTTCGACCGGGTCGGCGAGCCCGGCGGCCGACACGGCGGCGACGAGCGCCTCGACGACGTGGTCTTGCGCGTCGGTGGCGAGCCCCGGGTAGATCGGCAGCGAGAGCAGCCGGTGCGAGAACGACTCGGCGCGGGGGAACGAGCCGCCGAGGTAGTCGAACGCGGGCAGGCGGTGCACGGGCAGCGGGTAGTGGATGCCCGCCCCGATGCCGGCGGCCACCAGTTCGGCGTGCACGCGGTCACGGTCGGCGACACGCACCACGTACTGGTGCCAGACGTGCTCGTTGTGCGGCGCCGTCGTCGGCGTGACCACCCCAGGCGAGCCGGAGAGCAGCGTGGTGTACCGGTCGGCGAGCGCGCGCCGTTCGGCGTTCCAGGCGTCGAGGTGCGCGAGCTTGGCCGAGAGCACGACCGCCTGCAGCGAGTCGAGCCGCGAGTTCGTGCCGATCTCGACGTGCTCGTACTTCGTGGTTCCGCCGTGGTTGCGCAGGGCGCGCACCCGGTCGGCGATGCGGGCCGAGCCGGTGCTGACCGCCCCCGCGTCGCCGTAGGCGCCGAGGTTCTTGCCCGGGTAGAAACTGGTGCCGGCCGCGTCGCCGACCGAACCGGAACGCCGCCCGCGCTGCCGCGCACCCTGCGACTGGGCGGCATCCTCGATCACGACGACGCCCTCGCCGACTACCGCGCGGATCGCGTCGACATCGGCCATCTGCCCGTAGAGGTGCACCGCCACGACGGCGCGCACCTGGGGTGTGAGCCGGCGGCGCAGGTCGTCGGGGTCGAGCAGGTAGTGCTCGTCGCAGTCGACGAGGACGACGGATGCGCCCGCCCTCACCACGGCTTCCGCCGTCGCGACGAAGGTGTTCGCGGGGATCGCCACGCGGTCGCCGCGCCCGATGCCGGCGGCGCGCAGGGCGAGCTCGATCGCGTCGGTGCCGTTCCCCACCCCGACCACGTGGTCGACACCGCTGAACGCCGCGTACTCGGCCTCGAACGCGTCGACCTCGGGGCCGAGGATGTAGCTGCCGGTGTCGAGCACCCGGGCGAACCCGTCGGCGACCCGGTCGGCGACGGCGCGGTGCTGGTGGGCGAGGTCGAGCATCGGAACGGTGCGCGAGGTGGTCACGAGGTCATCTCCAGCGGTCGTGCGGTCAGGGGTCGGGCGGGCACGCCGGCCCAGGTCTCGTTGTCCGGCACGTCGTCGAGCACGGCGGCCGCCATGCCGACCACGGCCCGCACGCCGACCCGGGTGTCGGGCATCACACACGCGTTCATGCCGAGGTAGGCGCCGCGGGCGACGGTGACGCCGCCGCCGAGCGAGACGCCGGCGGCGAGGGTCGCGTAGTCCTCCACCACGTCGTCGTGGGTGATGGTGACGTTCGGCATCACCACGACGTGGTCGCCGATCGTGGCCGCCGTCGTGATGGTGACGTTCGCGAGCAGGATGCTGCCGAGACCGATGCGCGAGCGGCCGGGATTGCGCACGCTCGGGTCGACGACGGTGGCGAACCGGATGCCACGCACGCCCGTCTGGGCGAGCCAGTCGACGATGCGTTCGCGCGCGACGCCCGATCCGACGCAGACGAGCACGTCGGCGCGAACGTGGGCGTCGAGGTTCGCGATGCGGCCGAGCACGGGCACACCGTCGAACATGGGCGGGATGTGCCCCGCCCTGTCGTCGAGCACGCCGATCGGCGTGTGCGAGCCCGTCTCGCGCACGACCGCGAGCGCCTCCCGGGCCAGACCGCTGGCGCCGAGCACGATGAGGTCGGTCACGAGCGCGCCCCGCCGGTGCTGAGTACGGGCGCGGGTGCCTGCACACCGGCGGCGCGTCTGATCGACTCGATCACCCGGGTCTGTTCGCCATCCGTCAGCTGGTGGAAGACCGGCAGGATCAGCGTGTGATCGGTGAGCCGGTCGGTGACGGGCAGCGGGGCCGTGCCCGTGTCGCGCTGCGCGTAGGCGGGCTGCCGGTGCGCGGCCATGATGCCGCGCCTGGCCGAGATGTCGTCTTTCGCGAGGTGCGCGAGCAGCCCCTCCCGGCCGACCGGGAAGTCGGGCAGCACCTCGATCCAGAACGACTGGAAGTTGCTCGTCCCGTACTCGGGGTCGCCGACGACCCGCAGCCCCGGCACGTCGGCGAGCGCCGTCGTGTACGTGGCGGCGATCTCCCGCCGGCGCCGCACGATCTCGGGCAGGCGCCCGAGCTGCACGATGCCGACCGCCGCCTGCATGTCGGTCATGCGGTAGTTGAAGCCGATCTCGGTGTACTCCTCGGGAGGCGCGAGAACGGATGCGTGGCGCTGGTTCGCGGAGACGCTCATCGAGTGCTCGCGCAGGCGGCGCGCCCGGTCTGCCCATTCGGCGTTGTCGGTGGTCAGCATTCCGCCCTCGCCGGTCGTGAGGAGTTTGCGCGGGTGGAACGACCACGCGGTGAGCTGGGCTCCCGCCCCGACGGGCCGCCCGCGGTAGGTGGAGCCGGCCCCGCAGGCCGCATCCTCGATCACGGTGATGCCCCACGGGTCGAGGGCCTCGCGGATCGACGCGAGATCGACCGGCACACCGCCCTGGTCGACGACGATCACGGCGCGGGTCTCGGGGGTCAGCGCCGCGAGGAGCGTCGCGGCGGTCACGTTTCCGGTGAGCGGGTCGACGTCGGCGAACACCGGGCGGGCTCCCACATAGGTGGGGGCGTTCGCCGTCGCGATGAACGAGAACGACGGCACCACGACGTCGTGCCCCGGTCCGACGCCGGCGACGACGAGCGCCAGGTGCAGGGCGGTCGTGCAATTCGACGTGGCGATCGCGAACGGCGCCTGCACCGCATCCGCGAATTTCTGCTCGAATTCGACGACGCGAGGGCCCTGGGCGACCCAGCCCGACTCGATCACGCTCGTCAGTGCCTCGGCCTCTTCCGCACCGAACCACGGCTTCATCACGTTGATGCGGGTCATGCCGTCACCTCCACCGGCCGGGTGCCGGCGATCTCGTCGCGCAGCGGGCGCCACCAGGCCACGAGCTCGCGCAGCCCGTCTTCGAGACCGGTGGTGGCCTCGAAACCGAGGTCGGTGCGGGCCGACGCCGTGTCGGCGAGCCGCCGGGTGACGCCGTTGACTGCGCGCTCGGGGCCGAACTCCACCGAGAGGTCGGAGTCCATCGCGCGCAGCAGCGCCTCGGCGAGCTGCAGCAGGCTCGTCTCCTGGCCGCTCGCGACGTTGAACGTGCCCTCGCGCGAGTCGCTCTCGGCGGCGAGCAGGTTGGCGCGGGCGATGTCGGAGGTGAAGACGAAGTCCATCGTCTGCTGGCCGTCACCGAAGATGAGCGGGGGTTTGCCGTCGGCGATGCGTTCCATCCAGCGCACCAGCACCTCGGTGTAGAGACCGTGCACGTCCATGCGCGGGCCGTAGACGTTGAAGTAGCGCAGCACGACGTAGTCGAGGTCGTTCATGGCGTGGAAGCTGCGCAGCATTCCCTCGTTGAACGACTTGGCGGCGCCGTAGAAGGTGTCGTTGTTGTGGTGGTGGTGGCGCTCGCCGGTCGGGAACTGCTCGGCCAGGCCGTAGACCGAGGCGCTCGACGCGGAGACGATCTTCTCGACCTTGCTCTCGGCGGCCGCTTCGAACACGTTGAAGGTGCCGTCGACGAGAACCTCGAGCGCGAGACGCGGGTCTTCGGCGCACTGGGTGATGCGGATCGCGGCCTGGTGGAAGACCAGGTCTTTGCCGCGCGTCACCTCGTACACGAGGTCGCGGTCGCGGATGTCGCCGTCGATCAGCTGAGCACGCCCGGTGGCGAGGGCCCCCGACAGGTTGTCGAGCCGGCCGCGCACCAGGTTGTCGAGCACGTCGACCTGGGCCGCGCCGGCGTCGAGCAGCTGGTCGACGAGGGTCGAGCCCACGGTTCCGGCGCCGCCGGTGACGAGGATGCGCGCCCCCGCGACGGCGGTCACAGTGCCACCGCCGCGAGCTCGTCGCTCTCGACCGACTGCATGCCGCCGTCGGTGGCGAGGCTGCGGCTCGCGGCCTCGAGCACGGAGAGCACCCGCAGGCCGGCGAGGCCGTCGGTGCGGGCGGGCCGGTGGTCGCGGATGCTCGCGGCGAACTCGCTCGCCATGGCGCCGAGCGCCTCGTGTTCGGGCAGGGCGGGCGACCAGGTGTCGCCGAGGCGGTAGCTCACGGTCGAGGCCGCGCGGTCGCTGCCGTCGACCGACTGCTGGGCGAGATCGACCCCGCGGTCGTACACGCTGATGCGCTGCTGCGGGTTGAGGTCGTCCCAGACGAGGGTGCGTTTGGTTCCGCCGATGACCATGCTGCGGATCTTGGTCGGGCTCAGCCAGTTGACGTGCACGTGCGCGATCGCGCCGTTCTCGAGCGGCACCGTGAGATAGCCGATGCACGACTTGCCGGCGCCGAGGGGGTCGGCTCCCTGTGCGGAGACGGCGGTCGGCCGCAGCCCGCCGGGCAGGATGAAGTCGATGATCGACAGGTCGTGCGGGGCCAGATCCCAGAAGACGTCGACGTCGGGCTGCACGAGTCCGAGGTTGATGCGCACGGAGTCGATGAAGAGCAGGTCGCCCAGCGCACCCTCGGCGATCAGTTCGCGGATTTTCAGCACCGCCGGGGTGTAGCAGTAGGTGTGGTCGGCCATCAGGGTGAGGCCGCGTGCCTCCGCTTCGGTCACCATCTCGAGGGCGTGCTCCCGGCTGTCGGCGAGGGGCTTCTCGACGACGACGTGTTTGCCGGCGCGCAGGGCGGCCATCACGACGGCGTGGTGGGTGCGCGCGGGGGTCGCGACGGCGATGGCGTCGATGTCGTCGCGGGCGAGCACCGTCTCGAAGTCGGTGAACACCGCGACGTGGCCGACTTTCGCGGCCAGCGCGGTGGCGCGCGACTCGTCGAGGTCGCAGATGGCGGCGAGCGTCCATTCGGAGCTCGAACTGAAGTTGCGGGCGAGGTTGGGACCCCAGTAGCCCGCTCCCACCAACGCAACGCGCAGTTGTGTCTCGGGGAATGCTTGTGTCGTCATTGATAGCCCTTGTCTCTTCGGGTGAGAATCTGTGCTGGGAACAGTGCTGCTAGGTGCTCGGGGTGAAGCTCACGTCGACGAAATAATTCGCGCTTCCGTATGAGCCGATCGGAAAACCTCCCGTCGACGTGTAGAGGTAGAGGCCGTTTCCGGATGCGCCCGCCGTCAGCGGTCCGCTCGTTTTCGGCGACGAGAAGTAGTTCGGCGTGTAGGAGTAATGGCCCTGGGGGGCGAAGTACGACACGACGTAGGTCTGCCCGGGAGTCAGGGCGACCGGGGTCTGCAACCGTGCGGTCTGCCAGCCGCTCGCCGTCTCGTTCTCGAAGGTCACCGTCGCGAGCGGGGCTCCCCCGGCGACCGACCAGAGATGGCCGACGTGGGTGCCGCCGTTGCCCGCCCCCTTGTAGAAGTTGATCGCCGTGACCGTGCCGGGCACCGCGGTGGAGAACGAGACGCCGAGCTCGAGCGACCCCGACTCGCCGGCCGAGACCACCGTCGGGGTGTCGGCGGCGAAGAGCGACGTGCCGCCGGTCGGCGCCGGAGTCGGCGGCTCGGGGGTCGGCGTCGGAGTCGGGGTCGGGCTCGGGGTGGGAGTCGGCGTGGGCGTCGGCGTCGGAGTCGGGGTCGGCGTCGGCGTGGGAGTCGGCGTCGGCGTGGGCGTGGGCGTCGGAGTCGGGGTCGGCGTCGGAGTCGGGGTCGGCGTGGGCGTCGGAGTCGGCGTCGGTTCGCCGCCCGTCGTCGTCGTCACCGAGTAGACCAGGTCGACGAAGTAGTTAGCCCCGCCCCACGAGCTCGTCGGCATCACGCCGCCCGGTCCGTACCGGAACCGGCCGTTGTTCGCCGTTCCCGCGGTCAACGGTCCGCTGGTCTTCGGGGCGGAGAAGTAGCCCGAGGTGTAGGAGTAGTGCCCCTCGGGTGCGAGATACGACACGACGTAGGTCTGCCCGGGGGTGAGCGGCACCGCGTTCGAGAGCTGCGCCGTCTGCCAGCCGGTGGCCGTCTCGTTCAGGAAGGTGACCTCGGCGAGCGAGACCCCCGCCGGCGACCAGAGGTGCCCGATATGCGTTCCGGTGTTGCCCGCGCCCTTGAAGAAGCGCAGCGCGGTCACCGAACCGGCGACAGACGGCGTGAACGACACACCGAGCTCGACCGAGTCGGATTCGCCGGCGGCTGCCGCCACGTTCGGGGTCTCGGTTCCGAACAGGGTGTGGTCGGTGACCGTCGTCGTCGCCTCGTTCACCGTGGTGAACGACCACGACTGGGTCGCGAGTTGGGCGCCCTGGGTCGACACGACCCCCGACAGCGTGACCTGCACCACGGCACCGTTCGGCAGCGCGGACGCCGGCGTGAACGTCACGACCTTGCCCCCGCCCGACAGGGTGGCGACACCGGGCACGGGCGAGCCGCCGCTCGTCGCGGTGAGCGAGTAGCCGGGCGCGACCGCGCTGGAGAGCTGCACCACCACGGCCGAGTTGCGGGCCACCAGCGTCGCGCCGGCTCCCGGCGTCTTGCTGACCACGGTGATCGGATCGGCGACGGGCGAGAACTCGACATCGACGAGGTAGCTCGTCGACGTCTGCGTGAGCGGGGCCGCCGTGCCGTAGGTGAAGACGCCCGCGGAGTCTCCGACCGTGAGCGGGCCGCGCGTGTAGCCGGTGCCGAACTCGCCCAGTGTGGCGGAGTAGGCGCCGACCGGCGCGCGGTACGACGCGACATACGTCGTGCCCGCGGTCACCGGAACGGGTGTGCCGAACGCGGCGCGCTGCCACCCGGCCGTCGACTCGCTCGAGAACGTCGCGTCGGCGATGCGCGCACCCGTGCTCGACCAGAGCGTGGCGACGTGGGCGCCCGTGTTGCCGGCGCTCTTGTAGAACTCGATGGCGTCGATCGTGCCGTTACGGGTCGGTGTGAACCGCACCCCGAGCGATACCGCCGCGCTGTCGCCCACCTGCAGGATGCCCGGGATCACACTGTCTCCGAACAGGCCGCACGGGCACACTCCCGCGGCCGGGTCGGGCTTCGCCGTCGTGAAGGTCCAGGTGCCCCCGGATGACACGGTGTTGCCGGTCGCGTCGCTGCCCGTCACGGTCGCCCGGTACTGCGTGAACGCGGCCAGGGCGCTGTTCGGGTCGAACGTCACGGTCTTGCTCGCGGCGTCGTAGGAGGTCGATCCGGCGACGGCGGCTCCGCCCACCGCGGCGAGGGTCACCTGCACGGTCGACGCGACCACGGCCTTCGAGAACTCCGCGGTCAGGTTGGTGGCGACGGGCACGCTCGACGAACCGGCGAGCGGCCACTGCTCGGCGATGACGACGGGCGAGGTGTCGACCGTGTCGAAGATCGCGTCGACGTAGTAGTTGGCGCCGCCCGAGCTGGACGACGGGAACGTCCCGTCGCCGCCGGCGTACACCCCCGCGGGATCCGTCGTGTACGACGCGTATCCCCCGGCGACGGTGAGCGGACCGGCCGTCTCGCCCCGGCTGATCCAGTGGTAGTTCGACGCCGAGTAGTGCCCGTTCGGGGCGAAGTACGACACGACGTATTTCGTGCCGGCCGTCACGGCGACCGGCGACGTGAAGTTCGCCGACTGCCAGCCGGTCGCGGTCTCGCCCTCGAAGTTCACGGTGGCGAGCCGGGTTCCTTCCGCGCTCCAGAGCGAACCGGTGTGGGCGCCGGTGTTGGCCGCGCTCTTGTAGAAGCGCACACCCGACACGAAGCCGTCGATCGTGGGGGTGAACTCCAGACCGAGCTGCAGCGATCCGCCGTCGCCGGAGTCGGCCACGCGCGGCACCTGCATTCCGAGCACGGAGTACGGCCCCGTCACCGAGTACGAGACGGTCTTCGGGGTGGCGCTGTAGTTTCCGCTGTCGTCGATGGCGCGCACCTGCACGGGGGTCAGGCCCTTGCCGTGCTGCACGTAGGTATAGCTGAACGACGTGGTACCGGTGGCCGGATGCCACGTGGCACCGCCGTCGGTCGAGACGTTGACCCCCGCCACGATGCCGCCGCTGTCGGTGACCGTGCCGGTGAGCGTGACGTTCGACCCGTTCGGGATGCTCGCGCCCGCGCTCGGCGAGGTGATGGTCACCACGGGGGCTGTTTCGTCCGCGCTCGGAGTCGCCGCGACGAGCGGCGCCTTCAGGGTCAGGGGCAGGGCGTCCATGTCGGCCAAGAGGTTGACCTGGGCCTGCTGCATCCGCACATCGGCGGGTGCGCCGTTTCCGTCGTGTACCTGGTCGATGCCCCACGCCCACTGGATCGTTCCGGCCCCGAAGACGAGGGCGCCGCTCGCCGCACGGTAGAGCGTCACGTTGTGGGTCGTCGTTCCGGGCAGAACGATCTTGCCGAAGTCCTGCAGGTACTCGGGCGTCGGGCCGGTCGTCGCGGAGAGCTTGACCAGACCCGACGGCATAAAGCCGTTGTCGAGGGCCTCGTCGGACTCGTAGCCGATGGTGTGCGGGGCGAGCGCCTGTGTCGCCCCGGTCATTCCGGCGAGACCCGTGTTGCGCCACATGCGCATCTTGCCTTGCGCAGCCGTGACCGTGATGGCGAGGTCGTCGTAGTTGGCCATGTAGGCCGTGCCGGTGAGCGCGTTCTCGGGTTTGCCGCCGCCGTTCGCCGGCGATGCGAAGCGGGGGTCGCGCCAGGTGCCCGTCCAGGTGGGCGAGGAGGTGTCGATCTTCGCCCCGCCCCACGTCTCCTTGTACGAGACGAGGGTGCGGTAGGGGGTGGCCGTCAGGTCGATCGAGGGTTCGTACCTCGTGTGCCAGTAGGCCTCGTTGCCGGAGAGGAACTGCAGGTTCACCCCGGCATCGCGAGCGGCCTCGACGTTGGCCCGTTGGCCCGTCGACCAGTATTCGTCGTGCCCCACCGACAGGAAGACGTTGTGGTTGAGCAACTGCGAACCGCGGCGGTCGGTGTCGACGCCGCTGAAGTAGCTGACGTCGTAGCCCTGCTTCTCGAGGAACCGCACCATCGGGTACTCGTTGCTGAAGTAGAAGTCGCGGCCCTCGTTCTCGCCGCGGGTGTTGAACGGCCGGTTGTAGCTGATCTTGTACGCGCGGCCGTTCTCGGCACCCTGGTAGAAGTCGCTGCCGCCGTAGGTGTTGTAGGCGTGCCAGGTGGGGTCGGATGTCTGGAACAACACGTCGGAGTGGCTCGCGTCGTTGCGCACGATGAACGTGATCTGACTCTTGCCGCCCGTGTCGGCCCGGGTCAGCAGAGCCACGAACACCCCCGACACGGTGGTCGCGGGCACGGCCCACGACGCCGAGACCCTCCACGTTCCGCAGTCGTAGAGCTCGGTCGATTCCTGGGTGCGGCAGACGGGCTGGGGCACGTACGGGGTGCCCGCACTGCGCGGTATGTTCAGCGGGTCGACGGAGTCGATGAACCGCGCTCCTTTGCCGTCGTAGTACCCCGTGCGGTAGATGTCGATCGAGTAGTCGGCCGCGTCGGTGTCGATCTTGAAGTCGATGGTCGAGCCGACGTTGACGCTGATGTCGGTGGAGAAGCCCTGGATGCTGGGATCGCCCGATCCATCGATGTCCCAGACCGACGGGTCGGCGCCCAGCTTGCTGTTCTCGCACACGATCGGGTTCGAGCCCGCGCCGCACTCGCCCGCGGCGGTCGCGGCCATGCTCCCGGGCACCACGAGGGCGCCGACGAGAGCGACGGTAGCTGCAATGGACGTCGCGAGTCGGGTGATTCTGGTGCGACGAAATTTCGGGTAAGTCGTCATGGGTGCCTCCGGGTGACGACGTCATAGTGGCACAGCATGTCGCGTTATTTAGACCCCCAAATGGGTTACAGAACGGGGCCAATATGATTCGATATTTGTCCCCTGATCGTGGGGGAGCGGTGCACGGGCGTGCGGCAGGGGCGCATCGCTTCTAGGCTGGAACGATGGCTACCGTAAACCTGACCTCAGAAGACTTCGAAACCACAGTTCTCGAGCCCGGCATCGTGCTCGTCGACTTCTGGGCCGAGTGGTGCGGCCCCTGCAAGCAGTTCGGCCCGATCTTCGAGGAGGCCAGCAACACCAACTCCGACATCACGTTCGCCAAGGTCGACACCGAAGACCAGCAGGCGCTGGCCGGCGCCGCGGGCATCACGTCGATCCCGACGCTGATGGCGTTCCGCGACGGCGTACTCGTGTTCTCGCAGCCTGGCGCGCTTCCGGCGCCCGCGCTGAGCCAGGTGATCGACGCCGTGCGCGGCCTCGACATGGACGACGTGCACAAGCAGATCGCGGCGCAGCGCGAAGCACCCGCGGCCGGCTGAGCGGGGCCCGCCACGGCGCGTATCGAAACCTCAGCGACGAGGTTTCGATACGGTCGCTGGGCGACCTACTCAACCGGCAGGGCGTTCGCTGGGCGACCTACTGAACCGGCAGCGCGGTCGCTGAGCGACCTACTCAACCGGCAGCGCGGTCGCTGGGCGACCTGCTCAACCGGCCGTAGCGACGACCTCGAGCAGCGCCTCGCCGTACTTCGCGAGCTTGTTCTCGCCGACGCCGCTGATGCCGCCGAGCTCGGCGAGCGAGTCGGGCCGTGAGATCGCGATGCCGCGCAGCGTCGCGTCGCCGAAGATGATGTAGGCCGGCACCTCTTGCGCCTTCGCCTCGGCCGAACGCCAGACACGCAGCGCCTCGAACAGGTCGACCGATCCGGCGGGCAGGTCGGCGGCGACCTTCGACTTCTTGGCCGCGCGGCCCGCGCCGCGCTCGGGCTCTTTGCGCAGCTTCACCGGGCGTGACCCGTCGAGCACGCTCGCGCTCGCCTCGGTCACGGCGAACGTGCCGTATTCGCCCTGCACCGCGAGCAGCCCCTGGGCGAGCATCTGGCGCACGACTCCGCGCCACTCCTGCTCGCTCAGGTCGGCGCCGATGCCGAACGTCTTGAGCTGGTCGTGGCCGTACTGCGTCACGCGCGGCGTGGTCTTGCCGACGAGGATGTCGATGATGTGGCCCGCTCCGAAGCGCTGCTGCTTCTCACGCCAGAGGCGCACGACGGTCGACAGCAGCTTCTGGGCGGGGATGGTGCCGTCGACGCCCTCGGGCGGCGTCAGGCAGGTGTCGCAGTTCATGCAGGGCGCACTCGACTCACCGAAGTAGGCGAGCAGTTGCATCCGCCTGCATTCGATCGTTTCGCACAGCGCGAGCATCGCGTCGAGGTTGGCTCCGAGACGGCGGCGGAAGGCGTCGTCTCCCTCGGACTGCTGGATCATGCGGCGTTGCTGCACCACGTCTTGCAGGCCGTAGGCGAGCCACGCGGTCGACGGCAGGCCGTCGCGGCCCGCGCGACCGGTCTCCTGGTAGTAGCCCTCGACGCTCTTCGGCAGGTCGAGGTGGGCGACGAAGCGCACGTCGGGCTTGTCGATGCCCATTCCGAACGCGATCGTGGCGACCATCACGACGCCGTCTTCCCGCAGGAACCGCGACTGGTTGGCGGCGCGGATTCGGGCGTCGAGACCCGCGTGGTAGGGAAGGGCCGTGATGCCGTTCTCGACCAGGAAGTCGGCGGTCTTCTCGACCGAGGCGCGTGACAGGCAGTAGACGATGCCGGCATCGCCCGCGTGCTCGCTGCGGATGAGCGAGAGCAGCTGCTGCATCGGCTGGTTCTTCGCCTCGATGCGGTACTGGATGTTCGGACGGTCGAAGCTCGACACGAAGTGCTTGGCGTCGCCGAGCTGCAGCTTGCTGGCGATCTCTTTGTGGGTGACCTCGGTGGCGGTCGCGGTGAGCGCGATGCGCGGCACGGTCGGCCAGCGCTCGTGCAGCATCGACAGCTGCAGGTAGTCGGGCCGGAAGTCGTGGCCCCACTGCGACACACAGTGCGCCTCGTCGATGGCGAAGAGGGCGATCGTTCCGCGGTCGAGCAGCTCGGCGGTCGACGAGACGCGCAGGCGCTCGGGCGCGAGGTAGAGCAGGTCGAGTTCGCCGTCGAGGTAGGCGCGTTCGACGCGGTTGCGTTCGCCGGCGTCTTGGGTGGAGTTGAGGAACCCGGCGCGCACACCCACGGCGGTGAGGGCGTCGACCTGGTCTTGCATAAGCGCGATGAGCGGCGAGATGACGACGCCGGTTCCGTCGCGCACGAGCGCGGGGATCTGGTAGCAGAGCGACTTGCCGCCGCCGGTCGGCATCAGGACGAGGGCGTCGCCGCCGGCCACGACCGTGTCGATGATCTCGGCCTGCTGGTTGCGGAAGGAGTCGTAGCCGAACACCTTCTCGAGCGCCTCGAGCGGTGTGGGCGCGGGGCCGGTGCGCGGCTTCGCCGTGACGGGCGCGGCCACGCTGATTGAGCCCCCAGCGCCACTATCGGGAAACGGCGCCTCGTCGTCGAACGGCGGCTCCGCGAAGGGGTCGAAGGGCGGCTCTTCTTCGGGGTCCCACGGGATTTCTGCGTTCCAGCTCACCCGGCGAGTTTACGGGAGAGCCCCGACACCCGCTCGTGCCCTACACAACCTTCGACCCCGGGTGACTCCCCTCAACTGGGGGTACGCTACAGGCCATAGCGGTTAATCGATCAGCGGTAAGCTCTCGGTCGGAGAGGTTCCCGAAAAGCATCAAGCCGCTCCCACTTTGAGAGCCATTCGCGGCCGTACCGAACCCTCCGCTGATACCCAACGGAGAGATCGATACGGCCGCGCGCTCGTTAACCGGCCGCTAGAGCACCAGCACGATGGACGGCCAGCCGATCGATCCGAAGAGGGTGTCGCTGCCCTGGTAGTGAGCCGTCAGCAGGTGCAGCCCTCGGCCCAGCTTCGGCAGGGTCACCGTCGCCTTGCCGGCCGAGGCCTCGGTGAGCGTCGCCGTCGCGATCTGCCGGAGCCCGTCGTAGATGGCCACGTCACCGGTCGGCACGACGCCGTCGGCACGCACCGTCACCGTGTACTTCACGGGGGTGTTGCCGAAGACGAGGAGCTTGTTCGCCGAGCCGTTCGTCGACGACTGCTTCTTCTCGACGGGCGGCGGGGTCGCCACCACCGCGAGGGGCACGTCGACGCTCGTTCCGGTCTCGGGCACGGTGACCGTCAGTACGAGGTCACCGGTCTCCGTGTCATCCGGAATCGTCACCGTCACGCTCGCGCGGCCGACCTCGTCGGTCGTGTCGACGATCGTCGGATCGATGGGGGCGGATGCCAGTTCGACACCGTTCGCGCTGACGGCCGCCGTGCCCGCGTTCGGCTCGCCGTTGCTGAACAGCAGCGACGACAGTGCGAGCGTGACCTGGTCGCCGGGGGCGAACGGGCCGGCGGCACCGACCGTGACGCCGACGGCGCGCTGGGCGTAGTCGGGGCTCGCGACCGGGTCGGCCTCGAAGTAGTCGACCATGCTCTGCAGGTCGACCTTACCCGAGTCGGCGCGGTTCGTGCCCTGCGCGAGGGTGGCGAAGTTGTCGCCGCCCGAGGCGAGGAACGAGTTGACCGTCACCCGGTAGGTCTCGCCCTCCGTCGCGAGCTCGCCGTTCACGTAGATCGCGTCGACGTGGTCGCCGGCCGCGGCGGCCGGGTCGTAGGTGTACTGCAGCGACTCGGAGACGCCGAGTTTGAGGAACGGACGGCTCGCACCGGCCGGCTGCCACTGCTCTTCGAGCACCGACTTGAGCTGTGCCGCGGTCAGGTCGAGGGTGACGAGCGTGTTGGCGAAGGGCTGCACCCCCGCGGCCTCCTTGTAGGTCACGTTGCCGTCGGGGTCGCCGGCGCCGCTCGAGGCGTACTTGAGGTCGGCGCGGAGTCCGCCCGGGTTCATCAGCGCGATGTCGGCCCCGGTCGCGGCGAGCTGCACGTCGGCGACGAAGTTGCCGAGCGTCGATTCGCCTCCGCGGTTCTCGGTGAACGCGGCCCCCGACTGGCTCGCCCGGTTGAGGTCTGCGGTGATCTCGCCGACCGTGACCGCGCCCTTCACGTTGGCCACGGCCACCGCGTCGGCGACGATCTGCGCGACCTCGGGGTCGGGCGGGAAGGCGCCGGCGAGCGGCAGCACTTCGGCCCCGAGGCTGACGATGTCGCCCGTCGTGGGGTCGACCGTCAGGTCGAGGTGGGCGAACCTCTCGCCGTACTGTCCGGCCGCGAGCACCGGACGCAGGGTGTCGGTTCCGGCGATCGGGATCTCGTGGTCGTAGGCGAGGTGGGTGTGGGCGCCCATGATCGCGTCGATGTTCGCGTTCGCTCCGGTGACGATGCGGCCGAAGGCCGAGTCATCCGTCGCGCTGGCGATGTCTGCGGTCGCGGCTCCCTCGTGGACGAGCAGCACGACCACGTCGGCCTCGCCGTTCGCGTCGTTGCCGTCGCTCAGCAGGTCGGCGACCCGGTTGACCTCGGGCACGACCTCGCGCACGTCGAGTGTGGCGATGCCGTCGGGGCTGACCAGGTCGGGCAGCTCTTCGGTCATCGCGCCGACGAAGCCGACGGTGACGCCGTCGAACTCCTGCAGCGAGTACTGCTGGTAGGCCGGCTCGCCGGTCGCGACGTCGTAGATGTTCGCGGCCAGGTAGTCCCAGTCGGCGGCAGCGTCGATGCGGCCGTCGACGTCGTCGCGGCCCTGGTCGAACTCGTGGTTGCCGAGCGCGCTCGCGCTCAGGCCGATCGCGTTGAGCGCGTCGATCGTCGGCTCGTCGTTCTGGATGAACGAGGTGAACGTCGAGGCCCCGATCAGGTCGCCACCGCCCACGAACGTGGTGTTGGGGTTGGCCGCGCGGTAGCTGTCGACCATACCGCCGAGCACGGCGGCGCCCGCGATGGGCGGGGCCGCTTCGAGGCGGCCGTGGAAGTCGGCGATCGCGAGGATGTCGATGTCGACGGGTGCCGCTGCCGTGTCGAAGCCGATCACGATGGGGTCGTGGTCGCTCGAGCGGTAGGGCGTGCCCGCCTCGGTGGCGCCGAACTCGTAGCCGCGGTCGCTCCATTCGGGCGAGTTGATGTTCCAGACATCGACCCCGGTGACGGATGCCGCGAACTCGGGCGTCGCGAACGCGTGGTCGAGCGACCCGAGCTCGCCGTCGAAGGTGTAGGTGTACTCGCCGTCGGTCTTCTCGGGCACGAGGTCGATCAGGCCGGCATCGGTGAGCACCTGGGCCGGGTCTTCTTCGGCGTAGGCGTTGAAGTCGCCGACCAGCAGCACGTTCTCGCCCTTGGCGGGGTCGGCCTTCACGGTCTCGACGAGGGTGAGGAGGCGCTGGGCCTGCTCGACCCGCTCGGTGTTGAAGAATCCCTGCAGGTCGGCGGGCTCGGGCGCGGTGTTGCCGCTCGGCGGGCTCTTCGACTTGAAGTGGTTGGCGACGACCGTGACGACCTTGCCGTCGGCCTTGGTCTCGAAGGTCTGGGCGAGCGGTTCGCGCGCGATGTCCCAGACGGTCTCGTCGCTGTCGGCGAAGCTCTCGCCGACGGGGGTGACCGCGGCGGGCTTGTAGATGATCGCGTTGGTGATGAAGTCGGTGGTCGCCGCGTTCAGCAGCACCTCGGGCGTCGGCACGAACGCCCAGGTGCCGGGGGCGCTTGCCGCGTTGAGCGCGCCGACCAGGTCGCCGAGGGCCTCGTCGGGCTCTTCGCCGAGCTTCACCGAGTTCTCGATCTCCATCAGCCCGACGACGTCGGCGTCGAGCGCGTTGATCGCCGAGACGATCTTCGACTGCTGCACGCGGAACTCGGCCTCGTTCGAGGCGCCGCGCGCGTCGCCACCGAAGGTCGTGAAGTAGTTGAAGACGTTGAAGGCCGCGGCCTTCACGTCGCCGCCGACCTCGGCCGGTGCCGCGGTGCGCGGGTTGAGCGACTGCCAGGTCGGCTCGAGGGCGGCGTATTCGGCGGGCGAGGCGTCGCTGAGCGGGCGCTGCGGCTGCAGGCGCCAGTCGTCGAAGCCCCACCCGAGGATCATGCCGGCAGCGGGGGCGACGAAGCGGTCGCCGTTGCGCACGACGGTCGCGGTGTCGAAGTAGGGCTGGCCGCCGACGTGGGCGCCGTTGGAGACCTGGATGCTGTACCCGTCGTCGACGAGCAGGCGGTTGGCGCGGTTGGCGGTCGCGATGGCGTTCGCCGCCTCGCCCGCGTCGGTGGTCTCGGTCGCCTTCACGGCGAGACCGCCCACGTTCAGCCAGAGCGAGCCGAAGTTGAACAGCTGGTGGCTCGACGACAGGTAGGCCGACTCGGGCGTGACCAGCATGCCCTCGTAGGCCTCGCGGGCGCCGCCGACGACGTTGTCGGGCAGCACGGTCGGCGCGGGGAGGCCCGCGGCGGCCGAGACGACCTCGTAGTTGGCATTGTCGGTCGCGGTGATCTGCGTCTGTCCGTTGAACTCGCCCGCTGTGCCCGTCACCGTGACGAGGTCACCGATGGCGACGGCGGGATCGGCGTTCGCCGAGAACACGAAGATTCCGTCGGAACGACCGGGCGTGGCATCCGACGCTCCTCCACTGCCCGCGGTCTGCAGGTAGAAGCCGCGGTAGCCGCTCGTGGTGGCCAGGCGGTAGTCGCCGGTGATGACACCCTCGACCGTGACCACGGCGCCCGACACCGGGGTGGTCGCACCGTCGCCCTGCACGTCGGCAATCGTGATCGTCGGCACCGCGGCCGACGCGGCCGGCGTGACGAGCGCGGTGAGCCCGAGCGCGAGCGCCGCGGCCGTGGCGAGAGCGGCACCGCGCCTCGCGAGAGAGTGAGTCGGGGCGGGTGGCGTCGTCGTCATGGCGGCTTTTCTCCTCGTGAAGCAAGACTCGTCGGCTGTGCCCTGTATGGGGGGTCAGATTCGTAGCCTATTCACAGCCACCGTCACCTGTCGAGGTTTGAGTGAGATCGTCACCGATCGGTAGACCGCCGTTCACCCTGGGCCGCGGCGGCCGCGGACCGGCGGGGCGTCAGTCGTCGGCGATGAGGCGCTTGCCCAGGGTCACCGCGCCGTCGGGCTCGTAGCCGAGCGCGCGGTAGAAGCCCATCACCCGCTCGTTGCCCGAGCGCACCTGCAGGTTGAGCTTCGGGCAGCCCATCGCGGTGAGCAGGCGCTCGCCCTCGGCCATGAGCTCACGGCCGAGCGACTCGCCCTGCCGGCCGGGCGCCACCGCGAGGTAGTGCACCCAGCCCCGGGTTCCGTCGAAGCCGAACATGCCGGTCGCGATGATCTCGCCGTCGGACTCGCCCACCAGGAACAGCTCCGGCTGCACCGTCAGCTTGCGCGCGATGTCTTTCGCGGGATCGTTCCAGGGCCGCGTGAGGCCGCAGTTGCTCCAGAGCCGGATGACGGATGACTCGTCGGCGGGTGAAAACGGGCGCAGCAGCATCCGGCAATTCTGTCAGGCGGTCTTCGACTACCGAGCCGCTTTGGCGAGGGCAGCGCGGCGGTCTTGCTCGACGAGCCGATCGCGATGGGAGACCAGGAGCCGCAGCATCACGGCGAAGAAGGCGCCGATGAGGAATCCGGTCGTGTTCGACATCAGGTCGCGCACCTCGGGATAGCGCTCGGGGAGGAAGGTCGCTTGGAACAGTTCGATGAATGCCGAGAACGCCGTTCCCATGAACAAAAGAGTCCACCAGGCTTTGCGCGGGATCAGCAGCGCTGCGAACACCCCGAGCGGTATGAACATCAGGATGTTGCCGAAGAACTCGATACCCATGTAGGTGATGAACGTGATACCGCGTTCCTGCAGCTTTTCAAGGAACTTGTAGACGAGCAGTGTGACAAAACCGGATCCCGGCGACCGGTGCGTGAGCGTGATGATCATCACGAAGATGGCATAACCGATCAACAGCACCGTGACGAGTCGTCGGCGGAAGCGGGAGGCCATCATAATTCGGCAATTCAACCACACCCGGCACTGCCGGAACTGAGCGCCGCTGCGGTTCGCGAAGGTCGGCCGCGATTCCCCGCACACCGACCGGTAGAGTAGGTCGGTCATACGAACCCGGAATCCCGGCGGAGACAGGGCCTACTCGAAAGCAAAGATGAAGATACTCGTCACCGGCTCCGCTGGACGACTCGGCGCGCAGTTGCGGCGGCGTTTCGAGGCCGCGCACGAGCACGACGTGCTGTATCTCCGCAATCCGAAGAGGAACACTCCGCGCGGGCGCGACGACGTGGATGTCACCGACTCGACGGCGCTGTCGTACGCAATCGAACAATTCTCTCCGCGCGTGATCGTGCACTTGGCGTCGATCGCCGGCGCAGCCTGCGAAGACGATGTGGCGCGTGCCTATGCCGTGAACGTCGACGCTGTCAGCACGATAGCCGAAGCCGCGAAACGGAACGGCGTGGCTCGGATCTTGTTCGCATCGACTTCAGCTGTGTACGGGGACCAGTACGACCGCCCCGTGCGCGAGGACGACGAGCTACATCCCGAATCCACCTACGCGCGCACAAAACGCGACGCAGAGATCATTCTGGCAGCGGCAGCGAACGAATCTTCGCTGGAGACAGTGAGCCTACGGATATTCAACGTCTACGGCCCCGGCTTTGACGAGTCGCTCATTGCAAAGCTCCGAGCATCCACTCCCGAAACGCCCATACGTTTGCGCGACCTCGATTCGTTCGTGCGCGACTACTCCCACGTCGACTCCGTGGTCGACGCGATCGAGAGCGCGCTAGAAGTCGAACTCCCGAACCGGGCATCGACGTTCAACATCGGCAGCGGTACGCCCACGAGCAACAGAGATCTCGTGGAGCTTCTCGGCGGCGCTGGGGCCGTGCACTTCGAAGTATCACCGGGCGGGTACAGCTACAGCTGCGCCGACATCTCGGCCGCGTCCCAGACGCTGGGATTCGCTCCCGTCAGCCGTATCGCCGACGCTTAGCGCGAACCGCGCCCGAGCTCCGCGCGCGAATCCCACAGCAAGCCGACCGCGCTGACGATCGCTCCGAGCAGTAGTGCGGCAGCCATCCACTCCACGCCACCACCGAGCAGCAAAGCGACCACGGTCGTGGCGAGAATCGTGATCGTGGCCCACACGCGGTTGAGCAACAGGACTCGTGCGCGGTCGCGGAGCTTGGGGATCAAAGCGACACAGGCCGCGAGGCAGAGAAGCACGTACTCGATCGAGGTGATGGGGAGGATGCTGCGCGCGCCCTCCCACGTGTCGCCGAGGATGAACTCGCCCACTCCCTGGGGCAGGAGGAGGAGCACGACCGCCCACGCTCCGGAAATCGCGCACACCAGAAGCGCGATGAGCATCACTGCTTTGCCATCGCGTGCGCGCTCGCGCCGAGACAGTTGGCTCAGGACGCTGAAATCGAGCATCGCCATCAGCGTGTTCACCGGACCGAAAAGAGTACCCGCGCCGCGGATGCTTCCGACCGCCGCCGCCCCGAGGAAGGGCAGCATCAGGAATCCCATGATCAGGGTCACGCCGGTGGAGAGGATCACGGTGATCGAGATCGATTCACGCAGGCCACGCTTAGGCCGAAGGAGGCGGAGTCCCGCTCGCGGCGCGGGCCGCGGCGCGAACCGCACCAAGAAGTACGCGAGCGCCAACACGATCGTCGCCGTCCAGACGATGAGCACGGTCGTGGGCTGCAGCAGGTCGCGCAAGCCGAAGAGCGCCAGGATCAGGGCGACCCTGATCCCGTCGGAGATTACCGCCGCTCCGGGCTGGTTCGTCGAGATCGCGTAGTAGCGCGAAATGTCTTGGATCATGACCAGCGGCGTCGAAATGCCTACCGCCAGAGCAGCCCACAGGCCCAATTCCATGGATGCTTCGTCGGCTCCGATAGCGGAGATCGCGCCGACACCGAACACGACCGCGATGATCGGTACGGCGATCCAACAGAGCGCGGAGACCGACGCGCGATACAGGTCGTCGAGTTCGCGTCTCGAACTCTGCGCGGCGAGGGCCAGAGGCAGGCCGAAGAACGACCTGGTCACACCGACGAACAGGGTCAGCACCGTGAACGCCATGGCGAAGATGCCGAACTCGCCGCTGCTCAGGCTTCCTGCGAGCACGAAGACCGCTAAGAAGTTCGTGCCGCTCGACAGGGCCTGATCGAGGATAGGCAGGCCCTGTGTCGACAGGATGCGTCTAATCACGCGCACTCCGGCGTGACACGAGCGAGCGCCACTGCCACGGCGGACCAGAATCGATCGTGCCGCCGCCGCGGGTCAACAGCCATCGCTCGACAAGCAGCACGCCGAGAATGATCAGAAGCGGATAGATAACACTCTTCATCTGTCCGAGCGCATCGCTGCGAAGGCCGAACGGCAGATACGACAGCACCAGGGGATAGACGTACGCGGAAAGACGATTGACGTTGTGGGGCGCGTTCGCCCACAGGTAAGCGCGCCCGAAGAGCCAACCGACGAGGCCGGCGATCACCACGACGCCGACGAATCCGAAGTTGAGATAGGCCTCGGTCGGAAGCGAGAAGCCCCAACCCTGCCCGCTGAAGTTGAAATCGATCAAGTCGCGGTACGCGAACGCCCCGGTTCCCGACGGTTCGCCGAAGAGACCGCGTGCGATCGGACCAGGCAGCATGAATTTGAGAGCTTCGAGGTACGTGCTCCCGAAATAGAAGTCAGCAGAACTCGGAACCAGGGCGGCAACGTTCGACGTCAGCAGGATCGGACTAGACGTGTCGACGAGCAGACTCTCGATCGCCGGATAGTCCGGCGCTTCGAGCGACCTGACGCGCAGTTGAGCCACGACGGCGAAGATGACGCCGGCGGCCGCGACCGCGGCTATCGGGATCCAGATGCTGAATTTCCTACCGGTCTGGAGCCGGAACCAGAGGAAGAGGACGACGGGGGCGATGATTTCCGAGCGGGTACCCAGCAGGAAGAGACTGATGAACCCGATCGCGCCGAGCAACGCCCAGTCCGGCAACCGCAGCGGAGTCCCGAAACGCAGCGAGTTGCTGTACATGACAAGCAGGCAACCCACGGTGGTGAGCGTCGCCCCCGCCACCGCAATAGTGGTTCCGAGATCGTAGTCGAGCTGGTCGGCGCCGTAGACGCGCGTGAACACCGGGCCGTTGGCAATGAGCTGTTGGATTTTCGCTGCGAGAGCCATAGCGAGAACGAGGCGTCCGATATCCCGCGAGAAAACCCCGCGGCGATCATTTTCGACGGAGACGAGCCCGGTCGACTCACCGCTGCTTCGTCTGCCGGCACGAACGACAGTCGCGGCGAACACGCCCACGCAATATGCCAAGACGGTGAGGCACATGACCGCGGACGATGCGCTGGTATAGATCGAAGCGGGCATGACTTGGATGCCCCGGCCGGTGATCGCCATGTATGCCAGCGGCACCAGCAGCGAGTAGACCAAGTACGCGACTGGAGCGATCATCGGGTGGAGGAGCGCCCTCGGCGACGGTCCGTGACGAAGGTACGCGCTGGCAGCGGCCAGCAGAGCAGCCGCGATGGTGAGAGCGACACCGAGGTGCTTCACCACCGGCAGGACACTGCCCGTGGCCACGGCTATCGAGACGGCGAATGCCGAGAGGAACGCGAGCGCGGTCGTGGCGACGAGCGCTTTGCGCCACCCGCTCAGGGATGTGTACCGCTGCAGTTCCTTGTGCACGATTGTCATTCCTATGTCGACAGACCGGTCGATGACCCGCTTCGGCGCTTATCGCCGATAGCTGCAACCTGGTCATAGAAGTCAACGACGCGCAGGCGGTTCGCCTCCCGGCTGAACTGGTCGGGCAGTCGCGCGGCGGTTGCCGCTTGCTGGTCGAGATCGAGCGCCGCCGAAATCGCATCCACGATCGCCTGAGTGCTGCGCGCATCGATGAGCTCGATGGGCATGCCGTCGTCTTTGAGCGTGCGCAACTCTGGCAGCTCCCCGGCGACGACTTGCGCTCCGCTGGCAATCGCCTCGAGCACGGTCACGGGCGTACCGTCCCAGAATGTGGGAGAGACGACGACTTCTGCGCTGCGCATCAGCGCGGCCATCTCATCACGGGTGAGGTCGGCGGTCATGGTGATCGACGCCAACGCGTCCTCACCGTACTGCGCGACGAACTGGTCGCGTACGGGCAGTAGGCCGACGCCCACGAAACGCAGGTCGTGTCGCTTCGACAGCTGCACTGCTGCCTCGACGAAACCGGCGTAGTTCGCGTTCGCCTTCGCCTTGCGGGGGTAGACGACAACTCCAGCCGGTCGTGTTTCGTCGACGAAGAACAGCTCGTTGTCGACACCGAAGTTGCCGGCCGAGTAGAAGCGCGGAACCGTTGCCGACAAGCCGTACCCCGCCGCTCGTTCGATGTCCTGACGCGAGTCGGACTGGAAGCCGGCGGCGTTCTTCAGGAGCCGCTTCATCCAAGTGGCGAGCAGCACATCGGTCGACGCCATCGGCACGAAATCCGAACCCCAGGTGGAGACGATCCTCGGCACATCGGTGCGGAGTCCGAGGACGGTCAGACCCTCGTACGGAATGCGCAGCGCGTGAATGATGTCGGGCTGGAAGGTGTCGATGAGCGACGACAGCTGAGTGCGCCTCGAACGCAGTCTTCCGAGGTTCATGACGGTGTGAGCCATCTGCGAGTTGGATGCCTTCTTGAGCATCCGGCGCAACCCGGTCGGTTCGGCTGCCGCTGATGCAGACGTGTCGAGAAATTCCTGCCGCCGTTTGCTCAGCCAGTCGACCGGATTGACGGCGTCGTAGCCGGTTACCGGTTCGCTGCTCACCGCGAGCACATCGATACCCGCGGCTACGAGTCCTTGGCGCCATCCACGCGAGTGGGGGCTTCGGAAATCAGCGTAGAGGAGGACCTTCACGAGTCAGATGCCCGACGAATCCCGGCACGCTCGTGATGGGTTGCGACGGTAGACCGTATGAAGTTCACAACGCGGCGAGAAGTGTCGGCGATGAGATATTCCTGGGGCGGGATCGGCGCTCCGTGTGCGGCGAACTGTTGCAGCACGATGCTGACGGAATCGAGGATCGACGCTGTCGTGACGCCCGCTGTGACGATTCCGCCGGTCTCGATCGCTTCCGGTCGCTCGATAGCATCGCGAAGGGTCACAGCCGGGAAGCCCAGGAGTGCAGCTTCCTCGCTGATGGTGCCACTGTCAGACAGGACAAGCTTCGCCGACGACTGAAGAGCGATGTAGTCGTTGAAACCGAACGGCGGCGACCAACGCAAACCGGCCTTGAGGTGCTCGGGCTGGGCGTCCAGACGCTTGCGTGTGCGGGGATGCGTGGAAATGAGGATCGGCACGTCGTAGGTTTCGCGCAACTCGTTGAGCGCGCTCAGTACCATCGAGAGCCGCTCTGCGCTGTCGACGTTCTCTTCACGATGCAGACTCACCATGAAGAAACCACCGGCCGTGAGGCCTTCGCGCTCGAGCACGTCGCTCTGGGCGATCGCGTCGGCGCTTGCGTCGAGCACTTCCCGCATCGGGGATCCGGTAAGGAGAATGCGGGACGGATGGATGCCCTCGGCGAGCAGATTGCGACGCGCGTGTTCCGTGTAGACGAGGTTGTAATCGGAGACATGGTCGACGAGACGTCGGTTGATCTCTTCGGGCACGTTTTCGTCGAACGAGCGGTTGCCCGCTTCCATGTGATAGACGGGGATCTTCATCCGCTTGGAGATCAGGGCCGAGATCGAGCTGTTCGTGTCGCCCAGGATGATCAGCGCGTCGGGCTTCTCCTGGAGAAGCACCTGTTCTGTCTTGACCAGGACCGAACCGAGTACGGAAGCGAGGGTCGACGTGTCAGCGCCGAGGAAGTGATCTGGAGCGCGGAGATCGAGGTCGCGGAAGAAGATCTCGTTCAGTTCGTAATCGTAGTTCTGGCCGGTGTGGACGAGAACGTGGTCTGCGATCTGATCGAGGGCCTTGATAGTCGGAGCCAGCCGAATGATTTCGGGGCGCGTGCCGACGATCGTCACGACCTTCATCTTCGCGTGCGCCATCAGGCGATGACCCGGCTCGAGCTGTTGCCGTCCTTCGTCCACTGCTCGAGGTCGGATCGCAGCTGCGGGATGCTCAGAAGGAGATCCTCGACGCCCTCGACTGTCAGTCGCTCAGTGGTGTGCGAGTCGTAGTCTTCGAACGCATTGATGCCCTCGACACCCTCCTCGAAGTACGGCGCGTAGTTGAGGTCGCGGCTGTCGGGGTTGATGCGGTAGTAATCGCCCATGTCGTCAGACCTCGCGAGCTCGGCTCCGGTCGCCAGGCTCTCTGACAGCTTCTCTGCATGGCGCGTGCCGATGACTCGGATGTCGGGGGTGATGCCGTAAAGGGTGCTCAACGCGGTAGCGAGGTCGCCGATCGTGCACGACGGCGCCTTGCGGATGAAGAGGTCGCCTTGCTTCGCGTTGACGAACGCATGCTCGACGAGTTCGATCGAATCAGCGAGCGACATCATGAACCGGGTCATGGTCGGGTCGGTGACCGTCAGGGGGTTGCCGCTGCGCAGCTGACGGATGAAGTGCGGGATGACGGATCCGCGGGAGTACATCACGTTGCCGTAACGCACGCAGGAGACGATCGTCGACGCGGTGGGGTTGTTCAATCCGTGCGACTGCGCCACCTTCTCCATCATGGCTTTGCTCATGCCCATCGCGTTGATGGGGTAGACGGCCTTGTCGGTAGACAGGCAGACCAGCGACTGCACGCCGTGATCCTCGCTGGCACGGATGACGTTCTCGGTACCGAGGATGTTGGTCCGCACGGCCTCCATCGGGAAGAACTCACCCGACGGCACCTGCTTCAGCGCCGCCGCGTGGAAGACGTAGTCGACACCGCGGGTAGCACGCTCCACGCTCAGATAATCGCGGACATCACCGATGTAGAGCCGCAGGCGAGAATCATTGAACTGATGACGCATCGCGTCCTGCTTCGCTTCGTCCCGGCTGAGCACACGCACTTCGGCCGCGCCGCGCTCGAGTAGAGCCTGTGTGACGGTCTGGCCGAACGAGCCAGTTCCTCCGGTGACGAGAATTCTCTTGTCGGCGTAGTCGGCTTCCATCGTTACGTTTCCAAATCTCTCGTTGCGCCCAGCACGCCGTTGTACTTGTTGGGTGCGGGCGTGTTTCCCGCGAGTCCAGCGCAGATTGCGACAGGCCACCGACAGGAATTCTTGCGCGCCAAAGCGCGATCACACGTGATTATTTCACACAATGCTCTCCACGTCGTGAACACGCTCGGCGAGAGCGGACGGCAACCGGTATTCTTGACCGGTGATGACAAATGTTTTGGTCTTGGGTAGCGCTGGAATGCTCGGGAGCGCGCTGGTGGCCCGGTTAGCCGAGCAGCCTGAGCTCGCGACGACGGTGACGGCTCGGCGCGCGCCGCAGCAGCCGACTCCGGGCGTACGATTCGCGGCGTTCGCTGTAGGCGACCCACACCTGGCCGACGTGGTCGCCGGGTTCGGCCCGGGCGACTATGTCATCAACTGCATCGGGCTGATCAAACACCGCATGGACGATTCGAGCGCGACCGACAGGCTCGAAGCCATCCGAGTGAACTCTGCTTTCCCCTACGAACTCGCCGCGCTGGCCGAACGTCAGGGTTTCCGCGTCATCCAGATCGCGACGGACTGCGTCTACGCGGGCACCACCGGTCTCTATACCGAGGACTCGCCTCACGACCCGCTCGATGTCTACGGCAAAACGAAGAGCCTCGGAGAAGTGCCGAATCCTCTCTTCCTCAATGTGCGCTGCTCGATCATCGGGCGCGAGGTATCGGGAGCGACTTCGCTCGTCGAGTGGCTGCTTTCGCAACCCCAGAATGGCGAGATCCGTGGATTCCTGGACCACGAGTGGAACGGTGTGACCACCGACACCTTCGCCGACCTCGCGATCGGCCTCGTCACCAGCAAGAGCGAACTGTCAGGCACCCACCATTTCGTGCCGTCGTCATCGATGAACAAGAGCGACCTGTCTTCGCTCATACTCTCGGTATTCGGCCGCGATGACGTCACGGTCGTCCCGACGGTGACGGGCAAGCGGGTTGACCGATCGTTGGCGACTATCGACGAAGCAACGAACCAGAGTCTCTGGCGGGCCGCGGGTTATACCGACGTGCCGTCGGTCGAAGACATGGTCCGAAAGATGGTTCGGTAGTCTCCGAAACCATCGATCAGGACATTACCGCCGTCAGGGCCGTCACGACGTTGCCCGCGACAACTCCCGCGGCGAGATTCTCTTCGTAGTACTTCCGCCCGCTCGCCGCATAAACCTCGAGCTCGGACACGGACGCGGACGCCATCGAGGCTATCGAGTCGGCGAGCGACTCGGCGTCGCCGGGCGTAGCGATAAGGCCCGCCCCCGCCTTCTCGATGAGATCGGCGCCGTCGCCGGCGATCTGGCCGATGATCGGCACCCGAGACGCCAAGAGGGACGCGATCTTGCTCGGAGTCGTGGAACGAAGGAACTGTCGGTCGGCCAGTGCGACGAGTTGCACACTCGCCGTGGCGGTGTAACCGGGCACCTGGGACTTGTCGACCCTGCCCACGAACGTGACATTGTCGAGTCCGCGCGAGACGCAGACGCTTTCGAGTCGCTCTCGGGCGATACCGTCGCCGACAACGACGACCTGGATCTCGCGTTCGGTGCGCAAGATCGTCGCCGCATCCACAAGACTGTCCAGACCCTGCACGTCACCGACGGCTCCGACGTACATCACAGTGAACTTTCCGGCCCACGGCACCTCCGGAATGTCGGACGCATCGATTTCGGAAACGGGGCGGAACAGTCCTTCGTCGGTCGGGTTCGGCGAGTCGACGATCTTCGCGGGATCGAGTTTCGGATTGCGTTCCAGGATGAGCTGCCGGGCGCCCGGCGAGCTAACCCCGATGACTGCAGCCCGGTTCTCCATGAGCCTCACGATCTTGTCGATGACGGTGGCGCCTACTCGCCCAGCGGCTCCCCCGGGAAACATGCCGCTGTCTATGAGCGAGTCGGGCCAGAGGTCTTGCACCTGGAGGAAATACGGGGTCTTGCCGAACCCGGAATGGGTCAGGAGGGGCAAGGCGACTGTGATCGGCGAGTTGTACACCCAGATCGCATCAGATCCACGGAGCGCGCCGGCGCCGAGGACGGACGCCGAGAGTGCAAAACTCGCGTAATTGGCGAGTCGCTTGCGGGCTGAGCCATCATGACTCGCGTAGAGGGGCACACGCGTGAGGTCGAACCCTTCGACGACCGCCTTCGACCTCAGCTTCTGGTCGTACCCGGGGTAGATGTCACCGCTCGGATAGTTGGGGAATCCCGTGAGCACCGAGACGTCGTGACCTTGCTCGACGAACTCACGGGCGAACACTCCCGGAATCGCTGCGGGGCCGGGCTCGGGGTCGAACCACTGGGACAGGATTCCGATCTTCATACGTTGCTTTCTTTCTCGCCACGGAGCACATCTGCGATGAACGACGCCTGCTGCAATCCGATGGATGACGCCCAATGTGCGTCTTGGGCCTGCCCGAACCACATGAGTTCGACACGGCGAACGACACCTGCCAACGGCGGCAGCACCTTCGCGGCCGCATAACCGCCAGCGACGAACACCCGGCAGATAATTGCGGGAAGTGCGATCGGATTCTTGCCGCCTGCCAGTCGCAGCGTTTGGGCGGTCGTGAGCCCCTCCCACGGCTGGAGCACGATTGCCGGCACGGTTGCGGGATAGGTGGCCACGCGGCGGACGAACGAAGTGAGGCCCCGTACCGAGCTCACTACGGTGGGAAGCGTGCCAGGGCTCGCGACGGACGCCAATGGAGAACGAGCCAGCTTCTTGAGTTGTTGCGTCGTCGAACGACTTGCGCCCTGAACGGACGTAGCGCGCACGATGACGACTTCGGTTGCTCCTATCCGACCTTCCTCGTAGCGGAGCAGAGCACGCTCGCCGAGCGCCTTCGACCGTGAGTACGGCGAGAACGGAGCCGTCTCCGAGGACTCGTCGAGGATCGCCCGTCGCCCCTGAACTGCCGCAGAGCTGAGATGGACCATACGCTTCACGCGCGCCCGAGACGCAGCCTGCGCGATTATCACGGGAAGGAGGCTGTTCGCGCCGTACAAGGCGGGCGAGTCGCCCGAGTCCGGAACGGCTAGCCCCGCCGCATTGACGACGACATCGACGCCGTGGAGGCTGTGAGCAAGCTGCTCGACTACTTCCTCGAGCATCGCGGCCTGCGCGAGCACACCGTCAGGCACAGTGTCTGCATCGAGGGATAGGCGGGGCGCCGAGACCTCCACGACGGCCGCTCCGTTCGCAGCCAGTTCGCTGACCAGAGCACCGCCGATGAAGCCCGACGCTCCGATCACGGCCCAGCGATGGGTCGTGCCAGGCACGTCGGCCTCGCCATCGAGTTCGGGTGCAACCGGCGCCGCGTCTAGCGGATCGACGTCGACGCCCGACCGCCGCCCGGCCCATGACGGTAAGGCCAGGTAGACGACGATGACGGCGAGTATGCCGACCACGGATACGGCGACGAGAGCGGGCTCGCCCGACAGCGCGAGCAAACCCAGCGCTGCCGCGAGGGCCGTCGCAACCGTGACTACGAGCGCCGACTGAATGTGAGAAAGACCGAGAGTCACCAGTCGCTGGAAAGCGTGGCTGCGGTGCGACTCTGTCCAGCGTTCGCCCCGCGCAATTCGTCGGATCAAGGTGAAGCTGGTATCGGCAAGATAGATGGAGAGCGGCGCGATGATGCTGACGGGGTTGACTCCTTCCGCGACCGCGAGCACAACCGTGATCGAGATCGCGCCGCCCAAGAGATAGCTACCCACGTCGCCCAAGAAAGTGCCGGGTCGAAGAAGATTCCACGGCAAGAACCCGATAAAGGCCAACGCGATGATCGCACCGGAGGCTACGAGCCATGGGACGCCGACTGCGAGTCCGATCGCTGCGAACGCGCCACCGACGATGAGCCCGTGGAGGCTGGAGATGCCGTTCACGCCGTCCATGAAGTTCGCTACGTTGATGTATCCCGCGATGCCGATCGCGAAAACGGGAAGCAGCCACCAGGGCGCGCCCGTCAGTGCGATCGCGGCGCCACCGCCGATGACGCCGAGTCCGAACTGTGCTCCCGCCCGAACTCGGATGCTCAGCCCGCGCAGGTCCTCGATGGCACCCAGAAGTCCGGCCGAAATAGCGATTCCCGCTACGAGGAGAAACGGAGCGGCGTCATCGCCTGCGCCTCGCGTTGCCCCGATGACAGCGACGGTGAATCCCACAACGATGGCCAACAAAGGACCGAATCCGACGCCGCGTACGGCCGGCTGTGTGTGCAGCGACCTCTCGGAAGGCGTATCTACCGCCCCGACGCGCCGCAACCAGGGAATGACGACCAGAGGGGCCGCAAGACTGACCACGAGGGCCAACACTGCTGCCACGGCGCCGATAGCGGTCACGCTGGCTTCACTCCGGCCGCGCTCTCCAAACGGCAGCGCTCCTCCCACCGCGTTTTGTCGAGGTTCTCGGGCGAAATCGCCTTGACCTTCGTATGGGAGATCTTGGGGTGCACGGGACGTTCGTCGATTTCATGCGAGCCGATCAGCTCTTCATGAAGCTTTTCCCCGGGCCGGAGTCCTGTGTAGACGATCGCGACGTCGCGGCCGGACATGTCGATCATGCGCTGCGCCACGTCGAGAATCCGCACGGGCTCACCCATGTCGAGGATGAGCACCTCGCTGGGCCGCCCGATTCCCCCGGCCTGCACGACCAACTGGCACGCTTCCGGGATGGTCATGAAATACCGCGTGACATCGGGATGGGTGATCGTCAGCGGGCCACCCGCTTCGATGAGAGCGGTGAAGGTCGGCAGCATCGAACCGCGGCTTCCGATGACGTTGCCGAATCGCACGGATAGATACCGCTGGCCCGAGGTCTCGGCCGCCCACGACGTGAGTTTCTCGGCCACGCGCTTCGAGTGCCCGAGAACACTGGTCGGGTTGGCAGCCTTGTCCGTGGAGATATTGATGAAAGTAGTGACGCCGACGGAGAGTGCGGCTTTCAGCACATTGAGCGTTCCTTGGACGTTCGTCTGCCAGGCCTCGTCGGGGAACTGCTCGAGCATCGGAAGGTGCTTGAGCGCTGCGGCGTGGAAGACCACTTCCGGGCGACGGTCGGCGAAGACACGCATCAGCGATTCCTCGTTGCGAATGCTCGCGAGCACGACATCCGGCGTGTCCAACAAGCCGTGTCCGAAGATCGATATCTGGGTGCTCTGAAGGCCCGTTTCGTCATGATCCAGCATCATGAGTTCTGCTGGCGAGAACTTCGCGATCTGCCGGCACAGTTCCGATCCGATCGATCCGCCCGCGCCCGTGACGAGAACGCGCTTGCCCTTGAGATATCCCGCGATCGACTCGATCTCGGTGTCGACCGGGTGACGCCCGATGAGGTCTTCGATCGAGATGTCGCGAAGATCGCGGAGTCGCGACTTACCTTCGATGACTTCGTCGAACGGCGGCAGCACTTTCACCTGCAATTGAGCCGACGCGGCGCGGTCGCTGATCTCTCGCAGGAGGCGCGCATCGGCCTTGGCGATGGCGATGACGATAACGCGGGCGCCCGTGGCCTGAGCGACATCGAGGAGATCTTTGCCCGTTCCGAGCACACGCACTCCGTCAAACCAAGAGTTGCGGCGCTGCGGGCTGTCGTCGATGAGGCCTACGGGAATGTACGGCGAATTGCGATCGGTGTTCATGCGGCGCACGATCGTCGATCCCAAGTAACCGGCGCCGTATACGATCGCGGGTTCCGCGTCGGGCGCGGCGGTGAAGGCTCGCTCGACGAGCAGTCGCTTGATGTAGCGGGCTGCTCCCATGGCGACAAGAGCAATGGGGGCAGCGATGAGAAAGATGCTGCGCGGCGTCTCGATCAGAGTGCCGAACAAGGAGACGGGGACACCCAGCACGATGCCTGTAATCAGGACCGAGTAGAAGAGGGCTTTGACTTCGGCAAAGCTCCCGTAGGGATGGCGCCCGCGGTACAGGTGCATCGACCAGCCAGCGACGAATTGAACGACGACGGTGACTACGATCACGGCGGAGAGTGCAGGCCAACCGATGAGAGCCGGTTCGAAGTCGTAGCGCAGAAGTGCGGCGAGGATCAGTGCGCCGATCCACGCGAAAGCGTCGATCGCGAACTGCACGGTAATGCGCACTGTGGCGCTCCGCGATCGCAGTCTACTGACCGCCGACATGGCTGCGTGAGCTACGCTCATTTTAAACCTCAACTAGTTCGACACGATGTGCCCCCGAAACAAACGCTCTCATTGTGCCATTGATTACGCCTCACGAATACGCGCGGCGCGAGCACACGAGGAGGGCGGGGGAGGCCCGCAGGCCGGTCTCCCCGGCCCGCGAGGCTACTTCGCGCTCACCGTGGCGCAGTCGAGTGGCACCGTCGTGATGGGCGTCGGAGTCACCATGGGGGTCGATTTGACCTCCAAGGTACGCACACCCGGGGTGCCCGCCAGGACGTCGTACGTCACATTCACTGCGGCTCCGGGGTCGATGTCGACTACAACGCGACCGACAGGGTAGTCACCGTCGTGATGAGCTTGGTACTGGGGTGGACCCCCGTTTACCGAAACGTTCGTGATCGTGCTTCCGGGGGGCGCGTAGAGAAGGACCACGAGACGCTGGACGCCCTTCGCCAGACCCATCTTCCAGTACTGCTGCCCGAGGATAGACGTGGAGAGCTCCTTGACGAACGGCGGATCCATCGTGTTCGTCAGCGTGGCCGCGACTCGATAGCTTTCGAGCCCGTCGGCGCGACATGTCGCCTGCGCTACGTCTATCGACTGGTTCAGGTAGAAGTTCATCTTCGAACCGACGTTGTCGGCAAAATAGACGCCCATACGCTCGGTGGTCGCATCGCTGACTGGCAACTCGCCTTTCAACCCGAGCCCGATCAGGCGTGCCTGCTCGTCTTCGTGTGCGCTCCAGTAGAGAATCCGGCTCTCATCCCACCCCTGCATGAGTGCGGCGACCAGAGCATTCGGATCAAGCGGCTTCGTAGTCAGAGCACTGAACGTCGCGTCGACGGCCTCGGAGTACACCAGGTCTTGAGCGATGTTGTCTTTCTGCGCGTTGCGGGTGTTGAAGCGCTGGTACAACCCGTTCAGCAGCAGCGGAACAAGGGAGTCGCTCGTCAGGACATCTCCCGTGGACAACGGGATAGGTCCGGTGGCTCGGAGTATGTAGCTGAGCGCGACCGGGTCGATCGAGATCACGCCGTCGACCGCGTACCCCTGGTCACGCTTCCACATCTCCTGCGTCAACTGCGCCGCGGTCGTGAAACTCGGGCGGAGGGTGTTGTTCGGGATGAAGTTTCCGAGCTCGCCGTTGAACAGCTCGGCGACGCCGTCGGGCTGAGGAAGCACCGGTGCACTCGTGACGAAGTTCTTGAAGCCGGCGGGGATCGCCTCATCGAAGATGATCTTGCCCTTGTCCATGCTGATGACCGCGAAGGACAGCGCCGTGCCGCCGAGAGCCCGCGATTCGGCGTTGTTCTGGAACATCACCACGTAGCGTCGTGGCGCGTCGGCTCCGAGAGTCGCCGGCACGAGGGGGGCGATGTTGTTGGCCGTTTCGAGCAGAGGGGCCACACTCGCGAGCAGACCGCTCAACGTGGTCTTTGCGCCGGCCACCTGGTCGACGGTGTCCTCGGTGTCGATCGCCTCGAGTGCCGCTGACGTCTCCTTGAGATTCGTGTCGGCCACAGCGATCGCATCGACGGCGCCGACAAATGGAGCCACATCGATGGCACCGTCGGTGATGGCCAGCGATGCCGGGTCGACAGTCTTGACTGCCTCGATCAACGGAGTGGCTACTTCGACCATGAGGTCGTCGGTCACTCCCGCGAGCTGCCGAACGACTACGAGGTTCTTGCCGAGAACCGGAAGGCCCTCGCTAAACGACCAGATAGGTTCCTCGGTGATCTCGACCGCCCGACTGGTGTGGTCAGACACATCGTCAAGCGTCGACACCGCAGCATCCATGTCGAACGCGGACGCTTGTGTCTTGAGGTCAGATGCGAGCGACTGGGCACTTTCCAGCTGGTCCTTGACCTCGAATACTCGCGAGGCGAGCGCCCAGGCGTACAGGCCCGCGGCGATCACGATCAACAGGAGTACGGCCAGGACCCAAAACCACCAACGACGAAATAGGCTTTTGCGGGGAGGCCGATGCGCGGGGGCGCGCAGCTCTTCGGTGGCAGACATTGGCATAGTAAAGCATGCTCATGCCGTTAAACGGCTCAACGCCGGGCGACCGTTCCCTTCATGAGATGGTGAATTTTTCGGCTATTCACGACTTATCCTCTGTTTGTTCGCCCGCAATCGCCGATACCCCGGTAGCCTTGGGCCCGTCCACACGGGCCGACTCGGACCTTGGGGGCAATTCATCTTTTCAGCAACATCATCCAGCGCCACTACAGATCGACTATCCGCGACGCAGCGCGTAGCTCTCGTCCTGTGGCGTCCGCTCGTCGGATTCGCCCTGACAACTGCGGCGCTCAAGTCGAGTCCGCTTGCTCTATACACGCCCCCGTTTTTCTGGGACTTGCTGCTTTTCGGCACGATCGCACTGGCAGCGGTCACCGTGATCGCCGTGCGCTCTTGGCCGCCGCTATCTCGAGCAGACAAAGTCATCGTCTGGACCATGGCGTCGATTGCTGCTCTGGCTCTGACGACCGCTCCTTTCAGCGACGCGCCAGAGCGATCATTCGCTCAGGCCGCAATCCTGGCTCTTATGACCGCCTTTCTCGGACTGACCTACCTGTCGCGATGGATCGATCGCCGCCGACTTCTCGGCGACCTGATGCTCGTGTTCGCGGTATCCGCCATCGTTCAACTGTCAGGGATCGTCTCCGCTCTCATCGGCCAGACGTGGTCACTCGGCCTTTCAGGCCGACTACTGGGCATTCTCGGGAACGCGAACTACGTCGGCATGCTCTCAGCCGTCGGTGTCGCCCTCGGCCTCGCGCTCTTCGCAACGGTGGCTGGTCGCCGCACACGCGCATTGACAGTCGCAGGAATCGTGGTTCTCTCCGTGGCGCTCCTGTGGAGCGGATCGCGCGGCTCGATGGTCGCCCTCGCAGTCGGCCTGATCGCCACGCTGGTGGCTTGGCGCGCGTGGTGGTTCATCGTGGGATTCATCGCGATCGTCGGAGGCGGCTCCATCGCGGCCGTCGTTGCGTTTCCCGCTTTGTTCGATCGGAGCGGTTCGCTCGATGTCACATCTGGAAGAGGCGAACTCTGGGGAGTGATTCTCGAACATTGGGCCAGTAGCCCGATAATCGGGACCGGCTACCGAACGATCGAGATTCTCCCCGGGACAGGGGGCTTTTCTTCTCACAACATCTTCGTCTGGCTGCTCACAGAGTTGGGAATAGTCGGCTTGGCTCTCTTCGCCACCGTATTGGTCGCAATCGCGATGCGCGGGAAGCTGAGCGGCTTTGTCGGTGTCGCCGTGTGCGTGATGGTCGCCGAGCTCACAGAATCGACACTTTATGGTTGGGGCGGCCCCGCTGCAATAACCTTCTGGCTGGTTCTCCTCGCCTACCCCGCCTACAGGCGTTCCCACCTCTCCAGCGCAACGTTGGCCTCCGCAGGCGACCTTCGTCGCGTTCGGATCCGGGGCGTCTCGACCTGAGGCCAACGGGCTCGGGCCCGATCAACACCCCCGCGATCCACCGCTCGGACTGCCAAGCGGCACGAGCCGTCGATCCAGAATGCCTTCGACGGCCGACGCGGAGGCGGACCGACGTCGACAGCCATCGCCTCGGCGATGCCGAATGGCTAGTGAGCCAGGTGCTCTGAACCCTGCGCTTTGTGGTCGCTCGGAGTGCTCTCGTGAACGATGTATGCAGTCTTCGCTCGCTCCAGCCAGCGACGCTTGTCCAAATTGTCCGGCGCGAGAGACGCAACCGCAGTATGGGAGATCTTCGGGTGCACCGGTCGCTCGTCTGTCTCGTTGAGACCGACCAATTCCTCGTGCAGTTTCTCGCCTGGACGGAGTCCCGTGTACACGATCGCGATGTCCTGGCCGGACATGTCGATCATTCGCTGTGCGACATCGAGAATGCGCACGGGCTCTCCCATGTCGAGGATGAGGACTTCGGCCGGCCGACCGATTCCGCCCGCCTGCACGACGAGCTGGCACGCTTCGGGGATCGTCATGAAGAAGCGGGTGACATCGGGATGGGTGATTGTGAGCGGTCCGCCCGCCTCGATGAGCGACGTGAACGTCGGGAGCATGGAGCCACGGCTACCGATCACATTGCCGAAACGAACAGACAGGTAGCGCTGGCCCGACTTCTGCGCGGCCCAGGCAGTCAGCTTCTCCGCTACTCGTTTCGAGTGCCCGAGGATGCTAGTCGGGTTAGCGGCCTTGTCGGTCGAGATGTTGACGAACGTAGTGACGCCCACGGCCTGTGCGGCCTCGAGAACACTGAGCGTTCCGAGGACGTTGGTCTTCCATGCCTCATCGGGGAATTGTTCGAGCATGGGGAGGTGCTTCAGCGCGGCAGCGTGGAAGACAACTTCGGGGCGACGCTTCTGGAAGATCTCCATCACCGAATCGGCATCGCGAATGCTCGCGAGAACCACGTCGGGAGTGTCGAGGAGTCCGTGGCCGAAAATCGAGATCTGGGTGCTCTGCAATCCCGTTTCGTCGTGATCGAGCATGATCAATTCGGACGGAGCGAACTTGTAGATCTGACGGCAAAGTTCGGAGCCGATCGATCCGCCGGCGCCCGTGACCAGTACTCGCTTGCCCTTCAGATAGCCGGCGATCGATTCGATCTCGGTGTCGACCGGGTGCCGCCCGATGAGGTCTTCGATCGAAATATCGCGCAGGTCACGCAAGCGCGACTTTCCCTCGATGATCTCTTCGAGAGGAGGAAGCACTTTGACCTTCAGACCCGCCCGAGTCGCCTTGTCGTTTATGTCGCGGAGGAACTCGGCGTCTGCCTTGGCTATGGCGACGACGATTACCTTCGCCTCGGTGGCAGCTGCGACGGATTCGATGTCGGCGCCTGTGCCCAAGACTCGAACACCGTCGAACCAGCTGTTCCGACGCGCGGGACTGTCATCGATGATGCCGACCGGGAGAAAGCGCGAGTTTCGGTCGGTCAGCATGCGCCGCACGATCGTCGAACCGAGATAGCCGGCACCGTAGACGAGTGCGGGTTCTGCTTCCTCGTCGTGTTCGATGAGACTCTCGACGATAAGGCGCTTGATGTAGCGCACTCCGCCCATGAGGACGAACGCAGTGGGCGCCGCGATCAGGAAAGCGCTGCGGGGAACCTGGATGGAGGTGCCGAAAAGCACTACGGGCACGCCGACGACGATCGTCGCGATGAGCACGGTGTAGAGGAGCGACCTGACCTCGGCAAAGCTTCCATAGGGGTGGCGGCCTCGGTACAGATAGACGGCCCATCCCGCGACCAATTGCACCAGCAGCGTGGCGACGAGAATTACTGCGAACCAGCGCCAGGAGATTTCACTCGTATCGAAGTCATATCGGAGAAGAACGGCGAAAGTGAGGGCGAAGACCCACGCGACCGCGTCGATAAGAAACTGCGTTCCGAACCGGCTGAGCGGCCCTCGGGCTCGAAGCTGGTCGAGCTGCGACTGCGCGAACGAGGAAAGGGTCATGTGGACGGCCAAACTTGGTCAGCGAGAATCTCGGATATGGAAACCGGGGTGGTCGCGAAGCGGGCCTCTACGCCCAGAAAAGTCATCGCCATCGGTTCCCCTACGTTCCTTTGTATTCGTTTCTGCCCGAAATCTGCAAGAAACAAACAATTTATTGTCACACACGATTCCGCCTCAGCTTCGAGGTCTGTGCGCGTGCGCGCAGCCCAACCTGATTTTCAATCAAATAACTCGGGCGCTTTTCAGTCTACGTCTAGCTCGCAAACACTACAAAGTGAAGGGCAATCCGTCTCAGATATAGAAGTCCGGCGTGTGCGGCGTGCGCGCCCGAATCCGCGCCGGAGCGCCCGTCAGCAGGGAATCATCAGGCGCATCCGTCAACACGACAGCGTGCGCCCCGATGACCGAGTTCGCTCCGATGACCACCGGGCCGAGGATGCTCGCGCCGGTACCGACGACGACGTGGTCGCCCAGACTGGGGTGACGCTTTCCGGGCAGGGACGTACGGCCACCGAGCGTGACCCCGTGATACAGCATCACGTCGTCGCCGATCTCGGCGGTTTCGCCGATCACGACGCCCATGCCGTGGTCGATGAAGAACCGCCGGCCGATGACGGCCCCGGGGTGGATCTCGACCCCGGTGAGGAACCGCACCAGCTGCGACACGACGCGCGCGATGAGGAACCACCGCCACACCCACAGCCGGTGGGCGAGGCGGTGGCCCCAGATCGCGTGCAGGCCCGAGTAGGTGAGCCACACCTCGAACCCGCTGCGGGCCGCCGGGTCACGATGTCGGGCGGTGGCGATGTCCTCCCTGACGCGGGAACGCTTCGACAAGCTCAGCGGCCGGTTGACTAGTCGACCAGGTCTTCGTAGAGCACGGTCGAGAGGTAGCGCTCACCGTAGCTCGCGACGATCACGACGATGGTCTTGCCGGCGTTCTCGGGGCGACCCGCGAGCTCGAGGGCTGCTGTGACGGTCGCCCCGCTCGAGATGCCGCCGAGGATGCCCTCTTCGGCTGCGAGACGGCGGGCCATCTCGACGCTCTGCGTGATGTTGACGTCGATGACCTCGTCGTAGACCTCGCGGTCGAGCACGTCGGGTACGAAGTTGGCGCCGATGCCCTGGATCTTGTGCGGGCCAGGTGCTCCGCCGTTGAGGATCGGACTCTCGGCGGGCTCGACGGCGACGACCTTGAGGTCGGCCTTCTGCTCCTTGAGGTAGTTGCCCGCGCCGGTGATGGTTCCGCCGGTTCCGATGCCGGCGACGAAGATGTCGACGGCGCCGTCAGTGTCGTTCCAGATCTCGGGGCCGGTGGTGGCGCGGTGAATAGCGGGGTTCGCCTCGTTCTCGAACTGGCGGGCCAGAACGGCGCCGGGGGTCGACGCCACGATTTCGGCCGCCTTCTCGACGGCACCCTTCATTCCGGATGCGCCCGGGGTCAGCACCAGCTCGGCGCCGTACGCGCGCAGCAGCACCCGGCGCTCCTTGCTCATGGTCTCGGGCATCGTGAGGATCACCTTGTACCCCCGGGCCGCGCCGACCATCGCGAGGGCGATGCCGGTGTTGCCGCTCGTGCCTTCGACGATCGTGCCGCCGGGCTTCAGTTCGCCGCTCTTCTCGGCGGCGTCGACGATGGCGATGCCGAGCCGGTCTTTGACGCTCGCGCTGGGGTTGTAGAACTCGAGCTTGGCGAGCACGGTGGCGCCGAGGCCTTCCGTCACCTTGTTGAGACGAACGAGCGGGGTCTTGCCGAAGATCTCGGTGATGTCGTTGTAGACGGGCATACGTGTTCTCTCTCTAGACCGGTCGGGAAAGCGTTAGGCCAAGCTTAGAGAGGCCGTGAACACCGGTGCGCCGTTATCCCCAATGTGACGTAACACGCCCAGACAATTCAGCGGTTCTACGCACGCTCGACCCGAGCCGCGCTGGCCCAGCAAACTGCATCGGAGTGTTCCTTTATGATCTGACTGAATGGTCCAAGCCGCGCGGCTCACGGGGACCTCCCGGATAGAGCGGCCATATGACGGTGAAAGAAGCGGCTCGCACAGCCGCGCGTGATGAGACGCAGACGTCAAAGCGAGCCGACATACAAGGACTCCGGGCGATCGCGGTCCTATCCGTAGTCGCGTTCCACGCCAATCTCCCGCTTCCCGGCGGATTCCTCGGCGTGGATGTTTTCTTCGTGATTTCGGGGTTTGTCATCACCGCGATGCTTCTTCGCGAGAAGCGGCGCACCGACACCATCGACCTGAAGAATTTTTACGTCCGCAGGTTCTACAGACTGACGCCTGCACTGGCGGTCATGGTCGGATTCACAGTCATCGGCTCCACCTTTCTCATGTCTCCTCTCTGGAGCCAACAGTTGGTGACGTCGACCGCTGTCGGCGCGATGCTGCTCTCGGCGAACTTCGCGATCGCCAGGTTTTCAGGGGGATACTTCGGCATCGTCGCGGAGACGAATCCCCTCTTGCACACGTGGTCCCTTTCAGTAGAAGAACAGTTCTATCTGGTCTTTCCGGTTCTCTTCGCCGTCGCCTGGTTTGTCGGCCGCAAGGTCGATCATCCGTTGCGTGCAGTAGGAATCGCAGTCGCGGCTGCGGGCAGCGTCTCGCTCGGTCTCGCCTTGGCAAGCTCCGCGGGCCTGTCTATTCCTCTCCTACCGTCGATCTTCGTGGGCTTCTACAGCCCGCTCCCCCGAGTGTGGGAATTCGCGGCGGGAGTTCTTCTCGCGCTCATCGCCGCAAAAATAGCGACTCCGTCACAGCGTGTCTCCGCGATCACGGGTGGAGCCGGTATCGGGCTCGTCGCCGTTTCCGTATTGTTCATCAACGAATCGACGCCATCGCCCGGGCTTTCGACACTGGTTCCCGTTGTCGGAACTGTCCTGGTGCTCTTCGCGGGATTCAATTCGACGAGTCTCGTTGCCCGAATCCTCAGTCTGCGGCCCCTCGTCGCCATCGGGAATCTTTCGTACTCTCTGTATCTCTGGCACTGGCCCTTCATTGTCTTCGCGGCCCTTCTGTGGCCGGGAACCGTCTGGGGGCCGCTCGTCGCTGCCGTCGCGTCAGTCGTCCCGGCAATCGTCTCCTATCGACTGGTCGAACAGCCGCTGCGTAGGCCGAAACGAAATGGCCGTCGCCGTTTCGTCGCGCTCGTGGCCGCGACCATTCTCGTTCCGGTCGGTCTGGCAGGCGCCTTGGACCTCGCCGTGAAAAACAATTACTGGTCGCCTCGGATGGCCCTCATGCAAAAAACGCAACTGTTCCATCCCGGTCTCGAATCGGGATGCATAACTCCCGATGCGATCACGGCGGAGACGCAATCGAACTGCCTATGGAACGGGTCGGCTTCAGGGAAACCCGTCTACGCGATCGGCGACTCCTTGATCGACCAATACGGCGAAGCTCTTATCGGCGCCAGCACCGCCCTCGATCGCCCCTTGTTTATGACGACCGCGCCTGGATGCCCGCCCTACCGAATAATCTTGCCCGTGCCAGGGGCGCAATCACCGATGGACGCGACCGAAGAAGCTGGCTGCGCGCCGTATATCGATGGGACTCTCGACTGGTTGGAGACGCAGCCTCCCGGTCTGGTCGTAATGGGTGCGAACGACGTTTCATGGTGGTCACCGTCTGATCTGGTGGACTCGATAGCGATGACCGGTGAACTTGGAAACGCGGAAGCGCTGGCACAGGTCTCGGCGGCGGAGAATTCGGACAAAAAACGTGCCCTGGTGAACGGGATGACTAGCACTGCCGATCGTTTGATCGCCGCGGGCCATCAGGTTGTCATCGCGCAAGCGACGCCCAGCTATCGCTTCCCCACGCCGTCATGGAAGCCCGGAAACTGCGCCGTCGCGGTGATCCTCGCGGATCTGTGTCACACCACATCCACCGTCGCAGACATGGACAAGGTGCAGGGGCAAACGCGCGAGGCCGTCATGGAAGCGGCCGGCGAAACCGGATCGACCGTGCTGGATCTCCGCGAGTACTTCTGCCCGGAAAGCGAGTGCACGACCCGGCACGGCGACCTCGGTCTCTATCGGGATGACATTCACATTTCTGTTCCGGCCAGCGAAGACCTCGTCCCGTGGTTCACGGCATTCCTATCGCGCGGCGAATGATCGCTCGGACACAGTTCACCCGCCGCCGCCCGCACGCTCGACCGGCCACTCGGTGAACCGGCTCGCGCGGCCGTCGCGCAGCTCGATGAACCAGAGGTCGTCGTAGTTCGGCCGGTCGTCGAGGTACTCCACGAACGCTTGCACGAGCGCCGTGTCATCCGCCAGAATCCCGAGCACCGTGGTCTCGAGCTTCCAGGTCTCCGGGCTGTCTTGGTCGTCGATCCAACCGGCGACTATCGCGTCGCGGCCGCGCCACGGGTCGGGGTCGTTCGGGCGGAACTCGTAGAGGGCGTCGTCGGTGAACAGTGCCGCGATCGCGTCGGCGTCGTTGCTGATCCACGCGTCGCGGTAGGCCTCGACCCACCGGGTCACATCGTCTGTCGTCGTCATGGTCTCTGTTGTAACGGTGCCCACCGACACGCGCCACGGGGTTGCGGCAGATGGGGGGTTGGTTTCGATACGGCCGGGGGCGGCCTACTCAACCAGCAGGGTCCGGGGGCGGCCTACTCAACCAGCAGGGTCCGCGGGCGGCCTACTCAACCCGCCGAGGCGGGCACCGTCGCGCAGTCGAGCGGCACCGTCTCGATCGGCGTGGGCGCGACCATGGGGGTGACCCGCGCCTCGAGCGCGCGCTGGCCGGGGGTGCCCGCGACGACGTCGTACACGACGGTGCCGCTCGTGCCGGCGGGCAGCACGACGAGCGTGCGACCCACCGGGTAGTCCGCGTCGGTGAAGGGCTCGAGCGCCACGCCCACCCCGTCGACCGTCGCGCCGACGATCGACGAGCCGGGCGGCGCGTAGAGATAAACGTACATCTTCTGCAGGCCCTTGGGCAGCTCGAAGAGCCGGTAATAGCCGAGCACCGAGTCGCTCGTGTTCTCCACCGCGGCCGGGTCGAGACCGTTGCCCAGTTCGACCGAGACCCGGTAGTTCTGCCGACCGTCGTCGCGGCACAGGCCGTGGGCGAGCGTCACGCGCTGGCTCGAATAGAAGGCGAGCTTGGTCCCGATCGTCTCGGCGAAGTACACGCCGATCCTGTCGGTGGTCGAATCGCTGATCGGCAGCTCGCCGTTGAGCCCCGCTGTCGCGAGTCGGCGTTGCTCGTCTTCGTGGGCGCTGAAGAACAGGATGCGCCGCTCCTTCCACCCTTGCTCGATCGATTCGATCAGAGCGGGCAGATTGATGTCGCCCGAAACCAGGCGGGTGGCCACCGCGATCACCGCCTGCGAGTAGATCTCGTTCTGCCGGGCGTCGTCAGCGTGGGCGTCTCCGCTCGAGAAGCGCTGGTAGACCCCGTTGAGCAGCAGGGGCACGGTGCTGTCGGGGTCGAGCACATCGCCGCTGTCCAACTGCAGCGAGCCCGTCGCGCGCAACAGGTATCCGATGGCGACCGGGTCGACCGAGACGACCCCGTCGAGGGTCTCGCCCCGGTAGCGCAGCCAGTTGGCGAGAACCGTCTCGGCCGCCGAACGGAAGCTCGGCCGCACGGTGGCGTTCGCGACGTAGTCGCCGGCATCTCCGCCGTAGAGACGGTCGATGTCGTCGGGCTCGTCGATGACCGGGGCTCCGCGGCCGAAGCCCGCCGAGCTGGTGTGCACTGTCTCGCCCACGTCGATCTGGCCGTGGTCGACCCCGATCACCACGAAGGCGAGCGCCGTTCCGCCGAGGGAGCGCGTTTCGGCGTTGTTCTGGAACATCAGGGCGTAACGGCGTGGCCCGTCGGCCCCGAGCACTCCTGGCAGCGCGGGAGCGACCTCGCTCACCGTGTCGACCAGGGGTCGCGCCGACAGCATCGCTTGCTGCAACGCCGACCGCGCATCCGCTATCTCGACCATCGTGTCTGCGGTCTCGATGTCGGCCGTCTGGGCGACCGCCTCGTCGAGTGCCGCATCCGCCGTCTGTATCGCGTTCACCGTGCGCTCGACGCGCGCCATGTCGATCGCGCTGTCACTCGGCAGCAGCTCGCCGTCGTGGAGGTCGGCTGCCGTACGCAGCAACGGCTCGGCGAAGTCCGACGCGAGCAGGCTCATGACCGACGACAGCTGGCGCACGGCGGCGAGGTCGTCGCCGACGAGCGGCAGACGCTCGCCCAGCCACCAGACCGGGTTGTCGGATGCCGCGGCTGCACGATCGGCGTGCGATGCGGCTTCGGCGACCGTTTGTCTTGCCCCCGCCAGATCGATCTGGCGGATCTGCTGCTGCAGCGTCGGCACGAGCTGCCGTGCGGACTGCAGTTCGCCGCGCACCGCGACGACGAGCACCGCCAGCACCACGGCGAGGCCGAGCAGCATAACGATGACGAAAGAGAGCGCGATAGACCACGCTGATAGGCGAGGGCTGATACCCGCCTGAGCCGCGCTGCTCAGGCGGTCGGGAGTATCGACCACGAGTAGAGTGCAGCACTCCGAGCGCACACCCGAACGGGGGGTGGTGATGCGGTCGCACGGCGGAAGAAGCTGAAGTGTTCGTGCAAAAAGGCGCCCACCCCCGTGAGGGATGGGCGCCTTAGTGGTTCGACACTTCGATACGGCCGCGAGCGGCCTACTCAGTGCGAGTGCGGCCTACTCGACCGGCAGCCGGGTTACAGCGCGGCGAGGTCTCCGAGCACGGCGTCGCCGGGAGCGGCCATGATGTTCTCGGCCTTGATCTCGGCGCGGCCCAGCAGCTCGTCCATCTTGCGGCGACGGGCGCGCGGGATGAGCGTGACGACGGTTCCGACCTTGCCGGCGCGGCCGGTGCGGCCGGCGCGGTGCAGGTAGGTCTTGTACTCCTCGGGGGCGTCGGCCTGGATGACCAGGCTGATGTCGTCGACGTGGATGCCACGTGCCGCGACGTCGGTCGCGACGAGAACGTTGACGCGACCGCTGGTCAGCAGCTGCAGGTTGCGCGTGCGGCGGCTCTGGTTGAGGTCACCGTGGAGGCTCGTGGCGGGGATGCCGGCGTCTTCCAGGTAGTCGCTCATCTCTTCGGCGAAGGCACGGGTGCGGGTGAAGACCAGGGTCTTGCCCTCGCCGGCGGCGAGCTCGCGGATGATCTCGCGCTTGTCGCGCTGCTCGATGAGCAGGACCTTGTGGTCGATGGTCGAGGAGGCCTGGTCTTCACCGGCGACCTCGTGAACCGACGGGTTCTTGAGGAACTGCTTCACGAGGGTGGCGACACCCTTGTCGAGGGTTGCCGAGAAGAGCAGCTTCTGGCCGCCCTCCTTGGTCTCCTTGAGGATGCGCTGAACGGGCTCGAGGAATCCGAGGTCGCACATGTGGTCGGCCTCGTCGAGAACCGAGACGATGACGTTCGAGAGGTCGAGGCGACCCTGCTCGACGAGGTCTTCGACGCGGCCCGGGGTCGCGATGATGATGTCGACGCCGCGCTGGAGAGCGGAGACCTGCTTGTACTGCGGCACGCCACCGACGATCGTGGTGGTGAACAGGCCGACGCTGCGCGCGATGGGCTGCACCGTGCGGTCGATCTGCATGGCGAGCTCACGGGTGGGGGCGAGGATCAGGGCGCGCGGCTTGCGGCCGGCCTGACGGTCCTTGCCACCGTTGTTCTCCATGAGGCGCTCGACGAGCGGCGCACCGAAGGCGATGGTCTTGCCCGAACCGGTCTTGCCGCGTCCGAGAACATCCTTGCCGGCGAGAACGTCGGGGATGGTCGCGGCCTGGATGGCGAAGGGAGCCGCGGCGCCCATCGACTCGAGCTGGCGCACGATGTTGGCGCCGAGGCCGAGGTCGCCGAAGGTGACGCCTTCGACGTCCTTCGCCGTGATGACTACGGCTTCGAGTCGCTCGAGAACGACGTCTTCCTGCATTCCGCCGCCGGAGTGCGACTTGTTCGCTGCTCCGTCTTTGGCGGGGTAGTAGCTGGAGTCGCGGGCGGGACGCTCGGCGCGGTCGGCGTAGCTCGGACGCTCCGTGCGTGCTCCGTACGAGGGACGCTCGGTGCGCTCGGCACGGTCGTACGACGGGCGCTCGGTGCGGGCCGGACGGTCGTTGTTGTACGAGGTGCGCGCGGGGCGCTCGGAGTTGTACGACGGGCGGTCGTTGCCGTACGACGGGCGCTCGGTACGGGCCGGACGGTCGGAGTTGTACGACGGGCGCTCGGTGCGAGCCGGGCGGTCGTTGTAGGAGGGACGGTCGTTGCCGTACGAGGGACGCTCGGTGCGCGCGGGGCGCTCCGAGTTGTAGCTCGGGCGTGCCGGACGGTCGGAGTTGTACGAGGGGCGAGCCGAACGCTCGTTGTACGGCGTGCGCGGGTTGCGGTCGTTCGTCGCGGGACGGTCGCCGTACGACGGACGCTCGCCACGGGCCGGACGGTCACCGTACGACGGGCGTTCGGTGCGGGCGGGACGGTCGGTGCTGTCGCCATAGGACGGACGCGCGGGGCGGTCGCCATAGGAGGGACGGGCCGGACGGTCGTTGTAGGTGGGGCGCTCGTTGCGGTCACCGTAGGCGGGACGCGCGGGGCGGTCGCCGTAAGCGGGACGGTCGGAACGGGGTGCGCCGTTGCTGCGGTTCGGGCGGTCGCCGTAAGCGGGCTTCTCGCGCGGGTTCCAGTCGGGACGGCGGTCGCCGGTCGAGGGACGGTCGCCGGTGCGTGCTGCACGGTCGTCGCCGGTCCAGCGCTTCTTGGGTGCGCCGCCCTGGTCGGGGCGGGAGTTGCGGGCGTCGCCACCACGAGGGGTGTACGGCTTCTTGTTGTCGCGGTCCGACTTGTTGTAGTCAGGCTTGGAGTACGGGGACATAGTTCTTTCCTGGGTTGTATCAGTTACGTGAAAGTACACGTGCAGATGCAAACGCGTTGTGGATACGCGAGAGTTGCACTTCTGAACCCGGGCAGTCTTTGACCGAGGCCATCACATACATTCGTGTGATTTTTCCGCAGCGGATGCGCTGGGAAACCGGCCTCTAAGACTTACAAACCCATACACGTCAATGCGTGCTGTCTTGAGCCGACCTGTCTACGTTAGTACACGGCGCGTATTTAAGCGAGCTTCGCAGGGAACAGCGCCTCTTCGCCCCGGCCCCACAAAGTACTCGTCGGTCACGCGGAGCCTGAAGAGGGTCGATCCCCCGCCGCGTTAGTATTCCAACGTGCAACGAGCCTCCGCGACACCGAAACGCGGTGATATCCAAGGCCTGCGCGCCGTCGCCGTTGTCGCCGTCGTCGTCTACCACTTTTTTCCTACGCTGATTCCCGGCGGCTTCGTCGGCGTCGACGTATTCTTCGTGATCTCCGGTTTCCTGATCACGCTGCTCCTTCTCAAGGAAATCGATCTCACCGGTCGTATTTCGATGCGTTCGTTCTACGCACGACGGATCCGACGTCTACTCCCGGCCTCGCTCACGGTCACGGCCGCCACGGTGGTCGGCGCACTCCTGCTGCTGGGGCCGCTTCAAGTAGCGCGCGTGCTCGAGGACGCCGCGTGGTCCACGGCCTATCTCGCTAATTTCCATCTGGCGCAAAGCCCAGAAGGATACTTTGCGAATGCTGATCCGTCGCTCTTCAGGCATTTCTGGTCACTCGCCGTGGAAGAGCAGTACTACCTCCTCTGGCCGGCTGTTCTTATGGCCATCGTGCTCCTCGCGAAACATCGATGGCGCACTGTTGCTTCTGTGGTCCTCGCCACCGTTCTTGTGGCCTCTCTCGGCGCCTCGATCGCCCTGACCGCGAACGGCTCCAACGACGCGTATTACTCACTGGGTACTCGGGCGTGGGAACTGGCCATCGGAGGCGCCGTCGCCCTTATCGTGTTTTCGGCCAAGCGGGTCCCGCGGCCGATCGCAACCTCGATGGCAACAGCACTAGGAATCGCAGCCATCGCCTTTTCCTCCCTGATGTTCTCCGACCTCACACCATTTCCGAGTTGGACCGCGGCTGTTCCGACGATCGGCACCGCACTCGTGATCTGGGCCGGCTCTTACCACCGCGGCGGCATTGCGCGTCTATTGGGAGTTCCGCCTCTTCGATTCGTCGGCGATATCTCGTACTCGCTGTACCTGTGGCATTGGCCCGTGCTGATACTCGGTACGGGAGTGTTCGGCTTCGCCACCTCGACGAAGATTTTGATTCTCGCGGCGAGTGTTCTCCTCGCGGCAGCAACCTTCTACGGGATCGAACGGCGCGCGACGCGATTCACATTCTCATTGCCACCAGCGCGGATGGTTCTGGCCGGCATCGCCGCTACGGTCGTCGTGGTGCTTTCGCTCAGTGCCGCGACGGCAGCTTTTCCGACGACAGGCGGTCCGGCGGTAGCGGCGGGCGGCACCCTTCGTGTCAGTGCATCCGTGCAAGAAGACGCTATCGAGTTCGACCAGCCGGTCGATATCGAGTCGCCGGGCTGGCTTCCCGAGAACGTCACGCCCTCGCTCGAAGCTCTGCCCGCGGACCTTGCTGACGTGTTCTTGGGGTGCATGGGAATCACCGCCGCGACGTGTGAAGGAGGAGACCCGGACGGCGCGACAACCGTCGTCCTGGCGGGCGACTCTCAAGCCGGACACTGGTGGCCTGCGGCCGATCAGGCGGCGCGCGACAACGGATGGAAGCTATACGGCGTGGCCAAGAGCGGATGCCCATTGGCCGAAGTCCCGATAACGACCGCTCAGGAGAACGTCGAGTCACCCGGATGTACCGTCTGGCGGGGCGAGGCAGTCGAACGAATACGTGCGCTCGATCCTGATCTCATTCTGTTCGCCAATCGCGGGTATGGCTACGGAATCGCGGACACCCTGAAGATGACGACATCGGAGATCGCTGATTGGGAAGCCGGCGTCACGCCTGTAGCCGGATCTCTCGCGACGATGGCGCCTCTCGTGTATTTCGGCAGGTTCCCGGAATCGGCAAATGACATCGGCGACTGCCTCTATCGCAACTTGAAGGCGGTGGACGTGTGCGCGACCCCGACCGACCGCGCGCTGCCGCCGGCCGACCGCGACCGCGACCGCGCGACGGCCTCGTCTGTGAATGCTCTCTACTTCGATCCGTCGAGCCTCGTGTGCACCGATGTCTGTGCGGTCGTCGACAGGAACCGCATCGTCTATCGGGACAGCGGCCATTTCAACGCCTCGTACTCCGCACATCTCGCCCCCGCATTCGCTGCCATCGTCGAGGCCGCATTGATCTCGACCGGTTAGAACTCGGGGATTTCCGTTCGCATCGGAACAGACGGATGCCGCGGCGCCCGCCTCACGCAGGCTGCAGCCGCGGCATCCGCCCCTCTCAGTTCCTCGCTACAGATCGTCGCTGTGGCGGCCCCCGTCTCGGCAGCCGTGCTTCCGCGGGGAGCCGGACACGTTGTCGACGCGCCACACCTCGCCGTTCAGGGTGACGACGAGCGCGGTGTCGCGCACGAACTCGAGCGAGGTCGGCAGGTCGAGCGCGCTCACCAGGGGCGTCATCGTTCCGTCGCGGTTCACGCGCAGCAGCTCGCCGCTGTCGCCGAGGGCGGGCGAGCCGTCGGGCACGTCGCCGGGCGAATCCCCCTGCGACAGGCCGTAGAGCACGTCGCACCGGCCGAACTCGACGTCGATCATCAGGCTGTAGCCGCCCGCGACCACCCGGGGTTCGGGCTGCCGGGGCGAGAGGGCGAGGATGCGGCCGGTCTCGGGCAGGTGCGGCACCGGCCCGGCCTCGGCCAGGTAGACCGTGCGGCCGTCGACGGCGAGGCCCGTCGGCACGGTGTTGCCGAACGTGGCCAGCTCGCTGATCTCGCCGGAACGCGAGACCTTCAGCAGGCGGTTGTGGTGCCCGTCGGTCACGAGGAAGCCCGACCGCGTCGCCTGCAGCGCGAACTGCACGCCCCGCGACAGGAAGAAGTCGGTCTCGGGCGGGTTGGCGAGCGACCAGGCTCCGATGTCGGCGACGACGGTGAAGCTGGTGGGGCCGTCGACCCGGTAGATGCCGTCGACGCTCGAGCCGGGTCCGTTCGGGCCGGTCGCGTCGTCGCCCACGACCGAGACGAGAACGTAGGCGGTGCGGCCCACGAAGTCGATGTCGATCGCGCCCGCGATTCCGATCACCGAGACGGGCAGGCCGCTCGCGTAGACCGAGGTCGTGCCCGTTCTCGGGTCGACCCGGGTGATCTGGCCGATCGCGCCCTCGGTCAGGTAGAGGGCCCCGTCGGGTCCGATGGTACTGCCCGTCGTGCCCTGCAGGCCGGATGCGACGAGTTGCGCCTGAGGGGCGGGTGCGGGGTGATGGTGGCCGGGTGATCCACCCGTGGGTGCCGCCAGTGCCGGAGACGTCGCCAACAGCGCCGGCACAACGAGTGCCGCCACTATCGCGGCGAACGCCTTTGTTCGCTTGATAGTCATGTCTTCCTCCGGTTGGATTCACCACCGGTGGCATTCGTCGCTTCGGCGATGCTGCCGGCGTCGTGTCGCGCGCTTCGGGCGCGATGGCGCCCATCCTTCTCGCGCCGCGAGCGGGGCGTCAAGGGGACAGAATTGACCCATGCCCGCAACCATCGCCGTCGAACCGGCGCGCCAACCCGACGTGCTCGAGCTCATGCGTGTCGCCGACGACTACGCGCTCTCGCTCTACCCGCCCGAGGCGTACCACAAGCTCGATATCGCTGACCTCGAGCGGCCCGGCGTCTCGCTGTTCGTCGCGCGCGACGAGGGACTCGCCGGCATGGTCGCCCTGGTCGACAACGGTGACGGATCCGCCGAGGTGAAGCGGATGTTCGTGGCCGAGAACCGTAGAGGACGCGGCGTCGCGGGCGCGCTGCTGCAGCGCCTCGCCGAGGCTGCCGCCGCGGCGTCCGTCTCTGTCATCCGTCTCGAGACCGGATGGGAGCAGCCCGACGCGATCGCGTTGTATCTCAAGCACGGCTACGTGCACATCGAGAACTTCGGAAAGTACGTCGGCGACGAGTCGAGTGTGTGTATGGAGAAGCGGCTGGCCTGAGTCCCCCCCTCCTCCGTGCCAAATGCAGGAGATTTCAGCCGCGAGGGCCGCGCATCGGCGAGAACGTGTGACTCGACGTGATTTCTCCTGCATTTGGCACGCAGGCGTGAGTGCGCGCTGGCTCTAGCGCTCGAAGCGGGCGACCCCGTCGGTCTCGACCGCGCTCATCACACGGCCGCGCATGTCGTCGCTGATCTCGGGCAGGTCGTCGATCGGGAACCAGGCCGCCTCGGTGTTCTCGCCGTCGGCGGGGAACGCGTCGCCCGAGACGTAGCTGCAGCGGAAGATCAGGTCGAGGTACTGCGACTCGTCTCCGTTGTCGTACCGCACGGGCGCCGTGACCTTCACCCAGACGAGGGTGTCCACAGTCGCGACGACGTTCGCCTCCTCGAGGATCTCGCGGGCCGCGGCGACCGCCGGCTCCTCGGCCGGGTCGATGATGCCGGTGACCGGGGTCCACGCGCCGGTGTCGGAGCGGCGCACGAGCAGCACGTGCGTGTCGTCGCGCAGCACCACCGCCGTGACTCCGGAGAGCCACAGCGGGTGGGTGCCGACCTTCTCGCGCAGGGCCAGGACGAAGTCGGGAGTTGCCATGCTCCGAGCCTAGGCGGTGGGTTCGACCGCCGGCTGCACGTCGGCCTTCTGCGCGCGCTTGGCGTCGCGACGCTCCTTGCGGCCCTCGACCAGGTAGTACAGCGTGGGCAGCACGACCAGGGTGAGGATCGTCGACGACACGAGGCCGCCGATCACGATGATCGCGAGCGGCTGCGAGATGAACCCGCCGTGGCCGGTGAGTCCGATGCCGAGGGGCAGCAGCGCGAAGATCGTGGCGAGCGCCGTCATGAGGATCGGGCGCAGTCGGCGGGAGGCACCGTGCACGATGGCGTCGCGCACCGTCATGCCGCGCTCGCGGTACTGGTTGATCAGGTCGACGAGCACGATCGCGTTGGTCACCACGATTCCGATGAGCATCAGCACACCGATGAGCGACGGCACACCGAGCGGGATGCCGGTGGCCACCTGCAGCAGGATCGCGCCGGTCGCCGCGAACGGCACCGAGACGAGCAGCAGCAGCGGCTGGCGCAGGCTCTTGAACGTCGCGACCATCACCACGTAGACGATGAGGATGGCGATGAGCAGGGCGAGACCGAGCTGCTGGAACGCGTCGCCCTGCTGCGACGTGACGCCGCCGAGTTCGGCGCTGGCGCCGGCGGGCAGGTCGACGTCGGCGACGGCCGCCGAGACGAGGCTCGACGCGGTTCCGACGTCGTCGCTGCCCGGGGTCACGCTGACGGTCGCGCTGCGCACGCCCTCGATGGTGGTGATGCTCGAGGGGCCGTCGGTCTGCTCGACCGTCGCGAGGTCGGAGAGCGGCACGAGTCCGGTCGCCGTCGGGATCTGGAACGCGCGGATCTCCTCGAGCGTCGTCGGGGCGCTCGCGTTGTCGATGTAGATCGACAGCGTCTCCTCGTCGATCACGACGGAGCCGGTCGCGCTCGGGTTCATCGCGGCGGTGACGATGCCGCCGACCGCGATCTCGCTCAGGCCGGCCTCGGCCGCCGACGTGCGGTCGACGGTGATGGCGATGTACGGCTGCGTCACCGAGAGGTTGCTCGACGCCTCGGCGACGACGTCGAGCTTCTCGACCCCGGCCAGGATCGCGTCGGCCGCGGTGGTCAGGTCTTCGGAGTCGTTGGCCGTGACATTGATTTCGATGTCGGATGACGCGAAGCCCGCGCCTGCCGCCGCGAGGCTGATCTCGCCCGCGTCGTCGATGTCGGCGACAGCGGCACGCACGTCGGCCTGCAGCTCCTCCTGGTCGACGTCGGGGTCGGTGGTCAGCGAGAAGGTGGTCGATCCGCCGCCGGTGAACGCGGCCGTGAGGGCGCTGCCGCTCGAGCCGAGCGAGAGCTGCACGGTTTCGACGCCGGGCAGGTCGATGAGGGCCTCTTCGACCTTCATCGCCGCTTCGTCACGCACCTCGAGGCTCGAGCCGAGCGGAAGGGTCTGGCTGACGGTCAGGGTGTTCTGTCCGCTGTCGCCGATGAAGTTGGTCTTGAGCAGCGGGCTGACCAGCACGGTGAGCGCGAGCACGAGGGCCGCGGCGAGCAGGGTGAGCCACGGGCGCTTGAGCGTCCAGTGGATGACCGGGAGGTACGACTTCTGCAGGCGTCCGGGTGCCTCGAGTTCGTCTTCGGTCGGCGAGACGGTGCCCGCGTGCTTGTGCGCCGGCTTGGTCTTGAGGAACCAGTAGGCCAGCACGGGCACGATGGTGAGCGAGACGAAGAGGCTCGCCGCGAGCGAGATCGTGACGGTGAGCGCGAACGGGCGGAACAGCTCGCCCGTGACGTCGCCGACGAGGGCGAGCGGCAGGAACACCGCGACCGTGGTGACGGTCGACGCGGTTACGGCGCCGGCCACCTCCTTCACGGCGTTGAGGATGGCGGTCTTCTTGTCCTCCCCGAGGCCGAGGTGGCGCTTGATGTTCTCGATCACGACGATCGAGTCGTCGACGACGCGTCCGATGGCTATCGTCAGTGCACCGAGGGTGATGATGTTGAGCGTGTAGCCCGAGACCTGCATGCCGACGAAGGTGATGAGCACCGAGACGGGGATGGAGATCGCCGTCACGAGGGTCGACCGGATCGAGAGGAGGAAGACCAGGATCACGATGACAGCGAAGACGAGGCCGAGCAGGCCCTCGACGGCGAGGCTGTTGATCGACTCTTCGATGAAGGGCGCCTGATCGAAGACGACGGTCAGCTTCGTGTTGCTGCCGAGGGAGTCTTCGATCTCGGGGATGAGCTCTTGCACGAGCTTCGAGACCTCGACGGTGTTGCCCGCGGGCGACTTGGTGACGGCGATGGTGAGCGACGGTTCGCCGTCGACGCGCGAGATTCCGGTGACCGGGTCGTTCTCGAGGGCGACCGTGGCGACGCTGCCGAGGGTCGTGGCCTCGCGTCCGCCGAGCAGGGGAAGGGCGGCGAGATCGTCGGTCGACTGGATGCGCGATCCGGCCTGCACGGTGAGGGTCTTGCCGTCTTCGGTGATCTCGCCGGCGGGCAGCAGCACGCCGTTGTCGTCGAGCGCGTCGCGGATCGACTGGGTGCTGAGCCCGGCGGCGAACAGGGCCGCGTCGTCGGGGGTGATGACCACGCGCTGCGTGGTGGCGCCCTGCAGGCTCGCGTCGCTGACGCCGTCGAGCTGCTTGATGTCGGCGATGGCCGAGTTCTCGAGCTGGGCCGAGAGGTCGCGTGGGTCGAGGTCGCTGGTGACCGCGATCTGGATGACCGGCAGGTCGCTGATGTTGAAGGTGAGCACCTGGGTCTCGGCGCTGTCGGGCAGCTGCGACGACAGGCGGTTGATCGCCAGCTGCACCTTCTGCTCGGAGGTGGTGATGTCGGTGCCGTACTCGAACGAGGCGGTGATGGTGGAGACGTTCGCGTTCGAAGTCGCGGTGGTGCCGTCGAGGCCCGGCACGCTCTGGATGGCCGTCTCGATCGGGGTCGACACGTCTTCGTTGACGACCTCGGGGCTGGCGCCGGGGTACGAGGTGATGACGAAGATCTGCGGCAGCGACAGCGAGGGGATGAGCTCTTGCTTGAGCGAGGTGAGAGCGACACCGCCGAAGATTCCCACCACGATCGTGACGAGCGCGATGAGTGCGCGGTTGCGCAGGCTGAAGACGGACAAAAGGTGCACGGGGCAGGCTCCCTGGGTTGCTGTGGCAAAAAGCACAACGGCGTGCGCTGCAACAAATTATCCCTTGCGGCCGCTCTGCACCACATACTCCCGTCGGATTATTTGTGCGTCCGCCCCCGGGAGGGACGGACGCACCACACGACGCCCGTTCGCCCGCTAGACGGTCGCGCGACGCGCGGCCAGGAACCGGCGCAGGACACCCGTCCGGCGTCGCAACAGGCTCGAGGCGAGCAGGGCGACGGCGGAGGCCGCCGCGACGAGCAGCACCAGCAGCAGCGCCTGGACGCGCGGGTCGTTCAGCGGCGAGGTGGCCGACGCCGCCGAGGCCGACAGTGCGGCGTCCGCCGCCTCGGTGGTCTGGCGGTCGGGAGCCGCGAGCGAGGAACCCGACCGGTCGCCCGAACCGGACGCGGATCCGGTCGCGGTGGATGCCGCGGCTTCGTCCACTGCGGCAGCCGCCTGGTCGGCCGCGGAGGTCGACGGCATCGCGACGAGCCCCTCGCCGATCGGGAAGAGCCGCGACAGTGTCGCGGGTGCCCGGGTGGGAACCACTGCGCCGGACACGGCAGCGGGTGCGGCGGTGGCGGGTGCCGCGGCCGGCGCGCCAGCCGGCGTGACGCCGGGGGTGACGCCGGGCGTCGTGCCGGGAGCGGCCGGGGTCGACGGCGACGTCGTGCCGGATGTGCCTGAGCCCGGGGTGCCAGAACCCTGGCCGTCGGACGCCGGAGCACCCGTGCCCGAGGTGCCCGAGTCGGGTGTCGACGAGTCCGGGGCGACCGGCGCCCCCGGCGTCGTCGTTCCCGAATCCGGAGCGGCGGGCGCCGCCGGGGCCGGCGTCGTCTGGGCGGGCGTGGTCGGCGCCGCGACCGGCACGATCTCGATCGCCGCGAGCGTCGGCTGGTCGACCGAGGCCGAGAAGTCGATGTCGAGGTTGCCGCCGGCGACGGTCACCACGTTCTCGGTCACGACCGCGGTCATCGGGGCGACGCGGGCGTTGAGGTCGAGCGAGCCGATCTCGGTCGCCCCGCCCTCGAAGTTCACCGAGAACACACGCTTGCCGGTTCCGCCCGCTCCGCCACCGGTCGCCCCGTGGTAGATCTCCGCGAAGTGCAGCCGCACCGTGTAGTTTCCGTCGGCGAGAGGCACGTCGTACGAGTACGAGCCCTTGTCGGCCGTGGTGCTGCGTTCGTTCAGGTAGAGGACGTCGTCGGTGGTTGCCGCGATCTGCGTGACGCCCGGGTTGCTGTACGCCTTGCCTCCCCCGCTGTAATAGGAGTCGGCGAGCCAGGAGAGCCCGCCCGTGGTGACGGCCGGTCCGCCCGCGTTGATGCGCACGGTCGGTCCGGTCGCCGCTCGGGTGATGCTGGCCACCGCGCTGGAGGCGGTGAGTCCGCTCGAGGCGACCGCGGTCACCCGGTAGTAGACGGTGCCCGCGGTGGCCGGCGCGGTCGCGTCGACGAACGAGAGACCGGCGACCGGTACCGCCGTGAGGCGGGTGAACGGTCCGGCCGCGGCCGAGGAGCGCTCCACGATGTAGCCGCTGACGTCGGCCGACCCGCTCGCCGCGAAGGTCACGGCGTTGCCCGACCCGGTGGCCGTGATCACGACGCCCGAGGGGGCGGCGGGAGCCGCGGCATCCGCAATCGTGCCGGGGATGATCTCGATCGCGGCGATCGTCGGCTGGTCGACCGTCGACGCGAAGTCGATGTCGAGGTTGCCGCCGGTCACCGTGACCACGGTGGTCGTGATGTACGCGTTCATCGGAGCGACCTTGGTGTTCAGGTCGAGACCGGTGATCTCGGGTGCGCCCTCTTCGAAGTTGACGCCGAAGACGCGCTTGCCGGTTCCGGGCGTTCCGCCGCCGGTCGCCCCGTGGAAGATCTCCGCGAAGTGCAGCTTCACCGTGTAGACGCCGTTGGCGACGGGCACGTTGTAGCCGAACGACCCGGGCGCGGCCGTGGTGCTGCGCTCGTTCAGGTAGAGCTGGTCGTTCGTGGTTCCGCCGATCTGGGTGACCGCCGGGTTCGAGTAGACCTTGCCGCCGGTCGAGTAGGTGTCGGCGAGCCAGTTGACGCCGCCCAGGTTGAGCGCGCCGCCACCGGTGTTGATGCGCACCGGCTGCTGTGCGGGAGGCGCGATCGTGGCCGAGACCACGGCCGACGCCGGCGACTCGAGCCCGGTCGCCCCGACCGATACCACCCGGTAGTAGGCGGTGGACCCGACGGCGAGGGTGCCGTCGGTGTAGGCGCCGGTGCTGAGCAGCGAGGCTCCGCTGATACGCGCCCATGGACCGGATGCTGCGACCGAACGCTGCACATAGAACCCGGGTGTGCCCTGCCAAGCCAGGTTCACCGCACTCGTGGTGGTCGTCGCCACCAGCCCGGTGGGTGCCGGCGGCACGACGGCCCGGGTGATCTCGATCGCCGAGATCTTCGCCTGGTCGACGGTCGACGTGAAGTCGATGTCGAGGTTGCCGTCGGTGAGGGTGACCAGGTTGGTGGTGACGAGCGCGGACATCGATCCGACGCGGGCGTTCAGGTCGATGTTCGCCTGTTCGGCCGGTCCGCCCTCGAGGTTCACCGAGAAGACGCGCTTGCCGGTTCCGCCCGCGCCGCCGCCGGTCGCCCCGTGGTAGATCTCGGCGAAGTGCAGCTTCACCTCGTAGCTGCCGTTCGGCAGTGCGAAGTCGTAGCCGAACGGTGCGAGGTTCGCCGTGGCGCTGCGCTCGGTGAGGTAGAGCGCGTCGTCGGTGGTGCCCGCGATCTGGGTGACGGCGGGGTTCGTGTAGGCCTTGCCCCCGGTGAAGCCGGAGTCGGCCGACCACGTCTTTCCGCCGACCGTGAGCGCCGGGCCGCCCGCGTTCACGCGGATCGCCTGGGCGACCCCCGAGATGTCGGTCGAGGCGACGGCGCTCGGCGCCGACACCGCTCCGCCGGCCCCCAGCGCGATCACGCGGTAGTGGGCGGCGCTGCCGAACGGCACGGCCGTGTCGGTGAAGCCGAGACCGGTCACCGCGAAGGTGCTGATCGTGGTGAACGGTCCGGCCGCGGCGAGCGCACGCTCGACCCGGTACCCGGTGACGCCGCTGCCGACGGGGGCGGTCCAGGCGACGGCGACGCCGGTCGCGTTCGGCGTCGCGGTGACGCCGGTGGGCACGTAGAGCCGCGAGATGTCGGCCGACGCCACGGCGGAGGCCGCCGAACTGCCGGTCGCCGAGACGGTGGTCACCCGGTAGTACGTCGTCGACGTGAACGGGAGGGCGGCATCCGTCAGGCTGGTCGCGGTGATCGGCGCGCTTCCGCCGATGACGCTCCACGGGCCGGTCGCCGAGGTGGCGCGTTCGACGCTGTAGCCGGTGGCGCCGGGGACGGCACCCCAGGAGACGGCGACGGATGCGCCCGCGACGGTCGCGGTGACGCCCGACGGAGCGGCCGGCGGGATCGGCGCATCGCCGACACGCACGACCTCGATGGCCGAGACCGTCGGGAAGTCGACCCTGGCCGTGAAGTCGATGTCGAGCGTGCCGTCGGTGACGCCGACCGAATTGGTCGTGACGTAGGCGGTCATCGGTGCGACCCGCGCGTTCAGGTCGAGCGAGCCGATCTCGGTGACGCCGCCCTCGAAGTTGACGTCGAAGACGCGCTTGCCCGCACCGCCGGTGCCCCCTCCGGTGGCGCCGTGGTAGATCTCGGCGAAGTGCAGCTTCACTTCGTAGAGGCCGCTCGGCACCGGGATGTCGTAGCCGAAGGCCGGGGCCTCGCTGCGCTCCGAGAGGTAGAGGGCGTCGTCGGTGGTTCCGGCGATCTGGGTGACCGCGGGGTTGCGGTACGCGGCACCTCCCGTGAAGAAGGCGTCGGCGGCGAAGGTGCGGCCGCCGGTGGTGACCGCCGCGCCTCCGGCCTTGATCAGGATCGCGCGGCCGGTGACACCCGAGATGTCGACGGCGCCGGTGCTGGCGGCGGCCGAGACGTTGCCCGAGGCGTCGACCGCGATCACCCGGTAGTAGACGGTGTTCGCGAAGGCCGGCAGTGCCGCGTCGACGAACCCGGTGGCCCGGATCGGTGTCGAGGTGAGGCGGGTGTACGTGCCGGTGGCGCTCGTCGCGCGCTCGACGTAGTAGCCGGCGAGGTCGGTGGCGACCGCGGCGGGCCAGGCGAGCGTCACGTCGGCGGTGCCGACGGTGGCCGTCGGCGTACCGGGTGCGGGCGGTGCCGCCGTGTCGCTGGACGCGACGGGCAGCACGTTCGTGATGAGGTACGCGTTGTCCTGGAAGTCGCAGTTGGTCGGGGCGATACCGCACTGGTTCGGCGAGCTCACGTAGTCGTGGCCGACGATCCAGGCCCCGGCGACGATCGCACCGTTGCGGTCGCGCACCGGCCAGGTCTTCGAGGCCATGTACGCGGTGTTGTTGGTGCTCTGCCCGGCGACGATGATGCCGAAGTTGCCGGTCGGGCTCGTCGACAGCTGGGTCGGCGTTGCGGTCGCGGTGAGCGGCAGGATCGACTGTCCGTAGGGCGCGGCGTGACGGGCGGTTGCGCCGTTGACGCTCACCACCTCGGTCTGGTCGCAGCAGCCGTGGAAGGCGGCGAGCTGGCGGACGTTCACCGGCAGGCTGGCGTCGGCGCGCTTCCAGAGCAGCGACCGCACCTCCTCGCCGGCGAGCGGGGAGGTGCGCATCTCGTCGCCGTTCTCGAGGGTGCCGATGTCGGTGGTCCAGCCGAACAGCTCGGAGATCTGCGGCAGCGTCAGTTCGCTGCCTCCCTCGGGAGCCGTCATGTAGCCGCCGCGCAGCTGCACGGTGGTGACCGGCTGGGCCGGGTCGCTCGACGTGATCACGAGCTGCGCGGCGCGCACGCCCTTGCTGCCCGTGGTCGCGACGAACTTCACCGTGACCGGGGTGGACGCGCCGGGAGCGACGGTGCGTACGCCGGCTGGCGCATCCGTGATCTCGAACTGCGCACCCTGCGGCCCGCTGATGGCGATGCTCGCGATACGCAGCGGCTTGGTGCCCGAGTTGGTCAGGGTGACCGTGGCGGAATCGACCGTCTGGTGCGCCACGACGCCGCTGTTGATGCGCTGCATCACCAGCCAGTCTTCGCTGAAGCCGGGGATCGGTGATCCGTTGACGCGGGTCGCCTGCTCGTTGCGCAGCACCAGGGTTCCGCCGATGTCTTCGATCGTGAAGGTCACCGTGCGGGTGGAGGTGCGCGCGTCGGAGTCGACGGCGGTGACCACGAGGGTGTGGCTGCCGACACCGAGGGCGAGCGGCGCCGTGTAGGGGGTGGCCGGTGCGCCGTCGAGCGAATAGCTGAGCGACGAGACCGTCGCCCCGCCCGCCGCCGTGGCCGCGAGCACCACGTTCGCCGGGCCGCTGGTCGAGCTCGCGCCGACCGCCGTGCCGTTCGACGTGACGGTGATCGACGGGGCCGCGATCTCGGCGCCGGTGATGGTGATCCAGTCGACCTTGGTGTTCGTGCCGGTCGGGGTGAGGGTGAGCAGGCCGTCGGTGACCGTCACCTCGGCGGTGCCGGTGCTGAACGGGGTCGTGCCCGTGGGGGTGAACGAGCTGATCACCGGGGTGCCCTCGACGGTCACGCCGTGCACCGAGTCGAGGTAGCCGGAGTCGCCCACCGAGACCGACACCGTGTAGGTGCCGTTCGCGACGGCGTACTGCCAGACACCGTCGGTGACGCCGTCGACCGGGCCGGCCTGGGTGAGGATGAAGGTCTGCCGCGTCAGGTCGCCGGTCGGGTAGGTGATACCGGGCGTCGGGGCGTTGCGGTAGCGGGTGGCCGCCGAGCGGTCGGTCGGTGTGCCGCCGGTGAACCAGCCGTAGCCGCGGGCCGCGTCGAACGCGGCGCCGGTGTCGGCGACCCATCCGGTGGGGGCGGTGACCGTGGAGGGCTGGAAGTTGACCTTCGTGGTCGCGCCGGCCGGGGGCGGGGTGTCGAGACCGTCGCCCTTGATCGAGACCCAGTTGATCTTGGTGTTGGTTCCGGTGCCGGCGATGGTGAGCTTGCCGTCGGTCACCGTGACCGTGCGCTTGCCGGTCTGGAACGGGGTGGTGCCGGTGGGCGCGAACGTCGCGACGACGGGCTGGCCCTCGGCCGTGACGGTGTGCACCGAGTCGAGGAACGCGGAGTCGCCGACCGAGACGGCCACCTCGTATTCGCCGTCGGGAACCTCGTACTCCCAGACCGCTGCCGTGGGCACCTGCAGGTGGGCGCCGGTGCGCAGCAGCGGGTCGCTCGGGTAGGCGATGCCCGCCGTGGGGGCGGCGCGGTAGCGGAGGAAGGTGGAACGGTCGACCGGGGCGCCGGTCGCGGTCGCCCAGCCGAAGCCGGCGGCGTCGGTGAACGCGTTGCCGACGTCGGCCGTCCAGCCGTCGGTCGCCGGCGCGTCGGGGGTGCGGAAGTTGACCTTCACCTGGGCGCCGTCGGTCGGGTCGTCTCCGCCGCCGTTGTCGGCCACCGGGATCACGTCGATGTAGCTGATCTTGGTGTTCTGGCCGCCGCGGGCGTCGACGGTGACGAAGCCGTCGGTCACGGTGACGACCTGCGTGGCCGTCTTGTGCCTGGTCGCGGAACCCGCGGCCCCGGCGGGGGTGAACCGCTCGATGAGCGCCGTGCCCTCGACGTTGATCTGGTGGATCTCGACGTCGGTCTGCGGGGCCGGGTCGCCGACCGCGACGGTCACGGTGTACTGGCCGTTCGGCACGGCGAGCTCCCAGAGCGCGTCGGTCGGGTTGCCGTTGAAGGTGCCTGTGACGTCGGAGCCCTGCATGTGCATGAAGGTGTCGAGGCGCTGGTCGGTCTGGCTGGTCGCGCGGTCGCGGCCGTTGCCGGCGGTGCCGCCGACCGAGAGGTCGACGTCGTTCTCGGTGACGTCGTTCTTCCAGCCGTACGACAGGCTGGTGCCCTGGTCGGCTCCCGTGCGCAGGCTGAACGCCTGGCCGTAGTCGCGCAGGTAGCCGGCGGGCAGCTGCGCGGCCGCGGTGGTGAAGTCGACACGCACGCCGCCGTCGACCGAACCGGTGTCGGTGGCGGGCTTCACGCCGGTGACGAGGAAAACGTAGTCCTGGTAGTCGCCGTTCGAGGCGTCTTCGAAGGCGACGATGTACGAGTTCGTCATGATCGTGCCGGCACGGTTCTTCGCCGGGTAGATGCGGGCGCGGTGGGCGATGCCGGTGTTCAGGCGGTCTTCGGTGAAGCCGGTGCGCTGGAACGTGTTCGAGTAGTAGTAGAAGCCGAACTCCGCGGCGCCCGGGTCGAAGCTCGGGGCGGTGCCGGGGCTCGACGGCGGCAGCAGCGACTGGTAACCGCTCGTGTCGATGGAGCCGAGCTTCACCCGCTCGGCCGTGGTGCCGTCGCCGGTGTACCAGCCGAAGGGCAGGTCTTCCTTCGGCGCGTACTGGGCGAGCGGGGTGACGGAGGGCGCGGCGGTGCCGCTCTTCACGAACAGCGGTTCGAGAATCTCGTCGCCCTTCGCGGTCGGCTGCACGCCGCCCTCGAGGTTGGTCCACCCGACGTTGATCGCGTAGCCGAGCGTGCCCATCACATTGGCGAAGGTGGGCTCGTTGCCGCCCTCGATGCCGTTCATGGTGAGGCCGAACAGGCCGACGTCGACGGTGCTGTCGCCCGCGGTGAGCCGCAAGGTCGTGGCGCGCTGGCCGACGGTGGCGCTCGGCTTGAACGTCACGTTCAGCACGACCGAGGCCTGCGGGGCCAGTGTCGTGTTGCCGCCGGTGACGGTGAACTCGCCGGTCTGACCGCCGGTGAGCGTGTTGGCGAGAGCGACGGGCTTCGAGCCGTTGTTGGTGACGGTGATCGACTTGGCGGCGCTCGTGCCGTTCTTCACCGCCGAGAAGACGAGTTCGTCGACCGAGCTCGAGATGGCTGCCGCCTGTTGGCTGGCCGGCACGCGCAGCAGGTAGAGGCGCTGGTCGCCGCCGCTGCGGTCGTACTGGTTGACGTACAGGTTGCCGTTGCTCTTGTCTTCGACGACCTCGAGCGGGTCGTTGAACCCGTCGACGCCGCTCATCGTGGTGTTCGCGACGCCGGTGATGCCGACCGAGGTCTGCGCGCCCAGGATCTTGCCGGTCTTCGGGTCGGGCTGCAAGAAGATGAGGTCGTTGTTGTTCGAGAAGCGGGTGATCAGCAGGCGACCCTTGAGTTGGCCGCCGAACGTCGCGCTCGTGTATTCGAGCGCGCCGTTCGGCGACTTGTTGAACTCGAAGTCGTACGCGACGCCGCGGTAGTTCGGATCTGCCACGGTGCCGAGCGGGTACTTGACTTCTTTGGTTCCCGGAGCGTCGGGGGTCGCCGGGTTGTTGCCGGCGTTGAGAACGAATTCGCAACGCTCGGGGTTCGGGTGGCCGTAGTAGCCGCCGGCCACCACGTCGAAGAGCAGGTCGCGCTGGGTGGCGATGTTGCCCTGGGGCGGAACGGTGCCGCCGGTGTAACCGCGACGCACACACTGCGCCGTGACGTCTTTGCCGTTCACGGCCGAGAAGCCGGGGATGCCGGGCGCGGCGGTGCGGGTGAAGGTGCCGTTCGGGTTGGCCGTGACGCCGGGGGTGTTGGCGCCGCCGGCGGTGCCGTTGGTCGCCACATAGAGGTGGTCGTTGGAGTGCCAGACCAGGTCGTAGGCGTTGCGGATGCCGCTCGCGTAGATCGTGAGAGGGGCACCTGCGGCGTACGGCGAGTACGTTCCGCCGTCGGCGGTCTTCACGTTGATCGCCGCGCCGCCGTTCACCGCCGTGGCCACCCGCGCGTTGTCGGGGTCGAAGGCGAGGGTGGCGGCCGTGAGCAGCTGCTCGCCGCGCTGGCCCCAGGCGTTGTCGAGGTCGCCCGACGCCTGGTTGGAACCCTGCTGGAAGTAGATTCGTCCGTCGGGACCGTACGCCATCGAGTTGGTGAGGTGGTCGGACAGCGAGCGGGGCAGCCCCTCGAAGACCGGGCGGTCGACCTGCAGCTTGTCGCCGGAGAGCTGGTGGATGCTCGAGACCCACTGCCCCTGCTCGCTGAAGTTCGCCGTGGTGCGGGTCACCCAGACCTTGAGGTTGTCGGCCGTCGACGACTCGTCGAACAGCAGTCCGATGTGGGCGGAGCCCTCGTAGCCGAGCGACTCCGGTTCGCCGAGCGTGCCGTCGGCGGCCACGTCGAAGCGGAAGATGCCCTGTCCGATGGTGGTTCCGTAGAGCTTGCCGTCGGGCCCGAAGGCGAACGAGGCCCAGAACTTGCCGCGGCCCGTGGGCAGCTCGACCTTCTGGAAGCCCACGCCGGTGAGCGGCGTGAACTCGCCGCTCGCGCCGGTCTCGCCCGATCCGGTGGTGAACAACGACGAGAACGGCACGAACGGAACCCCGAAGTTGTCGGTGACACCGCTCGTCACCTCGAAGCGGTACTGGGTGTTCGGGGCGAGCGGGGCCGTGGGGGCGAGCGAGATCACGTCGTTGCCGCCGGAGGAGCCGACGGTCGTGGGAATCTCGGCGCCGCCGGCGACCGCGTACAGGTGCACGTTGCCCGGCAGCGACGACGGCTTGAGGCCGATGCCCGCGTAGGGCACCTTGATCGTGGCCGACACTCCGGCGTTCACGTCGTGGCCGGTCACCCGGTTCTCTGGCAGCACGGTGTCGACATGGGGCGCGCGGGCCAGACCGACGACCTCGATGTAGCCGATCTTGGTGTTCACGCCGTCGCGTGCGTCGATCGTGAGCTTTCCGTCCCAGACGCCGACCGTCGTGGTGACCGTCTGGTACTGGGTGGCGTCGCTGCCCACGAAACCGTTGACCCCGAGGCTGCCCTCGACGTTCACGACGTAGTTCGAGTCGTAGCTGTCGGCGCCCTTCTCGTCGCCGACACCGATCTTCACCGAGTAGAGCCCGTCGGGTACGGCGAGCTCCCACATGCCCTCGGTCTTGATGCCGTTGGTTCCGGTGCCGCCGTTCGCGTCGCCGTACTGCATGTGCAGGATCGAGTCGAGCAGCGCGGGGATGCCCGCACGCTCTCGGTCGCGACCGTTGCCGACGAGGCTCAGCTCGTGGCCGTCGGTGTCGAGCCAGCCGTAGCTGAGGGTGCCGGCGCCCTGGGTCGCGCCGGTGCGCAGGCCGTAGGCCTGGCCCCAGTCGGCGACGTAGCCGGCGACGGGGGTCGCGTTCGTCGCGGTGAAGTCGACCTTGACGTTCGTGGTGTTCGGCACGTTCGGCACGGCGACGACCTCGTTCGAGGCGGTCGACGCGTTGCCGGCCAGGTCGACGGCGACCACGACGTAGAAGTAGGTGGTGCCGTTGGTCACCGTGCTGTCGGTGAAGCCGGTCGACGCGACGAGGGTCGAGCCGGAGACGGGCGTACCGGTGGTCGGAACCGCGGGTTCGGTCGAGCGGTAGACCCGGTAGCCGGCCACGTCGGTCGACGCGGGGGCCGCCCAGACCATCTGCACCGAGCCGTCGCCGGCGGTGGCGGCGAGACCGGTGGCGGCCGAGGGTGCCTCGGTGTCGGGAACCGTCGAGACGAGAGCGGTGGCCGCCGCAGAAGGCAGCGAGGCGTTGCCCGCGTCGTCCACCGCGACGACGACGTAGTGGTACCGGGTGTCGGGCTCTGCCGTGGTGTCGACGAACGAACGGGCGGTGAGGTCTTTCGCTCCGTTGAGCGGTGTGCCCGTGACATCCACAGGAAGGCTTTCGCTTCTGAAGACGCGGTATCCGACTGCGTCGGTCGAAACGGATGCGGACCACCCGATCTCGATCTCGTCGTCACCCGCCGTCGCCGAGATCTCGGCGGGGGCGGTCGGCGCCTCGGTGTCGCTGCTGGTCTTGACGATGTCGACCTCGACGGCGGCCTCGTTGTAGCCCTGGTAGTACTCGACGACGACGAGGTGGCTGCCCGCAGACAGGGCGACCTCGGCCGAGTAGGTCTCGGTGGCGCTCTGGTCGCTCCACTCGTCGATGATGCGGTCGCCGTCGACGCTCACGCGCACGCCGTCGTCGGCGCGGGCGGTGAACTCGAAGGTGCCCTTGCCCTCTTCGATGGTGCGCGTGAAGCGGGCCGAGTACAGGCTCGATCCGACGCCGGTCGGGCCGTCGCCCGGCGCGAACTCCTGGTCGATCTCGTCGATGCAGGCGCGCTTGGTCACGACGCCGGCGAGGCTGGTGCCGGCGAAGTACTCCGACATCCACTGGCCGGGCGGGCAGGCGGTGATGGTCTTGGTGAAGGTGACCTTGGCCGAGGCGTCGTTGAAGCCCTGGTAGTACTCGACGACGATCTCGTGCGGGCCGTCGCCCAGCGGGACCTGCACGACGCGGGTCTGGTCGGCCGACTGGGCGGTCCAGGCGTTGAGCACGCGCACGCCGTCGACGCTGACGCGCACGCCGTCGTCGGTGCGGGTGGTCAGCTGGTAGCTTCCGGCGCCCTCGTTGATCGTCTTGGTGAAGCGCATCGAGTACTGGTTCGGACCGTCGAGACCCTCGGGGTAGGTGCCGCCGGTGTACGACTGGTCGATCGCGCTCACGCAGGTGATCGACTTGGGGGTTCCGGCGAGCGCGGTGCCGCCGAACAGCTCGGCCTTCCAGGTGCCGGCGGCGCAGAGCTGCGGCGGGGTCGGCTCTTCGGCCTCGGGCACGACGACCTCCACGGCGGTCGACGGGGCCGAATCACGGTCGTCTTTGCTGGTCGCGGCGACCACGTAGAAGTAGGTGGTTGCGGCCTCGGTGGTGAGGTCGATGTAGCCGGGCTCGGTGACCGTGGCGAGCGGGGCGCCGCTGGTGTCGACGGCCGAGGTCGTGCCGCGGTAGACCTTGTACGAGACGGCCGACTCGGCGGGCTGCCAGGCGAGGCTGACGTCGTCGCCGTCGACGGTGGCGGCGAGGCCGGTCGGAACGGCCGGGGTGATGAGAGTGAGGGCCGTGCGGTAGACCTCGAGGTAGGCGAGCTTGGTGTTCGCGCCGCCGACCGCGTCGATGGTGAGGGTGCCGTCGGCGACGGTGATGTCGGTCGCGACCGCCTCGTCGTACTGGCGGTCGCCGGTGCCGACGAACGGCGCGACGACGCGCACGCCCTCGGCGTTGATCACGTGGGTGCTGTCGTACCCGTTCGTGATGCCGGCGCCACTGTCGCCGACGCCGGCGACCACGGTGTACACGCCGTTGGGCACATCGAGGCGCCAGCTTCCCGCCGTCGGGTTGGCGGCGAGCTGGAGGTGGATGATCGAGGCGAGGCGCGGGTCGGCGGCCTGCCCGGAGACGGCGCGGATACGCGTGGCCGCGGTGAGGTCGAGGGGTGCGCCGTCGGGGCCGGTCCAGCCCGATCCGCGCGCCGCGGTGTAGGCCGAGCCGTCGTCTTTCGTGTAACCGGCGACGGGGGTTCCGGCGGTCGTCGTGAAGTCGACGCGAGCGACCGGGTCGCCGGCGGGAACGGACGGGCCGGCGGGTCCGACCCCTGCCGCGGGCGAGGTGTTGCCGAGGGCGTCGACCGCGACGACGGCGTAGTGGTAGCTGCTGCCGCCGAAGGTCGCGGAGTCGCGGAACGTGGTGGCCGCGATCGGGGTCGCGCCCGAGACCGGGGTGCCGGTGAGCGCGACGGGCGAGCTGGCCGAACGGTAGACCCGGTAGCCGACGACGTCGGTGTCGGCGGGGGCGGTCCAGCCGAGATCGACGCTCGAGGGGGTTCCGGATGCCGCGAGCTGCGACGGTGCCGCCGGTGGGGTGACGTCGACCTCGGCGTATCCGAAGTTCTGGAACGAGTAGGCCAGCGGGGTGGCCTCGGCCATGTTGCGCTTGGTGCCGAAGACGCCGCCGAACGCGGTGACCGTGGAGTCGACGGGGCGTGTGGTCGGCGTGAGCAGCGCCCCCGAGAAGAAGCCGGCCGGCACGTCGGTGAGCGTGCCGACCGCGACCGGGGCGGCGGTGCCGACCCGGTAGGTGGCGCTCACCCGGCGGTTGAGCGAGTCGACGAGCAGGTTCAGGGTGACGGGGCCGGCGGCGAGGGCCGCCTGGGTCGTGGTGACGGCGACCTGGTCGACGCTCGGTGCCGGCAGCGACACGTCATTGGTCTCTTTCGCGAGCTGCACCTGGCGGCCGCCGGTGTCGGTGTTCGCGGCGATCACGAGCTTCACGTAGTTCTTGTCGTCGGGGCCGAACCAGAGTCCGCCCTGCGCGAAGCCGGTGGCGACGGGGCTGGTCACGGTCGTCGTGAGCAGCAGCGCCTTGCCCGCCGAAGCGAGCCCGACACCGAGCGTGTTGTCTTGGTTGTTGGTGAGGTTGCTGCCGTTCGCGATGCCCTTGGTGGCGTTGATCGTCAGCGCGCCGCCGCCGAGCGTGACGTTCGCCGGGAGGTAGTACGGCGAGCTGGCCGCGGCGCTCGACGGCTGCACCGCCGTGAGGCCGGTGCCGACGCCGGCCGAATCGGGCAGCCCGCCCGCCTCGCCGTCGAAGGAGAGCACGAGCGACCCGGTCGTAGGCGCGAGTTCGCCCCATCCGATCGGCGAGTACGGCGTCGCCGCCCACGCGGCGGGATCGGCCGGCACGTCGGCCGCGGCGATCGCGTGTGCGGGCGTGACCTGCAGCAGCGATCCGAGCAGGGCGGCGAGAACCACCGTTGCCGGGACAAACGCGTTGCGGCGCGCGAAGAAGGGTCGCGAAAAAAGCGGCATGACAGGTCCGTTTCGGGTCGAACCGATCGCGCCCGGCGCGCAGCGATGCGAGCAAGGCAGTTTCGGGTGTAAAGCACTCTGGACGAGGGGCGACAACGATGGGTAAGACCGCGGAAAGCTTTCCCCCAACGCGGCCCGCCACCCCATTCGAGGGACAGACTGCGTTGCTCAAAAATTAGTGGCAAATATTCGCGAAAAGATAGTCTTGATTTCTTCGAGCAAACATTAGTAAGTTGAGCGTTTTGAATGAAACGTTTCTGAGCCGTTGTGAACGTGCGAGAAAACTGCCGGTCAGAGGCGCGTTCAGACCACTTCGGCCAGCCAGCCGCTCTCGCTTGGTGCGAGCCGCCCGACGTTGCCCCAGGCCACCGCGAGGGTGTCGACGGCCCGCGCGGTCTCGGATTCCGGGTACGAGATCGGCACCCGAAGGAAGCGCTCGAACGCCCCGTCGATGCCGAACCGTGGCCCTGCGGCGATCTGCAATCCGGCGTTGCGTGCGGCGAGGGTGAGCTGCGAGCTCACCGGCGCACCGAGGTTGACCCAGGTGGTGAGACCGCCCGCGACGTGCGGAACCTGCCAGTCGGGGAGTTTCGCGGCGAGCTGCGCGGCGAGGAAATCGCGGCCGGCCGCCAACTGCCGGGCGCGCGACGCGAGGATCGCGTCGTAGTCGCCGAGCAGCTCGGCGACCACGAGCTGCTCGAGCGCGGGGGTTCCGAGGTCGCCGCTCGATCGCGCCCGCACGAGGCGGGTGATCACGGTGCGGTCGGCCCGGATCCAGCCGATGCGCACGCCGCCCCAGACGGTCTTGCCGACCGACCCGACGAGGATCGCCTGCGCGCCCGCCGCACCATAGGCGGCGAAGGGCAGCATCCGCTCTGTCGCATCGATCGCGAGCTCCGCCATCGTCTCGTCGGCGATGATCGTGGTGCCGTGGAGGGCCGCCAGTTCGAGGGTGCGCTGGCGCAGCGCGGCCGGCATGGTCTGCCCGGTCGGGTTGTGGAAGTCGGGCATGAGGTAGCCGATCGACGGGCTCGTGCGCTGGATCGCCTGTTCGAGGGCCTCGTCGTCCCAGCCGTCGTGGGTGGTCACCGGCACGGGAACCAGCCGGGCCCCGGCCGCCCGCAGGGCTTCCATCGCGTGCGGGTAGCTCGGCGTCTCGACCAGCGCGCGGTCGCCGCGGGCCACCAGGGTGCGGGCGAGCAGGGCGATCGCGTGCTGGGCGCCGAGGGTCACCATGATCTGGTCGGGGTCGGTGGGCAGGCCGCGGGCCGCATACCTGTCGGCTATGGCCTGGCGCAGCACGGGCAGGCCGACGGGGTCGAAACCGCTGCCGCCGAAGTAGGCGGGCAGCTTCTCGGCCGCGGCGAGCGCGGCGGCGGCCAGCTCGGGCAGCGCGGGCATGCTCGCCTTGCTGAAGTCGAGCAGCTCGGTGGCTCCCGCGTCGGGCGGAGTGGCATGCCCGGCCGGCTGGCGGGCGACGCTGCCCGACCCGCGCACGCTGCTGAGGTACTGCCGTTCGCGCAGCTCGGAATAGGCGGCGGTGACGGTGGTGCGGCTCACGCCGAGCTGCGCCGCGAGGTCGCGTTCGGCGGGCAGGCGCACGCCGAGACCGATGCGTCCGTCGAGAATGAGAAGCCGGATGCGGTCGGCCAACGCCTCGTAGGCGGGGGCGGTTCCCGCTCCCCTCCAGCTGTCGAGCATGAGGTCGAGCGCGCGTGCGGATACGAGGTTCACGCGAGCCACTTTAGCCAGATTGGCCTCTTGCCGTAAGGCCAATGCGACTATTGGATTGCAGTCATGACGAATTCCGCCCTATTGGCCCGCCGCATCGCCCAGCTCCTCGTCGGTCTCGTGACCTACGGGATCGCCATCTCGATGATGGTGCGCGGGGCCCTCGGTGTGCCGCCGTGGGACGTGCTGACCCAGGGGCTCGTACTGCAGACCGGCCTCTCGTTCGGCCTGCTCACCAACATCATCGGTGCGCTCGTGCTGCTTCTCTGGATACCGATCAGGCAGAAGCCGGGCATCGGAACCATCGCGAACGTGCTGCTCATCGGCCCGTCGATCGAACTCGGTCTGCTGTTCGTGCCCGTGCCGACCGAGCTCTGGCAGCAGGTGCTGCTCTTCGCCGGCGGGCTGCTTCTGCTCTCGGTCGCGAGCGGGCTCTACATCGGGGCGCGTTTCGGGCCGGGACCGCGCGACGGCCTGATGACGGGCATCCACAACCGCTGGGGCTTCAAGATCTGGTGGGTGCGGTCGGCGATCGAGATCACCGTGCTCGCGGTGGGCTGGGTGCTCGGCGGCAACGTCGGGCTCGGAACGCTCGCGTTCGCCCTGCTGGTCGGGCCGCTCGTCGGGCTCACGCTGCCGAGGCTGCGGGTACCGGAACCGGTGAGCCGCCCCGCGGCGGGCCGCCCGTCGACGGGCTCGGGGGTCGACACCGACACGGGTCAGTTGATGCAGGCGCCCGCGGCGTAGGTGGTGCCGGCCGACGTCTCGGCCGGGGCGGGGGCGACGGGCGCCGCCGCGACCGGAGCGGCGGGCATCATCCCGTCGCCGCCGAGCACGACCGTGACGGTGCTCACCGTCGCGGAAACCACGACGGCCGCGCCGGGCAGGTACGCGGACACCGCTTTCGCCGCGGCCTCCTGGCCGGCCTGGTACTGGATCGTCGTGGTCGCGGTGGAATCGGTCGAGTCGGGTTCGACGGTCAGGAATCCGAACGACGCGAGCGACGCGGTCGCCGCAGCGGCCGACCCGTTGGCCGCGCCGCCGTTGAGCACGGCGACCGTGACCTCGGCGGGGGCCGCGGCGGTCGCCTCCTCGTAGGCGCTCGGACCGCCGATCAGGTCTTCGATGAACGCCGGCATCGCGGCCGTGTCGACCTCGACGATCGACAGCGAGCTTCCGCCGACGGAGATCGTGGGGGTGCCGAGGATCGGGATGGTCGCGGTCGAGATGTTGTCGGCGCTGAGCCCCTTCATCTGCGTCGCGAGGTCGATGAAGTTGAAGCCGGAGTCGGTCTCGATCGACGAGCTCACCGCGTCGAGTACCTCGCCGAGCTTGAACGGGTTGAGCAGCGTGCCCGCCGAGAGCAGTTTGCGCGCCTCGACCGAGAGGAAGTACTGCTGGCGCACCTGGCGGTCGAGGTCGCCGCGCGGCAGACCGTGACGCTGGCGCACGAACGACAGCGCCTGCTGGGCGTTCAACGTCGAGACGCCGGCGGGCAGGTTGAGCGTCGAGTAGCGGTCGTTCACCGCGTTGTTCAGGCAGACGTCGATCGGCCCGAGCGCCTCGGCGATGTTGTAGAAACCGAGCAGCGAGACCCGCACGTAGTGGTCGATCGTCAGGCCCGTCATGTTCTGGATCGACGCGATCAGCAGCCGCGCACCGCCGGCCGGGTCGTCGTTGCCGCCGCCGAGCGAGAACGCCGAGTTCAGCTTGTTCTTGCCGTGTCCGGGAATGTCGACCCACGAGTCACGCGGAAACGAGATGAGCGTGGCCGAACTGCCGTCGGCGGGGATGTGCATCACCATCATGGTGTCGGTGAGGGTGGCGCCGCCGTCGGCGGTGGTGCCGAGCTGGGCCAGTTGCGCGTCGGTCGCTCCGTCGGGCCGGTGGTCGTCGCCGACGAGCAGGATGTTCTGGTCGGTGCCGTCGAAGTCGTCGGTGGTCGAGCCGTCGATCGCGTCGATCTGGGTCACGCCCGAGACGAAGCGCTGGTAGTTGAAGAAGACGTAGCCGCCGGCCGCGAGCACGGCGACCGCGACGACGAGGCCGATCCAGCGCAACACGCGGCGGCGTCGCTTGTGGCGGCGCGGGGGCTCGGGCGGAGCGGGGGGCTCGGTGGGCCCGCCCGGCCCGGTCGACGAGATCGGCACGAAGGGTCGCTGCTGCCCGCCGAGGGAGGGGTCCACCGGCAACGGGAAGTCGTCATAGGAGTTCGGGCGGGAAGTCACTTGGCGAGGTTAGCGGCGATTCCTGAACGGATAAGCCGATAACGCCGACAATCAGACTTAAGGATGACACGGGGCCGGAGACCCACGCCGGGGTCTCCGGCCCCGCGCTACAGCTCGTTCTGCGCGAACGCGGTCATCGCGTCGCGCACGAACGCCGCGCCGGTCGGGCCGCCGTAGTTCGCCGCGAACCGGTCGTCTGCCACGTACATCTCGGCCAGGCCGAGGTAGTACGGCTTCGATGGTCCGTCCGGGAAGCCGGGCGTGCCCGGGATACCCGACAGCGAGTCGTACTGGCGCCGGGCGAGCGCCTGAGCCGCCGGGCCCGCGGGGTCTGCGGCGGTGGCTGCAGCATCCGCCCAGTCTGCGGCGAGCGCGGCCTGCTCGGCCTGGAAGGCCTTCTTCTCCTCCACGGACTTCGAGCTCCACCACGCGTCGCTCTGCGCGTAGGCGTCGGCGCCCCACCGCTCGGTCACCTCGTCTTTGTACCGGGTGTGGTCGAAGCCGTTCAGCATGTCTTCTGCCATGAGTTGTTCACCTCCTTTCAGCTTGGTGATCGTCGATTCGACGCTCGAGATCTGGTCGGCGAGGCGGCGCTGCTCGCTCTGCAGCCAGTGCAGGTGGGCGAGCAGGGCGGCCGAGTCGTCGCGTTGCCCGTCGAGCACCTCGCCGATCGCGGGCAGCCCGAGGCCGAGCTGCCGCAGCAGCAGGATGCGCTGCAACCGCACGAGCGCGGCGGCGTCGTAGTAGCGGTAGCCGCCCGCGCCGGTGCGTGTGGCGGGCAGCAGCCCGACGTCGCCGTAGTGCCGCAGGGCGCGGCTGGTCGTGCCGGCCAGCCGTGCGATCTCCTGGATCGACCAGTCCACGGGTGCCTCCTCTCTCGTGATTTCCACGCTAGAGGTTGACGCAGCGTCAAGGTCAAGCGTGGCGACGGCGCTATTGCCGGGCGCGGGAGATGGCGCGGTCGTTTTTCGCCGTCGCGGGTGAAATTTCGGCAGCGACGGCGAAAAAGCGGCGCGCGACCAGACCGGCGGCCCTGCGGTCACGGTCCCGACCCTGAGAACTCGCCCGCGCACCCTTGCGCCGCCCGACACACGCGATATATCGTGACTTCACCGACTCGCGATATAACGCGAGTTACACCAGACACAGGGAGAATCCGATGGCACAGGAAAAGTGGCTCATCGACGGCGCCAAGGTGATCGACGTCGAACTCGTGAGCAAACTCAAGGTGAGCCTCATCGCGGGCAAGGTCGACATCGTCGGACACGACGAGCCGGGCGCCCGCATCGAGGTGCACTCCGTGAGCGGCAAAGAGCTCAAGGTCTCGATCGACAACGGCCTGCTCGAGATCGACCACCCGCAACTCAGCTGGGACAACTTCATCGACGTGTTCTCGAGCTTCCGCGGCTCGGCGCGCGCCGACGTCAGCATCATGGTGCCGCGCAACGTCGCCCTCACCTTCGGCGCCGTGAGCGCGAGCACCCTCATCAGCGGACTGACGACGGATGCCACGATCTCGACCGTCAACGGAGACCTCGTCGTCGACGGCCTCACCGGCTCACTGCAGCTGAACGGCGTGAGCGGCGAGATCGCGGTCAGCGCCCACAGCGGCCGCATCGCGTCGCGCACCGTGAGCGGCGACATCACCGTGGCCGGCGACCTGCGGGTCTTCACCGCGGAGTCGGTGAGCGGGGACGTCTTCGCCGATCTCGCCGGCACCCCCGACGAGGTGCGCATCAGCACGGTGAGCGGCAGCGTCACCGCGCGGCTCGCCCCAGGAACCCCGGCGCAGTACAAGATCAACACCGTCGGCGGCAAGGTGCAGCTCGACGACTCCGAGATCAAGGGTGTGCACGGCCAGTACACCGGCAAGTTCGGCAGCCTCGACGCGCACTGGCTCGACTTCCGCGCCAACACGGTGTCGGGCCGCATCAACGTGATGCACGCGGTGTCGGCATGACTCCCCCGGTCTTCGCGCACGGACACCTGCGCCTCTACCTGCTGAGCCTGCTGGCCGACGCGCCCATGCACGGGTACGAGGTGATCCAGGCGCTCGAGGAGCGTTTCGGCGGAACCTATGTGCCCAGCGCCGGCACCATCTACCCGCGCCTCGCCAAGCTGGAGGAAGACGGGCTCGTCACCAAGTCGACCGACGGCCGCAAGACCGTCTACGAGATCACCGAGGCCGGGCGGGCGGAACTCGCCGCCCGCGCGGGCGAGCTCGACGGCATCGAGAACGGGGTCACCGACTCGGTGCGCCGCCTCGCCGACGACGTGCGCACCTCGGTGAACTCGGCGATGAAGACGCTGCGGGCCGATCTCGCGTCGGCCGCCCGCGACGCTCGCAACGAGGCGAAGGACGCCGGACGCACGATCCGCGCCGACGCCAAGCCGGTGCAGGTCGACAGCCGGGGCCAGCTGATGAACGCCGAGGCGGCCATCAACGACTTCCGCCTGCAGCTGCGCGCGGAGTTGCGCAAGAAGGTCGCGCACGGCCATCTGAGCGACGAGACCGTCGCGGTGCTCACCGCGGGCCTCGACGAGTTGCGCGCTCGGGTGACGGCGACCTTGTAGCCGGACAGCCGGTTGGGTGGCCGCCCGCGGCCTACTCAACCGGCGTCGGGGCCGCAAGCCCTCAGGAAACTTTCGTACACGTGTACTATGGTGTTTAGAAGTTAGGTACGCCTAACCCGCGAGATGCGCTATCCCCGCCCTCGCAACGTTCCCGGTGCTCAACGGCCCGCAACGTTGTTCCGATGCCCGAATCCAAGGCCGGAGCCACCTGACGAATCGCCCGGCAAACCGGGCGTCCACTTACGCTGCAAGAAAAGTCTGTTTCACCATGCATAACCCCACGATCAACCTCAACCACTCGCCGGAAGCCCTCGACGCACTGTCGCCCGAGCAGCGCCAGGCCATCAACCTCAGTTACTTCTCGGGCTTCACGAACGAGCAGGTCGCCGGCCTCCTCGGCGTCACCGTCGAGATCGTCGAGCAGCGCCTGCGCGACGGCTTCGCCGCGCTTATGGCCTAACCCGCGAAGGCGACCGGCACGTACAGGTCTTGCGCGCGGTCGGCCGCCGCGGTGTGGTCGTTGCGGGTGAAGATGCCGCAGGCGTCGGTCGTGCAGTCGAGGCCGTCACCCGCCGGGTCGCCCACCTCGAGGTAGGCGGTGAAGGTGCCGGTGGCCAGGTCGTCGTAGCTGCGCGCGCCGAACAGTTTCCAGGCCCAGTCGTCGTTGATCCAGTTGCTGGCCGCGTACTCGACGGCACCGACCTCGCTTTCGGCACCCGCGGCCTGCTCCGGCACGCCGCCGATGCACGGGCCGGGCTTCGACCCCGCGTCATCCGGAATCTTGCAGATCGCCACGTAGATTCCGCGAGACGTGTCGAAACCGGTTCCCGAGACGACGATGTGCTGGCCGACGGTGAGCGCCGAGGTGTCGACGGATGCGCCGGGCTCGGGAGACAGCACGTCGAAAGAGCGGGTGCGTCCGTCGTCTCCCGTGGCCGTCACGGAGGTGGGCCACTCCTCGACGAACGTGCCTTGGCCGGAGAGCCCCTGGTCTCGGTGGGTGACGATCGGGAGCACGACGATCGCGACCGGGACGAGCACGACCACGAGGGCGGCGAGCAGCAGCCACCACCCGCGGATTCTCCGCCTTTTCGCCCCTCGCGCCATGGTCGAAGTCTAGGTGTAAACAAATTTGTTCCGACCGGGAATAACAGGAGTAGGCTCGCCCCTCGTGACTAACGACGTGCGTTCGCCGAAGCGTTGGCTTATCGGCGAACCCCTCCCCTCGGAGAAGCTCGAGGGACAACTTCTCCCCAAGCATCTGGCGCTCCCGATCTTCGCGAGCGACCCCCTCTCCTCCGTGGCGTACGCGCCGCAGGAATTGCTGCTCATCCTGACGCTCGGCGGTCTCGCCTTCCTCTCGTTCGCCCCGTGGGTGGCCGCGGCCGTCGTCGTGCTGCTCATCGTCGTCGTCGCGTCGTACCGCCAGCTGATCAAGGCCTACCCCTCGGGTGGCGGCGACTACGAAGTCGCGCACAAGAACCTGGGCGAGAAGGCCGGGCTCGTCGTGGCATCCGCCCTTCTCGTCGACTACATCCTCACCGTCGCGGTGTCCGTCGCATCCGGTGTCGACAACATCATCTCGGCGTTTCCCGAACTGAACCCGCTGCGTGTCGAGCTGGCCGTCGGCTTCATCGTGGTGCTCGCCGCCATCAACCTGCGCGGCGTAGCCGAGTCGAGCAAGGCGTTCGCGCTGCCCACCTACCTGTTCATCGGCAGCGTCGGCGTGATGATCGTGACCGGCATCGTGCGCCTCGCGCTCGGCGACCCGGCCGTCGCGGAGAGCGCGGGCTACACGGTCGAGGCCGAGAGCCTGACCCAGGTCGCGTTCGTGCTGTTGCTGCTGCGCGCGTTCGCCAGCGGTTGTAGCGCGCTGACCGGAGTCGAGGCGATCGCCAACGGCGTGCCCGCGTTCCGCCGCCCGAAGATCAAGAACGCCCAGCGCACCCTCGTGCTTATGGGCGGCATCGCGATCGTGCTGTTCATCGGCGTGATGATCCTCGCGCTCACCAGCCGCGTGCACTACGCCGAGAACGCCTGCCACCTCGAAGGGTTCGTCGACTGCCTCACCCAGCCGCAACGCAGTGTGATGGCGCAGATCGCCTCGGCGGTGTTCGGCAACGGGTCGATCATGTTCTTCGTGATCCAGGCGGCGACGGCGCTCGTGCTGCTGCTCGCCGCGAACACCGCGTTCAACGGGTTCCCCCTGCTCGGCTCGGTGCTCGCGCGCGACAAGTACGCGCCCAAGTCGCTCAGCACCCGCGGCGACCGTCTCGTCTACTCGAACGGCGTCCTCGCCCTCGGCTTCGTGGCCGCGGTCATCCTCATCGCCTACCAGGCCAACCTCACGCAGCTGATCCAGCTGTACATCATCGGCGTCTTCGTGAGCTTCACGCTCGGACAGACGGGCATGGTCGTGCACTGGACAAAGATGCTGCGAGACGGATGCGCCGATCCCAAGCAGGTCTACCGCTCACGCGCGATCAACGCGTTCGGCGCCCTGCTCACGGCCACCGTTCTCGTGATCGTCACTGTGACCAAGTTCACGCACGGAGCGTGGCTGGTGTTCGCGATCATGCCGATCCTCTACCTGGTGATGCTGCGCATCAACCGCTACTACGGCAAGGTCGAGAGCGACATCGCGGTCGACAACACCACCCAGTTCGGCGCGAGCGGCGACCATGCCATCGTGCTGGTCGGCAAGATGCAGAAGCCGACCCTGAAGGCGCTCGACTACGCGATCGCCGCACGCCACGCGTCGCTCGAGGCCGTGCACGTGTCGATCGACGACGCCGAGACCGACCTGCTGGTCGCCCAGTGGGAGGAGCAGGGCATCGACGTTCCGCTGCGCGTGATCGCGTCGCCCTACCGCGACATCAGCATGCCGCTCATCGGCTACATCAAGGGCCACCGCGAAGAGAACGGCTCGGAGATCGTCACGGTCTACACGCCGCAGTACATCGTCGGGCACTGGTGGGAGAGCCTGCTGCACAACCACAAGGCCCGGCGCATCCGCCACAAGCTCCTGCTCTGCCCCGGCGTGACGGTCGCCCTCGTGCCGTGGCTGCTCGACTCGACGCGCGCGCTCTACACGCGCCCGCAGCGTCCGCTGCCCGGACAGGACCGTCGCGGCGAGCCCGTGCGCGTGATCCAGCGCAAGGCGCTGCCGCCCGCGCGCATCCCGACCAAGCGACCGTAAGTGGCGGCGCTGCTGGCGTTGCTCGTGGGCGGGGCGCTGGGCACGGGGCTGCGGCTCGGGCTCGACTCGCTGATCTTCCCGTTCTCCACGCTCGTGATCAACGTCGTGGGGTCGTTCGCGCTCGGGTTTCTGACCGCTCGGGTGTGGCCGACAGCGCGCCCGTGGGTGCGCGCGGGCCTCGGCCCGGGCCTGCTCGGATCGTTCACCACGTTCTCGGCCTTCGCGGTGTCGCTCGTGTCGCTCGCATCGTCGGGCGAGTGGGCGCTCGGCGCGCTGTACCTCGTCGCGACGATCGCGCTCGGGTTCGCGGCGGCGTGGGCCGGACTGCGCACCGGTCGCCCGGCCCGGCACGGAGCGGGCTCGTGACCCCGCTCGTCGCCCTCGCCGTGATCGCGACCGGGGCCGTCGCCACCGTCGTGCGCTACCTCGTGTCGCTCGCCTTCGCGGGCCGGCCCGGATTTCCGTGGGCGGTACTGACGGTCAACTTGGTCGGCTCGCTCATCGGCGGCGCGGTTCTCGCTCTCGCCGAACGGGCCGAGGTGGGGGCGGATCTGCGCGTCATCCTGCTCACCGGCCTCTGCGGCGGACTCACCACCTTCTCGACGTTCAGCGTCGAGACGGTGTCGCTCGTGCAGGCCGGGCGCACCCGGGTCGCGCTGCTGAGCGTCGCCGCGAACCTCGTGCTGGGTGTGGGCGCCGCGGCGCTGGCGTACCTGCTGCTGCGCTGACGGCTCGCGCGTCGGCACAACTCAGGCGGGAACGCAGACAGGTTCGTCATTCAGGAACGTTCACCCCGGCCCGACCTCGCAGCCGCGCCGGATCGCGGGTCGGCACGACCGCCGGCACGGTTCATCCTGAATGACAAACGCCGCCGCTTGCACAACTCAGGCAGGAACGCGGATGTCGCGACGCCCGCCGCGCGAACCCGCGGGCCGCGCCGCCGCCCGGCGCGATCTGCCTGAGTTGTGAAACGGGAACGCAGACAGGTTCGTCATTCAGGAACGTTCACCCCGGCCGACCTCGCAGCCGCTCGGCATCGCGGGTCGGCATGGCCGCCGCCACGGATCATCCTGAATGACGAACGCCGCCGCTTGCACAACTCAGGCAGGAACGCGGATGTCGCGGCGCCCGCCGCGCGAACCCGCGGGCCGCGCCGCAGCCCGGTTCGATCTGCCTGAGTTGTGAAACGGGAACGCGGGCGGGTGTCGCGGCACGCGGCGGCTCGGTCGCGGCACACTGCTGTTCGGGGAAGCCCGGACGCGCAGTTCGCCGCCGACGAGCCGCTAGTCGTCGTCGCGGGGGTTGAGCAGCTCGTCGAAGTCGGGAAGCTCACGCGCGATCGGACGCACATGCTCGCGCGGCTTCGTCGACTCGTCGACGTCGTCGTCCTGCCGCATGTCGAAGCGGAAGACGTAGTCGCGCGACTGGTCCGACGCCGAGACGGGCATGGGGAACGCGGTCGTCTGGGCCGCGGGCTCGGCGCGCTCGGGGGCTGGGGCAGTGCGCTCGGGCTCCGTGGGCGCGGGAGCTCCCTGCGCGGGCGCCTCGGTGACGGGCGCCTCGGTGATCGGCTCGGGCTCGATGTACGGCGCGGGCTCAGAGCGGCGCTCGGGCTGGAAGGTGAGGCCGTAGACCGGGGTCGACTCGTCGTGTCCGGTCAGGGCGGGGTCGGCGACGAGTTCGGGATCGGGACGCGGGTGCGTCACCGGCGGTTCGACGATGTCGGGGTCGGCCGCGAGATCGGGCTCGGGCGTGGGCTCGGACGTGGGCTCGGACTCAACGTCGGACTCGACGGCTGCAAAAACGGCTTCCGGTTCGGGCTCGACGACCGCGGTCTCGGCGGCGGGCTCGGCCGTGGGCTCGAGCTCGGCGTCGGACTCGGCGGCTGCCGACTCGGCCTCCGGTTCGGGCTCGACGACACCGGTCTCGGCGGCGGTCTCGGCGGCGGGCTCGGGCTCGGGCTCGGCGGCGGGCTCGGGCTGCGACAGGGGCTCGGACGCAACGGGCTGGTCGCCCGCGGCGAGGGCGACCGCCGCCTGGGCGAAGGTCACACGATCGCGGGCGGGTGCGGCTTCCGGCTCGGCATCCGGCGCGGGCTCGGCCTCGGCTTCCGGTTCAGACTCGTTTTCGAGCTTCGTCTCGGCTTCCGTCTGCTGCTCCGACTCCGCTTCCGCATCGGGCTCCGGCTCCGGCTCCGGCTCCGGCTCCGGCTCAGTCTCTGGCACCGGCTCTGGCTCGACCTCGAACGCCGGGGTCTCGGCGGTGTCGAAGATCTCCGGCTCGGCCTCGGCGAACGCGACCAGGTCGGAGACGTCGTCGTCGGTGGTGCCGGGCTCGGGCTCGAACTCGACGTGCACGGGCTCCGCGGGCGCGGCCGCCGGGTGCGGGAAGCCGGTGAACACCTCGGCGACGGGCGCGTCGGGGAGGAACTCGATCGGCACGATGTGCTCGGAGCTGGGCAGCATCCAGCTCATGTCGTCGTCGTCGGTGGTTTCGGATGACGTGGTTTCGGCTGCGGGGGTTTCGACAAGCTCAACCGGCGTGGGCGGCTCAACCGACATAGGCGGCTCGACCGGCGTGGGCGGGGTTTCGACAGGCTCAACCGACATAGGCGGCTCAACCGACATAGGCGGCTCAACCGGCGAGGGCGGCCCAACCGGCGCAGCAGCAGGCGCAGCGGAGCCAGCGGGCAGGAAGACGTACGGTGCCGGGTCGCCGGTGCGGGCCGCCTCGGCGGCGAGGCGGGCGTCGTCGGCCTCGCGCTCCTGGCGCTTCAACCGCGACAGCGTGGCGATGGCCTGGCGCGCGACCGTGCGGCCGGCGCGGTTGGCGCCGATCGTCGACGCCTGCGGACCGTAGCCGGCGAAGAAGATGCGCGGCTCTTTCCACGAGGTTCCGTTGGCGACCATGATGCCGCCCTCCTTCTCGCGCAGCTTCAACGGCGCGAGGTGGCGCAATTCGGGACGGAACCCGGTCGACCAGATGATGACGTCGGCCTCTTGGAACGAGCCGTTCGACCAGCGCACCCCGTCGGGTTCGATCGCCGAGAACATCGGGCGCGCGGTGAGCACTCCACGGTCGATGCCCGCCTGGATGCGACGGGTGCGCGGAACGCCGGTTCCGGCGACGATGCTCGGCAGCGCCTTGCCGGCGCGGGCGGCCTCGTCTTGCAGGGCCACGGCCGAGGCGCGTGCCTCGAGGTTGAGCTCGCCGTCTTCGAGAAACTCGATGGGACGGCGGCTGACCCACGTGGTCTGCGCGGCGACCGACTCGAGCTCGAGCAGGAATCCGATGGCAGACGTTCCGCCGCCGACCACCACCACGCTTTTGCCCGCGTAGTCCGCGGCATCCGCATATTCGGCGGTGTGGACGTGGCGTCCGGCGAAGCTGTCGCGACCCGGGTACCACGGGATGAACGGCGATCCCCACGTGCCGGTGGCGTTGATGACGACGTCGGTCGACACCGTCTGCTCGCCGTGGCCGTCGGAGAACGAGACGAGCATGCGGTCGCCGGCGTTCTCGACGCGCGTGACGGCGGCCGGGCGAACAACCTGGAATCCGTAGAAGCGCTCGTACTGCTCGTAGTAGTCGGCGACGATGTTCTTCGCGGGCTGGGTGCGGTCTGCGTTCTCGAAGCTGAGCCCCACGGCGTCCATGCCGGGGAGGTCGTTGATGCGGTGTGCCGATCCGATGCGCAGCGCGTCCCAGCGGTGTTGCCAGGCGCCGCCCGAGCCCGGACCGCGGTCGAGCACCACGAACTCGTTTCCGGGGTCGAGACCAAGTCGCTTCAGGTAGTAGGAGACGGATAGTCCCGCCTGGCCACCACCGATAACGACGACGGATGTGTCGGTGCTGTCAGAGGTCACCCGACAACGTTACCCGCTGACCCTGCGTGCTAAACTGCACACTACTTTTCGTTCAATCGATGTTCGCAATTTCCCGGAACCGCTGAGGTTCCCTTCGGACTGATTCATGAGGGGGTCACGCATGGGGCGAGGCCGTCAAAAGGCGAAGCACACCAAGGTCGCACGAGACCTGAAGTACTTCAGTCCTGACACCAACTACGGGGCTCTTCAAAAAGAGCTCGGCACCTCCGGCGAACCCGGAGACCCTCGCCTCGACGAGGACCTCGCGGCCTGGCCCGAGTATGTGGGCGGCACGGCCGTCTCCGGCGGCAGCGCCCAGGCCGACGACCTCGACGATGACGACGAGGACGACGACGAGTACGTTCCCGGCAGCTACCAGGCCGAAGACGACGACGCCCGCAACAAGAGCGCGTAGTCGTACCTTGCTGGTCGAGTAGGTCGCTCTAGCGACCGCATCGAAACCTCGTTACCGTTCGGTCGTGGTTTCGATACGCTCGCTGGCGCTCGGTCTTGGTTTCGATACGCTCACTGGCGCTCGGTCGTCAACCGGCGTAGGCGCCGCTCAGCCGCACGGCCCCGCCGTTGACGCCCTTGGCGCCCTGCTCGAACCCGGCCAGCGAACGCTCGCCGATCACGACCCGGCCGGCCTCCCACGCGGGGATGCCCGCGGCCTCGATCGACGCGATGACCGCGGCGGCTTCGTCGGCCGCGACGACGGCGAACATGCCGATGCCGAGGTTCCAGGTGCCCTCGGTCTCCTCGAGCGTCATCGACCCGAGGTCGGCGAGCACACGGAAGACGGGGTCGGGCGACCAGGTCGCACGCTCGAGGTCGACCCACGAGCCGATCGGCAGCACGCGCGCGAGGTTCGCGGCGATGCCGCCTCCGGTCACGTGGCTGAGCGAGTGGATCGCGCCGGGCAGCTCGTCGATGACGCCGAGCAGCGGCGTCGTGTAGAGACGGGTCGGCACGAGAAGCGCCTCGCCCCAGGAGCCGAGGTCGGCCGAGTTGTCGGTGTAGCCGACGCCCGCGCCGCTCAGGATGTGGCGGACGAGCGAGAAGCCGTTGCTGTGCAGTCCGGATGACGCGATCGCCACGACCACGTCGCCGTCGACCACGCGCTCCGGGCCGAGGGCTTTCGACGCCTCGACGACACCGACGGCGGCACCCGCCACGTCGTAGTCATCCGGCCCTAGGAGTCCGGGGTGTTCCGCGGTCTCGCCACCGACCAGCGCGGTGCCCGTCTCGGCGCAGGCGAGGGCGATGCCCTTGACGATGTCGGCGATGCGGGCGGGCACGACCCGGCCGCAGGCTATGTAGTCGGTCATGAACAGCGGGCGGGCTCCGACCACGACGATGTCGTCGACGACCATGCCCACGAGGTCTTGCCCGATGGTGTCGTGCTTGTCGAGCGCCTGCGCGATCGCGACTTTCGTGCCGACACCGTCGGTGGATGTCGCGAGCAGCGGGCGGTCGTACTCCTTGAGGAATGAGACGTCGAAGAGGCCGGCGAATCCGCCGAAACCCCCGACCACAGACGAAGTGTGCGTCGCCGAGACGGCGGCCTTCATCAGTTCGACGGCGAGGTCGCCGGCCGCGGTGTCGACTCCGGCCTCCGCGTACTTGTTACTCATGCCAGAGATCCCATCCGCAACGTGAAAGACTGTGTGTATTCCCCCAACTCTACGGTCTGGAGCTCATTCCGCATGTGCGGCATTGTTGGCATCGTTTCCTCCCAGCCGGCTAACCAACAGGTCTACGACGCCCTGCTGCTTCTGCAGCACCGCGGTCAAGACTCGACGGGTATCTCCACGGCCGACGGCAGTACCTTCTACAGCACCAAGGCCAAGGGCCAGGTGCGCGAGGCATACCGCACCCGCGACATGCGCGGCCTGCTCGGCAACATGGGCATCGGCCACGTGCGCTACGCCACGAAGGGCAACGCCGCCAACGAGCAAGAGGCCCAGCCGTTCTACGTGAACGCCCCGTACGGCATCACCCTCATCCACAACGGCAACCTCACGAACACCCGCGAGCTCACCCGCGAGCTGTTCGACGTCGACCGCCGCCACCTCAACACCACGAGCGACACCGAGCTGCTGGTCAACGTGCTCGCGCACGAACTGCAGGCCGAGGTCTCCGGCGCCGACCTCGACGCCGACCAGGTGTTCAACGCCGTCAGCCGCGTGCACGAGCGGGTCGAAGGCTCCTACGCGGCCATCGCCCTGATCGCCGGGCACGGACTCCTCGCCTTCCGCGACCCGTTCGGCATCCGCCCGTTGATCCTGGGCAAGCGCTCGGCCGGTCTCGTCGGCGACGAGTGGATCGTGGCATCCGAATCTCTCGTTTTGGAAAGCGGCGGCTACGAGGTCGTGCGCGACATCGCGCCCGGCGAGGCAGTGTTCATCACGCGCGGCGGCGAGATGGTGTCGAAGCAGTGCGCCGCGAACCCGCGCCTGATCCCGTGCTCGTTCGAGTACGTCTACCTCGCGCGCCCCGACTCGATCATGAACGGCATCTCGGTCTACGACGCGCGCCTGCGCCTCGGCGACCGTCTCGCCGACACCATCGCGCAGTACACGCCGATGGGCGACATCGACGTCGTTATGCCCATCCCCGACTCGTCGCGACCCGCCGCGATGCAGGTCGCGCAGAAGCTCGGCATCGAGTACCGCGAGGGCTTCTACAAGAACCGCTACGTCGGACGCACGTTCATCATGCCTGGCCAGGAAGAGCGCAAGAAGAGCGTGAAGCAGAAGCTGAACGCCATGGGCAGCGAGTTCCGCGGCAAGAACATCCTCATCGTCGACGACTCGATCGTGCGCGGCACCACCAGCAAAGAGATCGTGCAGATGGCCCGCGACGCCGGCGCGAACAAGGTCACGTTCACCTCGGCCGCGCCGCCCGTTCGCTTCCCGCACGTCTACGGCATCAACATGCCGTCGCGCCAGGAGCTCGTCGCGCACGGACGCAAGATCCCCGAGATCGCCACCGAGCTCGGCGCCGACTACCTGATCTACCAGGAGGTCGCCGACATGCAGGCCGCGATTCTCGAGGGCTCGGATGTCACGGCTCTCGAGATGAGCTGCTTCACGGGCGACTACGTGACCGGCACCGTCTCGCCGGAGTACCTGGCCTGGGTAGAGGCGAACCAGCTCAGCTAGCCGGATGTCGGATGCGCCTCGCGCGCCACGGCTCGAGCCGCGCGCGATGAGGCGCATCCGCCCCTGCCCGGGGTTACGTGCGCGGGTCGGTCTCGTCGGGCGCCGCTTCGACGGGCTCGGCGGCCGCGGGCGGGGTGGCGGCCGTCGGCGAGTCGGCGGCTGCAGCGGTCTGCGGTTGCGTGGCCTGCGCCTCGGCGGCCTCCGCGGCGGCGTCTTCGGCGGCCCAGCGCTCCTCCTGGAGGCGCTCTTCCTCGGCCAGGTCGGGGTCGGTGAGCTCGGTCACGACGGTCGCCGGGCGCGAGCGGCGCAGCAGCACACGGTCGAAGAGCAGCGCCAGCAGCGCCCCGACGAGCACACCCCCGGTCACGCCGTACAGCGCGAAGTAGCCGAACAGCGCGGCGAACCCGACCTTGGGGTCGACGGGAAAGCTCGCGGTGAGGATGAAGGTGATGATCGCGCCGATGCCGCCGCCGACGATGATGAACGCAGGGTACTTGGGGGCGCGGCGGATGCGCACCTCGGTTTCGTTCGCGGCGTCGCTGTTGTCGCTGGGGGCAGAGCTCATGGCTCTATTGTCGCAGCCGTAACCGGGAGGTAGTCGCTGAGGTCAGCTCGCTGGCCCGAGGCGTGCACTTTGCCCGCGGCGAGCGCGTCGCTCCAGGCGAGCGACCCCGTCGCCAGGGCGAGCCATGTCGCGGCATCCGTCTCGACGACATTCGGCGGCGTACCGCGCGTGTGCCGGGGACCTTCGATGCACTGCACCGCTCCGAACGGCGGAACCCGCACCTCGACGGTGTTGCCCTCGGCCCGCTCGGCCAGCTCCTGCAGCAGGTAGCGTACGGCGGTCGCCAATGTGTCGCGTGAAACATCGACGCCCGCGACGGCGGTTTTCACCGCGGCGGAGCCGATGCCGGAATCGATGCGTGCCCTGGCCATGGCTCAACGGTACCCGGGCGGGGCGGGTACGCTGATCGGGTGCGAATCCTAGTTCTCGGCTCCGGTGCGCGTGAGCACGCCATCATCACGTCCCTGTTGAGTGAGAACGCGGGGCACGAAATCACCGCGGCTCCCGGCAACGCCGGCATCGCGGCCGACGTCGAAGTGGTCGCCCTCGACCCCACGAACGGCTCGATCGTGCGCGACTACGCCGCCGACAACGGCATCGAACTCGTGGTCATCGGCCCCGAGGCCCCGCTCGTCTCGGGCGTCGCCGACAAGCTGCGCGCCGCCGGCATCCCCGTCTTCGGGCCGAACAAGGCCGCCGCCGCCCTCGAGGGCAGCAAGACCTTCGCGAAGCGCATCATGGACGCCGCGGGGGTTCCCACCGGCCGTGCCACCCGCGCGACGAGCGCAGAGCAGGCCCTCGCCGCGATCGACGAGTACGGCGCCCCCTACGTGATCAAGGCCGACGGCCTCGCCGCGGGCAAGGGCGTGCTCGTCACCCCCGACCGCAACGCCGCGGTCGCCCACGCCGAGTACTGGCTGCAGCACGGCGACGTGCTGGTCGAGGAGTTCCTCGCCGGGCAGGAGGTGTCGCTCTTCCTGCTGAGCGACGGCGAGAGCGTCGTTCCGCTCGAGCCCGCGCAAGACTACAAGCGCGCCTACGACCACGACGACGGCCCGAACACCGGCGGCATGGGCGCCTACTCGCCGCTGCCCTGGCTCACCGAGGAGTTCGTCGACGACGTCATCACCTCGGTCGCGCTGCCGACGATCCGCCAGCTCGCCGCCGAGAACACCCCGTTCGTCGGGCTGCTCTACTGCGGTCTGATCCTCACCAAGCAGGGCACCCGCGTCATCGAGTTCAACGCGCGCTTCGGCGACCCCGAGACCCAGGTCGTGCTGCCACGACTGGTGACCCCCTTGAGCGGCCTGCTGTTCGCCGCGGCGACCGGGACTCTCGGACGCCTGCCGTACCCGAAGTTCTCCGACGAGGTGGCCGTGACGGTGGTGCTCGCCAGCGAGGGCTATCCCGACTCGCCCGTCACCGGCCGCGAGATCACCGGGCTCGACGCGGCATCCGCTGTCGACGGCGTGCACATCACCCACGCCGCGACCGCGAAGCTCGACGGCAAGTTCATCGCCACCGGCGGCCGCGTGCTCAGCGTCGTCGCGACCGGCCCGACCTTCCAGGTCGCCCGCGACCGCGCCTACCGGGCGCTCGGCCACATCGGGCTCGAGGGCAGCCACTACCGCACCGACATCGCCGCCCGCGTCGCGCAGCAGTAGGCGCGACGCGTCCTGTGCCAAATGCAGGAGAATTCGCGTCGAGCCACAGGTTCGTGCGGATCGCGCGGCCCCGCGCCGGAAATCTCCTGCATTCGGCACGGTGAGGGGTGCGGTTTAATGAGGGCATGACGGATGCTGCAGCTCTCCCCGGTTGGACCCTGACGTACTCCGGCAAGGTGCGCGATCTCTACAGCTCGCCCGATCACCCGGGCGAGGTACTCATGGTCGCGAGCGACCGGGTGAGCGCGTTCGACCACGTGCTCGAGCCCGGCATCCCCGGCAAGGGCGAGCTGCTGACCACGCTCAGCCGCTGGTGGTTCGACCAGCTCGACGTGCCGAACCACCTCGTCGACCCTTCGAAGAACCCGTCGGGCTCAGCGCAGGCGAGCTCGGGGACCGAGGTTCCCGCTTCTGTCGCCGGCCGCGCCATGCTCGCCAAGACCCTCGACATGTACCCGGTGGAGTGCGTCGTGCGCGGCTACCTCAGCGGAAGCGGTTGGCTCGAGTACCAGCAGACCCAGAGCGTGTGCGGCGTCGCACTGCCCGCCGGCCTGAGCGACGGCGACCGCCTGCCCGAGCCGATCTACACCCCGGCGTGGAAGGCCCCGCTGGGCGAGCACGACGAGAACATCACCTTCGAGCGCACGGTCGAGCTCGTGGGGGCGGAGGTCGCATCCGCCCTTCGCGATGCGAGCCTCGACATCTTCACCCGGGCATCCGCGATCGCCGAGGCCCGCGGCATCATCTTGGCCGACACCAAGTTCGAGTTCGGCGCCGACCCGGTCACCGGCGAGCTCACTCTCGGCGACGAGGTGCTCACGAGCGACTCGAGCCGGTTCTGGGACGCGGGCCTGTACGCCACCGGCGAGCGCACCGCCAGCTTCGACAAGCAGATCGTGCGCAACTGGCTCAAGGCGAACTGGAACCCGTCGACGGACTCGGGGCAGGCCACACCCCCGCCCGAGCTGCCCGCCGAGATCGTCGAGCAGACCGCGGCGCGGTACCGCGAACTCATCGAGAGGCTCACCGGCAAGTGAGCGGGCCGGTGACCGTCGAAGCCGTCGACTGGGACGACGCCGGCGCCGTCGCCCTGCGCGCGGCCCAGCGCGTCGAGATCGCCGAGCGCTACGGCACCGACGACTCCGAACCCGGACCGGCGCCGACCGCCGACGACATCACCGTCTTCTTCGTCGCCTACTCCGACGACGGAACCCCGCTCGGCTGCGGCGCGCTACGCGCGATCGACGAGACACACGGCGAGATCAAGCGGATGTTCGTCGACCGATCGGCCCGCGGCTCGGGCGTCTCGACCGCGATCCTCGCCCGGCTCGAGCGCTTCGGCCTCGAGAGCGGGTGGTCGCGCCTCGTGCTCGAAACCGGAACCGGTCAGCCCGACGCGGTGCGGTTCTACACGCGCGAAGGCTTCACGCCGATCGACCGGTTCGGGTACTACGCCGACTCCGAGGAGTCGCTCTGTTTCGAGAAGGCGCTCGTCGCATCCGACCCCGCTGTCGACACCGGGTGCGAGGGCTGCGAGTAGCTACTGCTCGCGTTTCACCCGGTCGAGTTCGTCGTTCACGTCGCCGGGCACGCAGGCGGCCTGGCCGCTGAGGGTGGTGATGTTCGAGCCCGCTTCGAGCAACACGTAGAGGGCCTCGTTACCCGGCATCACGCCACGGACGTTCTCGAAGGGCCCCACACTCGAGCGGCCCACCTCGAACCCCTCGTCGTCGAGCAGCCTCGCGATGTCGGCGATCGACGTCTCGTCGAGCCCGGCGCCCGCCCGCTCCCGCCTCCCGGTGAAGGTGACGCCGTCGCCGCCCGACCCGGGAAGCTCGCAGGAGAGCGGACTCGGCGAATCGCGCGTCTCCCACTCCCCGCCCGCGAGCGTCGCGGCCTCGTCGAGCAGGGCCAGAAACTCCGCCTGGGACTGCTGCGGCGAGATGGCCGGTCCGGCGTCGTTCACGGGAGCGGTCGAACAGCCGGCGACGAGGAACACGAAGCCCAGCGCGAGCGCGGCGGCGCGGCGGCCGGTCACGCGGGGGCGCCCAGTTCGCGTTTGACGCGTTCCAGCTCCCGGATCGCGTCGCCCTCGGCGCACGGCGACTGGCCGCGCAGCATGGTCGAGCGCGCTCCCACGCGCAGCTCGGCGGTGAACGCCGGATCGCTCGGGTGCACTCCGCGCAGAACGTCGAACGGTCCGACGGCGGTGCGCCCGACCCGCAGACCGGCGGTCTCCCAGAGGGCGGTCGTGGGCGCGGCGATGTCGGCGAACCCGCCACCGCCGTCGAGGGTGCGATGGCCGGTGAACGCGACACCCGGCTCGGCTGCCCCGCCCCGGGGGCACGGCACCGGACTGGGCGAATCGTGCACGTTCCACTCGCCGCCGATCAGTGACTGCGTGTCGTCGAGCAGCGAGGTCAGGGTCGCCCGCGCTTCCTGTGGGGTAATCGACATCTGCTTAGCCTCTCACGGTGGAGTTGTCGACGAGCATGTCGTCCGCGCCCAGACCCGCCGCCGCGAGGTTGTAGAGAGACGAGGTTCCCGGCTCGAGGTAGCCGGTGTGCCCGAGGAAACCTCTCGCGGGATCGAGGTCGACCACGTCGCCGTTCTCGTCGGTGAACTGCACCCAGTCGCTCTCGATCAGGGTGATGTCGCCGTAGTTGTACAGGGCCGGGTCCCACCGGCCACCGAAGGTGCGGCCGATCGGGGCGAGGTCGTCGTAGGGGCCCATCGTGTAGTAGAAGTCTTCCTTCGGAATGTCGACCGTGGTGTTGTCCACCTGTCCGGCAGAACCGTAGACGGCGAACGAGTCGACCCCGTGGTCGTCCTGGAGGGTCAGCATCGCGGTCGTCGATCCGTAGGAGTGGGCGATCACGCCGAGGTGGGCGTCAGACCCCGTGGCATCGCGTACGGCGTTGTACCCGTCGAGAGCGGTTCCCAGTTGGACGGCGCCCGTACGCGCGAGGTCGGCCGACAGCACCGAGACCTTGCCCGGCGTCTCGTACCCGATCCAGGCGACGACGGCGTGCGACTCGGCCGAGCCCGATTCGGCCAGGATCTGCCCCTGCTGCTCGTAGTAGTCGGCTGCCTGCAGTTGCCAGTTCACGGCGCTGTCTTTGAGGTTCGTGTCCATGCCGGGCACCATGTAGGTCGCGTTGTCGGCGGTGTCGAGGTTTCCGAGAGCCACCGCGGCCAGGGGTTGCTTGTCGGAGTCGAGTCCGTCGGGGTAGATGAGCGAGATCAGGAATCGCGGCGGGTCTTCGTCGCGACGCACGCCGAGCGAGAGGTCGAGCTGTTCGAGCGCTTCGCGCTGCGTGTCGAGCCGCTCGTACTCGGCGCTGCCCTCGTCGAGATCGCCGAGTCGCGATCGGACGTCGGCCAGGTCGTGGTCGAGAACCCGCGTGTTCGCCACATCGCGGTACTCGTAGAGCACACCCTCGAGGTTTCCGACGACCCGCGGGAACTTCAGCGCGAGCAGCAGGCCGGCTGCCGCACCGAGGGACACCCACAGCGCGGCGACGTCGCCGGCGTTGTCCGGTCCGGCTTCGGCGAGCCGCTGCAGGATGCCGGGGTCGTTGAGCATCAGCGCGGTACGGGTGGAGAGGGGCAGGGTGAGCAGGTACGCGGCGAGATCTTCGGGCGCGACCCCGTCGACCGCGTCCCAGACCGCCTTCGAGACCGTGTTCGGCACGGTCGATGCGTCGAGCGCGCTCACACACGCCGCGTCGGCCCTCGCCCGCTCGGAGACCAGCTGGCCGAGGGCGAGGTTGGCCCGGTGGAGTTCGGTCTGGGTCTCGCCGATAGACGAGTCGAGTCGCGCGGCTGCCTCGCGGTCGGCTTCGTCCCACCTCGCGGGCAGTGGCGTGAGGCCGAAGAGGTCCGGGGCTGTGTCGCCGGAGGGAGGCGCAGGTGTCGGATGCGGTACCTCCGAGTTGTACCGTCGGGTGTTGAGCGCCGCCAGCTCGCCTTCCAGTCTCTCGATCTGGGCGACAAGGGGGTCGGCGGCCGTCTTGATGCTCTCGAGCGCCACGGCGTAGGTGGTGAGGGCGTCGCGGTGATTCGTGTACGACTGCTTCAGTTGTTGCAAGTCGGGCAGCAGGGCACCGATGCTGGTGAGGTGCTCGTCGGCGGCCGCCCCCGCCCAGCTCGACGGAAGGTCAGCCACTATCGTGCCGAGGGTGCCGAGCGCGCTTTCCACGTCGGCGAGCGCGGCACCACGATCCGCGGCGATGGCCTGCACCGCGGCGACGTCGCCGATGCCGGGGTTGTCGACGGTCCACGCCATTAGAAGCTGCCTCCGCCGCCGCGACGGCGCGATGTCGAATCGGAGAGCTTGTTGTCGGCCTCGGCGAGGGCGGCGGCCGCGCCGGCGACCGACGCGGCGAGAACATCGATGTTCTCGCTGACGATCTGCGCGAGCGACGCCTGGTAGTCCGCCAGCTCGTTGCCGGAAGCGCCCACCGACGACGATCCCGAGACGTCGTGATCGGCCGACGACGTCTCCCGTCGCACCTGCCCCGCCGCCGTGGTGAGCGTGCCGGCGAGACCGTCGAGATAGTCGTACGAAACTGTGAGATCGGCCATGGCGCCGCCTTCCGGGGATTACTCACGACTGTACCGATGTGGTGAGTGAGGCGATATGGGCAGGCGTGCCCATGCTCGGCGAAAACCGGTTCGAGAAATTTCCAATCCGATTCTGCCCGGGGCTCCGAATCACTCGTGATGATGGCCCGCTGCCCAGAACAGCGGGTCATCGTCATTCACTTAGAGGGGCGCCTTCGGGGGCGGATCAGACAAGTGGGGGGTCGAAACGGGTGCCGGACTGGACGCCGGCGCCCGTTTCGGTGCACCGCCCGCCCGCTCGGGAATAGTTGTCGCGTCAACCAAGTTGTATGCTGGTGACGAAAGGCGGCCCCCATGCCCAGCAACCAGAACCTCCTCGCGGCAGACACCTCGATGGGCGCCGTCACGCTCCGGGTCGCCGACCTCGACGCGATGACGACGTACTACCGCGACGCGATCGCACTGCAGGTGCTCAGCGCCGACGGCGACGTGGCCGTTCTCGGTCGGGGCACCACCGCCGTGATGATCCTCGTGCACGCGCCCGAGCTGAAGAACGCGAGCCCGAGAGACGCCGGGCTCTTCCACACCGCGATTCTCTTCGAGACCGAGGAAGCGTTGGCGGCATCCGTCTATTCGGTCGCCCAGAAATACCCGAACACCTTCACCGGCAGCTCCGACCACCTCGTGAGCAAGGCCTTCTACTTCAACGACCCCGAGAACAACGGCGTCGAGCTCTACTGGGACCGCGACCGCAGCTCGTGGAGCTGGTCGCACGGCAGCATCGAGATGTCGACGCTCTACCTCGACCCGAACGAGTTTCTGCAGCAGAACCTCACCGAGGAGGCCGTGCTGCAACCGCTCATCGGCGGCGCCCAGGTCGGCCACGTGCACCTGCAGGTCGGCGACGTCGAGACCGCGCGCGAGTTCTACGTTAACCGGCTCGGCTTCGAGGCGACCACGATGTACGGCGACAGCGCGCTGTTCGTGAGCGCCGGCGGCTACCACCACCACATGGCGATGAACACTTGGAACTCGAAGGGCGCCGGCCCCCGGCAGCTCGCCCTCGGGCTCGCCCGGGTCGACATCCGCGTCCCCGGCGCCGACGACGTCGGGGCGCTCACCGAACGCCTGACCCACTTCGGCGTGCAGACCCGCGACGACGGCCGGGCCGTCAGCTTCGACGACCCGTGGGGCAGCCAGATCACGGTCGGCGCCGCCTCGTAAGTTGCCCACGGCCCGGGCAGGCCGCAGGATGGGCACATGCTCGAACTGCTCGGAATCATCTTGGTCATCGTCGGCGCCTACCTCGGATTCCGCTCGGTGCGCCAGGTGACCGCGGCGAACCACGACGCCCGCATCCCTTGGTCGGGCCGCATCCCGAACCAGCCCCCATCGTCGACAGCCCTGCGCACCGCGTCGGGCGTGCTCGTGATCGTCGGCGGATTCTGCCTGTTCTCGGTGCTCGGCGCCTGGGTCATCGCCCTGGTCTTCGTCGCGACGGCCTCGCCGCTGCTGGTGTTCGCGCTGCACAACCGCCGGATCGCCGCCGTCGCCCGCTAGCCTGATCGCATGACCCGCCCCATCGCCCTCGTCACCGGTGTCGGCCGCACGGTCGGTATCGGCGCCGGCATCGCCCGCACCCTCGCGACCGAGGGCTGGGATCTCGCGCTGAGCTACTGGACCCCCGCGGACGAGGCCGTCTTCGGCAGCGCCGCCTCGGACGGGCTCGACGAGCTGCTGGCCGAGCTCGCGGCGAGCGGCGCGCGGGTGGTCGCTATACCCGTGGATCTGGAGAGAACGGATGCCGCGGCATCCGTCGTCTCGCAGGCCCGCGAGCTTCTCGGCCCGCTCGACGCCCTCGTGCTCAGCCATGCGTGGAGCGTCGACTCCGGCCTGCTCGAGACCTCGGTCGAACAGTTCGACAAACACTTCGCGATCAACACCCGGGCCAGCTGGATGCTCATCGCCGAGTTCGCCCGCCAGGCGCAGGCGGGCGGCGCGATCGTCGCGCTCACGAGCAATCACACCTCGGGAAACCTGCCCTACGGCGCCAGCAAGGGCGCGCTCGACCGCATCGTGATGGCGGCCGCGAAAGAGCTCGGGCCGCGGGGCATCTCGGCGAACGTGATCAACCCCGGGCCGATCGACACGGGGTGGATGGACGACGACATTCGCGCGGCCGGCCTCGCGATGCAGCCGACCGGTCGCCTCGGCACCCCGGCCGACACCGCGAACCTCGTGGCGTTCCTGCTGTCGGCGAAGGGCCGCTGGGTCACCGGGCAGCTGCTGAAGAGCGACGGCGGGTTCTCGATCGCGGTGTGACCCCTGCTGGTCGGGTGAGGCCGTCTACGGCCCATAACCGACGAATGGTTTCGATACGGTCGCTGCGCGACCTACTCAACCAGCAGAGCGGTCGCTGCGCGACCTGCTCAACCGGCAGAGCGGTCGCTGCGCGACCTGCTCAACCGGCGATGCGCTCGTCGATTTCGGTGATGACGTCCCACGCGCCGTCTTCCGAGTTGGAGAGCACGACCACGTCGAGGTTCTCGGCCGGGTAGTGCCGAAGGATGCCGCTGGCGCCGGCGTTGATGCCGTCCTGGAAGTACGACAGCACCGAGCCGTCGTCGTCGAGGTCGAACTCAAGGCCGAACCCGTAGGCGGTCTCCTCGTCGAGCTCGACCTGCGGCAGCAGGAACTCGTCGGTGTACTCCTTGTTCAGCAGCACGCCGTTGCGCACGGCGACGAAGAACTTCACCAGGTCGCCCGCGGTCGAGTGCGCTCCGCCGTCGGGCGAACCGATCGGCGGGTAGGCGTTCAGGTTGTCGACCCACTCGCCGTTCTCGGTCTTGTCCCAGCCCTCGGCGACGTCGGCGCGCGCCTCGCGGCGGTCGAAGAAGCCCGAGTCGGTCATTCCGGCCTTCGCGAAGACCTCCTCGGCGATGTACTCGCGGAAGGGCATTGCGGTGACGCGCTCGAGCGCGAGCCCGGCGAGGATGTAGCCGACGTTGATGAACGCGACCTCGTCGCCCGGGTCGGCCAGCGGCTCCTTGTTCACGAACAGGGGCAGGAAGTCGGCGGCCTCGAGAAACTCGTGCACCGGCAGGGCCGCCCAGAACTCGGCGTAGTCTTCGCCGTTCTCTTCGTCGACGTCGTCGGCGAGACCGCTCGTGTGGGTGAGCAGGTTGAGCAGGTTGACCTCGATCGGGACGCGGGTGCCCGCGAGGTCGACGTAGTGGTGGATCGAGGTCTCGAGGTCGAGGTTTCCGGCGGCGACCTGCTGCAGCACCGCGACGCTCGTGAACAGCTTGGTGATCGAGGCCGTGTCGAACCGGGTGTCCATCGTGATCGGGGCCTGCGTGCTGCGGCTCGCGACACCGCTCGCCGACTCGAACACCGTGGTCTTGCCCTTGCGAACGAGCACGACACCCGAGAACTGGTGCTGGTCGAGAAAATCGGTGAGGCCTGCGGTATCCATCCCGAGAGTTTACCGGCGGCTCTAGCATTGCCCTGTGACCGCCCTGCAGAGACTCAGCCGACTGGCCATGCTCCCGGTGGCGCCGGTGCTCGTCGCGCAGGGTCGCCGGCTTCGCCGCGACACCCCCAGGCTCGCGGATGCCGCGAGCCCCTGGACAGGCACACTGGCGGGCCCGCCGTCCCGCGACGGCACACCCCCGCTGCGGTTGCTCGTCTTGGGCGACTCCACCGCGGCGGGCGTCGGTGCCGCGTCGCAGGCGGAGGCCCTGCCCGGCAACCTCGCCCGGGCCCTCGGCGAGCACTTCGGTCGTGCGGTGGAGTGGACCGCGATCGGCAAGAACGGCGCCACCTCGCGCGACCTGCTCGAGCGTTTTATGCCGGCCGCGACTGCCGCCAGCTACGACGTGGTGTTTCTGACGGTCGGCGCGAACGACGCCCTCGGCATCCGGTCGCGTGCGGCGTTCGGGCGCGACATCCGCTCTCTGCTCGAAAAGCTGCGCGCCGCCAGCCCCGACGCGACGATCCTGATGTCGTCGCTTCCCGCGTTCTTCCGCTTCGTGCTGCTGCCCAACCCGCTGCGGTTCAACCTCTACCTGCACTCGCAGAGCCTCGAGGCCGAGGCGCGCGCGATCGTCGCGGCGACGCCCGGCGCGTTTATGTCGCCGCCGCCCCCGCCGTACACCGACGGGTTCTTCGCCGACGACCTGTTCCACCCGAGCGCGAGCGGCTACCGCGACTGGGTCGACTTCGCCGTGGGCGACGCCGTGGCACGTGGCCAGCTCTGACGCGGCCAGCTCCGACGCGGCCGCCCTCGGGTAGACTTTCCCCCGTCAACCCACGCTGAGAATCCTTGGAGTTACTGGTGCCCACTATCGTCGTCGAGGTCATGCCCAAGGCCGTCCTTCTTGACCCGCAGGGCAAGGCCGTCACCGGCGCCCTCCACCGCCTCGGCAAGACCTCCTTCTCCGAGGTGCGCATCGGCAAGCGCTTCGAGCTCACGGTCGACGGCGACGTCACCGACGCGCTGCTCGACGAGGTGCGCGTGCTGGCCGACGAGATCTTCTCCAACTCGGTGATCGAAGACGTCGTGTCGATCACGGTGCTCGACCCGGCGGCCGTCTGATGCGCATCGGCGTCATCACCTTCCCGGGTTCGCTCGACGACCGCGACGCCCAGCGCGCCGTGCGTCTCGCGGGTGCGGAGCCCGTCGCGCTCTGGCACGGCGACCACGACCTGCACGGTGTCGACGCCCTCGTTCTGCCCGGCGGCTTCAGCTACGGCGACTACCTGCGCTGCGGAGCGATCGCCGCGCACTCGCCGATCATGGCCGAGGTCATCGACGCCGCCGGCGCGGGCATGCCCGTGCTGGGCATCTGCAACGGCTTCCAGATGCTCGCCGAGGCGCACCTGCTCGCGGGCGGCCTGATCCGCAACGACCACGGCAACTTCATCTGCCGCGACCAGCAGCTGCGCGTCGAGAACACGTCGACCGCGTGGACCAACGAGTTCGCCCAGGGCGCCGAGATCACCATCCCGCTGAAGAACGGCGAGGGCGGGTTCATCGCCGACGCCGACACGATCGCGCGTCTCGAGGGCGAGGGCCAGGTCGTCTTCCGCTACCTCGGCGTGAACCCGAACGGGTCGGTCAACGACATCGCGGGCGTCACCAACGAGCGCGGCAACGTGGTCGGCCTGATGCCGCACCCCGAGCACGCCGTCGAAGAGGGCTTCGGCCCCGACACCGCCGCGGCCATGCGCTCCGGCGTCGACGGACTCGCGATCTTCACGTCGGCGATCCGAGCACTCGCAGCGGTCTGATCCCATGGCTCTGCCCTGGACGCCGACGCTGCCGGTGAGCACGCCGCGGCTGCGGTTGCGCGCCCACACGCCCGACGACCTCGACGACCTGCTGCAGTTCCACTCCGACCCGGAGGTCGTGCGCTACCTGCCCTGGCCGGTGCGCTCGGTCGACGAGACCCGGTTCGCGCTGCTGGCAAAGGTGCCGCAGGGGCGCGTCGACTCCGAGGGACAGTGGCTCGTGCTCGCGATCGAGCTGGCGTCGAGCGGCGCGGGCGGCCCCGGAGGACACGGCGGCTCGGGCGGCCAGGTCATCGGCGAGGTCGTGCTCAAGTGCGTCTCGGAGACCGAGGGCGAGGTCGGCTTCGCGCTGCACGCCGGCTTCCACCGAGCGGGCTACGGCTTCGAGGCCGCACACGCCATGCTGGCCCTCGCCTTCGGTGAGTTCGGGCTGCACCGGGTGACCGCCACCCTCGACGCCCGCAACGCCGGCTCCGCCGCCCTACTGCTCAAACTGGGCATGACGCCCGGCCCCATCGTGCCCGACCGCCCGTTCAAAGGCGAGCGCGTCGACGAAATGCACTTCGCCATCGATTCATCGGATTTCTCATAACTCCTCGCACCCTGTTCCGCGCCCTCGCACTGGCCGAAACGATCACCTGGACCCTGCTCATCGTCGGCATGCTGCTGAAGTACGTCTTCGTGGTGACCGATGTGGGGGTGAGCATCGGCGGCGGCCTGCACGGTTTCGCCTTCCTGGCGTTCGCCGCGACATCCGTCATTCTCGCCGTCAACCAGCGCTGGAGCCTGCCCGTCACGCTGCTCGCCCTCGCGAGCGCGGTCGTTCCCTACGCGACGATCCCCGTCGAGCGCTGGCTCGAACGCCACGGCCACCTCGACGGCGGCTGGCGCCGTGTTGCCACCGACCACCCGGCCGACAAGAACGCGGTGAACCGGATGCTGCGCTGGGCGCTAGCCAACACGGTGCTGTTCGCGGCGATCGTGGCCGTGGTGGTCGCGGGTGTCTTCGCCGCGCTGCTCGTGGTCGGGCCGCCGGTCTAGCGGAGGCTCAGTCGCGGCGGCCGTCGACGTCGATGATCGGGATCGACGACGTGAGCAGGTTCGCACGCTCCTCGGCCTCGGCGCTGCCGGTGAACAGGCCGACCTGGTCGGTGTGCGTCTTCTCCAGCGGCTTCGACTCGACGCGCTGTTCGGCCTCGACCAGCTGCACGCGGGTGCGTGGAATCGACGCGGGGTCTTGCGTCTGCAGCCACTCGACCATCTCCTCGCGGATGAAGCAGCGGAGGTCGAACAGGGTGGGCGCATCCACGGCCGTCACCAGAATGCGCACGCGCACGAATCCGCCGGTCGCGTCGGTGACCTGCAGCACGCTCGCGCGGCCGTCCCAGATATTCGTGCGGGTGAGGATGCGCTCGAGCTCGGCGCGCATGGCGACCGGGCTGACGCGCCAGTCGAGGTCGATCTCGACCGAGCCGAGCAGTTCGCTGCTGCTTCTCGTCCAGTTCTCGAACGGCGTCGAGGTGAAATAGGTGGAGGGCAGCACCATGCGGCGGTCGTCCCAGATGTGTACGACGACGTAGGTGAGGGTGATCTCCTCGATGCGGCCCCACTCCTTCTCGACGATCACGACGTCGTCGACGCGGATGGCGTCGCTGAACGCGAGCTGCACGCCGGCGAAGACGTTCGCCAGCGTCGACTGGGCTGCGAGACCCGCCACGATGGAGACGATGCCCGCGCTGGCCAGCACGCTCGCGCCCACCGCCTGCACGCCGTCGAAGGTGAGCAGGATCGACCCGACCGCGAGGATGACGATCACGGCGTAGACGAGCCGCTTCACGATGGCGAGCTGCGTCTGGATGCGGCGGGCCACCCGGTTGTCGGGCACGTCGATGCGGTACCGGCCCATGCCGAGGCCGATCGCGAAGCCGACGAGCGCGCCGACGAACCAGCCGCCGACCGCGATGAGCGCGATGAGGAACGCGTGGTCGACCCAGGCCATGCCCGGCATGCTGAAGTTGACGGCGGCCCAGAGCGCGACGACGACGAGCAGCAACCGGTAGGGGTGCCGGGCCTTGGTGGTGAGGGCGCGCGGCCACTCGCGCCGCTTGGTCGCGGCGACGACGATGAGCTTGGTGATGACGGCGACGACGAGGGCCGCCGCGAGGGCGATGGCGACGGATGCCGCAAGGCCGAGCCAGGAATGCCAGTCGAACATGAGGGTCCTCCATCGGGATGGTGGTGGGCGCGCTCCGTTGGGCGTTGGCACCTCAAGGGTACGGGACGGCCCCGTGCGCCCGCTGCGCGGTCGCGGCGGGCGGCACGGGCGGCCGGGCGTCAGGCCCGGGCGGCTGCGAGCGAGCGGTGCACGCGGAGGGCGGCCGCCAGGTAGGCGGCTCCGCCGACGACCGCCAGGATTCCGAGCGCGGCGGCGGTCGGCAGGAAGAGCACACCGCCCCCGAGCAGGATCAGCACGCTCCCGAGCGCGTAGTGCGTGGAGTCGTGCCGCGCGGCGCCCTCGGCCAGGTAGATCAGGCCGACCACCATCGCGGAGCCCGCCGGCCAGAGCAGGGTCTGCAGGCCGGGGTCGCCGGTGGAGGCGGCGAGCCCGGTGATGGCGAGGAAGAGGCCAGCGAAACCGGTGATCCAGGCCATGCTCGCGAGCATCGCCGCCCGGGCGTCACGGGCGTTCATCGCCTTCTGCGCGCGCATGCCCGTGACGATCGACGCGATCGTGCCGACGACCATGCCTCCGATGAGGAAGCTCGTCGGCAGCCAGCCGGGCGCGGCGATCGCGGCATCGGGGCCCATGCTGAGGGCGGCACCGCCGTGGCCGAGGAGGTACGCCACGGTGAAGCCCGAGTAGGCGAGCCGGTTGTCGATGCGGGTGTCTGCGCGCGGGTGGCTGAGCGGTGTGTCGAGGAGCGTGGTGGTCATGAGTGTGCCTTTCGGAGAAATGGTGGGGTGATGTTCGGATCAGGTGGACTGCAGGATGACTTTGCCGGCGACGGTTCGGCTTTCGGCGAGCTCCAAGGCGGAGACAGCCTCGGCGAGCGGGAACCGCGCGGCGATCTGGGGAGTCAGGCTGCCCGCGGCGAGGAGTGCGACGACCCGGCCGAAGGCCCGCGCCTTGAGGCCGCGGAAGCGCTCGGGGCGGCGGGCCTTGCCATCCCAGAAGTTGTAGAAGGTGGCGCGGCGCCCGTTGGGCAGCGCGTTCCAGAGGGCGAGGAGGCCGAACAGCTTGATCACGGGCAGTTGCGAGTTGCCGGCGTCGTTCTTGGTCGACGCGGTGCCGTAGGCCACGAGCGCGCCACCGCTGCGCAGCAACGACCAGGAACGGCGGATGCCGGGGCCGCCGACGTGGTCGAACACCGCGTCGACGCCCGCGGGCGCGAGCGCGCGGATCGTGTCGTAGAACGCGCCGTCTGCCGAATCGACGGGCTCCGCGCCCAGCTCTCGGAGAAGCGGGTGGTGTCGTGAGGCGGAGGTTCCGATGGCACGGATGCCGGCCTCGCGGGCGAGCTGCAGCAGGGTCGATCCGACTCCGCCGTTCGCGCCGAGCACCACGATCGTGCCCCCCTCCGGCACGCGGGCGATGTCGTGCAGCATCTGCCAGGCGGTGATGCCGTTGACGATGACGGTCTCGACCGCGGCGGGGTCGAGACCGTCGGGCACGGGGAGCAGGTCGAGCGCGTCGACCTCGACGTGCGTCGACCAGGCTCCGATCTTGGTGACCGCGGCGACCCGGCGGCCGAGGAGCGCCGGGTCGACGGCGGCTCCGAGCGCAGACACCGTGCCGACGAGGTCGTATCCGGGCACGAAGGGGAACGCGGGCTGGTCGTAGTACTTGCCGCGTCGCATCTGCTGTTCGGCGAACGAGACGCCGGTGGCCTCCATACGCACGATCACGTGCCCGGGGCGCGGATCCGGCAGGGGCGCCGATCGCAGCACGAGACCGTGGGGCTCGACCGGGCCGGGCAGAACGATCTCGGTGCGGAGGATGGTCGGTGCGGATTCCGCGAGAGCGGCCGAGTGGTTCATGGGATCTCCGATCAGTTAACAGTTGTTTATGTACGCTCGTAAACATACACGTCGGATAAACACCTGTAAAGTTATCGGCGTGAGTGAAACGAAATCCGCCCCCGTCCGGTCGAGGAACGCGCGTGGCGACGGCGCCCGGCTGCGCGACGAGATCATCGAAGCCGCGACCGCGCTCCTGCAGACGGGCACGGCCGAATCGGTCACCCTGCGCGCGGTCGCCCGCGAGGCGCGCATCACCCCGCCCGCGATCTACCGTCATTTCGACGACCTCGACGCCGTTCTGCGGGCGGTCATCGACATCGCCTTCGACGAGCTCGCCGCGTTTCTGCGGGAGGCGTCGGCCGGGAGTTCCACGGTCGTGCGGCTGCGCGCCGTGTGCCACGCCTATCTGGATTTCGCGAGCGAGCACCCCCAGCGCTACCGCCTCATGTTCGGCGGGGTCTGGAACGCGGCGGAGGCGACCGCGAAATCACCGGAGGAGTTCGCGGCGCGCGGCGAGATCGGCCTCGACGCCTTCCGTGTGCTCTCGAACGCGGTCGACGAGTGTGTGCGCGGCGGTGAATCGTCGAGCGAGGATCCCTTCGGCGACGCCGTAGCGCTGTGGGTCGCGCTGCACGGCCTGGCTGGTCTGCGGCAGACGACTCCGGTGTTTCCGTGGCCCGCCGACGTGGAGGACCGTCTCGTCGACGCGCTCGCCCGCGTCGGTTCCTGCCGCCGGTAGACTGGGGGCTTCCGGCATCCGTCAACTCTGGGAGTTCGCCAATCGTGACCGTTTCCACCACCTCGCGCGGCGTAGCAGACACCGTCGCAAACGCACTGGCCACTCCCGAGAAGGAACAGCCGTACGGCGCCCTCGGCCTGAAGGAAGACGAGTACCTCGCGATCCGCGAGATCCTCGGCCGCCGCCCCACGAGCGGCGAGCTCGCGATGTACTCGGTCATGTGGAGCGAGCACTGCTCGTACAAGTCGAGCAAGAACTACCTGCGCCAGTTCGGCCAGAAGGTCAGCCCGACCATGAAGAAGAACCTCATGGTGGGCATGGGCGAGAACGCGGGCGTCGTCGACGTCGGCGAGGGCTGGGCGGTCACCTTCAAGATCGAGAGCCACAACCACCCGAGCTTCATCGAGCCGTTCCAGGGCGCCGCGACCGGCGTCGGCGGCATCGTGCGCGACATCATCTCGATGGGCGCGCGCCCGGTCGCCGTCATGGACGCGCTGCGCTTCGGCGCGATCGACCACCCCGACACCGCCCGCGTCGTGCACGGCGTCGTGGCCGGCATCAGCCACTACGGCAACTGCCTCGGACTTCCGAACATCGGCGGCGAGACCTACTTCGACTCCGTGTACCAGGCCAACCCGCTCGTGAACGCACTGGCCGTGGGCGTGCTGCGCCACGAAGACCTCCACCTCGCGAACGCACGCGGCGTGGGCAACAAGGTCGTGCTGTTCGGGGCCCGCACCGGCGCCGACGGCATCGGCGGAGCATCCATTCTCGCCTCCGACACGTTCGACGAGGGCGGCCCGACCAAGCGTCCCGCCGTGCAGGTCGGCGACCCGTTCGCCGAGAAGGTGCTCATCGAGTGCTGCCTCGAGCTGTTCCAGCAGAAGCTGGTCGAGGGCATCCAAGACCTAGGTGCGGCCGGCATCTCGTGTGCGACCTCCGAGCTCGCCTCCAACGGCGACGGCGGCATGTTCATCGAGCTCGAGAAGGTGCTGCTGCGCGACCCGTCGATGACCGCGGAAGAGATCCTGATGTCGGAGAGCCAGGAGCGCATGATGGCGATCGTGACGCCCGACAAGCTCGAAGGCTTCTTGAAGGTCGTCGAGAAGTGGGACGTCGAGACGAGCGTGCTCGGCGAGGTCACCGACACCGGCCGCCTGATCATCAACTGGAACGGCGAAGAGATCGTCAACGTGCTGCCGCGCACGGTCGCGGTCGACGGCCCGGTGTACGACCGTCCGGTCGCCTACCCGACCTGGATCGACGCGCTGCAGGCCGACACCGCCGCTGTCCTGCAGCGCCCGACCGACGGCGCCGAACTCAAGTCGCAGACGCTCGAGCTGCTCGCCAGCCCGAACCTCGCCGACAAGAGCTGGATCACCAACCAGTACGACCGCTACGTGATGGGCAACACCGCCCTGAGCTTCCCCGACGACGGCGGCATGGTGCGCATCGACGAGGAGAGCGGCCTCGGCTTCGCCGTCGCCACCGACGCCAACGGGCGTTACTGCCAGCTCGACCCCGCCCAGGGCGCGAAGCTCGCCCTCGCCGAGGCTTTCCGCAACGTGGCCGTCACCGGCGCGACCCCGGTCGCCGTGAGCGACTGCCTCAACTTCGGCAGCCCCGAGAACCCCGAGGTCATGTGGCAGTTCGCGCAGACCGTCGAGGCGCTCAGCGACGCCTGCCTCGAACTCGACATCCCCGTCACGGGCGGCAACGTGTCGTTCTACAACCAGACCGGCGACGTGCCGATCCACCCGACGCCCGTCATCGCCGTGCTCGGCGTGATGGACGACGTCGCCAAGCGCATCCCGAGCGGCTGGCAGGACGAGGGCAACAACATCTACCTGCTCGGCACCACGGCGCTCGAGCTCGACGGCTCGGCCTGGGCCGGCACGATCCACGACCACCTCGGCGGGCGCCCGCCGGCCGTCGACCTCGCGGCAGAGATGCGTCTCGCGCAGCTCATCGCGGCGGGCGGCGAACAGAGCCTCATCGCGTCGGCGCACGACCTCGCCGACGGCGGCCTCGCGCAGGCCCTCGCCGAGGCCGTGCTGCGCTTCGGAGTCGGCGCGCGCGTCTGGCTCAGCGAGATCATCAGCCGCGACGGTGTGGATGCGGCCACCGCACTCTTCAGCGAATCGACCGGCCGGGTGCTGGTCTCGGTTCCGCGCGAAGACGACGTGCGCTTCCAGGGTCTGTGCGAGGGCCGCGGCTACCCGGTGCTGCGCATCGGAGTCACCGACAACTCGGGCGAACTCGAGATCCAGGGCGAGTTCACCGCGTCGATCGCCGAGCTCGAGCGGGCCCACCGCGGCACGCTCGCCGACGCCTTCGGCCCCATCGTCGGGTACTAGCCGGCGGCGGCCGGCCCGCCTGCGCGCGCCGGTTGCGTCGTTTGGGGCAGTTGCGCGATACAGGTGCCCCGAACGGCGCAATCGGATGACGCGGGCCGGGGTCTCGGCGGGCGAGAGCGTGGGCACGCGGGGCTGACTCGCGGGCGCGGGTCTCGATACGCGCCGTGGACGGCGCTACTCGACCGGCTCACTCGGCAGAGACCGGCAGAGCCGGTTACGCCCCGGGCGCGCCCGACGGGTCGATCGTCGACGCGATCGACTGGTGGTGGTGGATCACTTCGGCGACGATGAAGTTCAGGAACTTCTCGGCGAATGCCGGGTCGAGGTGGCTCTCTTCGGCCAGCGCCCGGAGCCGCGCGATCTGCACTTTCTCGCGCTCGGGGTCGGATGCCGCCATGCCCGTCGCGGCCTTGAGCCGGCCGACCTGCTGGGTGAACTTGAAGCGTTCGGCGAGCAGGTGCACGAGGGCCGCGTCAATGTTGTCGATGCTCTGGCGGAGCCCCGTGAGCTCGACCGAACCTGTCTCGTCTTCTCCCATTCTTCGAGACTACTGCGTGACCAGAGCACGACGGGACAGCCGGATGCGCTGCTGGGTGAACAGGATACCGACGAACACGAGAGCGGCCCCCGCGGGCTGGTTGAGGGAGAACGTCTCGCCCAGGACGACGACGCCGAGCAGCACCCCGACGACCGGGGTGATGTAGGTGACGGTCGACGCGTTGGTCGGCCCCCACGCGCGCAGCACGTTGATGTTCCAGATGTAGGCGACGCCGGTTCCGAGGATTCCGAGGGTGAGCAGGCTCGCGACGATGCCAGGGGTGAGGGCGACCGGCTGCCACGCGATGACCGGGGTGAGCAGCAGCATGATGGCGCCGGCGACGCCGATGTTGAGGAACGCGAAGCTGGCGCCGGGGATGGGCCGGTGGCTGAGGAACTTGCGCACGTAACCGAAGCTGAAGCCGTAGCAGGTGGCCGCGAGCAGGCAGGCGAGCTGCCCCGCGAGGTCGCCGGTGAAGGCGGCATGCTGCCACGGCGCGATGATCACGACCACCCCGGCGATGCCGATGCCGATGCCGAGTACCTGCCCGCGGTTCAGCTTCTCGACGTGGAACGCGAGCGTCACCATCAGCGCCGTCGTGATCGGGGTCACGGCGTTGTAGATGCTCGCGAGGCCCGACGAGACGTACTGCTCGGCCCAGGCGAATGCGAGGTGCGGAATCACGCAGTTGGTCAGCGCGATCACGAGAAAGTGCAGGTAGACCACGGGTTCACGTGGCAGTCGCTGACGGGCGACCAGCACGATGATGCCGAGGGTGAGACCGCCGAGCACGAGCCGTGACCACGCCACCTGGTAGAACGAGACACCGTCGAGGGCGATCTTCATAAACAGGAAGCTGGCACCCCAGACGAGGCCCATACCCACGAACTGCAGAACGATGGAGAGGTTGCGGGCGGGGGCGGTCGTCGACGTCACGTAGGGACGTTACCGCTAACCGCCGACGGCCGCCGCACGCAAACTGACGGGTTCTGCGCCATATGCTGCCAGTCGCGCCTCGAGCCCCGCGCGCACCTGCGGCCACTCGTCGACGATCACCGAGAAGATCGCCGAATCGCGCCAGCTGCCGTCGGCGCGCGGGCGGTCGCGGCGCACGATGCCCTCGAACGTGGCGCCGAGTTTCGCGATCGCGGCGCGCGACCGTTCGTTGCGCACGTCGGCCTGAAGCTTGACCCGGCCGAAGCCGCTGTCGAACGCGGTGCCGAGCAACAACAGCTTGGCCTCGGCGTTCACCGCTGTGCCCCAGACCCGCGGGTCGTAGGCGGTCCAGCCGATGTGGGCGTGCTCGAGTTCGAGCTCGAAGTCGCCGAGCGTCGAGGTGCCGACGAGCAGTCCGTCGTGCGCCCCGCCGACGAGGCGCACGGCGTGCACGTTGCCGTTCTGCCAGTCGAAGTAGCCGTCGGCGAAGGCCGTGAAGTCGGCGAGGTCGTCGGTATAGCCCGACGGCCCGCCGCCGAATCCGCCGGCGAAGACGACCGGATGCCCGATCGCCGCGAACAACGCCGGGATATCGTCGCGCTGCAGCGGGTCGAGGCGCACGAAGTCACCGATGAGCGGGGTGCGGGGCGGGCGCGCGGCGGTCATGCGGACAAGTCTGCCAGCCCGGCCGGTCGAGCGCGGTGGAGCTGTGGCAATCGCGCCAGCGATTACGCGACCCCAGCGCCGACTGAGCTTGCGAGGGAGGACTCTACGGCGTGTATCGAAACCGGCGAGGGTCTCGATACGGCCCGCAGACGGCCCTGCTCAACCGGCAGGGGCGTCAGTCAACCAGCGTCAGCGTGACGTCGATGTTGCCGCGGGTCGCGTTCGAGTACGGGCACACCGTGTGTGCGGCGTCGGCGAGTTCCTGGCGGCGCTCGGCGGGCACGCCGGGAATGTAGATGTGCAGCTCGACCTCGAGGCCGAATCCGCCCTCGCCGTTCGATCCGATGCCGACGCTGCCGGAGACCGCGGCGTCGGTGTTGTCGAGGCCGGCCTTCTTGATCACGAGGTTGAGGGCGCTGAGGAAGCATGCCGCGTAGCCGGCCGCGAACAGCTGCTCGGGGTTGGTTCCCTGGCCGTTGCCACCCATCTCTTTGGGCGGGCGGGTGTCGAGGTCGAGCAGGTCGTCCTCCGAACGGACGTGGCCGTCACGGCCGCCTCCGGTTGCGTGGGCGATGGCGGTGTAGATGATTTCCATTACTGCAGTCGACTCCTCGTAGCTGTGTGCCAGAACCCAGCGGCGGTCAGGTCGCCGTGGTACACGCGCCCTTCGACAGGCTCGGTGACCGTGGTCGCCGAGCCCGTGGAAGCGTCAGTTGATCAGGTCGTGCCGCACGACGATCGCCTCGCGGCCGGGGCCGACGCCGATCGCCGAGATGCGGGCGCCGCTGATCGCCTCGATGGCGAGAACGTAGTCTTGCGCCTTCTGCGGCAGGTCGGAGAACTCGCGGGCGCCGGTGATGTCTTCCTGCCAACCGTCGAACTCTTCGTAGATCGGCACGGCGTGGTGGAAGTCGCTCTGCGATGCCGGAACCTCGTCGACCCGCACGCCGTCGACCGAGTAGGCGACGCACACCGGGATCTTCTCGAGGCCGGAGAGCACGTCGAGCTTGGTCATCACGAAGTCGGTGACGCCGTTGATGCGCGCCGAGTAGCGGGCGATCGGGGCGTCGTACCAGCCGGTGCGACGCGGGCGGCCCGTGGTGGTGCCGAACTCGAAGCCCTTCTGGCGCAGCCACTCGCCGTCTTCGCCGTGCAGTTCGGTCGGGAACGGGCCGGCTCCGACGCGCGTCGTGTAGGCCTTGACGATGCCGATCACGCGGTCGATGCGGTTCGGTCCGATGCCCGATCCGGTCGAGGCTCCCCCCGAGGTGGAATTCGAGGAGGTGACGAACGGGTACGTGCCGTGGTCGACATCCAGCATCGTCGCCTGGCCGCCCTCGAACAGCACGATCTTCTTCTCGTCGAGCGCGTCGTTGAGCACCAGCGCGGTGTCGGCGACCATCGGGCGCAGGCGCTCGGCGTACGACAGCAGGTTGTTCACGATCTCGTCGACCTCGATGGCGCGACGGTTGTAGATCTTGACCAGCAGGTGGTTCTTCTGGTGCAGCGCACCCTCCACCTTCTGGCGCAGGATGTTCTCGTCGAACAGGTCCTGGATACGGATGCCGACGCGGTTGATCTTGTCGGCGTAGGCCGGTCCGATGCCGCGGCCGGTGGTGCCGATCTGGCGCTTGCCCAGGAACCGCTCGGTGACCTTGTCGAGCGTGCGGTGGTACTGGGTGATGACGTGGGCGTTCGACGAGACGAGCAGACGGGAGACGTCGACGCCGCGGGCGATCAGCGCGTCGAGCTCTTCGAAGAGCACCTCGATGTCGATGACGACACCGTTGGAGATGACGGGGATGACACCGTCGCTCAGGATTCCCGACGGCAGCAGGTGCAGCGCGTACTTGTCGCCGTCGATGACGACGGTGTGGCCGGCGTTGTTTCCGCCGTTGAACTTGACGACGTAGTCGATGCGGCTTCCGAGCAGGTCTGTGGCCTTGCCCTTGCCTTCATCGCCCCACTGGGCGCCAATGATGACGATAGCTGGCATGGAATGCCCTCTCGTTTGAACGGGATTACACCCGATTCTAGCGGCCCGGGACGTCGACACGATCTTGCACAACGGTGTGCAAGTTATTACAATCGAGTGCGTGACCGAAACTCCCGCACGCACGCCCCGGCGCGACGCCACCCAGAACAGGACGGCGCTCATCGACGCCGCGAGGGTCGTGCTCAATCAGGATCCGGATGCCTCGCTCGAAACGATCGCGGCCGAAGCGGGCCTCAGCCGCAGAGCGGTCTACGGGCACTTCGCCAGCCGCGACGACCTGTTGCGCGAACTCGTCACCCTCGGATCGCTGCGCGTCGCCGCGGCCCTCGAGGCCGTGACCCACGACGACCCCGTCGTGCGCCTCGCGCTCATCGCCTCCCGTCTCTGGCACGAGGTCGAGAACGTGCGCGTGATGACCGTGTTCACGGTGCGCAGCGGGCTCAAGCACCACATCGACGCCGCGCTCGAACCCCTGCGCGACGGCGTGCTCGACGCGATCCAGACCGGCCGCGCGGCCGGCACCATCCGCGACGACATCTCGGCCGAGCGGCTGGCACGGCTGATGGAAGACGCGATGTTCGCGGTGTTGGAAGAGTCGACGGCGCATCCGCTGCCCGAAGAGAACGGCCACCGACTCGTGATCCTCTCGACACTCGGCAGTATCGGATTCGGCTGGCGCGAGGCCAACCTGTTCGTCGACTCCCACCCCGAACTCGCCTGGAAGGCGGCATCCTGATGCGCATAGCTCTCGAATCGGCCGCGATCGGCGACGGCCTCGGCGCCTCCGTGCCGCCGCTCACCCTCTTCGTCGACCACGGGCAGGTCTCGGTGCTCGCCGTCGAGACCGCCGAACGCCCCATGCTCGTGTCGCTGCTGCTCGGCGGACGCCTGCGGCCCGACGCCGGCCGCGTGACGATCGACGGGGTCGAGGACCTCGACGCCCTGCGCAAGGCCACCGCGCTCGTCGACACCCCCGTGGTCGCCGAGCCGACCCCGGGCCTCAGCCTCGCCAGCATCGTGGCCGAGGAGTTCTCGTTCGCGGGCGAGCCGTCGTCGCGGCGGGCCGTGCGCGCGTTCCTCGACCGCCACGGCATCGGCGAGTACGGCGCCGTACCGGTGCGCTCGCTGCCGCCGGCCCGGCGCACCCGCATGTTCAGCGAGCTCGCGCTGCTGCGCCCGGGCGTCGAGGCGCTCGTCGTCACCTCGCCCGAACGCCACGGCGGCGACCCCGCCGAATGGTTCGAGGCCCTCGCCGCCATCGCGCAGCGCGGCGTCACCATCGTCATCGTCACCGACGCCGCCACCCGCGGCATCCTGCTCTCCTACGGCGCGCGCGACGCGCTGCTGCCGTTTCCCGAATCCCTCGAGGCCGCTTCGACGAACTCGGCGACCGCCTCCGAAGAAAGCCAGTCATGATCATCACCCTCGTGCGCACCGAGCTCGCGCGGCTCACCTCCAGCAAGATGGGCATCCTCTCGCTCGTCGCGCTGATGACCGTTCCCCTCGTCTACGGCGGCCTCTACCTGTGGGGCAACCAAGACCCGTACAGCCGCCTCGACCAGATTCCCGCCGCCTTGGTGGTGGATGACACGGGCGCGACGAACGACGACGGTGTGGCCGTCAACTACGGGCAGGATGCCGCAGACGAGCTGCTCGACGGCAAGGACTTCGGCTGGGTCGAGGTCACGGCCGCCCAGGCGAAGGCCGGCATCGTGTCGGGCGAGTACGACTTCGGGCTCACCTTCCCCGCCGACTTCTCGACGGACCTCGTGTCGGCGGGCGGCGACGACCCCACGGCCGCGCGGCTCGCGCTCACCACGAGCGACACCAACAGCTACCTGAGCTCGACGCTCGCCGAGCGCGCGGCCGAGGCCGTGCGCGTCAAGGTCGCCGAACAGTTGGGCGAGGAGGCGGCCGGAACGCTGCTCGACTCGCTCGAGCAGGTGCGCGAGGGGCTCATCGACGCCGCCGACGGCGCCGACCGGCTCGCCGACGGCGCGACATCCGCGGCGAGCGGCGCGCTCACCCTCGCCGACGGCGCCGTCACGGCGGCCTCGGGCGCGTCCGATCTCAGCGACGGCAACGCCGCACTGTCGACCGGCGCGACCAAGCTGAGCACCGGGCTCGGCCAGCTCGACACCCAGGCCTCCGCACTGCCCGGTGCCACCGCCACCCTCGCGACGGGAGCGGCCTCGGTCGCGAGCGGTGCGAGCACGGCCGCGACCGGCGAGGCCGCGCTCGTCACCCCCGCCGCGCAGGCCGCCCAGCTGTCGGCGGCCGTGCAGACCGAGTCTGCCGCGGCCTTCGCCGACGGCCTCGTCACACCCGACGAGAGCGCGAGCATCCAGGGCAAGCTCGCCCAGCTCGCCGCCCTCACGGCGGGCGTGAGCGACGGAACGGCGAAACTCGCCCCCGGGCTCACCACGCTGTCGTCGGGCGCCGCCCAGGTCTCCGCCGGCACCAACACGCTCAACGCGCAGGCGCCCGTGCTCGCGAACGCGGTGCACACCGCGGCCACGGGGGCCTCGACCCTCGCGGGCGGCGCGAAGTCCGCGGCGTCCGGCGCATCCGCCCTCTCGACCGGAACCGCCCGGCTCTCGACCGGCGCCACCGACCTCTCGACCGGTATCGACTCGCTCGCCGCGGGTTCGACCGAGCTGAGCACCTCGCTCGGCGACGCCGTCGCGAAGATCCCTGGATCGACCGACGCCGAGCGCGCGAAAGCCGCCGCCGCGATCGCCGACCCCGTGCTGGTCGACCGCACCGCTCTCACCGAGGCGCAGAACTACGGCGCGGGGCTCGCCCCGTTCTTCATCACCCTGGCCGCGTGGATCGGCATGTACGCGCTGTTCCTGCTGGTGCGCCCGCTGTCGCGCCGCGCGCTCACCGCGGTACGCCGTCCGGTGCGCACCGCCCTCGCCGGCTGGCTCACGCCCGCGCTGCTCGGCGTGCTGCAGGTCGCCGCGCTGTTCGCGATCGTCACCTTCGGGCTCGGCATGGACTCGGCCAACCCGCTCGGACTGCTCGGGTTCCTCGCGTTCATCTCGATCACGTTCGCGTCGATCATCCTCGCGCTCAACGTCTGGCTCGGCAGCGTCGGCCAGTTCATCGGCCTGATGCTCATGGTGGTGCAGTTGGTGACGGCGGGCGGAACGTTCCCGTGGCAGACCCTGCCGGCGCCGCTCGCGTTCGTGCACCAGTTGCTGCCGATGAGCCACGCCGTCGACGGGGTGAGGCAGCTGATGTACGGCGGATCGCCCGCGGCCTTCTGGGCCACGGTGACGCCGCTCGCGGTCTGGCTCGCGGCGAGCCTCGCGATCTCGGCGCTCGGCGCGCTGAAGCAGGGGCGGCTGCGCACCCTGCGCGAGCTGCGCCCGTCGCCGATCGGCGCGTAGCGCGGTCTCATCGGCGGCATACTGCTCTTCCCGACCCCCGGGAGCAGCGATATGCCGCCGATTTGCGAGTCACGCACCTTCCGAGCACGCGGGAAGGTGCGCAACTCGCAAAACGCTGCGGGCAGCCCCTAGAACGCGACGTGCTGCGTGACCCAGGCGTGCATCGCGACGGCGGCGGCGGCCGAGGCGTTCAGGCTGCGCGTCGAGCCGAACTGGCTGATCTCCACCTGCACGTCGCTCGCGGCGAGCGCCTCGGCGGTGAGGCCGGGGCCCTCCTGCCCGAACAGCAGTACGCAGCGCTCCGGGAAGTCGAAGGTCTCGATCAGCACGGCGCCCTCCATGTTGTCGATGGCGACGATCGGGAGGTCGGCTTCGCGGGCCCAGGTGACGAAGGCCGCGACATCCGGATGATTCATAACGTGCTGGTACCTGTCGGTGACCATCGCGCCCCGCTTGTTCCAGCGACGGCGGCCGATGATGTGCACGGTGTCGGCGGCGAACGCGTTGGCGCTGCGCACGATCGACCCGATGTTCATGTCGTGCTGCCAGTTCTCGATGGCGACGTGGAATCCGTGGCGGTGCTCGTCGAGGTCGGCGACGATCGCGGCCATGCTCCAGTAGCGGTAGCGGTCGATCACGTTGCGCGAGTCGCCGCGTTCGAGCAGCTCCGGGTCCCAGTGGTCGCCCTCGGGCTTCTCGCCTCGCCACGGCCCGACCCCGTTGGTCGTCAGCTCGACGGAGGGATTGGGGGTCTGGTCGGTCACCTGTCGAGGCTAGCCGCTTCGACACCTGTTAATCTTCGAGAGTGACCGAGACCGTGTGGACCCCCGACGGCCCCGACCTCGTGGTGCACGGCGACAACCTGCGGGTGCTCGCCGGATTGCCGGATGAATCGTTCCGCCTGATCTACATCGACCCGCCGTTCAACACCGGCCGGGTGCAGTCGCGCCAGACGATGTCGACCGTGCGCTCGGCCGACGGCACCCGCAAGGGCTTCCAGGGCCGCAGCTACGAGACGGTGAAGGGGCTGCTCTACAGCTACGACGACTCGTTCGCCGACTACTGGGACTTCCTCGAACCCCGGCTCGAAGAGGCCTGGCGCCTGCTCGACGACCGCGGCACCCTCTACCTGCACCTCGATTTCCGCGAGGTGCACTACGCGAAGGTCGTTCTCGACGCGCTGTTCGGCCGCGAGCACTTCCTCAACGAGATCATCTGGGCCTACGACTACGGCGCCCGGGCGAAGAACAAGTGGCCGGCCAAGCACGACACGATCCTCGTCTACGTGAAGAACCCGAAGACCTACTTCTTCGACAACGCCGAGGTCGACCGCGAGCCGTACATGGCGCCGGGGCTGGTGACGCCCGAGAAGGTCGCGCTCGGCAAACTGCCGACCGACGTCTGGTGGCACACCATCGTCTCGCCCACCGGCAAGGAGAAGACCGGCTACGCGACCCAGAAGCCCGAGGGCATCCTGCGCCGCATCGTGCACGCGTCGAGCGCGCCCGGCGACTGGGTGCTCGACTTCTTCGCCGGCAGCGGCACGACCGGCGCGGTCGCCCACAAGCTCGGCCGCAGGTTCGTGCTCGTCGAGCAGAATCCGCAGGCGCTCGAGATCATCCGCGAACGGCTGCCCGGGGCGACCCACATCGAGTGACCGCTCTCGGTACTATGGCCCCATGAACAACCGCGGCGAAATCGAGTGCTGGCTCACCGATATGGACGGCGTCCTCGTTCACGAGAACCATCCGGTGCCGGGGGCCGCCGAGCTGCTGCAGCAGTGGCGCGACGAGGGCAAGCCCTACCTGGTGCTCACCAACAACTCGATCTTCACGCCGCGCGACCTCAGCGCCCGCCTCAAGGCCTCCGGTCTCGACGTACCCGAAGACCGCATCTGGACCTCCGCCCTCGCCACCGCCGACTTCCTCGCGAGCCAGCTGCCCGGTGGCAGCGCCTTCGTCATCGGCGAGGCCGGGCTCACCACCGCGCTGCACGAGGCCGGCTTCATCATGACCGAGTCGACGCCCGACTACGTGGTCGTCGGCGAGACGCGCAACTACTCGTTCGAGGCGATCACCAAGGCCATCCGCCTCATCGGCGCCGGGTCGAAATTCATCGTGACGAATCCGGATGCCACGGGGCCGAGTGCCGACGGACCGCTCCCCGCCACCGGGGCCGTCGCCGCCCTCATCACGAAGGCGACCGGCAAAGAGCCCTACGTCGTCGGCAAACCGAACCCGATGATGTTCCGCTCGGCGATGAACAAGATCGGCGCGCACTCCGAGAACACCGGCATGATCGGCGACCGCATGGACACCGACATCGTCGCCGGCATCGAGGCGGGCCTGCACACCATCCTCGTGCTCACCGGAATCAGCGACCAGGCCGAGATCGACCGCTACCCGTTCCGTCCCGACGAGATCCTGGCGAGCGTCGCCGACCTCGTGCACGCCGAACCCATCGAATCCGACGAGATCTAGTCGCCCCGGGTGACGTCGAAACCGCCGGTCGAGCATGGCCCGTGGCGTCAGCGTGCCCGCGGACTGTACGACAAGCTGCCGACGAAGTGGCTGATCACCGGCGTCTCGGCGGCCCTGCTCGGGCTCTCCGCGCTGCTGGGCGGGCTCGACGACGTGCCGACGCCCCCGATCCCCGAGTTCGCCCCCGGTGACCGGTACGAGGCACTGCAGTTCGCGCTGCAGCCCGAGCGCGCCTCGCTCATCGACGGCTTCCCCGAGCAGGGCGTGATGCCCGACGAGGGCAACCGGCTCCTCGTGGTCGTCGCGACCGTCGAGAACACCTGGACCGACCCCCTGAGCATCGCCCGCGGCGGCTCCGAGCCCGATTCGCTCGCGCCCGTCGGCATCGACATCGTCGGCGACTCCGACGCTCCGAGCGACATCATCGTCTTCGACGACGGCAGCACGGTCGCCACCGTGCAGCCGAACGTGCCGGTGAAGCTCGCCTACGTCTGGGAGGTGCCCGCGGGCTCGCTCGCCGACGGCGACGAACTGCGGGTCGACCTGCTCGACCGCGAGTTCCAGGGTGAAGCGACCATCTACTTCGGCGACCGGTTCAGCGACTTCCACGTCGCCGGTTTCGTCACGTTCGATGTCGAAGACCTCGGAGCGGGGGTGGGCGGATGACACGCCCCACACTGAACTGGCGGCACGTGGCCAACGGCGCCGGCCTCGTCGTGATCCTCGTGCTCGCGGGCGTCGTCGCGCACACCACACCGAACGACGAGCAGCAGCAGGCCCCCCTCCCGGTGCGAGGCCAGGTGGGTGAGACGCTGAGCGGCCGCAACATCGCGGCCACCGTCGATGCCGTGCGCGTCGCCGAGTCGGTGGAGGCGAGCAACGGTTGGGCCGGCCCGACCTCGGGCGTGTGGGTCGTCGTCGACGCGAGCGTCGAGGCGAACGTCACCGAGTCGAACTTCGGCTACGCACGGCTCAAGGTCGGCGACGTTACCTACAGCGCGTCCACCAGGCCCGACCGGGCAACAATCGCGGCGACCGGACTCAGCGTCGGAATCCCGTGGACCGGCCCGCTGATGTTCGAACTGCCGCGGCTTCTCGTGTCGAGCGACGCCGCCCGCACCGCCGAACTGCAGCTTGCCGTCGACGCCGACCCGCGCGCCGACTCGATGCTCGTGATGCCGGTCGACCTGTCCGCGATCGAGATCGAGAAGGTCGTCGAGACCGGGCGGCCCGTCTGGGGAGCGCGATGAGACGCTGGTTTCGCCGCAACCGGATCGGCCTCCTCGCAGTCGCCGTGCTGCTGCCCGCCACCGTCGGCATAACCTTCGCCACCCAGTGGACGGCGTACTTCGGCGAGCGCGCGAGCGCTCCGGTCTCGGTCGTCGAGGGCGACACCGTCGATTTCGGGCGGGCCGAGTGGTCGCTCGAGGGCTCGCGGCGCATCTCGGCGTCGAGCGCCGAGGGCCGCGAATTCGGGCTTCCGCCCGGCAGCGACCTCGTGGTGGTGTCGGTGCGGGTCTCGCCCGAGCTCGGCGACGCCGAAACGCCGGGCTGCATCGTGACCCTCGACGAACACGACGGGTCGACGGTCACCCGCACCTGGGGCGAGTCGGCGACCGACCCGATCGACTACACCGCGACCGAGGGCACCCGGTCGCTCTGTGCCACCGACGCCGTCGGCCCGTACACCCTCGAGTCGGTCTTCGTCGTGGCCGGCGATGCCGGCGACGACCTCGCCCTCGCGCTCACCGTTCCGGGCGAACTGCTGCGCTACCTGAGTTTCAGGCTGTAGCGGCCTCGGGGTCTGCCGCAGCCTCGGCCTCGTCGCGACGCTCCTCGAGCTTGCGCAGGCAGAAGTCGTAGCCGGCGGCGATCAGGCAGATCCGCAACGGTTCGAGCACCGCGTCGATGCCGAATCCGAGGATCTGGTCGAAGGTCGCCCACCACGATTGCAGCTCGTGTGCGCCGATGAGCTGCACCCCGGCGAGGAACCCCCACGACGATGCCGCCTCCAGCACCGTGTAGGCGAGCACGAACAGGCCCATCGGCACGACGCCCGCGCGCCAGATGAGCACGAGCGCGTTGCCGAGCGGCTTCCACCGGCCGAGGAAGTCGCCGCCGATGTCGGTGAAGCGCCGGGTGACCGTGCTGGGCAGTGCCGCGAAGCGTGTGCGGGCCGAGTCGTAGTAGCGGCCGCGCGGCCGGAACGCCACGGTGGGCGCCGCCAGCGCGCGACCGTAGACGATGCCGGCGAGGGCGAGCCACGACAGCGGAAGCAGCACGAGCCCGCCGGTCTCGGCGATCGCCCATTCGACGCCGCCCCAGACCCAGCCGATGGGGGCGAACACGGCCGTGATGTCGGCCCGCACCGTTGCGACCCACTCGACGGCGGAGCGCGACGCGACCCAGGAGTTGATCTTGCCGAGGTAGGTGCTGATCAGCAGGATGGTCAGGTAGACCCAGACGGCCTCGAGGTACACCGACACGATCGGCGTCCACTTGGGCAGCTTCGCCTGGTAGCGCTTGATCAGGTAGCGCGCGGCGAAGGCGACGATGATCGCCGTGATCGACGCCCAGTTCACCTGCACGTCGAGAACCCGGCCGCCAGGGGTGTAGTCCTCGTCGAACACGTCGATCTTGGCCAGCGAAGAGATCGCATAGGCGACGGTGTCTTCGCCGAGAAATTTCCACGCGGCGTAGAAGGCGAAGAACGGCACGATGCTGACGAGGAAGATGTCGTAGACCTGCGCCGCCCTCGCCCCGCGCGGCTGCGTGCGGTCGACGTCGTCGAGTCCGCTGCGCTTGAGGTCGCTGAACGCGGGCATCGAGTCGCGCAGCACGAGGAACATACCGATGAAGCTCGCGAGCCTGGCGAGGATCGCGAGCGGCATAACGAGCAGGCCGAGCAACGCGTTGGTGGCACCGAGAGTGGCAGCGAGTTCGATCGCGAGATACCGCCCGAGCCAGCCCGCGAGATACCAGGCGAGCAGCACCGGCCAGCGTGCTGCGGCGAGGCGCAGGGTCTGGCCGAGGATCGAGAGCACGGGCCCAGCGTATCGGTGCCGCAATGTCGCGGGCGCACGACGCCCCTCCGACCGGCCGAGGGCTCCGAACAACCGGTATGACGAGCGCACTGGTGATCATCCCGACCTACAACGAGAGCGAGACCATCGTTCCCCTCGTGCAGCGGGTGCTCGCCGCCGTTCCCGGCGCGGGCGTGCTCGTCGTCGACGACGGATCCCCCGACGGCACCGGCGCGATCGCCGACGGTCTCGCCGCCGTCCATCCGACCGTGCACGTGCTGCACCGCACGGCGAAAGAAGGACTCGGCGCCGCCTATCTGGCCGGCTTCGCCTGGGGCATCGAGGCGGGATTCGCCCGCTTGGTCGAGATGGATGCCGACGGCTCCCACCATCCGGAAGAACTGCCGGGCATGCTCTCCCTCCTCGACGACAGCGACATCGTGCTCGGCTCGCGCTGGGTCGCGGGCGGCTCGGTCGAGAACTGGCCGCTGCGCCGACTCGCGCTCAGCCGTGCCGGCAACCTCTACACCCGGGTGGCCCTCGGCATCCGCATCAAAGACGCGACGGGCGGGTTCCGGGCGTTCCGGTCAGACGCGCTGCAGAGAATCGACCTCACCTCGGTCGCGTCGCACGGCTACTGCTTCCAGGTCGACCTGCTCTGGCGCGCGCTCGAGCGCGGGCTGCGGGTGGTCGAGACGCCGATCACCTTCACCGAGCGTCTCGCGGGCGAGAGCAAGATGAGCGGGTCGATCGTTCGCGAATCTCTGGCGCGCGTCACCCGCTGGGGGCTCGAACGCCGCTCGCGCGAGCTACGCGAACTGTTTCTGCACCACCGGCGGCTGCCCTCGGTGCGCGCGACCGAGGTCGCACTGCCGCACTAGTCATGCCTGACCCACGCTCACTGGCGGCGAATTGCTGCTCAGGGCGCTCGGGAAAAGCCATTTGCCGCCGATGAGAGACCGGATGCCACGGAACTGCAGGTCAGACCGCGGTGCCGGTCACTACGGCTCCTGCGACGGCACGACGGGGATGACCACCGGTGCGCGGGCGGGCATGGCCACGCTCCCGGTCAGCGGTTCGCCCGACGAGCGGTTGACGAAGCAGAAGTAGTTGCGGTTGCCGCTCGTCCAGTCGGCCTCGGTACCGGCGAAACTCGACGAGATCTGGATGTCGTCGAATTGGCTGGCGGCGGCGTAGTCGATGTTCTCGGGGCTGGAGCAGAGCAGGTTCATCCGCGCCTGGAGAGCCTCGACACCCGGGTAGGCGTCGACGGCGGAGTCGTCGAACCTGCCGCGGTAGACCAGCTGGCCGCCGTGCGGGGTGGCGCAGTCGACGACGGTGTAGTCGGTCTCCCATGCCGAGACGAAGGGCTCGAGGCACTCGGTGCCGAGAAGCTGCTTCCACTCGTAGGCGCCGGGCGCCACCGGCCCGAGAACGACCGCGGGCGCGACCGGGGCGACCGGCGCGGCCGTCGGGGTGGGTGTCGCCGACGGCGTCGGTGTCGACTCCGCGACGGGCGCGGGCGCGGGCGCGGGCAGGTTGCGGCCGACGAAGAACAGCCCGACGAGAACGAGCGCGGCGACGAGGCCGCCCGCGATCCAGACCAACGTCTTCTGGCTCTTCGCCATCGGGCCGTGCGGCCGCTTCGCCTTGGGCGGTCTGGGCGGCGCGGGCGGCGCGATCGTCACGAGCTCGTGCGAGGTCACCGGGATGACGACGGGTACCGGAGCGTCGCTGTACTCGTGGAACTTCTCGTCGGAGAACAGGGAGTCGATGGCCGAGGTCGGTGCCGATTCGCCCACCGGGGCATCCATACCCACCGATTCGGCGCCGAGGACCTCGGTCGCGCCGTCGAGCGCTGAATCGAAGGCGGGCGGCTGCTCCCACGGCAGCGAATGGCCGGCGTGGTAGACCGGTGCGACGAGGGGGTCGATCGGCGGGGGCGGGGGCGCGCGGAAGTCGAAGGCCGCGGTCGGCTCGCCGTCGTCGATGCTGTCGTCGACCGGGAGGCGGATCGGATCGGTCTCGGTCGCGGCCGCGATCATCTCGGTCTGGTTCAGCGCGAGGAAATGCCCGAGGTCGAGCGGCGGCGCCGGTTCGGCTTCGGCCTCCGCGACATCCGGTTCGTCTGATTTCGGCTCTTCAGGCTCCCCGCTGGGACGCAGGCCCCAGGTGAACCCGTCGCCGGGCGGAGTCTTGTCGTCGCCGCTCATTCGAGCCCGAGATCGCCCAGCCCGATGGCGGAGTAGTACGGGTAGCCGGCCGCCTCGATGATCTCTTTGGCACCGGTGTTGCGGTCGACGACCACGGCGACGCCGGCGATGACCGCGCCGACCTTGAGCAGCGCCTCGATGGCCTTGAGCGGGGATCCGCCGGTCGTCGAGGTGTCTTCGAGAACGATGACCCGCTTGCCCTCGAGGTCGGGGCCTTCGACCTGGCGGCCGCGCCCGTGGTCCTTCGGCTCCTTGCGCACGACGAACGAGTCGTAGCTGTGGCCCATGGCGATGCCCTGGTGCATCACGGCGGACGCGATGGGGTCGGCGCCCATGGTGAGACCTCCGACGGCCGCGACATCCGGGATCTCGGAAATGAGGTCGACCATGACCTGTCCGATGAGCGGGGCGACGCGGTGGTCGAGGCTCACGCGGCGCATGTCGACGTAGTACGTCGCCTTCTTGCCGCTGGTGAGGGTGAAGTCACCGTGGAATACGGCGTCAGCCTTGATGAACTCGATCAGTTGGGTACGCGCGTCAGTCACACAGTCAAGACTACTGAGCCTCACGGTCGTGGGCGAACGGTAGCGTGGGAGCATGCGCGTAGCCACCTGGAATGTGAACTCGATCCGAGCCCGTGTAGACCGAACCGTCGACTGGATGGTGCGCGAAGACGTCGACGTGCTCGCGATGCAGGAGATCAAGTGCAAGCCCGAGCAGTTTCCGTTCGAGAAGTTCGCCGCTGCGGGCTACGACGTGCAGCTCACCGGACTCAACCAGTGGAACGGCGTCGCCTTCGCGTCGCGGCTTCCGATGACGGATGTCGTCACCCAGTTCGACGGACAGCCCGGCTTCCTGAAGGGCGCGGAAGGCCCCGACCAGCCGATCGAGGCGCGGGCGATCGGTGTGACCGTCGACGGCGTGCGCCTGTGGAGCCTCTACGTGCCCAACGGACGCGCCCTCGGCGACCCGCACCTCGCCTACAAGCTCGACTGGCTCGAGCGACTGCGTGAGACCACCGCGACGTGGCTCGCCGACAACGACGGCGCCCCGATCGCGCTCATGGGCGACTTCAACATCATCCCCACCGACGACGACAACGGCGACCCGACCATCATCGTCGGGCAGTCGACCCACGTCTCGCCCGAAGAGCGCGCGGCCTTCGAGTCGTTCGCCTCGATCGGCCTGGTCGACACGGTGCGGCCGTTCATCCCCTCGGGCTACACCTACTGGGACTACAAGCAGCTGCGCTTCCCGCGCAACGAGGGTGTGCGCATCGACTTCATCCTCGGCTCGCAGTCGTTCGCCGACCTGGTGACCGCGGCGAGCATCCACCGCGACGAACGCAAGGGCGAGGCGCCGAGCGACCACGTGCCGGTGCTCGTCGAGCTCGACGACCTGGTCGGCGACGACGACGACCGTCCGATGATCTTCTGAGCACTGCCGGTCGAGTAAGGCCCGCCAGGGCCTGTATCGAAACCAGCACTGCCGGTTGAGTAAGGCCCGCCAGGGCCTGTATCGAAACCTCGGTAGGCGAAGGAGGTTTCGATACGTCGCTGACGCTCCTACTCAACCAGCAGGTGCTCGAACCGGTAGCCGAGCAGCTCGCGCAGCACGATCGACGTCGCCGTGCGGTTGATGCCCCGGCAGCCCTTGATGCGTTTGGTGATGTCGTAGACGTGGTCGGCGTCGCGCGCCACGATCTGGATCATCAGGTCGTTCTCGCCCGCGAGCCCGACACACTCGATCACCTCGTCGATGCCGGCCATGTCGGCCATCATCTCGTCGAACTGGTCCTGGTCGACCTCGGCGGTCACGAGCGCGCGCATCGGCAGCCCGAGGGCGGTCGGCGACAGCCGCACCGAGTTCTTGCGCATCACGCCCTCGCGGGTCATGCGGTCGAGCCGGGCGTGCACGGTACCGCGGGCGAGACCCAGGTTCAGGGCGAGCAATTGAACGGATGCCCGGGGGTCGTCGTCGAGAGCGGCGAGAATTCTGCGGTCGGTCGCGTCGAGAGCGGTCATGCTGGCCAGTGTATGCCGGTATCGGCCGTGCGCGTTGAACAGATCGACCAACGAATCACGTATCTCTTGTCGCTGACGACCGATGCTGCTGGAATTGGCCTCAATACCGCCCGCTCACGCACATCCACAGAATCGATCGACGATGACCGCAGTACTGCCCGCACGCACGACCACCGATCCCCTCTCGTTCGACCACGAGACCGTCGTCGCCGCCACCGGCGCACGTTCGGGCCTCGCGATGGTCGTCGCGGTGCACAGCACGAAGCTCGGGCCCGCTCTCGGCGGCTGCCGCCTTTGGTCGTACGATTCCTGGGCCGACGGCCTCGCCGACGCGCTGCGCCTCTCGCGCGGCATGACGAGTAAAAACGCCCTCGCCGGGCTCGACGCGGGCGGCGGCAAGTCGGTCATCATGCTGCCGGCCGGAACCGTGCTCGAGGGCGACGCGCGCCGCAACGCGTTCCTCGACCTCGGCGATCTCGTCGAGTCGCTCGGCGGCGCCTACCGCACGGCCGAAGACGTGGCGACGACCTCGCACGACATGGCCGTGATCGCCGAGCGCACCGCGCACGTCGTCGGGCTGCCGACCGAGACCGGCGGCCACGGCGATCCCGCCGAGTACACCGCGCGCGGCGTCTACGCCGGACTGCGCGAGACCCTGCGCCGCGCGCTCGGCTCGGCCGACGTCGCGGGCCGCCGCATCACGATCGCCGGGCTCGGCCAGGTCGGATCGCGCCTCGCCACCCGGCTCGCGCACGAGGGCGCCGCGCTCACCGTCACCGACTTCAACCCGGCGCGCGCCCAGTTCGCCGCCGAACTCGACGCCACCTGGGTCGCGCCCGACGAGGCGCACCGTGTGCCGGCCGACGTGTTCATGCCGGCGGGTGTGGGCGGCATGCTTTCCGCGACCGTCATCGCCGAGCTCGCCGCGACGGCGGTCTGCGGCCCCGCGAACAACCAGTTGGCCGAGAGCGACGGCGACGTGCAACTGCGGGCACGCGGCATCCTCTACGCCCCCGACTACCTCGTCAACGCGGGCGGTGTCATCCGTCTGGGCGACGAGGAGTCGGCCGACGACGCGGTGTTCGCGCGCATCGACGCGATCGAGCGCACCCTCGGCGACGTGTTCGACGAGTCGGAGCGCAGCGGCGTCACGACCGTCGAGGCCGCCGACCGTCTCGTGGCCGAGCGCCTGCGCACCGCCTAACGCACACCCTCGGCAGGACATCGCCGGCCCGCGGCAGCCGATCCGTCCTGTAGGGCGTGCGGGCGGGTCATTCCGTCCTGTCGGGCGGCCGCGGGTCGGCTTTCTTTTTGGTGCCGTACCCGTACGCGTCGAACAGCACACCGGCGATCAAGCCGATGCCGACGAAGAGTGCGAAGTTGTCGAACACGAGTCCGAGCGCTGCGCCGATCGGCAGCCCGATTGCTATTCCGTACGACGAGAACGAGGGCGTTCCTTTGTCTGCCATGCTCCCCACGGTAGACACCGGCCCCGGGCATCCGCCTCCCCCTCGCGACGGAACAGCGGCGATACTGGAGGCATGACGACTCCCCCGTTCTCCCCGCTGATCACGCTCTCCGACGGCAACCGGATTCCGCAGCTGGGGCTCGGCGTCTACAAGGTCGAGGATGCCACGGCCGCCCGCATCGTCGAGGGCGCGATCGACGCCGGCTACCGGCACGTCGACACCGCCAAGCTGTACTTCAACGAGGCGGGTGTCGGCGCGGGCGTGCGGGCCTCGGGAATCCCCCGCGAGGAGATCTTCGTCACGACCAAGGTCTGGAACGACGACCAGGGCTACGACGAGACCCTGCGCGCGTTCGACGCGAGCCTCGGGCTGCTCGGCATGGACTACGTCGACCTCTACCTGATCCACTGGCCGGCGCCGAAGCAAGACAGGTACGTCGACACCTGGCGCGCCCTCGAGGCGATCAAACGCGACGGCCGCGCCCGGTCGATCGGCGTGAGCAACTTCAACGCGCCGCACCTCGAGAAGCTGCTCGCCGCGTCGACCGAGGTGCCCGTGATCAACCAGGTCGAGATCCAGCCGTGGTTGCAGCAGAGGGCGCTGCGCGATTTCGACGCGGCACACGGAATCGTCACCGAGGCCTGGTCGCCGCTCGCCCGCGGCCGTGTGCTCGGCGACCCGACCCTCGAGGCCATCGGCGCCAAGCACGGCAAGTCGAGCGCCCAGGTCGTGTTGCGCTGGCACATCCAACAGCAGCTCGTGGTCATCCCGAAGTCGAACTCGGTCGAGCGCATCCGCGAGAATTCGCAGGTCTTCGATTTCGTTCTGGATGACGCGGACCTCGCGGCCATCGCGGCGCTCGAGACCGGCGAGCGCACCGGCTCGAACCCCGACGACGTCGGCTGAGCTACCGGCCGACGGCCGACGGGAGGGCGACGAGTTCGAGCAGCCCGTCGAGCCCCACGTGGTGCGCGCCCGCGTGGGGCAGCACGTCGACGGGGCGTGTCCGCCCGCGGACTACGCCGCTGGTCACGCGGACGGCGGTCAGCCGCCAGTGAGCGTCAGCCAGGCCAACGCGCCGGCGGCGACCGCGGCGACCGCGAGCAGCGCCGAGAACCGCAGCATGCGGGCACCGGAGACCCGGGCGACCGGCGTGGGGGCCACGTGCAGCGAGTCGAAATTGCGGCGCACGATCTCGTCGTGCACCCGGGTCGCGAGCCGCTCGATGCGGTCGAGCGAATCGGGCGACGTGCAGCGGCCGGCCGTGCCGTAGACGAACAACCAGTCGTCGACGAGTTCGGCGTCGGACCCGGGGATCGCCTCGAGAAACATCTGCATCAGGTCGGGCGTGAAGACGTCGAGTGCGACGCTCTCGTGACCGAGCGGGCCGTACAGCGTGAAAGCTCGGTCGAAGTCGCCGTGCAGCGAGAACATCTGCCGGCTTCCCATGCCGATGTTCGCCAGCCTCAGGGCGCCCCGTCGCGCGTTGACGAGGACGACGCTCGGCATCGAGCGCGAGAGCGGGAAGCCGATGAACGACGTCTCGATCGCGCCGCCGACGGCGGCGTAGTGCGCGGTCAGGCTCCCGGCAATGAAGGGCACGGAGCCGCCACGCGCGTCGACGACGGCAGTCGCCACGACGTCTTTGCCCTCGCGGAAGAGGAGACCGGCCAAGCCGGGGTCGACCCACTCCGCCGCGTAGCCGTAGCCGCGTGCGACGGCGGCGCTGCGCCAGGCCTCGAGGTCGGCCGGTGCGTCAGGCCCGACCGGGAAGCCGGACGACGGGGACACGGCGAACGTACTCATTGCTACAGGCTATCGCGTTTAGCCCTCCGGTGAGAGACGGAGCGTCAGACCAGGAAGAGCACGTCGGACAGCAGCCACCAGGCCGCGGCACCGAGTGCGAACGCGCCGACGCCGACTCCGACCAGGCGGCCGATCTCACGGCTGCGCGCGTCGAGTGCGTTGCGGCCGGTGACGATGGCGCCGACCCGGGCTTCGCGCTCCTCGCGGGCCGCGAGTCGAGCCGCGGCATCCACGTCTTCTACGGGCGCTTCTGCCTGCTCCGTCGGCTCCGCACCGATCGGGGTCTCCGGCTCGATGTACGGCAAGACATTGAGCTTGACGTGCTTGGTGATGCGCTCGATCTCTTCGAGGGCCTTCTCGGAGCCGAAGCGTCCGGGGCGGCCGTAGACGAACATCCAGGTGTCGATGAGTTCGACATCGCAGCCGTCGGTGGTCTCGGTGAGCAGGGTCAAGAACTCGGGCGTGAAGATCTCGAGGGCTTCGCGCTCGTGGCCGCCGTGGCTGTAGAGCGTGAACGGACCCTCGAAGTGGTCGTCGATCGAGAGCTTCTGGCGGCTCTGCAGCGCGATGCCGGCCGAGCGCAGCACGTCGATGCCCTGTCCGAGCAGAACGACGTTCGGCACCTTGCGGGCGAGCGGGATGGCGACGAACGACGAGGAGACGCTGCGCGAATCCTGCTCGTCGATCTTGTAGCGGCCGTTGACGCTCCCGGCGAAGAAGGGGGTGGCGGCCTGCAGCGCGCTCACCAGGGAGGTCGCAACGACGCTGTCTCCCGTGCGGAACAGGAGTCCGCGAAGCAGCGGGCCACGGATGTGGGATTGGTACGAGTAGCCCTTGGCTACCGCGGCGGCCTTCCAGGCCGCCAATTCATCAGTCGCGCTAACGGACATCATTCACCTGCACAACTGGGGGACACATCGGATGGACACAAAGCAACATTAGCCAGTTCTTTGATAGTTTCTTACGCAATTGGGGGTACAACTGGGGCACGCAAGCGTCGCACCAGCCAATTCGTTACGAAGTTTCGCTTACGCAGCGGTTCTGCGGTCAATACTAAGGTGCCGCGAGGCCCATTCCCGACCGGCTCCGTATACCGACACGCCGGGGCATTCCGGCGGGCGCCGCAGCGGTTATTTCAGCAGCAGCGCGACGAGCACGAGCACCGGCACGGAGCCGACCGTCGTGATGAGAACCGTGTCGCGGGCGATCGTCACACCGCGTTCGTACCGTTGGGCGTAGACGAAGATGTTCTGCGCCGTCGGAAGGCCCGCGAGTACGACGGCCGCGAAGAGCTGGTCGTGGTCGAGGCCGAAGACGAAGCGGCCGAAAACCCAGGCGATGAGGGGCATGATCGCGAGCTTGATGGTGGACGCAAGCAGGATGTCGCGGCGCCCCGATCCCGGAGCGAGCAGCTTCTGGCCGTGCAGCGACATGCCGAACGCGATGAGCACGAGCGGCACGGCGGCGGCCCCCACGATGCGGAACGGCTCCATCACCGCGTCGGGCAGCTCGAGCCCGGTCGCCGACACGACCACGCCGAGGGCCGAACCGATGATGAGCGGGTTGGTCAGCGGGCGCGAGACGATGCGCCGGAACGAGGCCTTGCCGCTCGTGGTGATGTCGAGAATGGTGAGGGTGATCGGCGTGAGCACGAGCAGCTGCAGCAGGATCACCGGCGCCGAGTAGGCGGTGTTGCCGAGCACGTAGACGGCGACCGGAATGCCGATGTTGTTCGCATTGACATAGCCGGATGCCACGGAGCCGATGATCGCCTCGGGGAGCTTACGGCGGAAGACGAGCAACGCGACGCCCGCGAACAACAGGCAGGCGAGCACGGCCGAGATCGCGGAGACCGCGAGCATCGACGAGAACAGCTGGTGGATGTCGGCGTCGGCGAGCACCGTGAACAACAGCGCGGGCGACAGCACGAAGAACACGATGCGGCTGAGCACGAACGGCGCGTGCTCCCCGAGCACCCCGGCTCGACCCACGACGTATCCGATGAGGATGACGACGCCGATGATGGCAAACCCGATCAATACCCCCGACACCTGTCAAGTATCCCCCACGGCACCGCCTGCCGGTTGAGTAAGTCGCCCCGCGACCGTATCGAAACCCCGTGTTGCCGGTTGAGTAGGTCGCCCCGCGACCGTATCGAAACCCCGCCCCTGCCGGTTGAGCAGGTCGCCCCGCGACCGTATCGAAACCCAGCGCCTGTGGATATCTCCAGCGCCTCTGCCCGCGGGGCATGACACTCTCCCCATGCCATTCGTCTACATTCTGAGGTGCGCCGACGGCTCCTACTACGTCGGCAGCACTCGCGATCTCGATCGACGCGTGCAAGAACATGCGGCCGGCCACGGCGCCGCCTACACGAGCACCCGGCTGCCGGTGGCACTCGTCTTCGCGCAGGAGTTCGACCGCGTCGACGAGGCGTATCTGATGGAGAAGCGCGTTCAAGGGTGGTCACGTGCGAAACGCGAGGCGCTCATCGATGGCAGGTATAACGACTTGCCGAGGCTGAGCAAGAAGCGGTTCGGTGACGACTTTGAGTAGGAGGTTTCGATACGGGCCGCAGGCGGCCCTACTCAACCAGCACAGCGGGTTTCGATACAGGCCGCGGGCGGCCTTACTCAACCGGCACAACGGGTTTCGATACGGGCCGCAGGCGGCCCTACTCAACCGGCACAGAGGCTACTGCAGGGAGCGGTAGTAGACGCGGTCGGTGTGTTCGAAGTGCTCGGTCGCGTAGCTCAGCGTCACCCGCGACATCCGTTTCGCGTGCGTTTCGATGAAGGCGACCAGCAGCTCTCTGTCTACTCTCTTGCCGACCTCGCGCAGCATCCAGCCGACGGCCTTCTGGATCAGGTCGTGTTTGTCTTCGAGCAACACCTCGGCGACCTCGAGCGTCGTCGTCGCATCCCCGTGCTTGATGAACGCGAACGTCGACAGCATCGCGATGCGGCGCTGCCAGACGATGCCGCTCTTCGCGAGCCGCGCCAGCTGGTCGCGCGGCCTGTCGTAGAGGTACTCGCCGAGGATGTACTCGGCCGACGAGTCGACCAAGTCCCAGTTGTTGATGCGGCCGCGGCGCATGGCCGAGAGGTAGAACTCGACCAGCCGCTCGCGCTCGCGCTCGTCGCCGGCCTTGCTCGCGGCCTGGAACTGCCCGACCATCACGGCGAGCGCCGCGAACCGGTGCTCGTGCACCGCGCTGTCGAGCAGGTCGTTGAGGTCGGCGGGCGACAGGGATGCGAACTCCTTCGCCACCCGGCGCACCTCGGGCACGCGCACCCCGATGAATTTGTCGCCGGCGCCGTACTGGCCCTTGCCGGTCTTGAAGAACCGCTGCAGTTCGCGGGCCTGGTCGGGGTTGGCCACCGCGGCGAGCGCGTCTTCGAGTTCACGCGCGGTCGACATGCCCCGAGTTTAGGCTCTCGGCGCGACACCCGCGGGATGACGGATTCGTGCGTGAAGCGGCCGTCTGGGTGCAAGATTCCCGCGTGAGACGCAACCAACCGCGAATCACCCGCGGATAGGCTCGATCGGGGCGCTCTATCCGTGCGCCATACACTCGCTCACGCGGATCGGAGGTTCACCATGTCCCACACCACGATGTCACCAGCAGTCGTCGGAGAACCCGAGGTCGTGGAGGACCGCTCGCTCGTGGAGAGCGCCGCGTGGTCGAACATCAAGACCGCGGCATCCGGTCTCCAGGCTCTGCAAATTCAGGACGGCTCGGTCCCCGAGGAGACCGACCACCCGGCGGCCCGCGGCTTCGCCGAGACGATCGCACGCGAAGTCCTGAGTTTCCGAACGCTGCTTCCGCACGACGCCGCCTACCTCGAGCAGCTCGCCGTCGACTTCGCCCGCTGGGCCGACGAGGGCTTCGTGGTTCCCGACTTCCTCGACTCGCTGCAGCAGTTCCAGCCGCAGCTCCACCGCGTCGACGGATTGCGCCACCTCGTCGTCTTCCCGATGTACACCCAGAACGGGTCGACCAGCCGGCTCGTCGAGGCCGTGCTGATCGAGGTGATCTGGCCCGACTTCGTCGCCGAGCTCGAGGCCGGCGACTACTCGAACAGGCTGTTCGTCCCCGTGCGTTTCCTCGACTTCACCGCCGGGTACGACACGAACTCGGCCGTGCTCTTCCCCGAGAGCGTCGCGATGCGCGAGGTGCCCACATTCACCTGGGGCGCGATCTTCGCCGACCGCGAGGCCGCCAGGTTCCGTCGCGTCGTGCGCGCGGCATCCGAGATCACCAAGCTCGAACTGCCGGATGACGCGGGGCGGCTGCTCGACGACCAGAAGCTCACCGAGCAGACGTTCGTCATGTGGGATCTGATCCACGACCGCACCCACATGCGCGGCGACCTGCCGTTCGATCCTTTTATGATCAAGCAGCGCATGCCGTACTTCCTCTACTCGCTCGAAGAACTGCGCTGCGACCTGACGGCGTTCCGCGAGGCGGTGCGCATCGAGCGCGAAACCGACCCGTCGACAGGCTCTGGGTCCGTAGCGGCAGACCGCGCCAAGCTCGTGCAGTACGCGGTGATCTTCGACCGCATCTTCCGCTTCGCGATCACCGGCAGCCGCGTGCGCAACTACGACGGGCTCGGCGGCCAGCTGCTGTTCGCCTGGATGCACCAGCACCACGTTCTGCACTGGACCGACACCGCCCTCACCATCGACTGGGCCGAGGTGCCGGACGTCGTCATCGCGCTCTCCGACGAGATCAACGACCTCTACTGGAAGAGCATCGACCGGCCGAAGACCGCGCACTGGCTCGCTGCCTACGATCTGGTGTCGGCGACGCTGACCCCGCACCCCGCATCGCGCTGGGCGGTGCGCGACCTGCCGCTCGACGGCCCGCCGCGCGGGTTCACCGACGCGGTCATGGACGACGAGTTTCCGCTCTCGATGTTCTACGAGGCCCTGGCCAAGAAGATGGGCGCGGTCATCGAGTCGACGGCGGGCATCACGGCCTAGGCGGCCTCAGCTGGTTGAATAGGCCGGCGACGGGGTTTCCCCCGCGCGACGGATGCCGCGGCCCGCCGGCCTCGGTACCGTTGACCCGTGACCGACGACTGGCTGAGACCCCGACCCGGGCGCGAGGGCTACCGCCGCGACGCCCTCGGCGCCGCGCTGCTCGCGGTCGGCACCACCGTGAGCGTGCTGCTGTACACCCGGTCGGGCTACTTCACCGACCTCGAGGCCGATCCCGAGCTGCACCCCGCACCGATGTGGCTCAGCGCCATCATGATCCTCGCGCTCACCGTGCCGCTGGTCTGGCGCCGCCGTTACCCCGAGATCGTCGCGGTCGTGGTCTCGGTCGCGTTCTTCCTCGCGCCGACCTTCCGCGTGCCCGAGGCGCTGTTCGGCAGCATCACCCTGTTCATCGCGATCTACTCGGTCGGCGCCTGGAGCCGCCACCGGCGCGCGGCGACGATCACCCGCGTGCTCATCATCGTGGGCATGTTCGTCTGGATCGGCGTGCAGCTCGCCCTCACCGTGAACGACCCCGACACCCTGCCGGGCTTCTCCCGCTCCGGTGTCTTCAGCGCCTTCGCGTCGTACGCCCTCATCAACGTGCTCACCAACCTGCTCTACTTCGGCGGCGCCTACTACTTCGGCACCGTCGCCTACCGCCGGGCCCGAGAGCACGCCGAACTCGAAGACCGCACGGCCGAGCTCGCCCGCGAGCGCGAGCTGAGCGCCCAGCAGGCCGTCACTCTCGACCGCGTGCGCATCGCCCGCGAACTGCACGACGTCGTCGCACACCACGTCTCGGTCATGGGCGTGCAGGCGGGCGCGGCCAGGCGGGTCATCCAGACCGACCCGGCCCAGGCATCCGAATCTCTCTCCACCATCGAGTCGAGCGCCCGCAGCGCCGTCGACGAACTTCACCGCCTGCTCACCACGCTGCGCGAGAACGATTCGGATGACGCGAGCCGCAGTTCGTCGACGCGGGGCATCGACCAGCTGCCCGACCTCGTCGAGGAGTCGACGGCCGCCGGGGTGCCCGCCACGCTGCAGCTCGTCGGCGAGCCCCGGCCGGTAACCTCCCTCGTCGGTTTCACGCTCTACCGGGTCACGCAGGAGGCGCTCACGAACGTGCGCAAACACGCCGGCGCCCGGGCCACCGTCGACGTGCGCCTGCGCTACCTCGACTCCGGCGTCGAGCTCGAGGTCACCGACACCGGCCAGGGCAAGGGGCTCGCGTCGGCGGGGCCAGGGCACGGGCACGTCGGTATGCGCGAGCGGGTCGCGGCGGTCGGCGGCGAGCTCGAGGTGGGTCCGCTCGCCCGCGGCGGGTACCTCGTGCGGGCACGCATCGTGCAGGTCCCGTCGTGACGCGGGTGCTGCTGGTCGACGACCAGGCGCTCGTGCGCGCCGGTTTCCGCATCATCCTGAACAGCGAACCGGGTATCGAGGTCGTGGGCGAAGCGGCGAACGGAACCGACGGCATCCGCCTCGCTCTCGAACTGAGCCCCGACGTGATCTGCATGGACGTGCAGATGCCGGGCATGGACGGCCTCGAGGCGACCCGCCGCATCGTCGCCGACCCGGCCATCGGCAGCCACGTGCTGATGCTCACCACCTTCGACCGCGACGACTACCTGTTCGCCGCCCTGAGCGCGGGCGCGAGCGGCTTCCTGCTGAAGACCGCGAGCCCCGAGAACCTCGTCGAAGCCGTGCAGGTGCTCGCGCGGGGCGACGCCCTGCTCTCGCCGAGCGTCACCCGCCGGGTCATCGAGAGCTTCGGCAACACCGCGCCGCCGCGGCCCGACCGCACCGACCTGCCCGACCTCACCGAGCGTGAGCGCGAGGTGCTCGCCCAGATCGCCCTCGGCCGGTCGAACGCCGAGATCGCGGTCGAGCTGTTCGTCGGCGAGGCGACCGTGAAGACCCACGTCTCGAACGTGCTCGCGAAGCTCGGCGTGCGCGACCGCATCCAGGCGGTCGTCTTCGCCTACGAGAATGGTTTCGCGGTGCGCGGCGGGGCCGTTCCCCCGAGCGGATGAGAGCCTAAACCCGTCAGCAGGCGGATGCCTCGGGCCGACCTCACCCCTAACGTGAGTGATGACCCAAGGAGGTACACATGCTCGAACTCCACTCGATCAACCGGTCGTTCGGCGAGCGCAATGTTCTGCGCGACGTGTCGTTCACCGTGACCGGCGGCCGTATGACCGGCTTCGTCGGCGGCAACGGTGCCGGCAAGACCACGACGATGCGCGTCATCCTCGGCGTGCTCGCGCCCGACAGCGGCACGCTCACCCTCGACGGCTCGCCCATCTCGGTCGAGCAGCGTACCCGCTTCGGCTACATGCCGGAGGAGCGCGGCCTCTACCCGAAGATGAAGATCGCCGAGCAGATCGTCTACCTCGGCCGGCTGCACGGCATGAGCCCGGCGCAGGCTAAGTCCAGCACCGAGAACCTGCTCGAGCGCCTCGGCCTCGGCGAGCGCATGGACGACACCGTCGAGAGCCTGTCACTCGGCAACCAGCAGCGCGCCCAGATCGCGGCCGCGCTCGTGCACAACCCCGACGTGCTCGTGCTCGACGAGCCGTTCTCCGGCCTCGACCCGATCGCCGTCGAGGTGGTGCTCAACGTGCTGAAAGACTTCGCCGCGACCGGCGCCCCAGTGCTGTTCTCGTCGCACCAGCTCGACATCGTCGAACGGCTCTGCGACGACCTCGTCGTCATCGCCGACGGCGAGATCCGGGCCAGCGGGTCGCGCGAGGGCCTGCGCGCCGAACACACCCTGCCGCGCTACGAACTGCAGCTCGGCGGCGACACCGGCTGGCTGCGCGACGAGCCCGGCGTCAGCGTGCTCGACTTCGCCGGCGGCTACGCCCTGTTCGACGTCGACTCCGACGCTACCGCGCAGCGGGTGCTGCAGCGGGCGGTCGCCACCTCGACGGTGGAACGCTTCGCACCCCAACTCCCCTCGCTTTCCCAGATCTTCAAGGAGGTCATCCAGTGAGCACGTACACGACCCCGAAGCTGCTTCCCGCCACGTGGCTCGTCGCCGAACGCGAGATCCGCATGCGGCTGCGCAGCAAGTCGTTCATGGTCTCGACGGGCATCCTGTTGCTGCTCGTCGTCGGCTCGATCATCGCGATGAGCATCTTCGGGGCGAACCAGTCGCTGCCGAAGGTCGCGGCCGTCGGCACGGCCGTCACCGCGGTCGAAGCGACGGAGTCGTTCGAGGTGACCGAGGCAGCCTCCGTCGAGGAGGCGGAAGAGCTCGTGCGCGACGAGACGGTCGAAGCGGCGGTGATACCCTCCGAGGGCGCCGTCGGCCTGACCGTGGTCGGGCTCGACGAGGCCCCGGACTCGGTGATCTCGCTGCTCAGCGTCGCCCCCGCGGTCGAGATCCTCGAGCCGTCCGACCAGAATCCGGGCATCGTCTACCTCGTGGCGATCGCGTTCGGCGCGCTGTTCCTGTCGTCGGCGCTGACCTTCGGCATGATGATCGCGCAGAGCGTCGTCGAAGAGAAGCAGACACGCATCGTCGAGATCCTGATGGCCACCATCCCCGTTCGCGCACTGCTCGCGGGCAAGATCGTGGGCAGCAGCATCCTCGCCTTCGGCCAGATCGTGCTGGTCGCGCTGTTCGCCGGCATCGGGCTGATCGCCACGGGCCAGAACATCCTGCTCGCCGAGATCGGACCGTCGATCGTCTGGTTCGTCGTGTTCTTCGCCGCCGGGTTCGTGATGCTCGCCGCCATGTTCGCCGCCGCGGGTGCCCTCGTCTCCCGCCAGGAAGACATGAACACCACCATCACCCCGATCACGACGCTGCTGATGGTGCCGTACTTCGCGGTGATCTTCTTCTACGACAACCCGTTCGTGCTCGCGATCATGTCGTACGTGCCGTTCTCGGCACCGGTCGGTATGCCGCTGCGCGTGTTCCTCGGACTTGCCGAGTGGTGGGAGCCGCTGCTCTCGCTCGTGATCCTGCTCGCGTCGACGCTCGCGATCATCGCGGTCGGCTCGCGCATCTACGAGAACGGGCTGCTGCGCATGGGCGCCCCGGTGAAGCTCAAGGACGCGCTGAAGGCGTAGCCGTCGCCGCTGGTTGAGTAGGGCCGTCTACGGCCCGTATCGAAACCCTCACACACGAGGGTTTCGATACGCGGCCTCCTTCGTCGGTCGCTACTCAACCGGCCGCCGTACGGGAGAATAGACGGGTGACCCAACTCCACGACACCTCCTCCCGCGGCTTCGCTTCCGACAACTACGCGGGGGTGCACCCCGAGGTACTCGCGGCCATCGCCGAGGCCAACGGCGGCCACCAGGTCGCGTACGGCGAAGACGTCTACACCGCCGAACTGCAGCGGGTCATGAAGTCGCACTTCGGCGAGCAGGCCGAGACCTTCCCGGTGTTCAACGGCACCGGCGCCAACGTCACCGCCCTGACCTCGCTGCTTCCGCGCTGGGGCGCCGTGGTCGCGGCGAAGACCGCGCACATCAACACCGACGAGGGAGGGGCGCCCGAGCGGGTCAGCGGACTCAAGCTGCTCACCGTCGAGGTGCCCGACGGCAAGCTCACCCCCGCGCTCATCGACCTCGAGGCCTGGGGCTGGGGCGACGAACACCGTGCGCAGCCGCTCGCCGTGAGCATCACCAACACCACCGAGCTCGGCACGCTGTACTCGGTCGACGAGATCCGCGCGATCAGCGACCACGCGCACTCGCTCGGCATGAAGGTGCACCTCGACGGCGCGCGCATCTCGAACGCCGCCGCGGCTCTCGGGGTTCCACTCCGCGACTTCACGACCGACGCTGGTGTCGACATCCTCAGCTTCGGCGGAACCAAGAACGGCCTGCTCTACGGCGAGGCGGTCGTGGTACTCAACCCCGAAGCATCCGAGGGCCTCACCTACCTGCGCAAGCTCAACATGCAGCTCGCCTCGAAGATGCGGTTCGTGTCGGCCCAGCTCATCGCGCTGCTCGCCGACGACCTCTACCTGCGCTCCGCCGGCCACGCCAACGCGATGGCGGCGCGCCTGCGGTCGACGCTCGAGGCCGAGATCGCCGCGGGAACGATCCGCGGGCTGAGCTTCAGCCAGGCCACCGACGCGAACGCGGTCTTCGCCGTGCTTCCGGCGGGGGTCGCCGACACGCTGCGCGAGTCGTTCCGTTTCTACGACTGGGATGCCGCGGCGAACGAGGTGCGCTGGATGGCGTCGTTCGACACCACCGAGAACGACATCGACACGTTCGTCGCCGCGATCGGCCGCGAGCTCGCCGTCTAGTTCAGCCGTACGGCTGAGCCTGGCGCGCCGAAAGAGCGATGCGGCGCCCGGCCGTTTGCCGTTGACTGGTGGCGGAAGGGAGAACGCATGCGCGCACGGCTCGTGAGGCTCGGTATGCCCGCGGTGCAGGCGACCGCCTTCTTCGTGATCTGGGCGGTGACGATCGCGCTCGCCCTGCAACTCGGCTGGTACCCGCTCAACGTCGGCAACTACGTCGCGGTCGGGGCGATCGCCGCCCTCGCCGTCCTGGTCTGCCGCGAGTTCCCGCTCGCGGGGCTGCTCGCGATCGGGCTGATCACGATCTTCCCGCCGTGGTACTTCGACGAGCCCGAGATCCGCATGATCCCGCTCGTGCTCGCCGCCTACTTCGCTGCGGCGCGCGGGCTCAACCTCTGGATCGCGGCGCCGCTCACCGGCTTCTTCGCGGTCTACACGATCGTGCCGTCGCTCACCACGAGCTGGGTGAGCGCCGATCTCACCCTCATCTGGCCCGGAGCTCTCTACGAGCTGCAAGACCCGTCGACGCGCGTCCTCTCGGGCGTCGTGGTGCTGTCGGCCCTGCTCGTCGGCCGGTTCGCCTACCGGCAGACGGTGACCGCGGCGAAACTGCACGAACGCAACGTCGAGCTGCAGTCGCTGCGCAACGCCGAAGTCGAGCGCATCGCCTCGCAGGAACGCACCCGCATCGCACGCGACATCCACGACGTCGTCGCGCACCACGTGAGCGCCATGGTGATCAACGCGCAGGCCGCCGAGCACGTCGCGGATGCGCAGCCCGAGAAGCTGCGGCCCGCGGTTCGCTCGGTCATCAGCAACGGGCAGGAGGCGCTCACCGCGATGCGACGCGCGGTGAAGGTGCTGCGCGCCGACGGGCAGCAGGCCCTCTCCGCGCCGCAGCCGTTCGCCAGCGCCATGGACGAGATCGTCGCCCGCGTGCGCGACACCGGGCTCACCGTCTCCACCTCGCTCGCGGCCGACCCGCCGTTGAGCCCCGACGCCGAGACCGCGGTGTTGCAGATCACGCAGGAGGCGTTGACGAACGTGATGATCCACTCCGACGCGAGCGAGGTGAAGGTGACCCTCGCGCCGTTCGCCGACTTCGTCGAACTCACCGTGGTCGACAACGGCAGCGCCGAGCTGGGCGACGGCATCGTGGGGCGACGGCTGCTCGGGGTCGACGGCGGCGGAACCGGCATCCAGGGCATGCGCGAGCGCGCCGAAGCGCTCGACGGAACGCTCGAGTCGGCACGCGCGCAGCACGGCTGGCGCACGGTCGCGCGCCTGCCGAAGCAGACGATGGCAGACTCGCTCTCGTGACCGCAGACATTTCCGGGCCCTCGACGCGTGTGCTCGTGGTCGACGACCAGCAGATCGTGCGCGCGGGCCTGCGCACCATGCTCGACAGCGAGGCCGACATCACCGTCGTCGACGAGGCCGTCGACGGAGAAGACGCGGTCGTCAAGTGCGCGAGGCTGCGGCCCGACGTGGTTCTTATGGACGTTCGGATGCCGCGGCTCAACGGTGTCGAAGCCACCAGGCGCATCATCGCCGCCGGCACGGCGAAGGCCGTCGTCATCATCACGACGTTCGACGACGAGGAGTACCTGCTCGACAGCATCCGCGCCGGCGCGAGCGGGTTCCTGCTCAAAGACGCCGGGGGCGACCTGCTCGCCACCTCGGTGCGGGCGGCGATGCGCGGCGACTCGCTCATCGACCCGGCCATGACGCGGTCGCTGCTCGAGCACCGGTTGCGCACCGAACCGGCAGCCCGCGCCGACTCCGGAGCGGGCCGCGAGCTGCTCGCCGCGCTGAGCGACCGCGAGCAGGAGGTGCTCGCCGCCGTCGCCCGCGGGCTGAGCAACGCGGCGATCGCGGCCGAGCTGTTCCTCAGCGAGGCGACCGTGAAGACGCACCTGAGCAACATCCTGGTGAAGACGCAGACGCAGAGCCGCGTGCAGGCGGCCGTGTTCGCCTACGAGACGGGCTTCGTGCGCCCGGGCTGGCTGGGCGAGGCGTAGCCCGCCGCGCCGGGCCGGGCTGAGTGGCCAGTTCGTGCGGGCTGCCAGCCGCGCAACCGGGCCGAAGTGGCCAGTCGGCTGAGGGCGCGCCGGCAGAACCCGGCCGCCCGGCGCGCAAGACGCCGGCCGAACCCGCCGCCAGGCCCCGCCCCGGCGCGCTACTCGACCGGCAGCTGCACCTTCGTCACGGTCAGCCCTTCGCCGTCGCCGGCGATGTCGACCAGCACGGTGTCGCCGTCGCGGATGTCGCCGCCGAGCAGCGAGCGCGCCAGCTTGTCGTCGATCTCGCGCTGCATCAGGCGGCGCAGCGGGCGTGCGCCGTAGATCGGGTCGTATCCGCGCTCGGCGAGCCACAGCCGCGCGTTCGGCGTGACCGCGAGCTCGAGCCGGCGGTCGCTGAGCCGGCGTCCGAGACGGTCGACGTAGAGTTCGACGATCTGGGCGAGATCCATCTCCGACAGCGGCGAGAAGATGACGATGTCGTCGAGCCGGTTGAGAAACTCGGGCTTGAACGACTGGCGCACGAGCGCGTTCACCGCCTCCTCCTTCGTCTCCCAGTCGAGCGTCTGGTCGACGAGGTACTGGCTGCCCAGGTTCGAGGTGAGGATGAGGATCACGTTGCGGAAGTCGACCGTGCGTCCCTGCCCGTCGGTGAGGCGCCCGTCGTCGAGAACCTGCAGCAGCAGGTCGAACACCTCGGGATGCGCCTTCTCGACCTCGTCGAGCAGGATCACCGAGTACGGGCGGCGGCGCACGGCCTCGGTGAGCTGTCCGCCCTGCTCGTAGCCGATGTAGCCGGGAGGGGCGCCGACGAGCCGGGAGACCGAGAACTTCTCGCCGTACTCGCTCATGTCGATGCGCACGAGCGCCTTCTCGTCGTCGAAGAGGTATTCGGCGAGGGCCTTCGCGAGTTCGGTCTTTCCGACGCCGGTCGGCCCGAGGAACATAAACGTGCCGGTGGGGCGGTCGGGGTCGGAGACTCCGGCGCGGGTGCGCCGCACCGCCTCGCTGACGGCGCGCACCGCGTCTTTCTGCCCGATGAGACGCTTGCCGAGCTCGCCCTCGAGGCCGAGCAGCCGTTCGGTCTCGCCCTGCAGCAGCTTGCCGACCGGCACGCCGGTCCAGGCGGCGATGACCTCGGCGATGTCTTCGGCGGTGACCTGCTCGCTGACCATGCGCGGTCCGCCCTCTTCGTCGCGCTCGGCCTCTTCGAGAGCGCGCTTCACCTCGGGGATCTCGCCGTACAGCAGCCGTGACGCGCGTTCGAGGTTCCCCTCGCGCTGGGCACGGTCGGATTCGGTCTCGAGGTTGTCGAGGCGCTTCTTCAGCTCGCCGACGCGGTTGATCGAGGCGCGCTCGGTCTCCCAGCGCGACTGCAGGCCCTTCAGCGTGTTCTCGCGGTCGCGCAGGTCGGCCCGCAGCTTCTCGAGTCGCGCTTTGGACGCGTCATCCTTCTCCCGCTTGAGCGCCAGCTCTTCGAGCTTGAGGCGGTCGACGCTGCGACGCAGTTCGTCGATCTCGACCGGCGAGGAGTCGATCTCCATGCGCAGGCGCGACGCGGCCTCGTCGATCAGGTCGATCGCCTTGTCGGGCAGCTTGCGGCCCGAGATGTAGCGGTGCGAGAGGGCGGCGGCCGCGACGAGCGCGCCGTCTTCGATCGTGATCTGGTGGTGGGCCTCGTAGCGTCCGCGCAGTCCGCGCAGGATCGCGATCGTGTCTTCGACGCTCGGCTCGCCGACGAACACCTGCTGGAACCGGCGCTCGAGGGCCGCGTCCTTCTCGATGTACTGGCGGTATTCGTCGAGGGTGGTCGCGCCGATGAGGCGCAGTTCGCCTCGCGCGAGCATGGGCTTGAGCATGTTGGATGCCGCGACGCTGCCCTCTCCGCCGCCCGCGCCCATCAGCGTGTGCAACTCGTCGATGAAGGTGATGATCTCGCCGTCTGCGGCGTTGATCTCGGCGAGCACGGCCTTGAGGCGTTCCTCGAACTCGCCGCGGTACTTCGCGCCGGCGACGAGGGCGGCGAGGTCGAGCGACACGAGCCGCTTGCCCTTGAGCGAGTCGGCGACGTCGCCCGCGACGATGCGCTGGGCGAGCCCCTCGACCACGGCGGTCTTGCCGACACCGGGTTCGCCGATGAGCACGGGGTTGTTCTTCGTGCGCCGCGTGAGCACCTGGCTCACCCGGCGGATCTCGGCGTCGCGGCCGATCACCGGGTCGAGCTTGCCGCTGCGCGCGATGGCGGTGAGGTCGACCCCGTAACGCTGGAGGGCGGTCTTCTGGTCTTCGTCGGTGCCGGGTGCACCTTGGAGGTTTGCCATGATTCCTGCGCTTTCAATCAGGTCTCGGTAAGGGGTTTCTCGGCTAGGGTGACCGTGAATTTGTCGTTGCGGCTGATCGGCGTGGTCGGTCCGACCATGCGTCCCATCTCGGCACGGTAGGCGAGGTGGGTGTTGTAGACGGCCCAGAGCTGGCCGCCGGGCTTGAGCACCCGGTAGACGTCGCTCAGCAGGTTGATCGCGGCCCCGGCGTGCACGGCGCCGCCGATGTGGAACGGCGGGTTCACCACGATCACGTCGGCGCTCTCGTCGGGCTGCGAGGCGAGTCCGTCGTCGCGCACCACGGTGACCCGGTTCTCGAGGCCGTTCGCCTTCATGGTGGCGGTGGCGGATGCCACGGCAGCGGCCGACTGGTCGGTGGCGATCACGGTCAGACCCGGTCGCTTCTTCGCCAGTGTCGCCGCGAGGATGCCGGTTCCGGCGCCCAGGTCGATCGCGGTCCGGGCGGACGGGTCGATCTGGTCGAGTACAGCGAGCAGCGCGCGCGTGCCGATGTCGACCTTGGTTCCGGCGAACACCGAGCCGGTGGCCACGACGTGCAGGTCGATATCGGCGTGGTACTGGCTGCGCGGGGAAGCGGCATCCGCGAGGGTGCGGGGCGCGCGGGCGATGAGCCCCCGCGACTTCTGCGCGGCGCGGGTGACGTCGACCGTCTCGAAGTACTTGGCGAAGACCTCGTTCATGGCGAGGGTCATGTGCTTGATGCGGCCGGCCGAGTAGACGACGACCGACGGGTCGGCGTAGCGCGCGACCGCGTCGGCGATGTCGGCGAGTTCTTCGAGCGAGCGCGGCAGCTGCAGCAGCACGACGGTGGCGCCGGCCAGCAGTGTCGCATCGAGCGGGTGGTTCGTGTAGACGTCGCCGAGGTTCTCTTCGCGGGCGTTGAAGCCGAGCGCTAGTTCGCCCGAGAGCGCGTCCTGGTGCACGCGGATGCCGGTGAGGCCGTGCGCGTATGCGGCGCCGATCGTCAGCGCCCCGTAGGAGTCGCCGATGACGGCGACCTGGCCGGGGGCGGTGGCGGCGAGGGCCTCGGCCGCCTCGGCGAGGATGAGCTTGTCGCTCGGGTCGTAGGCGAAGAGGTTCGGGGCCTCGACGTCGGGGTAGCGACGCAGTTCGTCGAAGTCGAAATCGCGGGGCTGGTCGTTCATGGTCTCCACACAACTAGTTCGTTGGCGCGGTGCGCGCGGGTTCCGGGTCGCAGCGACACGACGTCGCCCGCGGCTCCGGCGGCGAAGACACGACGGCCCGAGCGGTTGAGCAGTTCTTCGGCGAGGGCGTGCTCGAGTTCGTGCACGCGGCTCGACAGGGCGACCACCTGGTTCTCGAGTTCGAGAATGCGGCGGATGCCCTCGAGGTTGAGGCCCTCCGCGGAGAGGGCCGCGATCTCCCGCAGCTGTACGACATCCCGCATGGAATACCGGCGCGACTTGCCCGCCGTCCGCCTCGGGCTGACGAGCCCGAGGCGGTCGTACTGCCGCAACGTCTGCGGATGCATCGCGGCGAGCTCTGCCGCCACGGCGATCGCGAAGACGGGGGAGTTCTCGTCGACCATCAGCCGCGCGCTTTCGCGATCAGGTCGGCGCGGGGGTTCTCGTCAGGCATCGCGTCGGCGAACGCCTCGAGCAGGCTGCGGGCGTCACCGCTGAGGTGGCTGGGCACCGCGATCTGCACCGAGGCGAGCAGGTCGCCCGAGCCCTTGGCCGTGGTGACGCCGCGGCCCTTGACGCGCAGCACGCGCCCGCTGGGGGTGCCCGGAGCCACCCGGAGGCGCACCGGCTCCCCGCCGAGCGTCGGCACCTCGATCGTCGCGCCGAGGGTCGCCTCGACGAACGTCACCGGAACCTCGACGCGCAGGTTGAGTCCGTCGCGTTCGAACACCGGATGCGGCCGCACGGTCACCGTGAGAACGAGATCTCCCGGGGAACCGCCGTCGGGGCTGGGTTCGCCCTTGCCCTTGAGCCGGATCTTCTGACCGTCGCTGACGCCCGCGGGCACCTTGACGTTGATCGAGGGTCCGTCGGCCGGCTGCAGCTTGATCGTCTCGCCGCGGATCGCGGTGAGGAAATCGAGCGTTGTGGTCGCGCTGAAGTCCCGGCCCCGGGTCGGACCGCCCGCTCCGCGGAATCCGCCGGTGGACGAGCCGAACCCGGTGTCCTGACCGCCGAACATGCCGCCGAGCAGGTCTTCGAAGCTCGTGCCCTGCTGGCCGCGACGCGAGCCGCCGCCCTGGCCGAACATGCCACCGAAGACGTCTTCGAATCCGCCAGCCTGGCCGGGCTGCTGGGGCGCGGTGAACCGCGCCCCAGAGCCCATGGCACGGATCTGGTCGTATTCTTTGCGGGTCTCGGGATCGGAGAGAACCGAATTGGCCTCGCTGATCTCCTTGAACTTCGCCTCGGCCTTCGCATCTCCCGGGTTCGAGTCGGGGTGATACTGACGGGCCAGCTTGCGATAGGTCTTCTTCAACTCGGCCTGCGAGATGTCTTTCGACACCCCGAGCGTCTTGTAGAAGTCCTTATCGAACCAGTCCTGACTTGCCATGTGGTGCGCCTACTCCGGAACGGAGACTGCGACCTTGGCGGCGCGGATGAGGCGGTCGCCCAGGGCATAGCCGGGATCGATGACGTCGGCGACCGTCTGCGCGGTCGCTCCCGCCGTGGGGAGCTGCACGACGGCCTCGTGGAAGTTCGGGTCGAAGACCTCGCCCTTCTCGCCGACCGAGCGCAGTCCGTAACGCTCGAACGCGGCACGGATCTTCGCCGCGACGAGCTCGAGCGGGCTTCCGACGAGGTCGCCGTGCTTCTCGGCACGGGTCAGGTCGTCGAGCGCGGGCAGCAGCGAACGGATGACCTCGGCGATGACCGACTCGCGGTTGGCGACGCGGTCACGCTCGACGCGGGTGCGGAAGTTCACGAGCTCGGCCTGGGCACGCAGCATGTCGCTGCGCATCTCCGAGACGAGGTCGACGGCGGCGAGGTCGAGCAGTGCCGCGTCTTCCTCGCTGAGGGTCTCGGTTTCCACCGTGACATCCGCCGCAGCATCCGTCTCGGGCTCGACGACGATCTCTTCTTCGCCCTCGACCACGGGCGTTTCTTCGGGCGACTCCGGGGAGCCGGAGGCCTTGGCGGCCTCCGGCTTCTCGTTGTCGTCCCGGCCTCGTCCTGAGCCCGTCGAAGGGTTCTTCTTATCGGGAGACATAGAGGGGCGTCCTACTTCTTGGTCTCGGGCTCGTCTTCGACGACCTCGGCGTCGACGATGTCCTCGTCGTTGCCTGCCGCCTTGGGCTCCTCGGGCGTCTCGTCGGCGCCGGGGGTGGCGCCGGCGGTCTCGCTCTGCGAGTAGAGCGCCTCGCCGATCTTGGTCTGGCTCTCGGCGAGAGTGTCGAAGGCGGTCTTCACGGCAGCCTCGTCGTCTCCGGCGAGCGCCGTCTTGAGGGCGTCGACGTCGGCCTGCACCGAGGTCTTGACGTCTTCGGGCAGCTTGTCGGTGTTGTCGACCAGCAGCTTGTCGGTCGAGTAGGCGAGCTGCTCGGCCGTGTTGCGGATCTCGGCCGCCTCACGGCGGGCCTTGTCTTCTGCGGCGTGCTCTTCACCCTCGCGCACCATGCGCTCGATGTCGTCCTTCGAGAGCGACGAGCCACCGGTGATGGTGATCGACTGCTCCTTGCCGGTGCCCTTGTCCTTCGCGTGAACCTGCACGATGCCGTTGGCGTCGATGTCGAAGGTCACCTCGACCTGCGGGATTCCGCGGGGCGCGGGTGCGATGCCCTGGAGCTCGAAGGTTCCGAGATTCTTGTTGTCGCGCGTGAAGTCACGCTCGCCCTGGAACACCTGGATCGCGACGGACGGCTGGTTGTCGTCGGCCGTCGTGAAGGTCTCGCTGCGCTTGGTCGGGATCGCGGTGTTGCGCTCGATCAGCTTGGTCATGATGCCGCCCTTGGTCTCGATACCGAGGCTCAGGGGGGTGACGTCGATGAGCAGGACGTCTTTGCGCTCTCCCTTGAGGACGCCGGCCTGCAGGGCTGCGCCCACGGCTACGACCTCGTCGGGGTTGACGCCCTTGTTCGGCTCCTTGCCGCCGGTGAGGCTCTTGACGAGCTCGACCACGGCGGGCATGCGGGTGGATCCACCGACGAGCACGACGTGCGACACCTCGGCGACCGAGACACCGGCCTCCTTGATGACGTCGGTGAACGGCTTGCGCGTGCGCTCGAGCAGGTCTTTGGTGAGCTCTTCGAACTTGGCGCGGCTCAGGGTCTCGTCGAGGTTGGCGGGGCCGTTCTCGGTGAGCGAGAGGTAGGGCAGCTGGATCGACGTGCTGGTCGAGGAGGAGAGTTCCTTCTTGGCCTGCTCGGCGGCTTCCTTGAGGCGCTGCTTCGCGATCTTGTCGTTGGAGACGTCGACGCCCGTGGTCTCCTTGAACTTGGTGATCAGGTAGTCGACGACGCGCTGGTCCCAGTCGTCTCCACCGAGGCGGTTGTCGCCGGCGGTCGAGCGCACCTGGATGGTCGAGAAGTCGTCGTCCTTGCCCACTTCGAGCAGCGAGACGTCGAAGGTTCCGCCACCGAGGTCGAAGACCAGGATGAGCTCGTCTTCCTTGCCCTTGTCGAGGCCGTAGGCGAGAGCCGCGGCGGTGGGCTCGTTGATGATGCGCAGCACGTTGAGGCCGGCGATCTCGCCGGCGTCCTTCGTGGCCTGGCGCTCGGCGTCGTTGAAGTACGCGGGAACGGTGACGACGGCGTCGGTCACGGGCTCTCCGAGGTACTGCTCGGCGTCGCGCTTGAGCTTGGCGAGGATACGCGCCGAGATCTCCTGCGGGGTGTACTTCTTGCCGTCGATGTCGACGGTCCACGTCGTGCCCATGTGGCGCTTGACGCTCGAGATGGTGCGGTCGACGTTGGTGACGTTCTGGCGCTTGGCGGTCTCGCCGACCAGCACGTCGTTGTCCTTCGTGAAGGCGACGACAGACGGGGTCGTGCGGAAGCCTTCCGCGTTCGCGATAACGGTGGGTTCTCCACCCTCGAGTACTGCGACGACCGAGTTGGTCGTTCCCAGGTCGATTCCTACTGCACGAGCCATGTGCTCTCTCCTCTGTGTCAAAGTACTTACGCTCAGTGCCCAGTTCATAGTTGAGCCGCGCTGTATCAAGTTTGAGAGCACCACAAATCTTTGTCAAGTCGAGATCGCGAAACTTGAGTCGCTCAGGCTCAACTCTCAGGTTGGCGCATGGCAGACACGGAATGTTTCCTCCCGACCACTACCCTGTGACCATGATCGAGAAGACTCCGGATGACGCGTCGCCCGCCACCCCGTCGGTGCCGACGATGGCCAACACCGGCGCCATCGCCGCGGTAGGCCTCGACCTGCAGGAGGGCAAGGTCATCCCGCGCAAGCAGGTGGTCTCCTGGGCGCTCTGGGACTGGGCGACGCAGCCGTTCAACACGGTCATCCTCACCTTCGTGTTCACGGCCCTCTACCTGACATCCGACGCCTTCATCTCCCCCGAACTCGCGGCCCTCCCCGAAGACGACACCGCCCGCATCCTCGCGATCGACGCGCTCTCGGGGCAGTTCGGTTTCGCGCTCTTCATCGCCGGCCTGCTCATCGCGGTGCTCGCGCCGGTGATGGGCCAGCGCTCCGACGCCTCCGGCCGCCGCAAACTCTGGCTGCTCGTGAACACCGCGATCGTCGTCGTCTGCATGGCGCTGCTCTTCTTCGTGCAGGCGGCCCCCGCGTTCTTCGTGCTCGGTGCGGCGCTCGTCGCGATGGGCAGCGTCTTCCAGGAGATCGCGAACGTCAGCTACAACGCGATGCTCGTGCAGGTGTCGACCAAGAAGACCGTGGGCAAGGTGAGCGGGCTCGGCTGGGGCCTCGGCTACATCGGCGGCATCGTCGCGCTCGTGATCGTCGTGGTGCTCACGCAGCTCGAGTGGTTCGGCATGTCGACCGACAACGGCATGGTCTACCGGGTGATCGCCCTCGGCTGCGCGGTGTGGACGATCGTCTTCGTCATCCCGATCGTGCTCAACGTGCCCGAGATCGAGGGCGACGGCACACGCGAGAAGGTCAACTTCTTCCGCAGCTACGTGCTGCTCGCGAAAGACGTGAAGCGCCTGTTCGTCGAGAGCCGCGACACCTTCTGGTTTCTCGTCGCGAGCGCGGTCTACCGCGACGGTCTCGCCGGCGTCTTCGCGTTCGGCGCCATCATCGCCACCGGAACCTTCGCCTTCACCAGCAACGAGGTGCTCATCTTCGGCGTCGCGGCCAACCTGGTGGCGGGCGTCAGCACCATCATCTCGGGCCGGTTCGACGACCGCTTCGGCCCGCGCGCGGTGATCCTGTTCTCCCTCGTCGGACTCGTCGTCGCCGGCACCGCCACGTTCCTGTTCCACGACGGCGGCAAGAGCCTGTTCTGGGTGTTCGGCCTGCTGCTCTGCGCGTTCGTCGGCCCCGCCCAGTCGGCGAGCCGCTCGCTGCTCGCCCGGGTCACCCCGGCCGGACGCGAGGGCGAGATCTTCGGCCTCTACGCCACGACCGGCCGCGCCGCGAGCTTCCTCTCCCCCGGACTCTGGGCGCTGCTCATCGCGATGTTCGGCTTCCAGTACTGGGGCATCCTCGGCATCGTGATCGTGCTCGCCGTCGGCCTCGTGCTGATGCTCTTCGTGAAGGTGGCACCGAAGGCAGCGTAACCGTCCGTTATCCGCCGGCGACGCTCAGGCCGTTCGGGCAGGGTGGAGGCATGACTACGACAACCGCCACCAAGGCCGAACTCCTCCGCTCGCTGCACGTCCCGGGCGAGCCGCTCATCGTCACCAACGTCTGGGACGCTGTGACCGCCCGCATCGTCGCCGGAGCCCCCGGCGTGAAAGCACTCGCCACGGCGAGCCACGCCGTCTCCTTCGCGCACGGCGTCGCCGACGGCGAAGGCCTCACCGTCGACCAGGCCCTCGAGGCGGCGCGCGTCGTGACGAGCGCGGTCGACCTGCCCGTCTCGGTCGACTTCGAGAAGGGCTACTCGACAGACATCGCCGGCCTCGAGGCCAACATCGCCCGCCTGATCGCGGCCGGGGCCGCCGGACTCAACATCGAAGACAGCGTCGGGGCCGACAAGGCGCCCACCTTCCCGATCGAGGTCGCGACCGAGCGGGTCGCCGCGGTGCGCCGCGCCTCCGACGCGGCCGGTGTGCCGCTCGTCATCAACGCCCGGGTCGACACCCTCGCGGGCGGCGGCGAGTGGCACGACGCGATCGCCCGCGCCAACTCCTACCTCGGAGCGGGCGCCGACGTCGTCTTCGTGCTCGGCCTCGGCACCGAAGAGCTCGTGAAGCGTGCCCTCGTCGAGATCGACGGCAAGGTCTCGGTCATCTCGAACCCGTCGTCGGTGCCGCTGAAGCGGCTCGCCGATCTCGGCGTCTCACGCGTCAGCTTCGGACCGGGCGTGCTCGGGCTCACCCTCGCGCACCTGCAGGCCGCGGCGACGCAGCTCACCGCACTTGGCGAGTACCCCGACGAGCTCGCTTTCAAGTACTAGCCGCGCCGCGCCGGGCGGGCATAGGGTCGCAGCATGAGTGATCGTCCGATTGGTTTCTGGCTCAAGCTCGTCGACCGTCTCATCGACGAGCAGTTCGCACTGACCCTCGAAGAGCACGGCATCACCCGGCGCCAGTGGCAGCTGCTCAACGTGCTCGCGGCCGGTCCGGCGAGCGTCGAGCAGCTCGACGCGCAGGTGGCGCCGTTTTTAGAAGCCGCGACGGATGACTCGCCAGCCGAGTCATCCGTCGAGCACCTCACCGAACTCATCGACAGCGCATGGGTCGACGCCACCCCGACCGGCTACGAACTCACCGACCGTGGCGCCGCGGCGTTGGCCCGGCTCGAGGTCGTCGTGGGCGAGCAGCGCACCCGCAGCACCGTCGGCATCGCGGAAGACGAGTACCGCACCACGGTGAGCGTGCTCGAGCGGGTCGCCCGCAACCTCGGCTTCGAGGGCTAGCGCGGGGTCACGCGCGCTCGGTGCTCGCGCGCACGTGCATGCGCTCGCCCTGACGCCCGAACAGGCTGAGGAACTCGACGCTCTCGTCGCCCGCGCGGCCGAACCAGTGCGGCGTGTGGGTGTCGAACTCGGCGGCCTCCCCCGCGGGCAGGATCAGATCGAGCTCGCCCAGCACCAGACGCAGCTTGCCCCTGATGATGTAGAGCCACTCGAAGCCCTCGTGGCTCCTCTGGTCGGGCTCGCCCGGCTGCACGGTGGCCGGGATGAAGTGCTTGAACGCCTGCAGCCCGCCGGCGTCACGCGACAGCGGCAGGATGATGTGGCCGTGCCGCTTGATCGGCCGGATGTGGATGCGCGGGTCGCCCGTCGCCGGTGCGCCCACGAGTTCGTCGAGCGGAACCCCGTGCGCCCTGGCCAACGGCAACAGCAGTTCGAGGTTCGGGCGGCGCTGCCCCGACTCGAGCCGCGAGAGCGTGCTGACCGAGATGCCGGTCGTCTCCGCGAGGTCGGCGAGCGTGACTCCCCGTCGCTGGCGCAGGGCCCGCAGCCGGGGGCCGACCGCCGCGAGAACGTCGTCCGTCGTGTCATCCATGGCCCCCATCTTGCCACTTCGGCAACGGAGCTTGTCGTTTCGGCCAATCCGGTCTCACCATGGAGACATGACGAACGAGACCTTTCACGTAGTTGTTGTCGGCGGCGGACCCGCCGGGCTGAGCGGGGCAACCGCTCTGGGGCGGGCGCGGCGATCGGTCGCCGTGATCGACGCCGGCGAGCCGCGCAACGCGCCCGCGCACGCCGTGCACAACTTCCTCACCCGCGACGGCACCAGCCCTTCCGAGCTGCTGCGGCTCGGACGCCATGAGGCGGCGGCATACGGGGTCGCCTTCTTCGACGCCCGCGCCGAGGGAGCAGAGCGCACGGACGACGGCTTCGCCGTGACCGTGTCGACCGGCGAGGTCGTCACCGGGCGCCGTCTGCTCGTGACCACGGGTCTCGTCGACGAGCTGCCCGAGGTGGAGGGGCTGCGCGAACGCTGGGGCACCGACGTGCTGCACTGCCCGTACTGCCACGGCTGGGAGGTGCGCGACCGGGTGATCGGTGTGCTCGCCACCGGGCCGCGGGCCCTGCACCAGGCCCTGATGTTCCGGCAGTGGAGCCCGACGATCACGCTGCTTCTGAACGGACAGCCGCTTCCGACGGCCGACGAGCTCGAACTGCTCGCCGCCCGCGGCATCGAGGTCGTGCACGGACGCGTGACCTCCCTCGTCGTGGAAGACGACACCCTCGCCGGAGCGACGCTCGACGACGGCAGCGTACGCGCCCTCGAGGCACTCGTCGTCGGCGCGCCGATGTCGGTGCGTGCGGGGCTGCTCGTCGACCTCGGGCTCGAACTCGTCGAGCATCCGATGGGCATGGGGCAGCACGTCGAGACCGACGCCATGGGCGCCACGTCGCTTCCCGGCGTGTGGGCGGCCGGTAACGTGACCAACCTCGCGGGCCAGGTGATCACCTCGGCCTCCGAAGGCCTGTGGGCCGGCGCCCGGATCAACGCCGACCTGACCGCCGCCGACGAACGGGAAGCGCTCGAGGCGTACCGCCGGCGTTAGGCGCCCCTCCCCTGCGTGCGAGAATTCGGAGACAGTTTCGTTCCGGTTCGCGAGGGGAATCACCCGATGGCTTTTCCAGTGCTCGTGGAGATCTGCGTTGACGACCTCGACGGCGTGCTCACGGCCGAGGCGGGCGGGGCCGACCGCGTCGAGCTGTGCGCCGACCTGCTCGAAGGCGGCACGACGCCGAGCATCGGGCTGATCGAGCTGGTGCTCGACCGGGCGTCGCGCATCGGTGTGCAGATCATGGTGCGCCCGCGCGGCGGCGACTTCGTCTACTCGGCCGCCGAACTCGAGGTCATGTGCCGCGACCTGCGCGCCATCGCCGCGCTGGCCGAGCGGTGCGGCGTCGCCGTCGGTGTCGTGTTCGGCGTGCTGACGACAGACGGGCGGGTGGATGTCGCGGCGATGCGCCTCCTCATCGATGCGGCCGGCCCCATTCCGGTGACGTTCCACAAGGCGATCGATGCCAGCGACGACGTCGTCGCGGCGTACGAGGTGCTGCGCGGGCTGGGCGTCGAGCGGGTGCTCACGTCGGGCGGCCCCGGCACGGCGGCCGAGGGCGCCGCCGTGCTCGCACACCTCGTTCGCCTCTCGACCGACGGGCCGGCTGTGCTGGCCGGCGGAGGCGTGCGCCCCGCGAACGTCCGGGCCCTCGTCGACGCGACCGGCGTCGCCGAGGTGCACCTGCGCGCCCAGGTCGCCGCGCCCCGCGGCGACGGCACACTCGTGACCGATCCCGCCACGGTGCGGGCGGTCGTCGGCGCGGTGGGCGACGGTGAGCGGGTCGCGGTGCTCGACGAGGTCGTGCTCGCGCTCGACATCGGCGGCACCAACCTCAAGGGCGCCATCGTCGACCGCATCGGGCGCACCCTCCTCACCCGCACGGTCGAGCTGACCGGACCGGGCGATGCCGCGCTGCAACGCGTGCGGGCACTGCTGGCCGACCTCGCCGCCGAGGCGCAAGACGCGGGATTCCACGTCGTCGGCGCGGGCGTCGTGACGCCCGGCATCATCGACGACGATGTGGTGGTCTACGCCTCGACCCTCGAGTGGACCAGGCTGCCCCTCGGCGCCGTGCTCTCGGACGACCTCCGGGTTCCGGTGCACATCGGCCACGACGTGCGCTCGGCCGGGCTCGCTGAGGGCCTATTCGGCGCATCGGCGGGCCTCCCCGACTCGGTGTTCGTCGCGATCGGAACCGGCGTCGCCGCCTCCGTCTTCACCGCGGGCACGGCGACCGGCGGAGCGACCTCGTCGGCCGGCGAGCTCGGACACATCCCGGCGATCCCGGGCGGGGAGGCCTGCACCTGCGGCCAGTTCGGCTGCCTCGAGGTCTACATGTCGGGCGCGGGACTGGCCAGGCGCTACCTCGCGCTCGGGGGAACAGAGCCGCTGACCGCGGCGCAGATCGCGGACCGGGTGGCGGACGACCCGATCGCGGCGACCGTCTGGGCAGACGGCCTGCGTGCCCTGAGCCTCGGACTGACCTCGGTCACCCTGCTGCTCGACCCCGCCGCGATCGTGCTCGGCGGCGGCGTCGCCAAGGCCGAAGACGCCCTGCTCGTGCCGCTGCGCGAACTGATCTCCGACGCGCTCGCCTGGCGCTCGGCTCCCGCGGTGAGCCGGTCGCTGCTCGGCACCTCGGCCGGCCGTGTGGGGGCGTCGGTGCTCGCGTTCCGCGCCGCGGGCCGCGGGCACTACGTCGACGGATGGGAGCGGGCGACCGTGCTCGCCGAGCCGTCGACCGGTGCGCTGCGACCGCGCACCACGCAACCGGTCTAGGCGGTTACGAACCCGTACCAGATCAGCAGCATGGTCACGAAGAAGCCGCTGATGAAGTTGAGGGCGAGAAACTTCTTCCAGCCGCGGTTGGCCGACTCGGCCGCCGCATCCGTGATGTTCCAGAACACCGCGCAGACGACGACGTACGGCAGGGCGAGGATCGCGGCGAGCGGGCCGGGCCAGTCGGTGAACAACAGCAGCACACCGGCGAACCAGTAGGCGAGAACCGCGAGCCGTGCCGTCGCCCGTGCGCCGATGACCGTCGCGATCGAGTCGATCTGCGCCTCGCGGTCGGCGATGACGTCTTGCACCGCGCCGAAGGCGTGCGAGGCGAGCCCCCACAGGAAGAACGCGGCGAGAAGCATCCACAGTTGTGGCGTGAAGACTGCTCCGGCGAGAACGAATCCGTAGATTGCCGGGGAGACGAAGTGGGTGCTCGAGGTGATGGAGTCGACGAACGGGCGTTCCTTGAAGCGCAGGCCGGGCGCCGAGTAGGCGATGACCGCGAAGACGCTGATCGCCAGCACTAACCAGGAGAGGGGGTTACCGACGACGAGAAGGAAGACCAGGAACGGCACATTGGTGAGCAACGCCGCCCACAGCGTGGGCTTGTGCATGCTGCGGTCGAGCAGCGCACCCTCGACGCCGCCCTTGCGGGGGTTGCGTAGGTCGCTCTCGTAGTCGAACACGTCGTTGATGCCGTACATCGCGAGGTTGTACGGAATCAGGAAGTAGATCGTTCCGACGACGAAGACGAGATCGATCTCGCGCACCGTCATGAAGTAGGCGGCCGCGAACGGGAACGCGGTGTTGATCCAGCTGAGCGGCCGGGAAGAGACGAAGAGCGCCTTAAGCATGGGTGGAACCGCTCCTTGAGCTGGTCGAAGGGCGTGCGGGCAGCAGGTGCCACAGCGACGGCAGCAGCACGACCGCCGCGATCGCGTAGGCGAAGTCCTCGAGCGGGGCGATGCCGACGAAGGCGCCGCTGATGAGATCGGGGTTGTAGGCGACGAGCCCGATGCCGATCATCACGTTGTCGAAGACGGCGGTGGTGGCCAGCAGAACGACCGCGGCGAGGCCGAGCGGCTTCCAGCGCGGTGCGCGCGGTGCCAGCACGGCGGCGAGCGCGACCACGGCGACGGCACCGAGGAAGAACGCGTTGAGCGCCCAGTAGGTCATGCGCGCTCCCCCGGTCGCTCGGCACGTCGGAGCGCGCGGCGCGGCGCGCCCACGAGGGCGCTCGCGGCTCCGTAGAGGTTCATCGTCACGTAGACGAGCAGGGTGAGGAAGAACAGCTCTTCGACGGGAAGCTCGGGCGCGACCTGCAGTCCGGTCATAAACGCCGTCTCGCCGCGGAAGAAGATGCCCAGGCCGATGCCGAAGAGGTCCCAGACGACGAAGAAGACGAGGCCGACGACGGTGACGATCGCCGCGCGACGCGCGTCGACCCAGAAGAACAGCCCGAAGCGGCGGTCGAGCATCACCATGCCGGTGAGCGCCACGAGCAGCGCCGCCAGGTAGATCAGACCCATCAGACGGTGGCCCGCGCGACGGTCGCCTCGAGCGGTTCGGGCAGCTGCTCGGTCGACGTGTCGCCGCGCAGCCGCTTCACGAGGATCTCGGCGCTGATCAGGCACATCGGCAGGCCGATTCCGGGGATGGTCGAGCCGCCCGCGTAGTACAGGCCGTCGACCTTCTTGCTCTTGTTGCCCTCGCGGAAGAACGCGCTCTGCTTGAGGATGTGCGCCGGGCCGAGCGCGGTTCCGCGCCAGGCGTTGAGGTCGTCGGCGAAGTCGCCGGGGCCGACCGCCCGGCGCACGGTGATGCGCGCGGCGAAGTCGGGAATGCCCGTCCACTCGGCGATCTGCTCGATGATCGTGTCGGCGAGCGCCTCGATGCGCGCGTCGCCGCCCTTGCCGATGGTCGGGTCGGCGGGGATCGGCACGAGGACGAACACGTTCGAGCTGCCCTCCGGCGCGACATCCGGATCCACACCGCTCGGTTTGCAGACATAGATCGACGCGGGATCGGGCACAGCGCTCGGCGTGCCGAAGATGTCGGAGAAGCCCTTCTCCCAGCGGTCGGTGAAGAGCAGGGTGTGGTGCTCGAGCTCGGGCAGCTCGCCGTCGACGCCCAGGTAGAGCAGCAGCGCGCTCGGTCCGGGCACACGCTTCTCCCAGTGCGCCGCCGGGTAGCTCTGCTGCGCCGGCTCGAGCAGCTGGGTCTCGGTGTGGTGCAGGTCGGCGGCCGAGACCACGATGTCGGCCTCGAGGGTGCGCGTCACGCCGCCGACGACGTACTCGACGCCGGTCGCTGTGCCGTCGACCACGATGATGCGGGAGACGGATGCGCCCGTGGTGATGACCACGCCCTCGTCACGCGCGAGGTCGACGATGCTCTGGATCACCCGGGTGAATCCGCCCAGCGGGTAGAGCACGCCGTCGCTCAGGTCGAGGTGGCTCATCAGGTGGTACAGGCTGGGGGTGATGTACGGCGACGAGCCGAGCAGCACGGCCGGGAAACCGAGGATCTTGCGCAGCCGGTCGTCGCGCACGGTCTTGCCGACGAAGGTCGACAGCGACATGGTGAGCAGCTTGGCGAGCTTGCCGGTTCGCGCGAGCACGTCTTTCGTCAGCAGCGGGCGCAGGTCGGCGAAGGTCGTGTAGAGAAACTTCTTCTTCGCCATGTCGTAGGTGTCGAGCGCCGAGTCGAGGTAGGCGGCGAGCTTCTTGCCCGCACCCTTCTCGATCGACTCGAAGATCGCGATGTTCTCGTCGCGGTCGGCCGAGATGTCGACGGGCTCGGCGAGTCCCTCGAAGTAGACCCGGTAACCGGGGTCGAGGGTTACCAGGTCGAGCTGCTCGTCGGACGAGCTGCCGAGCAGTTTGTAGAAGTGGTCGAACACCTCGGGCATGAGGAACCACGAGGGCCCGGTGTCGAAGCGGAATCCGTCGCTCGACCACGAACCGGCGCGGCCGCCGAGGTCGGCGTTCTGCTCGAGCACGGTCACGGTGTGGCCGTCGCGGGCGAGCAGCGCGGCCGAGGCGAGGCCGCTGATGCCGCCGCCGATGACGATGACGCGGCTCATGCCTTCGCCTTCATCCCGATCATGGCGCCGGTGGCGATGCGCAGTTTGACGGGGTTGGGCACGCGGATGCGCGTGGTGCGCAGGCGCTCGGCCGGCGTGGCGCGCAGGCGCACCGAGAGCTCGGCGAAGAGCCCCTGGGCGAGGGCGACGGCCTTGCGGCTCGAGGCGGGGAGGTCGGGGATGACGGTGGCCGAGAGGCGCAGGTCGTCGTCGATGTCGTCGAGGAGGCGGATTTTGTCTTCTTCCGTGAATGAGTCGACGCTGACGCCGGGAAAGTAGCTGCGGCCGAGGGTCTCGAAGTCGGCCGCGAGGTCGCGCAGGAAATTGACCTTCTGGAAGGCCGCACCGAGGGCACGGGCGCCGAGCACGAAGCGCTCGTTCTCGGCGTCGCCGAGCGGCACCCCCACGAGGAACGCGCGCAGGCACATCAGTCCGACGACCTCGGCCGAGCCGTAGACGTACCGGTCGAAGCTCTCCGCGTCGTGTTCGGTCGCGGTGAGGTCGGTGCGCATCGACTCGAAGAACGGCGCGGTGTACTCGACGCCGAAGCCGGTCTCCCGCGCGGTGAGCGCGAACGCGTGCACCACGAGGTTCGAGCTGAACCCCTCGGCGACGGCCGCGTCGGTCTCGCGCTCGAGCTCGTTCAGCTGCCGGGCGGCGCCCACCGTGTCGAGACCCGATTCGACCGCGGCCCCGTCGACGATCTCGTCGGCGACCCGCACCAGCGCGTAGATGTTCTCGACGTGCTGGCGCACACCGGGCCCGAGCATCTTGGCCGCGAGCCCGAACGACGTGGAGTAGCGGCGGATGACGACACTCGCGGTTTCCTCGGCGACGCGGTCGTACAAGCCGCGGCGGCTCACTTGACCCGTCCGAGCACGGCATCCACGACGGGGTGCAGCTCGATGCGCAGGGCGGGCGGGATGTGCGGCTCGGCGAGGCGCGCGAGGGCACGGTTGGCGTAGTAGCGGGCGAGCCCCTCGGCGAACGAGCGGGCGCCGCACGAGGTCAGCACCTCGCGCACCGCCTCGGCCTCGTCGTGGGTGAGGTCGTGTTTGCCGATGAGCGGCGCGATCGACTCCCACTCGGCGGTGCTGGTCGCGTACGAGATCATGACGGTGCGCTTGCCCTCGCGCAGGTCGCCGATCGTGGTCTTGCCGGTCTCGGCCTCCTTGCCGAACACGCCCAGCAGGTCGTCGACCAGCTGGTAGGCGATGCCGATCTCGCGGCCGAAGTCGCCGAGCGTCTGGATGACCTCTTCCGACGCTCCGGCGAGGATGGCGCCGGCCTGCAGCGGGCATTCGAACGAGTAGACGGCCGTCTTGAGCCGTTCCATGGTGAGGATGTCGTCGACGCGGGGCACCTCCGCCGCGATCGAGAAGTCGACGTCGATCAGTTCGCCGGCGGCAGACGCGAACAACGCGTCATCCATCACTTCGAGCAGTCTCGACCGCACCACGTCGGAGACGCCGCTGCGGTCGATGAGCCGGTAGGAGTTGAACAGTGCGAGGTCGCCGGCGATGACGGCCGCCGAGACGCCGCTGTGTTCGGCGACCTTCTCCGAACTGCCCGCGGCGAGCGCCGCGTCGCGGTAGCTGCCCGAGATGTTGGCGACGCCACGGCGCACGAAGTCGCGGTCGATCACGTCGTCGTGCACGATGAGCGCGGTGTGCAGCAGCTCGAACGCGGCCCCCACGTAGGCGGCCGCCTCGAGGTCGTCGCCGCCGAGCGCCTGGTACGCGCCCATCACCATGCGCGGGCGGAAGCGTTTGCCGCCGATGGTGTTGCTCTCGAGCGTTTCCCAGAGGCGAACATACTGCGCACCGAAGGCAACGGCGCGGTTCTTGGCTAGGCTGAAGAAGCGTTCGAGCACGACGTCGACCTGTGCCTGCCTCTCGATGGAGACGGCGATCAGGTCGGGACCATTCATTTGAGCAGAATACCGCGACCATGACCCAGACCGAACAGGTAGTACTCCTGTCTGACGACGGTTACCCTGTCGGCACCGCCGACAAGGTCGCCGTGCACACGCACGACACCGCCCTGCACCTCGCTTTTTCCTGCCACGTTATGAACGACGCGGGCGAAGTGCTGGTCACGCGGCGCGCGCTGAGCAAACTCACCTGGCCGGGAGTCTGGACGAATTCGTTCTGCGGCCATCCCGCCCCGGGCGAGTCGATGGAAGACGCGATCACGCGACGCGCCGAGCGCGAACTGGGAATCACCGTCTCGCGACTCGAACTCGTTCTGCCCAGCTTCCGTTATCGGGCCGTCGACGCATCCGGCATCGTCGAGAACGAGATCTGCCCCGTCTACCGCGCCTATACGACGGATGCCGTGGCTCCCGCCGCCGACGAAGTGTCCGAATTCGAATGGGTCGAGCCGCAATCCCTGCGCAACGCCGCCGCGGCCGCGCCGTTCGCCTTCAGCCCCTGGCTCGTCTGGCAGCTCGACGAACTCTCCGCACTCCCCTCCAACGCTTAGGACCACCATGACCTCGATCGCCAGCATCATCGACCACACCCTGCTCAAGCCGGAGGCGACCGCCGCCGACGTCGACGCGCTCGTCGCGGAGGCCGTCGAGCTCGGCACCTTCTCGGTCTGCGTCTCGCCGTCGATGCTGCCGCTGGCCGTGCCCGAGACGCTCAAGGTCGCCGTGGTCTGCGGGTTCCCGTCGGGCAAGCACACCACCGCGGTGAAGACCGCCGAGGCCGCGGAGTCGATCACGCTCGGCGCCGACGAGATCGACATGGTGATCGACGTCGGAGCGGCCAAGGCCGGCCGGTTCGACCTGGTCGAGGCCGACATCGCCTCGGTGCGCTCGGTCATCCCGGCGCCGCGCATCCTCAAGGTCATCATCGAGTCGGCCGCGCTCACCGACGACGAGATCGTCGCCGTGTGCCAGGCCGCCGTCGCGGCCGGTGCCGACTTCGTGAAGACGTCGACGGGCTTCCACCCGACGGGCGGCGCCACGGTCGAGGCCGTCGCGCTCATGGCGAAGACCGTCGCCGGGCGCGCGGGCGTCAAGGCGAGCGGGGGAATCCGCTCGTACGAGACCGCGGCCGCGATGATCGCCGCCGGCGCGACCCGTCTCGGCGTCTCCGGCTCGCGCCAGGTGCTGGCCGAGGAGGCCGGCGCCGCAGCAGCGACCCCGGTCGACGGCGCCTACTAGCGGGCTACACCGGCCCCGCGGCATCCGCCCACCTCCTGTGCCAAATGCAGGAGAAACCTCGCTGAGTAACACTTCGGGTGCGATCGGCGGCCCGTGCCACAGAAATCTCCTGCATTTGGCACGGGCGGGCGACGACTACTTGCCGGGGCGCCCGGCCTCGGTGTCGCTGACGTCGGTGTGCACGAAGTTCTGGAACGAGCGGCTCGCCGTCGGGCCACGCTGGCCCTGGTAGCGCGATCCGTAGATGCCCGAGCCGTAGGGGTTCTCGGCCGGGCTGGTCAGGCGCATGAAGCAGAGCTGCCCGATCTTCATGCCGGGCCAGAGCTTGATCGGCAGCGTCGCGACGTTCGACAGCTCGAGCGTCACGTGGCCGCTGAAGCCGGGGTCGACGAAACCGGCGGTGGAGTGCGTGAGCAGCCCGAGGCGGCCGAGCGAGCTCTTGCCCTCGAGGCGGGCCGCGATGTCGTCGGGCAGGGTGACCAACTCGTAGGTCGAACCGAGCACGAACTCGCCCGGGTGCAGGATGAACGGCTGGTCGGCCTCCACCTCGACGAGGTGCGTGAGGTCGGGCTGGTCTTCTGCCGGGTCGATGAACGGATATTTGTGGTTGTCGAACAGCCGGAAGAACCGGTCGAGGCGCACGTCGACGCTCGACGGCTGCACCATGCCCAGCTCGAGCGGGTCGAGGCCGATGCGGCCGTCGGCGAGTTCGGCCTTGATGTCCCTGTCAGAAAGCAGCATGGCTGACAGTCTATTTACCTTCGTCGGTCGGGCTTGTCGAGACCCGGATGCCACGGCCACCGTCAGCACCTACACTTGCTCTCGAGCCGCTATCGAAGCGGCCCACGCGGATGTAGTTCAATGGCAGAACTTCAGCTTCCCAAGCTGATAGCGCGGGTTCGATTCCCGTCATCCGCTCCACTCCCGGCCGCCGGGCGCTCTCCCCTGTTTCTGCGCCAGACGGCCGGCCGGTGCTAGCGCGCGAGCGCCGGGTAGTCGGTGTAGCCGGCCGCGCCCGAGCCGTAGAACGTCGCGGGGTCGGGCTCGTTCACCTCGGCGGCGGCCTTCCAGCGGGCGACGACGTCGGGGTTGGCGAGCGCGGCACGGCCGATCGACACGGCGTCGGCGACGTCGTCGGCGGCGATGGCGAGGGCCTCGTCGCGGGTCGTGGGCGAGGCGAAGCCGGTGTTCACGATGAACGGCGCGTTGATGCGGGCGCGGATGTCCTGGGCGAGGGCGCCCGCGGGCTCGGGGTGCATGTAGTCGAGGAAAGCGAGCCCGAGCGGTGCGAGCGCGTCGGCGAGCAGACCGTAGGTGATCGCGACATCCGCTGCGTCGTCTTCGATGACGCCCTGGATGTTGCGTTCCGGTGAGATGCGCAGACCCACGCGGTCGGCGCCGACGGCCGCGACGACGGCGGTGACGACCTCGACGACGAAGCGGATGCGGTTCTGGGGCGATCCGCCGTAGGCGTCGGTGCGGGTATTCGACGACGGGGCTAAGAACTCGTGCAGCAGGTAGCCGTTGGCCGCGTGCAGTTCGACGGCGTCGATGCCGGCGGCGAGGGCGCGGCGCGAGGCCGCGACGAACTCCTCGACCACGGCGGGCAGCTCGTCGAGCGGGATGCCGACGGGGACCTGGTGCGCGGTCTTGCCGTTCGGGGTGCGGGTCTCGCCCTCGATCGCGATGGCGTTCGGGGCGACGCTGCGGGGCGCACCCGAGATGTCGTTGTGGGTGACCCGGCCGGCGTGCATGACCTGCATCGCGACGAGTCCGCCCGCGGCGTGCACGGCGTCGGCGACGCGCGCCCAGCCGGCCTGCTGCTCGTCGGTGACGATGCCGGGCTGGCCGGTGAAGCCCTTCGCCTCTTCGCTCGTGAAGGTGCCCTCGGTCACGATCAGGCCGAGGCCCGCACGCTGCTCGTAGTACTCGACGAGCAGGTCGTTCGGCACCCCGTCGTCGCCCGCGCGCACTCTGGTCAGCGGTGCCATCACCAGACGGTTGGCGAGCTGGAGCGAGCCGAGGGTTACGGGGCCGAAGAGATCCATGGGTTCCTAACGCGGTTGTGAGGGCGCGGGTTGCGCCCTCACAGTAACGCGACAGGTGTCAGGTTGCATTCCGCATTACGCGAAATGCGTTCTGCGACGCTAGCGGGCGTCGGTGCCGCTCTTGGTTCCCGGCTGGATCTCGACGTTCTTGTCGTTGCGCGTCTTGCGGAGGCTCGCGAAGGTGGCCACGGCGATCGTGAGGCCGATGAACAGCAGCGAGAACCAGATCGGGATCTCGGGAGCCCACTCGACGTTCTGGCCGCCGTTGACGAAGGGGAGCTCGTTCACGTGCAGGGCGTGCAGCACGAGCTTCACACCGATGAAGCCGAGGATGACCGCGAGGCCCTGGGCCAGGTAGACCAGGCGCTCGAGCAGTCCGCCGATGAGGAAGTACAGCTGGCGCAGACCCATCAGGGCGAAGGCGTTCGCGGTGAACACGATGTACGCCTCTTCGGTGAGCCCGTAGACGGCGGGGATCGAGTCGACGGCGAAGACGATGTCGACGACGCCGATCGCGACGATCGTGAGCAGCATCGGGGTGAAGAAGCGCTTGCCGTCGATCTTCACCGAGATGCGGTCGCGGTGGTAGTCGTCGGTGATCGGGAGGATGCGGCGGGCGAACTTGACGAGGCGGCCGTTGGCGGGGTCGGTCTCGTGGTTGCTGAACGCCTGGCGCCAGGCCAGCACGAGCAGGAGGGCACCGAAGATGTAGAAGATCCAGGAGACGTTCTCGATGAGCGTCGCGCCGACCGCGATGAACACACCGCGCAGGATCAGCGCGATGATGATGCCGATCATCAGCACCTTCTGCTGGTACGCCTTCGGCACGGCGAAGCCGCTCATGATGATGAGGAAGACGAAGAGGTTGTCGATCGACAGCGCCTTCTCGGTGACGTAGCCGGCGAAGTACTCGCCGCCGAAGCCCCAGCCGGAGAAGATGCCGATTCCGACACCGAAGATCAGGGCGAGGCTGATGTAGAACACCGACCAGCGGGCCGATTCGCCGATCGACGGTTCGTGCGGTTTGCGCACGTGCACGAAGAACTCGTAGACGAAGAAGGCTATGGTCACGGCGATGGTGATCAGCCAGACGAGGGGGGTGACGTTCACGGGGAACTCTCCAAAGGGGGTCGCGGAAGCAGAATCTTAAAGTCTCATCCGCTGCCGACACGGTGAACCGCGTGACAACCGTCGCTCCGGGACGCATCTCTGGGTCCGTACTGACGAAGCTTCCGTTATTGGATTACTCCCCTTATAGATACAAACCTATGGACTGAAACTGGGAGAAAGGTGCGAACGGGTCGCGGAGTAAAGTCGTTCGCACACCGACAGGGGGCACCGATGACCGAACTCGTTCCGATTCCCTCGCCCGGTGCCGCCGTCTACTACGGCCACCCCGGTTCCCCGCTCGTCGTCATCGTGCACGACTGGTACGGACGTCTGCCCTGGCTCGACCCCTACGCCACGGCCCTCGCCAGCCAGGGCTACCGGGTGGTCGTTCCCGACTTCTACGGTGGCTTCGCCACGATCGACGCCGAGAGCGCGGCGAAGCTACGCGACGACCTGGATGCGGGCCTCGCCCTCGCGGTCATCGACGATCTCGTCGCCGAATCCCGGCTCGAGGGTTCGACCCGCGTCGGCCTGATCGGCTTTTCGATGGGCGGCTGGATCGCGCTGCTGCACGCCCAAGGCGGTGACGCGGATGCCGTGGTCGCCTACTACGCGACGCTCGGCACCGAAGAGCACGGCGTGATCCCCTGCCCGGTGTTGCTCAACCTCGCCGAGAACGACGAGTTCAGCCCCGGAGCCGAACCCGATTCGTTCGTCGCCCGCCTGGAGGACCACGGAACGCCGGTCACCGAGTTCGTCTACCTCGGCACCGAGCACTCGTTCGCGAACGCGAGCCTCGCCGCGACGCTCGACAACCGCGCGGCGGCCCTCGCCTTCGCCCGCTCGGCGTCGTTTCTCGACAAGCACCTGGTCGACTAGGCGCCTGCACCCTTCCGCGACGGAAATACCGGCTACCGTAGATTTCGTGCCCATCTTCGAAGCGTCTACTGTGTCCGCCGTGCTCGACCACATGAACAACGACCACCCGGAAGACAACCTGCTGATCGTGCGCGCTTTCGCGACGAAAGAGGCCACGGCGGCGGTCATGACCGACCTCGACCACCTCGGCGGCACCTGGACCTACGAGGCGGGAGACGCCACCGCCGAGCTCACCGTTCCGTGGTCGGCGCCGATCAGCGAACGCGCCGAGATCCGCCGCGAAGTCGTCGTGCTCTACGACACCGCCTGCGCACGCCTCGGCGTCGAACCGCGCCCCCACTAGGTCGCGATGACCCGCTCAGCCAACCGACTGGTCGCCACGGTCGTCGGCGCCGGCTACCTCGGCTTCGGCCTGCTCGGATTCGTCGTGACGACCGCCGTCGGGTTCGCCGCACCCGCCGGCGGGCTGCTGCTCGGCGTCCAGGTCAATCCGCTGCAGAATCTCGCCCATATCGCGATCGGTGTCGCCCTGCTGCTCTGCGGCCGGTTCTCGGTACAGGTGGCGAAGACGGGCAATGCGGTCGTCGGCGCCGTCATGCTCGCATTCGGCCTCGTCGGCCTGTTCATCATCGGTTCCGACGGCAACGTCTTCGCGCTCAACGGCGCCGGCAACATGCTGCACTTCGGCACGTCGATCGTGCTTCTCGCCGTCGGCCTCGGCGCCGACAAGGGCGATTCCCAGCAGAAACGTTCGCAACCGCGCGCCGGCACTCGCTAGTATTAGGGTCACCTTACCTACCCCTTCTGGAGTGTCATCGTGGCTGTCGTTCTTCCCTTCTCCCAGGCACTGCGCGAGCGTACGCGCGGCGGGCACAGCGCCAGCGAGGGTGCCAACTTCATGGACGACCTGATGACGGGCAAGGGCTCACGCGACGACTACATCTCGCTCGTCGCCCAGCACTACTTCATCTACGCCGCCCTCGAGGCAGCCGCCGAGAAGATGAAAGACGACGCAGACGCCGCGGCGTTCATCACCCCGCAGCTCACCCGCCTGCCGGCCCTCGAGGCCGACCTGCTCTTCCTGATCGGCGACGACTGGCGCTCGGTGATCGCCCCGTTGCCCACCACCGCCCGGTACGTCGACCGCATCGAGACGGTCGCGGCGACCTGGGGCGGCGGCTTCATCGCCCACCACTACACCCGCTACCTCGGCGACCTGTCGGGCGGCCAGATCATCCGCACGCTGATGCAGCGCCAGTTCGGGTTCGAGACCAACGGTGTCGGCTTCTACCTCTTCGACCAGATCGCCAAGCCGAAAGAGTTCAAAGACGTCTACCGCGCGCAGCTCGACGCCGTCACCTGGAGCGAAGAAGAACGCGACCGCGTGATCGACGAGGTCATGGTCGCCTACCGCTTCAACACCGAGCTGTTCGTCGACCTCGCCGCGGCGAAGGCCACCGCGGTAGCTTAGGCACGCAGGGGCGGATGTCGCGGGCGCGCGTTACGCGTCGATCGCGGGCACCGCGGTCGCCCGCTCCATAAAGCGCTGCACGTGCTCGTCGACGATGATGTCGCTCGGGCGCAGGTCGCGGCTGAGGTACAGGCCGTCGAGCGCGCTGATGCGGCTGAGCGCCACGTAGGTCTGGCCGGGCGCGAACGAGCGTTGGCCGAGGTCGACGATCGCGCGGTCGTAGGTCTTCCCCTGCGACTTGTGGATCGTGACCGCCCACGCGAGGCGCAGCGGAAACTGCGTGAACTCGGCGACGATGTCTTTTTTCAGCGCCTTGGTGACGGCGCTGTACGAGTACTTGTACTTCTCCCACACGGCCGGCTGCACCTGGTGCACCTCGCCGTCGATCTCGACGTGCACGAACTGGTCGATCTTGGTGACGGTGCCCACCGAGCCGTTGACCCAGCGCTGGTCGGCGTCGTTGCGCAGGAACATGACCTGCGCGCCGATCTTGAGCTCGAGCGCCTCGTCGGCGGGGAACGCGCGCCCGCCGAATTCGCCGGTGACCTCGGCCTTGGCGGTGAGCACCTTGCCGGGCAGGCGGGCGAGCGCGGTCGCGTTGATGCGGTTCACGGCGGCGTTGGTGGTCGCGAGCGTGATGATGCCGTCGGTGGGGGCCTCGCGGGCGCCCGTGGTGTTGAGCCGCTCGGCGATCTCGGCCGTCACCCGGCCGTGGCGCACGGCGTTGAGCATGTACTTGAACTCGCCCTCGTGCTGGCGGTGGATCGTGGTGAGCTCGTAGATCTTGAGGTCGGAGTCGTCCCACACCTTGGCGTCGAAGAACCACATCGACCGGTACTGGTCGGCGAAGTAGGCGCGCTCGTCGGCGTCGCCGGGCACGGGGGCCAGCTGGTACGGGTCGCCGAACAGGATGACCTGCACCCCGCCGAAGGGTTCGCGCTTGCGTTGCCTGGCCTGGCGCAGGCTGCGGTCGAGGGCGTCGAGCAGGTCGGCGTTGACCATCGACACCTCGTCGATCACGAGCGTGTCGATGGTGTTGAGCAGCTTGCGCACCTCGGCGGTGTGCTCGATCTCGTGGTCGGCGATGACGCCGATGGGCAGGCGGAAGAGCGAGTGGATGGTCTGGCCGCCCACGTTGAGGGCCGCGACCCCCGTGGGCGCGCAGATGACGACCTGCTTCGAGGTGTTCCACGAGAGGTGGTTCAGCAGCGTCGACTTGCCGGTGCCGGCCCGGCCGGTGACGAAGATGTTCTCCTGCGTCGTCTCGATCGCGGCGAACACTGCTGCCTGCTCGGGGGATAGCGAGGGCGCGTTCACTCCCCCAATCTACCCGCTCGACCCCCGGGTCTCAGCGGCCCGTCCACAGCGGCCGTTTAGGATGGCTGCATGCGCCGCACCGTACTCACCTGGTCGGCCGTCATGGCCCTGCTCATCGCGGGATTCAGCGCGTCGGTCGTCGCCCTCAACGCCGACCTCTACAGCGCGCACGGATTCGTCGGCCGCTACTTCGAGGCGCTCGAGCGTCACGACAGCGCCGCGGCCCTCGCGCTGCCGGGCGTGAGCACGGCGAACGACGCCTCGGCCGAGCTGCTCACCGGAGCCGCCATGGGCGAGATCGACGACGTGCGCACGATCAGCGACGTCGCCGGCGACGACGGCCGGCACACGGTCGTCGTCGAGTACTCGCTCTCCGCGCCGGGCGGTTCGGGTTCGACGACCGCGCGCAGCGAGTTCGTGGTCGCGCGCGACGGCACCCGGTTCGGGCTGTTCCCGAGCTGGCAGTTCGTCTCCAGCCCGATCAACTCGATCTCGATCACCGTGCTGCACGAACAGGATTTCACCGTCAACGGCCACGACGTCACCACCGAGGCCGAGCCCGACGCTCCCGCCACGTTCCAGGTGTTCGCCCCCGGGCTCTACGTGCTCGACCACGAGTCGACCTACCTCGAGGCGGAGCAGGTCACCGCCGCGGTCACCGAGATCGGCGGCATCGCGGATGTCGCGTTGGACGTCCAGGCCAACGACGAGTTCGTCGCCGAGGTGCAGAAGCACGTCTCGGCGTACCTCGGCGAATGCACCACCCAGGAAGTGCTGATGCCCACCGGGTGCCCGTTCGGACAGTCGCTCTCCAACCGGGTGCAGAACGCCCCGCAGTGGTCGATGGTCTCCGACCCGGTCGTGACCATCGTTCCCGGAGTCCCCTCGGGAACCTGGGCCGTGCCGAAGACCCCCGCCATGGCCCACCTCGTCGTCGACGTGCGGTCGCTCTTCGACGGCCGGGTCACGACCTTCGACGAAGACGTCCCGTTCGACGTGCAGTACGCGCTCACCTTCGAGCCGGGCAACAAGCTGCTGATTACGGCCGTGTACGAGTAGTAGGCGCCTGCCGGGTGGGCGTGCGCGTCGAGGCGCGCGACGCGAGCATGTCGTTGTAGGCCTCGAGCTCGGCGTCGCCGTCGCGGGCGGCCTTGCGGTCGTACCGCTTCGAGTCGCGCTCGTCGCTGCGTGACCACATGATGGCCACGGCGATCGCGAGCGCCACGGTCGGGATCTCGCCGACGCTCCAGGCGATGCCGCCGCCGGCCTGCTGGTCGGCGATCGCGCTGATGTCCCAGCCCATAGCGCCGTACCAGTCGGCGAGCAGCAGCCCGGTGCCGGTCATGAGCGATAGGCCGAAGAACGCGTGGAAGGCCATCGTGCCGAGCAGCACGAGCAGGCGCAGCGGGAACGGCGCCTTGTGCGGCGAGGGGTCGACGCCGATGAGCGACTGCACGAAGAGGTAGCCGCTCAGCAAGAAGTGGATGATCATCCACTGGTGTCCGAGGTGGTCGGTCGTCGCCCAGCGGAACAGCGGCGAGTAGTAGAACACCCAGAGCGACACCACGAAGATGCCCGCGGCCACCAGCGGCCGTGAGAGGAAGCCGAAATAGGCGGAGTGGGTGAGCAGCATGATCCACTCGCGCGGCCCGCGGCTGCCGTCGTCGCGCTTGCGGATGGTGCGCAGCGCGAGGGTGACGGGGGCGCCGGGCACGAGGAGCACCGGAACCATCATGCCGAGGGTCATGTGCGCGAGCATGTGCGCGCTGAAGAGGTACTTCTCGTACTCGTTCACCCCGCCGTTGGTGATGTAGAACAGCAGCGCCATTCCGGCGACCCAGAGCACCGAGCGCAGCACGGGCCAGGAGTCGCCGCGCTTCTTCAGCCGCCACACCCCGGCGAGGTAGAAGAACACCGCGAACGCGCAGAACAGGCCCCAGAGCAGGTCGAAGCTCCAGACGGTGAAGAGGGTGGTGAACGAGAACGGCGGCGGCAGCGGGGCCCCGGTGAGGATCTCGGCGGGGGTCGCGCCCGTGCTCGCCGACGCCGTGACCTCGAGTTTCGGGGTGGCCGTGCGGCCGAGCGCGGCGGCGACGCCCGACGCGATGCCCATAAACGCGATCTCGGCGGTCACGAGCCACCAGAAGAACTTGCGCGACCCGGTGCTGGTGAGGCGCCCGATCAGGTAGCGACGCTGCATCACGCCGAACACACCGAGCACACCGAGCGCGGCCACCTTCACGAGCACGAGGATGCCGTACGGGGTCAGCAGGTTGTCGAGCGTTCCGACGCGGATCTCGGCGCTCACGTAGCCCGACGCCGAGACGACGACGAAGCTCACGAGGGCGAGGGTCGAATAGCGCGCGAGCAGCGGGGTGATGCGGCCGCCGTCGAGGGTGCGGGCGCTCAGCACCAGGGTGAGCAGCCCGCCGAGCCAGACGGCGGCGAAGACGATGTGCAGCCAGATCGCGCTCGTCGCCGCGTCGTGGCTCGCCGTTCCGCCGGCGTGGCCCTGCAGCGCCATCGGGATCAGGCCCATGACCGAGGCGATGGCCATCGCCAGCACGAGCGAGTGGTTGCGCACCGCGAAGCAGAGCACGGTGAGCGCGGCCGCGATGAGCGTCGTGTAGAGCCAGGACTGTCCGAGTTCCTGCTGGGTGAGGAACTGCGCGAGCAGCTCGCCGAACCGGTCGTCGATCGAGAGCGGCTGCAGGTAGATCGTCATGAAGCTGAAGAAGCCGGCGGCGGCGGATGCCACGGCCCACACGGCCGCCGACGCCGCGGCGATATCGAGCGCGAGTGAGAACTCGGGCTTGTCGCGGCTCATGCCGAAGCTGGCGAGCACGAGGGCGCCGATCGTTCCCGCGGCGCCGATGTTGACGATGAGTTTGGCCAGCGGCAGCCCGAACCGCACGACCGGACCTGGATCGGCGATCGGCTCGGGGGCTACTCCCCCGCCGAACTGCAGGGCGGCCACGGCCGAGGCGAGTGCCACAAAGAGCAGGACCGCTGGCCCCACTATCCGAACGATCCGTGGCATCCGATCAGTTTATGCGCGTCAGCCTGAACGAACCGCCGGGTACGCAAAAAGGGCGCCGACCTTTCGGTCGACGCCCTCTTCGATTCAAACGACTACTTGGAGTCCTTCGCTGCAGCCTTCAGCTTCGAGCCGGCGCTCAGCTTGACGCCGAAGCTCGCCTTGATCTCGATTGCTTCGCCCGTCTGCGGGTTGCGGCCGGCGCGAGCTGCACGGTGCGTGCGCTCCACTGCCAGCCAGCCCGGGATGGACACCTTCACGCCGTCGGCCACCGAGGTGGACAGAACGGAGAAGAGTGCGTCGACGACGCCGTTGACGGCAGCCTGGCTCTGGCCAGATGCTGCGGCAACTGCCGCGACGAGCTCGG
>Ga0247812_10000038_pt1 | contig 234493 bp, 210 predicted proteins | sample UWRJL149409B1_FD_178011 | JGI IMG/M metagenome (GOLD analysis project Ga0247812, IMG submission 178011) | Plant litter microbial communities from Arlington Agricultural Research Station in Wisconsin, United States - UWRJ-L149-409B-1 | ecosystem: Environmental > Terrestrial > Plant litter >... | reverse complement strand
GGCGGCGACGTCGTCGGCCAGCGAGCTCAGCGGGTTCTGCACGGCGACCACTTTGACGCCCTTGGCTTGCAGGATCGGGATCACTTTGTCCCAGCTGGAACCATCGGCGAAGGCGCCGTGGACCAGCACGACGGTGGTGTCGCCGGCGGGCGCGGCGGCGGTGGCGTTCAGGGCGGCGGCGGACAGGATGGCGGCGGCGAAGGCGATGGCGGTGCGTTTCATGGTGGTTCCTTTCGGGTTATACGCTAATAGTTAGCGCGCTAATCATTTGGGTTTTTAAAACGCGTTTCAGGTGAAGCGCGTTTCGATGGAGTGACTATAGCGAACTATTAAATAGCGCGCAAGCGAAATTTGCGTCAAGTTGAAAAATATTTTCAATCGCCCAGATTGCGGTTCAGTTTGTGCAGATTGGTCATCAGCGACCCGACCTCCTCGGACGAGACGGCGCACTGGACGGCGAAGTCCTCGCTGACCTGGATGGCGGCGGCGCGCAGCGCCTGGCCGGCCGGGGTCAGCGTCAGTACACGGTTGCGCTCGTCGCGGGGATCGCGTTCGCGCAGCAGGTAGCCTTCCGCCTCGAGGCGTTTGACCACCGGCGTCACCGAGCCGGAGTCCTGGTGCAGGCGCCGGGCCACGTCCTTGATGCCCAACCCTTGCTGCTCCCACAGCACCACCATCACCAGGTATTGTGGATAAGTCAGGTTCAGCGCGGACAGCAGCGGCTTGTACGTCTGGGTCATCTTCAGCGACGTGTTGTAGATCAGGAAGCACAGGTGCTGGTCCAGCCGGGGCGGTACGGGGAGCTTGGGAGAGGTCATGCTTGTCAGCCTAGCGGCTATCGCGCCGCAATGCAAATCGGCGCGGCGAAAAAATATTTTCCAACCGGCGAATCCGAATGGGTCCAACCCGCCTCTTAGTGGCCGAGGGACTTCCTCTGCGATGAATTGGAGAGCACAATGTTTTATGTGAAAAATGTACCGGCTTGGGAGCGCGTCGTGCGCGTGGTGGTCGGCCTGATCGCCGTGATCGTCGGCTATACCGTGCTGGGCGGCCTGTGGGGCACCATCCTGGCGCTGTCGGCCGCCGGCATCGTGGCCTCCGGCCTGTTCGGCTTTTGCCCGATGTGCGCGATGGTGGGCCGCCGCCTGGACGCGGCCGCCAAACAAGCAAAACCCTGAGGAATCATGAGCCTGGCAGAACAGCATCTTCCTGTGCTGGACGCCGCCCATCGCGGCGATCCGGCGGCGCTGGCGCAGCTGTTGCGGCTGTGCCAACCCGACATCCGCCGCTACGCCCAGCGCAACTGCCTGATCGGCGACGTCGACGACGCGGTGCAGGAGGCGCTGCTGGTGCTGTCGCGCCGGCTGGCGTCGGTGCGCATGCTGGCCGCGTTCTCGGGCTGGCTGTTCCAGGTCGTCAAGCGCGAGTGCCACCGGCTGGGCCGCGCCGCGCTGGGCCACGACCCGTGGGACGACGAGCGCGCCGAGCAATGGCTGGCCAGCCAGGACACGGCCGGCCTGCGGCTGGAGCTGGTCAACGCGCTCGAATCGCTGCCGGCCGACTACCTGCAGGTGGTGCTGCTGCGCGACTTCGCCGAGATGAGCATCGGCGAGATCGCCGCAGAGATCGGCCAGAGCGCGGCGGCGGTCAAGAGCCGCTTGCATCGCGCAAGGCGGATGGCGCGCGAATACTTGATAGGGTGAGTGCGAAATCGGCACAAATGCCGTCGGATGGGCTACACTGGCCGCATGATAAGAGAATTTCCTTCCCTGGTGATCCCCGGCGTCGCGATCGACGTGCTCAAGGCAAGCTGCGCCACGTGCAGCATGCACCAGCTATGCCTGCCCATGGGACTGGACAACAACGACATGGACCGGCTCGACCAGATCATCGGCCGCCGCCGCAAGGTGCCGCGCGGGGCCAATCTGTTCCGCATCGGCGACGGTTTCCAGCACCTGTACGCGATCCGGCTCGGCCACTTCAAGACGTGCCAGGTGAGCCAGGACGGCGTCGAACAGATCACCGGCTTCCAGATGGCCGGCGAACTGCTGGGCATGGACGCGATCAGCACCGACCTGCACCATTGCACCGCCGTCGCGCTGGAGGACAGCGAGGTGTGCGAGATCCCGTTCTCCACGCTGCAGTCGCTGCTGGGCGACATGCCGACGCTGCTGCGCCACTTCCACCGCATGATGAGCCAGGAAATCACCCGCGAGCAGAGCGTGATGCTGTTGCTGGGCAATATGCAGGCGACCCAGCGCTTCGCCGCCTTCCTGATCAACCTGTCGTCGCGCTACGAGGCGCGCGGCTATTCGCCCAACACCTTCCAGCTGCGCATGTCGCGCGAGGAAATCGGCAACTACCTGGGCCTGACCATCGAGAGCATCAGCCGCCTGCTGTCGAAGTTCAAGAAGGAAGGCCTGCTGCGGGTCAGCAACCGCGAAATCGAGATGCTCGATCCGGTGCAGCTCAAGGCCATCGCCGCGGGCATGCAGACCTGCGCCTGATCGCCAGCAGCGAATCGGCCAGCAGCGAATCGGCCCGCAGCTAATCGGCCCGCAGCGCCACGCCGCGCTGCGCCGGCCAACTCCAGGTGCCGGCCAGGCGCCAGTCGCGGCGCGCGCTTTCCACCAGCACGATCCAGCGGCTGCGCTCGAGCATCGGCATATCGACGCGGAACGCGCCGCCGGCGTCCGGCTTGACCAGCAGCTTGATATCCTTCTCCGGCAGCGTCGCGTGCGACAGGTGCAGCAGCAGCGGGCCGGTGTCGCCGCGGTTGACGCGGCCCGACAGCGCGCCGCTGGCGACGTCGTAGTCCAGCGCCACCGACAGCCCCATCGCGGCGGCGACCTGGTCGCGCCGCAAGTCCTGGTTGATCGCCTTGCCCTGCTTGTAGTAATCGCCGACCACCAGCGCGTCCTGGTGGGAAAAGGCCAGCCAGCCGGCGAACACGCCGCCGACCACGACCACGGCCGGGCCCAGCATCAGCAGCCACGGCCAGCGTTGCTTCCACCACGGCGCGGCGGCGCCGTGCAGTTTGAGTATCACAGCTTCAGACATATCGTTGCTCCTTAGCGCGGCACGAAGAATACCGCCGCTTCCTTCACATGCAGCGACGGATCGTCGACTGCGCTCAGTTCAATGGCGATCTTGTTCGAGCCCGGCTGGCCGACGCCGTGCGCGGTGCGCAGCCGGATCGGATAAGCCTTGGTCTCGGTGGCCTCGACCCGCACCAGCGGCTCGGTCTGCTGCGCCAGCGTCGGCATGCCGCTGACGCTGATGCGGTAGACGTGGGCCTGCTCGGACGTGTTCATGATCTGCAGCCGGTAGACGTTCTCGATCATGCCCTCCTCGACCTCGCGGCCCAGCGTGCCGCGGTCGCGGATCACGTCGAGCTTGAGCGGCACGCGCCAGTACAGCGCGGCGCCGGCGGCGGCCACGATCAGCAGCAGGATGCCGCCGTAGATCCTGACCCGGGTGCGCAGGACGCGGCGGCGGATCTCGCTCGGCGTGAAGCCGCGGTCGAGCGCGCGCTCGGTGCTGTAGCGGATCAGGCCGCGCGGCTGGGCGACCTTGTCCATCACGCCGTTGCAGGCGTCGACGCAGGCGGCGCAGCCGATGCATTCATATTGCAGGCCGTCGCGGATATCGATGCCGGTCGGGCAGACCTGCACGCACATCGAGCAGTCGATGCAGGAGCCGCCGCTGCCGTTGGCGTTCTTCGACAAGGGCCCGCGCGGCTCGCCGCGCTTGGCGTCGTAGGTGATGATCAGCGTGTCGGGATCGAACATCGCGCTCTGGAAGCGGGCGTAGGGGCACATGTATTTGCACACCTGCTCGCGCATCCAGCCGGCGTTGCCGTAGGTGGCAAAGCTGTAGAACACCACCCAGAACCATTCCCACGGGCCGAAGTTGAGCGTCGCCACCTCCAGGCCCAGCAGCTTGATCGGCGTGAAGTAGCCGACGAAGGTGAAGCCGGTCCACAGCGCCACCGCGCCCCAGGCCAGGTGCTTGGCTGATTTCTTGGCGAACTTGGCGGCCGACGGCGGCTGCCGGTCGAGCGCGATGCGGGCGCTGCGCGGCCCTTCGATCTTGCGTTCTATCCACAGGAAGATTTCGGTGTACACCGTCTGCGGACAGGCGAAGCCGCACCAGACGCGGCCCGCCACCGCCGTCGCCAGGAACAGCAGGTAGGCGCAGATGATCAGCAGCAGCGCCAGGTAGATGAAGTCCTGCGGCCACAGCACCAGCCCGAAGATGTAGAACTTGCGCGCGGCCAGGTCGAACAGCAGCGCCTGGCGGCCGTTCCACTGCAGCCACGGCGCGCCGTAGAACGCCAGCTGGGTCAGCCAGACGAACAGCCAGCGCAGGCGGGCGTAGCGGCCCTTGGCCTCGCGCGGATAGATCTCCTCGCGGGCGGCGTACATCTGGATGATTTGCTCGTTCATTTTTCGGCGACGACGGGCGTGGCTGGCGCTGGTTTGCCGGGATCGTTCGACAGGCCCCAGACATAGGCGGCCAGCACCTGCACCTTGTCATCACCGAGGAAGTCCTGGAACGCCGGCATGGTCGTGGTGCGGCCCTTGTTGATGGTTTCCTTGATGGTTTCAAGGCTGCCGCCGAACAGCCAGACCTTGTCGCTCAGGTTGGGCGCGCCGAGCAGCTGGTTGCCCTTGCCGCCGGCGCTGTGGCAGGCCATGCAGGCGCCGAACTTGTCCTTGCCGAACACCACCTTGATCGGATCGGCGGTCGCGCCGGACAGGCTGAGCACGTAGTGCGCGACGTTTTCCACATCCTTGTCCGAGCCCAGCGCCGCGCCCATCGGCGGCATCATGCCGACCCGGCCGTGCAGGATGGTTTCCTTGATGGTTTCCGGCGCGCCGCCGAACAGCCAGTCGTTGTCGGTCAGGTTGGGGAAGCCCTTGTTGCCGCGCGCGTCGGAGCCGTGGCACTGCGCGCAGTAGGTCAGGAACAGCCGCTCGCCGATGGCGCGCGCCTGCGGATCGGCCGCGACCGCCTTCAGGTCCTGCCTGCTGTACTTGGCGAACAGCGGGCCGTAATCCTTCTCGGCGGTCTTGAGCTCGGCCTGGTAGGCGCCGGCCGATTTCCAGCCCAGCTTGCCGGCGTAGCTGCCCAGGCCGGGATACAGGAACAAATAGGCCAGCGCGAACACGATGGTGATGTAGAACAGCCACATCCACCAGCGCGGCATCGGCGTGTTGAGCTCGCTCAAGTCTTCGTCCCAGACGTGGCCGGTGGTGCCGACCGAACCGTCGGCCGCCTTGGCCAGCTTGACCTTGGCCTGCGAGAACAGCAGCACGCCGCAGCCGATCACGCCGAGCAGGGTCAGCAGGACGATGTACCAGTCCCAGAAGCCGTTGGTGAAATCAGCCATGGCGGTTCTCCTCGTCGTCGGCGAACGGCAGTTGCGCCGCCTCGGCGAAGTCGGCTTCCTTGTTGCGGATGAAGGCCCACCACAGGATGCCGGCGAACGTGATGAAAGAGATCACCGTCATCACGCTGCTGGCGCGGTCAAACAGGTTGTCGATAGCCATGCTAGTTCCTCGTCTTGATTAATGTGCCCAGGCCTTGCAGGTAGGCGATCAGGGCGTCTTCTTCGGTCTTGTCCTTGAGCTCGTCCGGCGCGGCGGCGATCTCGGCGGCGCTGTACGGCGTGCCGAGGCGGCGCAGCGCGTTCATCTTCGGCACGATCTCGGCCGGCACCAGCGCCGTCTTCGCCAGCCACGGGTAGTTCGGCATGTTCGATTCCGGCACCACGTCGCGCGGGTTGTTGAGGTGGGTGCGGTGCCATTCATCGCTGTAGCGGCCGCCCACGCGCGCCAGGTCGGGACCGGTGCGCTTGGAACCCCACTGGAACGGCCGGTCGTAGACGAACTCGCCGGCCACCGAGTAGTGGCCGTAGCGCTCGGTCTCGGCGCGGAACGGCCGCACCATCTGCGAGTGGCAGTTGTAGCAGCCCTCGCGCACGTAGATGTCGCGGCCGGCCAGGCGCAGCGGCGAGTAGGGCTTGAGGCCGGCGATCGGCTCGGTGGTGGACTTCTGGAAGAACAGCGGCACGATCTCGACGGCGCCGCCGACGCTGATCACCAGCGTCACCAGCGCGATCAGCAGCCACGGGTTTTTTTCGATCCATTCATGTGAGAACTTCATATCTGCTCCGAATCAGGCGTGACCGGCGGCCAGCGCGGGGATGCGCGCCACGGCGGTCTCGCGGTTACGCAAGGTCATCCAGGTGTTGTAGGCCATGATGCCCATGCCGCTCAGGTACAACAGGCCGCCGCCGAAGCGCACCACGTAGTACGGGTAGGTGGCCTTGACGCCCTCGACGAAGGTATAGGTCAGGGTGCCGTCGGCGTTGACCGCGCGCCACATCAGGCCCTGCATCACGCCGGCGATCCACATCGCGGCGATGTACAGCACGATGCCGATGGTGGCGACCCAGAAGTGCAGGTCGATCAGCCTGGTGCTGTGCATCTTCTGCTGGCCGGACAGGCGCGGCAGCAGGTAGTAGATCGAGCCCATGGTGATGAAGCCGACCCAGCCCAGGGCGCCGCCGTGGACGTGGGCGATGCTCCAGTCGGTGTAGTGCGACAGCGAGTTGACGGTCTTGATCGACATCATCGGACCTTCGAAGGTGGCGATGCCGTAGAACGACAGCGAGACGATCATGAACTTCAGGATCGGGTCGGTGCGCAGCTTGTGCCAGGCGCCCGACAAGGTCATCATGCCGTTGATCATGCCGCCCCAGCTCGGCGCCAGCAGCACCAGCGAGAACACCATGCCGATCGATTGCGTCCAGTCCGGCAGCGCGGTGTAGTGCAGGTGGTGCGGGCCGGCCCACATGTAGGTGAAGATCAGCGCCCAGAAGTGCACGATCGACAGGCGGTACGAGTACACGGGTCGTTCGGCCTGCTTGGGAATGAAGTAGTAGATCATGCCCAGGTAGCCGGCCGTCAGGATGAAGCCGACCGCGTTGTGGCCGTACCACCACTGGATCATCGCGTCCTGCACGCCGGCGTAGGCGGAGTACGACTTGAACAGCGAGGCCGGCATCGCCGCGCCGTTGACCACGTGCAGGATCGTCACGGCGATGATGTAGGCGGCGAAGAACCAGTTGGCCACGTAGATGTGCTTGACCTTACGCTTGAGCAGCGTGCCGAAGAAGACGATCGCGTACGACACCCAGACCACGGCGATGAGCAGCGTGATCGGCCATTCCAGCTCGGCGTATTCCTTGCCGCGCGTGAAGCCCATCGGCAGCGTGACGACCGCGCTGAGGATGACCGCCTGCCAGCCCCAGAAGGTGAAGGCGGCCAGCTTGTCCGAGAACAGCCGCACCTGGCAGGTGCGCTGCACCACGTAGTACGAGGTGGCGAACAGGCCGCAGATGCCGAAGGCGAAGATCACCGCGTTGGTGTGCAGCGGACGCAGGCGGCCGTAGGTCAGCCAGGGTATGTCCAGGTTCAGCGCCGGCCAGGCCAGCTGGGCGGCGATGATGACGCCGACCAGCATGCCGACCACGCCCCAGACTACCGTCGCGACAGCGAACTGCTTGACGACCTTGTAGTTGTAAGTTTGATCCAATTAAATTCTCCCCAGAACACTTTGATGATGTGGATCAAAGGTTACTTTTTGGGGCGCTAAAAAACTTTGATGTGGATCAAAATTTTCCGGATGGAGGCGAACCCCGAGGCTTGCGCTCGGGGTCGGACCCCGTGGGGTCCGACCCTGTGTCGCCGTGCGGAGGGGCGGCGCGGTCGTCATCCTGCAACACCCGCAGCGCCGGGCCGACCAGGTCGTCGAACTGGCCGTCGTCGGAGGCGCGGAAGAATACCCACAGCGCGGCGAACACGGCGGCCACGCTCAATGGAATCAGCAAATACAGCGCCTCCATCAGCGTCCCCGACGCAGCCGCAGCGCGTTCGCCACCACCACCGCCGAACTGAGCGCCATGCCGACGCCGGACAGCCAGGGATTGAGCCAGCCGGCGGCGGCGGCCGGTATCGCCAGCACGTTGTAGACCGTGGCCCAGGCCAGGTTCTGGCGGATCACCCGCATCGTGGCGGCCGCCACGCGCGCGCTGTCGGCCACCGCGCCGAGCCGGCCGTTGAGCAGCACCGCGTCGGCGTGCGCCTGCGCCAGGGCCGCGCCGCCGCCCATCGCGAAGGAGACGTCGGCCGCGCCCATGACGGCGGCGTCGTTGATGCCGTCGCCGATCATCGCCACCACGCAGCCGCGCCGTTGCAGCTGTTGGACGAAGTCCAGCTTGTCGGCCGGCAGGTAGCCGCCGACCGTGGTTTCGATGCCGAGCTGGTCGCCGACGCGGCGCGCCAGCACGTCGTAGTCGCCGCTGAGCAGCACCACCGTCTTGCCCTGGCCGCGGAAGTAGTCGACCGTCGCCTGCGCGTCCGGCCGCAGTCCGTCCTGCAGCTGCAGGCAGGCCAGCCACAGTCCTTCCGCGCCGAGGTAGACCGGGGTGGCGCCTTCGGCGACGGCGTGCGGCGGCGCCGCGCCGGACAGCGCCGCGACGAACTGCGCGTTGCCGAGGCGGTAGCGGCGGTTGTGCAGCACGCCCTCCAGCCCGCATCCCGGCGTTTCCTGCACCGCCGTCGCGCGCCAGTCCTGGCGGCCGGCCTGCGTCGCCGCGTCGGTGATGGCGCGCGCCAGCGGATGGGCGCTGTCCGCTTCCAGCGCGGCCGCCACCTGCAGGCAGAAGTCGGCGCGCATCGCGCCCAGCGCGTCGATCTGCTGCAGCACGGGGCGGCCGTAGGTCAGCGTGCCGGTCTTGTCGAGCACGATGTGGGTGGCGCGGTGCAGCGTTTCCAGCGTTTGCGCGCCGGTGATCAGCACGCCCTGGCGCAGCAGCTGGTCGGTGGCGGCGGCCAATGCGGTCGGCGTCGCCAGCGACAGCGCGCACGGGCACGACACCACCAGCACCGCGATGGCGATCGGCCAGGCGCGCGCCGCGCTATAGCCGTCGAGACAAAACCAGAATGCGAAGGCGGCCAGCGCGAACAGCAGCAGCCCGGCCACGAACCAGGCGGCGACGCGGTCGGCCCACAGCGCGATGCGCGGCTTGTCGCCGCCGGCGCGGTGGATCAGCTTGATCAGGTCGGACAGCGTGCTGTCCTGCGCGCGCCGCGTCACGCGGGCGAGGATGACGCTGCCGGCGTTGATGGCGCCGCCGGGAATGGCGTCGCCCGCCTGTTTGGCGAGCGGCGCGCTTTCGCCGCTCAGCAGCGACAGGTCGAGCGCGGTGCGGCCTTCGAGGATGACGCAATCGGCGGCCACCGCTTCGCCGGGCTTGATGACGATGATGTTGTCGACCGCCAGCGCGGCGGCGCGCACGATGGTGGCAGCGCGGCTGGCCGGGTAGTTTTCCAGCAGCGTGGCCGAGGCGGGCAGCGCGTGCTGCAGGCGCTCCAGCGCGGCGCCGGCCTTGCGGCGCGCGCGCAGTTCCAGGTAGCGGCTGCACAGCAGCAGGAAGATGAACATGGTGACCGAGTCGAACCAGACCTCGCCGTGGCCGCTGACGGTGGCCTGCACGCTGGCGCCGAAGGCGGCGGCGATGCCCAGCGCCACCGGCACGTCCATGCCGAGGGTGCGGGCGCGCAGGCTGGTCCAGGCGCCGCGCCAGAACGGCAGCGCAGCGTAACAGATCGCGGGCAAGGTCAGCAGCAGGCTGGCCCAGCGCATCAGCGCGGCCATGTTGTCGTCCAGCGTGCCGTCTTCGGCCAGGTAGGCCGGCGCGACATACATCATCACCTGCATCATCGACAGTCCGGCGACGAACAGCTGGCGCCCCAGCGTGCGCGCGGCCTTGTTTTGCTGCTCGCCGTGGCGGCCGGCGTCGTAGGGGTAGGCGGCGTAGCCGATGGCGTGCAGCGCGGCGAGGATGTCGCCGGGTGTGCAGGCATCCTTGCGCCAGCGCACGTACAGGCGTTCGGTGGCGACGTTGAGCTGGGCGGCGTCGACGCCGGGCAGCTGGTTGAGGCGCTGCTCGATCAGCCAGACGCAGGCGGCGCAGCGCAGGCCTTCCACCGTGAAGGTCGATTCGCGGCTGTCGTCGTCGAGCGCGAAGCGGGGATCGGCGTTGTCGTACAGCTGCAGTTCGGGCGGCAGCTGCTGCGCGCCTTCGGCGCTGGCGGCGTAGGCGGTGCGGTCGCGGTAGTAGCTTTGCTGGCCGAGCTCGACGATGGTTTGCGCCACCGCCGCGCAGCCGGGGCAGCACATGGCGCGGTCGATGCCGTCGATGCGCACCGAGAGCGCGCCTGCCGCCATGGCGGCCGGCAGCGGCAGGCCGCAGTGGTAGCAGGGGGCCGGCCCGGCGGTGATCACGGGTGTGGCGTGAGGCATAGCATATCCATCCATTCCGGGGTAACGCCGCCCGCCGCGCGCGCCAGGCCGATCACGCCGAAGCCCAGCACCAGCAGGCCGCAGGCGATGCGCACGCGGCGCTGTTGCATGGCGCGTTGCAGGCGCGCGCCCGCCAGGCCGAGGCCGGTCAGCATCGGCAGCGTGCCGAGGCCGAAGGCCAGCATCACCGCCGCGCCGTCTGCCGCCGAACCGCTGAGCATGGCCGTGGCCAGCGCGCTGTAGACCATGCCGCAGGGCAGCCAGCCCCACAGCGCGCCGAGGGCGAAGGATTTGTGCGGCTGGTCGGCCGGCATCAGCGATCGCATCAGCGGCGCCATCGCCGGCTGGGCGCGTTGCCACAGCACGCGGCCGCCCTGCTCCAGTACGGCCAGTCCGCGCCAGGCGTTCATCAGGTACAGGCCCAGCGCCACCAGCATCAGGTTGGCCAGCCAGTAGAAGCCGGTCTGCACGCCCGCCAGCGCGACCAGGCTGCGCGCGCCGCCGGCCACACCGCCGGCCAATGCGCCAGCCAGCATGTAGCTGCCGATGCGGCCGGCGTTGTAGGCCAGCACGTGCGGCAGCGCATGGATTCCCGCCTGCGCGCGAATGACGGTGACTGGGCGCGTGGCCGACAGCGCGCCGACGATGCCGCCGCACATGCCGACGCAGTGGATGCTGCCCGCCAGGCCGACCACGAACACAGGCAATAGCTGCAGCGTGTTCATCTTGTCTCAGATCGTTTTCGAGTAGCGCAGTGGTTGTGGTGCGCAGGTGGCATCGTCGCGCGCCAGGCTCAGGTAGCGGTCGAACACCATGCAGATGTTGCGGATCAGCAGGCGCCCCTTCGGCGTGACGGCGATCCAGTCCGCGTCGATGGTCAGCAGCCCGTCTGCCACGAACGCTTGCAGCCGCTCCAGCTCGGCCGCGAAATAGTGCGCGAACTGGATCGGATGCGCCTGCTCCATCGACGAAATCGACAACTCGAAATTGCACATCAGCTTCTGGATCACGATGCGGCGCAGCAGGTCGTCGTTATCGAGTTTGATGCCGCGCACGATCGGCAGCTTGCCGGCGTCGAGCTGCTCGTAATAGCCGTCCAGCGTCTTGTCGTTCTGGCTGTAGGTCGCGCCGACCGCGCTGATGGCCGACACGCCGCAGGAAATGAGCTCCGCTTCCGCGCGCGTCGAATAGCCCTGGAAGTTGCGCTGCAAACGCCCCTGGCGCTGCGCCACCGCGAGCTCGTCGTCCGGCTTGGCGAAATGGTCCATGCCGATGTAGACGTAGCCGGCCGCGCACAGGCGGCCGATGCACAGCGCCAGCAGCTCGAGCTTGACGGCCGGCGTCGGCAAATCCGCCTCGGCGATGCGCCGCTGCGGCTTGAACAGGTGCGGCAGGTGGGCGTAGTTGTACAGCGCGATGCGGTCCGGGTCGGCCGCGATCACCTGCTCCAGGGTGCGCGTCATGCTGGCCATGCTCTGCTTCGGCAAACCGTAGATCAAATCGATGCTGATCGAGCGGAAGCCGGCGTCGCGCGCGGCGTCCATCACCGCGCGCGTTTCCGCTTCCGGCTGGATGCGGTTGACGGCCTTCTGCACTTCCGGATCGAAATCCTGCACGCCCAGGCTGATGCGGTTGAAGCCCTGCGCGCGCAGGCTGTGCACGCGCGCGGCGCTGACGGTGCGCGGATCGATCTCGATCGAATACTCGCCCTGCTGGTCCGGCGCGAAATCGAAATTGGCGTGCAGGTGCTCCATCAGGTCGCCCATCTGGCGGTCGCTCAGGTAGGTCGGCGTGCCGCCGCCGAAGTGCAGCTGCTCGATCTGGCCCATGCCGTCGAACAGCCGGCCCTGCATATCGATTTCCTGCTTCAGGTAGCCGAGGTAGGTGGCGGCCTTGCCGTGGTCTTTGGTGACGATCTTGTTGCAGCCGCAGTAGTAGCAGATGGTGTCGCAGAACGGGATGTGGATGTACAGCGACAAGGGCCGGCGGCTGCGGCGCATGCGCAGGCCGGCCACCGCTTCCAGGAACTGGCCGTAGCCGAAGTCCTTGTGGAAGCGGTCGGCCGTCGGGTACGAGGTGTAGCGTGGTCCCGACTGGCTGAGTTTGCCGATGATCTCGGCGTCGAATTCAACGGCGGGAAATGGTGCGTTCATGGTGAGGTCAGGCGGCGAGGCGCTTCAGTTGTGGTTGCGGTGCGCGCGCGACGCGCGAGGTGGTGCGGGCCGGGCCGAACTTGAACAGGCTGACCGCCTGCGTCAGGCCGCCCGCTTCGTTGGCCAGGCTGGCGGTGGCCGCCGCCGCCTCCTCGACCAGCGCGGCGTTCTGCTGCGTGACCTGGTCCATGTGGGCGATGGCCGAGTTGACCTGGTCGACGCCGATGCTCTGCTCGCGCGAGGCCACCGAGATTTCGTTCATGATCGCCGTGACCTGCTTGACCGAGGCCACCACTTCCTTCATGGTGGCGCCGGCGCGGTCGACCTGCGCCATGCCGGCGCTGACCTTGCCGACCGAGACGTCGATCAGGTTCTTGATGTCCTTGGCGGCGGTGGCGCTGCGCTGGGCCAGGTTGCGCACCTCGCCGGCGACGACCGCGAAGCCGCGTCCCTGTTCGCCGGCGCGGGCCGCCTCGACGGCGGCGTTGAGCGCCAGGATGTTGGTCTGGAATGCGATGCCTTCGATCAGGCCGATGATGTCGACGATCTTGCGCGACGAACTGTTGATCTCGTCCATGGTGGCGATGACGTCGGCGACAATCTCGCCGCCCTGCACCGCGACGTTGGAGGCGTTCTGCGCCAGCAGGTTGGCCTGCGCCGAGTTGTCGGCGTTCTGCTTGACGGTGGACGAGAATTCTTCGACGCTGGAGGCGGTCTCTTCCAGGCTGGCGGCCTGCGCCTCGGTGCGGCCGGACAGGTCGGCGTTGCCGGCGGCGATCTGGCGCGTGGCCACGGCCATGGTCTCGACGTTGACGCGCACGTCGCGGATGGTGGCGATCAGGTTGCTGTTCATTTGCTGCAGCGCGCGCAACAGCTGGCCGACCTCGTCGGTGGCCTCGGTGTCGAAGGAGCCGGACAAGTCGCCGGCGGCGATCGAGCGGGCGCCCTGCAGCGCGCGGCCCAGCGGCTGCAGCACCGACACCCGCAGCGTGTACCACAGGAACACGTTGATCAGCAGGCCGACGAAGGTGGCGCCGAAGATGGCGTAGTTGTGCGCGCCGTTGCCTTCGAACAGCGTGGCGGCGCAGACCAGCACCTGCAGCACGTTGACCACGCTGGTGGCCAGCCAGATGCGCATGCCCAGCGACACGTGGCTCAGCCGCGACAGCAGCGTGCCGACGCCGGGACGGATCACCTGGCCGTTCTTGATGCGGATGCCGTGGTTGGTCTCGGTGCGCATGGCGCGGTAGGCCTGCTCGGCCTCGGCGATCTGCTGGCGCTCGGCCTTGACCCGGACCGACATGAAGCCGGTGGTCTTGCCGTTGTCGCGGATCGGCGTGATGTTGGCGCGCACCCAGTAGTGGTCGCCGTTCTTGCAGCGGTTCTTGACGATGCCGGTCCACGGCGTGCCGTCCTGGATCGAGGCCCACAGGTCGGCGAAGGCTTCGGACGGCATGTCCGGATGGCGCACGATGTTTTGCGGCGCGCCCAGCAGTTCCTGCTCGTCAAAGCCGCTGATCTGGGTGAAGTAGGGATTGACGTAGCAGATGTTGCCGTTCAAGTCGGTTTTCGACACGATGGCCTGGTCGTCCTGGACCTCGACTTCGCGGTTGGTGACGGGTTGGTTGTTGCGCATGGGCGGGCTCCGGCTGTTTTATTGCTGTATCGCAATAGATGTACTTAGTTTACGGAGTCTGCGGGCCAAATTTATTGATGTAGATCAAAATTCCCCGGATTGGGGCCTGCTAGCGCTTGTCGCAGCGCCTAATCGCCCACCGTCAGCGGACGCAGCGCGCCGACCGCGTAGCCCTGGGCGTAGTCCAGGCCCAGCTCGCGCACCACGGCCAGCGTGGTGTCGTCCTCGACATATTCAGCCACCACGCTGATGCCCATCACGTGGCCGACCTCGTTGATCGCCTTGACCATGGCGCGGTTGATGGCGTTGTTGGCGATGTCGCGGATGAACACGCCGTCGATCTTGAGGAAGTCCACCGGCAGCGCCTTCAGGTAGGCGAACGACGACAGCCCGCTGCCGAAGTCGTCCAGCGAGAAGCGGCAGCCCAGCGCCTTCAGCCCGGCCATGAAGTCCTGCGCCTTGAGCAGGTTGGCGATGACGGCGGTCTCGGTGATCTCGAAGCAGATCTGCTCGGGCGCGATGTTGTGTTCGACGAACTGCGCGACGATGTAGTCGTGCAGGCCCTCGTCGCCCAGCGAGGTGCCGGACAGGTTGACCGAGTACTGCGCCGGCGCCGGGCGGCGGTTCTCGACATAGGCCTGCTCGTCGCTGAGGCTCTCGCGCACGCTTTGCACGTGGTGGCAGACGGCGCGGATCACCCAGCGGTCGATCGCCGTCATCATGTCGTAGCGCTCGGCGGCGGGGATGAAGGCGCCCGGCAGGATCAGCTCGCCCTTGGCCGGCTGAATGCGGATCAGCACCTCGTCGTGCACATCGTGGTGCGCGCCGAGGCCGACGATGGGCTGGGCGTACAGCCGGAAGTAGTGGCGCTCGAATGCTTCGTTCAGGCGTGACACCCACAGCATCTCGCCCTGGCGGCGCGCCAGCCGCAGGTCCGATTCCTGGTACAGGTGGACGCGGTTGCGGCCGCGTTCCTTGGCCAGGTAGCAGGCTTGGTCGGCCGCGATCAGCAGCTCGGTCATCGACTTGCTGTTGTGGTTGATCTCGACCACGCCGATGCTCGCGCCCAGCTCGAAGGTGTGGTCGTCCCAGACGAAGCGGAAGTTCTTGACCGACTGGCGCAGGCCGTCGGCGATCAGCGCCGCCTGGTCCGGCGGGCAGTGCGGCAGCAGCACGCCGAGCTCGTCGCCGCCGAGGCGGGCCAGGATGTCGCTGTCGCGCATCTGCGTCTGCAACATCTTCGACAGCAGCTGCAGCAGCAGGTCGCCGGCGCTGTGGCCGCAGGTGTCGTTGACGATCTTGAACTGGTCCAGGTCCATGTACAGCAGCGCGTGGACGTGGTGGTCCTGCTTGGCGCCGTGCAGCGCGTTGGCGATCTGCACCTCGAACTCGCGCCGGTTGATCAGGCCGGTGAGGGTGTCGTGGCTGGCGTTCCACGACAGCTGCTTGGCCAGCTTGCGCTCGTGGCTGACGTCGCGGAACACCACCACCGCGCCCAGCAGTTCGCCGTCGTCGGACCAGATCGGCGAGGCCGATTCCTCGACCGCGATGCGGCGGCCGTCGCGCGTGACCAGCTGGTGTTGCGTCGCCACGCCGATGGTCTGGCGCTGGCGCAGGCATTGCAGCGCGACGTGGTCGGCGGCGTCGCCGTTGGCTTCGTCGACCAGGTGCAGCGTGGTGTGGATATCGACGCCGTGGGCCTCGTCGCTGCTCCAGCCGGTCAGCTGTTCGGCGATGCGATTCAGGTAGGTGGTCTTGCCGAGCTCGTCGGTGGTGATGACGCCTTCGCCGATCGAATGCAGCGTGGCGGCGGCCATTTCACGGTTGCGGGCGTTGGCCTGCTCGGCCAGCTTGCGCGCGGTGATGTCCCAGACGATGCCCAGCGTGCTGACGGCATTGCCTTCAGAATCGCAAAACACCAGCGCCTTGGCGGCCAGCCAGTGCAGCGACTGGTCTTCCCACACCACGCGGTATTCGAGCTCGTAGCCGCTGCCCTCGTCCACCGCATCCTGCATGGTGGTGAGCAGCGTGTCGCGGTCGTCGGGATAGACGAATTGCAGGAAGGTGGCGAACGGCTGCGCGTGGTCGCCCGCCGGCAGGCCGAGCAGGCCGGCGCCGAACTTGTCCCAGTTGACGGTGCTGTCGATGACTTTGCCGTCGCTCAGGTGCGAATCCCAGATCGACATGCGCGCCGCATCGAGCGCCATGCGTAAATGCCGCTGAATGTTTTCCATGTTTGCAGTTCCGACGTTATGGCCGTTAGAACGCAGGCATGGGAAAAAGTTCACTAGCCCGGTGTGGATATTGGCGCAGCCAGCTTGACGGCGGCCAGGTCGCGCACATTTTTTTGCACCGCGACCGCAGCGAACAGGCTGAGCACGAAGGACATGGCGTAGAAGCCCTTTTCGCTGGGCGCCAGCGTGGCGTTGAACAAGCCGACGCTCAGCAGCAGGATGGCCAGCAGCAGCGACAGCCAGCACAGTCCGAAGTACATGCCGCTGACCGGTATCCCTTCAGTCCGGTCGCGCACGGATTTTTGCAGCGACACGGCGGCGAACAGGCCGTACATCAGGATGGTGAAGTAATAGCCTTTTTCATTGAGCTGCATGGCGGCGTTCCACAGGCCGATCAGGTAGGTGAGGATGCCTGCGAACAGCGCAAGCCAGGAGGCGGCGACAAATGCGGCGGTAGGACCTTGGGTGGTGGATGTGGTCATGGAGACTCCTTGCTGGTTGGGGGCAAGCGCGCGCCGGCGGCGCACGCTTGCCCATCAGACCAGAAGAGTCAGCCGGCCTTCTTGAGCGTGCGCAAGAGCTTGCCGACAACGGTGACGACCAGCAGCGCCAGCGCGCCGGCGACGACGCCGGCGACGGCGTCGAGCAGGCTCGGGGTGATGTAGCCCAGCACCGGCCCGACGGCCGGCACGCCGCCCGCCGCCTCGGCGGCATGGTGGATGAGGTCGTGCGCGAACGGCAGGCCGTGGGTGAGGATGCCGCCGCCGACCATGAACATCGCCGCCGTGCCCACCACCGACAACAGCTTCATCAGCTTGGGCGCGGCCGCCAGCAGCAGCCGCCCCAGCGCGCGCACCGCCGCGCCGCCGCGCTGGCTCAGGTAGAGCCCGGCGTCGTCCATCTTGACGATGCCGGCGACGATGCCGTACACCCCCACCGTCATCACCAGCGCGATGCCGACCACCACCGTCACCTGCTGGGTGAAGGCCGCCCCGGCCACCGAACCCAGGGCGATGACGATGATTTCCGCCGACAGGATGAAGTCGGTGCGGATCGCGCCCTTGATCTTGTCCTTTTCCAGCGCCACCAGGTCGGCCCCGGGATCGGCCAGCGCCTGGGACAGCTCGCTCTTGTGCTGCTGTTGCTCATCGGCATGCAGGAAGCCGTGGGCGATCTTCTCGAAGCCTTCGAAGCACAGGTACAGGCCGCCGACCATCAGCAGCGGCGTGATGGCCCACGGCGCGAAGGCGCTGATCGCCAGCGCGGCCGGCACCAGGATGGCCTTGTTCTTCAGCGAGCCGACCGCCACCGCCCACACCACCGGCAGTTCGCGCTCGGCGCGCACGCCGGAGACTTGTTGCGCGTTCAGCGCCAGGTCGTCGCCGAGCACGCCGGCGGTCTTCTTGGCCGCCACCTTGCTCATGGCGGCGACGTCGTCGAGGATGGAGGCGATGTCGTCGATCAGGGCGAACAGGCTGGAACCGGCCATCAGCGGGTTCCTCGAGGGGTTGGGTGGGTCATGGCGTGGCTCCTTGGTTGATCAGCAATATTAACCCATGCCGGGCGCGCAGCGGTATGCCGGCCCGGTACAATAGGGATTGCCGCGCAGCATGGTGCTGCCGCCGTTTGATTGGGACGCGTATGAGCTTCGCCACCTGGTTCACCTTTTTTGTCGCCGCCTGCATCATCGCCGTGTCGCCCGGCTCGGGCGCGGTGCTGTCGATGTCGCACGGGCTGTCGTACGGCGTGCGCCGCGCCAGCGCCACCATCCTGGGCCTGCAGACCGGCCTGCTGCTGATTTTTTTCATCGCCGGCGCGGGCGTCGGTTCGCTGCTGCTGGCGTCTGAGGTGGCGTTCAACATCGTCAAGACCGTCGGCGCGCTGTACCTGATCTACCTGGGCCTGAGCCAGTGGCGCGCCAAGGTCAGCATCGGCCGTCAGGAGTCGCGTGCCGAGGTGGTGGTGCCGACCGCGTCCAGGCGCTTTTTGACCGGTTTCCTGACCAACGCGACCAATCCCAAGGGCATCATCTTCATGGTGGCCGTGTTGCCGCAGTTCATTACGCAGAATCAGCCGCTGCTGCCGCAACTGCTGATCCTGGCCTCGACCATGTGCTGCATCGACCTGGTGGTGATGCACAGCTACGCCTTGCTGGCGTCGTCGATGCAGCGCTTTTTCCGCGACGCGGGCGCGGTCAAGAAGCAGAACCGGGTGTTTGGCGGCCTGCTGATGGCGGTCGGCGCGGCGCTGTTCTTCGTCAAGCGCGGGGGCGCCAGCGCTTGATTGTAAATTTGTAACTCGGTGTAAGCCTTGTCGTCGGATCCGGACTTGCGGCGTTAAATCAAGATAACCAGAGGAGCGCTGCAATGAACCGCAAGATCATCCATTTTTGCCTGTTGGCCGCCCTGGCCGGCGTCAGCGCCTGGGCGCTGGCCGACCCGCCGGCCGTGGTGGGACGCATTTCCAGCGTCCAGGGCCAGGTCACGCTGGTCGGCGACGACGACCCGGTGGCCGCCTCGCTGAACTGGCCGGTGACCGCCGCCAGCCACATCAGCACCGCGACCGGCGGCCGCGCCGAGTTCCGCGTCGGCTCGACGGCGGTGCGGGTGGACGGCGATTCCGACCTGGAAATCACCGAGATGGATGACGATCTGCTGCGGTTGCGCCTGAATTACGGCAGCGTCAGCATCCGCATCCGCAGCCCGGAATTGCTGCGCGACTTCGAGTTGAGCACGCCGCAGGCGCGCATCACGATGATCGAGCCGGGCGTGCTGCGGGTCGACGCCGACCGCGTCGCCGATACCAGCCAGATCAGCGTGCTGGCCGGCTCGGCGCGCGTCGATGGCGCCGGTTCGTCGGTGACCGTGAACAACGGCCGCCATGTCGACGTCACCAGCGAGGACGTGCGCACCAGCGTCGCCCGCCGCGACGGCTTCGATGTCTGGGCCGAGGACCGCGACCGGCTCGACCAGAGCGCGACGGCCACCCGCTTCGTCTCCAGCGGCATGACCGGCTACGAGGAACTGGACCGCAACGGCAGCTGGACCGAGAACGTCGAATACGGCACGCTGTGGACGCCGCGCAACGTGGCCGCCGACTGGGCGCCCTACCGCGACGGCCGGTGGATCTGGCTGGCGCCGTGGGGCTGGACCTGGGTCGACAACGCGCCGTGGGGCTATGCGCCGTCGCATTACGGCCGCTGGGTGATGGTCAACCGCCGCTGGTGCTGGGCGCCGGGACGTCCCGCCGGGCGGCCGGTATGGGCGCCGGCGCTGGTCGGCTGGGTCGGCGGCAATGATGTCGCGCATAACCATCGCGGGCCGGGGCTGGGCTGGTTCCCGCTGTCGCCGCGCGAGCGTTTCGTGCCGGGCTACAAAGTGTCGTCCGATTACGAGCGGCGCATGACGTGGACGCACAACGGCAAGCCGTTCCAGCCGCGCGGCGACGACCGTCATGACCGTCGCGATGGTTTGACCGTGCTGCCGCGCGAGCAGTTCGAGGGCCGCCGCACGGTGAACGTGCAGCGCGGCGCGCAGGTGATTCCGGGGCCGAACCAAGTGCGCAATGTGGCGCCGGTGGCGCCGCCGCAGCCGTCCGCGCCGGGGCGCTTCCTCAATACCAGCCGCGACCGGGATGGCGATGGCCGGCCGGATCGTTTCGAGCGCAATGACAGGCCTGGTCGTGTGATCACGGCGCCGTCGCAGCCGGTGAATGTGCCGATGCAGCCCCCGGGCCGCTCTCAGCCGCTGACCACGCTGGCGCCGAACCAGATCGGCCGGCCGGACGCGCCGGCGCAGACCATCAATCCGAACGATGTGCGCATCGATGTGCGGCCGCGCTTCAATCCGCAGCAGCAGTCGGGGCAAGGGCCGTCGCTGCAGGTGGGGCCTAACGGGCGCGGGCGCTTCGATCGGGATCGCGACGATGACGACAATCGCCGCCATCAGCGTCCGCAGCAGCAGTCGCAACCGCAGCCTCAGCCTCAGCCTCAGCCTCAGCAACCGCGTCAGGCGCAGCCAGCCCCGGCCCAGCCGGCGCCGGCGGCGCAACCGGCGCCGCGCGAGAATCGCGGCTCCGACCGCAACGAGCGTCGCGAGTCGGAACATCGCAACGATAATCGCAACGGTAACAATAACGACCGCCGCGCCAACCAGCAATAAAACCTGCAAGGATTCCCGTCACCCCGGGAATCCTTGCCGAACAAGCTTTACATCGGCTTTTCCGCCTTCAAGCGCAAGCGCGCACGCCACTCGCCCAGCGCCGACAGCGCGCCCTGGAATTCCCGCTCGATCAGATCCGCCTCGGCGGCGGTGACCTTGCCGTCCATCAGCGCGCTCGACACCGCTTCAGCCACCGCCCCCACCTGGCTCATCACCTTGCACACCGTCTGCGACAGATCGTCGCCGCCGATGCTGTCCGGCGTCGGCACCACGAACGCCGCCATGCCGTGTCGCACCAGCAGCGCGTGCAGCGGCAGATGCGCATCGGCCACGCCGGCCTGATGGCACAGATCGACCACGGCCGACACTTCCTCGAACGACGGGTAATGCGAGGCGATGGTCGGCGCCAGCTTGTTGCGCAGGACGTTGACCGAGATCCCCATCGCTTGCGCCAGGGCTTCGATGCCGCCGGGGTAGCTGCGCGCCACCTTGTAGAGCGCGTCGTGCTGATTCATGTCCAGGTATTTGCGAGTCATGGTGAAGCGAGCCTTTTATTACCGATGCATGCGCCATCGCGCGGCGCTATGCTGATTTTCATTCAACTTTTTTGTGAAAAGACATCATGAAGTCCTTCCACTCTGTGCTGGCGCTGGTGCTCTGTCTTGCGGTGGCCGGCAATGCGCATTCTGGCACATCATCGTCGTACAAAAGCGGTTTTTCTTCACAAAAGAACAACGCCGCGCGCAGCCATGGATCACCGGCCCAGCCGCGCCGCAACACCTCGGCCATGTCGCGCGATGTCGACCAGGGCGCCGCGCGCGCCAACGCGCTCCGGACTTTGGAGGCCCGCCGCGCCGCCGCCAACACGCCGCGGCCCCCGGCGGCGCCCTTGCCGCCGCTGAACGACACGTTGCGCCGTCCACAGCAGCCTGCGCCTGCATACCAGCCGCCGCAGCCCGTGTACGTGCCGGCACAGCAGTCGTCCAGCAATGGCCTGATGCACGGCCTGATGGGCTTCATGCTGGGGCGCGCGATGAGCCAGAGTAACCAGCCGGTGTCCTACCCGACCGTCAGCCAGCCCCAGCCCGCAACGCAGCCCGGCGCCGCCGGCACGGTCGGCGGCATGCCCGGGCTGGGCGAGCCGGCAGCCGCGCCAGCGCCCGCCTTCGGCGCGAGCGTGCTGCGCTGGTTCCTCTGGCTGGCGCTGTTAGGCGTGATCGTGTGGACGGTGGTGTATTCGGTGCGCAAGCTGCGCCGCCTGCGCGCCGCCAACACCGCGAATTATTCATTTGAGAGGAACTGAAATGGGCTGGTCGGACGCATACAACTACTTGCGCAACATGGGCGGCGCCGAGCCGCCGCGCGCGGACCGCGACCTGCCGCTGGGCGCGCGCATCGGCAGCCTGGTGCGGATCCAGCAATCGCCGCTGCTGCGCGCCATCGGCGACGGTTCCCTGATCGCCACGCCGGACGCGGACGAGCAGCGCATCGTCGCGGTGTCGCAGATCAAGCTGCAGCAGACCGGCGGCCTGTACCGCTACTACCTGGACACCGGCGACCGCGACCAGAAGGAAAAGTTCTTGCAGGTGTACCGCAACGAGGCCGGCCAAGTGGCCGAGCTGATGTACTGCACCCAGCTGGCGCGGGTGATCCCGGAAACGGTCGAGGACCAGGAAGCCTACATGGGCCTGGCCGACGCCGGCCTGGGCGACCGCAGCTACACGCTGTGGCGCGCGCAATTGAACGACTTCGGCCTCGACCAGGGAGCGCTGGACCTCATCTTCGGCAACCGCGACGGCGTCGATTACTGGCGCGACGCCGGCGATCCGCAGGCCGAGTTCGTCAAACCGTTCTCCGGCACCGAGACCCGGCTGGATGACGCCAGCGGCCGCCTCGGCCTGCGCCAGGAAATGTACTTCATGCCGTATGTGCGCGAGCTGCGCGGCGGCGGCCACGAATATTTGCTGATCACGACTGAAATCATCAACAGCGTGAACGGCGATGCATCGAAACGCGGGATCCACGTGGACTTTGTGATCGGCATCCCGGTGGAGCAGGAACGCATCGTTATCCAATGATGCGCAATTTTTATAGGACGACTGAAATGAGCAACTTGAATGGCTGGGGTTTGACCGCGCGACTGGTTTCGAAACATTTCGGCGCGCTGGGTGACCGCGTCTCGGAGGCGATCGCCAATTTTGATCCTGAAACGGCCACCGAAGCCGACCGCGACCGCCTGGCCGACAGCCTGCGCGGCGCGGCGCAAAAACTCGCGGCCGCGCGCAGCTCCTTCGACAAGGAATCGGCCGACGTGGTCAAGCTGCGCCAGCTGATCGCCACCGACGAGCAGGCCGCCGGCACGCTGGCCGACCGCCTGGCCAGCGGCAAGATCTCGGAGGCGACCATCACGCTGTTCTGCGACGAGCTGGAGGCGAACAAGGCGCGCATGCCGCTGGAGCTGCAGGAGGAGGCCGACGCCCGCCAGTACATGGACGAGCTGCAAACCATCGTCGATGCGCTATCGAAGCAGCTATCGGAGTTCGACGCCGCCGCCAAGAAAGCGATGCAGGCGCTGGCCTCGGCGCGCGCGCAGCAGGATCTGCAGCGGCTGCGCAGCGAGCGCCAGAGCGAGCTGTCCGGGCTGAGCGGCATGCGCGGCAACTCCAGCGCGCTCAACGCGCTGACCCGCCGCGCCCAGGCCATCAGCAATGACGCGGCCGGCATGAAGATCGTCGCCGATATCGGCCAGCGTCCCTACGACCAGGCGGCCGAGATCGACGCCATCCGCAAGTCGGCCGGCCAGCAGGGCGTCGGCGGCGAATCGGCGCTGGCGCGCTTGCAGCGCCTGTCCGGGCAACAGGCCGTGCCGCAGCTGGCCAAATCGTAAGCGCCCGCTGAATTGGCTACAATAGAGGCCGGTGGCGTCGCGTTGACGCCGCCGGTTTTCTTTTTTGATTGGAATTAGTATGCAAGAGATCCCGCCGTCAGAGTCCCTCATCGAGTACCCGAGCGACTTCCCGATCAAGGTGATGGGGCCGACTCATATCGATTTCGCCCCGACCATCGTGCTGGTCGTGCAAAAGCATGACAAGGATTTCCACGAAGGCAAAATGGAAGTGCGGCCTTCGGCCAAGGGCAATTACACCGGCCTGACCGTGACCGTGCGCGCCATCAGCCGCGAGCAGCTGGACGCGCTGTACACCGAGCTGTCGGATCACCCGATGGTGAAAATCGTCATGTAATCAGGCTGGCTGGCGCTGGAAGGCGGCAATCTCCGCCAGCAGCCAGTCGCGGAACGCCTGCACCTGCGGCTTGCCGACCGATCCCGGCGGCGAGACCAGGAAATAATCGTCCGGACACGGCGTCGTGATGTCGAACAAGCGCGTCAGATGCCCGGAGGCGATCTCCTGCACCGCCACCAGATGGCGCACCAGCGCCACCCCGTTGCCGTCCACGGCGGAACGGATCAGCAGCGACAAATCATCGAACATCAAGCCGCCGGACGGCTCGGGCAGATCGACTCGCGCGGCCTGCAGCCACGGCATCCAAGGCTCGACCGAGCGCAGTAGCGTATGCTTCGGCAGATCGGCCGGCGAGGCAGGCAGTAGTCCATTCCGATAGTGGGGACTCACTACCGGGTAATACACATCGCCCATCAGCCGCTCCACCACCAGTCCCGGATAGTTGCCCCTGCCGAAACGGATGCCGACGTCAATGCCGTCGCGCGCCAGATCCTGCAATTGCGCGCTCGATTGCAGTACCACCTCGATATCCGGGTACAGCTCGATAAACCGGCCCAGTCGCGGTGCCAGCCAGCGCGCCGCCACCGACGGCACCGCCGTCACGGTCAGCCGCTTGTTGGCGCTGGCCGCCCGCATCGCGTCGGCCGCGACGGCGATGTCGGCGAAGGACTTGCCTAAAAACTGGGCAAATTTCAGCGCATCGCTGGTTATTTTCACCTGTCGGCCGTTGCGCACGAACAGCGGACGGCCCAATTCCTCCTCCAACGCCCTGACCTGATGGCTGATCGCGCCGTGCGTCAGATGCAGCTCCTCCGCCGCGCGCGAGAAGTTCTCGTGGCGCGCCGCCGCCTCGAAGGCGCGCAAGGCGGAGAAGTTGGGCAGGCGGCGGCTGGCGCTCATCAGGTCGGCATGCTGTGGATAACTATGTGAATAAAATTAACAAGAGTCGCGAAAATATAACGTTATACAGGCACTTAGGCAAGGTTTACCATGTGAATAAATCTGCACATAACTGGAGCCACCATGTCTTTTGAACTGTACGTCGACAGCCTTTTCACCAGCCCTTACGCCCTGTCGGCGTTCGTGGCGCTGACCGAAAAACGCGTGCCGTTCAGCGTCAAGACCGTGGATCTTGACGCCGGTGAGCAAAAACAAGGCAGCTACGCGGCGCGCGCGTTGACCGCCCGGGTGCCGGCGTTGGTCGAGGGAGACTTTGTGCTGACCGAATCGAGCGCGATCACGGAATACCTGGAAGAGACCTTCCCGACGCCTGAATACCTCGCGCTGTATCCGCAGGACAGGCGCCAGCGCGCGCTGGCACGGCAGGTGCAGGCCTGGCTGCGCAGCGACCTTGGCTCTTTGCGCGCCGAGCGGGACACGGAGACGGTGTTCTTCGGCAAAGCCTGCGCGCCGCTGACGCCGGCCGGCCAGGCCGCAGCCGCCAAGTTGCTCCACGTCGCCGGCCAGCTGGTGCAGGGCGAAAACCTGTTCGGCCAATGGTGCCTGGCCGACATCGACCTGGCGATGATGCTGCAGCGCCTGATCGCCAACGGCGACCCGGTGCCGCCAAAGCTGCGGGATTACGCGGCGGGCCAGTGGCGGCGGCGGTCGCTGCGGCTTTGGCTGGAGCGCCACCAGCCGGGCTGATTTATAATGGCGGCATGACGTCCCCTATTCACACCGAGCCGGCGCTGATCCGCCACCTCGGCCTTGCCGACTACGACAGCACCTTCGCCGCGATGCGCGCCTTCACCGACGCCCGCACGCCGGAGACCCGCGACGAATTCTGGATCGTCGAGCACCCGCCCGTGTTCACGCTGGGCCTGGGCGCCGACCGCGGCCACCTGCTGGCGGGCGCGTCGGCCATTCCCGTGGTGCAGACCGACCGCGGCGGCGAAGTGACCTACCACGGTCCCGGCCAGGTGGTGATCTACATGCTGATGGACCTGCGCCGCAACAAGCCGGGCGGCAAGCTGTACGCCCGCCAGTTCGTCCATAAAATCGAGCAGGCGATCATCAATGTGCTGGGGGCGTATAATCTCGTCGGTGAGCGCATCGACGGCGCGCCGGGCATCTACATGGCCGGCGGACCGAAGCAAGGCGCCAAGATCGCCGCGCTCGGCTTGAAAGTGCGCGGCAACGGCTGCACCTATCATGGGCTGTCGCTGAATGTGGCGATGGACCTGGCCCCGTTTTCCTGGATCAATCCTTGCGGCTATGCCGGGCTGGAAACAGTCGATATGCGCACCGTTGGCGCGCAGGCAATGCTGTCCGATGTACAACAGCAGCTGGCCGACGAGCTGATCCGCGTCCTGGCATCAAACGAATCAACTAACCCTGCCCGCGAGGGCACGCAGCCAATATGACTTCTGAAACCATCACCAGCGTTGCACCGGCCTACAACCCGAGCGAAAAGCAAAAGGGCGCGAACAAGACCTCGCGCATCCCGATCAAGATCGTGCCGATCGAGCAGGTTGAGCGTCTGAAAAAGCCGGACTGGATCCGCGTCAAGGCGGGTTCGCCGAACACGCGCTTCTACGAGATCAAGGACATCCTGCGCGAGAACAAGCTGGTGACCGTGTGCGAAGAGGCGAGCTGCCCGAACATCGGCGAATGCTTCGGCAAGGGCACGGCCACCTTCATGATCATGGGCGACAAGTGCACTCGCCGCTGTCCGTTTTGCGACGTCGGCCACGGCCGTCCTGACCCGCTGGACAAGGATGAGCCGACCAACCTGTCGCACACCATCGCCAAGCTGCGCCTGAGCTACGTCGTGATCACCTCGGTGGACCGCGACGACCTGCGCGACGGCGGCGCGCAACACTTCGTCGAGTGCATCCAGAACACGCGCGCGCTGTCGCCGAAGACGCAGATCGAAGTGCTGGTGCCGGACTTCCGCGGTCGCCTGGAAAAAGCGCTGGCGATCTTCGCCGACGGCCTGCCGGACGTGATGAACCACAACCTGGAAACCGCGCCGCGCCTGTACAAGGAAGCGCGTCCGGGTTCGGACTACATGCACTCGCTGAAGCTGCTGAAGGACTTCAAGGCGCTGTATCCGAGCGTCAAAACCAAGTCCGGCATCATGGTCGGCCTGGGCGAGACCGACGAAGAAATCCTGCAAGTGATGCGCGACATGCGCGAGCACGACATCGACATGCTGACCATCGGCCAGTACCTGGCGCCGTCGAACAGCCACCTGCCGGTGCGCCGCTACGTGCATCCGGACGTGTTCAAGATGTTCGAAGAAGAAGCCTACAAGATGGGCTTCAAGCATGCCGCCGTCGGCGCGATGGTGCGCAGCTCGTACCACGCGGACGAGCAAGCACATAACGTGCTGGCAGCAGGCTAAAAAAGGAAATCCCGGCTTCGAGCCGGGATTTTTTTAAGGTTGGGCTTTCAACGCCACCTTGACCGGATGCTGCGCTCGCAGCGCGGCGTCGGCGATGTAGCTTTCCCATTGGGCTTTGCTGGTGATTTCGCCGGCGCGGCTCCAAGCGCCGCCTACGTAGTAGCGCAGCGGCTGGCCGGACGTGACTTTGGCCATCACCAGTTCGTTGAACGGGTCGGCGCCGAATTCGGCGGAAGTAGGCAAGATCACGGCGGCGCCGAAGGCGTCGTTGCTCTTCTGCTCGACCCACTGCGTCAACGCTTTCGATTTCTCGTCGCGATTGACGGCGATCTTCGCATCCTGGTTTTTATCCTCGGGCTTTTTGTTCAGGCCCACTGCCACCGTCAGCGACGACGGGCCGCTGAAGGTGAAGGTGCTGTCCATCTGGTCCAGATAGTGGCCGGCGTCGACGGTGAAGCGCTTCACTTCGGAGACCTTGGTGCCGGCCGCGTCCCAATCCGTGTAACGCAATTCAAAGATCGCGCGGATCGGGCCGTTGGCGATGACGTTCCAGCTGGCGTAGTTGGCGCCTGTGTACAACTTCCCATCTATCCACACCCCGGTGCCGCCCGCGCCGCGCGATTTGCCGACGTTGTACATGTCCATGCCCTCACCCTCGTCGTGGTGATAGTGGTCGTGGCCCTTGTTGTACCAGCGGTCGACGATGGGGTACGGCACGCGCTTGAACCACAAATCCAGGCCGCTGGTGACCAGCACCTCCTTGCCGACGCCCGCTGTGTCCGGCGCGGCCAGCGCGGGGCCATAGGTGCGGTGGCCGATCTTGTCGTTCTCCCACGCGAAGTCGTCCAGCCGCTCCGGCACGTAGCGCGCGAAGGCTTGCGTCGGGAACACCGGCGCCAGCGTCTCGATCTTCTCGATGGTGATGGTGGCCGACTTCTCGCCGGCCGCGAAGCTGTGCTGGAAGATCAGATCGCCGTAGGCGGCGCCGATGTTCTTCGGATCCTTGGCCTGCGGCGCGACGTTGGTCACCTGGTGCGGAATCACGCGGCCGCTGCCATCCTTGACGGCGATCTTCTGGATCAGCGCGCCCGGCAGCGCCTTGTTCACCTCAGTCCACGGAATGGTAATGGTTTCCGATGGTCGTGCGATCGGCAAGTCGTTGCCCAGCGTGACGGTCAGGTTGGCGGCGTCGGCCTGCGAGATCGCCAGCATGGCGAGCGCGGCCGGTAAAAGCTTGAAGTGCTTATTCATGGTCGTGCTCCCATGCTTAGTGATGTTCGCGATAGTCGGTTTGCGCGCCGTCCTTCGGCTGGTAGTGATAGGTGCGCACCTTGTATTCGACCTTGAAGGCCGGATTGGAAATGAGCTTGATGATCTCGGCGCCTGCCAGCAGCGTCGGGCCATAGCCGTGCAGCGCATGCGGGCTGGTCGGACGGTTGTAGTAGTAGACCTGGTCGCCCGCCAGCGTGGTGCCGACGCAGGTGCCTTCGACCTGGCCCTGTGCGTTGATGCGGGTCGATAGCCCGGCCCAGCCGGCCTGCGCGACCGAGCCGTAGGTGGTGGGCGCGACCCAGCCCTGGTTGACCGCGTGCGCGATGGTGTAGGTGAAGATGGCGCTGGCCGAGGTCTCCAGGTAGGAATCGTTACGGTCGATCATCTGGTGCCACAGGCCGCTGCCCGATTGCAGCTCCGCGATGCCCTTGAGCGATGCGCGCAATTGCGCCAGCACTTTCGGATAGCCGGGATGGTTCTTCGGCAGCACGTCGAGCAGGTCGCTCATCGACAGCACCGCCCAGGCGTTGGCGCGCGCCCAGTAGAAGCGCGGGATGTCGGTGGCGTTGGCGTGCCAGCCGTGGGTGTAGAGACCCAGCTGCGGGTTGAACATGCGCTTGCTCATGGTGAGCACGTTGCTGACGGCGTCGTCGAAGTATTTGCGCTGGCCGGTGCTGCGGCCCATCTCGGCCAGCGCCGGGATGCTCATGTACATGTCGTCGGCCCACAGCGAGACGGCTTGCGGACGCTTGCGCGCCATGGTGCCGTCGGGCAGACGGAATTGTTTGTTGGCGACCCAGTCGCTGCAGGTGGCGATCATGCCGGACAGGTCGGGGCCGATCCTGGCCTGATGGGCGCGCATCAGCGCTGCGCACATCGAGCCGGCGTCATCCAGCGAGCGCGGGTCGAGGAAGCGGGCGAAGCTGTTGGCGCGTTCCAGGTGGAACTGGTCCTCCTGGGCGCGGAAGTAGGGTTGCGTCTCCTTGAAGAAGTTCAGGTGGCGCTCGGTCATGGCGGTGAAGCGCTTGTCCCCCGTCACCTCGGCGGCCTTGATCAGGCCGGCGTGCACGACGCCCATTTCGTAGACCATGATGCCGAAGTCGCCCTTGGACGGTTCCATGATGGCGTCCGCAACGGGTTTGCTCAGGTCGGTGATCGGCGCCCCGGTCTTCTTGCTGACGATGCGGGTCGGGGTGACGCTGTCCAGGTAGCCACGGATGCGGTTCAGCTGTTCGGTGATTTCCGCCGCCACCGGCATCTTGTACGGGACCGGGTAGGTACCCTCGCCGGCGTCGTCCTGGCTTTTGTTGTCGGGATTGCGGTAAGGGCCTTGCGGGGCTTGGGCGTAGGCATTGCTGATGAGCAAGGCCCATGCGGTCAGGCCTGCCAGCAAGTGGGGGATGGTCTTCATAGGTCTCCGTTGGCGCTTTTTTGTGGGGGATGCTGCCTAAACTGGTCAGACCATTCTAAATTGGTCCGGCCAGATAAGCAAGGTGGACTAGCCACTTGCGATGCCGCGTTATCCGCCACCCCTTGATTTGGCGCTAGTTGTGGCTGCTTGTCCCAAGTGCGCTTCAGGGCTAGACTGGATTGGATCTATCAGGAGGTTATATGCCAACCGTTGATATCCGTGACCCTATATCATTATCGGAGCTGATCAAGCTCGCCACTTTCGGCAATGATGTTGTTATTCTTGACGAGGGAAAAGCTGTGGCGAGGCTTGCGTCTATTCCGCAAACCAAGGGCAAGATTAAATTTGGTTCAATGAAGGGAAAAATCTGGATCGCCCATGATTTTGACGGTCCGCTGCCGGACGACATCCAAGCTGCATTTGAAGGAAAATAGTGCGCTTGCTGCTCGATACGCATATTTTGCTTTGGTCGATGCAATCGCCGCGCAGGCTATCTGCAGCCGCGCGTGCAATGATTCTTGACGCGCCCCAAATTTACGTCAGCAGTGTCTCCATCTGGGAAGTGGCGATCAAAGTAGCCACTCGCAAACTCAAGATTGATGTTGATATCCTGATTTCAAATATTGCGGATAGTGGATTTTTCATGCTGGACATAACATACGCACACGCAGCAGCGGTAGCGAATTTGCCGCTCATTCATCGCGATCCGTTCGATCGGATGCTGGTCGCGCAGGCGATGTGCGAGCCTATGAAACTGTTGACTGCCGACCGCGTTTTGGCCGACTATTCCCCACTCGTCGAAGTGATCTGAATCGGAGCGTTGATGACCGTACGTATCGAGCCGTCGTGGAAGGCGCGGTTGCAAGGCGAGTTCGAGCAGCCGTACTGGGAAGCGTTGACGGCTTTCGTGCGGGCGGAATATGCGGCCACCCAATGCTGCCCAGCCGGCAAGGACATCTTCCGCGCCTTCGACCTGACGCCGTTCGATGACGTCAAGGTCGTCATCCTCGGCCAGGATCCGTACCACACGCCCGGCGCGGCGATGGGCTTTTGCTTCTCGGTGCCGGACGGGAACCGGCCGCAGCCCAGCCTGCAGAACATCTTCCAGGAACTCCACAACGACCTCGGCCACGACCGCCGCCAGACCGACCTCTCCGACTGGGCGCGGCAAGGCGTGTTCCTGCTCAACAGCGTGCTGACCGTGCGTGCCCGCGAGGCCGGTTCGCACGCCAACAAGGGCTGGGAAACCTTCACCGACAGCGCGATCCGCCAGCTGTCGGAGCAACGCGAGCGCATCGTCTTCATCCTGTGGGGCAGCTATGCGATCGCCAAGAAGGCGCTGATCGACGCCCGCAAGCACCTGGTCATCACCTCGCCGCACCCGTCGCCGTTCTCGGCGCACAAGGGCTTCTTCGGCAGCAAACCATTCTCGCGCGCGAACGATTACCTGGCCGCGAACAGCCAGGCGCCCATCGTTTGGGCCTGAACGTCGAACGCCCGCTCCACGAACCACACCACCGCCACCAGCGCGATCATCGCCGAGCCGCTGGTCAGCAGCAGCCGCCGGTAGAACCAGGTCTCGCGCAGCGCGAACGCCAGCGGCAGGAAGGCGGCGACGATGCACAGCTGCCCGATCTCGACGCCGAGGTTGAAGCCCAATAGGCTGGCCAGCAGCGATCCTTTCGGCAGCCCCAGGTCGATCAGCACGCTGGCGAAGCCGAAGCCGTGGATCAGCCCAAACACGAACGCCGCCACCGGCCGCCGTCCGCGGAATAGCGGATAGATATTGTTCACGGCGGCCAGGATCACCGACGCGGCAATCGCCGCTTCGACAAAGCGCGACGGCAGCGACACCAGCGACAGGCTGGCCAGGGTCAAGGTCAGCGAGTGCGCCAGCGTGAACGCGGTCACCACCTTCAGCACGTCGACGAAGGCGCCGCGCAGATTGTCCGACGGCGCGGCCAGCAGCACCGCCGGCAGCAGCAGCGACAGCAGGAACAGGATATGGTCATAGCCGATCCAGATATGCCAGACGCCGTCCTTGACGTAGTCGGCGAACTGCTGCAAGCGGTCCGGCGCCGTCAGCGATAAGGTCTGTCGCGCGTGCGCCGGATCGAAGATGGCGGTCGAAGTCTCGCCGTCGCGCGTCAGGCGCAGCAGGCCTTTGTGCTGCGGATCGAGATCGGCGAACAAGCGATAGTTGATGACCAGCGATGTCACCGGCACCGGGCACGCGACGTGGAAGCGCAGCACGCTGTAGGCGCCATCGGTGTGGTCGTCGATCATCTGCTCGTCGGTGTCGATGCGGCAGGCGCCCTTGTCGGAAGCGAGGTTCAGGCGTTCCAGCGCGTAGGCCGCGATCGCCGCGTGGCGCAGGCGGATTTCGTCCCAGGTCAGCTTGCCGTCGCCATCCTGATCGAGACCGATGGCGAAGTCCAGGTCGCGCAGCGCGATGTCCCATTGGCCGGTGACGACATCGCCCTGCACGTTCAGCGACAGATAGCTGTCGCTGGGTTTGTGCGCCTGCGCCGGCAGCACCGCGCCGCACAGCAGCGCAAAGAGTAGGAGCAAGCGTGCCATCATGTTCCCGTTTTCAGTCGTGCGATCAGCCGCGTGGCGGCGGCATCCTCGGTGCGGTTCTGCGCGACCCAGTCCAGCACCGGCTTGGCGGCGTCGCGCGCCTGCAGCGCTGCTTCCAGGTAGATGCGGATATCGGCCGGCTCTTTTTGCACATCCCAGTTCTTGCGCGCCAGCGTCAGTGCGGTGGCGGGATCGTGGCGCAGCTTGAGTTCAAAGCGCGCCTGCTCGCGCTGGTGCACGGTGTCGCCGCGCTGCATGGCGGCGTCGAAGCGGGCAGCGAGTTCCTTGACGTCGGCGGCTAGCGCCTGGCGCTGGTCGCCCAGCTGCTGCAGCGCCAGTGCGCGGCGCAGCAGCAGCGCGTCGATGCGGGTCTGGTCGTTCAGCATTGCCAGCACTTCGCGCGGGCGCTGGCGCTCCAGCAGGAAGTCGGCGTAGGCGCCGAGCAGATAGCTGTCGCGCGCCGCCATCGTCAGCGCGCGCTTGAAGCGTGCTTCGGCGACGACAGCATCATCCCTGCGCTGCGCCATCTCAGCCAGCAGCGTCAAGGCCCATACCTGTAAATCGGCCGGCGCGTTGGCGCTGCGTTCCAGCGTCAGGTCCAGCAACTGTTCGCTCTTGAGCGCGCGTCCTGTCACCGTGCCGATGTTGGCGATGCAGGTGATCGTGACCAGCTCTGTCGACAGGTTGGACAAGCGCGCGCAGCTTGCGGTGGCGCCGGCGTAATCGCCTTGCACCGTCTGCACGGTGGCGCGGGTCAGCCAGGCTTGCGGGTTGTTCGGATCGGCGGCCAGCACGGCCTTCAGGTCGTCCAGCGCCGGATTGAATTGGTGGGTGCTTTGCAGCAGCGTGGCGCGTAACAGGCGCACCTGCGGCGGCGGCGACGCCAGCCACCACCACGGCGCCAGCACGGCTTGCGCGTAGCCCAGGTAGCGCGGATCGGTTTCGCTGCGGGCCAGCGCGATGTAGCGCTGTGCCAGCGTGGCGGCCAGCGGCAGGTCATTGGGCCTGGCGGCGAGCTGGCTGCGCAGGCGGCGCAGCTCCTGCTGCACTGGATCGCCGCGGCGCGGCAGCGTCTCGATCACCTGCTGGCCGCTGGACGGTATGTAAGGCGCCGCGTGGGCAGCCACAGCGAAAAACAGTAATATCGTATAAAACGTTTTGTTCATCATGACTCCGAAAAGGGCGGACCGGAGTCCGCCCTGCATGCTTATTTCACTGCGGCCGGCTCGGTGTCATCCGGCTTGGTGGCGGTGATGCTGTCGGTCGCCACAGGCTCGGTCGTGGTCTCCTTGCCGTCGCCGATGAGGTTCATCACGGCGGTGAAGAAGGCGTCCACCATGCTCACCGGCGGCGGCGTGGTGGTGGGCGGCGCGGGTGGGGCCGGGTCGTCGTGATGGCTGCCGCCGCATCCCGCCAGCGTCAGCGCGGCTGCCAGCGCTGTCATGGTCAGGATTTTATTCATGGCGCGCTCCTGCTACCTTGCGCCACGGCGCCTTGCGGCGAGCCGGCGATCGGGGTTTTCAGGTATGGGAAGCTGTTGTTGAAGAAGCTGTCGTCCAGATAAGCTCCGTCGGTGAAGTGCAGGGTTCCAGCCGGCGCGTCGGTCGGCACGCAACCGAGGCTCAGCGTGCACAGTTTGCCCATCACCACGCGCAGCGCGATGTCGACCACGTCGTCGCCAGGACGGCGGCCGTTCGGGAAGCCTGCGTTGTCGCCTCCGATGACGCCGAGGCGGTTCTGCGCGCCCATCGCCACGGGCGGCGTGGAGGTGTTCAGGCGCAGCATTTCGGACGCAGTCACCGTGGCCGGCTGGTTCAGGCCCTTGACGCCGGTGAGGAAGGCGGCCACCAGGTCGTTGCGCGGGAAGTTGGTCGGGGCCTTGGCGCCGGCGCTGCCGTACAGGATCTCGATCAGCGCGGGCAGCGTCGGATTGGTGACGTAGTCGGCGAACTGCGCGTCGCCGGATGGCTTGCTGGCGTTGAAGGTGTCCTTGTCTTTCAGGCCGATGACCACTTCATTGACCAGCGGCGCGCCGAGACGCGATACCTGGGTCCATGCGCCGCCTTCTTTCGACGGCGAGCTGCTGTTCGGCGTCGGGTTCAGCAGACGGCCCTGGCGCACGCTGGCCGTGGTCCAGCCGCCGATGACAGGATCGGTGCTGCCGGTGGCGGTCAGGCAGGACGCCGCCACTTCGACTTCGATCGAGGTCACGTTCTTCAGTGCGAGGTCGTCCTTGGCTGCCTTTTCCGCGTTGGCGGAGAATTCGGTGGCCGGAGCCCTGATGTTGACCAGGTCGAAGGTCTCGCCGAGGTTGACCACGAACGGATCCTTGCGCTGGCCGACGAACATCCGCGCCGGCGTGCTGCAGCCGGGGATGTTGACGTTGTAGACGTGGGCCGCCGCATAGGCCGGATAGTTCGGGATCGACTTGTTGCCGATGTTGTCGAGCGGCTTGTCGAAGGTGGTGCTGCCGTCGGCGGCGTTGGTGACGGCGGACTTGGTGCCGGTGCGGCGGTCGCCGCGCACCACGCTGACGGTGTAGGTCTCGCGCACGTTGGCGCCGGCCGCGTTCGGGCCGGCGATGGCGCCGCCGTTGACCACCAGCGGGATCGAGACCGACTTGCCGCCGACGGTCAGCTTGGTGTCCTTGTTGGCGTTATTGAAGCGGAACTGGAAGGTCAGGTCTTCCTTGGCGTCGCCGTTGTTGTCGATGTGGATCTCGTACAGCGCGTTCGGGTCCATGGCGAAGTAGTTCGGGCCGCCGTAGGCGTCCTGCAGCGGCACGTAGTCGGCGATCATGGTGACGAAGTTGGCGCGGCCGGATTCATAGCTGCGGAACATGTAGAAATCGGTGCCGTCCACTTTCGGACTTTGCGTGATGAACGGTGCTTCGCGGTGGCTGGAGGCCAGCGCCGCCGGCGCGAGCGCGCCAGCCAGGGTGCCCAGTACGGCTATGCTGAGCGCATGCTTCACAAAAGTTTGCATCTTGTATCTCCCCAAATGGTTGAATTCCCCGGAACTGCAGGGGGATATACGGCGCACGATTGCGGCCGGATTCAAATTAAATAAGATTTATTTTCTAAAAATTTTTCGTGAGCGTCAGGCGCAGCGTGCGCGGCTCGACCGGATGGAAATGGCGGTCGTTAGCCCCTTCCGCGTGCTCGCCCGGCAGGCGGGATGCATAGTAGTAGTCGATATCGCTGGCGCGGCGGTTGAACAGGTTGAAGCCGTCCAGCGTCAGCCGCGTGCTGCTATCAATACGGTAGCCGATGCGGCCATAGGCCAGCGTGGTCGATGACGAGCGCACGCTGTTGTCTTCAATGAGTGGACGTCGGCCGAAGTAGCGCAGCTCGAAGCCGCCGTACCAGCGGCCCAGATCCTTGACCGTCACTCCGAACGAGGCCACCTTGTCCAGCGACTCGGGCACGTAGTCGCCGACCGGGTCGTGCTGCCTGTAGCGGGCGCGCGACGCCGACAGATCGAGATCGAACAACAGCCACGGCGCGGCGATGTAGTGGTTGCTCCATTCGACGCCGCTGCGCCGGCTCGGGCGGCTGGCTTCGGTCTGGCCGCTGTCACCGGCGTAGACCAGCTCAGAATCGATGTCCAGGCCCCACAGTGACAGGGAGCTTTGCAGGCCGGGCAACCATTCGCTGCGCACGCCCAGTTCCGCGCCGCGCGTGCCGGCCAGCGGCGTGGCTGGATCGGGTCCGGTGACACCGCGCGCGTCGTTGCTGTGGAAGCCGCGCCCGTAGTTGAGGAAGTATTCGGTCCTGGCCCGCGGTCCGAAGATCAGCGACAGCTTGGGCGAGACCTTGTGCGCGCCGGCCTTGTCGCCGTTGACGTCGAAGCGGTAGGCGTCGTAGCGCAGGCCGACGATGCTGCGCAGGTCCGGCCGCCAGTAGCTGGTGTTTTCCCAGTACGCGCCGGCGCTGCCTTCGTTGACGCGGTCCTCGCGCACGGTGGCGAGGCGCTGCCGCTCGCGGGTGGCGTACAGGCCGATCGGCGAGACATGGTCGTAGCGCGTCTGCAGGCCGAACTTGTTGCGCATGTCGATGCCGCCGATGTTGCTCAGCCACGCCTGGCTGATATTGAAGCCGGCCATGGTGCGCTTCTCCGATTGCTGGAACTGGTCGCCGTTGACCGGGTCGTTGAGCAAATAGGTGAAGTTGCTGAACAGGTCCAGCGTGGAATGCACGATGTAGGCCGAGGCTTCAGTGATGCGGTCGTTGGCGCGGCTGTGCATCGCCCACGACAGGCTGCTGCGCGAGGTGTCGCCGCCATCGCTGGCGTCGATGCCGCCGAAGCGGCCGATCAGGCCCTGCTCGACCGCGCGCAACGGCACCTGGTCGGTGGCGTTCCAGCGGTTGCGGTAGGCCATCGCGGTGACGCTGTAGCCCTGCTGCGCGTCGCCGCCGCGGTAGCGCAGCGCGCCGCTGTACTTGCGCACCCGCTCCGGCGTGTCCCACGGGCCGTTGTTGCGGCTGACCTCCAGGCCATACAGCAGCGTGCCGCCGGCCGCCGCCAGCGAATCGGCCACCACGCCGCGCTGGTAGCCGTAGCCGCCCAGGCTCAAGCTGGCCTGGCCGACAGGCAGGCTGTCGGCCAGGCGGATGTGCGCCGCGCCGGCCGAGGAGAAGTCGCCCTCGTCGGCGAAGTAGCTGCCTTTTTTATAGTCGATGCGCTGCACCAGCTCGGGAATCAGGAAGTTCAGGTCCGAATAGCCCTGACCGTGGGCGTTGCTGCGCATGTTGACCGGCATGGCGTCGACATAGGTGGCGAAGTCGGTGCCGTGGTCGAGATTGAAACCGCGCAGGAAGTACTGATTGGCCTTGCCGTCGCCGCTGTGCTGGGTCACGATCATGCCGGGCACGAATTCGAGCAGCTCGCCGGTGCGCAGCGCCGGGCGGTTGGCGATCAGGCTGGCGGTGACCGTGCCCTGGCTGGCCGCGTCCGAGGTGCCGACCGCGTTGTCGTAGTTGCCGACCACGTTGACGCTGGCGACCAGCGCGCCGGCGACTTCCTCGGTGGCCTGCGCCTGCGCGGCAAGCAATGCCGCCATCGCCGCCGCGAGTTGCGTGGTCTTCATCCCGCCTCCAGTGTTGTTGTGTTGTGAAGCTTGTACGGAACAACATCGTTGGCGGATTCAAATTATGGTACTTTGCGCATCTACCTATCATTTCGAAGGCTCGCAGTGACCGACGCTCACACTCTCGATCCCCAACAGCTGCGACTCTGGCTGCAAGGCGCCGCCAAACGCGACGCCGTCGCCTTCCGCTCGCTGTACGACGCTACTTCGCCGAAACTGTTTGGCTTCGCGCTGCGTATATTGAACAAGCGCGAGCTCGCCGAGGAGGTGATGCAGGAGAGTTTCGTCGCGATCTGGAACAACGCCGGCACCTATCAAAGCCACCTGGCCGCACCGATGACGTGGATGACCACCATCGTGCGCAACAAGGCTTTCGATCTGTTGCGCCGCAGCGATGTGAATGCCGAAATCGATGGCGAGCAGTTTGACAGTGAGGTGATCAATGCGTTGCAGGATCCTGGCAAGACGCCCATCGAGGCCTTGCAAATGAGTAGCGACGCGAAAGCCCTGGCCTACTGCATGTCCGCGCTCGAAGGTCTGCACCGGCAGGTGGTGGGGCTGGCGTTCTTCCACGACCTGTCGCACAGCGAGGTGGCGCAGCAGATGGCGCTGCCGATCGGCACCGTCAAGACCTGGATACGGCGCAGCCTTGAACGGCTGAAGGCTTGCCTGGCGAAAGAGGAGCGCGCATGAATCTCCGCGACAACGCTCCGCTGCGCGAAAAGCTCGCCGCCGAATATGTCCTGGGCACGCTGAAGGGCGGCGCGCGCCGCCGCTTCGAGGGCTATCTGCATAACGACGCGGCGCTGCGCCGCATCACCGTGGAATGGCAGGACCGGCTGGCGCCTATGGCCGAATTCGCGACCGCGCAGACGCCGCGCAAGCAGGTGTGGGCCGGCATCGAGCGCCGCCTCAATCTGCCGCGCGCCCACGCCGCCTGGCAGTTCTGGCGCAACGAGTCGGTCACCTTCTGGCGTTCGCTGGGCGTGGTGTCGACCGCCGTGGCGGCCTTGCTGGTGGTGGTGATCTCGACCCGCACGCTGCAGGCGCCGCAGCTCGATTACGTCGCCACGCTGACCGACGAGAAGGCGCAGACCGCGCTGGTGCTGACCGGCGACAGCAGCCGCAAGACCATGACGGTGCGCGTGGTCGGCGCGGCGGCGGTGGCGGCCGACAAGTCGCTGGAACTGTGGGCCGTGCCCAAGCAGGGCAATCCGCGTTCGCTGGGCCTTTTGTCTGATCGCGGCGCGGTCAAGCTGGCGATGACGCAGTCGGCCATCGGCGACGATGTGGCGGTTCTGGCGGTGACCTTGGAGCCCAAGGGCGGTTCGCCGAATCCGAACGGCCCTACCGGTCCCATCCTCTACAAAGGCAACTGGGTCCGCGTGATGTAAGTTGAAAGTTGCTATGATCGCGAGTGTCGGGCATCGCCCTCACTCGCGAAAGAGCACACATGGACGCTAGCAAATTCACCCCGGAATACTTCAACGAATTCGGCAAGGGCACCTTGCCCGAGCACCTGGGGATCGTCATCACTTCCGTCAAGGAAGGCGAGATCGTCGCCGAATTCGCCGTCACCGGCAACCATCTGGCGCCGAACGGTTTCCTGCATGCGGGCAGTGTGGTGACCCTGGCCGATACGGCCTGCGGCTACGCCTGCTTCTCGCACCTGCCGGCCGATGCGCAGAACTTCACCACCATCGAATTGAAATCCAATCACCTCGGCACCGCGCGCGAAGGCATGGTGGTCGCGACCGCGAAGGTGGTGCACCTGGGCCGCACCACGCAGGTGTGGGACGCCACTGTCACCAATAAGGATACTGGCAAAACAATAGCGTTGTTCAGATGCACCCAAATGATTTTGTTTCCCAAGTAAAATATCGTCTCTCACCCCGATCTGATAAATTGCTGGAAAGCCGCGCCCCCGCTGAATCTCTTTATCTCGTTTGTAATTAAGGAATGATATGAATAAATTCATCAAGGTTGGCTGCGGCCTGCTGCTGGCGTCGTCGCTGGCGCTGGCGCAAACCCCGTACACCGACGACGCCGTCTATCAGGGCCTCGGCGGCAAGGAAGGCATCAAGAAGATCGTCGATACCTTCGTGCCGATGCTGCTGGCCGATCCCCGCATCAAGGACAGCTTCGCCGACTTCGACATGGTGCAGCTGAGCGTGCGCCTGCAGGAACAGTTCTGCGAGTTCGCCGGCGGCCCGTGCAAGTACACCGGCCAGCACCGCGACAAGACCATGGACGGCGTCGGCACCGTGCGCGACATGGCCACCGTGCACCAGGATCTGAAGATCACCAACGCCATGTTCAATGCGCTGACCGAGGACTTGCAGATCGCGATGGAACGGAACAATGTGCCGACCCGCTTTTCGAACAAGCTGGTCGCCAAGCTGGCGCCGATGCAGCGCGCCATCGTGACCAAATAATCGCGCCAGGAGCCGACTCGTGAAAAAAATCATTCCAGCCTTGCTGGCGGTATTGGCATGCGGCCACGCGGCCGCGCAGAGCACGCCCGACATGGGCAAATTCCTCGCCACCGGCGGCGTCAGCCAGGTCGAGGGCGCGGGCGGCGGCGGCATCGTGCCGTGGGCGCTGATCACCAGCTACGGCAGCCGCGACAGCTGGGGCGCGAACGCGCAGTACACCTACATCAACACCCAGGACTACAAACTGGGCAGCTACGGCGTGGCGGTCGGCATCGCGGACCGGCTGGAGCTGTCGTTCGCCAACCAGCAATTCAAGGGCAGCCTGGCGCCGCTGGACCGGCTCGACATCAAGCAGGACATCGTTGGCCTGAAGCTGAGGATCGCCGGCGACGCCGTCTACGAACAGGACAGCCCGATGCCGCAGGTCGCGATCGGCATCATGTACAAGAAGAACAAGGGCATCGGCGGCCTCGGCGCGCTGGGCGTGACCAATGTGAAGCAGCTCGGCGCCAAGGACGATTCCGGCTACGACTACTACGTGGCGGCGACCAAGATCCTGTTCGAGCAAAGCCTGCTGCTGAACGGCACGCTGCGCGCCACCCGCGCCAACCAGATGGGCCTGCTGGGCTTCGGCGGCGACCAGAACGACAGCGTGCGCGTGATGCCGGAAGTGTCGGTGGCGTATTTGTTCACCCGCAAGCTGGCCGGTGGCGTGGAGTATCGCCGCAAGCCGCACAACTTGGGCGTCGATGATGAGAAGGCGTACTACGACGCCTTCGTGGCCTGGTTCCCGACCAAGAACTTCTCGATCACGGCGGCCTACGCCAACCTGGGCGACATCACCATCTTCAATCCGAAGAAGCAGCGCGGCCTGTACCTGTCGGCCCAGGCCGGGTTCTGATCAGTAGGATTTGTACGGCAGGAACTTGCCGCTCAGGACCACCTGCACGCGGTCGCCCTTCGGGTCGGCCTCGCGCTGGATGTCCATCGAGAAATCGATGGCGCTCATGATGCCGTCGCCGAATTCCTCGTGGATCAGTTCCTTGATGGTGGTGCCGTAGACGCTGACGATCTCATACCAGCGGTAGATCAGCGGATCGGTCGGCACCGCGGTCGGCAGCGAACCCTTGTACGGGACGATCTGCAGCCAGGCCGTCTCCTCGTCGGTCAGCCCGAACAGCGCCTGGACCTTGTCGGCCTGGGCGCGGTTCAAGGTCATCTGGCCGAGCAGCGCGGCCGTCGTCCATTCCTTGCTTTGCCCGACCTCGGCAGCTATATCGGCCCAGCGCATGCCGCGCGCGACCTTGGTGGAAATGATTTTTTGGGTGACTTGGTGGCGGTCCATTTCGGGCTTTCCTGGTGGTTGAGGAGAGCCCAAAGTGCATGCAAGCGGCGTGCCAGTTATCCGTGCAGCGATTCGGCCAGCAGCTTGTGCAGCGCCGGGAAGTCCGGCTCGCCGAGGTAGCGTTTGAGAATCTTGCCATCCTTGCCGATGACGAAGGTGGTCGGCGTCATCGCCACGTTGCCGTAGGCCTTGGCGGCGGCGCCGTCGGTGTCGAGTGCCACTTTAAATGGCAGCTGGCGCGTTTCGGCGTAGTTGAGCACGTAGTTTGGCGGGTCGTAGCTCATCGCCACGGCGACGAATTCCAGACCGTCGGCCTTGAACTTGTTGTAGGTGTCGACCATCTTGGGCATCTCGGCCACGCAGGTGGTGCACGAGGTCGCCCAGAAATTGACCATCACCACCTTGCCGCGCAGGCTCTCCGGCGAAATCTTGTCGCCCTTGATGCTGACGAAAGTGACCGGCGGTGCGCTGTCGCGCTTGTTCAGGACGGCATAGCCGCCCACGCCGATGGCGGCCAGCACCACGGCGGCGATGACCGGTTTTACCCAGGCGCGGGAAGAGGTGGCGGTTGCTTGCATGATAGGTTCAGGCGTCGAGTTGGATGAAATCATTATAGACCGGTATCCGCCTCGACGCTTGCAGGGCGCTTATTGGCCGGAGGACGGCTTCGGCTGGTAGGACTTCCACTCTTCGTCGGTGATGTATTCGAACACCTTGACCACCTTGGTCACGCCGCTGACGCCGCGCGCCACGTCGGCGCCGATCTGGCCTTCGCGCTGGGTCACGCGACCCTGCAGGTAGACCGCGCCGCGCTCGGTCACGACCTGGTAGGAGTTGGCCGAGATATCCTTGGTGTCGACCAGGCTGGCCTTGACCTTGGTGGTGATCAGCGCGTCGCTGGAGCGCGAGGTGTAGCTGGCCAGGCCGGCCACTTCCAGCTCGTTGATGACCGAGATGACGCCTTCGACCGCGCGCACTTCGCGCTCGGCGGTGGCTTTCGCCGCCTCGTCCGGCACTTCGCCGGTCAGCAGCACGCGGCGGTTGAAACTGTTGACATTGATGTGACCCGCGTCGCCGATGGTGTTGTTGAGCCGGATGGTGCTTTTCACCTGGATCGACTGGTCTTCCGTCTGCGCCCCGAAGGTGCGACGGTCCGACGCGGCCAGCGTTCCGGAAATGGCGCCGCCCGCGACCAGCGCGACGCAGCCCGACAGCGACGCCAGCAGCGCGCCGCACAGCACGCTCATGACCAGCGGTCGTTGTACTTGTTTCCAGATAGCGCCGGAATTACTCATTCACATCTCCTCCGAATAGCGCGACGTCGATGCCGTCGCAAATGCAATGTATGGTGACCAGATGGACTTCCTGGATGCGGGCGGTACGGTCGGCCGGGACGCAGATGTGGACATCGGCGTCGGTCAGCATCTTGCCGATGGCGCCGCCGCCCTTGCCGGTCATCGCCACGACGCGCATTTCGCGTTCCAGCGCCGCTTCGATCGCCGCCATCACGTTGGCCGAGTTGCCGGAGGTCGAGAAGGCCAGCAGGATGTCGCCTTCCTGGCCGAACGCCTGCACCTGCTTCGAGAAGATCTCGCGGTAGCTGTAGTCGTTGGCCACGGCCGTCAGGATCGACGTGTCGGTGGTCAGCGCCATGGCCGGCAGCGGGAAGCGCTCGCGCTCGAATCGCCCGACCAGTTCGGCCGCGAAGTGCTGGGCGTCAGCGGCGGAACCGCCGTTGCCGCACACCAGGATCTTGTTGCCGTTGGACAGGGCCGCGAACATCAGCTCGATCGCCTGCGCGATATGCGGGGCGAGGACGGTGGCGGATTGGATTTTGAGTTCGGCACTTTCGTGGAAGTGCGAGAGGATGCGTTGATTAGTCATAGTGTGCTGATTATAGTGCAGTCGTCCGGCGAGCCGGACAAGCTCTGTTAAAAATGCTTACATTTCAAGCATATTTTGTATCCATGATAACTTTTCCCCGTCGATGGCGACCAGGTCGAAGCGGCATGGGGGCAGGTGTTTATAGCGTAACAGATACAGCTGGGCGGCGCGCAGCAGGCGCTGCTGCTTGGCCGGGGTGACGCTGAAGACGGCGCCGCCGAAGCGGGCGCTGGCGCGGCGCCGCACCTCGACGAACACCAGATACGCGCCGTCTTGCATCACCAGATCGATTTCCCCTGCCTTGCAGAGGAAGTTGCGTTCCACCAGCGTCAGGCCGTGGGCGTGCAGGTGGGCCAGCGCCCTGTCCTCGCCGATGCGGCCCAGCTGTTGCTGCCTGGTGGACATGGATGCCTCATGGATGCGTTCACTGAACCACGGCCTGCGGCACGCCGTTCTGGTAGATCGCGGTCGGCTCGACGCGCTCGAAGCTGGCCGGGCCCCGGCCGAAATCGATGGTCAGCTTGCCGGTCACGCCGTCCAGGTGGAAGCGGCCGGAAGGATGGCGGCCGATTTCGCGGGCCACACGGTAGGCGTCGATGCCGAGCGCGTACAGGCGTTCCATGTCGGCGCTGCCGGCCATCACCGGCTGCGGATACACCATCACCGCGGGATGGTCGCGCTGGATTTTCCACGGCAGGTCGAGCAGGCGCACGCCGTCCAGGTCTTGCGACGCGAAGCTGGTGCTGCTGCCCGGATTGAGCGCCGAGGTGCCGTAGATCGGCAGGTTGCTGAATTGTTCAGTCGGCGCCGGCGGTGGCGGCGGCAGCGCGTCGGCGGTGCTGAAGATCGGGTTGGACGGCTCGGTGGTCAGTGTGCTGCCGAGGGCGCCGCGCAGCTGGCGGGTCTGGTCGGCGCTCATGGCCGAGAACAGCAGGCCGGGCAGATCCTGGCGCAGGCGCGCGCGCAGCTGCACCAGTTCGGGGTCGCTGAGGTAGCCGTCCGGCGCGCTCAGCTCGACCATGCGCACGGCCAGGCCGAGCCGCTGCCACTGGCCGGCGAACGCGGCCGCGACGCGGCGCTGCCAGGCGGTATTGGTGGTCAGGATCAGCGCGCTGCGGCCGGGGTGTTCGGCGGCGGCCCACTGGGCGGCCTGGCGCGCCTCCTCCTCGATCGACAGGCCGATCACGACCATATTGTCCGGCAGCGGCGCGGCGCCGGGCTGGCCGTGGCCTTCGGGATAGTTCAGCGCGATGGTCGGCTTGCTGACCAGCGGGCTGGCGGCCACGGTGCCCACGGCGGAGCGCGCCAGCGGGCCGACCACCAGGTCCTGGTCCTGCAGCGCCTTGGCGTAGGCGGACAGCACATCCTGTGGCACGTCGCCGGTTTCCAGCAAGGTCACGGTGATGTTGTCGCGGTCGCGTTCCCAGGCGGCCATGAAGCCGGCGCGCAAGGAATCTGCGGCGGCGCCCAGGGTTTCCGAGCGGGTCGGCAGCAGCAGGCCGATGCGGATCGGGGTGTTGGACGGCATCGCGTTCTCGTCGGCGCGGCGGGCGGCGAGCGGCGCCGCCAAGGCCGGCCGGTCGCCGTCCGCGTCGGCCACGGCGGCGCCGCCCGGCAGCGTGATGCTGAAAGTTTGGGCAGCCGGCGGCGGCGGTTCGGGCGGCGGCTTGGGCAGGCCGGTCTGCATCGGCGCGGGGCGCGGCAGCGGCGCCGGGCTTGTGTTTGCCTGTCCGGGGGCGCACAATCCCCCGGGCGCGTTGCAAAACGGCGTACTGCAAGCGCTGAGCAGCGCTGCGATGAGTGCGCCCGCCAGCAGCGACAACCTCCGACTATTCATCCTACCCCCAATGACCGATCACGAATCCAGTTCCATCGCCGCCCTGCCCGTCATGGGCGAAACGGCGCACCAGACCTATCCTAGCGCAACCTTGTACGTCGTGGCGACCCCGATCGGCAATGTGACGGATATTAGCCTGCGCGCGCTGCATGTTTTGAGCCTGGTCAATGCTGTGGCATGCGAGGACACCCGCAACACGGCGCAATTGATGACCCGTTTCGGCCTGCACAAGCCCCTGATTGCCGCGCATCAGCACAACGAGCGCGAGGTGGCGGAGACGCTGATCGCCCGCCTGCAGGCCGGCGAGCGCATCGCGCTGGTGTCGGACGCGGGCACGCCGGCCGTGTCCGATCCGGGCGCGCGCATCGTCGACGCGGTGCGGGCGGCGGGCTTGCGGGTGCTGCCGTTGCCGGGCGCGTCGGCGGCGGTCACGGCCTTGTCGGCCAGCGGGCTGGTGAACGACCAGTTTTATTTCGTCGGCTTTTTGCCGGCCAAGGCCAAGCAGCGCGAGAACTTCCTCGGCACGCTGCGCGCGGTGACGGCGACGATGGTGTTTTACGAGGCGCCGCACCGCATTCTCGACTGCGCCGGCGCGCTGGCGGCGGTGTTCGAGCCGGAGCGCCAGGTGGTGTTCGCGCGCGAACTGACCAAGATGTTCGAGGAAATCCACCGCTGCCCGCTGTCCGAGGCCGAGGCGTGGATCAAGGCCGATGCGCATCGCGAGAAGGGCGAATTCGTGGTGCTGCTGGCCGGCGCGCCGCCGGCAGAGGATGAGCAGGACCTGGACGCGGAGCGGATCCTGAAGATTCTGCTGAGCGAATTGCCTGTCAAACAGGCAGCGGGGCTGGCGGCGCAGATCACCGGCCGCAAGAAGAATGCGCTGTACGATCGCGCGTTGCAGCTCAAGGACGCTGAATAATCAAAATTTGCAGCCGCTGTCCTTCTTGTCGAGCAGCCAGATCAGCGGGGACAGCAGTCCGGCGCCGGTGTTTTTGCAGTCGCCGCGCTTGGCGCCGGCGATGTCGCGCGCCAGCTTGGTCTCGCGCTGTTCCGGATAGAGCGGATGGTCGTCCAGCTGGGCGACCGGCGTGCCGGCGCGGGCCGGGTCTTGCAGCGCGCCCTTCTCGCTGGCGAGCTTGCGGGCGGTGCTCAGCGCCGCATTCATGTCGAATTTTTTCGGCGCGTCCTCCGCGTGCAGCGGATCCGGCGCCGGGATCGTGGCGGGCGCGGCGGGTGTCGCCGGCAGCGTGATGGTCTGGGCTGTGGCTGGCGCTGCCGGGCTCGAGCGTGCGGCCGGCTGTCCGTTTTTGTCCCGCTTGCGCGGCGGAGGTGGCGGCGGCTCGACCTTGGCGACCGTTTCCGGCGGCTTGGCCGGCTGCAGCCAGACGGTCATGGCCTGCGCGGGCGGCGGTACCGGCGCAGCGGGCGGGCTCAGCCGGTAGCCGAAAATCAGCAAGCCATGCAGCAGCAGCGAGATCGCGACACCGACGATCACGCCCGGACGTTGCCATTGCATGGAAGGATTCATGGTTTTTCCGCTCATTTCGACAAGGCCCATCATCGCACATTGAAAAAATCCTGCTTTAGTCGATACTGAATTCGTAGTGGCACTTGACGGATACTGAGGCGCCTTGTATTATCTTGCTTCTTCGGAGTGTAGCGCAGCCCGGTAGCGCACCTGGTTTGGGACCAGGGGGTCCAAGGTTCGAATCCTTGTACTCCGACCAAAATTTAAAAACCCGCTTGATGGCAACATCAAGCGGGTTTTTTCTATTTGCGATGTCCTAAACTCCGGGGTCAGTTCCAAAAACTGGACACGGGTTCTGCTGTAGCGGTCGCTACAGCAGAACCCGTGTCCAGTTTTTGGAACTGACCCCGGATTTATTAGGACATGCGCTTGGCGGCGATGGCGTTGCCGGCGCGGCTGGCGCCTTTGCGGCCCAGGAATTGCGAGATGAACTGGCCGGCGTCGACCACGATGTCCAGATCGACGCCGGTGTCGATGCCCAGCCCCTGCATCATGTACAACACGTCCTCGGTGGCGACGTTGCCGGTCGCGCCCTTGGCGTATGGGCAGCCGCCCAGGCCCGATACCGACGAGTGGTAGATCGCGATGCCCAATTCCAGGCTGGCGTAGATGTTGGCCAGCGCCTGGCCGTAGGTGTCGTGGAAGTGACCGGACAAACCGTCGATGCGGAACTCGCGGATGGCGCGTTCCATCACCGCCTGCGTCTTGCGCGGCGTGGCCACGCCGATGGTGTCGGCGATGTCGATCTCGTCGCAGCCCAGGTCGCGCATGCGGCCCACCACGTCGGCCACCGCGTCCAGCGGCACTTCGCCCTGGTACGGGCAGCCGAAGGCGCAGCTGATGCTGCCGCGCAGCCGCAGGCCGTGGTCCTTGGCCGCTTTTGCCACGCCCTCGAAGCGCGCGATCGATTCGGCGATCGAGCAGTTGATGTTCTTTTGCGAGAACGCTTCCGACGCCGAGCCGAAGATCACCACTTCATCGGCGCGCGCTGCCAGCGCCGCCTCGAAGCCCTGCATGTTCGGCGTCAGCGCCGAGTAGATCACGCCGGGCTTGCGCTCGATCGCGGCCATCACCTCTTTGCTGGTGGCCATCTGCGGCACCCACTTCGGCGACACGAACGACGCCGCCTCGATGTTGCGGAAGCCGGCGCTGGTGAGCCGGTTCACCAGCTCGATCTTGACCTCGGCCGGCACGCTTTCCTTTTCATTCTGCAGACCGTCGCGCGGACCGACTTCGACTATCTTGACCTGCTTGGGCAAACTGTTCATCTCAATATCCTCGGTTGCGGTCGACCACGTCGGCGACAGGCTGGCCCTGTTCGACCTTGCGGATTTTCTCGGCGATCTGCTGCACGCTTTCGCGGCGCAGCGTCAGCGCCGAGATGTGCGGCGTGATGGTGATGCGCGGCTCCTGCCAGAATGGATGCTGCGCCGGCAGCGGTTCGTTGCGGAACACGTCCAGCGTGGCGGCGGCGATGTGGCCCGACTTGATCAGCGCGACCAGCTCCGGCTCCGCCAAATGCGCGCCGCGCGCGACGTTGATCAGGAAAGCGCCCTGCGGCAGCTTGCACATATTGGTGCGGTCGATCAGGTTGCTCGTCTCCGGCGTCAGCGGCAGCATGCAGACCAGCACCCGTGAGCCGCGCAGGAAGGTATCCAGTCCCTGCTCGCCGTGGAAGCACTGCACGCCCGGCATGCTCTTCTCGGTGCGGCTCCAGCCGCGCAGCGGGAAGCCGAACGGCGCCAGCGCCTTCAGCGCGGCCGTGCCCAGTACGCCCATGCCCAGCACGCCGACGGCGAAATCCTCTTTCGGATACTGCGGCAGCGGCGCCCATTGTCCGGCGCGCGCCTGCGCGTCGTATTCGTCGAAGCGGCGGAAGTAGCGCAGCACCGCGTGCGTGACGTATTCCGCCATCTGCATCGCCATGCCGGCGTCGCCGAGTCGGATGACGGGGATGTGCGGCGGCAGCGCGTCGCTGAACTTGAGCAGCGCGTCAACGCCGGCGCCGGTGACGAAGATCGCCTTGACCATGGACAGCTCCGGCAGCATCGCTTCCGGCGGCGACCAGACCACCGCGTAGTCGCAGCTCTGGCACTTTTCGCCGGCGTGCCAGATTTCGATCTCGGCCTCCGGCAGGAATTTGCCGAAGTCCTTGATCCACGGCTCGGTCTTGCCGTCCGCGCGATGTAAAAGAATACGCATGATGACCTCCTATTACGCCGTCTTGAACGCCAGCAGCGGCGCGCCATCGGCCACCTGGTCGCCCACGCTGTACAGGATTTCGTCGATCACACCATCGTGCGGCGCGGCGATGGTGTGCTCCATTTTCATGGCTTCCATGATGACCAGGGCGTCGCCCTTCTTCACTTCCTGGCCTTGGACGGCCAGCACCGCGACCACCTTGCCCGGCATCGGCGCGGTCAGGCGGCCGCCTTCGGCTTCCGCTTCGCCGGCGTGCGCCATCGGGTCGTTGTAGGCCAGCGGGTAGTGCGCGCCGTTGGCGAAGACGTGGAACACGTCGCCGTCGCGCAGCACCGAGCCATGCACGGCCTGCTCGCCCAGCTTGATGCTGTAGTCGTTGCCGTTTTGCGCCGTCAGGCTCAGGGTTTGCGGTTGTGCGCTGCTGGCGCTGAACAGCCAGTCTTCAGCGCGATAGGTGACGTGGACGCCGTAGGCCTGGGCTTCGTCGCTGAAGGACAGCGCGCGGGCGTAGGTCTGGTTCATGCGCCAGCCCAGCGCGCGGCTCCACGGATCGGCTGCGTTGGCGGCCGATTGCGCGGCGGCGCGCTCTTTTTCGGAGGCGATCAGCGCGACTGCGGCCAGCGCGATAGCGGCGTCCGGTGCGGCTTGCGCGGCCGGGAACAGCGTGTCCTGAGTACGTTCGATCAGGCCCGTATCCAGGTCGGCGGTGGAGAAGGCCTGGCCTTCAACCAGGCGCTTGAGGAAGGCGATGTTGGTCGCGAGGCCGACGATCTGGTATTGCGACAGCGCTTGCGCCATGCGGGCCAGGGCCTGCTTGCGGTCCACGCCCCAGACGATCAACTTGGCGATCATCGGATCGTAAAACGGCGAGATCGCATCGCCGGCGCGCACGCCGGAATCGATGCGCACGCCGGCCGGCAGGCCCGCAGCGCCGCCCAGCTCAAACGCGACGGCGTCCGGCGTGCCGAGATGGCGCAGCGTGCCGATCGACGGCAGGAAGCCCTTCTCCGGATTCTCGGCGTAGATGCGCGCCTCGATGGCGTGGCCGTGGATCGCCAGTTCGTCCTGGCGCTTCGGCAGCGGTTCGCCTGCGGCGACGCGCAGCTGCCACTCCACCAGGTCGGTCCCGGTAATCATCTCGGTCACCGGATGTTCAACCTGCAGGCGGGTGTTCATCTCCATGAAGTAGAACGAGCCGTCCTGATTGGCGATGAACTCCACCGTGCCCGCGCCGACATAGCCGACGGCCTTGGCGGCAGCAACCGCCGCTTCGCCCATCGCCGCGCGGCGCTCGGCAGGCATGTTCGGCGCGGGCGCTTCCTCCAGCACCTTCTGATGCCGGCGCTGCACCGAGCAATCGCGCTCGAACAGATAGATGCAGTTGCCGAGCGTATCGGCAAACACCTGGATTTCAATATGGCGCGGACGCTGGAGGTATTTCTCCGCCAGCACCTTGTCGTCGCCGAAGGAACTGATCGCCTCGCGCTTGCACGACGCCAGCGCATCCTTGAACTGCGCCGTGTTCTCGATCACGCGCATGCCCTTGCCGCCGCCGCCGGCCGAAGCCTTCAGCAGCACCGGGTAGCCGATCTTGTCGGCCTGCGCGTGCAGGAAGTCTGCGTCCTGCTGCTCGCCGTGATAGCCAGGCACCAATGGCACGTTGGCCTTCTCCATCAGCGACTTGGCGGCGGACTTGGAGCCCATCGCGCGCATCGCCGATGCAGGAGGGCCGATGAAGACCAGGCCCGCTTCGGCGCAGGCGTCGGCGAATTCTGCGTTCTCGGACAGGAAGCCGTAGCCGGGGTGGATCGCTTGCGCGCCGGTGGCCTTTGCGACGGCGATGATCTTGTCGCCGCGCAGATAGCTTTCCTTTGCTGCGGCGGGGCCGATCAGCACAGCTTCGTCGCAGACGGCGACGTGCTTGGCGCCGGCGTCCGCTTCGGAGTACACGGCCACGGTCTTGATGCCCATGCGGCGCGCGGTGGCGGCCACACGGCAGGCGATTTCACCACGGTTGGCGATCAGTATTTTTTTAAACATCGTCTCTCTCTTTTATTTTTACCCCCAAGCCAAACCAGGGGTCAGACCCCAGGGTCTGGGTAGGAGCTTTGCTCCGCCTCTCCCTGCGGGAGCGGCCCCCGACTTGCCGGGGTTAGCAGCCGCATTTTTCCTTCGGTGCGGAATCCAATACCGCGCCGCGCGTCTTCAGCCCCAGCTTTGCCAGCAGCGCGCGGTCGTCTTCCGCTTCCGGATTCTCGGTGGTCAGCAGCTTGTCGCCGTAGAAGATCGAATTGGCGCCGGCCAGGAAGCACATGGCCTGCACCGCTTCGCCCATCTGGCGGCGGCCCGCCGACAAGCGTACGCGCGCTTTCGGCATGGTGATGCGCGCGACGGCGATGGTGCGCACGAATTCAAACGGGTCCAGCGGATCGAGGCCGAACAGCGGCGTGCCTTCCACCTGCACCAGATGGTTGACCGGCACCGATTCCGGATACGGATTCAGGTTGGCCAGCTGCGCGATCAAGCCTGCGCGCTGCAGGCGCGTCTCGCCCATGCCGACGATGCCGCCGCAGCAGACCTTCAGGCCCGCTTCGCGGATGCGGCCCAGCGTGTCCAGGCGGTCCTGGTATTCGCGGGTCGAGATCACGTTGTCGTAGAACTCAGGCGCGGTGTCCAGGTTGTGGTTGTAGTAATCGAGGCCGGCGGCCTTCAGGCGCTCGGCCTGTTTTTCTTCCAGCATGCCCAGCGTGGCGCAGGTTTCCAGGCCCAGCGCCTTCACTTCGCGCACCATCTCTTCGACCTTATCCATGTCGCGGTCCTTCGGGCTGCGCCACGCGGCGCCCATGCAGAAGCGGGTCGCGCCGTTGTCCTTGGCCTGGCGGGCCGCATCGAGCACGGTGTCGATGTCGAGGATCTTCTTGGCTTCGACGCCGGTGTCGTAGCGCGCCGCCTGAGGGCAGTAGCCGCAGTCTTCCTCGCAGCCGCCGGTCTTGATCGACAGCAGCGTCGCCAGTTCCACGTCGCCGTCCGGGAAGTTGGTGCGGTGGGTCTGCTGGGCGCGGAACATCAGCTCATTGAACGGCAGGTCGAACAGCGCCATCACGTCTTCCAGCGGCCAGGTGGCGGCCGGCGGCAGGGTGATCGCAGCTGTTGGACGGTGCAGGGATACGGTTTTCGGCTCTTGCAGGGTGTTCAGGGACATCGTGATTCCTTCTTCGTTCAAAGTTTGTTCTCAGCCGGCCAGTTGGGCAGCTGCGTAAAATCGATATGGGCGGCTGCCGCTTGCGCGGTCGGCTCGGCCAGGCGCGGCACGCGGCCCAGCAGCGGCGCGTCGATGCGCTGCGCCAGCGCGGCGACGTTCTCGTCGACGAACGCCATGTCGGCCTGGGTTTCGTTGGCGACCCAGCCGACCAGCGTCAGGCCGCGCGCTTCGATCGCCTCCACCGTCAGCAGCGCGTGGCTGATGCAGCCCAGGCGCAGGCCCACCACCAGCACCACCGGCAGCGACAGCTGCTCGGCCAGGTCGGCGGTATCGAATTCGTCGTTCAGCGGCACGCGGAAGCCGCCCACGCCTTCGACCACCACCGCATCCGATGCGGCGTTGATCTCGACATAGGCTGCCAGAATCGGCACCGGCGAAATGGTGATGCCTTCCAGCGCGGCGGCGATGTGCGGCGCCGCCGGTTCCTTCAGCAGGAACGGCGTGGTGATCGATTGCGGCAGGTGGACGTTGCCGGCTGCGGCCAGCTGGTCGCAGTCGTCGTTGTGCCATTTACCGTCGCGCAGTTCGGCGCCGGCGGCTACCGGCTTCATGCCGCAGGCGCGCACGCCTGCCTGCACCAGCGCGTGCAGCATCGCCGACGACACCAGCGTCTTGCCGATTTCGGTATCCGTGCCGGTGACGAAGCAGGAGAAGCGCGGCGGCCAGCCGGCTGTCGCCGCCGCCGGCTGCGTTTGTGGCTCCAGCACAGCGTCGGCGACATCTGCGCCGGGAATGTCCACTGCTATCACGGGATCGTCGAGGCTCATCTCAGGTCCTTTCCAGTACATTGATCGCGGCTATCAGTTTTGCGACTTCCATGCTGCTATGCCCTGCCGACAGCGTCACCCGCAGGCGCGCGGTACCCGGCGCCACGGTCGGCGGGCGGATCGCGCCCACCCACATATCCTGCTCGTACAGGGCGGCGCCGGCGCGCATGGTTTCCGCGTTGTCGCCGATCAGGATCGGCTGGATCGCGGTCGTCGAGGGCAGGCGCTGCCAGCGCTCCAGGCGAAGGCCAGCATCCAATTGTGCCACCAATGCCTGCAGGTGTGCGCGCCGGTTGCGGCCTTCCTCGCCTTCCAGCAGATCGAGGCTGGTCAGCAGGGCGTGCGCCAGCGCCGGCGGGGCGGATGTCGTGAAGATGTATGGGCGGGCTTTCTGGATCAGCGTTTCGATCACCGTCTCATGCGCGGCGACGAATGCGCCGCCGACGCCGGCCGCCTTGCCCAGCGTGCCCATATAGACCAGGTACGGCGAGCGCAGGTTGAAGTGCTCCAGCGCGCCGTGGCCGTTGGTGCCCAGCGTGCCGAAGCCGTGGGCGTCATCGACCACCAGCCAGGCGCCGTGCTGTTCGCACAGGGCCAGCAGTTCCGGCAGCGGTGCCAGGTCGCCGTCCATGCTGAAAACGCTGTCCGTGACCACCACCTTGGTGGCGGCGTTGCTGGCCTTGAGCAGCGCGGCCAGCGCTTCCAGGTCGGCATGCGGGTAGACCTTGACCGTGGCGCGCGACAGGCGGGCGCCGTCGATCAGCGAGGCGTGGTTCAGCGATTCGGAGAAGATCTCGGCGTCGCGGTCGCCGGCGGTGAGGCCGGTGACGACGGCCAGGTTGGCCATGTAGCCCGTGCTGAAGCTGATGGCGCGCGGCGCTTCGAGGTGGGCGCCGACGAACTGCGCCAGGCGCTCCTCCAGCATGGCGTGGGCGCGCACATGGCCGCTGATCAGGTGCGAGGCGCCGCTGCCGACGCCGTAGATCGCCGCGCCTTCCTGCAGCGCGAGCTTGATCTTGCGATGGTTGGCCAGGCCGAGGTAGTCGTTGCTGCAGAAGGCCAGCACTTCGCGGCCGTCGACCAGCACGCGCGGACCGCACGGCGAATCGACGGTGCGGCGTTTGCGCATCAGGCTTTTTTCGTCCAGCGCCTGCAATTGCCGGTTGAGTTGATTCAGCAGTTCCATCGTCAGCCCGCCATCACTTTGTCGAACACGGCCAGCGTGTTGGCGGCGAGGCCGTCGATTTCCGCGTCGTCGAGGATATACGGCGGCATCATGTAGACGGTGGCGCCGATGGGGCGCATCAGCAGCTCGTGCTCCACCGCCGTGGCGAAGAAGCGGCGCGAGAAGTCGGGCGTGGCGTCGATGGCGTCGAAGGCCCAGATCATGCCGCGCTGGCGGAAGTTGCGGACCTGCCGGTGCTGCGCCAGCGGTTGCAGCGCGGCCGTCAGGCGCGCGGCCTTGATCCGGTTGGCGTTGAGGATGTCGTCGTCCTCGAAGATCTGCAGCGTCGCCAGCGCGGCGCGGCAGGCCAAAGGGTTGCCGGTGTACGAGTGCGAATGCAGGAAGCCGCGCGTGACGTCGTTGCTGTAGAAGGCCTGGTAGATGTCGTCACGCGTCATCACCAGCGACAGCGGCAGGTAGCCGCCGCTGATGCCCTTCGACAGGCACAGGAAGTCCGGCCAGATGCCGGCCTGCTCGCAGGCGAAGAAGCTGCCGGTGCGGCCGCAGCCGACCGCGATTTCGTCGAGGATCAGGTGGACCTGGTGGCGGTCGCACAGTTCGCGCACCAGCTCGAGATACAACGGGTCGTGCATCGCCATGCCGGTGGCGCATTGCACCAGCGGTTCGATAATGATGGCGGCGATTTTATCCGCGCGCTCCGCAAAAAGCCGCTCGACGTCGGCCGCCGCGCGGCGTGCGACATCGGCTGCGGTTTCGTCTTCGGCGGCGTTGCGGGCGTCCGGCGACATCACGGTCTGCGAGGCGCGCAGCAGCGGGCCGTACGCGTCCTTGAACAGCGCGACGTCGGTGACGGCCAGCGCGCCGATGGTTTCGCCGTGGTAGCTGCCTTTGAGGCAGACGAATTCCTGCTTGTCCGATTTGCCGTTGTTGCGCCAGGAGTGGAAGCTCATTTTGAGCGCGATCTCCACCGCCGATGCGCCGTCGCTGGCGTAGAAGCTGTGGCCCAGCACATGGCCGGTCAATGCCGACAGCTTTTCGGACAATTCGATCACCGGCTCGTGCGTGAAGCCGGCGAGCATGGCGTGTTCCAGCGTATCGAGCTGGTCTTTCAGCGCCGCGTTGATGCGCGGGTTGGCGTGGCCGAACAGGTTCACCCACCAGGAGCTGATTGCATCGAGGTAGCGGCGGCCTTCATGGTCGTACAGCCACGCGCCCTTGCCGCGACTGACCGGGATCAGCGGGATGGTTTCGTGGTGCTGCATCTGGGTGCACGGATGCCATACGCTACGCAGGCTGCGCGCTACCCAGTCGCTTTGTTTATTCAATTCCAAAACTGCTCCAGACTTTTAATTCAGCCACGAGGGCTTGCGCTTCTCAAGGAACGAGGCCACGCCTTCGCGGCCCTGCTCCGATGCGCGGATTTGAGCGATGCATTCGGCCGTATCGGCCAGCAGCGCATCGTTGACGGTTTGCCCGGCCACCTCGCGCACAAGCACTTTGGCTTCGCGCACGGCGTTCGGGCTGTTGTTGACCAGGGCCTTGACGATCTCGCCGACCTTGAAGTCCAGCGCGTCGGCGGCCACGACGTCGTGCGCGAAGCCGATGCGCAGCGCCTCGCGCGCGCCGAACCGCTCCGCCGTCAGGAAGTATCGGCGCGACGCGTTCTCGCCCATGGCCTTGATCACATACGGCGAAATGGTCGCCGGGATCAATCCCAGCTTCACTTCGCTCAGGCAGAAATTGACCCCGTCGGCCGCGACGATGATGTCGCACGCGGCCACCAGGCCCATGCCGCCGGCGTAGCAATCGCCCTGCACCTTGGCCACCACGGGCTTGGGACACAGGTAGATCGTGCGCAGCATCTCCGCCAGTTGCAGAGCGTCGGCATGGTTTTCGGCGTGCGTGTAGCCCGCCATTTTTTTCATCCAGTTCAAATCGGCGCCGGCGCAGAAGGCCGAACCGTTCGCCGCCAGCACGATCGCGCGCAGGTCGGCATCGTCGCCCAGTTCGCGGAAGGCTTGCGTGAGTTCGGCGATGGTGGTCTCGTTGAAGGCGTTGCGCACTTCCGGACGGTTCAGGGTCACGGTCGCGGTCTTGCCGTCGCGGCTGATGGTCAGGGTCGTGAAGGTCATGCTCAATCCTTGTGTTTGATTTCGGTCGGCATGCCGACCGATTGCAGGAAGCGCGCCGTCTCCGGCCACCAGATGGCGACGCCGTCCGGGCTGGAGCTCATCGCATGCGCATCCTTCTTGAACGGGCCGTAAGCCACCAGCTGCGCCTTGCCGCCGGCCGTTGTATAGGCTGCGTACATGTCGGCCGCCAGCCTGGGGCCGAAGTGCGTGTCGTTGGCGCCATAGAACCACAGGCTCGGTATCGTGCTGGTCGCGCCGTAGGCTTTGAAGGCGTCCACCAGCGCGGCCTGCCAATCGCAGTGGGAGCGGCTGTTCACGCCGCCGGCGAAGTTGATGATGCCGCGCACGCCGGCGATCTTGTGACTGCCCGCCGCGATGGCCGTCAGCCCGCCGTGCGACTGGCCGGCGATGATCACGTGGTCCTGGTCGGCCCACGGCTGCTTCATCACATACTCCATCGCGAAGAACAGCGAATTGGCTTGCAGGTCGCCGTTGTTCTTGGCGTCGCAGTGCGAGTTGACGTAGGTACCGCCCGAGCCGGCGAAGCCGGCGCGCATCGGGATCACCACCGCGTAGCCGCGCTTGACGAACTCGCGGCTGATGACCGGGAAGGTGGCGCGCGGCTGCAGGTGCGCATCGCCGCCGGCTTTACCGTGGTTCATGAACAGCACCGGGAACGGTCCGGCGCCGGACGGCTTGTAGATCGTCGTTTGCAGTTTGAGCTCGACGCCGCCGATGTTGGCCGGTATCGCCACCACCTGTTCACCTGCCGCCGGCTGCGCGTGCGCGCCCACAGCGCTAAACAGCGCTGCTCCGGCTAACAGGTATCGGATCGGCATGGTCATCGCATCACATCCGGAAGACGCCGAACTTGGTGTCTTCGATTTCCGCGTTCAGCGCGGCGGAGAGGCCGAGGCCCAGCACCATGCGCGTGTCGGCCGGATCGATGACGCCGTCGTCCCACAGGCGCGCGGTGGCGTAGTACGGGTGGCCCTGGTGTTCGTATTGATCCTTGATCGGCTGCTTGAACGCGGCCTCCTCTTCGGCCGACCACGAACCGCCCTTGCCTTCGATGCCGTCGCGCTTGACGGTGGCCAGCACCGACGCGGCCTGGTCGCCGCCCATGACGGAGATGCGGGCGTTGGGCCACATCCACATGAAGCGCGGCGAGAACGCGCGGCCGCACATGCCGTAATTGCCGGCGCCGAAGCTGCCGCCGATGATGACGGTGAACTTCGGCACGGCGGCCGTCGCCACGGCGGTCACCATCTTGGCGCCGTTGCGGGCGATGCCTTCGTTCTCGTATTTGCGGCCGACCATGAAGCCGGTGATATTTTGCAGGAACACCAGCGGGATCTTGCGCTGCGCGCACAGCTCGATGAAGTGCGCGCCCTTCAGCGCGGACTCGGAGAACAGGATGCCGTTGTTGGCGATGATGCCGACCTTCATGCCGAAGATGTGGGCGAAGCCGCAGATCAGGGTGGTGCCGTAGCGCGCCTTGAATTCATCGAACTCGCTGCCGTCGACGACGCGGGCGATCACCTCGCGCACGTCGAAGGGCTTGCGGGTATCGACCGGGATCACGCCGTACAGTTCCTCGGTGGCGTATTTCGGCTCCACCGCTTCGCGCAAGGCGCCTTGCTGCGGCTTGGTGCGGTTCAGGTTCGAGACGATGGTGCGCGCCAGCGACAGCGCGTGCAAATCGTTCTGCGCCAGGTGGTCGGCCACGCCGGACAGGCGGGTATGCACATCGCCGCCGCCCAAATCTTCTGCGGTGACGACTTCCCCGGTGGCGGCCTTCACCAGCGGCGGGCCGCCGAGGAAGATGGTGCCCTGCTCCTTGACGATGATCGATTCGTCGCTCATCGCCGGCACGTAGGCGCCGCCGGCGGTGCAGGAACCCATCACCACCGCGATCTGCGGAATGCCCTTGGCCGACAGGTTGGCCTGGTTGTAGAAGATGCGGCCGAAGTGGTCGCGGTCCGGGAAGACGTCGTCCTGGTTGGGCAGGTTGGCGCCGCCGGAATCGACGAGATAGATGCAAGGCAGGTTGTTCTGGTCGGCGATCTCCTGCGCGCGCAGGTGCTTCTTGACCGTCATCGGATAGTAGGTGCCGCCCTTGACGGTGGCGTCGTTACAGACGATGACGCACTCCTGGCCGGCGACGCGGCCGATGCCGGTGATGATGCCGGCGGCTGGCGCGGCATCGTCGTACATGCCGTAGGCGGCCATCTGCGACAGTTCGAGAAAAGGCGTGCCGGGATCGAGCAGCATCTGCACGCGGTCGCGGGGCAGCAGCTTGCCGCGGGCGACGTGCTTGGCCGACGCGGCCTCGCCGCCGCCGAGCGCGATCTTGGCGACCTTGTCGCGCAAATCGTCGACGACGGCCTGCATGGCGGCGGCGTTGGCCTTGAAATCCTCGCTGCGGGGATTGAGTTTGCTTTCGATCTGCGGCATTGCTTTTCCTTTTTTAGCGGTGTCAGTGCCGACATTCGGACACGAGCTCGTGTCCGAATGTCGGCACTGACACCGAAGTCTCTGAATTATTCTGGAAAACTACCGTCAACGTAAAACCAGCGCGGGCCCCCTTCCGCCGGCTCGCGGACAAAATTGCTGATTTCGTGCAGCCGCTGCGCGCGGCCGTTGGTCTTGAACCGGGCGACGAATTCCACCGTATCCGTGGTCAAATCGGCATCATCTGCTTTACGTTGACGTAAACGTAAAGCAGATTTTACCTCAAGTCCCAGCCACTGCAATTTTTCCTCGTCGCTCATGACGGGCTCGGTCGGGCGGGTGCTGGGGTGCCAGGTGGCCAGCAGGTAGGGCTCGTTGCGCAGGCCGTAGGCGGTGTAGCGCGAACGCATCAGGGCTTCGGCGCTCTGCGGGATGGCGGCGCCGTCGATATACGGGCCGCAGCAGGTGGCGAGGGAGGGGCCGCCGCAGGGGCAGGCGACAGGCGCGGTGGACTTCTTGGACATGGGCAAGGCGACGGGCTGGTGGTGCAATCCCGCATTATCCGTCAAATAGGCGCGGTCCGCCGGGGTCGTGCTTAAGGTGGATGTATAAATATTGCCAATTAGTGCGTCCCCGGACGTACACGTTTTCAATATCGCTATTACACTAGCGGGGTGAGGAGAATTGAATGAGCCAGACCAGTTTTGAATTCAAGGCGGATGCCAACGACAGTTCGCCGCTGTACATGCAGATTGCCCGGAAATTGAGCGACGATGTACATAATGGCCGCTACCAGGTGGACCAGGCGCTGCCGTCCGAGCGGGTGCTGTCGGAGTTGCTGAACGTGTCGCGCGTCACCGCCCGCAAGGCGATCGACCAGCTGGTGGACCAGGGGCTGGTGGTGCGGCGTCGCGGCTCGGGCAACTACATCGCGCCGCGCATCGAGCAGCCGCTGTCCAACCTCACCAGTTTTTCCGAACAATTGCAGCAGCGCGGGCACATCCCGGGTTCGCGCTGGCTCAAGCGCGCCATCGTCACGCCGACGCCGGAGGAGCAACTGAGCCTGGGCTTGTCGCCGTATTCGAAGGTGGCGCGGCTGGAGCGCCTGCGGCTGGCCGACGACGTGGTCATGGCCTACGAGGTCAGCGTGTTGCCGCAGACGGTGCTCAATGATCCCGACGCGGTCGGCAATTCGCTGTACCAGTATCTCGACAGCATCGGCCAGTCGCCGGCGCGCGCCTTGCAGCACATCCGCGCGATGAACGCCTCGGCCGAACTGGCCAAGCAGCTCGGCGTGCCGGAGGGCCAGGCGGTGCTCTACATCACCCGCATCGCCTACCTGGAATCGGGCGAAGCAATGGAACTGACCCACTCCTACTGCCACAGCGACCACTACGACTTCGTCGCCGAAATGCGTCGCGCCACCTGACCCCGGAGTTATAGGACAGCAGGCCTCTCCAGCGGGGACTGGCGCAGGACGTTGGCGATTTGCGTCAGCGCCTGGCGGATGTCGTCGTGATCGGCGATGCCGCCGATGCAGACGCGGATCGCTTGCGGCGGCAGGCCGTCTACCGCGAACGCGTCGCTCGGCACCACGCCGATGCCGGTCGCACGCAGATGCGCCGTCAACGCCAGCCGGTCCCATTGTTCCGGCAATTTTATCCACAGGTGGAATGCTTCCGGCGCCGAGGCGTAGCTGTCGGCCGGCAGGATGCGCGCCGCCAGCCGCTGTCGCGCCATCGATTCCTTGCGGATCGCGTTCAGCGCCAGGTCGGCCGTGCCGTCGCGTACCCAGCGCGTCGCCAGCGCCGCCGTGAAGGGGGATGCCATCACCGCCGTCGCCCGCACCGCCGCCGCCAATCGTGCGCTGGCGCCGGCGTCCGGCGCCGCCACATAGGCCAGCCGCAGACCGGCGCCTATGCATTTGGCCAACCCCGCCACGTACCACGTCACGTCCGGTCCGATGGCGGCGATCGCCGGCGGGCCGCTGCGCGGCAGGAAGCCGTAGGCGTCGTCTTCGATGATTGGTACGCCGTAGTTGCGCGCCACCTGCACCAAGGCCTGGCGGCGCTGCGCCGACATCGTCAGCGTGGTCGGGTTGAGCAGCGTCGGGTTGCAGTACAGCGCTTGCGGCGCGTATTGCGCGCAAGCGGCGGCGAAGGCCAGCGCGTCGATGCCTTCGCCGTCCATCGGCAATCCCACCAGCTTCAGGTTCAACAGGCCGGCCAGCGCGCGCAGGCCGGGGTAGGTCAGCGATTCGCAACACACCACGGAGCCCGGCGGCGCGATCGTGCTGAGGATGGCCAGCAGCGCCGCCTGCGCGCCCGGCACCACCAGCAGCCGCTGCGGCTCCACATCGAGCCCGCGACGCCGCAGCCACAAGGCGCCCGCTTCGCGGTCCAGCGCCGAGCCGCCGAAGTCCTGGTAGCGCAGCAGTCCCGCCATGTCGCCGCCGATGGCGCTCAACCCGGATCGCATCAGCTCCAGCAGTTCCGGCGAGGACGGCTCCGGCGGCATGTTCATCGACAGGTCCACGTTCGGCCGTCCCGCCACCGCCCGCGGGATCGCCAGCGCGCGCCGGCCGCAGACGAAGGTGCCGCGTCCGACGGTGGAATCGACCAGGCCGCGCTTCTGCGCTTCGGTGTAGGCCCGCGCCACCGTGGTGAAGTCGATGCCCAGCGCCTCGGCCAGCGCGCGCTGCGCCGGCAACCGCTGCTCGGCCACCAGCCGGCCGATGGCGATGTCGGCGCCGATCGCGTCGGCGATCAGTTTGTAGACGGGGCCTTGCCCCTTCTTCAGCTTGGGGATCCATCCATTCGCGGTCTTGGGCACGTTTTTTTTCCATTCAATGTGGCGGGATGCTGAAAATTGTATGCATATTCCATGCCCATGCCGACGCCACAGGGAGACGCACGCAAAACACGCGCCGCCGCGCACCAGCCCGGAGCACCACCCGCCCGCTTTTGATGCGCCTTGATTCCATAGGGAAAAACAAGCCACCAGCCATTGACTGCATGGCTTGTATGGACCGCCGTTTTCGCGCAAAAAATCGTATCGCCGGGCGCCGAATGAAACGTGCCGGAAATCCATCGATTGACTGCATTTCGATCCCGTCATCCACCCCGGGAAAGCACATTGCATGGCATGGCGAATGCATTCAATCCGGGCATCGCGGCGCCGCCCGATACCCATATCAACCCACCGTGAAGAGACATCACCATGCCAGCCATCGACCACAAACCGCACGCCAAAGGCGATTATTTTGTTGATTACGAAGAGAAGGTGTTCGAGGACGTCAAAGCCCTGCCGGGCGAGAAAGCACTGGTCACTTTCCACACCGTGGCCTTTGAAGGCTCGATCGGTTTCGTCAACCTGCTGCAGGCGACGCGCCTGCAGCGCAAGGGCTACGAGACCACCGTGCTGCTGTACGGCCCCGGCGTGACCCTGGGCCTGCAGCGCGGCTTCCCTACCCTGGGCGACGAGGCCTTCCCGGGCCACCTCAACCAGAACAACCAGCTGGTGAAGTTCATGGCCGAAGGCGGCAAGGTGTACGCCTGCCGCTTCGCGCTGCAAGCCCTGTACGGCCATGGCGAGCCGTCGCTGATCGAAGGCATCCGCGCCATCGCGCCGCAGGATGTGTTGGACCTGAAGCTGCTGCACCTGCGCGCCAACGCGGTGATCATCGATACCTGGACGCTCTAAGCGCAGCGGGGCGGATATGACGACGACCAAAAAGATAGTACGCGCGGCGGCGGTGCAGATCGCGCCGGACCTCGATAGCGCCGACGGCACGCTGGCCAAGGTGTTGCAGGCCATCGCCGATGCTGCCGCGCAGGGAGCGGAGCTGGTGGTGTTCCCCGAAACCTTCGTGCCTTACTACCCTTATTTTTCGTTCGTGCGTCCGCCCTTCCTCGCCGGCGCCGAGCACCTGCTGCTGTACGAGCGCGCGGTGATCGTGCCCGGTCCCGTCACCGACGCCGTCTCCGCCGCCGCGCGCAGCCACGGCGTGGTGGTGGTGCTGGGCGTGAACGAGCGCGATCACGGCAGCTTGTACAACACGCAGCTGGTATTCGACGCCAACGGCGAGCTGGTTCTCAAGCGCCGCAAGATCACGCCGACCTATCACGAGCGCATGATCTGGGGCCAGGGCGACGCCAGCGGCCTGAAAGTGGTGGACACCGCCGTCGGCCGCCTCGGCGCGCTGGCCTGCTGGGAGCATTACAACCCGCTGGCGCGCTACGCGCTGATGGCGCAGCACGAGGAAATCCACTGCGCGCAATTCCCCGGTTCGATGGTCGGCCAGATCTTCGCCGATCAGATGGAGGTGACCATCCGCCACCACGCGCTGGAATCGGCCTGCTTCGTGGTCAACGCCACCGGCTGGCTGACGGACAGCCAGATCGCCGCCATCACGCCCGATCCCGCCGTGCAGAAGGCGCTGCGCGGCGGCTGCTGCACGACCATCGTCTCGCCGGAAGGCGTGCTGCTGGCCGAGCCGCTGCGCAGCGGCGAGGGCATCGTCATCGCCGACATGGACATGGCACTGATCACCAAGCGCAAACGGATGATGGATTCGGTCGGCCACTACGCGCGTCCCGAACTTCTCAGCCTTGTCGTCGACGACCGCGTCACGGCGCCGGTGCGTTCGCTGCATGCGGCGTCGACCGCCAACGACGCCGTCGTTCTTAACCCGCCATTGAAGGAGCAGCCAGCATGAGCACCATCAGCATTCCGAACCAGCAGCTGATCACCGAACTGCAATCGATGGGCATGCGCCTGGGCGATCCCGGCGACGGCGCGCCCAGCCGCCGCGGCGGCGCCGGACCGTCCGACCACAAGGCCGTCACCGTCGACGGCACCACGGTGATGATCCCGGTGCACACCGGCAGCGCCTTCAACTCTCCGTATATCGCCGCACCGGCCGGCCCGGACGGCCGCAGCGCCATCCTGCGCGATGGACTCAAGGTCGGTGTGATTTCCTTCCCGCGCCAGCCGCGCTTCTACAAGCTGCAGACGCTCGACGGCGTGCCGTATTCGCAGATCGCCACGCTGCACGGCAAGGACGTGCTGGCGACCACGGTGCTGCAAAGCTGCATCCGCTACGAGAGCCGGCGCAAGTCGTGCCAGTTCTGCGCCATCGGCCAGTCGCTGGCGGCCGGCCGCACCATCCTGCGCAAGACGCCGGAACAGCTGGCCGAAGTGGCGCGCGCCGCCGTGCTGCTGGACGGCGTCAAGCACATGGTCATGACCACCGGCACGCCCAACGCGACCGATCGCGGCGCCGCGATCCTGTGCGAGAGCGCGTTCGCGGTGAAGTCGGCGGTGGCGCTGCCCATCCAGGGCCAGTGCGAACCGCCCGACGATGATGCGTGGTTCGCGCGCATGCGCGACGCCGGCATCGATTCGCTCGGCATGCACCTGGAGGCGGTCACGCCCGAGGTGCGCGCCCGCATCATGCCGGGCAAGGCCAGCGTGCCATTGAGCCGCTACTTCGACGCCTTCGGGCGCGCGGTCGAGGTATTCGGGCACGGCCAGGTCAGCACCTACATCCTGGCCGGCCTTGGCGATACGCCGGAAGCCATCCTGCGCTGCTGCGAGCAGCTGATCGCCATCGGCGTGTATCCCTTCGTCGTGCCGTTCGTGCCGATCGCCGGCACGCCGCTGGAAGACCATCCGGCGCCGTCGCCGCAGTTCATGCGCGAGCTGCTGTCGCCTCTGGGCGAGATGCTGGGCGCCGGCGGCCTGTATTCGGGCGAGATCAAGGCCGGCTGCGGCCGTTGCGGCGCGTGTTCGTCCTTGTCCACGTTTGAAAGGAAGCCATCATGAGCATCATGGAAACGCCACTGCGCCCGCAACTGACGGTGCGCATCAAGCAGGCCGTCACGCCGGCAGAACGCGACGCCACGCGCATGCTGCGGCGCGAGGTGTTCTGCCAGGAGCAGGGCCTGTTCAACGGCGACGACGGCGACGAGACCGACGCCACCGCGATTCCGCTGGCGGCCATCGCCGGCGAAGAGGTGGTCGGCACGGTGCGCATCCATCAGGCGGAAAGCCGCATCTGGTGGGGCTCGCGCCTGGCCGTGGCGCGGCCGTTCCGGCGCCGCGCCGACATCGGCACCGGCTTGATCCGGCTGGCGGTCGGCATCGCGCATGCGCGCGGCTGCCGCACCTTCCTGGCCTACGTGCAGGCGCAGAACGTGATGATGTTCGAGCAGCTGCACTGGCTGGCGTTGTACGAGATCGAGGTGCACGGCCGCCCGCACTACCTGATGCGCGCCGACCTGTCCTACTATCCGCCGATCCACGACGGCGAGACCGGCTTCCTCAGCGCCAGGGAGGATGCATGAACACGGAGCTGGAGCGCCTGGCCGCATTGCTGCGCGAGTCGGCCGGCATCGCCCACAAGCGCGACATCGCGCAGGTGGTGGGCGCGCTGGCCACGGACAACGCCGTGCGCGGCGGCGCCTGGGCCGCGCCGGTCGGCGACGATTGCGCCGCCATCCCCGACGGCGACGGCTATCTGCTGCTGGCCATCGAGGGCTTCGTCAACGAATTCGTCGCCAGGGAGCCGTGGTTCGCCGGCTACTGCGGCGTGATGGTCAACGTCAGCGATATCTACGCGATGGGCGGCCGTCCGCTGGCCATCGTCGATGCGCTGTGGAGCCGTGGCGGCGACGCGGCCAGGCCGCTGCTGGAAGGGATGGCGGCGGCATCGGCCGTGTACCAGGTGCCCATCGTCGGCGGCCATAGCAACCGGCGCAGCGACCGCGAACAGCTGTCGGTGGCGATCACCGGCCGCGCCAGGAAACTGCTGACCAGCTTTGACGCCAAGCCCGGCGAAAACCTGGTGGTGGCCTGCGACCTGCGCGGCCGCTACATGGAGCCTTACGATTACTGGAACGCCAGCCTGGACGCGCCGCCCGAGCGCCTGCGCGCCGACCTGGAACTGCTGCCTTCCATCGCCGAAGACGGCTTGTGCGCCGCCGCCAAGGACATCAGCATGGCCGGCGTGGTCGGCACCGCGCTGATGCTGCTGGAATGCTCCGGCATCGGCGCCGAGATCGACCTGGCCGCGATCCCGCGCCCGCCCGGCGTCGCGCTGGAGCGCTGGCTGCCGACCTTCCCCAGCTATGGCTTCATCATGAGCGTGGCCGATGCCGACCTCGATGCTGTGCTGGCGCGGTTCAAAAGCCGCGAGCTGGCCTGCGCCGTCATCGGCCGCACCGACGCCGGCCGCCGGGTGCATCTGCGTCATGGCGAAGAACGGGGCCGCGCGCTGCTGTGGGATTTTGAAAGCGAGCCGCTGATCGGCTGCGCTCCCGCACAAAAGGAGGCCTGCCATGCCTGAAGTCCGCTTCACCGTGCAGTGGCCCGACGACAGCGTCAGCGACTGCTATTCGCCGTCGACCGTGGTGCACGATTTCCTGCAGGCCGGCCAGCAATACGCGCTGGCCGATTTCATGACGCGCAGCCGTGCCGCGCTCAATCTCGCCAGCGACCGCGTGCGCCTGAAATACGGCTACGCGTGCTCCTCGGCGATGGACCAGCTGAACCAGCTGGAGGCGCGCGCCCTGTGCTTTGCCACCCAATCGGGCGCGGTCGTGACGGTCGTCTCGCTGCGCCCCTGAACCCATACCCACCGGAGACCCACCATGCCACGCGAACCGCAAAACAATCACTACGAAGTCCTGATCATCGGCGGCGGCCAGGCCGGCCTGTCGCTCAGCTACCTGCTGAAGCAGCAGGGCGTGTCGCACCTGATCCTGGAGAAGAACCTGCTCGGCCACGCCTGGCGCAGCGAGCGCTGGGACAGCTTTTGCCTGGTCACGCCGAACTGGCAATGCACGCTGCCGGGCTATCCGTATCAAGGAAACGATCCGGACGGCTTCATGGTCAAGCAGCAGATCATCGACTACATCGACGGCTACATCGCCTCCTTCGGCCCACCGGCGCTGGAAGGCGTGACCGTCACCGGTGTCGCCAGCGATGCCGACGGCGGCTATCAGGTGAGCAGCAGCGCCGGCGTGTTCCATGCGGCGCAGGTGGTGATCGCGGTCGGCGGCTACCACACGCCGATCCTGCCGTCGGACGCGGCGCAGCTGCCGGCCGGCGTGAAGCAGCTGCATTCGTCGGACTATCTGAATCACGCCCAGCTGCCGCCCGGCGAGGTGCTGGTGGTCGGCACCGGCCAATCCGGCTGCCAGATCGCCGAGGACCTGCACCTGGCCGGCCGCCGCGTGCACCTGTGCGTCGGCGATGCGCCGCGCGTGGCGCGCCGCTATCGCGGCAAGGATGTGGTCAAGTGGCTCGACGAGATGGCCTACTACGATCTGCCGGTGGACAAGCACCCGTTGGGCGCGGGCGTGCGCGAGAAGACCAACCACTATGTGACGGGCCGCGACGGCGGCCGCGATATCGACCTGCGCAAGTTCGCGCTGGAAGGTATGCAGCTGTATGGCCGCTATGAGGGGCTGCGGGACGGCGTGGCGCACTTCGGCGCCGATCTGCGCGCCAATCTGGACGGCGCCGACGCCGTGTACCGCAAGATCAACGACAGCATCGACCGCCACATCGAGACCCAGGGCATCGACGCGCCGCCGCAGGCGCCCTACCAGCCGCTGTGGCAACCGCCGGCCGACGCGCCCACCACGCTCGATACGGGCAGGATCGCTGCGGTGGTATGGTGTATCGGTTTCCGCACCGATTTCAGCTGGGTCGATGCGCCCATCTTCGACCAGCGCGGCTATCCGAACCACGAGCGCGGCGTCACCGCACAGCAGGGTCTGTATTTCCTCGGCCTGCCGTGGCAATATACCTGGGGCTCGGGTAGATTCTCGGGCATCGCCCGTGACGCCGCCTTCCTGGTTGAGCGCATCGTGCAGGTCGCCGCGGCGGTTCATGAAAGGAAGTATGGAGTCAGCGCAACATCGTAGTCCCTGGGCCTGGGTGCCGAGTATTTCTTTCAGTCAAGCCGTGCCGTACGTGGCGGTGATGATGTTGTCGACGGTAATGTACAAGAATCTCGGCATTTCCAACACCGATCTGGCGTTTTACACGGCGTGGCTGTACTTGCCGTGGGTGATCAAGCCGCTGTGGTCGCCCATTGTCGAGCTGATCGGCACCAAGCGGCGCTGGATCGTGCTGCTGCAGCTGCTGACCGGCACCTCGCTGGCCGCCGTCGCGTTTACCTTGCACCTGCCGCAATTCTTCGCGCTGAGCCTTGCCGTGCTGTGGCTGATGGCGTTCAGCTCGGCCACGCACGATATCGCTTCCGACGGCTACTACATGCTGGGCCTGCCGACGCAGCGCCAGCAGGCCGCCTTCGTCGGCGTGCGCAGCGCCTTTTACAAGCTGGCGATGATCGCCGGGCAGGGCGGCCTGGTCTACCTGGCCGGCCAGCTGATGGTCTCCAGCGGCGATCCGGCCTGGGCCTGGTCGATTGTGTTCGGGCTGATGTCGGCGCTGTTTCTGCTGTTGTGCGCTTACCACCAGTTCATCCTGCCGCGTCCGGACTCGGACCGTCGCGTCGCCCATGGCGCGCCGTGGGAGGATTTCATCGCCACCTTCCGCAGCTTTTTCCAGAAGCCGGGCATCAAGGCCACGCTGGGCTTTCTGCTGCTGTACCGGCTCGGCGAGGCGCAGCTGCTGAAAATGGCGGCGCCGTTCCTGCTCGATCCGCGCGCCAACGGCGGCCTGGGCCTGACCACCTCGGAGTTCGGCCTGGTCTACGGCACCATCGGCGTGTGCGCGCTGGTGCTGGGCGGCCTGGCCGGCGGCGTGGTGATATCCCGCTTCGGCCTCAAGCGTTGCCTGTGGACCATGGTGTTCGTCATGCACGTGCCGGACCTGGTGTTCGTCTACCTGGCCAGCGCGCTGCCGACCGACACGGTGTTGATCTCGGCCTGCCTGGCGGTCGAGCAGTTCGGCTACGGTTTCGGCTTTTCCGCCTTCATGCTGTACATGATCCTGGTCGCCGACGGCGAGCACAAGACCGCGCATTACGCCATCTGCACCGGCTTCATGGCGTTGGGTATGATGTTGCCGGGCATGGTCAGCGGCTGGATACAGCAGCACCTGGGTTATCAGAATTTCTTCATTTGGGCCTGTATTTCCACGCTGCCGGCGTTCGCGATGACCGCTTTGGTGAAAATCCCGTTGGCGTTCGGTAAGGAATAGGCGGCGGGCGCATTACAATACGGTGCTCAACTGAATCGGGGAATGTGTTGGTGTTTAATGCGAAGAAGCGGCTGACCTTGTCCGCCACCGTGGCGGCCGGCGTGGCGGCGTTGCTTGAGGGTTGTTCCAGCACGCCGGTGGCGCCGGCGCCTGAGGACGGCGCGGCGCCGCGTCCGCCCGCGCCCGGCGCTGGCGTGCCGTCCGATCCCAACATGCCGCCGCCGGCGCCGCGCGAATTCCGCGCCGCCTGGGTGTCGACCGTCGCCAATATCGACTGGCCCAGCCGCAGCAACCTGAGCTTGGCCAAGCAGCAGGCCGAGGCGCTCGCCATCCTCGACCGCTCCAAATCGCTGAACCTGAACGCCATCGTGCTGCAGGTGCGGCCCAGCGCCGATGCGATCTATCCGTCCGAGCTGGAGCCGTGGTCGGAATTTCTCACCGGCCAGCAGGGCCGCGCGCCGTCGCCGCCGTGGGATCCGCTGCAGTTCTGGATCGAGCAGGCGCACGCGCGCGGACTGGAGCTGCACGCCTGGTTCAACCCCTACCGCGCGCGGCACGCGACGGCCAAGTCGCCGCTGGCGCGCAGCCATATCGGCAGCACCAATCCGGAGGTGGTCAAGCCCTACGGCCGCTACCTGTGGATGGATCCGGGCGAGGCCGCCGCGTCGCGGCACACGCTGGACGTGATCCTCGACGTGGTGCGCCGCTACGATATCGACGGCGTGCACATCGACGATTATTTCTATCCCTACCCCATCGATACGCCCAACGCGGCCGGACCGGAAGGCGTCGCGCTCGATGGCGGCGTCGGCGCCAAGACGGAGCTGGAGTTCCCGGATCAGGCTTCCTGGCAGCGCTACCTGCTGGGCGGCGGCACGCTGGACCGCGCGCACTGGCGGCGCCAGAACGTCAATTCGCTGATCGAGGCGCTGTACCTTGGCATCCGCAAGGAAAAGAGCCATGTGCGCTTCGGCATCAGCCCGTTCGGCATCGGCCGCCCGGACAAGCGACCGGCCGGCATCGTCGGCTTCAGCCAGTACGACAAGCTGTACGCGGACGCCGAGCTGTGGCTGGCCAACGGCTGGCTCGACTACCTGGCGCCGCAGCTTTACTGGCCGGTGGCGCAGGCGCCGCAGGCGTTCGACGTGCTGCTCGATTACTGGCTGGCGCAGAACACGCGCGCGCGCCACGTGTGGCCGGGGCTGTACACCAGCCGCATCGACAATAGCATCAAGACTTTCGCGCCGGAGGAGATCGTCAAGCAGATCGGCGTCACGCGCAGCCGCGCCGGCGTGCGCGGCCACCTGCATTTCAGCATCGCCGCGCTGATGGAGAACCGCAAGGGCATCGCCGACCAGCTGCGCACGCAGACTTACCAGACGGCGGCGCTGGCGCCGGCCAGTCCGTGGCTGGGGGCGGAGGCGCCTTCCGCGCCGGGGGCGTCGGCGCGGCGCGAGAGCAATGGCGTGTCGCTGAAGCTGGCTGCCGGCGCCGGCAAGCCGGTGGCGCACTACGCGATCTGGTCGCGCTACGGCGCGGAGTGGCGCTTTGCCGTCGCGCCGGCCGCGCGTCCGGTGCTGCTGCTGGCCGACGACGCGGCGGGCGGTGCGGCGCAGGCGGTGGTGGTCAGCGCGGTCGACCGGCTGGGCAATGAAAGCGAACGGATCCACGTCTACAGGAGCTGACCATGAGTGAACTTGGCCTGGGCATCGACGCCGGCGGCACGCAAACCCGTTGGGCGCTGGCGAACAGCGCCGGCGGGGTCGTGGCCGAGGGCCATGTGGCCGGCATGTCCGCCACGCAGATGAACAACACCGTGGGCCGCGAGGCGGTGCGCGGCATCTTCGCGCTGCTGGCGGCGCAGGTGTTGGCCGCCGGCAGGCCGGCGCGCGTGTGCGCCGGCTTGACCGGCTTCGACGGCGTCGGCACGCAGGCGGCGCAGTGGCTGGCGGAAGTGCTGCAGATCGCGCCGTCCGCCGTGGGCATCCGCAACGACGTCGAGATCGCCTACCTGGACAGCTTCGCCCCCGGCGAGGGCTATCTGGTCTACGCCGGCACCGGCTCGATCGCGGCGTGGATCGCGGAGGACGGCGCCTTCCACCGCGCCGGCGGACGCGGCGTCACGCTCGACGACGGCGGCGGCGGCTTCTGGATCGCGCGCGAAGCGATGCGCCACATCTGGCGGCAGGAGGACGAGCTGCCCGGCGCCTGGCAGGCATCGGCGATGGCGCGCGCGGTGTTCGCGCAGATCGGCGGCAGCGACTGGGCCGTGTCGCGCCAGTTCATCTATGGCCAGGACCGGGGCGCGATCGGGCAGCTGGCGCTGGCCGTCGCCGCCAGCGCGGACGAGGACGCGGTCGCGCGCGGCATATTGGAACAGGCCGGCCGCGAGCTGGCGCGCATCGGGCTGGCGCTGGTGGGTCGCTACGGGCCGAGGCCGATCGCGCTGGGCGGACGCGCCGCGACGCTGCATCCGCTGATCGCTGCGACCATGCGCGCGGCCTTGCCGGCCGGACTGTTGCTGATACAGAAGGAAACACAAGCGCACCACGCCGCCGCACGGATTGCCTTAAACTTTACCCTTTGATTAACTGCCGAGACCGCCTATGAAGATCGTACCGCTGCTTGCCCTGTCCGCCATGACCGCCGTGCTGGCCGGTTGCGCCACCGTGCCGCCGCCGGCCGCGCGGCTGGACCACAGCCTGGTGTCGCGCAGCCAGAGCGACCGCATCAAGTACATCATCATCCACTACACGGTGGCGGATCTGCCGCGCTCGATCAAGATCCTGACCCAGGACGAAGTCAGCGCGCACTACCTGCTGACGGATACGGACGAGCCGTTCTTCTACACGCTGGTCGATGAATCGCGGCAGTCGAACCACGCCGGCCTGAGCAGCTGGAAGATCTACAACCAGCTCAACTCGGCGTCGATCGGCATCGAGATCGTCAACCCGGGCTTCAAGGACACGCCGGAAGGCCGGGTCTGGTATCCGTTCAAGCCGGCGCAGATCGACCAGCTGGTGGTGCTGCTCAAGGACATCGTCAAGCGCCACGACATCAAGCCGGACAACATCCTCGGCCACAACGACATCGCGCCGCAGCGCAAGCAGGATCCGGGACCGATGTTCCCGTGGAAGCGGCTGGCCGACGAGGGCCTGATCACCTGGCCGGAGCCGAGCCGCGTCGCCGCGCGCATCCCCGGCTACCAGGAGCAGCTGCCGGACGTCGCCTGGTTCCAGCGCAAGCTGGCGCAGCACGGCTACGCGGTGCCGCAAACCGGCGAGCTGGACCAGGCGACCCGCAACGTCCTGGTGGTGTTCCAGTCCAAGTACCGCCAGTCGCTGTTCGACGGCACGCCGGACGCGGAGTCGGCGGCCATCCTCGACGTCCTGACCAGCCCGCTGCCGACGCTGCCTGCGCCGGCGGCAGCGAAATAAAATGGGCATCACGCTGTCATGTGAAGCGGTGCCCGGCCACCCGGACTTCCGGCGGCTGGACGGCATCGCTGGGATCGCGGTCGACCTGCGCTACGCCACGCCGGACAACTTCGTCGGCCGCGACCTGTACACGCCGCTCGATTGCAACTGGCTGCACAAGGACGCGGCGGCGGCGCTGGAGCGCGCGGTGGCGTGGCTGGCCGCGCACCAGCCGTCATATAAACTGGTGGTGCTGGACGCGCTGCGTCCGCAGCGGGTGCAGGAGCAGTTGTGGGAAGCGCTGCAAGGGACCGAGCTGCTGGGCTACATCGCCGACCCGGCGCGCGGCTCGATCCACTCTTTCGGCATGGCGCTGGACGTCACGCTGCTAGACGCGGACGGGCGCGAGCTCGACATGGGCACCGGCTTCGACGACTTGAGCGAGCGTTCGCATCCGGCGCTGGAGGGCGAGCTGCTGGCGCGCGGCGAGCTGGGCGAGCAGCACATCGCCAACCGCCGCTGGTTGCGCGACGCGATGTTCCACGCCGGCTGGCGCGGCATCAACAGCGAATGGTGGCATTTCGACTGCGGCGACCGGCTGCTGGTGCGGCGCGACTACGCACGTGTCCTATAACTCCGGGGTCAGTTCCAAAAACTGGACACGGCCTCTACCGTAGCGACCGCTACGGTAGAGGCCGTGTCCAGTTTTTGGAACTGACCCCGGATTACCGGTCAACTGTTGCCATGCGTTCCTGGCTGTAGCGGGGGCCGGCTACCTGGCTGAGCGCGGCTTCGAGCGCAGTGATCTCGCTGGCGCTGAGCGTCACGTCGGCCGCTGCGGCGTTTTGCTCCAGGTTGCCCCGGCGGCGCGTGCCCGGGATCGGGACGATGTCTTCGCCCTGCTGCATCACCCATGCCAACGCCACTTGCCCCGCCGCCAGGCCGCGCGCTTCGGCCAGTGTGCGCACCGCCTGCGCGGCGGCCATGTTGGCGTCGAAGTTGGCGCCCTGCATGCGCGGATCCTGGTGGCGGAAGTCGCTGGCCGGATATTCTTCGGCGCGCTTGGCGGTGCCGGCCAGGAAGCCGCGTCCTAACGGGCTGAACGGCACCAGGCCGATGCCCAGCTCGCGCAGCGCCGGGATGATGTCCGCTTCCAGGTTGCGCTCCCACAGCGAGTATTCGCTTTGCAGCGCGCTGATCGGGTGCACCGCGTGGGCGCGGCGGATGTTGGCCACGCCCGCTTCCGACAGGCCCAGATAACGCACCTTGCCTTCGCGCACCAGCTCGGCCATCACGCCCACCACTTCTTCGATCGGCACCTTCGGGTCGATGCGGTGCTGGTACAGCAGGTCGATGTGATCCGTGCCCAGTCGTTGCAGCGAACCTTCCACCGCCGCGCGGATGCGCGCCGGATCGCTGGTGACGCCGACGTTGACGCCGTCGCGCAGGTCGAAGCCGAACTTGGTGGCCAGCACCACCTCCTGGCGCCGGCCCTTCAGCGCGCGGCTCAGCAGCTCTTCGTTGTGGTACGGGCCGTACACTTCGGCCGTGTCGAAGAAGTTGATGCCCAGATCGATGGCGCGGTGCAGCGTGGCGATCGATTCCGCCTCGTCCGCCGGTCCGTAGATATTGCTCATGCCCATGCAGCCCAGCCCCTGGGCCGAGACGATCAATCCTTGCTTGCCTAATGCGCGTTGCTTCATATGTGCTCCCGGTTAGTTGCCGGAGCGCGCCACCCAGTCGATCAGCGCGTCCAGGACGGCGCGGCCGGCGCCGTTGGCGACGTGCTCGTCGTTCAATATCGCGACCACCACCACGGGCTGGTTGCTGGCGTCCTGCACGTAGCCGGCGATGGCGATGACTCCGCTCAGGCTACCAGTTTTTATCCGCGCGCGCTGTGCGGCTGGACTTTCCTTCAGCCGTCGCCGCATGGTGCCGTCGGTGGCGGCGATCGGCAGGCTGGACAGGAACTCGGGCATCCATGGGCTGGCGAGCCCTGCCTGCAGCACGCCGGCCAGCTGCGCCGCAGTGGCGCGCTCGACCCGCGACAGGCCGGAGCCGTTGTCGAGCACCAGGCCGTTGCCGTCGATGCGGTGCTGCTGCAGCCAGGCGCGGATCGCGGTTTCGGCGCGCATGGCTGTGCTGGCCTGGCCGCCGTCCGGCGCGATCGGGCGGCTGCCCAGCGCGGCGTCCGCTTCGAGGCTGCCCAGGCTGAGGAAGATGGTGCGCGCCAGCGTGTTGTCGGATTGCTTGTTGGTGTCGCGCAGCACTTCGGGCAGCGTGCGCGAGACGTGTTCCGCCAGCAGCCTGGTCGGCGCGGGCGCCGGTGCGGCTTCGGCAGGCGCTTCCGCTTCGCGCACCTCGCCGGCGATCCTGCCGCCCAGCCTGCGCCACGTGGCTTGCAGCAGCCGCGCCAGGTAGTCGTGGCTGTCGAGCACGTTGATGCTGGTCGACTTGATGCAATCCTTGGGGAAGCTGCCGTGCAGCACCACTTCGATCTTGTCGCCCTTGCGCGTGGTGTCCGGCGTGCGCCAGTCCTTTTCCCACGTCGCGCAGGCAGCGTCGACCAGCTTCAGTTCCGAGCGCACGCTGACTTTTTCCATCTCCGGCAGCATGGTCAGCGCGATCTTGTCGTCGCTGGAGCGCATGTCGAGCTTGAGCAGGTTGGTGTTGGCCAGCAGCGCGTTGGGGATGACGTTGTAGTAGGCCCATGGATATTCGTCGAACGGCGGCTGCCCCGCGTCCGGCCGCGCCGGCTGGAACAGCAGCCGGTCCAGCACCACGTCGCCTTTGATCTTGCGGATGCCCTGGGTGCGCAGCGCCTGCAGCATGTGCGTCAGCACGTCTTCGTTGAAGTCCGCATCGGCGCCGCCGCGCAGGATCAGGTCGCCCTGTAGCACGCCGTCGACCACCGGCGCGCTGCTGCGCAATTCGGTGCGGCCGCGGAACACGGGACCGAGCTGCTCCAGCGCCGTCAGCGTGGTGAACAGCTTCATCGTCGATGCCGGCTGCATGCTTTGCTGCGCGTTGTGCGACAGCAGCACGGTGTCGCCGCGCATGACGACGATGCCGGCCGCCGTCTGCGGAATCTGCGATGACTGCATCAGGCGGGCCACCGGCTCGGGCAGGTCGGCGGCGTGGGCGGCGCCGGAGGAAATCAGCGCGGCAATAATCAAACGACGTAGCATGGAGGCCCCGTTCAATGGAAGAAGACGTAGGCGACGAAGATCGCGGCGATGACGCCGGCGAAGTCCGCGATGAGGCCGCACGAGATCGCGTAGCGCGTCTTGCGGATGCCGACCGAGCCGAAGTACAGCGCGACGATGTAGAAGGTGGTGTCGGCCGAGCCGTTGAACACGCAGGCGAGCCGGCCGACGAAGGAATCCGGTCCGTAGGTGCCCATGGTCGAGATCATCATCGCCTTGGCGCCGCTGCCGCTGAGCGGTTTCATCAGCGCGGTCGGCAGTGCCGGCACGAAGTCGGCGTTGACGCCCAGTTGCGTGAACAGCCAGGTGAAGCCGTCGACCAGGTAGTTGAACACGCCGGCATTGCGGATCACGCTGATGCCGACCAGCATGCCGACCAGATAGGGAATCACGGTCAGCGAGGTCTGGATGCCGCCCTTGGCGCCCTCTATGAAGGCGTCGTAGACGTTGACCTTCTTAACCAGCGCGCCGACGATGAAACCGACGATCAGCAACAGCAGCAACAGGTTGCTGAACACCTTGGAGAAGCCCTGGATCTCGGCCTTGCTCATGAAGTGCGTGAAGTACCACATCAGCCCGCCGATGCCGAGCGTCATGCTGCCCAGCCACCCCAGCACCACGCGGTTGATCAGGTTGATGCGCTGGCGGATGGCCACCGCGATGATGCCGGTGACGGTGGCCACATAGGTGGCGATCAAGCACGGGATGAAGATGTCGGCCGGGTCGGCCGCGCCCATGATGGCCCGCTGCGCCATGATGGCGACCGGGATCAGCGTCAGGCCGGAGGTGTGCAGCACCAGGAACATGATCTGCGCGTCGCTCGGCTCATCCTTGCTGGGGTTGAGCGTTTGCAGGCTTTCCATCGCCTTCAGGCCGAACGGCGTGGCGGCGTTGTCCAGGCCCAGCAGGTTGGCCGAGAAATTCATCACCATGTGGCCGGTGGCCGGGTGGTTTTTCGGCACGCCGGGGAAGATGCGCGAGAAGAACGGCGCGATCAGGCGCGCCAGCAGGTTGATGGCGCCGGCCTTTTCGCCGATGTTCATGATGCCTAGCCACAGCGTCATCACGCCGGCCAGCGGCAGGGCGATGTCCATCACGCTGGACTTCGCGGACTCGAAGGTGCCGTCGATGATGCGCTTGAAGATTTCCGTGTCGCCGAGGAAGATGAACTGCGCCAGCGCGGCAACCAGGCCGATCAGGAAGAAGCCGGACCAGATGTAAGAGAGCGACATTGTTGGTGTTTTCAGTGGGCGATTTGTAAAGTATAGCGGGTAAGCAAGCCAAAAAAGCTTTAAGCTGCCGCTTTGCGTATGCGATGTGGATAGAACAGTATGCTTAAAAGTTATGCAGCCGCCTTGCTGGCGGCGATCTTCACGGTCGGCGCCGCGCAGGCCGAGCCCGCGCAGCCGGCGCCGAAAGTCCTGCACGCCTTCCTCAGCACCGGCGAAACCGGCCTCGACCCCGCAGTCGCCTCCGACGTGGCCAGCCTCAGCCTGCTGGAAAACCTGTTCGACCCGCTGCTGCGCTATGACTACCTGGCGCGACCGGTCAAGCTGCAGCCCAACACGCTGACCGCCATGCCGACCGTGGCCGACGGCGGCCTGACCTACATCTTCCACCTGCGCCAGGACGTCTACTTCACGGCCGATCCGGCCTTCAAGGGCGCGCGGCGGCAGGCGACGGCGCAGGATTACGTCTACAGCTTCAAGCGCCTCAACGACCCGGCGCTGAAATCGCCCTGGACCTATCTGTTCGAAGGCGTGGCCGATATCGAAGCGGTCGACAAGTTCACGCTGCGCATCCGGCTGAAGGCGGCCGATCCGAATTTCCTGTTCTATCTGGCGATCCCGGCCACCGGCGTGGTGGCGCGCGAGGTGGTGGAGGCTTACGGCGCGCAGGTCGGCAACCATCCGGTCGGCACCGGCCCGTTCAAGATGGGCGCGTGGAAGCACAGCGACCAGATCAGCCTGCTGGCCAACCGCGAGTTTCGCCCCGTGGAGTTCGAGGGCAAGCGCCTGCCGCTGCTGGACCGCATCGACATCAAGATCATGGAGGAATACCAGTCGCGCATGCTGGGCTTCCTGAACGGCGAGTTCGATTTCCTGGAGCAGGTGCCGGAATCGATGAAGGAAATGGTGCTGACCGACGACCCCCAGCCCAAACTCAAGCCCGAGCTGGCGCGCAAGGGCATGGTGCTGTCGCCCTTTCCCGTGCTGCAGACCTATTACATGTGGATGAACATGGACGATCCGCTGATCGGCGGCTACGGCAAGGAGAAGGTGGCGTTGCGCCGCGCCATCGCGCTGGGCTATAACAGCGCCGAGGACATCACGCAGATGAAGAAGGGGCTGGCCTTGCCGGCCGTGACGCCGCTGCCGCCGAACGTGCTGGGCTACGATCCCGCCTACCGCAGCCCGGTCGCCTACGATCCGGCGCTGGCCAACGCGCTGCTGGAGCGCTACGGCTACCGCAAGGGCGCCGACGGCTTCCGCACGCAGCCGGACGGCAAGCCGCTGACTCTGGTGATGCACAGCGAGTCGTCGACCGTGGGCCGGCTGCGCGACGAGCTGTGGCGCAAAAACCTGAGCGCCATCGGCCTGAAGGTGGTCTTCAAGAGCGACAAGAAAACCGAGATCATCAAGGCCTCGCGCCTGGGCTCGGTGATGATGTTCGAGACCAACTGGGTGGCCGATTTCCCGGACGGCGATAATTTTTATCAACTGCTGTACGGGCCGAACAGCGGACGCGCCAACTACGCGCGGTTTAATTTCCCTGCCTACAATCAGCGCTATGAGCAAGCCCGCACGATGGGAGATTCGCCGCAGCGCACCGCGCTGTACGATGAGATGGCGCAGATCATCCACGCCTATACGCCGTGGGTGCTGCTGACGCATCCGATTTCCGCCGACCTGCAGCAGCCCTGGTTGAAAAATTACCGCCGTCATCCGGTGGAATTCACCAACTGGCGCTATCTGGACGTTGTCGCACACTAACTTGCGGCCCCAGGCCGTAGAATGGTCAGATGAAACTAATCAACCGCAGGGCGCTGGCCTACGTGGCCATGCACCCGATGGACTTCGTACTGCAATGCCTCAAGGGCTTCCGCGCCAACCAGGGTCTGCTGCTGGCGGGGGCGGTCGCGTATTACTCTTTGCTGTCCATCGTGCCGCTGTTGATGCTGGTGGTGGTGACGCTGTCGCACTTCATCAGCCAGGACGAATTGCTGGCGACCGTCGGGCGTTATCTGAACTGGCTGGTGCCGGGGCAGTCAAAGCCGATCGTCACCGAGGTCGGGCATTTCCTCGACCATCGCGACCTGCTCGGCGGCGTGCTGGTGGTCAGCATGGTGTTCTTCAGCTCGCTGGCTTTCACCGTGCTGGAGAACGCCATGTGCGTGATCTTCAAGCACCGCGTGGAGATCCGCCGTCGGCATTTCCTCATTTCCGCCATCATGCCTTACTGCTTCATCCTGTCGCTGGGCGCGGGCATGCTGATCGTCACGCTGGTGGCGGGCAGCCTGCAGGTGCTGGGCGACGAGAACGTGTGGCTGTTCGGCTATAGCTGGTCGCTGTCGGGCGTGTCCGGCGTGCTGCTCTACATGCTGGGGCTGGCCGGCGAGGTGCTGGTGCTGACGGCGATCTATCTGGTGATGCCGGTCGGCCGTCTGTCGCTGTCGCACGCGCTGATCGGCGGCGTGACGGCGGCGTTGCTGTGGGAAGTGGCGCGCCACATCCTGGTCTGGTATTTCTCGACCTTGTCGCAGGTGAACGTGGTGTATGGCTCGATGACGACGGCCATCATCGTCATGTTCAGCCTGGAGATCGGCGCGACCTTGCTGCTGTTCGGCGCCCAGGTCATTTCCGAGTTCGAGCGGGTGGGCAAGGATCCCTACCGCCGCGCGCCGCAGCCGATGACCACGGAAGCGGTACAGAAGTAAAATAATTTGTGCGTCGCACAAAGATCTGTGTTACACTACGTTCGTGGTTGAGGTTTGCATGCAAACAGTCCCACATCCAAGGCAAGCGCGCGGTTCGATATGTGTAAGACCGAACCGCAGTTGACGCGAAACCCTGGAGTTGTAATTCCGGATACGATGGTCGAATTTACACGTTGGGGGCACCACGCAGATAGCATGGGCGCCCGAGACTCTGGAGTCACTTTGCAGATAGCACTGGACCCCGGCATACGATTAAAGCATTGGTAATACATTGGAACAAAGCCCGCAGAGATGCGGGCTTTATTTTATTGTGCTTTCAATTCGATATTATTTGAAATATCGAATCGTTTACGTTAGGATGCTTGTCATGGATACCAAACAAACATTGGCTGCGCTGTCGGCGTTAGCGCAGGAGAGCCGGCTTGCCGTGTTCCGGCTGCTGGTGCAGGTCGGGCCTGAGGGCATGGCCGCCAGCAAGATCGGCGAGCGGCTCGATATCGCGCCGTCGTCGTTGTCGTTTCATTTGAAGGAGCTGTCGCACGCGGGGATGATTTCGTCGCGCCAGGATGGCCGCTTCGTCATCTACTCGGCCGACATCGACGCCATGAACGGCTTGATCGGATTTTTAACTGAGAACTGCTGCGGCGGCGTGCCGTGCGGGATGGGGAAAGCATGAATATTCTGTTTCTGTGTACCGGCAATTCCTGCCGTTCGGTGTTGAGCGAGGCGACCTTCAACCATCTGGCGCCGGAGGGCATGCGCGCCATCAGCGCCGGCAGCCAGCCGGCCGGCAAGCTGCATCCGCGCGCCGTCGCGCTGCTGCATCGCAAAGGCATCTCGACCGAAGGCTACTTCAGCAAATCGTGGAACGACTTGCCGGTGACGCCGGATGTGGTCATCACTGTCTGCGGCAGCGCAGCCGGCGAGACCTGCCCCGCCTACCTCGGCCCCGTGCTGCGCGCGCATTGGGGCGTGGACGATCCAGGCCATGTGATCGGTACCGAAGAGGAAATCGAAACCGCTTTCGAACAAACCTATCAAATCATCCGCGCGCGCATCGAGGCTTTCCTGGCCTTGCCGCCGATGACCGACAAGGCGGCGTTCAAGCGGGAACTGGACCGCATCGGCACGCTGGTCGCCTGATGCTGACCGCCTTCCTGATCTTCCTGGCCACGCTGGTGCTGGTGATCTGGCAGCCGCGCGGATTGGGCATCGGCTGGAGCGCGGTGGCCGGCGCCGTCGTCGCGCTGCTGGCCGGCGTGATCCACGTCGGCGACATTCCCGTGGTGTGGCACATCGTCTGGAACGCGACCGGCACCTTCGTCGCGATCATCATTATCAGCCTGCTGCTGGACAAGGCAGGCTTCTTCGAATGGGCCGCGCTGCACATGGCGCGCTGGGGGCGCGGCAGCGGTAAGCGGTTGTTCGTCATGCTCGTGCTGCTGGGCGCCGCCGTCTCCGCGTTGTTCGCCAATGACGGCGCGGCGCTGATCCTCACGCCTATCGTGATCGCCATGCTGCGCGAGTTGCGCTTCTCGGCCAAGGCCACGCTGGCCTTCGTAATGGCGGCCGGCTTCATCGCCGATACGGCCAGCCTGCCGCTGGTGGTGTCGAACCTGGTCAACATCGTCTCGGCCGATTATTTCGGCGTCAGTTTCGCGCGCTATGCGGCGGTGATGGTGCCGGTGAACCTGGTCGCGGTGGCCGCCACGCTGGGCGCGTTGATGTGGTTCTTCCGCCGCGACATTCCGGCCGACTACGATGTCGCGCAGATCAAGGATCCCGCATCGGCGATTCACGACCGCGCCACCTTCGTTACCGGCTGGTGGGTGCTGGGCGTGCTGCTGATCGGCTTCTTCTTCATCGAGCCGCTGGGCGTGCCGATCAGCGTGGTGTCGGCGGTGGGCGCGTTGCTGCTGCTGGTGGTGGCGGCGCGCGGGCATCGGATCTCCACCCGTGAGGTGATCGGCAACGCGCCGTGGCAGATCGTGATCTTCTCGCTGGGGATGTACCTGGTGGTGTACGGCCTGCGCAACGCCGGGCTGACCGCGTGGGTGACGTCGGCGCTGACGTGGTGTGCGCAGTACGGCGTCTGGGGCGCGGCGATGGGCACCGGCTTCCTGACGGCGATCCTGTCGTCGATTATGAACAACCTGCCGACGGTGCTGATCGGCGCCCTCTCCATCGACGCGACGCCGACCCACGGCGTGGTGCGCGAGGCGATGGTGTACGCCAACGTCATCGGCAGCGACCTCGGTCCGAAGATCACGCCGATCGGCAGCCTGGCCACGCTGCTCTGGCTACACGTATTGGCGAACAAGGGAACCCGCATTTCGTGGGGCTACTACTTCCGCGTCGGCATCTGCCTGACGTTGCCGGTGCTGCTGGTGACGCTGGCGGCGCTGGCCATACGCCTGGGCTGACATCATGATTCCAAATCTGCCGAACATCAATCCCGACCAGCTGGACATGCCGACGCTGGACAAGCTGGCGTCCACCGGCGACCTGACGCATCCGCCGCGCATCCTGATGCTGTATGGCTCGCTGCGCGAGCGCTCGTTCAGCCGTTTCCTGACCGAGGAGGCGGCGCGCATCCTGGAGCACTTCGGCGCCGAGGTGAAGATCTTCGATCCGACCGAGCTGCCGATGGCCGGCAGCGTGCCGGAGGATCATCCGAAAGTGGCGGAGCTGCGCGCGCTGTCGCTGTGGTCCGAGGGACAGGTGTGGTGCAGCCCGGAGCGGCACGGCGCCATCACGGCGGTGATGAAGAACCAGATCGACTGGATCCCGCTGGAGCAAGGCGCGCTGCGACCCAGCCAGGGACGCACGCTGGCGGTGATGCAGGTTTGCGGTGGATCGCAGTCGTTCAACGTGGTCAACACCATGCGGCTGCTGGGACGCTGGATGCGCATGTTCACGATCCCGAACCAGTCGTCGGTGCCGATGGCGTACAAGGAGTTCGACGATCATGGCCGCATGCGCCCTTCGGGCTATTATGAGCGCGTGGTCGACGTGATGGAAGAGCTGTTCAAGATGACGCTCCTGCTGCGCGGCCGCACCGGCTACCTGACGGACCGCTACAGCGAGCGCAATGAGCGGTCGGTCAAGGCGATCAACAATCAAATCAAGAAGATCTGAAATGGACGAATATATTCTTCCTGTTGAACTGGAAAAGGCGTATCGACTGTTGAACCACGGCCCGACGGTGCTGGTCTCGGTCAGCCATGGCGGCGTGGATAATGTGATGGCTGCGGCGTGGTCTTGTGCGCTGGATTTTTCGCCGCCCAAGGTGACGCTGGTGCTGGATAAGGCGACTGCGACGCGTGCGCTGGTGGAGGGCAGCGGATACTTCGTGCTGCAGGTGCCGAACATGGGACAGCTGGAGCTGACTCACGCCCTCGGCAACATCAGCCTGGCCGACGCGCCGGACAAGCTGGAACGCTGCGGCGTGGAGCTGTTCCACGTCGACGGCAATGCGGCGCCGCTGGTCGCGGGCAGCTCGGCGTGGATGATTTGCAAAGTGATCCCGGAGCCGCACAACCAGCAGACCTATGACCTGTTCATCGGCGAAGTGGTTGCTGCGTATGCCGACTCCCGTGTGTTCCGCAACGGCCACTGGGAGTTCGAGACCGCCGATCCGCGCTGGCGCAGCCTGCATTACATCGCCGGAGGCCAGTTCTACGCGATCGGCGAATCCGCAGTGGTGAAGGTGCAAGGCGATGTCGGAAATTGAGACCGGCGAAATAGACGCTTTTCCGCATGCCGTCGCGCAGGCCGCGCGTGCGGCCCTATCGCTGTTGACGCCGGATCAGCTGCTCAAGCCAGCGGCGAGTTTTTCCGTGCAGGTGGCCGGCGAGACGATTTTGATCCCCTATCGGACTTACTACGATCAAGCGCGGATTAGGCGGGCAATCGCTGCAGGAGGCCAGCAAGGGCTGGTGGCGCTTTGCCTGGGAAGCCGGCACCATGACGGCTTCTTGAGGGAGTCATGCGCGCGCCGCCTTCTGGAGCACGACGAGCCTTGGGTGGTGCCATTCCTGTTTCAGCTGCTCGGAGAGTATGTGGTCGAGATCGTCCGGCCGATCGAAGCAGCCATCGCCGCTGACGGGCGAAAATACACAACTTTCACGCGCGAGAATCCGGCTTATTTTCTGACGACAGAACGACGTGCGATCAGCTACTGGGATGCTTACTATCGGGCGCGCTATCCGGCAATGCAGGACTATCCCGCCCTCAAGGCGCTGGCGGCCTTGAGGGCGCTTCAGACGTTATAGCGCGCGGGCGATCAGCAGTTTCTGGATGTCGCTGGTTCCTTCGTAGATCTGGCAGACGCGCACGTCGCGGTAGATGCGCTCCACCGGGAAGTCGCTGACGTAGCCGTAGCCGCCATGCACCTGGATCGCGTCCGAACACACGCGCTCCGCCATCTCCGAGGCGAACAGCTTGGCCATCGCCGCCTCCTTCAGGCATGGCAGGCCGGCGTCCTTCATCGATGCGGCGTGGCGGATCAGCTGGCGTGCGGCTTCGATCTGCGTCGCCATGTCGGCCAGGCGGAACTGCACCGCCTGATGCTCGAAGATCGGCTTGCCGAAGCTTTCGCGCTCGCGCGCATACGCCAGCGCCGCCTCGTATGCGGCGCGCGCCATGCCCACCGCTTGCGAGGCGATGCCGATGCGGCCTCCCTCCAGTCCGGACAAGGCGATCTTGTAGCCCTGGCCTTCCTCGCCGATCAGGTTCTCTGCCGGGATGCGGCAGTTCTCGAACAGGATCTGCGCCGTGTCCGACGAGTGCTGGCCCATCTTCTGCTCCAGCCCCGCGACGATGTAGCCCGGCGTCGACGTCGGCACCCAGAACGCGCTGATGCCCTTCTTGCCGGCCGCCTTGTCGGTCACCGCCATGACGATGGCGACGTCGGCGTACTTGCCGCTGGTGATGAACTGCTTGGTGCCGTTGATGACGTAGTGGTCGCCGTCGCGCGTCGCGGTGGTGCGCAGGGCGGCGGCGTCGCTGCCGGTGTGCGGCTCGGTGAGGCAGAAGGCGCCCAGCATCTCGCCTTGCGCCAAAGGCCGCAGCCATTGTTCCTTCTGGCGGTCGTTGGCGTACATCATGGCGATGCTGCACACCGGGCAGTTGTTGACGGAGATGATGGTGGACGTGCCGCCGTCACCCGCCGCGATCTCCTCCAGCACCAGGGCGAGGGACACGTAATCCATGCCGGCGCCGCCCAGCGCTTCCGGCACGGCGACGCCGAAGGCGCCCAGCGCCGCCAGCTCCTTCAATTCCTCCGCAGGGAAATGGTGCTCCTTGTCCCAGCGGGCGGCGTTGGGGGCCAGGCGCTCCTGCGCAAAAGTGCGCAGGGCGTCGCGGATCATTTCGTGTTCTTCGCTTAGTATCATGTCGTCTCGTTTATATTGTTAACCCGAAAACCGTCGCAGGGTCGGACCCCGTACGGGGTCCGACCCTAGTCGGCTGTGCGGGGTTCGCCTCACCAGCCGATTGCCGTGCCGTCGTAGTTGCGGTAGACCGCGACTTCGGAGGCCGGCAACCCGTTGAGCGTGGCCTTGATGCCGCTCGCGCTTTCCTGCGGCGAGATGTCGGCGCCCTCGCCGCCCATTTCGGTGCGCACCCAGCCCGGATGGAAGGCGACGCAGGTGGCGCCTTGCGGTCCGTAGGTGATCGCCGTGTCGATCAGCACCGAGTTCAGTGCCGCCTTGCTGGCGCGGTACAGCGAGCCGCCTGCAGCTGTGCGCTCGCTCAGCGATCCCATGCGCGACGACAGCACGGCGAGCTTGCCGCGCGCCGCACACACCATCGGCGCGATGATCGGCAGCAGCCGCATCGCCGCCAGCACATTGGTGTGCATGACCGTGTCGAAGTCCGTTTGCACCGGGAAGCCGTCGTGGCGCGGGCCGTACACGCCCGCGTTGAGGATGGCGACGTCCAGCTCTTCACCATCCAGCTTCCAGCCGATGCCGGCGCAGGCTTCGACGTTGGTGACGTCCAGCTTGTGCGGTTCCGCGCCCAGCGCCGCCAGCGCGTCGCAGTCCTCCGCCTTGCGCGCGGTGGCGATCACGCGCCAGCCGTCGTTCAGGTATTGCCGCACCAGTTCCAGCCCGATGCCGCGCGATGCGCCGATGATGAGTGCCGTCGCCATGCTTACACCAGCTCGATGGCCATGGCGGTCGCTTCGCCGCCGCCGATGCACAGCGCCGCCACGCCCTTCTTGCCGCCGGTGCGCTTCAACGCGCCGATCAGCGTGACGATGATGCGCGCGCCGGAGGCGCCGATCGGGTGGCCCAGCGCGCAGGCGCCGCCGTGCACGTTGACTTTGCTGTGCGGGATGTCGAGATCGCGCATCGCCGCCATCGGCACCGCCGCGAAGGCTTCGTTGATCTCGAACAGGTCGACGTCCCTGGCGCTCCAGCCGGTCTTCTTGAACAGCTTCTCGATGGCGCCGATCGGCGCCACGGTGAACTGGTCCGGCGCCAGCGCGTTGGTGGCGTGGCCGTGGATCCTGGCGATGGCGGTCAAGCCCAGTTCCTTGGCCTTCGATTCGCGCATCATCACCAGCGCGGCGGCGCCGTCGTTGATCGACGAGGACGAGGCGGCGGTGATGGTGCCGTCCTTCTTGAACGCGGTGCGCAGCGTCGGGATCTTGTCGATCTTGGCCTTCAGCGGGCCTTCGTCCTTGTCGATGACGGTGTCGCCGGCGCGGCTGGTGACGGTGACCGGCGCCATCTCCCATTTAAACCAGCCTTCGTTGGTGGCGGCCTGCGCGCGCTTGACCGATTCGATGGCGAAGTTGTCCTGTGCCTCGCGGGTGAATTCGTACTTGGCCGAGCATTCTTCGGCGAAGGTGCCCATCGAGCGGCCTTCGCCGGTTTTCTCGTTGCGCGAGTAGGCGTCTTCCAGGCCGTCGTACATCATGTGGTCGAACATCATGCCGTGGCCGATGCGGTAGCCGCCGCGCGCCTTCGGCACCAGGTAGGGTGCGTTGGTCATCGACTCCATGCCGCCGGCGACCACCACCTCGGCGCTGCCGGCCACCAGCTGGTCGTGCGCGAAGATCGCGGCCTGCATCGCCGAGCCGCACATCTTGGACAGCGTGACGGCGCCGGTGGACGTCGGCAGGCCGGCCTTCAACAGTGCCTGGCGCGCTGGCGCCTGGCCCTGGCCCGCCATCAGGCAGTTGCCGAAGTAGACGTGTTCGACCAGCTTGCCGTCGACGCCCGAGCGTTCGACGGCGGCCTGGATCGCGACCGCGCCCAGGTCGTGCGCGGCCTTGCCGGAGAAGTCGCCCTGGAAGGCGCCCATGGGGGTGCGGGCCGCGCCGACGATTACGATAGGATCATTCATTTTCAAGTATCTCCATAAAAGGCGGCTGGATCGCCGCCGGGGGTGTCGTGTGTTGATTGCAGAAACGGATGTGCTGCGGGTACGGGAACACGTCTTCGACGTGGCCGTCCATGATGCGCTGCTTGCGCGCCTGCCACCACGCCGGCGTTAGCAGGTCGCCGTGGTGCTGCATGAAGTACTTGCGGATCTTCGGATTCCCCAGCAGGAAGCTGCCGAACTGCTCGGGGAAGACGTCGTGCCTGCCCACCGTGTACCACGGCTCGGACGCCATCTCTTCTTCTTCCGTGCGCGCTTGCGGGATGGCGCGGAAGTGGCAGTCGGTGATGTATTCGATTTCGTCGTAGTCGTAGAACACCACGCGCTGATGCCGCGTCACGCCGAAATTCTTGTACAGCATATCGCCGGGGAAGATGTTGGCCGCCACCAGCTCCTTGATGGCGTTGCCGTATTCGCGGATGCCGTGTTCGATCTGGAGCTCGTCGCTGGCGCTGGTGAGCCACATATTCAGCGGCACCATGCGGCGCTCGATGTACAGGTGCTTGATGACGATGTTGTCGCCGTCCTCTTCGACCAGCGACGGGGCGTGGTGCTTGAGCTCCGCCAGCAGCTCCTCCTTGAAGCGGCTGCGCGGGAAGGCGACGTTGGAGTATTCCAGCGTGTCGGCCATGCGGCCGACGCGGTCGTGGTGCTTCACCAGCAGGTACTTTTCCTTGATCAGCGCGCGCGTGGTTTCCTTCGGCGCCGGGTAGAAGTCCTTGATCACCTTGAACACGTAGGGGAAGGACGGCAGCGCGAACACCAGCATCACCAGGCCGCGGATGCCGGGCGCGATCTCGAACTGGTCGGACGAGTGCTTGAGGTGCTGCAGGTAGTCGCGGTAGAACAGCGTCTTGCCCTGTTTTTGCAGGCCGAGGATGGTGTAGATCTCGCTGCGCGGCTTGCGCGGCATCAGCGTGCGCAGGAACTGCACGTAGGCCGACGGCACTTCCATGTCGACCAGGAAGTAGGCGCGTGTGAACGAGAACAGCACCGCGATCTGCTCGTGGTCGAGCAGCACGGTGTCGAGCGTCAGCCGGCCGTGCTGGTCGTGCAGGATCGGCACGACGAAGGGGAATTCGCGGTTGCCGTTGATGCCCTTGCCGACGATGTAGGCGCCCTTGTTGCGGAAGAACAGGCTGGAAAGCACCTGGATCTGGTGGTTCGGTTCCAGCCGCGCGCCGAAGATCTGCTTCAGGCGCACCTCGATCTGTTCGACGTCGTGCGTCAGGTCGGCGAACGGCGCGTCCAGCTGGAAGTTGGTGATGATGCGCTTGAGTGTGAAGTGCAGGCCGTCCGTGTCCGGGTAGTAGACGCGGTAGGTCGGGCGCAGTTCCGCCGTTTCGATGTACTCGGTCGAGACCACCGGGCGCACGAAGATGAATTCGTTGTGGAAGTAGCTGCGGTGCAGGATGTTGCAGCAGACCGAGTTGAAGAAGGTTTCGGCCAGCTCCGGCTGCTTGTGGTCGGACAGCATGCCGATATAGTGCAGCTTGAGTTCGCGCCACACGTCATCGGTCAGCTCGGACGGGTCGTATTCGTCTTCGAGGATCTGCACGCATTCCTGCACGCGCTTGTCGTAGAAATCGATGCGTTCGCGCGCGGCTTGCTGCGCCGTGCGCCAGGTGCCGCGCTCGAAGTGCTGCTTGGCCTGCTGGCTGGTCTGGCGAAACAGGCGGTAGTGCTTGTCGAAGCCGTCGCGGATCGCGCCGGCGATGTCGAAGGCGATCTGCGAGCGCAGCAGTTTTGGGAAGGCAGCCTGGCTCATATCGGTTCCGTCAGTCGCCGCCGCCGTCCCGCTGGCTTACTTGGTTTCCGCGAACAATTCGCGGCCGATCAGCATGCGGCGAATCTCGCTGGTGCCGGCGCCGATTTCATACAGCTTGGCGTCGCGCCACAGGCGGCCGACCGGATACTCGTTGATGTAGCCGTTGCCGCCCAGCGTCTGGATCGCCTCGCCGGCCATCCAGGTGGCTTTCTCGGCGCTGTACAGGATGGCGCCGGCCGCGTCCTTGCGCAGCTGGCGCACCGCTTCCGGCGTCTTGGCGCGGTCGCAGGCCTGGCCGACCGCGTACACGTAGGCCTTGCACGCCATCATGGTCGAGTACATGTCGGCGAGCTTGCCCTGCATCAGCTGGAACTCGCCGATCGGCTGGCCGAACTGCTTGCGGTCGTGGATATAAGGAACCACCACGTCCATGCACGCCTGCATGATGCCCAGCGGGCCGCCGGACAGCACGGTGCGCTCGAAGTCCAGGCCGGACATCAGCACGTTGACGCCCTTGCCCAGGCCGCCCAGCACGTTTTCGACCGGCACTTCGCAATCCTCGAACACCAGCTCGCCGGTGTGCGAGCCGCGCATGCCCAGCTTGTCGAGCTTTTGCGCGATCGAGAAGCCCTTGAAACCTTTTTCGATCAGGAAGGCGGTCATGCCCTTCGGGCCGGCTTCCAGGTCGTTCTTGGCGTAGACCACCAGCACATCGGCGTCGGGGCCGTTGGTGATCCACATCTTGGTGCCGTTCAGTACCCAGCGGTCGCCCTTGAAGTCGGCGCGCAGCTTCATGCTGACCACGTCGGAGCCGGCGTTGGGCTCGGACATCGCCAGGGCGCCGATGTATTCGCCGGAGATCAGCTTGGGCAGGTATTTTTGTTTTTGCTCTTCGGTGCCGTTGCGCTTGATCTGGTTGACGCACAGGTTCGAGTGGGCGCCGTACGATAGGCCGACCGAGGCCGAGGCGCGCGAGATCTCCTCCATCGCCACGATATGCGCCAGGTAGCCCATGTTGGCGCCGCCGTACTCTTCGCCGACGGTGACGCCGAGCACGCCCAGCTCGCCCATCTTGCGCCACAGGTCCATCGGGAACTGGTCGCTGCGGTCGATCTCGGCCGCGCGGGGCGCGATTTCAACGGCGGCGAATTGCTGCACGGCTTCGCGCAGCGCGGCGATGTCTTCGCCGTGGTCAAAGGTCAGGCCTGGGAGATGGAGCATGTCGTCCTCATTCTTCTGTTTTGGTTGAAGCGTAAATCATACGCCCATGTGACGTTAACGTAAACGTCAACCCCGGGGTCAAGTCTGGCATTCGGACACGAGCTCAACCGCCTGGCGGTTGAGCTCGTGTCCGAATGCCAGACTTGACCCCATTTTAATCACCGATGGCCGCCAGCAGGCGCTTGCATTCGTCCTCGTGGGCGGTGATTTCCGCCAGCGACATTTCGATGTCTTCGCGCTGCTGCTCCAGCGTTTCGCGGTGTTGCGCCAGCACGCCCAGGAAACGGTTCATCTGGGCGCTGGTGTCTTTCGGCGTCTCGTACATGTCGACCAGGCTCTTGATTTCCGACAGCGACAGGCCGAGGCGCTTGCCGCGCAAGGTCAGCTTGAGGCGGGTGCGGTCGCGCGGCGTGTAGACGCGGTTGCGGCCGCCAGCGCCTTCGCGCGATGGACTCAGCAGGCCCTGGTCTTCGTAAAAGCGGATGGCGCGCGCCGTGATGTCGAATTCGCGGGCCAGTTCGGTGATGGTGTAGGTTGGCATCTTCTCTGATTACGGTAGGTTGTTTCCGTTTACGTCAACGTCAAGCGCATTGTAGCGCGGTGGTATCGTACGGCGCTAAACAAAAGTGGACAGCATCATGTAGAGTGATATTCTTGTAACGTTCATATCTTGGCTGGGACGGGCCCGCTTCATTGGCTGGACAGAATAAAATTTGGCCTAGGCCGTCGCTGACGTTTACCCCCATAGAGGATAGAATGTTAATTATAAAATCCCATGACGTCACATTCAGCGCTCACCTTGCATTGACTGACTTTCATGACGCAACGTGAAATAGTGCAAATATGAATTCTTCTAATGAACGCGAAAGCTTTAGCCAGCGCTTGCAACAGGCTCTCAAGAACGCTCACTACTCTCCCGATAGTCCTACCCGGTTGGCGCGTGAATTTAATATCCGCTTCGATGGACGGCCCATCACCGTCCACGCCGCCCGTAAATGGCTGGTTGGGGAGGCGATTCCCACCCAGGAGAAGCTGCGCATGATCGCCCAATGGCTGGGCGTGCCGGCCGAATGGTTGCGCTTTGGCGGACCGGAGGAAGGGGCGCTGACCGGCGACGGCGGCAACGGCCTGTCGCGCTTCGAGTCGGCGGACGTCAAGCTGATCGCCGATTTGCAACGCCTGGATGAGCATCATCGCCAAATTGCGCGTGAATTTATTCGCATGCTGGTGCGTGTCAACTACCAAAAGTAGTCATTTTAAGTAGTAGTACGGAGTTATTTATACCGTTTTCGGGCGGCGGGGTCAGTGTTTGTTTATGAAACTAGTTTCATGACCGCTCCGCCGTTTGTTCGGAAAAGCGTGCCTTGGAGCACGCTTTTTTATTTTTAGCGCGTTTGCGAATTGTCATAGTTTCGCAATGGATTTGAGGCACAATAGGCAATCAGCGCCGCTGATCCGCAGCATTTACTTACGGAGCCAAGCTTTTGAGCCGTCTTATGAAAAGTAACTACAGCAACGTCGCGCAGTTAAAAGATTTGATGACCGTCCCCCCGATGACCGCCGCCCAGCACGCCGAAGTCATGCGCAAGCGCATTGCCCATCGTCGCATGGTGGAAGAAGCGAGGGATTTGAAAAAAGCCAGCGGCTCACAGTTCGACAAACGCTAGGCTAACCCAGGTTTCATGCCGGCCCAGCGCGGGGCCAGGGCATGTTCGATACCGAATAAATCGATGACACGGCCCACCGTGTGGTCGACCATCTCCGCAATGCTTTGCGGGTTGTGATAAAAGCTCGGCAGCGGCGGGAAGATAATCCCGCCCATCTCCGTCACCGCCGTCATATTGCGCAAGTGCGCCAGATTGAACGGGGTCTCCCTCACCATCAACACCAGCCGGCGGCGCTCCTTGAGCACCACGTCGGCCGCGCGCGCGATCAGATTGTCGGACAGGCCGTGGGCCACCGACGCCAGCGTCTTCATCGAGCACGGCGCGACGATCATGCCGTCCGACTGGAAGGAGCCGCTGGCGATGGACGCGCCGACGTCGCGCACCTTGTGCACCACATGGGCCAGCGCTTCGACCTCGCGCCGCTGCAGCCCGGTTTCCTGGTGCAGGGTGAGCACGGCAGCGTCGGAGACGATCAGGTGCGTCTCGACGCCTTCAGTGTGTTGCAGATGCTGCAGCAGACGCACGCCATACACCGCGCCGGTGGCGCCGGTGATGGCGATGACGATCCGCCGCGGACGATCAGGCATCCAGCAGGGCCTTCAGCTCGCCCGACTCGAACATTTCGTTCATGATGTCCGAACCGCCGACGAACTCGCCCTTCACGTACAGCTGTGGAATGGTCGGCCAGTTCGAGTAGTCCTTGATGCCCTGGCGGACTTCAGGATCTTCCAGCACGTTGACGGTTGCAATGTTTTCAACGCCGCAAGCCTTCAGGATCTGGATGGCGCGGCCGGAGAAGCCGCATTGCGGGAACTGGGCGGTGCCCTTCATGAACAGCACCACCGGGGTGTTGGTCACGGTTTCTTTGATCCAGGTTTGTACGTCGCTCATAGCTGCCTCAGTGAAAAGATGTATTAGGTGCCGACATTTTATAAGAAAAATGGAGCGGGGGTATTTTGGCGGCGGCCGCCACCCCCAAACCGATCCAGGGGTCAGACCCCGTACGGGGTCTGACCCCGCTTGGCGGTGCGGGGTGCAAGCCGGCGCTTACCCGCGCAGCTTGGCGAAGGCGGCGGCCATACTCCCCCCGGCCGGCTGTTCGCGCGCGGCCTGCTTCTGGTGCTGGCCCATGCTCTTGCGGTCGTTGCGGTCGCCGCGCTGCTGCGGCTGCGAGCCTGCTTGCGGCGCGCTGTCGGTCAGGCGCATGGTCAGGGCGATGCGCTTGCGCTTCTCGTCCACCTCCAGCACCTTGACCTTGACCACCTGGCCGGCCTTGACCACCGAGTGCGGATCCTTGACGAAGGTGTTCGACAGCGCCGAGATGTGCACCAGGCCGTCCTGGTGGACGCCGATGTCGACGAAGGCGCCGAACGCGGCCACGTTGGTGACCACGCCTTCGAGGATCATGTCCGGACGCAAGTCCTTGATTTCCTCCACGCCTTCCTTGAAGGTGGCGGTGGTGAATTCCGGACGCGGATCGCGCCCCGGCTTTTCCAGTTCCTTCAGGATGTCGGTGATGGTCGGCACACCGAACTTGTCATCGGCATACTTGGCCGGGCTCAGCGACTTGATCAGCGCGGTTTCGCCGATGACGGCCTTGATGTCCTTCTTGATGTCGCCAAGGATCTTCTCGACCAGCGGATACGATTCCGGGTGGACCGCCGAAGCGTCCAGCGGGTTTTCGCCGCCCATCACGCGCAGGAAGCCGGCCGCCTGCTCGAACGTCTTGTCGCCCAGGCGCGGCACCGATTTCAGCGCGGCGCGCGAGGCGAACGCGCCTTTGACATCGCGGTAGGAAACGATGGCCTGCGCCACCGAGGCCGACAGCCCCGACACGCGCGCCAGCAGCGGCGCCGAAGCGGTGTTGACGTCGACCCCGACCGCGTTCACGCAATCCTCGACCACCGCGTCCAGCGAGCGCGCCAGCTGGGTCTGCGACACATCGTGCTGGTACTGGCCCACGCCGATCGATTTCGGATCGATCTTGACCAGCTCGGCCAGCGGATCCTGCAGCCGGCGCGCGATCGAGACGGCGCCGCGCAGCGACACGTCCATGTCCGGCAATTCCTTGGAGGCGAACTCGGACGCCGAATACACCGACGCGCCCGCCTCGGACACGACGATCTTGCTCATTTTTTGCTCAGGATGCTGCTTGATCAGATCCTGCGCCAGCTTGTCGGTCTCGCGCGAGGCGGTGCCGTTGCCGATCGAAATCAATGACACATTGTGCTTGGCGGCCAGGCGTCCCAGCGTGTGCAGCGAACCGTCCCAGTCGTTCTTCGGCTGGTGCGGATAGATGACGGCGGTATCGACCACCTTGCCGGTGGCGTCGACCACCGCCACCTTGACGCCGGTGCGCAGGCCCGGGTCCAGGCCCATGGTGGCGCGCTGGCCGGCTGGCGCGGCCAGCAGCAGGGCCTTCAGGTTGGTGGCGAAGACGTTGATTGCGTCCAGTTCGGAACGCTCGCGCAGCGCGCCCATCAGTTCGGTTTCCAGGTGCATGAAGCTCTTCACGCGCCAGGTCCAGCGGGCGGTGTCGGCCAGCCACTTGTCGGCGGCGCGGCCCTGGTTCTTGATGCCGAAACGGGCGGCGATGCGGCCTTCGCACGGGTTGTGCGGCGCGTCCCACTTCGGTTTCTCGGCCTCGGTATCCAGACGCAAGGTGACGTCGAGGATGCCTTCGCGGCGGCCGCGCAGCAGCGCCAGGGCGCGGTGCGACGGCACGGTGGCGATGGTCTCCGAATAATCGAAGTAATCGGCGAATTTTTCGCCTTCGTCTTGCTTACCTTCAATAACTTTCGACTCAACAATGCCATGCTCTTGCACATATTCGCGCAAGGATTGCAAAAGGGTCGCGTCTTCGGCAAAGCGCTCCATCAGGATCTGGCGCGCGCCGTCCAGCGCGGCCTTGGTGTCGGCCACGCCCGGATTGTTGCCGTCGGCGGTGGTGAACGCCTCGCGCAGGTACTTGCCGGCCTCGGTTTCCGGATTCAGGTCCGGGTTGTCGAGCAGGCCGTCGGCCAGCGGCGCCAGGCCCGCTTCGATGGCGATCTGGGCCTTGGTGCGGCGTTTTTGCTTGTACGGCAGATATAAGTCTTCCAGCCGGGTCTTGTCTTCTGCGTGCATGACAGCATCTAGCAGTTCCGGCGTCATCTTGTTCTGTTCGGTGATCGATGCCACGATAGCGGCGCGGCGGTCTTCCAGCTCGCGCAGGTAGCGCAGGCGCTCTTCGAGCAGACGCAGTTGAATGTCATCCAGGCCGCCGGTCGCCTCTTTACGATAGCGGGCGATGAAGGGAACGGTGGCGCCTTCGTCCAACAGGGCGATGGCGGCGGCAACCTGGGCCGGTTTGGCAACAAGTTCCAGGGCAAGACGTTGTTCAATGGAAGGCAACATGTGGGACGATTCCTTAGCAGTCAAGCCCGGAATGATACGCAATCGGCGCGAATGCGCCAGTCTTGACAGTCCAAAAGGACTGTGTGCGGCCTTTTAGCCATGTTAACAGGCGGGTTTTGTAAGAAATCCACAAACACGAACGCTTCAATGGCGGATAATATTGCCTGTTGCCGTTTTTGAACCATCTTTGAACAACAATGCGACCTATGGATTTTACTCGCGACGACGCGACCGACGATGTGCCCGCCAAGCCAGCCGCCCCGGCAGCCCCGGCTGTTTCTGCACGCCCTGCGCCGCCCGCGAATCAATTGTCGTACGCCGTCGCCACCTGGCTGCAGCGCGTGGACGCCGCCGCCCATCCCAAAGCCAAGCTGACCCCGCCGCCGGTCGATACCGATCCGAAACAGACTTCCTATAAGCTGATCTACGTGATGGCGCCCACCAGCGGCGGCCGCCATGTGGCGCTGTGCCTGTACAAGGCGCGGCTGCGCTCGAACGGCGACGTCGCCGCAGCCAGCCCGGTGAGCGAAGTGTTTTCGCTGCTGTCGGCGCCGCCGAGCTTCCTCGCGCCCGGCGACGAGGACCTGGTGCGTTTCTTCGTGGCGATGCGCAGCGGGCAGAATTCCCAGACCGGTTCGGCCACCGAGCCGCGCGGCAAGATCGGCGCGGCGCTGCTGAGCATGCTGGCCGAGCAGGATAAATTGTTGTGGGCAAATTCCTGGGCCGACGTCGGCAACGGCCTGGTGTATCCGCTCAAGGGCGGCGTGCTGCGCGAAGCCAACCTGGCCTGGCGCGAGGAAGGCAAGGGCCTGCGCCTCGGCTGGCAGGTGCAGGCGCCGCCGAACGCCAGGCACTCCGGCGCCGACCAGGTCGACTACATGCTGCCGACCGATCCGCCGTGGTACATCGACAACCTGTCCTGCGGCGTGCTGCAGCTCAACCAGGGCGGCGCGACGATTCCGCTGGCCGACCTGCAGGCGCTGGTGGCGCAAGCCCCGCTGCTGACCGCCAACGACAAGATGCGCGTGTCGCAGCTGCTGCTGGCGCACGGCCTGCAGGGGCTGATGCCGCTGCCGCAGCCGCTGCCGCAGCGGGTGCGCGACGACGTCAAGCCGCGTCCGGTGCTGACCTTGGACGCCGCCATGCTGGCCGACGGCTCGCTGCAGCGCTGGCACGATTTCGCCGTGCTGTCGTTCGACTACGACGGCGAGCGCGTCTCCTTCGACCCGTCGCAACGCGTGGTGCGCCAGAAGGGTGAGGTCACCGAGATCATCCAGCGCGACAGCGATGCTGAAGAGCAGGCGCTGGCGCTGCTGAACCAACGCCATTTCCACGCGCCGACCGCTTTGCCGCTGAGCAGCGTCAAGGGCGGCCTGTTGCTGCCCAGCCAGGCCGAATGGCTGCGCTTCGCCCGCGACGGCGTCGCCACGCTGCAGGCGGCCGGCTGGAAGGTCGAGAAAACCGCCAAGTACCGCTACGACGTGGTCGAGACCGGCGACTGGTATGCCGAAGTGAGCAACGATCCGGCCGACGGCGGCAACGCCTGGTTCGAGCTGGAGCTGGGCATCATGGTCAACCAGGAACGCGTGCCGCTGCTGCCGGTGCTGGTGCAGATGATCCGCAACGCGCCCAACGATTTCAATCCGAAGACGATCGCGCTGCACGGCGAGGACGACCAGATGCTGGCCACCTTGCAGGATGGAAGCCGCATCGCCCTGCCGTGGGCGCGGGTCAAACCCATCCTCAACACGCTGGGCGAGTTGTATTTCAGCGACAAAATCAAGACCTCGCTGCGCATGGCCACGCTGGACGCCGCGCGCCTGGACGAGCTGCAGCGCAACGTCGAGCTGAACTGGACCGGCGGCGAGGAACTGCGCGACATGGGCGCGCGCCTGAACCAGTTCGGCGCGGTGAAACGCATCGCCACCCCGGCCGGCCTGCAGGCCACGCTGCGCGACTACCAGACCGACGGCCTGTCGTGGATGCAGTTCCTGCGCGAGTACGGCTTCGCCGGCATCCTGGCCGATGACATGGGCCTGGGCAAGACGGTGCAGACCTTGGCCCACATCCTGGTGGAAAAAGAAGCGGGCCGCCTGACGGCGCCGGCGCTGGTGATCGCGCCGACCAGCCTGATGGGCAACTGGCAGGAGGAAGCGGCGCGCTTCGCGCCGGGCCTGCGCGTGCTGCTGCTGCAAGGCAAGGACCGCATGGGCCAGTTCGACCAGATCGACGAGGCCGACCTGGTGCTGACCACCTACGCGCTGCTGCCGCGCGACGAGGAAAAACTGCGTGAGCACGATTTCCATCTGGTCATTCTGGACGAGTCGCATTACATCAAGAACACCCGCAGCAAGGCGGCCCAGAGCGCCGGCCTGCTGAAGGCGCGTCATCGGCTGTGCCTGTCGGGAACGCCGCTGGAAAACCACCTGGGCGAGCTGTGGTCGCAATTCCACTTCCTGCTGCCCGGCCTGCTGGGCGACGAGAAGGGCTTCAACACCGTGTTCCGTCACCCGATCGAGCGCCAGGACGATCCGCTGCGGCGCGCGCTGCTGAACCGCCGCATCAAGCCGTTCCTGCTGCGTCGGACCAAGGACAATGTGGCCAAGGAATTGCCGCCGAAGACCGAGATGGTGCGCAAGGTCGAACTGACCGGCGCCCAGCGCGACCTGTACGAAACCGTGCGCCTGGCGATGGACCAGAAGGTGCGCGACGAAATCGACCGCAAGGGCGTGGCGCGCAGCCAGATCGTGATCCTGGAGGCGCTGCTCAAGCTGCGCCAGGTGTGCTGCGACCCGCGCCTGGTCAAGTCGCTGCCGTCGAAGAAGCAGACGGCCGGCTCGGCCAAGCTGATCGACCTGATGCAGATGGTCGAGGACTTGCTGGAGGAAAACCGCAAGATCCTGGTGTTCTCGCAGTTCACCAGCATGCTGGAGCTGATCCAGGAGGAACTGGAGGCGCGCGACATCCCCTACGCGCTGCTGACCGGCGAGACCAAGGACCGCAGCGCGCAGGTGGCGGCCTTCCAGCAGGGCGCGGTGCCGATCTTCCTGATCAGCCTGAAGGCGGGCGGCGTCGGCCTGAACCTGACCGCTGCCGACACCGTGATTCACTACGATCCGTGGTGGAACCCGGCGGCGGAAAACCAGGCCACCGACCGCGCCTGGCGTATCGGCCAGGACAAGCCGGTGTTCGTCTATAAACTGATCGCCAAGGGCACGCTGGAGGAAAAGATCCAGGTCCTGCAGCAAAAGAAATCCGACCTGGCGCAATCGATCCTGGCCGAAGGCGAATCGCAGAAGATGGCGCTGACCCAGGAAGACCTGCAGCAAATCTTCGCGCCGCTGGTGGAGTAGATGGCCACCGTCGCGGAACTGGAGGCGGCTTTACGCGAATCCGAGCAGCGCTACCGGCTGCTGATGGACGAGGTGGCGGCCGAGCGCAGCGAGCTGGCCGCGCAGCAGAAGAAATTCGCCTCGATGCTGTCGCACGAATTCCGCACCCCGCTGTCGACCATCGACGGCGCCGTGCAGCGGCTGGAAATGACCGGCGCCCATCACGACGAAGCCACCCGCAAGCGCTACCGCAAGATCCAGACGGCGGTCGACCGAATGCTGGCGATGCTGGACGAATACCTGTCGCCGGACCGCATGGCCAGCATCGGCCGCGAGCGCCAGCCCAATGAAATCGACCCCGCCGCGCTGCTGGAGTCGGCCGCCGGGCAGGCGCGCGCCCGTCGTGCGCAGATTTCCGTGCGCACCGAGGGCCTGCCGCAATGGATGCGCTGCGACCCCGCCGGCATCCGCCTGTGTCTGGAAATGCTGATAGATAACGCCATCAAATACACGCCAACCGATAGTCAGTTAGAATTGACCGGCAAAATGGCAATGGAGGGGGGCGTCGAATTGCTGGTGCGCGATCATGGGCCCGGCTTGCCGGAGGCGGAGCTGGCGCAAGTGTTCGACAAGTCCTTCCGTGGCAGCAATGCCGCCGGCATCCCGGGATCGGGCCTGGGCCTGTACATGGCCCGCGCGATCGCCGACGTGCATGGCGGCACGGTGACGGCGCGAAATGTTTCTGAAAGCGGCACGGAATTTCGGATTTGGCTGCCCGTTTCGGGCTACGCCGGGAAAACCCTTGCGTAGCTTGGTAGCAGCAGTGATAATTCTCTGACGCAAGCTGAAAAAAGCACGGCGGGACGGAGCGCGATTGCTCAATATTCGATCGAACGGCGCATCAATGACGCAAATACTCATCGTGGAAGACAATCTGGACTATGCCGAGGAAATGGCGGAGTTCCTGACTGAGCTTGAACACGAGGTGCACATCACCAACAACGCCAGCGATATGTGGTCGGCCTTGAGCCAAGGTAACGTCGGTGTGGTGGTGCTGGATCTCGGATTGCCGGACGAAGACGGCTTCAACGTCATTCCGCGCATGCGACAGCTATATCCGCAAATCGGCCTGCTGGTGCTGACCGGCCGCGTCGCCTTCGACAACCGCATCCTCGGCCTGCGCCTCGGCGCCGACCATTACCTGACCAAGCCGATCAAATTCCCCGAACTGGCCGCGCACATCGAGGCGCTGGACCGCCGCGTCGGCCCGCAGGAAACCATTCCGCTGCCGAGCAAGTGGACGCTGAAAGTCAGCGCCCGCCAGCTGGAGCTGCAGGGCATGGCGATCACGCTGACCGAAAAAGAATGCAATTTCCTGCACCTGCTGACGATCAACACCCGGCCGGTGCCGCGCCAGGTTATCGTGGCCGGCATCGGCGGCGACGATCCGGATGCCGGCCGCCGCGTCGACATGCTGGTGTATCGTTTGCGCAAGAAGGCGCGCACCGGCCTGGGCCAGGATCTGCCGCTGCGCAGCGCCTACGGCGAAGGCTACAGTCTGTCGGCCAGCTTCAACCTCTCCTGACTTCGATTGAGACGGGCACCCCCAAGCAAGGGCAGGGGTCGGACCCCGTACGGGGTCCGACCCCGGTATGCCGCCGTGCGGGGTAAAATAGGGACAGAGTCATAGCGAAGGGGTAGAATCGGGAAATCGATTCCCCCTTTTTTACATTGATATGGCCCGCCTACCCCGCCTGATCGTCCCCGGACAACCGCACCACGTCATCCAGACCGGCAACAACAACCAGCTGGTGTTTCAGGATGCCGAGGATTACCAAACCTTCCTCGGCTGGCTGCGCAGCGCCGCCAAAACCTACAAAGTCGCGATCCACGCCTATGTTTTGATGCCCAACCACCTGCATTTGCTGGTCACCCCGGCCGACGAGGCCGGCCTTGGACAGATGATGCAGTGGATAGGCCGTTATTACGTGCCATATTTCAATCAAAAATATAGCCGCAGTGGAACTTTGTGGAACGGACGCTACAAGACCTCGCTGATCGATGCCGACCAATATTTCATGCTGTGCAGCCGTTATATCGAGTTCAACCCGGTGCGCAACGGCATGGTAGGGCGTGCCGAGGATTACCCATGGTCCAGTTATTGCCACCACGCCGGCATCCGTCCGGACGGCTTGATCGTCGATCACGCCCAGTTCTGGGCCCTTGGCAACACGCCGTTCCAGCGCGAGGCGGCCTACATCGCCATCTGCGAGCCGCCGCTGACGGCGCAGGAGATCGACGTGGTCGGCAAGGCGCTGCTCAAGGGCTGGCCGCTGGGTTCGGAGCAGTTCAAGACGGCGCTGGAGAAGAAGGTCAAGCGCCAGGTATTGCCCGCAAAACGGGGCCGGCCGTTCAAAATCAAGATGGAGCCGGCCTAGCGAATTACTCTGTCCCTAATTAAAATTTTCAGCGACTTTTGGAAAATTAATCTGACTCCGACCCTAATTGTTATTGTTGAAATTTCTGCTGCGTTGCACTACTCTAGTTTTTCGAGCCAAACGCAGTGGAGATAGCCAATGAAAGCCCAAGGTCTGTACGATCCATCCAACGAGCATGATGCCTGTGGCGTCGGTTTTGTCGCCCATATCAAGGGAAATAAGAGTCACTCCATCGTCGAGCAGGGTCTGCTGATCCTGAAAAACCTCGACCACCGGGGCGCGGTCGGCGCCGATGCGCTGATGGGCGACGGCGCCGGCATCCTGATCCAGATCCCGGACCAGTACTACCGCGACGAGATGGCCAAGCAAGGCATCGAACTGCCGCCGCCAGGCGAATACGGTGTCGGGATGGTGTTCCTGCCGAAGGAAAACGCCTCGCGCATCGCCTGCGAACAGGAAATCGAGCGCGCCGTGCGCGCCGAAGGCCAGGTCGTGGTCGGCTGGCGCAACGTGCCGGTCGATTGCGACATGCCGATGTCGCCGACCGTGCGCGCCAAGGAGCCGGTGATCCGTCAGATCTTCATCGGCCGCGGCGCCGACATCATGGTCACCGACGCGCTGGAGCGCAAACTGTACGTGATCCGCAAATCGTCGGGCCACGCCATCCAGGCGCTCAAGCTGATCCACGGCAAGGAATTCTTCGTCGCCTCGCTGTCGGCCCGCACCATCGTCTACAAGGGCCTGCTGCTGGCGGACCAGGTCGGCGTCTACTATAAAGACCTGCAGGATGCGCGCTGCGTCTCGGCGCTGGCGCTGGTGCACCAGCGTTTTTCGACCAACACCTTCCCGGAATGGCCGCTGGCCCACCCGTACCGCCTGATCGCCCACAACGGCGAGATCAACACCGTCAAAGGCAACTTCAACTGGATGCGCGCGCGCGAAGGCGTGATGAAATCCGCCGTGCTGGGCGAAGACCTGCAGAAACTGTTCCCGCTGATCTATGAAGGCCAGTCGGACACCGCCTGCTTCGACAACGCGCTGGAACTGCTGCTGATGGCCGGCTATCCGATCGCCCAGGCGATGATGATGATGATCCCGGAAGCCTGGGAAAATCACGGCACGATGGACGACAATCGCCGCGCATTCTACGAATATCACGCCGCGATGATGGAACCATGGGACGGCCCCGCCGCCATGGCCTTCACCGACGGCCGCTACATCGGCGGCACGCTGGACCGCAACGGCCTGCGCCCGGCACGTTACATCGTCACCGACGACGATCTGGTGGTGATGGCGTCGGAATCCGGCGTGTTGCCGATCCCCGAATCGAAGATCATCCAGAAATGGCGTTTGCAGCCGGGCAAGATGTTCCTGATCGACCTGGAAGCCGGCCGCATCATCGACGATAAAGAACTCAAGGACACTTACGCCAACGCCAAGCCGTACAAGGCGTGGATCAGCGCGGTGCGCATCAAGCTCAACGAGATCAAGCTCAGCGAAAGCCAGCAGGCGCACAACCGCGTCAAGTACGACACCCCGGCGCAGGGCGAAAAAGCCGTGCCTTCGCTGCTGGACCGCCAGCAGGCTTTCGGCTACACCCAGGAAGACCTGAAATTCCTGATGGCGCCGATGGCCGCCGCCGGCGAGGAAGCCACTGGCTCGATGGGCAACGACTCGCCGCTGGCCGTCATGTCCAACAAGCTCAAGCCGCTGTACAACTACTTCAAGCAGCTGTTCGCGCAAGTGACCAACCCGCCGATCGACCCGATCCGCGAAGCGATGGTGATGTCGCTGGTGTCCTTCATCGGCCCGAAACCGAACCTGCTGGACACCAACAACGTCAATCCGCCGATGCGCCTGGAAGTGTCGCAGCCTATCCTGGGCTTCGACGACATGGCACGCCTGCGCGGCATCTCGCTGCATACCGGCGGCAAGTTCAAGTCCTATGAGCTCAACATCTGCTATCCGCTGGCCTGGGGCAAGGATGGCGTGGAAGCCTGCCTGGCGTCGCTGTGCGCCGAGGCGGTCGATGCGGTCAAGTCCGGCCACAACATCCTGATCGTGTCGGACCGCTCGGTCGGCCCGGAGCGCGTCGCGATTCCTGCGCTGCTGGCGACCTCGACCGTGCACCAGCACCTGGTCAGCAAGGGCCTGCGCGCCTCGACCGGCCTCGTCGTGGAAACCGGCTCTGCCCGTGAAACCCACCACTTCGCGCTGCTGGCCGGCTACGGCGCCGAAGCGATCCATCCTTACCTGGCGATGGAAACCCTGGTCGAGATGGCGCACGGCATGCCGGGCGACATGTCCGGCGAGAAGGCGGTCTACAACTACACCAAGGCGATCGGCAAGGGCCTGATGAAGGTGATGTCCAAGATGGGCATCTCGACTTATATGTCGTACTGCGGCGCGCAGATCTTCGAAGCCGTCGGCCTGAACAAGTCGCTGGTCGACAAATACTTCAAGGGCACCTCGTCCAACGTCGAGGGGATCGGCGTGTTCGAAGTGGCGGAAGAAGCGCTGCGCCTGCATAACCTGGCCTTCGGCAACGATCCTGTGCTGGAAAACCACCTCGACGCCGGCGGCGAGTACGCTTACCGCGTGCGGGGTGAAGACCACCTGTGGACCCCGGATGCGATCGCGAAACTGCAGCATTCGACCCGCAGCAACAATTTCTCCAGCTATAAAGAGTACGCCCAGATCATCAACGACCAGAGCAAGCGCCACCTGACCTTGCGCGGCCTGTTCGAATTCAAGATCGATCCGACCAAGGCGATCCCGCTGGACGAGGTCGAGCCGGCCAAGGAAATCGTCAAGCGTTTCGCGACCGGCGCGATGTCGATGGGTTCGATTTCGACCGAAGCCCACGCCACGCTGGCCGTCGCCATGAACCGCATTGGCGGCAAGTCCAACACCGGCGAAGGTGGCGAGGATCCATCGCGCTACACGATGGAACTGAAAGGCATCAAGATCAAGCAGGGCGAGACCATGGCCTCCGTCATGGGCAAGGAGCAGATGGTGGTCGACATCGCCTTGCAGGAAGGCGATTCGCTGCGCTCGCGCATCAAGCAGGTGGCGTCCGGCCGTTTCGGCGTGACCGCCGCCTACCTGAACTCGGCCGACCAGATCCAGATCAAGATGGCGCAGGGCGCCAAACCGGGCGAAGGCGGCCAGCTGCCGGGGCATAAAGTGTCCGAGTACATCGCCACCTTGCGCTTCTCGGTGCCGGGCGTGGGCCTGATTTCGCCGCCGCCGCACCACGACATCTATTCGATCGAAGATCTGGCGCAGCTGATCCACGACCTGAAGAACGCCAATCCGCGCGCCTCGATCTCGGTCAAGCTGGTGTCGGAAGTGGGCATCGGCACCGTGGCCGCCGGCGTCACCAAGGCCAAGGCCGACCACGTCGTGGTCGCCGGCCATGACGGCGGCACCGGCGCCTCGCCGCTGTCGTCGGTCAAGCACGCCGGCACGCCTTGGGAACTGGGCCTGGCGGAAACGCAGCAGACCCTGGTCCTGAACGGCCTGCGCAGCCGCATCCGCGTCCAGGCCGACGGCCAGATGCGCACCGGCCGCGACGTCGTCATCGCCGCCATGCTGGGCGCCGACGAAATCGGCTTCGCCACCGCGCCGCTGGTGGTCGAGGGCTGCATCATGATGCGCAAATGCCACCTGAACACTTGCCCGGTCGGCGTCGCCACGCAGGATCCTGTGCTGCGCGCCAAGTTCTCCGGCAAGCCTGAGTACGTGGTCAACTACTTCTTCTTCGTCGCCGAAGAGGCGCGTCAGCTGATGGCGCAACTGGGCATCCGCACCTATGACGAGCTGATCGGCCGGGTCGACCTGCTGGATAAATCCAAGGCGATCACGCACTGGAAAGCCAAGGGCCTGGACTTCAGCAACATCTTCTACCAGCCGGAAGTGCAGAACGGCGAGTCCATCTACCACACGATGGAACAGGACCACGGCCTCGACAAGGCGCTCGACCACAAGCTGATCGCGCAGGCCAAGGCGGCGCTGGAGAAAGGCGAGCGCGTCTCGTTCATCTCGCCGGTACGCAATGTCAACCGCACCGTCGGCACCATGCTGTCGGGCGAAGTGGCCAAGCGCTACGGTCACGCCGGCCTGCCGGACGACACCATCCACATCCAGCTGCAAGGCACGGCGGGCCAGTCGGCCTGCGCCTTCCTGGCGCACGGCATCACCATCGACCTGGTCGGCGAAGGCAACGATTACGTCGGCAAGGGCTTGTCGGGCGGCCGCATCATCGTGCGTCCGAACACCGAGTTCCGTGGCTGGGCGGTGAACAACATCATCATCGGCAACACCGTGCTGTACGGCGCGATCGCCGGCGAAGCCTTCTTCAACGGCGTGGCCGGCGAGCGTTTCGCGGTGCGCAACTCGGGCGCCACCACCGTCGTCGAAGGCACCGGCGACCACGGTTGCGAATACATGACCGGCGGCACCGTAGTCGTGCTGGGCAACACCGGCCGCAACTTCGCGGCGGGCATGTCGGGCGGCATCGCCTACGTGTACGACCCGGACGGCGATTTCGAAACCCGCTGCAACACCTCGATGGTGACGCTGGAGCCGGTGCTGACCGCCAAGGAGCAGGCAGCGCACAGCGCGACCTGGCACATCCAGCACAAGGACCTGGGCAAGGAAGCCGACGAAGTGATCCTGAAGCGCCTGATCGAGCGTCACTTCAAGCACACCGGCAGCACGCGCGCGCGCCTGTTGCTGGACAACTGGGCCGACGGCCGCGGCAAGTTCGTCAAGGTATTCCCGAGCGAATACAAGCGCGCCCTGGCCGAAATGGCCGAGGACGTGGCGAACGAAGCCGCCGCCGTACAACCCATCGCAGCTTGATGCTGATCGATCATACAAATGCTAAGCGTCATCCCCGCGGCGGGATGACGCAAAAATAAAGGACACATCGTGGGTAAAATCACCGGCTTCATGGAATTCCAGCGTCAGGACGAGGGCTATCTGCCGCCTGCCACGCGCCTGAAAAACTACGCGGAATTCGTCATTCCCCTGACTAACGAGCAGGCCAAGATCCAGGGCGCGCGCTGCATGGATTGCGGCATCCCGTTCTGCAACACCGGCTGCCCGGTCAACAACATCATCCCGGACTGGAACGACCTGGTCTATCGCGGCAACTACCGCGAGGCGCTCGACACGCTGCACTCGACCAACAACTTCCCGGAATTCACCGGCCGCATCTGCCCGGCGCCGTGCGAGTCCGCCTGTACGCTGGGCATCAACAACGATCCGGTCGGCATCAAGTCGATCGAGCACAAGATCATCGACGAAGGCTGGGAACACGGCTGGGTCGTGCCGCAGCCCGCCGACAAGCAGACCGGCAAGAAAGTGGCCGTGGTCGGCTCCGGCCCGGCCGGCTTGGCGACGGCGCAGCAGCTGGCGCGCGCCGGCCACGCCGTGACGGTGTTCGAAAAGAGCGACCGCGTCGGCGGCCTGCTGCGTTACGGCATCCCAGACTTCAAGATGGAAAAGTCGCACATCGACCGCCGCATCAAGCAGATGGAGGCCGAAGGCGTGGTGTTCCGCACCAGCGTATTGGTCGGCAAGGACTTCCCGGCCAACGTCAACAACTGGGCCAAGGAAACCATCTTCCCTGAAGACCTGGCCAAGGACTTCGACGCCGTGGTGCTGGCCGGCGGCGCCGAGCAGCCGCGCGACCTGCCGGTGCCGGGCCGCGAACTGAAGGGCGTGCATTTCGCGATGGACTTCCTGCCGCTGCAAAACAAGGTCAACGCCGGCGACAAGGTCAAGGATCAACTGAAGGCCACCGGCAAGCACGTGGTCGTCATCGGCGGCGGCGACACCGGTTCCGACTGTGTCGGCACCTCGAACCGCCACGGCGCCGCCTCGGTCACCCAGTTCGAACTGATGCCGATGCCGCCGGAGCAGGAAAACAAGCCGCTGGTGTGGCCGTACTGGCCGACCAAGCTGCGCACCTCCTCGTCGCACGAGGAAGGCTGCCAGCGCGACTGGGCGGTCGCCACCAAGCGCCTGGAAGGCAAGGGCGGCAAGGTCGAGAAGCTGATCGCCTGCCGCGTCGAATGGAAAGACGGCAAGATGGTCGAGGTCGAAGGTTCGGAATTCGAGATGAAGGCCGACCTGGTGCTGCTGGCGATGGGCTTCGTCTCGCCGGTCGCCAACGTGCTGGACGCCTTCGGCGTCGAGAAGGATGGCCGCGGCAACGCCAAGGCCAGCACCGACGGCGAAGGCTGCTACAAGACCTCGGCCCCCAACGTGTTCGCCGCCGGCGACGTGCGCCGCGGCCAGTCGCTGGTGGTGTGGGCGATCCGCGAAGGCCGCCAGTGCGCCCGCGCGGTCGACGAGTTCCTGATGGGCTCGTCCACGCTGCCGCGCTGAGCCTCCTCCCTTGCATGCCGGGCGCGGACGGGTGATCCCCGTCTGCAGCCCGGTTTTTTTACATTTGGCCTCGCCGTGGTGGCGCGGATGTAACATTTAGTGCTGGGTGTAAATTGCTGACTTTAGATTCATTAGTGTTGTATTATCTGCCACTCGTCTTCCCTGCTTCTGACACAAAAGAGGGGGCTCCAGCAGAGATTGACCTTTCTGCACTACAATACGGCATTAAAAACAATGAGTTCAGTCGTGCCTAATCTAGTCGAAATCCGAGATTTACACTTCTCCTATGGAAAGCGCGCGATCCTCTCCGGCCTCCAGATGGATTTCCCGCGCGGGAAAGTGGTCGCCGTCATGGGCGGATCCGGTAGCGGCAAGACCACGGTGCTGCGCCTGATCGGCGGCCAGGTCACGCCGAAAAAAGGCCATGTCAAGGTGCAGGGCCAGGTGGTGCACAAGCTCAATACCGCCGGCCTGTACCTGCTGCGCCGCAAGATGGGCATGCTGTTCCAGCACGGCGCGCTGTTCACCGACCTGTCGGTCTTCGAGAACGTCGCCTTCCCGCTGCGCGAACATACCGATTTGCCGGAAGAGCTGATCCGCAACCTGGTGCTGATGAAGCTGCACGCGGTCGGCCTGCGCAACGCCGCCAACCTCAAGCCGGGCGAAATCTCCGGCGGTATGGCGCGCCGCGTCGCGCTGGCGCGCTCGATCGCGCTCGATCCGGAACTGATCATGTACGACGAGCCCTTCGCCGGCCTCGATCCGATCTCGATGGGCGTCACCGCCAACCTGATCCGCAATCTGAACACAGCGCTGGGCTCGACCACGATCCTGGTGTCGCACGATGTGAAGGAATGCTTCGCCATCGCCGACTATGTTTATTTCCTGTCGCAAGGCAAGATCGTCGCGCACGGCACGCCGGCCGACATGATGGTGTCCACCGATCCGTACGTGAAGCAGTTCGTCAACGCGGAGGCGGACGGTCCGGTACCGTTCCATTATCCAGGCAAGTCCCTGGCCGCCGATCTGGGCCTGGGAGTGAAAGCATGACTGTAAAGAATTGGTTGTCCCAGCTGGGCGCGCCGCTGCGCGATTATGTGGAAAGCATCGGCTACGGCGCGCGCACCTTCGGCAACATGCTGGGCGTCTCGCCCGGCCTGCTGCGCCGTCCCAACCTGGTGATCGAGCAGCTGCATTTCATCGGCAACTACTCGATGCTGATCATCACGCTGTCCGGCCTGTTCGTCGGCATGGTGCTGGGCCTGCAGGGCTATTACACGCTGAACAAATACGGCGCCGAGCAGTCGCTGGGCCTGCTGGTGGCGCTGGGCCTGACCCGCGAACTGGGCCCGGTGATCACCGCGCTGCTGTTCGCCGGCCGCGCCGGCACCTCGCTGACGGCGGAAATCGGCCTGATGAAGGCCGGCGAGCAGTTGTCGGCGATGGAAATGATGGCCGTGAACCCGATCCAGCGCGTGCTGGCGCCGCGGTTCTGGGCCGGCGTGCTGTCGGTGCCGCTGCTGGCGTCGGTGTTCAGCGCCGTGGGCGTGCTGGGCGGCTGGCTGGTCGGCGTCAAGCTGATCGGCGTCGACGAGGGCGCGTTCTGGTCGCAGATGCAGGGCGGCGTCGACATCTGGAAGGACATCTTCAACGGTTTCGCCAAGAGCGTGGTGTTCGGCATCGCCATCACCTTCATCGCGCTGTACCAGGGTTATGAGGCGCAGCCGACGCCGGAAGACGTGGCGCGCGCCACCACCCGCACCGTCGTGATCTCATCGCTGATGATCTGGTGGCTGGACTTCATGATGACGGCGCTGATGTTCAGCAAATAAAAGATTAAGTAATCGAGGAATAATTATGCAACGTAAATCTCTGGATATCTGGGTCGGTCTGTTCATCGTCGTCGGCGTCGCCGCGCTGATGTTCCTGGCGCTCAAGGCCGGCAACATGGGCTCCATGTCCTTCGGCAAGTCCTACGCCATCACGGCCCGCTTCGACAACATCGGCAGCCTGCGCCCGCAGGCGGCGGTCAAGGCGGCCGGCGTGGTGGTAGGCCGTGTGGGAGAGATCAGGTTTGATGACAAGAAATACCAAGCTCAGGTAACCTTGAACATGGAAGAAGGTTATAAATTCCCTAAAGACAGCTCGGCCAAGATTTTGACCGCTGGCTTGCTGGGCGAACAGTACGTAGGCATCGAGGCCGGTGGCGACGTCAACAATCTGGCGGCGGGCGACAAGATCGCGCGCACCCAATCGGCTGCCGTGCTGGAAGACCTGATCAATCAGTTCATCTACAGCAAGGCTGCGGACGGAAAGGACTCCAAATAATGATCAACCGTACCCCGAAACACCTCCGCAACGCCGCGCTGGCGCTGGGCGTCACCCTGATGCTGGCCGGCTGCGCCGGCCCCAACCCGCGCGATCCGTACGAAGGCTTCAACCGCGCCATGTTCAGCTTCAACGACACGGTCGACACCTATGCGCTGAAACCGGTCGCCACCGCCTATAAGAACGTCACCCCGCAGTTCGTGCAGACCGGCGTGAACAACTTCTTCGGCAACCTGGCCGACGCCTGGACCGCCATCAACAATCTGTTGCAGGGCAAGGGCGAGGAAGGCATGTCGGACGTGTCGCGCTTCGCGCTGAACTCGACGCTGGGCGTGCTCGGCCTGTTCGACATCGCGTCCGAGGCCGGCCTGCAGAAGCACAAGGAAGACTTCGGCCAGACGCTGGGCGTGTGGGGCGTCGATTCCGGTCCCTACCTGATGCTGCCGCTGCTGGGCCCATCGACCGTGCGCGACACCGTCGCCCTGCCGGCCGACTTCGCCGGCGACATCTGGCGCTACAAGGATCCGGTCAGCGTGCGCAACACCGGTACCGTGCTCCGCGTCGTCGATCAGCGTGCTAATCTGCTGGACGCCGGCAGTTTGCTGGAAGACGCCGCCCTGGACCGCTACGAATTCATCCGCGACGGCTACATGCAGCGCCGTGAGAGCCAGGTCCATCCGGACGGCAATCCGAAAGCGAAAAAAGACGAGACGTCAGCAGCGGTGGAAACTTCTGAACCTGTGTCATCCGAATCGGCGCCAAAAGAGTTAAACTCCGGCACACCGGCTGCGAACAACGCCAGCCTGTGATCCGAAGAACCCACATAGGTAGACGACAATATGAAATTGATTAAACAACTTATCGCTGTAGCCACCGTTGCTCTGGCAGTCAATGCCCAGGCCGCCGCGCCGGCCAATGAAGCGCCGGACGCGCTGGTCAAGCGCATCAGCCAGGACGTGATCGACACCGCCAAGTCGGACAAGTCGATCCAGGCCGGCGACACCAAGAAGGTCATCGAGCTGGTCGAAACCAAGATCCTGCCGTACGTGGACTTCCAGCGCATGACCGCGCTGGCCGCCGGCCGCTTCTGGCGCGACGCCACCCCGGAACAGCAAAAGAACCTGTCGGAACAGTTCCGCACGCTGCTGGTGTTCACCTACTCCGGCGCGCTGTCGCAGATCAAGAACGAAACCGTTGAATTCAAGCCGCTGCGCGCCGACCCGACCGACACCGAAGTCGAAGTGCGTTCGCAGGTCAACATGGCCCGCGGCGAGCCGATTCCGCTGAACTACCGCGTCGCCAAGTCCGGCAACGGCTGGAAGATCTACGACATCAACGTGCTGGGCGCGTGGCTGGTCGAGACCTACAAGGGCACCTTCGCCTCGGAAATTAACAAGGGCGGCATCGATGGCCTGATCAAAGCCCTGACCGAGAAGAACAAGGCGCTGGCCAACAAACCACTGAAAACCGTCGCCAAATAAGCTCAACCGCCATGACCAACGCCGAACCCCTCGACAACCTGCTGTCGCTCACGTCCCTGACCGTGCTCAACGCCACTGCGGCGCTGGAGCGCGGTAACGCCGCCATCAAGGCCGGCCAGACCGCGTTCGACCTGCGCCAGGTGTTGACGGTGGATTCGGTGGCGGTATCGGTCATGCTGGCATGGCAGCGCACGGCGCAGGAAGCCGGCATCAAGCTGGAACTGCAAAACCTGCCGCCGGCGCTGCAAAGCCTGACCAAGCTGTACGGCGTGTGCTCGCTGCTGTTCCCGCCGACGCAAACCGGCCAGGCCGCCGAGCCTGCCGTGCCCCACCATCATTGACCCCCGCCCCACCCCGCCGCCTCAGTATTACCCGGTCCCGGCTGTACCCGACCAAAATCCAATATAATTGAACGTTGCCGCTGCCAGAGTGCCGCGGCGCCCGCACCACCTTCCGCCTTTGGGCGTCCTGCGCCGGCTCGCGCCGCCGCATCTGAAAGATAAGTCAAGCATGACAGCGATCCAAATTAGTAATGTCGAGAAGCGCTACAAGTCGCTCCAGGCACTGGGCGGCGTGTCCCTTTCGATTGAAGAGGGCGAATTTTTCGGCCTGCTCGGCCCCAACGGCGCCGGCAAGACCACGCTCATTTCCATCATCGCCGGCTTGATCCGGCCCGACGCCGGCAGCGTCACCATCCACGGCCACGACGTCACCGGCGACTTCCGCGCCGCCCGCAAGAAGCTCGGCGTGGTGCCGCAGGAACTGGTGTTCGACCCGTTCTTCACGGTGCGCGAGACGCTGCGCCTGCAGTCCGGCTACTTCGGCCTGCCCAACAACGACGCCTGGATCGATGAGGTGATGCACAACCTCGACCTGACCAACAAGGCCGACGTCAACATGCGCGCGCTGTCCGGCGGCATGAAGCGGCGCGTGCTGGTGGCGCAGGCGCTGGTGCACAAGCCGCCCGTCATCGTGCTCGACGAACCGACCGCCGGCGTCGACGTGGAACTGCGCCAGACGCTGTGGAAGTTCATCTCGCGCCTGAACCGCGAAGGCCACACCGTGGTCCTGACCACCCACTACCTCGAAGAGGCGCAGGCCATGTGCAAGCGCGTGGCCATGCTCAAGAGCGGCAAGGTGGTGGCGCTCGATACCATGGCGTCGCTGATCCGCCGCATCTCCGGCTCGCAGCTGACGGTCAACCTGAGCCACGGCGATCTGCCGGAAGACCTGCGCCATCTGGTCACGCATCCGGAGACCACGGAGCACGGTAAAAAATACAGCCTGCGCATCAACGAATACGCGGAAGTCGAGCAAATCCTCGCGCGCCTGCGCCTGTCGGGCGCCGTCGTCGACGAGATGCAACTGCAACAAGCGGATCTGGAGGATATCTTCCTGCAGATCATGGACAAGGGTACCGTATGAACTTCATCTCCACCGGATTCCGCACGCTGGTCTACAAGGAGACGCTGCGCTTCTGGAAAGTGGCCACGCAAACCGTCGCCGCGCCCATCCTGACCGCGATGCTGTACCTGCTGATCTTCGGCCACGTGCTCGAAGGCCGCGTCACCGTCTACGCGGGCGTCAGCTACACCGCCTTCCTGATCCCCGGCCTGGTGATGATGAGCGTGTTGCAGAATGCCTTCGCCAACTCGTCGTCCTCGCTGATCCAGTCCAAGATCACCGGCAACCTGGTGTTCGTGCTGCTGACGCCCTTGTCGCACTGGGAGATCTTCTCGGCCTACGTGATCGCGGCCATGGTGCGCGGCATCGCCGTCGGCGCCGGCGTGTTCATCGTCACCGCGTGGTTCGCGCACCTGTCGTTCACGGCGCCGCTGTGGATCATCGTGTTCGCGCTGCTGGGCGCCGCGATCCTCGGCACCATGGGCCTGATCGCCGGCATCTGGGCCGAGAAATTCGACCAGCTGGCCGCCTTCCAGAACTTCCTGATCATGCCGCTGACCTTCCTGTCCGGCGTGTTCTACTCGATCCATTCGCTGCCGCCGTTCTGGCTGACGGTCTCGCACCTGAACCCGTTCTTCTACATGATCGACGGCTTCCGCTACGGTTTCTTCGGCCAGTCGGACGTCAATCCGCTGGTGAGCGTGGCCATTGTTTCCGGCTTCCTCATCGCGTTGTCGCTGCTGGCGATTCGTCTTCTGCGCAGCGGCTATCGTCTGCGTCATTAATCAAGGAATTATCATGCCAACTACCCCAGAACTGATCCACGGCTACATCACGGCCGGTCTCGAATGCACGCACCTCGAAGTGGAGGGCGACGGCCAGCACTTCCAGGCCGTGATCGTGTCGCCTGCGTTCGCGGGCAAGCGTTTGATCCAGCGCCACCAGATCGTCTACGCCGCGTTGGGCGACCGCATGCGCGAGGAAATCCACGCGCTGTCGATGAAAACCCTCACCCCTGAAGAATATCAAGGATAAAAGCATGGACAAGCTCCTCATCCAAGGCGGCAAGCGCCTGAACGGCGACATCACCATCTCCGGCGCCAAGAACGCGGCGCTGCCCATCCTGTGCGCGGGCCTGCTGACGTCCGGCGACGTGGAGCTGTCCAACGTGCCGCACCTGCACGACGTGGCGACCATCCTCAAGCTCTTGGGCCAGACCGGGCTGAAAGTGACGCAGGACGGCGACAAGGTCACCCTCAACGGCTCCGCCATCGACAAGCTGGAAGCGCCGTACGAACTGGTGAAAACCATGCGCGCCTCGATCCTGGTGCTGGGCCCACTGCTGGCGCGCTTCGGCGAAGCCAAGGTCTCGCTGCCGGGCGGCTGCGCCATCGGTTCGCGTCCGGTGGACCAGCACATCAAGGGCCTGCAGGCGCTGGGCGCCGAGATCACCGTCGACGCGGGCTACATCTACGCCAAGTGCAAAAAGCTCAAGGGCGCGCGCATCGTCACCGACATGATCACCGTGACCGGCACCGAGAACCTGCTGATGGCCGCGACGCTGGCCGAAGGCGAGACCGTGCTGGAAAACGCCGCCTGCGAACCTGAAGTGACCGACCTGGCCAACCTGCTGGTGGCGATGGGCGCGAAGATCGAAGGCATCGGCAGCAACCGCCTGGTGATCCAGGGCGTCGCCGAACTGCATGGCGCCAAGCACGCCGTGATCTCCGACCGCATCGAAGCGGCGACCTTCCTGTGCGCCGTCGCGGCGGCCGGCGGCGATATCACCATCCGCAACACCCGCGTCGACATCATGGACGCCGCGCTGGACAAGCTGCGCGAGATCGGCCTGCAACTGACGATCGGCGACAACTGGATCCGCGCGCAGATGGACAAGCGCCCGATGCCGGTGACCTTCCGCACCACCGAATATCCTGGCTTCCCGACCGACATGCAGGCGCAGTTCATGGCGGTCAACACCATCGCCGACGGCGCCAGCCGCGTCACCGAGACCATCTTCGAAAACCGCTTCATGCACGTGCAGGAGATGAACCGTCTCGGCGCGTCGATCGAGACCGACGGCAACACCGCCTTCATCAAGGGCGTCGAGCAGCTGGTGGGCGCGCCCGTGATGGCGACCGACCTGCGCGCCTCGGCCTCGCTGGTGATCGCGGCGCTGACCGCGCGCGGCGAAACGCTGATCGACCGCATCTACCACCTCGATCGCGGCTACGACCAGATGGAAGTCAAACTCTCGGCCGTCGGCGCCGACATCAAGCGGATCAAATAATATGAGCGCATTTCAGGCTAACCCGCAGCTGATCCTGGCGCTGTCGAAGGGACGCATTTTCGAGGACACGCTGCCGCTGCTGGAAGCGGCGGGCATCACTGTCACCGAAAACCCGGAGACCTCGCGCAAGCTGATCTTGTCGACCAACGACCCGGATGTGCGAGTCATCATCGTCCGCGCCACCGACGTGCCGACCTACGTGCAGTACGGCGCGGCGGACTTCGGCGTGGCCGGCAAGGACGTGCTGCTGGAGCACGGCGGCGAGGGACTGTACCAGCCCATTGACCTGAATATCGCCGCCTGCCGCATGTCGGTCGCGGTCAAGAACGGCTTCGACTACGAGACCGCCGTGCGCCAGGGCGCGCGCCTGCGCGTGGCCACCAAGTTCGTGCAGACCGCCCGCGAGCACTTCGCCAAGAAGGGCGTGCACGTCGACCTGATCAAGCTGTACGGCTCGATGGAGCTGGCGCCGCTGGTCGGCCTGTCGGACGCCATCGTCGACGTGGTCAGCACCGGCAACACGCTGCGCGCCAACGACCTGGTCGAAGTGGAAGCCATCATGGACATTTCTTCGCGCCTGATCGTCAACCAGGCCGCGCTCAAGCTCAAGCGCGAGCGCCTGCAGCCCATCATCGAAGCCTTCGAACGCGCCTCTAAAAAGTAAAACATCATGCCGATTCAAATCACCAAGCTGGACTCCACCCAAGCCGATTTCAAAAAGTCACTGGACACCCTGCTGGCGTTTGAAGCGAGCACCGATGATGCGATCGAAACCGCGGTCGCCGGCATCCTCGCCGACGTCAAGAAGCGCGGCGACGCCGCCGTGCTGGAATACACCAACCGCTTCGACCGCATTCCGGACGGCGGCGCGTCCAGCATGGCCGCCTTCGATATCCCCGAGTCGGAATTGCAGGCCGCGCTGGCCGGCATCCCCGAAGCGCAACGCGCCGCGCTGCACGTGGCCGCGCAACGTATCCGCGTCTTCCACGAGCGCCAGAAGCAGGAACTGAACGGCTTCACCTACACCGAGGCCGACGGCACGGTGCTGGGCCAGAAGGTCACGCCGCTGGACCGCGTCGGCATCTACGTCCCGGGCGGCAAGGCCGCCTACCCATCGTCGGTGCTGATGAACGCGATTCCCGCGCACGTCGCCGGCGTCGAGGAAATCATCATGGTCGTGCCGACCCCGGACGGCGTGAAGAACCAGATGGTGCTGGCCGCCGCCGCGATTGCCGGCGTCACCCGCGTCATCACCATCGGCGGCGCGCAAGCTGTCGGCGCGCTGGCGCACGGCACCGAAACCATTCAACCGGTCGACAAGATCGTTGGCCCCGGCAACGCCTACGTGGCCGCCGCCAAGCGCCGCGTGTTCGGCATCGTCGGCATCGACATGATCGCCGGCCCGTCGGAAATCCTGATCATCTGCGATGGCACCACCGATCCAGACTGGGTGGCGATGGACCTGTTCTCGCAGGCGGAGCACGACGAGCTGGCGCAAGCGATCCTGCTGTGCCCCGACGCCGACTACATCGCCAAGGTGGAAGCCAGCATCAACAAGCTGCTGCCGACGATGCCGCGCGCGGAAGTGATCCGCACCTCGCTGACCGACCGCGGCGCGCTGGTGAAAGTGCGCGACATGGCCGAAGCCTGTGCCATCGCCAACTCGATCGCCGCCGAGCACCTGGAAATCTCGGCAGAGAATCCACAGCAATGGGCCGACCAGATCCGCCACGCCGGCGCGATGTTCCTCGGCCGCTTCTCGTCCGAGTCGCTGGGCGACTACTGCTGCGGCCCGAACCACGTCCTGCCGACGTCGCGCACCGCGCGTTTCTCGTCGCCGCTGGGCGTGTACGATTTCCAGAAACGCTCGTCGATCATCCACGTCAGCGAAGCCGGCGCGCAAACGCTGGGCAAGGTCGCGGCGGAACTGGCGTATGGCGAAGGCCTGCAGGCGCACGCCCGCAGCGCGGAGCTGCGTCTCAAATGACGGCTGAATGGATCAACCAGGTCTTCTGCGAGGATGCGCTGGCCGGCCTGGCGCGCATCCCGGACGGTTCCATCGACTTGATCCTGACCGACCCGCCGTATAACCTCGGCAAGGACTACGGCAACGACTCCGACTCGCAAACGGTGGAAGAATACCTGCGCTGGACCGAGGAGTGGATCGACGCCGCCCTGCCGAAACTGAAGCCTAACGGCAGCCTGTATATCTTCCTGACCTGGCGCTTTTCGCCGGAGATCTTCGTGCTGCTGAAAAAGCGCATGACGATGATGAACGAGATTATCTGGGACCGCCGCGTGCCATCGATGGGCGGCAGCGTGCGCAGTTTCTCGTCGGTGCACGACACCATCGGCTTCTTCGTGCGCCGCAAGGATTACTACTTCGACCTGGATTCGGTGCGCATCCCCTACGACGCCGAAACCAAGAAGGCCCGTTCGCGCTCGATCTTCATCGGCGCCAAGTGGCTGGAGGTGGGCTACAACCCCAAGGATTTGTGGAGCGTGTCGCGCCTGCACCGCGAGCATCCGGAACGCGCCGACCATCCGACGCAGAAGCCGCTGGAGATCATCGAACGCATGGTCAAGGCGTCCTGCCCGCCGGATGGCGTGGTGCTGGACCTGTTCATGGGCAGCGGCACGACGGCGATCGCGGCCAAGCGCAGCGGCCGCAATTTCGTCGGCTTCGAACTGAACCCCGACTACTGCGCCATCATCGCCGAGCGCCTGGCGATGCCGGAAGTGCCGGCGCCGCCGATCAAGAAAAAACGACCCGTAGCAAAACGAAGTTCTATCACCTCATAGGAGCCTTAGTAAGATGTCTTCCATCGACACCCTGGTCAACACCATCATCCGCCCCGACGTCCGCGCCATCGCTGGCTACCACGTCCCAGATGCGAGTGGTTTTATCAAGCTGGATGCGATGGAGAACCCTTACCACCTGCCGCATCATCTGCGCGAGGAACTGGGCCGGCGCCTGGCCGACGTGGCGCTGAACCGCTATCCGGCGGCCTCCTACGCTACCGTCAAGCAGCGCGTGCGCGACACGCTCGGCGTGCCGAAGGACTACGACGTCGTACTCGGCAACGGCTCCGATGAACTGATCTCGATGCTGTGCATGGCCTGCGCCACAAAGGAGCGCCGTGCCGTGGTGCTCGCGCCGACGCCGTCGTTCGTGATGTACAAGCTGTCGGCGCAATTCGCCGGCATGGATTTCGTCGGCGTCTCGCTGAAGGATGACCTGACCCTGGACCTGCCGGCCATGCTGGCCGCCATCGCCGAGCACAAGCCGGCACTGGTGTTCCTGTCCTACCCGAACAACCCGACCGGCAACCTGTTCGCCGAGGACGACATCGTCGCCATCATCAAGGCGCTGGACGGTTTCGGCCTGGCCGTGGTCGACGAAGCCTACGAGCCGTTCGCGCAGCAGACCTTCATGCACCGCCTGCCGGAATTTAACAACCTGGTCGTCATGCGCACGGTGTCGAAGCTGGGCCTGGCCGGCATCCGCCTCGGCTACATGTCGGCGGCGCCGCAATTGCTGGCCGAATTCGACAAAGTGCGGCCTCCTTACAACATCAACGTGCTGACGCAGGCAGCGGCCGAATTCGCGCTCGACCATGTGGAGGTGCTGAACCAGCAGGCCGCCGCTTTGCGCGCCGCACGCGCCGATCTGACGGCTGCATTAGCCGCCATGCCGGGGGTGGAGGTTTTTCCGTCGGCGGCGAATTTTATCTTGATTCGGGTGCCCGATTCCGATGATGCCCACGTGAAACTACTATCCCACAAGGTTTTAATTAAAAATGTGAGTAAAATGCATACTGTGCTGGCCAATTGCCTCCGCATCACCGTCAGCACCCCGGAAGAGAATTCCGCCTTCCTCGATGCCTTCGCCGCATCGCTGGCAGCCTAAGACCCATCGCGAGCCCTTCATGAACCGCACCGCAGAAATCATCCGCAACACCAACGAGACGCAAGTCCGCGTCTCCATCAACCTCGACGGCACCGGCAAGCAAAAGCTGAACACCGGCGTGCCCTTCCTCGACCATATGCTGGACCAGATCGCCCGCCACGGCCTGTTCGACCTCGACGTCGAGGCCACCGGCGACATCCATATCGACAACCACCACACGGTGGAAGACGTCGGCATCACGCTGGGCATGGCGGTGGCCAAGGCCATCGGCGACCGCAAGGGCATCGTCCGCTACGGCCATTCCTATGTGCCGCTGGACGAGGCGCTGTCGCGCGTGGTGCTGGACTTCTCCGGCCGGCCGGGCATCGAATACCACATCCCGTTCACGCGCGCGATGATCGGCACCTTCGACGTCGACCTGACGCTGGAATTCTTCCGCGGCTTCGTCAACCACGCGCTGGTCACGCTGCACATCGACAACCTGCGCGGCACCAACGCGCACCATCAATGCGAGACCGTGTTCAAGGCATTTGGCCGCGCGCTGCGCATGGCGTCCGAGCTGGACCCGCGCGCCGCCGGCACCATCCCGTCGACCAAAGGCAGCCTGTAAAGACACCATGAAAAAAATCGTAGTAGTTGATTACGGCATGGGTAATCTGCGTTCGGTCGCGCAAGCGCTGCGCGCGGTCGCGCCCGAAGCCAATGTACTGATTTCCGGCGAAGTCGCCGACATCGACAGCGCCGACCGCATCGTGCTGCCCGGCCAGGGCGCCATGCCGGACTGCATGCGCAGCCTGCGCGAATCCGGCGTGCTGGAGGCGCTGCTGAAGGCGGCCGACAGCAAGCCGCTGATGGGCGTGTGCATCGGCGAGCAGATGCTGTTCGACGGCAGCGAGGAAGGCAACGCCGCCGGCCTGGGCCTGTTGCCCGGCAAGGTGGTGCGCTTCCAGCTGGACGGCCAGACCCAGGAGGACGGCTCGCGCTTCAAGGTGCCGCAGATGGGCTGGAACCAAGTCAGGCAAACCGCGTCTCACCCGATGTGGCAGGACATTCCGGACGAGAGTTATTTCTATTTCGTGCACAGCTATTTCGCGCAGCCGGAACAGCTCTCCCATACGGTAGGTCAAACTATCTACGGTGCGGCGTTCAGCTGCGCCGTGGCGCGTGATAATATTTTTGCGACCCAGTTCCATCCGGAGAAGAGCGCCGCGACCGGGCTGCAGTTGTACAAGAATTTCGTCCACTGGAACCCTTGATTTCTCTTTTACTCTTACTATCTAAACCATCATGCTGCTTATTCCTGCCATCGACCTCAAAGACGGTCACTGCGTTCGCTTGAAGCAAGGCGATATGGAACTCGCCACCGTATTCTCCGAAGATCCGGCCGACATGGCCCTGCATTGGCTCAAGCAGGGCGCGCGCCGCCTGCACCTGGTCGACCTGAACGGCGCCTTCGCCGGCAAGCCGAAGAACGAGGGCGCGGTCAAGGCCATCCTCAAGGTGGTGCAGGAATACGCGGAAGAAAACGATCTGGATGAAATCCCGGTGCAGCTGGGCGGCGGCATCCGCGACCTCGACACCATCGAGCGCTACCTGGACGCCGGCATCAGCTACGTCATCATCGGCACCGCCGCCGTCAAGGAGCCGGGCTTCCTGCATGATGCCTGCGGCGCCTTCCCCGGCCACATCATCGTCGGCCTGGACGCCAAGGACGGCAAGGTCGCCACCGACGGCTGGAGCAAGATGTCCGGCCACGAAGTGATCGACCTGGCGAAAAAATTCGAAGCCTACGGCGTCGAATCGATCATCTACACCGACATCGGCCGCGACGGCATGATGGGCGGCGTGAACATCGAAGCCACCGTCAAGCTGGCGCAAGCGGTCAAGATCCCCGTCATCGCCTCGGGCGGCCTGCACAACCTGGCCGACGTCGAAGCGCTGTGCGCGGTGCAGGACGAAGGCATCGAGGGCGTGATCTGCGGCCGCTCGATCTACGAAGGCACGATCGACCTGGCCTCGGCGCAATTGCGCGCCGATGAGCTGAGCGGCGATCTGATTGAAGAAGACACGGACGAATAATGCTGGCTAAACGCATCATCCCCTGCCTGGACGTGACCGATGGCCGCGTCGTCAAGGGCGTCAATTTCACCGAGCTGCGCGACGCCGGCGACCCGGTGGAAATCGCGCGCCGCTACGACGAGCAGGGCGCCGACGAACTGACCTTCCTCGACATCACCGCCACCAGCGACAACCGCGGCCTGATCCTGGACATCATCGAAGCCGTCGCTTCGCAGGTGTTCATCCCGCTGACGGTCGGCGGCGGCGTGCGCGAGGTGGCCGATGTGCGCCGCCTGCTCAACGCCGGCGCGGACAAGGTCAGCATGAACTCGTCGGCGGTGTCGAATCCCCAGCTGGTGTTCGACGCCTCGCAAAAGCACGGCTCGCAGTGCATCGTGGTGGCGATCGACGCCAAGCAGGTCTCGCCCGGCAAATGGGAAGTGTTCACCCACGGCGGCCGCAAGGCCACCGGCATCGACGCCATCGAATGGGCGAAGAAGATGGAGCAACTGGGCGCCGGCGAGATCCTGCTGACCAGCATGGACCGCGACGGCACCAAGTCCGGCTTCGACCTGGGCCTGACGCGCGGCGTGTCCGACGCCGTCGGCATTCCGGTGATCGCCTCGGGCGGCGTCGGCGGCCTGCAGGACCTGGCCGACGGCATCAAGCTCGGCAAGGCCGACGCGGTGCTGGCGGCGAGCATCTTCCACTACGGCCAGCACACGGTGCAGGAAGCCAAGCGCTTCATGGCGCAACAGGGCATTCCGATGCGCCTGGTTTAAGAGAACAACAATGATGACGAATCTGGCAAGCCCGCAGCCGAAGGCGGCGTGGCTGAAAAAAATCAAATGGGACGAGCACGGCCTGGTGCCGGTGATCGCGCAGGAAGCCGGCAGCAACGACGTGCTGATGTTCGCGTGGATGAACCGCGAGGCGCTGGCCAAGACGGTCGAGCTTGGCGAGGCCGTGTACTGGAGCCGCTCGCGCAAAAAGCTGTGGCACAAGGGCGAGGAGTCCGGCCACGTGCAGAAGGTGCTGGAAATCCGCGTCGACTGCGACGAGGACGTGGTGCTGCTCAAGATCGAGCAGGCCGGCGGCATCGCCTGCCACACCGGCCGCCATTCCTGCTTCTTCCAGAAGTTCGAGGGCGACGCGCTGGAAGGCGACTGGCAGAACACCGAGCCGGTGCTGAAAGATCCATCCGATATCTACAAGGCAGGCAAATGAGCACCATACTTGACCGCCTGGCCGACGTGATCGAATCGCGCAAGCCGGCCAACGGCGGCGACCCCGCCGCCTCCTACACCGCCAAGCTGTTCGCCAAGGGCGACGACGCCATCCTGAAAAAGATCGGCGAGGAAGCCACCGAGACCGTGATGGCCGCCAAGGACGCGCGCGCCGGCGGCGACAGCGGCAAGGTCTTGTACGAAGTGGCCGACCTGTGGTTCCATACGCTGGTGCTGCTGGCCCAGTTCGACCTGAAACCGCAGCAGGTGCTCGACGAGCTGGCGCGCCGCGAAGGCGTTTCCGGCATCGAGGAAAAAGCATCCCGCACAGAATAAACCGGAGCCCCTGTGGAAAACTGCATATTTTGCAAGATAGCTGAAAAGAAAATCCCTTCCGCCGCCGTCTACGAGGACGAGGAGCTGCTGGCCTTCAAGGACATCAATCCTGCCGCGCCGGTGCACCTGCTGGTGATCCCGAAGAAACATTACGCGACCCTGCAGGACGCCGCCGGCGCGCCCGCGCTTCTGGGCAAGATGCTGGCGCTGGCGCCGCGCCTGGCCGAGGAATTCGGCTGCGCCGTCAGCTACGACGCGGACGGCACGCCGGCCGCCGGCTACAAGACGCTGATCAACAGTGGGCCGGACGGCGGGCAGGAGGTGTACCATCTGCACCTGCACGTGATCGGCGGCGCGCATCCATGGCGCGGCCAGCGCTGATGACATCTACATGACGGGCTGCGCATCGCTTATACTGTGGGTAGCGGTTCTTGAATCAACGGATAAATCTGGGCGCATGCGCCTTGCAAGGGGAATATGATGGGTTCATTTAGTATTTGGCACTGGCTGATCGTTCTGGTGATTGTGATGCTGGTTTTCGGCACCAAGAAACTGGGCAACATGGGTTCGGACATCGGCAAGGCCGTCAAGGGCTTCAAGGATGGCGTCAAGGGCAATGAAGACGACAAGCCAGCCACCCCGGCCGCGCCGGGCACCATCGACGTCGACGCCAAAGAAAAGAAATAAGCTGCGGGAGCGCAGCTCCCTTCCAGCTGAAGCTACCTTATGATCGATCTCGGTCTTACCAAACTTGCTGTGATCGGCGTGGTTGCGCTGATCGTCATCGGTCCCGAAAAGCTGCCCAAGGTGGCGCGCATGGCCGGGACCCTGTACGGCCGCGCGCAGCGCTACCTGAATGAAGTGAAGTCGGAAGTCTCGCGCGAAATCGAGTTGGAGGAACTGAAAAACCTTCAGAAAGAAGTGCAGGACGCGGCGCACAACATCAAGTCCGACGTGGAGAATTCGATTTCGCAGAATATGGCCGACGTCGAAAACGCCTGGCACGACGCCGACAAGGCCCACGATACGCCCGCCGTTTCCACCTTCTCCAGCACCGCCACCACCGAGGATTTGTCGCGCAAGGCGCGCGAATTCCGCCGCAAGAAGCTGGTGCGCAACTCCGCCATTCCCGGCTGGTACAAGCAGCGCCATGGCGGCAAGCTGCATGTCACTTCCGGGGCGGCGCGGGTGGCCCGCTTCCGTCCACGCGGCAATAGCCAGGCGACGTTCTATTAAATGACTAAATCTACCCAGGGCGAAGAGACCTTTATCTCCCACCTGATCGAACTGCGTGACCGTCTGGTCAAGGCATCGATCGGGATTGCATTGGTGTGCGTGACGCTGATGATCTGGCCCGGCCCGTCGCAAATCTACGACTTCATCGCACGGCCGATGATCGCCTCGCTGCCGGTCGGCTCGAAGATGATCGCCACCGGCGTGATTTCGCCGTTCCTGGTGCCGATGAAGGTGACGCTGGTCATCTCCATCATCCTGTCGCTGCCGTGGGTGCTGTACCAGCTGTGGGCTTTCGTGGCGCCGGGCCTGTACGCGCACGAGAAGCGTCTGATCGCGCCGCTGGTGATTTCGTCGTCGGTGCTGTTCATGAGCGGGGTGGCGTTCTGCTACTTCCTGGTGTTCGGACGGGTGTTCCAGTTCATCGCCGAGTTCTCGCCGCAGTCGATCGCGGTGACGCCGGATATCGAGAACTACCTCGATTTCGTCATGTCGATGTGCCTGGCGTTCGGCGCGACCTTCGAGGTGCCGGTGGTGGTGGTGATCCTGGTGCGCATGGGCTTGGTCAGCGTGGCCAAGCTGAAGGAGATACGTCCTTACGCCATCGTCGGCGCCTTCGTCATCGCGGCGATCGTCACGCCGCCGGACGCGGTCAGCATGTTCTCGCTGGCGATTCCGATGTGCCTGCTGTTCGAACTGGGCCTGCTGGTGGCGCCGCTGTTTGTGCGGATTTCAACGGCGCCCGAAGAAAAAGCATAAGTTGGCCGGCTATGGCAGCCGGTCGACGATCTTCACCAGCATCGTAATGGTCACGACGTGCAATGCCATTGAAATACCCACCATCCAGTAAAGCGCGTTGAACTTGGCGTTCATCCGCGCTTCCAAGGCTTGCAGCTTCGCGTTGAAACGTTCCTCCAACGCTTCCAGCTTGGCGTTGAAATTCTCTTCCAAAGCTTTCAGCTTGGCGTATATGTCGGCCCGCAGCATTTCTATGCGGGCGGTCATGTCGGTTCTGAGAAGCACCAGCTCGCTCGGCGCGACGGTTGCCTCCGCCAACACATCGCTCAAAGCATTGGCTTGCGCCTCCGCCTGATCGGCTGGTATTCCGGCTTCCGCCAATTTTCTGGCGTACTCAAGAGTATCGAATTTGATCGGCATATTCATGATCCCTCCTTGATTTGATGGTAGCAGAAATCGGCCGCAGCGCAGCCGTTCTCCATCGTATCGAGCGATCAGCCCATCCGTTTGCGCACGCGCAGATTACGGCGTCATCAAGCCCTTGATGACCCGCACCGGCGCGCTGCCGTAGCTTAGGAATTGCTCGTGGAATTCCTTCAGGTTGAAGCGCGGACCCAGCTGCTGCTTGCGCTGCTCGCGCAACTCCATAATCTCGCTGTAGCCGCTGAAGTAGCTGGTCAGCTGCACCGACGACACCTGCACCCGATGCCACTTCTCCACCGCCTCGCTGCGCGTCTGGAATGCCTGGCGCTGCAGCAAGTCGACCGCCTGCTCCTCGGTCATGCCCAGCACATGCACGCTGTAATCGAGGATGGTGTTGGTCACGCTGCGCAGGTTCCACTTGGAATACATCAGCCACATCTCCGGCGCATTGTCGCCGTAGCCCGACTCCAGCATCATGCGCTCGCCGTACACTGCCCAGCCCTCGACCATCGCGCCGTTGCCGAAGATCGACTTGACGATCGACGGCGACTTGTTCGCATACACCAGCTGCGCGTAGTGGCCCGGAATCGCCTCATGAATATTCAGGATCTGCAGGATCCAGTAGTTGTATTCGCGCAGGCTGCTCTCGGCCGCCTCCGGCGTCGCGCCGTCGAGCGGCGTCACGTTGTAGAAGGTGCGGTCCTGCGGGCGATACGGCCCCGGCGCATCGATGCTGGCGCCGGCCACGCCGGCCTGGTACGCCGGCGTCGCGCGCACTTCCAGCGGCTTCTTCGGATCCAGCGTCAGCAGGTTGTGGCTGACCACCCAGTCTTGCAACAGCGGCACCTGGCGCTTGATCTCGTTGACGAAATCCTCGCGCGCCACGTGGCGCGCCGACAGCTTGTCGATCACCATGCCGATCTTGGCGAAACGATCGTTCGGCTTGGCCACGCCAACCATGGTCTTGTCCCACAACTCGTCGGAGATCTTCTCCATATTGGCCAGCAGTTCTTCACGTGCTGCCAGCGCCTTCTGGTAGGTCTGCTCGGCCGTGCTGCCGGACTGGATATCGTAGGCGAACTTCTGCTCGTACAGCTCCTTGCCGAGACGGAAGGTGCGACGGCCCCTGGTGTCCATCAGCTTATCCATCTCCTTGAGGAAGGCCACGTAGCCGTCCACCGCCGTCAGCGCCGCGTTGACGCGCAGCGTGAACTGTTGCTTCTCCGCCGCCGTCAGGATCGACGCCTGCGCCGCCTTGTCGGCTTCGGTCAGCAAGGTCTGCACGCCGGGCGCCTGGGCGATCGCCAGGCGGGTGTGTTCGCGCGTCGGGTTGACGATGTTGGCGCGCGCCGCCTCGTAGTAGGCCGGAATCGACGCGATGCGCTTGAGCAGCGTGCGCAGGCGCTGCGGCTGGGCCGCGTATTCGGTGTTGAGGATCAGGTCGATCGGACCGGCGACGTTGTAGCTGGCCGGGTTCCACTCGAACTCCTTGAGCGTGGTCAGGCGGAAGCGGTCGCTATCGAGCTTGTTGATCAGCAGCGCCAGGTCGGTGCGCTGCTTGGCAGACAGCTGGCTGGCGTTGATCGCGCCCAGGCGCTGCTTCCACTCGTCGATGAAGGCCAGTTCCTTGGCCTGCCCGGCCTTGTCGGGAATCGACAGCGTGGCGGCGGTGTCGTACTTGCCGGCGTAGATCGCGCTTTCCGAATCGATGCGCCACAGCGCGTTGAGGAACTGGTTGCTGGTCGAATCGAAATTGCGGTCCTGGCGGCGTTCCGACACGGCAGCCTTGATGACCGGCGCTGCTGCGACGGCGGTCACTGCGGTGGCGGCGGCGACGTGCTTGCCTTTGCCCTTGGCCGCGCTTTTCGTGGCCTTGGCTGATTTGCCGGCCTTGGCGGGAGCGGCCTTGCCGCCGCTCTTTTTGGCCGAGGTGGCGGCGGCCTTGTGATGGTGGTGCGTTGCGGCGCCGGCCGGTGCGACGGCGAGCGTCGTCATCAATACAGCCAGTGCGATTTTAGTCTTGATCATCTTGAACAGCCTTGTCTATGTGAGCGCGATGGAGATTATCATCAATCGGCCCGCTTGCGCATACCCGGTTTGTAACGGAATTTCTACTTTTTCAGTCCTTCTTGCAGCATATTTAACATCTCGCCGGCCGACATGCGGCCGCTGACGTCGCTGCCTTCGAGCAGGCTGTCGGCCAGGTCGCGCTTGTGCTGGTGCAGGTCGACGATGCCTTCCTCGATGGTGTGGCGCGCCACCAGGCGGTAGATCGTCACCGGCCGCAGCTGGCCCATGCGGTGCGCGCGGTCCGAGGCCTGGTCTTCGACGGCCGGGTTCCACCACGGGTCCATGTGGATCACATAGTCCGCCGCCGTCAGGTTGATGCCGACGCCGCCCGCCTTCAGGCTGATGAGGAAGACATCGCCCTCGCCGGCCTGGAACGCGTCGACGCGCTTCTTGCGGTCCATCATGGCGGTCGAGCCGTCGAGGTACTGGTAGGCGACGCCCTGCGCGTCCAGATGCTCGCGGATCAGCGCCAGGTGGTCGACGAACTGGCTGAACACCAGCACCTTGTGCTTGTTCTCCAGCAGCCCTTCCAGCAGATGCGCGAACGCCGCCAGCTTGCTGCTGGCCAGCTTGAGCTCCGGCGCCACCAGGTTGGGATTGCAGCAGGCACGGCGCAGCTTCATGATCTCGGCCAGGATCTGGATCGACTTCTTCTCGGCCGGGCCTTCGACGGCGGCCAGGTTTTCCAGCGCGGCGCGGCGCAGCGATTCGTACAGCGCCGTCTCGTCTTTCGACAGGTCGACTTCCAGCGTGATCTCGGTGCGCGGCGGCAGCTCCGTCAGCACCTGCGACTTGGTGCGGCGCAGGATGAAGGGCTGGATCAAGCGCCGCAAACGATTGCGCGCACCCAGTTCGGCGCGATGGTCCTGCGGCTTCTCGATCGGCGCGGCGAAACGCAGGTTGAACTGCTCGATGCTGCCCAGCAGGCCGGGATTGATGAAGCGGAACAGGTTCCACAACTCGCCGAGATGGTTCTCCAGCGGCGTGCCGGTGGCGACCATGCGGAAGTCGCCCTTCAGCGCCATCACCGCCTGCGAACGTTTGGTGGCGCCGTTCTTGATCGCCTGCGCCTCATCGAGCACGATGGTGTTCCACTGCACGCCGGCGAACAGCGGCGCCTCCAGCTGCAGCAGGCCGTAGCTGGCCACGATCAGATCGTAGGGCTTGGCGTTGGCCAGCGTCCCGGCGCGGTCGCCGGCGCCGAACATGGTCACGTTGAGCGTCGGCGCGAAGCGCGCCGCTTCGCTGATCCAGTTCATGCACACCGACGTCGGCGCGATCACCAGCGTCGGGCCTTGCGGCGCGCGCGACAGGATCAACGCCAGCGCCTGCAGCGTCTTGCCGAGACCCATATCGTCGGCCAGGCAGGCGCCCACGCCCCAATGCGCAAGGCGCGACAGCCAGTTGAAGCCTTCCAGCTGATAGTCGCGCAGCTCCGCCTGCAAAGTGCTCGGCAGCTGCGGCACGAAGGCTTCCTGCGACTGCATGCGCGCCAGGTGTTCCTTCCACAGCTTGTCGGATTTGAGGCCGCCGACATCGTCGGCCAGCTCCTCCAGCGCGAACGCGGCCAGCGGATGCACGCGCACGCCGTCGGCGGTCAGCTCGCCGTAGGCCGAGACTTCCTGCAGGCGGCGGTGCAGTTCCTCGGTCAGGGCCAGGTAGCGGTTCTCGCCCAGTTCGACGAAGCGGCCGTGGCTCTTCTCCATCATCTCCAGCAGCTTGCGCAGGTCCAGCACCTGGCCTTCATCGACCTGCAATTCGCCGCTGGCCGCGAACCAGTCCTTGTTGCTCTTGATGGCCAGGCGCAGCTGCTTGGTCTCCACCTTGGCGGTGACGCGGAAGCTCTCGCCTTCCGGCCAGGCGATGACGATGCTGTCCGGGTTCAGCGCCTGCAGTTCCACCAGCAGTTGCAGGCACAGCGCCGGCTGGCCCAGCAGCCATTCGTCGTGATCGCGTTCGGCTGATTCCAGCACCGGGCACTTGGCGACCAGGTCGCGCTCCGCATCGCGCTCGTCGATCAGTTTGCGGCGCGCCTGCACCGGCTTGCCGTTGACGTCGGCGATCAGGCTGTCGGCCCCGGCGCCGGGGGCGTAGTAGGCGCCGGTGGGCAGCGGCCGCACCAGCACCTGCATCTTCAGGCCGTGCTGGTAGGGCAGCAGGTGCAGGTGCAGGCGCATGTCCGCCTCCACCTGTTCCATGTCCGGCGCGGCGCCGCCGATGTCCGACTGCACCGTCACCAGTGAGGAGATGGAGCTGATCGCCGCCAGCACCTGCTGCTCGGCGTGCGCCGGCACGTGCAGCGCGTCGCCGACGATGGCGGCGATGCGACGGTGCTCGTCGAGGATGTTGACCACGCGCAGGCGGGTGGGCGTCTCCCTGGTGACGATTACCGAGGAGTTATCGTCGGGGATGGGCGGCTGCAGGCGCAGCTCCAGGCTGCCGGGGCTTTTCTTGATCAGCAGCTCGGGCTCGCCGGCCAGCATCTCGACGCGGGTGTCCGGGGCGTCGGCCCAGAACAGCAGCGGGTGGCCGATCAGCGCCACGGCGGCGCGCTGCGGGTCGATCTCGTAAGCGAGGCCGCTGGACTGGAAGCCGCGGTGCGCCACCGAGATCGCCTCCGAGGCCCGCACGTCCTGCGGCGTCAGGAAGTCGAACTGCTCGGCCTCGAAGCGCAGTCGCTTCAAGCCGACGGCGCGGCCCTTGCTCCACAAGCCGCGCGCGTCGCGCTTCTGCTCGACCGGCGCCACGTCGGTCAGGCCGTTGCGCTTGTCGTAGTTGAGCATCCACACCAGGCGCGTGCTGCCGGCGGCGTCCGGCGCGGCCGGCTGCTGCAGGTTGATCAGCGCGGAGAGCTGGCGCTGCCAGGCTTCCTGCCGCTCGAACCAGATCGTCAGGTCTGGGTAGCCGAGGCGCTTGCGCAGCGCGTTGGCGTGGGTCTGCTGTTCGGCGTCGCCCAGTTGGCCCAGCAGCGCCGAGGCCTGGCCGGCGATGAACAGGTAGCCGGCGCGTTCCGCGTTCTGCGCCAGTTCCTGCAATTGCGCGCGGCGCTCGGCCAGCTGCGGCAGCGAGAGCCAGAAATACAGCAAGCACTGGAACATCTGCGTCTGCAAGTCGGGCTCCCACGCCAGCGCGGCCACCGCGTCGGTCTGCATGGTGCCGGCGTGGATCCGGCGCAGCATGTCGATCTGCTGGTACACCGCCGTGTCGTGGTTCTGCGGCATGCGCACCGCGATCTCCAGGTAGGCTTCCGCCGCCTTCAGGTGCTTGGCGTCGCCGCTGCGCAGCAGCGACAGCAGATACAAATGGCTGCCCATGCCGGCGAACAGGTGCTTGCGCTTGCCGGTGTCGCGCCGCAGCGTCTTGAGCGCCGCGTCGAAGCCGACGATGGCCGCGCCGGCCGCGCCGCGCAGCAGCACGATCACGCTGGCCAGGTACTGGCTTTGCGGGCCGCCGGTGCGTTCCAGGTAGCGCTTGGCGTCGTCGAGGCGGCCGCACAGCAGCGCGTCCTCCGCCAGCGCCATGCGCAGCTCGGGGCTGATGTCGTCCTTGACGGCGAGGCGGCGCTGCATGTGCTGCTCGCAGAATTCGCGCAGCACCGGCACGGTCAGCGGCTCGCGCTGGGCGTTTTTCAACAATACCGTCAGCACGTCGTCCTGCAGCAGCGGGTGCACGCGCGCCAGCATGCCCGGCTCGAACGGGCGGCCGAGGATGTCGACGATGGGATGCAGCTGCGCCGCCTCGTAGCTGCCGAGGCAGAACGCGAGCACGGACTGGATCTGCTGCGGCGCCTGGCCGCGCAGAAGGCCCATGCGCAGGCGCGCCATGCCGGCGCGGTAGCTGCGCGGTTCGGTGCTGTTCCAGGTCTGGCGCATCGGCACCAGTTCGTCGTAGGCGTTGCACAAGTCGTCCAGCGCGTGCGTGCCGATCGAGGCGCGCATCGCCGGCCAGCGCAGCTTGGGGTTGCAGACGAAGCCGCGTCCCGTCACGACGCTGAGGAAGGCCAGCCGTTCCAGCTTGCGCATCGCTTCGTCCAGCGTGCCGACGCCGTACTTGTTGCCGTCCTTGTCCTCGATGCGCGCCAGGTTGAGATGATCGAGGATGGCGGTGCGGCCAACCGGCTCGCCGATCAGGGCGAGCAGCGCGAGGATCATTTTTTCATTGAATTCTAGCGCGTCGAATTCGGCGAGCAGCTTTGGATCGGTCATGCGTGGTTTAGTCCTGCAGGTTGTCGATGTGGACCGGCGCCGGAGCGGCAGCGTCGTGCAGGCCAAACATGCGTTGATAGAAGTACAGCTCCGACTCCAGCGTGCGGACGATGTTCTCGGCCTTGCGGAAGCCGTGGCCTTCGCCTTCCAGCGGCACGTAGGCCACCGGCACGCCGCGCGCCTTGAGCGCGTCGACCATCATTTCCGATTGCTGCGGCGGCACCACCTTGTCGTCGAGGCCCTGGAAGAAGATCATCGGGCGCGCCAGCTTGTCGGTGTGGTTGATCGGCGAGCGCGCCTGGTACAGGGCTTCGGCCTGCGGCTGCGGCGCGATCAGGTATTCGTTGTAGTGCGATTCGAACTTGTGCGAGTCCTGGTCCAGGCCTTTCAGGTCGGAGACGCCGTAGTAGCTGGCGCCGACCTTGAAGACGTCGTGGAAGGTCAGCGCGCACAGCGTGGTCAGGCCGCCGGCGCTGCCGCCGCGGATGATCAGGCGGTCGCCGTCGGCCAGGCCGCGCTGCACCAGCGCCTGCGCGCCGGCCACGCAGTCTTCCACGTCGACGATGCCCCATTGGCCCTTGAGCAGGTCGCGGTAGGCGCGGCCGAAGCCGGTGCTGCCGCCGTAGTTCACATCGAGCACGCCGAAGCCCCGGCTGGTCCAGTATTGCGTCGCCAGCTTGAGCGTGTTGACGGTCATGCCGGTCGGGCCGCCGTGGCTGATGACGATCACCGGCGGCTTGGTGCCTTCGGGCGCCTTGGCGTCGGCATTGCGCGGCGGGTAGAAGAAGGCGTGCGAGGTGCGGCCGTTGGCGCTCGGGTAGCTGATGCTGGCCGGGATCGAGAGGTTGGCTTCGTCCGGCAGGTCTTCGATCGACTGGGCCAGGATCTCCACGCCCTCCTCGGTGAAGTCGATGCGCGCCAGTTCCAGCGGGATGGCCGGGCCGCCGGCCAGCATCGCGATGTAGCCGTCGGCGACGCGCAGTTCGCGGATTTCCTCGTAGGGGTTGGCGATCGCTACCAGCTTGCCGCTGCCCGGCAGCAGGCGCGCCAGGCGGCTCACGCCCTTGTCGATGTAGGTGCAGATGATTTCGGCGGCCGAGCGGAAGCCGTACATCGAGTTCCCGAAGGTCCAGTGCGGGGAGGCGAATTCGGCCTCCATCGGGCACAGGCCTTCGGTGCGCTTGCGGTCGCGGCACAGGCGGTACAGGTTCCACCAGCCGCTGCGGTCGGAGACGAAGTGCAGCAGGCCGTCGGGCGACCATTCCGGCTGGCAGACCGATTCATCCTCGCCGCCGGCGATGCGCACCGGCTCGGCCAGCGTGCCGTCGGCGCGCACCTCGGCCAGCCACAGCGTCGTGCCCTGCCACGGCATGCGTGGATGGTCCCAGCTCAGCCAGGCCAGCGAGGCGCCATCCGGCGACAGGCGCGGCGACGAGTAAAAGTCCGCGCCCTGCGCCAGCACCGTCTCGGCGCCGTCGGTCAGGCCGATCGTGCAGATCGCATTGGTCGGCTGCGCGTGCTCGTCATCTCCATGCAGCTCGCGCACCCCGATCAGCCGTCCGCGCGCGCGGTCGACCACGAAGTCCGCGAACCGCTGCTTGCCCGCCTGCGTGACCGCCACCGGCACGATCTCGTCATCGCCCGCATTGATCCGGTAGACGCGGTTGTCCTTGAAATGCGAAAAATACACCGCCTCCCCATCGACCGCGTAAGCGCCGCCGCCATATTCATGCACCCGTGTGCGCACATTGAACGGCGCCGGCGTCAATTCCTCGGTGGCCGCGCCGTGAAAGCGCAGCAGGGTATTGCGCCCCGCCTCGGCCGCGCGTCCGGCCAGCCAGTAGATATCGCAGCCGTCGGCACCGCCCAGCATCAGCGTCGACAGCGGCGTCGCGCCGGCCGCCACGCGCGCGGCGCTGATGGTCGATGGCCAGGCGCCGTAAGGGGCGATGGTAAGCGGTAGGTGAGATGGCATGGCGGCTCCAGAAAGGGTCATTGCGCGGTGCTAGGCATGATAGAGAAAGGGCGGCTATTGATCCAGCAAAAAAATCCCTCGGGGGATGCGATAATAGCTGCTTTCCGAATCCATGATTGCCTTTCATGCCACAATTTGCTCCGCTCCAGAACGACACCTTCTTGCGCGCATTGTTGCGCCAGCCGACCGAGTACACGCCCGTATGGCTGATGCGCCAGGCGGGAAGGTATCTGCCTGAATACCGCGCCACGCGCGCCAAGGCCGGCTCCTTCATGGGCCTGGCCACCAATCCCGACTACGCCACGGAAGTGACGCTGCAGCCGCTGGACCGCTTCCCGCTGGACGCGGCCATCCTGTTCTCCGACATCCTGACGGTGCCGGACGCGATGGGCCTGGGCCTGTACTTCGTCGAAGGCGAGGGCCCGAAATTCGAGCGTCCGCTGCAGACCGAGGCCGACGTGCTGGCGCTGCGCGCGCCGGAACTGGGCTCGCTGGACTACGTCTTCAAGGCCGTCACCCAGATCCGCACCGAATTGAACGGCCGCGTGCCGCTGATCGGCTTCTCCGGCAGCCCGTGGACGCTGGCTTGCTACATGGTCGAAGGCCAGGGCTCGCGCGAGTTCCACACCATCAAAAAGATGCTGTACAACCGCCCGGACCTGATGCACCACATCCTCAGCACCAACGCCAGGGCGGTGGCCGAGTACCTGAACGCCCAGATCGACGCCGGCGCGCAAGCGGTGATGATCTTCGATTCCTGGGGCGGCGCGCTGGCCGACGGCGCTTACCAGCAGTTTTCGCTGAGCTATATGCAGCAGGTGGTGTCGCTGCTGAAACGTGACAAGGACGGCGTCAAGATTCCGGCCATCGTCTTCACCAAGGGCGGCGGCCAGTGGATCGAGCAGATCGCCGACATCGGCGCCGACGCGGTCGGCCTGGACTGGACCGTCAACCTGACCCAGGCGCGCAAGCTGGTCGGCCACAAGGTCGGCCTGCAGGGCAACCTGGACCCGGCCATCCTGTTCGCCAGCCCGGAGCAGATCACGGCCGAGGTACACAAGGTGCTGGACGCCTTCGGCAAGCCGGACGCCGGCGGCAGCGGCCACGTGTTCAACCTGGGCCACGGCATTTCCCAGTTCACTCCGCCTGAGAACGTGGCGGCGATGGTCGAGGCCGTGCACAGCCACAGCAAGGCGCTGCGCGCTTCCTGAACCAGGCTGTCAGGAGGGGCACGTTTCCGTCGAAACGTGCCCTTTTTCATTGGTGCATGCTGATAAGCAAACAGACTTATGCACAATTTTTTTCGCTGTGGAAGTATTCGCCAGCGTATTTTCGCCAGCCTCTGGAGATATTCCAAGTCGTTGATTTTTAACGATAATTTACGAGGTGTTTGGAGCAACATTTAGCAACTCGTAAACTTTATGTCCGGTGTGAATCTAGTTTATTTCTTCATTGTCCACAAAGTTATCCACAAAAACTGTGGATAAAAATTAAAAGTGCTTAGTAAACCGTGACTTAGCCATAATGTTGTTATTTTGCATTAGGTTCATGTTGCACTGCACGATTTTTCGGCAAAAAATGTTGAGTCGGAAAGCATCTTGTCAAGACGCAAACTAAAGTGAAACTGGCTAGCTTAAATTCATCGCCGGTGCTTTGCGAAAACGCTGGAAAAGGGGCAAAAAAATGCTTGATTTCGCCGTAAAAAATGCCCTAAATATTACACTTATGCACAGCGGCGGGTCCAAACCACGATTTTTGCCTCTCCTAGCAGGCTTTTTCCAAGTAATTGATTTTAAAGGAAATTAAATTTGAATTTTCGCCCGGTTTCCGACCATGCCAACTTGAATTTGGATGCTTTCCGGGTGTTAAGATTCCTTTGTCCACAAAGTTATCCACAAAAACTGTGGATACTTCCAACGGCCCTTGCGGCTGCGGTATTTTTGTAAAGCCCGGCATGAATTCTGTTCCTTATTGCATCCTTCAGATCGCGCTCGATACCCCGCTGAACGCCATTTTCGACTACCGCTGGCAGGGCGAGCCGGCCGGTCAGCCGCAGGTCGGCCAGTTGGCGCTGGTGCCGTTCGGCCGCCGCGAGGTGATGGGGCTGATCGTCGGTGTGGCCGCCGAGACCGACGTGCCTGTGGAAAAGTTGAAGGATGCGCTGGCCGTGCGCAGCCAGCTGGGGCCGCTGTCGCCGCAATGGCTGGCGCTGGCCGGCTTTGCCGCCGATTATTACCAGCGTCCGCTGGGCGAGGTGGCGCTGCCCGGCCTGCCGAAGAACCTGCGCGTGCTGACCACCGTGGCGCTGGACCGCGCGCTGAAGAAGCTGGCCAAGCACGACGCGCCGCACGACGGCACGCCGCTCAACATGCCGGTGCTCAATGCGTCGCAGCAGCAGGCGGCCGACGCCATCGGCGGGGCGCAGGGCTTCAAGCCGACCTTGCTGTACGGCGTCACCGGCAGCGGCAAGACCGAAGTCTATCTGCAAGCCTGCGCCCAGGTGCTGGCGCGCGAGCCGGACGGCCAGATCCTGATCCTGGTGCCGGAGATTAACCTGACGCCCCAGCTGGAAGGCAATATCCGCGCGCGCTTCCCCGGCGTGATGCTGGCGACCCTGCACAGCAGCCTGTCCGAGGGCGAGCGCATGTTGCACTGGCTGGCCGCGCACCAGGGCAAGGCGCGCATCGTGCTGGGCACGCGGCTGGCGATCATGGCCTCGCTGCCGCACCTGAAGCTGATCGTCATCGACGAGGAGCACGATCCGTCGTACAAGCAGCAGGAAGGATTGCGCTATTCGGCGCGCGACCTGGCCGTGTGGCGCGCGTGGCAGCTGGGCATTCCGATCGTGCTGGGCTCGGCGACGCCGTCGCTGGAGAGCTGGCATCACGCGCAATCGGGCCGCTACCGCAAGCTGGAGCTGCGCGAGCGTGCCGTCAAGAATGCGGTGTTGCCGACCGTCAAGCTGCTCGACATGGAGCGCGACAAGCCCAAGGATGGGCTGACGTCCCATTTAATCGCGGCGATCAGCCAGCGCATGGAACGGGGCGAGCAGTCGCTGCTGTTCCTCAACCGACGCGGTTACGCGCCGGTGATCTGCTGCGAATCGTGCGGCTGGATCAGCGAATGCACGCGTTGCACCTCGTTCATGGTGCTGCACCGCCCGGAGCACCGGCTGCGCTGCCACCACTGCAGCCTGGAGCTGCGCATCCCGCGCCATTGCCCGACCTGCGGCAACGTCGACCTGCAGCCGCTGGGACGGGGCACGCAGCGCGTCGAGGAGGGTTTGCAGGCGCTGTTCCCGCAGGCGCGGGTGCTGCGCATCGACGCCGATTCGACCCGCAAGAAGGGCAGCGCGCAGGAAGCCTTCGACACCGTGCACCGGGGCGAGGTGGATATCCTGATCGGCACGCAGATGGTCGCCAAGGGGCACGACTTCAAGCGGCTGACGCTGGTCGGCATCCTGAATCCGGACACGGCGCTGTTTTCGCAGGACTACCGCGCCAGCGAGCGCCTGTTCGCGCAGCTGATGCAGGTGGCGGGCCGGGCCGGCCGCGCCGCCCAGACCGAAGGCGGCAGCGCCAGCGAGGTGCTGATCCAGACCCGCTATCCGCAACATCCGCTGTACGGCGCCGTGGTGGCGCACGACTATGATCACTTCGCCACGGCCTTGCTGGAGGAGCGCGAACAGGCCGCCTTGCCGCCGTATCTGTACCAGGCGCTGCTGCGGGCCGAAGCGCCGGAGCTGGCCACGGCCATCGAGTTCCTGAACATCGCCAAAAATTGCGTCGAGCATCCGGGTATCACGATCAACGATCCGATCCCGATGAGCATGACGCGGGTGCACAACGTCGATCGTGCGCAGCTGCTGGTGGAGTCGGCATCCAGGCCGATGCTGCAAGCGTTTTTGCGGGAGTGGCTGCTGACGCTGCGGGAAATGAAGAGCCGCGTCAAGTGGTCGCTGGAAGTCGATCCGCTGGACATCTAAAACCCGCACAGCGGCCACAGGGGTCTGACCCCGTACGGGGTCAGACCCCCGCATCCGCATTGCGGGGTAACGGCCCGCTAAGTCAGCAGGTAGCGCCGCGCGGTGGAAACGATCTGCTCGGTCAGCGCGCGGGTGAACGGCGTGTCGAGGTTCCAGGCGTGCCAGTTCAGCGCCACGTCGACGTGATGGCCCGGCGCCAGGTCGACCAGGCGGCCGTCGGCCAGCGCGGCCGAGACCTGCGCCAGCGGCATCAAACCGTAGCTGAGGCTGCCGTAGATGCATGCGCTGGTGGCGGCCGACAGCGGCATCGTGTGGTGCGGCGTCGGGCCGTTGAGGTCCAGCGCATGGCGCAGGAAATCGGCCATCAGCTCCGGGTCGCTGACCACCGCCGGCGTCAGCCGTACCGCTTCGGCGGAAAAGCCGTCGCCGAACCAGTGGCCGGCAAACAGCGGCGTCGCCACGCACACGTAGCGCAGCTTGCCCAGCGGCGTGATCTCGGGCCCGTTGGCGTGCGGGGACGGCTGCTCCTCGGCGGCGGCGATGCAGCCGAATACGCTGCCCTCCTGCACCAGGTGCAGCGCCATCTGCTGCGTCGCCTGCTGCACCTTCAGCTGGCAGCGCGGCGGCGACAGCAGCGGTTGCAGACTCATCGGGAACCAGGTCGCCAGGCTGGCCGCATCCACGGCCAGCGCGATCTCCGGCATGCTGACCTTGTTGCCGAGGTCGATGTCCAGCGCCGCTTCCATCAGCTTGACGTTGCGGTGGTGCGACACCAGCCGCTGGCCCAGCCCGGTCGGCACCGCCGGCTGGCCGCGCACGATCAGCAGCCGCCCGCTGGCGTCCTCCAGCGCCTTGATGCGCTGGGACACGGCCGATTGGCTGATGCCCAAGGCCAAGGCCGCCTTCTCGAAGCTGCCCTGGCTGGCGACCGCGTCCAGCACGGCGAGCGCGCGATAGTCCAGTGATCCCATAAGCTGCACTTATAAAATTTAAAAACAATAAGTAATACTAATACCGTTTTGCTTCAAAGTAAAACTTTTCCAAGCAATCGGAGTAGACTCTTACCCATGAAAACCTTACGCACCGAAGTCGCCGTCATCGGCGCAGGCACCGCCGGCATGACCGGCTATCGCGCCGCCAAGACCGGCGGCAAACAGACGCTGCTCATCGAGGCCAATGTTTACGGCACCACGTGTGCGCGGGTCGGCTGCATGCCGAGCAAGCTTCTCATTTCCGCGGCGGACGCGGCGCATGCCTTGCACGCGGCGCCCGGCTTCGGCGTCCATCCCGGAGAAATCCGCATCGACGGCAAGGCCGTCATGGCGCGGGTGCGCAGCGAGCGCGACCGTTTCGTCGGCTTCGTCGTCGCCGGCGTCGACGCCTATCCTGCCGAGGACAAGCTCCACGGCCACGCCCGCTTCCTCAGCCCGACCCGGCTGCAAGTCGACGACCACACGCTGATCGAGGCGGAACGCTTCGTGATCGCCACCGGTTCGACGGCGATCGTGCCGGACGAGTGGCGGCAGGCGGGGCCGCGCGTGATCATCAGCGACGATGTGTTCGACTGGGAAGACCTGCCGGAATCGGTGGCCGTGGCCGGCACCGGCGTGATCGGGCTGGAGTTGGGCCAGGCCCTGCACCGCCTTGGCGTGCGGGTGACCGTGTTCGGGCGCGGCGTCAGCGTGGCGCAGCTGAGCGATCCGGAGGTGCTGGACGTGGCCCGCAGCGCCATGGCCGACGAGCTGGACGTCCGCTTCAAGACCCGCATCGTCAGGGTCGAGCAGCACGGCGACGGCCTGTCCATCACCAGCGAGGACACCAACGGCGACCAGCAAACCGAGCATTTCAGCTACTTGCTGTCGGCGATCGGCCGGCGGCCGAACGTGCACCAGCTGGGGCTGGAGCACACCGGCCTGGAGCGGGACCACCACGGCATCCCGCTCTACGACAAGGTCACCATGCAGTGCGGCGCCAGCGCCATCTTCATCGCCGGCGACGCCGACAACGAACGCCCGCTGCTGCCGGAGGCCGCCGACCAGGGCCGCATCGCCGGCGACAACGCGGCGCGCTGGCCCGAGGTGCGCCCGGGCCTGCGCCGCACGCCGCTGACCATCGCCTTCACCGAACCGCAGATCGCCACCGCCGGCGCCAGCTACGCCGAGCTGTGCGTCACGCACGCCGGCCGCTTCGCCGTCGGCAAGGTGTCGTTCGAGAACCAGGGCCGCAGCCGCGTGATGCTGCAAAACAAGGGCATGTTGCGCGTCTACGCCGAATTCCGCAGCGGCCGCTTCCTCGGCGCCGAGATGATCGGCCCGCGCGCCGAGAACATCGGCCATCTATTGTCCTGGGCGGTGCAGGCGCGGCTGACGGTGGAGGCTATGCTCGACATGCCGTTCTACCATCCGGTGGTGGAGGAAGGCGTGCGCACCGCCTTGCGCGACCTGGCGCACCACCTCGCCAACGAGCCCGCCCACGACCATCCTTGCGTGGATTGCACGCCCGCGCCCTGATCTTTATTGTTAAAGCAAAGATACAAAAAGTTCACACATTTTGACCTGAAAAGCCGTATGCTCTTGCATCGTTAATACCTAGTGCGGCAATGAAGATACGCAAAGTGACGGCGGCCGATTTGAAATTGGGCATGCTGATTCCGTGGAATGTGTACGGAGAAAATGGTGTTTTGCTGGTGCGCAAAGGCCATATGATCACCAGCGCCAATCAGATCGCCTATCTGATTGAACGCGGCTCGTTCGAGGACCACGAGGATTACGATAGCAAGCCGGCATCGCAGGAGCCACCATCGGCGCTGCGCAAGCTCAACGCCGCCTATGTGGAACTGCCGATCCTGCTGGAGGCCGTGGCGCAGCGCGCCGCCCCGCCAGGCCTGCGCCGCCGGCTGGAGGATATCGCCACGATGATCCACGATGCGGTGCATTTAAGCGCCGATATCGCCACCGCCAGCGTCATGCACAACCAGCACCAGGCGCCGTACGCGGCGCGCCACAGCGTCAACACCGCCGTGGTCGCCACCATCATGGCCAAGGCCCGGCAACGCTCGCGCGACGAGATCGACGCCGTCACGCTGGCCGCACTGACCATGAACGTCGGCATGCAGGAGCACCATCAGCGCTGGCAGGATAGCGACGCCGCGCTGGATCCGGCCGACCGCGCGCGCATGCTGGCCCATCCCGAGCGCGGCGTCGAGCTGCTGCGCGCCGCCGGCATCCAGGACGAAGCCTGGCTCGGCTGCGTGCTGCACCACCACGAAAACGAAGACGGCACCGGCTATCCGCTGGGCAAGGTCGGCGCGCAGATTCCGCTGCCGGCCAAGCTGCTGGCGCTGGCCGACCGCTATTGCGCCCGCGTCTCCGAGCGCAGCTACCGCCCGACCATGACGCCCAACGCCGCGCTGCGCGACATCCTGCTGGAAAGCCGCACCACGCTCGACAGCAACCTGGCTTCGCTGATGATCCGCGAGCTGGGCATCTATCCCATCGGCAGTTACGTGCGCATGATCAACGGCGAAGTGGGCGTGGTGTCGCGGCGCGGCCTGCAATCGACCACGCCGCATGTGGAGTCGGTGATCGGGCCGCGCGGCGCGCCGCTGGACGTGTTTCTCCAGCGCGACACGCGCAACGAACTGCATACCATCCGGGAAGTATTGAGCAATGCGCAAGTGGCGGCCATGGCTGCGCCGCCGTTGCGCATGGAACAGGTGTGGGGCCGGGCGGCCGCCCTTTAACGGTAACTTAGTTCAGCATGGCGTCGAGCCGGCCCTGCGAGGCCAGGTCGCGCAGCATGCCGATGGTGTCGATGTCGGACTCGACGTAGGCGGAGCGGCGGAATTCATCGTACATCGCGTTGGCCGCGTCGGTCGCCGCGTCGTGCGCGTCCTCGTACTGGAAGCGCACGAACAGCGTCTCGTCGGTCGGCGTCTCGATCGTCATCGTCAGGCTCGACTCGGGGATGTCCTGCTGCGCCGGTACCAGGAAGCGCACCTGGCGCATCGGCTCCAGCACCACGCGGTCCTCGATCACCAGCTCGCCGTAGCGTTGGCGGCGGCGGAAGCCGGTCTCGGTGCGCTCGTCGATGATGCATTCGTCCAGGTGCGGCACGAACAGCTTCGGCGATTCGGCGCGCAGCACCAGGCCGCTCCACAGCTGCTTGACGCTCAGCGCATCGATCAGCGGGTTCAGCGGGTCGTTAATTTCAATCAGGTGTTCGAATTTCATAGGGCAACCGTATAAGAGCCTGCGCGACTGCGCAATATCCCAACATGGTAACGCAAATGCCGTTTTCAACACCTGCGCCGCATCAGCGCCTGCGGCCGGGCTGGCGCTGCTACAATGACTGGCTGTTCCCTCCGCCAGATCGTTCCCGATGTCCAAAGCGCCACAATTCGGCTTGAATGTCCCGCAAAGCGAGGCCGTCACCTACCTTGACGGCCCGTGCCTGGTGCTGGCCGGCGCCGGCTCGGGCAAGACCCGCGTGATCACGCAGAAGATCGCCCACCTGATCGAGGACCGGGGCTACGACCCGCGCACCATCGCCGCGCTGACCTTCACCAACAAGGCCGCGCTGGAGATGCAGGAACGCATCGCCAAGCTGCTCAAGCAGCCGCGCCAGGCCAAGCAGCTGACGGTGTCGACCTTCCACTCGCTGGGCGTGAAAATCCTGCGCCAGGAGGCCAACGGCGTCGGCCTCAAGGACCGCTTCTCCATCATGGACAGCGACGATTGCGGCTCGCTGATCCAGGATCTGGCCATCACCACCGACAAGCAGCTGATCCGCCGCATCCAGACCGACATTTCACTGTGGAAGAACGGCCTGGTCGATCCTGCGATCGCCTTGCAGAACGCCAAGGACGAGGACGAGGCGCAGTCGGCGCGCATCTACGGCAGCTACGTGGCGACCTTGTCGGCCTACCAGGCGGTGGACTTCGACGACCTGATCCGCCTGCCGGTGGAGCTGTTCCGCAGCAACGAGCCGGTGCGCGACAAGTGGCAGCGCCGCCTGCGCTACCTGCTGATGGACGAGTACCAGGACACCAACACCTGCCAGTACGAGCTGGTCAAGCTGCTGGTGACGGGCATCGGCAAGAAGCCGATGTTCACCGCCGTGGGCGACGACGACCAGGCGATCTACGCCTGGCGCGGCGCGTCGGTGGAAAACCTGAAGACGCTGCAGACCGACTTCCCCGACCTGCAGGTGATCAAGCTGGAGCAGAACTACCGCTCCACCACCCGCATCCTGCAGGCGGCCAACGCGGTGATCGGCAACAACCCGAAATTGTTCGAGAAATCGCTGTGGTCGGAGCACGGCCTCGGCGAGCCGATCAACGTGCTCGGCATGGCCAACGACGACCAGGAAGCCGAGCAGGTGGCGATCATGATCTCGGCCGACCATTTCCAGCGCAAGAACAAGTGGTCCGACTACGCCATCCTGTATCGCGGCAACCACCAGGCGCGCATCATCGAGCAGTCGCTGCGCAAGGAGCGCATTCCGTACACCATCTCCGGCGGCCAGTCCTTCTTCGACAAGGCCGAGATCAAGGACATCATCAGCTACCTGCGCCTGCTGGCCAACACCGACGACGATCCGGCCTTCATCCGCGCCGTGACCACGCCGCGGCGCGGCGTCGGCCAGTCGACCATGGAAACGCTGGGCACCTTCTCCGGCCAGTGGCAGTGCTCGCTGTTCGAGGCGGTGTTCAAGGGCGGCATCGAAGGCAAGCTCAACGACCGGCAGCTGACGCCGCTGCGCGACTTCTGCAACTTCATCAACAACCTGGAGGCGCGCGCCAGCCGTCCCGGCCCGAGCGGCAGCGGCGACAACGCGGCGCAGGTGCTCGACGACCTGCTCGAAGCGATCAACTACGAATCCTATCTGTACGATATGTTCGACGAGCGCGCCGCGCAGAGCAAATGGCAGAACGTGCTGGAGTTCACCAACTGGCTCAAGGAGCGCGGCCGCGGCGGCAAGGACCGCGACGGCGACGAGAAGAACGTGCTGGAGCTGACGCAGATGGTGGCCCTGATGTCGATGCTCGAAGGCCAGGACGAGGATCCGGACGCGGTGCGCATGTCGACCCTGCACGCGTCGAAGGGACTGGAGTATCCGCACGTGTTCCTGGTCGGCGTCGAGGAAGGCATCCTGCCGCACAAGGGCGACCCGGACGCGCCGGCCGAGACCATCGCCGCGCGGGTGCAGGAGGAGCGGCGCCTGATGTACGTCGGCATCACGCGGGCGCAGCGCACCTTGCAGATCACCTGGTGCAAGAAGCGCAAGCGCGGCGGCGAGCAGGTGCATTGCGATCCGTCGCGCTTCATCAAGGAGATGGCGCTGGACGTGGGCACGGCCGCGCCGATGGAATCGGAAGTGATCACGCCGAAAGAACGCCTGGCGCGCATGAAGGAATTGCTCGCCACCCCCAAACCCGAGAAGGAGTCGTAGTGAGCAGCGAAGAACGTTTCATCGATATCGAAATCAAACTGGCGCACCAGGAGCACATGGTGGAGGCGCTGAACCAGCGCGTCTACGAACAACAGCAGCAGATCGACAAGCTGGAGCAGATGGTCGCCGCGCTGGTGCAGCACGTGCGCAACCAGGCCGAGAGCGGCGGTGGCGGCGCCGCCGCCCACGAACCGCCGCCGCATTACTGATACGCATGCACGGCGGCGCCTTGACGATACTGGTGGTGGAGGATCATCCGACCATCGCGCGCCAGATCGTCGGGTTCCTTGAAGGGCTGGCGTGGCAGACCGACCACGCCGCCACCGGCGCGCTGGCCATCGAGCTGGCGACGCGCGAGGCCTACGACGTGGTGCTGCTCGACCTCAATCTCCCCGACCTGGACGGACTGGAAGTGTGCCGCGCGATCAAGGCGCGGGCGCCGCGCAACGTGCCGGTGTTGATGCTGACCGCGCGCGATGCCTTCGAAGACAAGGCGTGCGGCTTCAACGAGGGCGCGGACGATTACCAGACCAAGCCGTTCGACCTGCGTGAACTGGCGCTGCGTTGCGCAGCGCTGGCGCGGCGCGGGCAACTGCACGTCGATCAGGAAATGCGGGTCGGCCCGCTGACCTTGCTGTCGCGCGAAAGGCGCGCCCTCCACGACGGCGTTCCGCTGGCGCTGACGCGGGTCGGCTTCCGCATCCTGTCCATGCTGTGCGGCGCCCATCCGCAGGCCGTTTCCCGGTCGGCGCTGATGCACGCGCTGTGGGGCGCCAATCCCCCGGACAGCGACGCCTTGAAATCCCATGTCTACGCCTTGCGCAAGCAACTGGAACTGGCCGGCGCCGGCAACATGATCATGACCATTCCCCAGCTCGGCTACCGGCTGGCGCTGGACGCGGCGGCCCGTGTTTAAGTCGATCCGGCATGGCCTGTTCGCCGCGCTGGCAGGGTTCACCGTGCTCATTTGCGTCGGCTATACCGGGCTGGCGCTGGTCATCGCCTACGTGACCGAAGACATGCTGATCGACCGCCTGCTGCAACGGGAAGCGGCCGCCATGACCGCGCATTTCCGCCTGCACGGCGACATCGGCACTCCCCATGACGAGTTGATCCGCGTCTACCGCAGCGTCGAATCGCTGCCGCCCGTGGTGCGCGAGCAGGCCGCGGCCGGCCGCGTGCGCGCCGAAATCGCCAGCGGCGGCGCCCAGCACTATCATCTGCGCGCGCTCGACCTGCCCGCCACGTCCGGCGCGCAGCGGGTCTACCTGCTGGCCGATGTCCGCCCGCTGCTGGTGGTGTCGAAACTGATCCAGGATGTCGGCGGCGTGCTGATCTCTGTCGCGCTGGGTTTGATCGCGCTGGCGCTGTTGCTGGCCTATCTGCTGTCGCGCCGGCTGGTCTCGCCGCTGCAGGCGCTGGCGCATGAGGTACGGGAAGGCGCCGTCGAATTCAGCGCCCGCCACCGCCAGGATGAAATCGGCTATCTGGCGGGAAAGCTCGGCGCCACGATTACTGAACTGCATACCGCGCTGTACCGGGAACATGCCTTCACGCGCGACGTCAGCCACGAGTTGCGCACGCCGCTCACGGTCATGAACAACCTCGTCGGGCAGGCGGCATGGGACGCGGGCGACGTGGCGCAGCTGCGGGCCGGCCTCGCTGACATCGGCAACACCATCGATGTGTTGTTCGCGCTGGCGCGCGCGGAGCATATCGCGGAGGAGACGTTCGACCTGCGCGGCGGCATCGAGGAAAACCTGTTGCGCCTGCTGGACCAGGGCGCGCTCGATGGCGAACGCTTGACGCTTGACCTGCCGGAGCGATTGACGGTGCTGGGCAACCGGCATTTGTCCATGCTGCTCATCAATAACTGCCTGGGCAATGCGCTGTTCCATGGCGGGCCCGAGGCGCGGCTGCGGCTGTCGTTCGCGGACGGCGTGCTTAGTCTGAGCAACACCATCGATCCGGCTCGGACCGGGACGACGCAGGGTTTCCAGCACGGGCAGAATCTGCTGGCGCGCATCGCCAAGGCCATGCGCTGGCGGATAGATTTCCATGCCGGCGCGACGTACCGGGTCGAGATCGCGCCACGCCGCGCGGATTGAAACAGGCCGGATTTCACCTGGATTTCACCGCCGGTTCTCTATGCTGCGTACTGGTTAACTTTTTCCGGATACGCACATGAAAATACCGATCAGCCTGATCTTCCTCGCCTGCGTCGCCTTTCCCGCCCTGGCGCAGGTGCAATCCCTGGTCCACAAGGAGGAGAAACGCCGTTACCTCGTCTACGCGCCGCCGTCCTATGCCGGCCAGCCGCAGAAAGCTTTCCCGGTCGTCTTCAATTTCCACGGCAGCGGCATGACGATGGCGGAGCAAATGCTCTACACGCAAATGAACCGCGCGGCGGACCGCCACCAGTTCGTCGTGGTCTACCCGCTGGGCATCAAGCAGGACTGGAACGTCGGCTTCGGCATGTCCTATCTCGAAGGCAGCGACGACATCGGCTTCACAGAGGCGCTGCTGGCCAGGCTGAAGCAGGATTATCGCGTCGACGGCCAGCGCGTGTATGCGGCAGGCCTGTCGCGCGGCGGCTTCTTCGCGTTGCGCATCGCGGCCGAGTTGCCGCAGCTGTTCGCGGCCGTGGCGTCAGTGGGCGGGCCGATGCCGGAGCCGGTGGTGCTGCACCATGCGAACCCGGGCAGGATTGGCGTGCTGCTGATCCACGGCACGGCGGATCAGGTGGTGGCCTATGCCGGCAAGCCCACCGGCTACCTCTCCGCCGAGGCCAGCTACGACTATTGGCTGAAGCGGAACGGCATCGGAACTGCCGGGGCGAGCCGCCGCGTGATCGACGCCGATACCGGCGACGGCGCCAAGGTGAGCTGGGTCGAGCATGGCAATGGCAAGCAGCGCGTGGCGCTGGCGACGGTCGAAGAAGGCGGCCACACCTGGCCAGGCGCCGACCCGTTCAATGTCGGCCTGCCGATCGGGAAAACCAGCCGCGACATCGACGCCAACGAAGTCATCTGGCAGTTCTTCGATAAGCATCGCCTTTAGCGGGCCGGCGGGTGATCCCGCCGTAGAGCAACTGTATCGCGCTTAAGAGCCGAGTATCGCGCGCATGGCTTCCACCGCCAGCGCGTGGTCTTCCGCCTGCGGCAGGCCGGACACGGTCACCGTGCCGACGATGCCGACGTTGCGGATGATCAGCGGGAAAGCGCCGCCGTGCGCCGCATAATCCTCAATGGCGTAGTGCTTGGCGTCCTCGAACACCGCGTTGCGGTGCTTGTGGTCGACGCCGACGTAATAGGAGCTGCGGCCCCAGCGCGCCACCACGTTGTTCTTGCGGCGGATCCAGTCCGCCTGGTCGCCATGGGTGCCGTCCATGGCGTGATGGAACAGCACCAGGCCGTTGCGCGCGATGTTGACCGCCACCGCCTTGCCCTTCTGTTTGGCCAGCTCCACCACTTTCAGTCCGAGCGCTAGCGCGGTATCGTTGGTGAAAGTGGTGAATTGCAATTCCTGTTCCTGCTGCTTGAGCAGTTCCAGCAGCGATGCGTAGTTTTCCATGATCGTCGGGATGATTGGTGAATAAGCGCCAGTGTAGCCCAGCGCGGCGAACAACGGCGAAGCGGCCTGCGGATTGCCGGGACGGCCGTCCCTTGTGCGCTATACTGGCCGGCTGCGAGCCGCAGCCAGCCTCACTTTTAGCGTACCCCGCCAGTCCATGCACATCGAAGTCGCCTCCCTGCTGTTCGTGATGACGCTCAATCTGCTGACGATGGCGGTGGCGCTGCCCGCCTTCATGGGACGGGTCAACCGGCCGGCGCGGTACGCCCAGGCCGGCGTGGCGCTGCAAACGGCCGGCTGGATACTGTTGCTGTTGTCGAGCATGGCCGAGCCGTATGCCTGGCAGGACCGTCTGCTGTCGACCCTGTCGATGGCCGGCATCGCCACCGGCATGACCTATAACGCGGTCGCCTTCGACTTGTGGTGCGGCCGCGCCGCCCACGCCCGCGCGCCGGCGGTGATCGCCGTGCTGCTGACGGCCGGCTACGGCCTGGGGTTTTCCAGCTACCCGTTCCGGGTCGGCTGGTCGAACTTCCTGCTCACCCTGCAGATGGCGCTGGTGGTCGCTTCGCTGTGCCGCCGGCCGCTGCTGCCGGTCGGGCGCTGGCGCTGGCTGCTGGTGATCTCGCTGCTGGCGCAGATGACGGTCACCGCCTGGCGCGGCGTGCTGGGCGCGTTTTACACCGCCGACTTCCCCAACTTTTTCGCGCCGCACATGGTCAACCTGTTCTTCGGGCTGGTGGCCAATGTCACGGTGGTGCTGTCGCTGGCCGCGATCCTGCTGGCGCACCGCGACGAGGCCGCGCGCGAGCTGGAGCGCCTGGCCGCCACCGACGGCCTGACCGGCGTGCTCAATCGCCGCGCCTGGCTGGCGCAAGCGGCGATCGACCTGGCGGTCGGCGCGCGCTACCAGCAGCCGCTGGGCGTGCTGATGGCGGACCTGGACCACTTCAAGCAGATCAACGACAACTACGGCCACGCGGCGGGCGACAGCGCGCTGCAGCTATTCGCGGACGCGCTGCGCGCGGTGGCGCGCACCGGCGACGCCTATTGCCGCTACGGCGGCGAGGAATTCTGCGTGCTGATGAGCCACGCCGACGGCGCCGCCGCGCGCGCCTTCGACCAGCGCCTGCGCGCGTGGCTGGAGGAGGCCGCGCCGCGTCAGCTGGGTTATCGGCTGCCCTACAGCGCCGGCGTGGCGCTGCGGCAGTCCGGCGGCGAGACCATCGAAGCGCTGCTGCGGCGCGCCGACGCCGCGCTCTACAGCGCCAAGGCCCTGGGCCGCAACCTCACGCTGGACGCGGACGGGCTTGACGGGGATCCGGCCTGATCGCAAGCGGCATGTTCTGCTCAGCCGTCTTTATCGATGCGGGATTGAATGTGCTGCGCGCGGTCCGGCGATGATGGGTGCGAGCTGAACATGCTGCGTTCGGAGCCATTCAGTTTCGCCAGTTTCTCGAACAGCGTCACCAGGCCGGTGCGCGGCAGCTTTTCTTTGTACAGGATGCCGTACGACTGGTCGTCGGCGGCCGTCTCCTGTGACTGCGAAAACTGGGCCTGGATGAATTTCTGGCCGAGGTCGCCGAGTTCCGACTGGTTCAGCGTCGCGGCGGTGGAGCTGACGGCGCTGGCCGCGCCGCGCGCCGCCTGCAGCGAATAGGCGGTCTGCATGGATTTCTTGGAATGGCCCAGCAGCACATGGCCGATTTCATGCCCGACGACGGCGCGTATCTCATCGTCGTTCATGATGTCCATCAGGCCGGAGAAGACGCGGATGCAGCCGTTGTCCATCGCGAAGGCGTTGACGTCGGTGACCAGATACACCTTGGCGTTGAGCGGCCTGCCGTTGAACTTGTCCATCTTCAGCGGCTTCAGCGCAGCGGCCAGCCGCTTGGCATACTTGCTGCCGGGCGCGGCGATTTTATTCGTCTGGTCCAGCGCGGCGCAGGATTGGTTGGCCAGCGAGACGACCTCGGCGTCACTCAAGGTTGCCGCCTTGATCGCCAGGCCGGCCGAGTTGGCGAAGGCGCTCAGGTCGGCCGCGCACACCAAGGATGAAGCAAGCGCCAGCGCGCCGCCGGCCAGAAATTTCGAACGAATCGATCCCATGAATTTAGCTCCTCAAGAGCGGACCGCCGCGCGGAGAGCACGGCACAATTCCGTGAAGAAATCATAGCGATCTTCTTTCCCGGCAACTTTAAGCAAAGTCAACTGGCTGGGACGCCGGTTGTCGCCCGGCGTGATTTGGATGACAATGCGTCGTCACGTCAGCGCTGGGGGTTATGTGGGTAAAGGCCGATTGGAAGCATTCAGCGATGGCGTCATCGCGATCATCATCACCATCATGGTGCTGGAACTGAAGGTGCCGCACGGCGCGGACCTGGCGGCGCTGCTGCCGCTGCTGCCGGTGTTCCTCAGCTACGTGCTGAGCTTTATCTACGTGGGTATTTTCTGGAACAACCATCACCACATGCTGCACGCCTCGTCGGTGGTGGATGGCCGCGTGTTGTGGGCGAACCTGAATCTGATGTTCTGGCTGTCGTTGATTCCGTTCGCCACCGGCTGGATGGGCGAGAACCATTTCGAGCCGCTGCCGGTGGCGCTGTATGGCGTGATGCTGTTCATGTCGGCCCTGGCGTACACGCTGCTGGAAAAAGCCCTCATCGCCCGCAATCCGCGCGACGCCGTGCTGGCGCTGGCCGTCGGCAAGGAGCACAAGGGCATGCTGTCGGCGGCGCTGTATCTCATGGCGGTGCCTGCCGCCTTCCTGCACGTGGGCATCTCGTTCGCCCTCTACATCCTGGTCGCCGTCCTGTGGTTCCTGCCCGACCGCCGCATCGAAGCCAGTATGTTCAATAGCTAAACGCTTGAGTGTTGGGTGTTCATTTCTTTGGCCAAGTGTTGCGCGACAGCCTCAATATAGCTGCAAAGCCGATAAGAAAACAAAGTTTTCTTCGGAAAAACTTCCTGCTTTCCGATCAAGTGCAGTGCAGCATTTTTCGGCCGTGACTGCCGCCGCGTCGCGCTGCTATGATCTTGCGCTTCCATGCTGCGCGTTGCGTCAGTATTTCCTTGGCGTTTATTGAAAGATGATCCATGACCCGTCCTCAAATGCTCGTTGTCGCGGCCGCCCTTGGCCTGGCTTTTTCCCAGACCGTGCTGGCCGCGCCGGCCGCCGCGCTGGCTGGCAATCCGCTCGCCGCCGCCAGCACGCTGCCGTTCAACTACCCGGCGTTCGACAAGATCAAGGATGAACACTTCGCTCCCGCCTTCATCGAAGGCATGCGCATCCAGCTCAAGGAAATCGACGCCATCGCCAACAACAAGGCCGCGCCCAGCTTCGACAACACCATCGTCGCGATGGAAAAATCGGGCGCGCTGCTGACCCGCGTGCAGACCACCTTCTCCAACCTGCAAGGCGCCAACACCAACGACAAGCTGGACGCGATCGACAGCGAGATGTCGCCCAAGCTGGCCGCCCACGGCGACGCCATCTACCTGAACGCCAAGCTGTACGCCCGCGTCAAATCGCTGTACGACCAGCGCGACAAGCTCAAGCTCGACGCCGAATCCAGGCACCTGCTGGAACGCTACCACACCGACTTCGTGCGCGCCGGCGCCAAGCTGTCCGCCGCCGACAAGGAAAAACTGAAAGCGATCAACGGCGCCATCGCCACGCTGCAGACCAGCTTCACCCAGAACGTACTGAAGGAAACCAACGCCTCGGCGCTGGTCGTCGACAGCCGCGCCGAACTGGCCGGCATGAGCGAAGCCGCCATCGACGCCGCCGCCGCAGCAGCCAAGGCCAAGGGCATGGACGGCAAGTTCCTGGTCGCCGTGGTCAACACCAGCGGCCAGCCGCCGCTGGCCGTGCTGACCAACCGCGCCGTGCGCGAAAAACTGATGGCGATCTCGCTGGCGCGCGGCAGCCACGGCGGCCAATTCGACAGCCGCGAGCTGGTGCTGAAGATCGCCAAGGCACGCGCCGAGAAGGCCACGCTGCTGGGCTATGCCAACTTCGCCGCCTACTCGCTGGAAGACCAGACCGCGCACGACACCGCCGCCGTCAACAAGCTGCTGGGCGAGCTGGCCAAGCCCGCCGTCAACAACGCCAGGAAGGAAGCGGCCGACCTGCAAGCCGTGGTCGACGCCGACAAGGGCGGCTTCCAGGTCGGCGCCGCCGACTGGGCCTTCTACACCGACAAGGTGCGCGCGCAGCGCTTCGCCTTCGACGAGAACCAGCTCAAGCCGTACTTCGAACTGGACAACGTGCTGACCAACGGCGTGTTCTATGCCGCCAACAAGCTGTACGGCCTGTCGTTCAAGGAGCGCAAGGATCTGCCGGTGTACAACCCTGACGTGCGCGTGTTCGACGTGTTCGATGAAAACGGCAAGCAGCTGGCGATCTTCCTGGCCGACATGTACGCCCGCTCCAACAAGCAGGGCGGCGCGTGGATGAACGAGTACATCTCGCAGGCCTCGCTGCTGGGCACGCACTCGGTCGTGGCCAACCACCTCAACATTCCGAAGCCGCCTGCAGGCGAGCCGACGCTGCTGACCTACGATGAAGTCAAGACCGCCTTCCACGAATTCGGCCACGCGCTGCACGGCATGTTCTCCAACGTGAAGTACCCGCGCTTCTCCGGCACCAACGTGCCGCGCGACTTCGTCGAGTATCCGTCGCAGGTCAACGAGATGTGGGCGGTGTGGCCGGAAGTACTGGCCAACTACGCCAAGCACTACAAGACCGGCGCGCCGATGCCGAAGGAATTGCTGGACAAGGTCATCGCTTCCAAAAAATTCAACCAGGGCTTCCTGACCACCGAATACCTGGCCGCGTCGCTGCTGGACCAGCGCTGGCACCAGCTGACGCCGGCGCAGATCCCGACCGACGTGCTGGCGTTTGAAGCCAAGTCGCTGAAAGACATGGGCGTCGATTTCGCGCCGGTGCCGCCGCGCTACCGCACCACCTACTTCTCGCACAGCTTCTCCGGCGGTTACTCGGCCGGCTACTACGCCTACCTGTGGTCGGAAAAACTGGATGCCGACACCGTCGAATGGTTCAAGGAAAACGGCGGCCTGCAGCGCAAGAACGGCGACTGGTTCCGCGCCAAGCTGCTGTCGCGCGGCGGCACCGACGATGCGATGAACTTGTTCCACAATTTCCGCGGCCGCGATCCGGTGATCGAACCGCTGCTGGAGCGTCGCGGCCTGACCGTTAAATAAGATAAACAATATAAAAGGATACCCATGAACCGTAAACATCTCCTGATCGCCGCTGCCGTGGCCGCCCTGTGCAATGTCGCGCATGCAGCCGAACTCCCGGCCAGCAACCCGTTCGCCAAGCCGAGCACGCTGCCGTTCAACTACCCGGCCTTCGACCAGATCAAGAACGAAGACTACGCCCCGGCCTTCGCCGAGGGCATGCGCCAGCAGGCGGCCGAGATCGGAGCCATCGCCAACAACAAGGCTGCGCCGACGTTCGACAACACCATCGTCGCGATGGAAAAATCCGGCCTGCTGCTGTCGCGCGTCTCCAGCGTGTTCGGCAACCTGTCGGGCGCCAACACCAACGATACCTTCAAGGCGCTGGAACGCGACCTGTCGCCGAAACTGGCCGCGCACAGCGATGCGATCCGCCTCAACGCCAAGCTGTACGCCCGCATCAAGTCGCTGTACGACAAGCGCGACAAGCTGCACCTGGATGCCGAGTCGAAGTACCTGCTGGAACGCTACAACACCGACTTCGTGCGCGCCGGCGCCAAGCTGTCCGACGCCGACAAGGAAAAGCTGAAGGCGATGAACGCCGAGCTGGCCAAGCTGCAGACCACCTTCGCGCAGAACGTGCTGGAAGAAGCCAACGCCTCGGCGCTGATCGTCGACACCCGCGCCGAACTGGCCGGCATGAGCGACAAGGCGATCGACGCCGCCGCCGCCGTCGCCAAGACGCGCGGCCTGGAAGGCAAGTTCGCCATCCCGGTGGTCAATACCACGGGCCAGGCCAACCTGGCGGTGCTGACCGACCGCGCCGTGCGCGAACGCCTGATGGCGGCGTCGCTGGCGCGCGGCAGCCACGGCGGCAAATTCGACAACACGCAGGTGGTGCTGCAATTGGCCAAGCTGCGCGCCGACAAGGCCGCGTTGCTGGGTTATCCGAGCTTCGCCGCGTATTCGCTGGAAGACCAGACCGCGCACGATCCGGAAGCGGTCAACAAGATGCTGTCGGAGTTCGCCCGCCCGGCCGTCGCCAACGCCAAGAAGGAAGGCGCCGAGATCCAGCAGGTGATCGACAAGGAAAAAGGCGGCTTCCAGCTGGCCGCGCAGGACTGGTCGTTCTACAGCGACAAGGTGCGCGCCGAACGTTTCGCCTTCGACCAGAACCAGCTCAAGCCCTATTTTGAACTGAACAGCGTGCTGACCAACGGCGTGTTCTTCGCCGCCAACAAGGTCTACGGGCTGTCGTTCAAGGAGCGCAAGGATCTGCCGGTGTACGACCCGGACGTGCGCGTGTTCGACGTGTTCGACGACAACGGCAAGCAGCTGGCCATCTTCATCGCCGACTTCTACGCCCGCAGCAACAAGCGCGGCGGCGCCTGGATGAACGCCTACGTGACGCAATCGTCGCTGATGGGCACGCATCCTGTGGTGGCCAACCACCTCAACATTCCGAAGCCGAACGCCGGCGAGCCGACGCTGCTGACCTACGACGAACTGCGCACCATGTTCCACGAGTTCGGCCACGCGCTGCACGGCATGTTCTCGAACGTGAAGTATCCGCGCTTCTCCGGCACCCGCGTGCCGCGCGACTTCGTCGAGTTCCCGTCGCAGGTCAACGAGATGTGGTCGGTCAATCCGGTGGTGCTGGCCAATTACGCCAAGCACTACCAGACCGGCGCGGCGATGCCGCAGGAGTTGCTGGACAAGGTCATCGCGTCGAAGAAATTCAATGAAGGCTTCCGCACCACCGAGTACCTGGCCGCCTCCATCCTGGACCAGAAATGGCACCAGCTGGGCGCGTCGCAGATCCCGACCGACGTGCTGGCCTTTGAAGCGGCGTCGCTGAAGGCCGCCGGCGTCGACTACGCGCCGGTGCCGCCACGCTACCGCACCACGTATTTCTCGCACGTGTTCTCGGGCGGCTATTCGGCCGGCTACTACGGCTACCTGTGGTCGGAGAAGCTGGACGCCGACACCGTCGAGTGGTTCAACGAAAACGGCGGCATGCTGCGCAAGAACGGCGACCACTTCCGCAAGATGCTGCTGTCGAAGGGCGGCACGATGGATGCGATGCAGATGTTCCGCGCCTTCCGCGGCCGCGACGCCAAGATCGAACCGCTGCTGGAGCGCCGCGGCCTGACCGAGAAATAAGAAGAGCGCGTCGCCTGCCGTTGCTTGGGCGGGTGACGCGCTAATCGCCGAACTCGTTAAGGTCGTCCTGATAGTGCGAGTCGGGGTATTCCGGCTGGGATTTCGGCCGGACCGGCATGGGAAAATTGTGCTTGCGGGTCCAAGCCCGGAGGTCGTCAATGACGCCCGGCATTTCGCCGGCCGGGCATTCGTGCAGACAGAGCCAGTGCTTGCCGTGCATGCCGATCACTGGTTTGGGCGCGTCCCCGAAGCGGGCCCAGCCTACGAACTCGCCAATGTAATTGCCGCGTCGGTTATAAGTGGTGACGTCGATATATGGCTGTTCCCAGCGATTCAGCTGTGCTGTCCATTCCCTGCAGCCGAAGTCGCCGTGGGCGCTTCCGCGTTTCCAACCGGGGGCGTAGCGATGCATATCTGAAATCGTACAAACTGCGGGCGAGAACGTCGCATCTCCTGGAATGCCTTGAGACCAATCCGCCAAATAGAACGCTTTCCTCTCGATGGCGTCGGTTTGTACCAAGATCAGGACGTCGAGTGGCGTGCGTTTAGCGATGAATTTTTTGAGTACGCCTGCAGGGGTGACGACTCGACCAGTGGAGTCAAACGAAACCACAACAGTGGTGAGCGCTGGCTTGCCGCCAACTGCGAACGTAGCGCTTGGATCGAACATCGCTTCGGCATCCAGATGCACCAATTCCTGGCCAGGCTTATCGCCGGCTACATTTATTCGCTGGGCAATTTGAGTCCGACGGAGCATATTAGTCGTAGTGTCGACGAAAATAATATATCTTATTTCCCAAGGGCGACTCAGCCATTCATGTTCTCCGCCCTTCAAATCGGAGGCGCTGGCGGCGTTCCAGCTTCCGCTGGCGCAGACTAGCAGCACCGCGCTTATGCTTACGTTATATTTGTTCATAGAATTTTGGGTTCGTTGACAGTCAAATGCATATGGTCGGCATGAGTTTTTTCATTTCCTGGGCGCTGTTCGTTGGCGTAAGCAGTGTGATCTCCGGTACGTGCGGCCATATACCATGGATCGAAGATCTGGCTAATTGAAGAATTTTCATTCAGCTGATCCCGCAGCTTGCGCACCAACGCAGGTTCGTTTTTATTGCGTTCTTCATTCCATCCCTCCCTTTTGTCGCGTTCGGTTTTGTGGCTTTCCACGCCGTTTTCGGCAGCACGCTTTTTAGCGGCGACATATTCGTCAAAAAGCTTCTTTTCCCGATCTGTGATGTTTTCATTACGTCGTGTGGAAGGCAGCGTTAGCCCAACCCGGTTGATATTGACGCGCTGAGTGGCGTTGGCGATATAGGTCACATCCAGCCCCAAGCCTGCGCGATGAACGATCGATCCCAGCATCGGACGCCAGCAGGAGGTCACCAGCATTTCAGTCACGCCGGCGTTGCGCGCTTCCGTCAGCAGGGCCGCAAAGGCGGCGGGATGGGTGCGCGGCAGAACCTCGGTCAGCAGCGGGCAATGGGTGGTGTTCGCCAGCGCATTGTCGGCCTCGGCAAAGCGCACGCTGAGCGTTTGCGCCGCCGTTGAGTCGCTGGGCGGGAAATTCAATACCAGTCGGGGTTGGGACAGCCCGCTGTAAATGCTGCGTACCGCCGCCGCGACGGCTGGCGGCGTATCGGCTGCCATGCGCGTGCTGACTTCCTCGACCGTGTATTTATGCGAGATCTGCATCCAGATGTCCCCCGTCAGCAATGAATCGTAACAATCGGTCGGGCGGCCACCGGGCTGGCTGGGCGGGCGTGTGGTCGCGGTGCCAGCCACTGCGCGCGCATGCCCGATGCGTCCTTTTTGTTCTTTTATCCTGACCAGAACATCGTTGTCGCCCACCACCACGGCATACACGGGACAGCGGCGAAAATCGGGATGGACGTCGCTGTTCAGGAACAGCGCTACGCGGCTGCCCGCCTCGACCGACAACTTGATCTGGCGATTCGCACGAGTGAGTGCGCGCGGCTTGGCGTCCGGTGCCTGTTGCACCACGCCGTTGACCGATACCACATAGGGCAGCGCCAGGTCGGCGTTGCTTGCTTTGGTATCGAACTCATAGCAGACGTTGCATCGCGCGCGGACCGATATCGTCGTTGTGTTGAAGTCGGCCGTCATGGTGCCGGTGGCCGCTGGGGATTGGGGAGACATGACGGCACTCATGCTTACCGCTCGTCGCCGGAAGATTGAGCTTCCCAGTACAACGCGACCGTGGATGCGGCCTGGCCGGTCACGCGTTCGGTGCGGCCTTCCTGATCCGTCACGCCCCGCAACGTCCTGCCATCGGGAAGTTCCAGACGATATGCCAGGCCGGGTACGGGCAGTCCTGTGTGCTCATCAATCGCTTGGAAAGAGGTACCGGCCTCGGCGGGCGCTCCCGCTGGCGAGGACGCCGCAGATTCCGATTCCATTTCCTGCGCGTTGCATGACCCCGATCCTCCCCCGTCGTCAATGACCATGGCATGCTGGGTCGCTATCAGCTTGGCGCCGCAAGCGGCCTGCATGCCATCGACAGCGGTGCCGATACCGGCATAGGTATGAAAGTCCAGGCCCTCGGTGATAGGGAAATTCCCTTTGCATAGCGGGCAGAACGTCATGTGGCCCCGCTGCGCCACGGGACGTCCGTTTGTGGTGACGCGTTCATTTCCTTCCAGGACTTTCCCGCCGTGCGAGGTGGGGTCGCCTTTGCAGATCACTGCGCGCAGCATGTCGGCTCCTTCAAAACGAAGGATCCACTGTAGGTCCGAATGTCTTTTGAGACGATGAGCTAACGCAAGCAGGGGCCGCTGCGGTATCGTTCAGCGGCATCGCGGCGATTTGTGTAAGAATCGCGTCTGACTTCTTTTTTTGAGTAAGATAATGAACAACGAATTGCACGGCGTGACGCTGGAAGCCATCGTGACCCGCTTGCATGCGCACTACGGCTGGGATCAACTGGCGCAACGGATCGACATCAACTGCTTCATCAGCGATCCGAGCATCAAGTCCAGCCTGAAGTTCCTACGCAAGACGCCGTGGGCCAGGACCAGGGTCGAGGAACTTTACGTGGCCACCAACTTTAGCGACTGAACCAGAACAGGGAATGATGATGGACACCAATTTGAAGGCATCGCTGAAATCGCTGCACAGCTCGCTGGCGACGACCGGACCGATCGACGAGGAACTGCAGGACCTGCTGCGCCAGCTCGACGGCGACATCAAGCAGTTGCTGGAGCGCCGCGCCGAAGAGGCCGCCGCACCGGACACCACCACCTACGGCCTGGCCGAACGCACGCAGGAACTGTCGGCCAAGTTCGCGGTCAAGCATCCGCAGCTGGAGCCGGCCCTGCGCGAGCTGGGCAACATCCTCAACAGCATGGGTATCTGAACCCGCAAGGCGGCCACAGGGGGCAAATCCCGGAGGGATTTGCGGGGCGTAGCCCCTGCTCGACCCATGGGGTCTGATCCCACGTCTCCGGTTTGCGGGGTGGTATTCAAGAGCCCGGGGAATCAAGTCCCCGGGCAGCCGGCGTTACGGAAACGCCAGCATCGGCGGTTCCATACCGCCAAAGCTGATGTCGGGATGGCGCTTGGCGATCATCCCTTCGATTTCTGCCACCCGCCTGACGGGCACGTCCACGATCAGCAGCACCTTGCCCTGGTCGATGGCGGGGGCGAACTGGCGCAGCCGGGTGTTCGGCACGGCGGCCGCGTTCATGCCCGAGGCCCAGCCGCCGAACAGCGCGCCCCCGAGGGTCACCAGCAGGATGGCGGCGGTGCGCATGCTCATGCCCTCGACCGGGAACAAGGTCAGGAAAATGCCGGCGCACAGGCCGACCATGGCCCCGATCACCACGCCCAGCTGGGCGCCGTGGATCAGGTCGGTGCGCTGCAGGAAGCTAACGTCGGGCATGTCCGGCGGCAGCGCCTCGCGCGCCATGAAGCGCATGTGGCCGATTTCGATCCGCGCCAGCAGCAGCTCGTCGAGCATGGCGCGCGCGCTGGGCAGGTCCGGCAACATGAAATAAAGTCGGCGTCGCATGATGGTCTCCCCCACGATCCTGATCCATCCGTTATAGCAAAGCCGCGCGGCATAGCAATGTGAGTCTGTCATCATTTCCACACAAGTGTTTGATAGTAAAAGAATTTTTAATTTTCGCGCGAGCGGAGACCGGGCATTTCCGGTACAATGCTGTCCGATATGAGCTCCCCTACCCATTTATTTGCGACCGTCCCGAAGCGGTCTGCCCGCGCTGCCGCTGCGCCTTTCCTGCCGATGTCCCGCGCCGAGATGGACGCGCTCGGCTGGAAAGAGTGCGACGTCATCCTCGTCACCGGCGACGCCTACATCGACCATCCGAGTTTCGGCATGGCGCTGGTCGGCCGCCTGCTGGAAGCGCAAGGCTTCCGCGTCGGCATCATCTCGCAGCCGGACTGGACGTCGGCAGAGGCCTTCCGCGCGCTGGGCAAGCCGCGCCTGTACTACGGCATCACCGCCGGTAACATGGACTCGATGGTCAACCGCTACACGGCCGACCGCAAGATCCGCTCCGACGACGCCTACACCGCCAACGCCGAGCCCAACAAGCGGCCCGACCGCGCCGTCACCGTCTACGCCCAGCGCGTGCGCGAAGCCTATCCGGGCACGGCGGTGGTGATCGGCTCGATCGAAGCGTCGCTGCGCCGCATCGCCCACTACGACTACTGGTCGGACAAGGTGCGCCGCTCGGTGCTGACCGATTCCAAGGCCGACCTGCTGATCTTCGGCAACGCCGAGCGCGCGCTGGTCGACCTGACCCACCGCATGGACGCCGGCGAAGACATCAAGTCGATCCGCGACCTGCGCGGCACTGCCTTCCTGGTGCCGGCCGGCTGGCTGCCGGACAGCGATTGGGGCGTGCACAACAGCACCCGCATGGACACGCCTGGCAAGATCGACAGCCACGTCGATCCTTATATGATGGTGCAGCAGAACACCGCGTCGTGCGCTACCGAGAACGGCGGCGCCAAGGCCGATGCCGAGGTCAACGAGGCGATGGTCGAGCCCAAGCCTGCGCCGGCCGAGAACGTCAAGGTGATCCGCATCATGAGCCGCGAAGAACGCCAGGCCATGGCCAAGGAAAAGCACAACAAGACCGTGGTGCGGCTGCCGTCGTATGAAACCGTCAGCACCGACCCGGTGATGTACGCGCACGCCTCGCGCGTGTTCCACCTCGAATCAAATCCCGGCAACGCCCGCGCCATGGTGCAGGCGCACGGCGAGCGCGACGTCTGGCTGAACCCGCCGCCGCTGCCGCTGCGCATGGACGAGATGGACGGCGTCTACGACATGAACTACGCGCGCGCGCCGCATCCGTCGTACGGCAAGGCGCGCATCCCGGCGTGGGAAATGATCCGCTTCTCGGTCAACATCATGCGCGGCTGCTTCGGCGGCTGCACCTTCTGCTCGATCACCGAGCACGAGGGCCGCATCATCCAGAGCCGCTCGGAGCCGTCGATCCTGCGCGAGATCGAGCACATCCGCGACAAGACCAAGGGCTTCACCGGCACCATCTCCGACCTGGGCGGCCCGACCGCCAATATGTACCGTCTGGCCTGCAAGGATCCGAAGATCGAGGAATCGTGCCGCCGCCTGTCGTGCGTCTACCCGTCGATCTGCGTCAACCTCGGCACCGACCACAGCAAGCTGATCTCGCTGTACCGCAAGGCGCGCGCCATTCCCGGCGTGAAGAAGATCCTGATCTCGTCGGGCCTGCGCTACGACATCGCGGTGCGTTCGCCGGAGTACGTCAAGGAGTTGGTGACCCACCACGTCGGCGGCCTGCTGAAGATCGCGCCAGAGCACACCGAAGAGAACACGCTGTCGAAGATGATGAAGCCGGGCATCGGCGCCTACGACGAGTTCAAGGAAATGTTCGACCGCTTCTCGCTGGAAGCCGGCAAGAAGCAGTACCTGATCCCGTACTTCATCGCCGCCCACCCCGGCACGACCGACCTCGACATGCTGAACCTGGCGCTGTGGCTGAAGAAGAACAACTTCAAGCTCGACCAGGTGCAGACCTTCATGCCGACGCCGATGGCGATGGCCACCACCATGTACCACACGCGCAAGAACCCGCTGCGCAAGGTGACCGAGGATTCGGAAATCGTCGAAACGGCGCGCAGCGGCAAGATCCGCCGCACCCACAAGGCGTTCTTGCGCTACCAGGATCCGGAAAACTGGCCGATCCTGCGCGAGGCGCTGGTGGCCATGGGCCGCGGCGACTTGATCGGCAATGGCGACAAGCACCTGATTCCGTCGTGGTCCGCCGGCGAGGCCGACAGCAAGCCGAGCACCGACGGCCGCCGTGGCCCGGCCTCGGCGCTGCCGCTGCCGCCGGCGGCGCGCGGCGGCAAGTCCGGCGTGGTGGCCGGCGCCCAGCAGCAGCAGGGGCAGCGCGCCAATGCGCTGACCGGCTCGCTGACGGCGCGCCAGTCGCTCGAGACCAAGGTGCGCGCCTCCATCCTCGACACCATCAAGGTCAAGAAGCCGGCCGCCGCGCCGCCGGCCAAGGGCGGCAAGCCCGCGCGGGGCGCTCCCGCGCCGCGCGGCCGCAAGTAAGCTGCAGCCAAGCCCTGCAACGCCATCGACAGCAGCGATCCCCGGATCGCTGCTTTTTTTTGTTCATTCCCGAAAGAAATGTTGTTAAAGTATGCCATCGGCTTAATTACGTGGATAATTCAAGCCTGCTCGTGCGATGTGCGCAGGACGCTTGGGGCTACACTGGTCGCAAGCTGGCCACCGGTCCGGATGGCCCACACCGCAGACCTTATTCTGTGAACTGGAAGATCATGAAAAAATTTACATTCTCGTCGCTGCTGGCGGCGCCCCTGTTTGCCGTGCTGGCCGCGTGCGGCGGCGGTGGCGGCGGCAGCAGCACGCCGGCCACGCCGGTCACGCCGCCTGTCGTCACGCTCAAGAGCATCGCCGTCACCGCGGCCGGGCCGACCACCATCCAGGTCAACGGCACCCTGCAGCTGGCAGCCACCGGCACCTACTCGGACGGCACCACCAAGACCCTGACCACGGCCACCGAGAGCACGCTGGCCTGGACCACCAAGTCCGGCGGTTCGGCGGTGGCAGCGGTCACCAACGCCGGCCTGGTCACCGCCAAGGCGGTGGGCAGCGACACCATCAACGCCACCGTCGGCACCGTGGTCGGTTCGATCAACGTCACCGTCAACGCGCCATGGATCCAGGTCGCCGCCGGCGGCTACCAGACCGCCGCGATCAAGGCCGACAACAAGCTGTATGCCTGGGGCTCGAACATCAAGGGGCAACTGGGCGACGGCACCAGCATCAACCGCAACGCGCCGGTCACGGTGGCCCCGGTGGCCAGCAGCACGCTGCCGTGGAAGCAAGTGGCGGTGGGCGATCAGTTCGTCGTGGCGATCCGCACCGACGGCAGCCTGTGGGCCTGGGGCTTGAACCAGAACGGCCAGCTCGGCGACGGCACGCTGGTGGAAAAATCGGTGCCTACGCTGATCAGCAAGGACAAGGACTGGATCGCCATCGCGGCCGGCAAGGCCCACGTGGTCGCGCTCAAGGGCACCGGCGTGCTGTGGACCTGGGGTCGCAACGCCAACGGCCAGCTGGGCCTGGGCACCACCGCCGACAAGCAGGTGCCGACCTTGCTGCCGGCGCCGCTGGCGACCGCCACCTGGCTGGCGGTCGCGGCCGGCGAGACCCACACCCTGGCGATCCAGAAGGACGGCTCGCTGTGGGCGTGGGGCGGCAACACCTACGGCCAGGTCGGCAACTCCACCACCGTCGACGTGACCGCGCCGGTGCGGATCGGCACGGCGAACTTCACCTCGGTGGCGGCGGGCGCTTTCCACTCGCTGGCGATCCGCAGCGGCGGCACGCTGTACGCCTGGGGCCAGAACAGCTCGGGCCAGCTGGGCAACAACGGTTCGGCGCTGGTCAACGCGCCGGTGCAGATCGGCCCCGATAGCAACTGGGGCATGGTGGCCGGCGGCTACGCCCACTCGCTGGGCGTGCACAACGACGGCACGCTGTGGGCCTGGGGCGCGAACGATTCCGGCCAGCTGGGCACCGGCACCGGCGACGTTCCGTCGCCGACCCAGATCGGCAATCTGCAGACCTGGAAGACCGTGGCCGCCGGCAACGCCCACAGCGTGGCGCTGAAGGCCGATCAGACCTTGTGGGTCTGGGGCCGCAACGATGAAGGCCAGCTGGGCAACGGCAAGAACGCCGCCTCGCAGGTGCCGGTGAACGTGCCGTACGAATAAACCCGCCGCAGCGGGGCCGGCGACGGACGGCGGGCGCGAGCCCGGCCGTCCGTTGCTTTTTGGCTTGGCCGCGCCCGCACCGGCGCGGGAAGCGGCTACACTAGAGCCAGCGCAACGCCACAGGAACCCTAGTGCCTCTCCGCCCCCTTGCCCTCGCCAGATTGCTCACGGCCGCCGCCCTGCTGGCGGCCGCCGCCTCGGCCGGGGCGCAGGAAAAAGTCACGCTGCAGCTCAAGCACTTGCACCAGTTCCAGTTCGCCGGCTACTACGCCGCCGTCGAGCAGGGCTATTACCGCGAGGCCGGGCTGGAGGTGCAGATCCGCGAAGGTTCCGACGGCAACGAGCCGGAGCGCGACGTCATCGCCGGCAAGGCCGAGTACGGCGTCGGCAGCAGCAGCCTGCTGCTGGCGCGGCTGGCCGGCAAGCCGCTGGTGGTGCTGGGCGTGGTGTTCCAGCATTCGCCGTACGCGCTGGCGATGCGCCAGACCAGCGCCGAACCGGACATCCGCCGCGTCATCGGCAAGCGCGCGATGATCGGCTCGCTGGTCGACGAGCTGGGCAACGCCGACGAGCTGCTGGCCTATCTGATCAAGGAAGGCATCCCTCCCAGCAGCTTCCAGCGCGTCGAGCACAGCTTCAACCCGGACGACCTGGTCAACGGCAAGGTCGAGGCGATGGCGGTCTACACCACCAACGAGCCGGACCTCTTCGACCGCATCGGCTTCCCTTACGATATCTACAGCCCGCGCGCGGTCGGCATCGATTTCTACGGCGACAACCTGTTCACCAGCGAGCGCGAGCTCGCCGCCCATCCGCAGCGGGTGCGCGCCTTCCGCGCCGCCAGCATGCGCGGCTGGCAGTGGGCGATGAGCCACCAGGAAGAGGCCGTCGACCTGATCCTGAACAAGTACTCGCGCCGCGCCGACCGCCAGCACCTGCTGTACGAGGCGCGCCAGATGGTGCCTCTGGTGCAGCCGGTATTGGTCGAGATCGGCTACATGAATCCGGAGCGCTGGCGCCACATCGCCGACGTCTACGCCGGCCTGGGCATGCTGCCGAAGCAGGCCAATTTCGACGGCTTCATGTACCAGGCCGACGGCCAGCGCGCCAGCCTGGCGTGGCTGTACCGCGCGCTGGCCGGCGCCGCGCTGCTGCTGGCGCTGGGCGCCGCCATCCACTTCAGCCTGCTGGCGCGCGAGCGCCGCCGCGCGCTCGCGACCATCCGCCAGGGCGAGCAGCGCTTCCGCATCATGTTCGAGGCGTCGCCGCTGGGCATCGCGCTGGTCGACTCGGTGAGCTACGAATACCGCGAGATCAACCTGCGCTATGAGGAAATCCTCGGCCGCTCGCAGCACGAGCTGCGCGCCATCCGCTGGCTCGACGTCGGCCATCCGGACGACGTGGCGCAGGTCAAGGCGCAGATGGCCTTGCTGACGGCCGGCCGCATCAGCAGCTTCAAGGCCAGCAGCCGGCTGTTCCGGCCGGACGGCGCGGTGGCCTGGATCGGCGTCTCGGTGACCGCGCTCGACGGCGCGGCCGGCAGCCATCCGCACCACCTGTGCATGATCGAGGACGAGACCGACAAGAAGCGCAGCGAGGCGCTGATCTGGCAGCAGGCCAACTTCGACACGCTGACCCAGCTGCCCAACCGCCGCATGTTCCACGACCGGCTGGCGCACGACCTGCTCAAGAGCCAGCGCGACCGCAGCCGCATCGCCATCCTGTTCATCGACCTCGACCACTTCAAGGAGGTCAACGACACGCTGGGCCACGCCCAGGGCGATATCCTGCTGGTGGACGCGGCGCGCCGCATCGGCGCCTGCGTGCGCAAGTCGGACACGGTGGCGCGCCTCGGCGGCGACGAGTTCACCGTCATCCTGGCCGAGCTCGATGCGGCCGAGCAGGGCGAGCGCGTCGAGCGCATCGCCCAGCACATCCTCGACAGCCTGCGCGCGCCGTTCGCGCTGGGCCAGGAGCAGGCGTTCGTCTCGGCCAGCATCGGCATCACGCTGTACCCGGACGACGCGCTGCACATCGACGACCTGCTCAAGCATGCCGACCAGGCCATGTACGCGGCCAAGGACGCCGGCCGCAACCGCTACAGCTATTTCACCCCGACCCTGCAGGTGGCGGCGCTGAACCGCATGCGCCTGACCAACGATTTGCGCGGCGCGCTCAAGGCGTCGCAGTTTGAGCTGTATTTCCAGCCCATCGTCGACCTGGCCAGCGGCGCCATCGACAAGGCCGAGGCGCTGATCCGCTGGAACCATCCGCAGCGCGGCGTGGTCAGCCCGCTGGAATTCATCCCGCTGGCCGAGGCGAGCGGCCTGATCATGGAGATCGGCGACTGGGTGTTCCACGAGGCGGCGCGCTGGGTGCGGCGCTGGCGGCTGGCGCACCATCCGCAGTTCCAGCTCAGCGTCAACCAGTCGCCGCTGGAGTTCCAGCGCGAGGGCGACGGTTATGCGGGCTGGCTGGCGCACCTGCGCGCGCTGGAGCTGCCGGGGCAGTCGCTGGTGGTGGAAATCACCGAGGGCCTGCTGCTCGACGCCAGCAGCACCGTCAGCACCCGGCTGCTGCAGCTGCGCGACGCCGGCATCCAGGTGGCGCTGGACGACTTCGGCACCGGCTACTCGTCGCTGTCCTACCTGAAGAAGTTCGACATCGACTACCTGAAGATCGACCGCTCCTTCACCCGCAACCTGGCGCCCGATTCCAGCGACATGGCGCTGTCGGACGCGATCATCGTCATGGCCCACAAGCTGGGGCTGAAGGTGATCGCCGAGGGCGTCGAGACGCCGGAGCAGCGCGACCTGCTGGCCGCCGCCGGCTGCGACTACGGCCAGGGCTACCTGTTCGCCAAGCCGATGCCGGCCGAGCAGTTCGACGCCTTCCTGCGCGCATCGGCGGCCGAACGGGGATAATAGCTATCCCATCTGCAGCCGTCATAGTTAAAAGCGATTGAAACTATTGGAACAATCAATTTTGCATATGGGGCAAAAAGCCGTACACTGGCGTCTCAATGATTCACAACCCAACGAGGAAACCACCATGTCCCTGATCAATACGCAAGTCAAACCATTCAAGGCCACCGCATACGCAGACGGCAAGTTCATCGACGTGAGCGATGAGTCCCTGAAAGGCAAGTGGTCCGTCCTGATGTTCTACCCGGCCGACTTCACCTTCGTCTGCCCGACCGAACTGGAAGACCTGGCCGATCACCAGCCTGAATTCGCCAAGCTGGGCGTCAACGTCTACGGCGTGTCGACCGATACCCACTTCGCCCACAAAGCATGGCACGACACCTCGGACGCGATCAAGAAAGTGAACTACCCGCTGATCGGCGACCCGACCGGCACCCTGTCGCGCAACTTTGAAGTGATGATCGAAGAAGAAGGCCTGGCACTGCGCGGCACCTTCGTCATCAATCCGGAAGGCTTCATCAAAGTGATGGAAGTGCACGACAACGGCATCGGCCGCGACGCGTCGGAACTGCTGCGCAAAGTCAAGGCAGCGCTGTACGTGGCATCGCACCCAGGCGAAGTTTGCCCAGCTAAATGGACCGAAGGCGCAGCGACCCTGACCCCATCGCTGGACCTGGTCGGCAAGATCTAAGTCTTCAGTCTTGAGCCAGACTGCAGCACACAAGTAGTTACCGCGATGCCGGTCCGGGCGTCCGGCCCGGCATTCGCCTAAATATTTGTAGAAAAGGAAGAAAATCATGTTAGACGCAACCCTCAAAACCCAGCTGAAAGCCTACCTCGAAAAAGTGGTACATCCGCTGGAGCTGGTCGCCTCTCTCGATGACAGCGCCAAGGCCCGCGAGATGAAGGAACTGCTCCTCGAAATCGCCGAGTTGAGCGACAAAATCACGCTGGTCGAGCGCAGCGAAGCCGGCGTGCGCACGCCGTCCTTCAGCATCAACCGTGCAGGTTCCGATATCGCCGTGCGTTTCGCCGCGATTCCGATGGGTCACGAATTCACCTCGCTGGTGCTGGCGCTGCTGCAAGTGGGCGGCCACACCATCAAATTCGACGAAGCCACCATCGAGCAGATCCGCAACCTGGACGGCGATTACGAATTCGAAACCTTCATGTCGCTGACCTGCCACAATTGCCCGGACGTGGTGCAGGCGCTCAACGCCATGTCGGTGATCAACCCGCGCATCAAGGTCACCACCATCGACGGCGGCCTGTTCGCCAAGGAAGTGGAAGAGCGCCAGATCCTGGCCGTGCCGATGATGTTCCTCAACGGCGAACACTTCGGCCAGGGCCGCACCAACGTCGAGGAAATCCTCGCCAAGCTCGACACCAACGCCGGCGTGCGCCAGGCGGCCGAGTTGAGCAAGAAAGACGTGTTCGACGTGCTGATCGTCGGCGGCGGTCCCGCCGGCGCGGCCGCGGCGATCTACGCCGCCCGCAAGGGCATCAACACCGGCGTGCTGGCCGAGCGTTTTGGCGGCCAGGTGCTCGACACCATGGCGATCGAGAACTTCGTCTCGGTCAAGGAGACCGACGGCCCGAAATTCGCCGTGGCGCTGGAGCAGCACGTCAAGGAATACGACGTCGACATCATGAACACGCAGCGCGCCAGCAAGCTGGTGCCGCTCGGTAAGCTGATCGAGGTGCAGACCGCCTCCGGCGCCGTGCTCAAGGCCAAGTCGGTGATTCTGGCGACGGGCGCCCGCTGGAGGGAGATCAACGTGCCGGGCGAGAAGGAATACCGTAACAAGGGCGTGGCCTACTGCCCGCACTGCGACGGTCCGCTGTTCAAGGGCAAGCGCGTGTCGGTGATCGGCGGCGGCAACTCCGGCGTCGAAGCGGCGATCGACCTGGCCGGCCTGGTCAAGCATGTGACCCTGATCGAGTTCGGCGCGGAACTGCGCGCCGACGCGGTGCTGCAACGCAAGCTGCACAGCCTGAAGAACGTCACCGTGATCACCTCGGCGCAGACCACCGAGATCCACGGCGACGGCAAGATCGTCAACGGCCTGAGCTACACCGACCGCAACAGCGGCGTGTCGCACAAAGTCGAGCTGGAAGGCGTGTTCGTGCAGATCGGCCTGGTGCCGAACACCGAGTGGCTCAAGGGCACGCTGGCGCTGTCGCGTCACGGCGAGATCGAAGTCGATGCGCGCGGCCAGACCTCGGTGCCGGGCGTGTTCGCCGCCGGCGACGTCACCACGGTGCCGTACAAGCAGATCATCATCGCCACCGGCGAAGGCGCGAAGGCGGCCCTGTCGGCCTTCGACCACCTGATCCGCTCGGACGACGACGAAGTTGTTGAAGAGTCCGCCGACAAGCATGCGATGACCGCGTAAGCGTTCGCGCCGGCCGCAACATGAACACCGGGAGCCTTGGCTCCCGGTTTTTTTTTGCGCCGCTTCCTACAAGACGGCGCGTGCGTGTCCTACGGAAAAATGGTGCGTGGATGAGTACGATGTTAGTCCTCAACTCCACAAGGAAAATCATGTCCAATACCAAATCCACCGCCAACGATGTCACCAACCTGATCACCGAAGCCCGCTCGCGCTTCGATGCTGCGGCCGCCACGCCGATCGCGGACAAAGCCAGGGAGTTGCGCGACCAGGGCAGCGCCGCGCTGACCAAGGTCGGCACGGCTTACGACGAGCTGCAGGCCAGCGCCACTGAAACCGCCGGCGAAGCGGCCGGCTCGGTCGATGCGTTCGTGCAGGCCAACCCGTGGCGCGCCACCGTGCTGGCCGCGGCGGCCGGCATCCTCGGCGGCGTGCTGATCGCGCGTCGTTAAGAAATCATGAGACCAGGTCGATACTGGCCTGGCGCGTGCGGATCGCCATCGCGTTGCGGTGGCGCGCGCGCAGGCGCGGGTCGGTGATCAGCCGGCCCAGCGTCTCGCCGATCACCATCACCACGCCCAACAGCGGCAGCACCAGCATCAGCCCCGCCACGCCGGCCACCATGCCGCCGATGAAGATCATCAGCACCGTGATCAGCGGATGGATGTGCAGGCTGCGCCCCAGGGTCAGCGGCATGAAGACGAAATCGTCCAGCAGCCGCACCAGGATGAACACGCCGATCGCCAGATAGGCCACCGATGGATCGGCCGGCGCGTCGGTGGACGCCACCATCACCACCAGCACGCAGCCGACGATCGAGCCGACATACGGCACCCACGCCAGCAGCGCCGCGATCAGCCCAAGCACCAGCGGCGACGAGACGCCGATCGCCCACAGCCCCAAGGCCAGCACCGCCGTGTCCAGCACGGTCAGCTTGATCAGGCCCTGGAAGTAACGGTGCGCCGTCTGGTCCACCTCGTGCAGCAGGCACAGCGTCTTTTCAAAGAAGGCGTTCGGCACCGCGCGCGCGAGGAATTTTTTAAAGCGCAACCCGTCGCGCAAAAAGAAGAAGGTCAGGAACGGCGCCAGCAGCAGCGACGGCAGCCACGCCGCCACCGACACCAGGATGTCGGTCAGATGCTTCTGCACGAAGCCGCCGGTGAAGGCGGTGACGCGGATGTTGACCGTCTTGGCCAGCTTCATTTGCTTGAGGATGGGGAACTGCTGCTCCAGCGCCTGCATCGTGTGGCGCACGAAGTCCAGCCCGCCCGTCATATAGATGCCCAGCATGTCCTGCCACGAGTCCGAAGGCGCCGGGTTCCAGAATACCGCCACCAGCACCGCCAGCGTGACCAGCACGAAGAAGGCGAAGCCCACCGTCAGCGCCGCCGCGTTGTGGCCGACGCCCATGCGGATCAGGCGCTGCATCGGCGGCTGCAAAATATAGTAGAGCACGATGCCGAGCAGGAAGGGGATCGCCAGGAACAGCATCTGCTGCAGCAGGAACAGCAGCGCGCAGGTGGCGGCGATGATGCCGCTCCAGACCACCGGGCCGGCCCGCTGCTGGGTGGGCAGTAAATTCATAGCGCCTCGAGCTGCGGTTTGCCGGTCATCCAGTCGCGCAGCCGGGTGCCGATATGGCGCGCCAGGGCCAGCGAAATCTTGTAGCCGATCACGGCGTCGGTGTCCATCAAGCCCATGAAATCGGCGCGGAAGAACACCGCCAGTTCGCAGTTGTCCAGCGCCCGCGTCTGCGCGTTGCGCGGCGAGTTGTCCAGCAGCGCCAGGTCGCCGAAGAAGGAGCCGGCCGATAGTTCGGCCACCACCTCGCGGCTGGCGCCCAGCTGGCGGCTGATCATCACCCGGCCCGACATCACCAGGTACAGCGCCTGCCCCTCCTCGCCCTCGTCGAAGATGATTTCGTCGGCCAGGTAGCGGCGCTCGTGCATCAGGCGGTCGACGATATTCAGTTCGAGCGGGGTCAGCGTCGCGAACAGCGCCGATTCTTTCAGGCGCAGCAGGCGCGGCGACAGTTGCGGTGGTTTGAGGAAGCCAAAGATCAAGGGAACTCCGTGTGGTGTTTCAAGCGGACACCAGCATTGTCGCCGGTTTTTCCCGCTTTGCAGCACCGCGTTGCTAAAAATTCACAGCTGCAGCGTGCCGGCCAGCGGCAGCGCCGGGTCGAGGTGGCTGGTGAGCAGGATGCACTGGCGCGCCAGCCGTTGCGGCGCCGACAGCTGTTGGCGCAGGTAGGCCACGGCGTCGGCGTCGAGGCCGTTGAACGGTTCGTCGATCAGCAGCAGGCGCACCGGCAGCGCCAGTGCCAGCGACAGCTGCATCTTCTTGTGCTGGCCCAGCGACAGCGTGGTGACCGGCTGGTCCAGCGCGGCCATCAAATGGAAGGCTTGCAGTTCGGCGTTGAGCAGCGCGGTGTCGGTGGCGGGGTACAGCGACAGATGCAGGTCCAGCACTTCGCGCACGGTCAGCCATGGCAGTTGCGGCGTGTCGCCGCCGCAGTAGTAGCAGTGCAGGCGGTAGGCCAGCGGCTGGGCGTGGATCTCCAGGTCGTCCAGACGGATGGCGCCGATGTGCGGCGTCAGCGCGCCGCCGGCCAGCTTCAGCAGCGTGGTCTTGCCGGCGCCGTTGTCGCCGCGCAGCCAGGTGATGCCGGCGCCGAGCTTCAGCGCGAAGCTGCGGAACAGCGTGCGGCTGGCGTAGTCGAAATTCAGGTTTTCGATCTGCAGGATTAATTCCATAGTTCGCTTCCAATGGCGGTCAGGATGATGATGGCGCCGAACACCAGGCCGACCCGGCCGCGCACGCTTAGGCGGCGCAGCGCGACGATGGCGATCTGCGCCAGGCCGGCAAAGCATAGCCAGACGATGGCGACGGTGTGGCTGAAGCTGGGCGACGCGCGGCTGAGGGCCGGCAATGCGAAGCAGGCCATCACGCACAGGCCGGGCAGCAGTGAGAACAGCATGGCGCAGCGAAACAGCCAGTCGGTTTGCAAGGGCCAGCCGGCGGCGATGGGGCGCAGCAGCGCGATCTGTTCGGCGACGGCCTTGTCGCCGCGATCGGTCAGCAGGATCAGGGAAAGCGCCGCGCACGCGCCCCACAGCGCCGGCGGCACCAGCGGCGGATGCCACAGCCAGACGGCGACGCTGAGCAGCGCGCCGGCCAGCAGCAAGGTCTGCTGGACGCCGACCACATTTTCGGCGCGCCAGAACGGATGCCAGAACAGTTGTCTCCAATAATAAGCCAACGTCAGCGCGCGGGGGGCGGGGCCGCGTGAGACGTAGGCGGCTGGCGCTGGGCGGGAATGACTCGGCTTGCGCGCGGCCGGGATGCGGGCGCGGCGCGCGAGTGTCAGCGTCGAGATGGCCCAGGCCAGCAGCAGCGACAATACCGTCAGCAGCAGCGCCTGCGGCGCGGCCGGGCGCAGCCAGTCCGGCCATTGATACAGCCAGATCGCGGTGGAGACGATGTACGCCAGCGCCAGCGGGCCGACGATCATGCCGGCCACCGCCGCGTCGGCGGCCCAGCGCTGGCGCGGCGTGATCGGCAGCGGCCGGCTCCACACCATCACCTCGGCCGGATGCAAGCGCTTGCGCAGCAGCCAGACCGGCGCGCTGGCGACCAGCACCTGGCCGCCGAACAGCGCAAGCGCCTGCGGCCACGGCTGCGTCGCCGCCAGCAATCCGGGCAAGGCGACGCAGGCGATCAATCCCAGCATCACCGGCGCGAAGGCGAGCAAAACAATTTCAAGGGAGCTTTGCAGGCTGGCGACGAACTGCCGCAGCGCGTGGCGCGCCATGTGGGTACGGAAGCGCAGATAGGAATAAGGAGGTGGATTCATCGCGCATCAGCATACAAGAAAAAACCGAAGCGGAAATGAATAAGGGCCTGATCTAGGATCAGGCCCTTAAGGAATTTGGCGGAGCGGACGGGACTCGAACCCGCGACCCCCGGCGTGACAGGCCGGTATTCTAACCAACTGAACTACCGCTCCAAATTCGTTTTGTCAGTTTTCTCTGGTGGGTGCTGAGAGGCTCGAACTCCCGACCTACGCCTTGTAAGGGCGCCGCTCTACCAACTGAGCTAAGCACCCAGAAAACTTATCAGCGTTTGTTTTTATTTCTAACAACCGCTGAACGAGGCCGTATTCTACAAGCTGGTTTATCCGTTCCGCAAGGGTTTTTGAAAATAATTTAGAAAATTAATTCGCACCCTCGGATTCCGGCACAATGGTCCGCATGAAAACCACCGCCGCCGACGCCGCTCTTGATCCCCTGTATCGCCGCGTCAGCTGGCGGCTGATGCCTTTCCTGTTCCTGTGCTACGTGGCCGCCTACCTGGATCGCGTCAACGTCGGCTTCGCCAAACTGCAGATGCTCAGCGACCTGCGCTTCAGCGACACCGTGTACGGCATCGGCGCCGGCATCTTCTTCATCGGCTACTTTTTATTCGAGGTGCCGTCCAACCTGCTGATGACGCGCACCGGCGCGCGCATCTGGATCGCCCGCATCATGATCAGCTGGGGGCTGATCTCGTCGGCGCTGATGTTCGCCGACAGCGTGGCCAGCTTCTACCTGCTGCGCTTCCTGCTCGGCGCGGCCGAAGCCGGCTTCTTCCCCGGCATCATCCTGTACCTGACCTACTGGTATCCGGCGCACCGGCGCGCGCGCATGGTGGCGCTGTTCATGAGCGGCGTGGCGGTGGCCGGCATCGTCGGCGGTCCGCTGTCGGGCTGGATCATGAAGACCTTCGCCGGCCTGTACGGCCTGAGCGGCTGGCAATGGCTGTTCCTGCTCGAAGGCTTGCCGTCGGTGCTGATCGGCGTCTGGACCCTGTTCTACCTGGACGACGGCATCCGCGGCGCGCGCTGGCTCAGCGAGGACGACAAGCAAAAGCTGGAGCAGGCCATCGCCGCCGACCGCCAGCAGCAGCACAGCATGCCGCTGGCGCGGCTGTTCCGCAGCGGTAAGGTGTGGCTGCTGGCGCTGGTGTACTTCCTGTGCGTGATGGGCTTGTACGGCGTCAGCTTCTGGCTGCCGCAGCTGATCAAGAACAGCGGCGTGACCGACGTGTTCGACATCGGCCTGCTGTCGGCGATCCCGTATTGCGTTGCCGCCGTGGTGATGGTGCTGGCCGCGCGCCACTCGGACCGCCGCGGCGAGCGGCGCTGGCACACGGCCATCGCCGCATTGGCCGGCGCGCTCGGCCTGGTCGCCGCCACCGTCTGGAGCGACAACCCGGTGATCGCGCTGGCGGCGCTGAGCGTGGCCACGGCCGGCATCCTCAGCACCTTCCCGATCTTCTGGAGCCTGCCGACGGCGATGCTGGGCGGCACGGCGGCGGCGGCCGGCATCGCGATGATCAACTCGATCGGCAACCTGGCCGGCTTCGTCAGTCCCTACCTGGTCGGCGCGATCCGCGACGCCACCCACAGCACCGCCAGCGGCATCTATCTGCTGGCGGCGAGCCTGCTGGCCGGCGCGGTGCTGGTGGTGACGGCGGTGCCCAAGCCAAGATAGATCAGCGCGGAATCGCGTCGAGGATGTCGCGCACGTCGGCGGGGTAGAGCTGGCGCGTGATCTCTTCGCCCAGGTAGCGCTCGTAGATTTTTTTCATGGTGCCGTCGGCCACGATGGCGCGGGTCGCCTCGGCATAGGTGAGCAAGACTTGCTGCGGCACGCTCTTCGACACGTAGATACCGACCAGCGTGCGCGGTGATTCGGCGAACTGCGTGCTGGTCATGCCGTCCATCATGTTGAGCTGGCGCCGGTGCAGCACATGGATCGCCGGCGGCGCCAGCGTGCCTTCGGCGCGGCCGGCCTGGATCTTGCGGAACACCACGCCATAATCGTTGACGTATTCCAGCCGGCCCAGCTTTTGCAGGCGGTCCATCTGCGCCTGCGTCGCCGGCGCATACGCAATGCCGCGCGTGACGTTCAGGCGCGCCGTGCTGCCGTCGACGAATTCGGCCAGGGTGTGGAATTTGCGCGCCTGCCCGTTGACCAGCACCAGTTCGAAGTGGGTGTAGGCGTACGGCAGCCAGACGCCCTGCCGGTCGCGTTCGGGTGTGCGCACCGAGGTGCCGGTGATCTCCAGCTGCCGGCTGAAGAATTGTGCGTACAGCCGGCCGCGCGGAAACCATTCGAGGTTGATCGGGCAGCCGGTGCGCCGCTGTATCTCCTGCAGCAGATCGACGGTGGTGCCGCGAAACGCCGCGCCGTCGCGGTAGGAAGCGTAGCCCAGGTCGCTGATGCCGGCGCGCGCCGGTGGACACGCCGCCGCCGGGAGCGGCAGCAGGGAAGCCAGCAAAACGGTCGTCAGGCGTCTGGTCATGTCGGCGGCGGTGAGATTGATTGTTTGCAGTTTAACATCAGCTTGCGGCGCGGCGCATTTTCGTGAATACTGTATGTATTCACAGTAACTTCCTGCACTATGCCTGAACCGCAACGGCGCATCGCCCACCTCGACATGGATGCGTTCTACGCCTCCGTTGAACTGCTGCGCTATCCGGAATTGCGCGGGCTGCCGGTGGTCATCGGCGGCGGCCGCGATGCGCAGCCGGTGCTGCAGCCGGACGGCACCCACACCTTCGCCCGGCTGCGCGACTACGTCGGCCGGGGCGTGCTCACCACCGCCACCTACGAGGCGCGCGCGCTCGGCGTCGGCTCGGCCATGGGCACGATGAAGGCGGCCAAGCTGGCGCCGGACGCGATCCTGCTGCCGGTCAATTTCGACGACTACCGCCATTATTCGCGGCTGTTCAAGGCCGCCGTGGCGGCCATCGCGCCCGACTTCGAGGATCGCGGCATCGATGAAATCTATATCGACCTGACCCACGTCGAAGGCGAGACGCGCGAGCTGGCGACGCGCATCAAGCAGGCCGTGCGCGACGCCACCGGCCTGTCCTGCTCGATCGGCGTCACGCCCAACAAGCTGCTGTCGAAAATCTGCTCCGACCTGGAAAAGCCCAACGGCCTGACCATCCTCGGCTACGACGACATCCCGGCGCGCATCTGGCCGCTGGGCGTGCGCAAGATCAACGGCATCGGCCCCAAAGCCACGGAAAAGCTGGCGGCGCTGGGCATCGCCACCATCGGCCAGCTGGCCGAGGCCGACGCCGGGCTGTTGCAGGACCACTTCGGCGCGCATTACGCGGCCTGGCTGGCGCAGGCCTCGCGCGGCATCGACCACCGCGAAATCTCCACCAGCTCGGAGAGCAAGTCGATCAGCCGCGAGACCACCTTCGAGCGCGACCTGCACGCGCGCCACGACCGCGACACCCTGTCCGGCATCCTGACCCGGCTGTGCGAGCGGCTGGCGGACGACCTCCAGCGCAAGGGCTACGTCAGCCGCACCATCAGCATCAAGCTGCGCTTCGACGATTTCCAGATCGTCAGCCGCAACGTCACCTTGCCGCAGCCGGTGGCCGATCCGGCCGCCATCCTGCAGGCCGCGCGCGAGTGCCTGAAACGGGTGCCGCTGCAGCGCAAGCTGCGCCTGCTGGGCGTGCGCGCGAGCACGCTGGAGCCGCCCGGTTCCGGCGCCCAGGCGGCCTTGCCGCGGCAAGGCGAATTGTTCGCATAGTTGCACCAAGTTCGGTCCGGCGTCGCCATCCCCGTGTAAAATGACGCTCCCCTGGCAATACTGAAACAAGGCAAATATCTCATGTGGTTCAAGAATCTTCAGATTTACCGTCTGCCGGCCCCTTGGGCCTTTACCCCGGAACAATTGGAAGCCGCCCTCGCTCCGCACGCTTTCGTCCCCGCCAGCAGTAATGAGTTGCTGCGCCAGGGGTGGGATACGCCGCGCCCGAACGGTGGTCTGGTGCACGTGGTCAACAAGCAAATGCTGATCCTGCTGGGCAGCGAGAAGAAACTGCTGCCGAGTTCCGTCATCAACCAGGTCGCCAAGGCGCGCGCCGCCGAGATGGAGGAAGCCCAGGGCTTCGCGCCCGGCAAGAAGGCGATGAAGGAATTGAAGGAACGCGTGGCCGACGAACTGCTGCCGCGCGCCTTCTCGATCCGCAGCAACGTCTGGACCTGGATCGATCCGGTCAACGGCTGGCTGGTGGTCGACGCGGCCAGCCCGGCCAAGGCCGACGAAGTGATCAAGCTGCTGCTCAAGGCGGTCGACAAGCTGCCGCTGGAAAGCCTGCGCGTGCAGCGCTCGCCGGTCGGGGTGATGACCGCGTGGCTGGAGGCGGACGACGCCCCGGCCGGCTTCACGGTCGACATGGACACCGAACTGCGCGCCACCGGCGAGAGCAAGGCCGCGGTGCGCTACGTCAAGCACTCGCTGGACCCGGAAGAAGTGCGCCGCCACATCAAGGCCGGCAAGCAGTGCACCCGCCTGGCCATGACCTGGGACAGCAAGATTTCCTTCGTGCTCACCGAATCGCTGGCGATCAAGGGCATCAAGCCGCTGGACGTGATCGCCGAAAAGGAATCGAGCACCAGGAACGACGACGAGCGTTTCGACGGCGACTTCATGCTGATGACCGGCGAGCTGGCCAAGCTGATGGCCGACGTGGTCGAAGCGCTGGGCGGCGAAGCGAAAGCCTAGTTGTTGCCCCGGGCGCAAGCCCTTGCCGATCAGTAAAGAATTCCGCGAAGTCGTTGATTTCGCGGATTTTTTTTTGTTGCATGCGCAAAAAAACGTCATTGCTTCGTGGCAATGAGGGCGTTTCGCTGCTATAGTGAAAAGCCTTAGCAAAAAAGGAACTCCCCCATGAGCGGCCCCAGCGGATTGAGCACCCAGCAGATCGCCGACCTGACCGTGGCGCAAATCACGGCCTGGACCACGAGCGACATCCTGGACCTGACGTCCGATCAGGTGGTCGCACTGCGGGTCGACCATTTCGCGGCGCTGTCGAGCCTGCAGTTGTCGGTGCTGTCGGCGTCCAATCTGCAAGTGCTGGCGACGCAGGACATCGCCGCGCTCAAGCCCGCCGTGCTCAACGCCGCCGGCGCCGCCACGCCGGCGTTGATGGCCGCGCTGACCGCCGAGCAGATCGCCGCGCTGACCACGGCCCAGGCGGCCGCGCTGGGCACCCGCGCCTTCACCAGCCTGAGCCCCGGCGCCATCGCCGCCTTCGAATCGGCCGACGTGGCCGCGCTCAGCACCGCCAATATCGCTAGCCTGTCGGCCGCCGACGTCGCGCTGATGCAGACCCGGCAGTTCGCCGGGCTGGGCAGCCGGCAGCTGGCGGTGTTTGCCAGCGACGACCTGCAGGCCATCAGCGCCGACGGCATCGCCGCGCTCGGCACGCAGGCGCTGGCCGGCCTCGGCAGCGCGCAATTCGGCCTGCTCAGCGCCGGCCAGGTGGTGGCGCTGACCACCGCCCAGGCCGCGTCGCTGAGCGCGACCCAGCTGGCGGGTCTGTCCGACAGCGTCTTCGCGGCGATCGAGGCGGCCGACATCGGCGCGCTCAAGACCAGCGTGGTCGCCGCGCTGTCGACGCGCCAGGTCGCGGCCCTGACCATCGATCAGGCGGGCGCCCTGAGCGCGGCGCAATTTGCCGCGCTCAACCCGCGCCAGATCGCCGCGCTCGGCCCGGAGGCGCTGTACGCCGTGCCCACCGCCGACTTCGCCGCGCTGAGCGCCGTCATCGCCGCGCAGCTGGCCACGGCCACGCTGGCGCAACTGAGCACGCAGCAGATCGTCGCGCTCGGCAGCCGCAACCTGGCGGCGCTGGGCAGCGCGCAGATCGCCGCCTTGACCACCGACCAGGTCGGCTCGCTGAGCGCGGCCCAGCTGGGGGCGCTGGGCAGCCGCCAGGTGGCCGGCCTGTCGACCGACGACATGGCCGCCTTCGACCAGCAGCACGTGGGCTACCTGGGCACGGCGCTGCTGGCGGCGCTCGATGCCAGCCAGCTCGGCGCGCTGGCCAGTCACTGGTCCGGCAGCTATTTCGCGCACCTGTCGGCGCCGCAGATCGCCGCGCTGAGCGCGGCGGCGCTGCAGGGCATCACCGCCGACCAGATCGCCGCGCTGACGACGGCCCAGGCCGCCGCGTTGAGCGCGGCCCAGCTCGGCGCGCTGCCGCTCGGCATCTTGCGCCTGCTGTCGACCAGCGACGTGGCCGCGCTGCGGCCGTCGGCCATCGCCGGCCTGAGCACCGCCCAGGTGGCCGCGCTGAGCAGCGCCCAGCTGGAAGCGTTCAATTCCGCCCAGCTGGCCGCGCTCAACAGCCGCCAGCTGGGCGCGCTGACCAGCGACAGCGTCGCCGGCCTGTCCAGCGCCGACCTGGCCGGCCTGAGCACCGCCGCGGTAGCGCAGCTGAGCGCGCCGCTGCTGGCGCAACTGACGACGGCGCAACTGGCCGGCCTGGCGGCGCGCCAGTTCGCCGCCATGAGCAGCACGCAGATCGCCGGCTTCGGCACGGCGCAGGTGCAGGCGCTGACGACGGCGCAGCTCGGCGGCTTCGGCGCGGCGCAGCTGCCCGGCCTGAACGGCGACGATATCGCCGTGCTCGGCAGCGACGCCATGCGTGCCCTCGGCAGCGACGCCATCGGCGCGCTGACGGCGCTGCAGCTGGCGGCGCTGGGCGGCCGCAACGGCGCGCTGTTCGGCGCGCTGACGACGGCGCAGATCGCCGCATTGCGCGCCGATGCGCTGGCCGGCATCGGCACCGGGCAGATCGTCGCGCTCAGCACGGCCCAGGCCGCGACCTTGAACAGCAGCCAGGCCGACGCCATCGGTTACCAGCTGATCGTGGCGCTGGAGACGGCCGACCTGGCCGCGCTCAACACCGGCGTCATCGCCAGCCTGTCGAGCACCTCGATGGCCCTGCTCAGCTCCGCCCAGGTCGGCGCGCTGAGCACCTTGCAGGCCAGCGTGCTGAGCGGCGCGCAAGTGAGCGCCATCGGCCAGTACGGCCTGCTCGGCCTGCAAAGCGAGGACCTGGCGGCGCTGGCCACCGGCGCCATCGCCGGCCTGGCCACCGCCACGCTGGACGCGCTGGGCTCGGCGCAGCTGGCCGGCTTGACCACGCGCCAGAGCGCCGTGCTGGGCGCGGCGCAGCTGAACGCGCTGGGCCAGCGCATCGGCGTGCTCGGCACGGCGCAGATCAACGCGCTGCGCACCGCCGCGCTCGCCGGCCTGAGCGGCGACGAACTGGCGGCGCTGACCACGCTGCAGGCGGCCACGCTGCGCAGCGACCAGCTCGGCGCGCTGAGCGCGCAGGCGATGGCGCAGCTGGAAACGGCCGACCTGGCCGCGCTGCGCACGCAAACCCTGGCCGGCCTGAGCACCGCGCAGATCGGCGCCATGAGCGGCGCCCAGCTGTCGGCGCTGACCTGGGACCAGCTGCAGGCGCTCAACACCGCGCAACTGGTGGCGCTGCCGTCCGAGGCGCTGGCGGTGGTCGCCAGCGCCAGCCTGGCGGCGCTGGGCACGAGCTTGCTGTCGGCGTTGTCGAGCACGATGGTGGCAGGCCTGGCGGCGTCCCAGCTCAACACCCTGAGCTCGCAGCAATTCGCGGTGTTGAGCAGCAACCAGCTGCTGGGCCTGGCGCCGGCGCAGCTGGCGCTGCTGGGCACGCGGCAGCTGCTCGGCCTGAACGCGCGCAACCTGCCGGGCCTGCAGAGCGACGACATCGCCGCGCTGGGCGCGGACGCGCTGGGCGTGCTGAGCACGGCCCAGCTGCAAGCCCTGAGCGCGGCCCAGCTGGCCGCGCTGGGCGGCGCCGACGGCGCCCTGTTCGGCGTGCTCGGCACGCGCCAGCTGGCCGCCTTCGGCAGCGACGCGATGGCGGCGCTGAGCACCAACCAGATCGTCGCGCTGACCACGAGCCAGGCCGCCGCGCTCAGTGCCGCCCAGCTGGCCGGCCTGAGCAGCGACGACATCGCCGCGCTCGAGACCGGCGACCTGGCCGCGCTGCGCACCGCCACGCTGGCCACGCTGAGCACGCGCCAGGCCGCCGCGCTGAGCAGCGCCCAGGTCGCGGCGCTCACCAGCGCCCAGATCGGCGCGCTGAACGCGGCGCAGTTCGGCGCACTCAGCGCGGACGGCTTCCAGGGGCTGGCGCTGGCCGACATCGCTGTGCTGAGCACCAGCCTGATCGCCGCGCTGACCGGCGCCGCGCTGGCCAGGTTGAGCACCGACCAGGTGGCGGCGCTGGCGACGCGCCAGGTGGCGACGCTGAGCGTGGACCAGCTCAACGCGCTGAGCGGGGACCAGCTCAACCATATGCTGTCGGCGCAGGTCGCCGCGCTCGGCTCGGCCCAGGTCGGCGGCCTGACGACGCGCAGCCTGGTCTCGCTCGCCAGCGACAACCTGGCGGCGCTGCAGACCGCCGCCATCGCCGCGCTGAGCACCGCCCAGCTCAGCGTGCTGGGCGACGATCCGGCCGGCAGCGGCGCCAGCGCGCTGGGCGCGCTGACCACGGCGCAGATCGCCGCGCTGCGCACGGCGGCGCTGTCCGGCCTGGGCACGCGCCAGGCCGCCGCGCTGACGCCGCAGCAGGCGGCGGCGTTCGGCAGCGGGCAGATCGCCGCGCTGTCCGGCGCCAACCTGGCGGCCTTCGACGTCGAGGACGTGACGGCGCTGCGCACCGCCGCGCTGTCCGGCCTGGGCGCGGCGCAGCTGGCGGCGCTGCGCACGGCGCAGACGGCGGCGCTGACCACCGCCCAGATCACCGCCTTGAGCACCGCCGCCCTGGGCGGCCTGACCGCCGAGCAGGCGATCGCGCTGCGCGTGGACCAGGCCGCCACGCTGAGCAGCGCGCAGATCGGCGCGCTGTCGCTGCTGGCCACCGCGTCGCTGGAACCGGAGGATCTGGCGGCGCTGCAAACGCGCGTCATCGGCGGCCTGCGCACCCAGCAGATCGCCGTCCTCGGCAGCGAGCAGCTGAGCGCGCTGTCGACCGCCCAGGTCGCCGCGCTCACCAGCGCCCAGGTCGGCGCGCTGACGGGCGACGGCGTCGCCGGCCTGTCCACCGACAGCGTGGCGGCGCTGAGCGCCGAGGCCGTCGCCGCCCTGGGCAACACGCTGCTGGCGCGCTTCAGCGACGCGCAGATGGCCGGCCTGGCCACGCGCCAGATCGCCAGCCTGAGCAGCGCCCAGTTCGCCGCGCTGCGCACCGGCCAGATCGCGGCGCTGACGTCGCAGCAGGCCGGCGCGCTGGGCAGCCGGCAGATCGCCGGCTTCTCCGGCGCCGCGCTGATCGCGCTCGACACCGACATCGCGGCGCTGGGCACGCAGGCGATCGCCGCGCTGACCCCGGCGCAGATCATCGCCCTGGGCGTCGACGCCTCGGGCGCCGCCGTCAACTTCGGCCTGCTGGGGGCGGCGCAGATCGGCGCCATCGGCGTGGCCGCGCTGCAAAACCTGAGCGAGGCGCAGGCGCGCGCCCTCAGCGGCGGGCAGATCGCCGCGCTCACCTTGGGCCAGGTCAACGCACTGTCGGCCGCCTTCGTCGGCGGCCTGAGCGCGCCGCAGCTGGGCGGGCTGACCCCGCTGCAGATCGCCGCGCTCAGTACCCGCCAGCTCGACGCCTTGCAGGTGGCGCAGTTCGGCGTCTTCAGCGCGGCCCAGGTCGGCGCGCTGACGCTGGCGCAGTTCGGCACGCTGTCGCTGGACGAGCTGGCCGCCATCCGGACCGACAGCCTCGGCGGACTCAGCTTGGCGAGCGTCGCCAGCCTGAGCGTGGAACAGCTGCGCGTGCTGGGCGGCGCCGGGCTGGGCATCGCCGCGCTGACGCCGGCGCAGATCGCCGCGCTGCGCACCCAGACCTTCGCCAGCCTGAGCATGGTCCAGGCGGCTGCGCTGACGGTGGCCCAGGCCGCCGCGCTGTCCGGCGCGCAGCTGGCGGCGCTGCCGCTGACGGTGGTCGGCGCGATGGAGGCGCAGGATATCGGCGCGCTGACGGCGGCCACGGTGGCCGCGCTGCGCACCGAGCAGCTGCTGGCGCTCAAGGGCGAGCAGATCGCCGCGCTCGGCGCGGCGCAGGTCGCCGCGTTCGGCAGCGCGCAGCTGGCGTGGCTGGCGGCGTCGCAGGTGGCTTACCTGGATGCGGCCGCCGTGGCGGCGATCAATCCGCTGCTGTTGAACGCGGCGTCGCGCGACGGCAACCTGCTGGCGGCGATGAACGCGGCGCAGCTGCAGGCGCTGACCGGCGCCCAGTTCGCCGCGCTCGACACGGCGGCGATCGCGCGCCTGCGGCCGGCGTCGCTGGCGGCGGTGGACGCGGCCGACATCGCCGCGCTGTCGGCCGGCGTGATCGGCGCGCTCAGCGACGCCCAGCTGCGCGCGCTGACGACGGCGCAGGTGGCGGCGCTGACCCTGGCGCAAGTGGCGGCGCTGCGTCCCAACGACCTGGCCGACCAGTTCACCGCCGCGCAGATGGTCGCCTTCTCAGGGCCGCAGCTGGCGGCGATGAGCACCGCGCTGATCGCCGACCTGAGCCCGCGCAACCTGCAGGCGATCGAGGTGGCCGACATCGCCAGCCTGAGCGCGCAGCAGATCCGCGCGCTGTCGCCGTACCAGATGTCGAGCCTGGCCAACGCGCAGTTGTCGGTGCTGACCATCGCGCAGGCGCGCGCCATGACGGCGCAGCAGTACAACAGCCTGAGCGCGGCGCAGCAGGCCGCCTTCAGCGCGGCGCAAAAGGCGGCCATGCCCTTCGTCACGCCGCTGGTGCTGGATCTGGACGGCAACGGCGTCACCACGCTGGGCCTGGAGGCCGGCGTGCGCTTCGACCTGGCGGCCAGTGGCGAACAGCGCGCGACCGGCTGGGTCGGACCGGGCGACGGCTTGCTGGCGCTGGACCGCAACCATGACGGCGTCATCAACGACGGCGCGGAATTGTTCGGCTCGGCCACGCCGCTGGCCGGCGGCGCCACGGCCGGCAACGGCTACATCGCGCTGGCGACGCTCGACGACAACGGCGACGGCGTGGTCGACGCCAAGGACAGCCGGTACGGCGACCTGCGGGTCTGGGTGGACGGCAACGCCGACGGCGTCAGCCAGGCGGACGAGCTGAAGACGCTGGCCGCGCTGCATATCGCCAGCCTGAACCTGGACGCGCGCCGCGACGGCGCCGAGGACAACGGCAACCTGATCGGCCAGAGTTCGACCTACACCAGCGACGACGGCAGTCAGCACGCGGCGGCGGACGTCTGGTTCGCGCAGGGCAGCGGCGCGCAGTCCGGCGCGCTGGCGCAAGCCATCTCGGCGTTCAGCGCGGGCGCCGACGCGGCGGGCGCAGGCCCGGCAGGGCAGGTGACGCAACCGGCGGCCGGCGCGCTGTCGGCCAACGCCGCGCGCCTGGCCGACAGCCTGCAGCAGTTCAGCGCCGCCAGCCTGTCCGCCGCCGCCCCGCTGTCCGACCGCGACACGCTGCGCCTGAAAGCGCTGCAAGCAACCACGCCGCAAGGCCTGCTGGCCGCGCCGCGCTAAGGACCTTGGAGATGGCGCTTGCGCGCCATCTCCAATACATCGCGAAGGTTCATGCGAAGGTGGTCCACGTTGCCGACGCTGCGCTTTTCCAGTTCATCCAGTAATTTGCGCAGGCCGCGCACCAGATCGGAGTCTGCCGGGAACACAATGGGCTCTACCATGTGACGATTCCGGCGAGGCTGTTTTCCATGGCGCGCCGGAAGCGGGCGACGTCGCCGATTTTTCCATCGGCGGCGATTTGGGGGAACGATTTCGGCTTCACGCCGCAATGCGCGAAGTGCTGAAGCGCCGCCGCGTCGAGCGCGCCGGCTTCTTCTGGATGCCAGGTTTTCAATAGTTGGGCAGCGAAGCGGAACAGCTCCGCCTCGTGATGAGATTCCGGAGGCCGGCCCGATCTTGCGGCCTGAGTCAGCGCCTCGACCAGATTGGCCTCGATTTCCCTTGCCGGTGACATCGCTCCTCCTGGACGTTGGCTCGATTGTAGCGCGCTTTACAGCGGCTGGAACACGCCGGCCGCTTTGTTTTTCTGCACGTTGTCCCAGGCGAAGATCTGGCCGTTCATGGCCACGTAGACGCCCGGCGGCAGCGTCTGCGCCACGGCGCAGGCGAAGCCCAGGTTGAACATCGCGTCGGAATTGGCGATTTCATAGGGGATCATGGCGCCGGTCAGCACGATGGTCTGGCCCAGGTTGGCCGGGCCCAGCACGGCGGCCGTCTGCGGCATGGTGTCGGTGCCGTGGATGATGACGATCGCCTTTTCGGCGGCGGCGCGGCACGCGGCCAGGATGCGCTCGCGGTCGGCATCGACCATGTCCAGCGAATCCATCAGCGGCAATTGTTCCAAGGCCACCTCGATGGTCAGGCGGCAGCGCGCCAGCAGGGCCGGCACGTGGCTGTCGGCGAAGCCCAGGGTGCCGTTCAATTCGTTGTAGTGTTTGTCGAAGGTGCCGCCGGTGGCGAGGATGCGCAGGGTCATGATGTCGGTGCTGTGGGTGATGGATGATGCGCATCATAACCCAAACGCCAACGCAAAAAGAACGCCGCGGCGCACTGGAAAGTTGGGCATACTATGTCTACACTGGTTTCTTTGTTCTTTTCGATCCCATGAAAGCGCTCGCCCCCGGAACCGTCATTTTCCACCGCCATCGCGGCTACGGCGTCATCACGTCGGTCAATTTGCTGACCGGCTGGATCTCGGCCCGCTTCGGCAGCGAGGCGCGCACGCTGGACCTGAACCTGTCCACCGACGAGGTGCAGTTCGCCGACGGCGAGGCGATCCTGTTCCGCCGCGCGCCGCCCGACCGCATGCCCCACGCGCGGCTGATGGCCGTGGTGCGCGCGCTGCACCAGGCCGGCTATCAAAAGCTGTATCTGTATTCCTGGCCCAAGCCGTCCGGGCTGCACTGGCGCTGGCATCTGTTCACCGGCCAGCGCGACTGGATGCAGCGGCCGTGGCGCGAAGGCTGGTACGGCTCCGGCGCCGATTACAACGTCAACCCGGTGATGGGCTGGGGCGACATGCCCGGCGCCACCACCGAGGAGCTGATCCACGCCTTGGCCAAATTCGACCCGCAGGGGCTGGCGCAGGCGCTGGGCCGCGACGAGGACCACACCGAATGGTTCGCCGGCGTCTGCGACGCGCTGTTGCCCGGCTATATGTACAGCCTGGACATGCAGCGTCCCGAAGGCGCGCCGCTGATCGAGATGCCGCCGGTGCCGGTGATCCCGGTGCGCGCCAGCCTGCCGCCGTACGCCGGGCCGGACATCGGCTGGCCGCCCGGCTGGGCCGGCCTGTGGAGCAAGGTGCATGCGATGCCCGCTCCGCGCATCAACCTCACCGGCCTGCCGGAAATGCCCGAGCAGACGGATTAACGGGCGTTGGCCTGGTAATCCGGATTGTGAATCTTGTCGCAAGTGCCGGCCGCGAAGTCCACCACGTTCTGGAACGCGTGGCGGAAATACAGCTCGTAACTCTCCTGCTCGACGTAGCCCAGGTGCGGCGTCGCCAGCACGGTCGGCATGCGCAGCAGCGGCGAGTCGGCCGCCAGCGGTTCCGAGGCGAACACGTCCAGTGCCGCGAAGCCGGGCCGGCCCTGCGGCAAGGCCTGCTCCAGCGCGTCCGGCTGCACCAGCTCGGCGCGGCTGGTGTTGACGAAGATGGCGGTGCGTTTCATGCGCGCCAGGTCGTCGGCGGTGACGATGCCGCGCGTGTCCGCGTTCAGCCGCAGGTGCAGGCTCAGCACGTCGGCCTGCTCGAAGAAGGCCTGGCGCGAAGGCGCCGCCGCGTGGCCGTCGGCCACCGCCTTGTCGCGGCTGGCCTGGCTGCCCCACACCAGCACCGGCATGCCGAAGGCGCGCGCATAGCCGGCGATCATCTGGCCGATCTTGCCGTAACCCCAGATCCCCAGGGTGCGGCCCTTGAGCACGAAGCCCAGGCCGTTGAGCTCGGGATTGACCGATGCCGTCTGCCACAAGCCATCCTTCAGATTGTTCGCATACGGCACGATCTTGCGCGCCGCCGCCATGATCAGCGCCCAGGTCAGCTCGGCCGGCGCGGTCGGCGAACCGACGCCCTCGGCGATGGCGATGCCCAGTTCGGTCGCGGCCGCCACGTCGACGTGGCCGGCCAGCTTGCCGGTCTGCGAAATCAGTTTCAGCTCGGGCAGCTTGGCCAGCAGCGCGCGGTTCAGCGCGGTGCGTTCGCGGATCAGCACCAGGGCGTCGAAGGGCGCCAGGCGGATGGCCAGCTGGCCCAGTCCGCGCGTGGTGCTGTTGAATACTTTGACCTCATGTCCGGCCAGCAAATCGATGCATTTCAGGCTCGCCGTGGCATTCTGGTAATCGTCGAGAATCGCAATTTTCATGGGAGATGGCAGATGTTATGAAGGATTTCGTAGGGAAATAACGCGCTGGCAAAGAACCTGAATAGCTTACTACTTTACTCAACTAATTCTCCTACATTTTCGTATGGAACGCCTATTGACGGGTGTACAATCGCCGAAAAAACACCGCAAGACCGCCGTATTCGCCGATCCATTTCGAATGGAATTCTGAGCGCTAGCGATGAGCTGACGACGATCCTGCCGCGACAGAATTCTTAATTTGTATTGGAGGCATCATGAATCAGCCCGTTATGGGTGGCGTTGCAACACTGAACGTCCCAGCTTACATCAAACAGCAAAAGCTGATCAATTGGGTGGCGGAAATCGCCGCCCTGACCAAGCCGGACCGCATCTACTGGTGCGACGGCTCGCAGGAAGAGTACGACCGCCTGTGCGCTGAAATGGTTGCCGCCGGCACCATGAAAAAGCTCAACCAGGAAAAGCGTCCGAACTCCTACCTGGCCTGCTCCGACCCGACCGACGTTGCCCGCGTCGAAGACCGCACCTTCATCTGCTCCAGCACGAAAGAGGAAGCCGGCCCGACCAACAACTGGATGGACCCGGCCGAGATGCGCGCCACGCTCAATCCGCTGTTCGACGGCTGCATGGTCGGCCGCACGATGTACGTGGTGCCGTTCTCGATGGGCCCGCTGGGCTCGCCGATCGCCCACATCGGCGTCGAGCTGTCGGACTCGCCATACGTCGCGGTCAACATGCGCATCATGACCCGCATGGGCAAGGCCGTCTACGACGTGCTGGGCGCCGACGGCGAGTTCGTGCCGTGCGTGCACACCGTCGGCGCGCCGCTGAAGGCCGGCCAGAAGGATGTGGCATGGCCGTGCAATCCGACCAAGTACATCGTGCACTACCCTGAGACCCGCGAAATCTGGTCCTACGGTTCCGGCTACGGCGGCAACGCGCTGCTGGGCAAGAAGTGCTTCGCGCTGCGCATCGCCTCCAACATGGGCCACCAGGATGCGAAAGAAAACGGCATGGGCTGGCTGGCCGAGCACATGCTGATCCTCGGCGTGGAATCGCCGGAGGGCAAGAAGCACTACATCGCGGCGGCGTTCCCATCGGCCTGCGGCAAGACCAACTTCGCCATGCTGATCCCGCCGGCGAGTTTCGACGGCTGGAAGATCACCACCATCGGCGACGACATCGCCTGGATCAAGCCGGGCGCCGACGGCCGCCTGTACGCGATCAATCCGGAAGCGGGCTACTTCGGCGTCGCCCCGGGCACCAACGAAAAGACCAACTACAACTGCATGGCCTCGCTGCGCGAGAACACCATCTTCACCAACGTCGCCCTGACCGACGACGGCGACGTCTGGTGGGAAGGCCTGAGCAAGCAGGCGCCGTCGCACCTGATCGACTGGCAGGGCAAGGACTGGACGCCGGCCTCGGGCACCAAGGCTGCGCATCCGAACGCCCGCTTCACCGTGGCCGCGACGCAGAACCCTGTCATCGACCCGGCATGGGACGATCCTGCCGGCGTGCCGATCTCGGCCTTCATCTTCGGCGGCCGCCGCTCGACCACCGTGCCGCTGGTGACCGAAGCGCGCAGCTGGACCGAGGGCGTATACATGGCCGCCACGATGGGTTCGGAAACCACCGCCGCAGCAGCCGGCCAGCAGGGCGTGGTGCGGCGCGACCCGTTCGCGATGCTGCCGTTCATCGGCTACAACATGAGCGACTACTTCCAGCACTGGCTGAACCTGGGCGAGAAGGTCGGTAAGCTGAACCCGGCCGCGCTGCCGAAGATCTACTGCGTCAACTGGTTCCGCACGGACGAGCACGGCCACTTCGTCTGGCCCGGCTTCGGCGACAATATGCGCGTGCTGAAGTGGATGCTGGAACGCATCGAAGGCCAGGCCGGCGGCATCGAAAACATCTTCGGCACCACGCCGCGCTTCGGCGACCTGAAGTGGGACGGCATCCCGTTCTCGCCGGAGGAGTTCGAGACCATCACCTCGATCGACAAGGACGCGTGGCGCGAAGAGCTGGTGCTGCATGAAGAACTGTTCGCCAAGCTGGCCTACCACCTGCCGGCCGAATTGAAGGCCGTCAAAGCCGAACTCGAGAAGCGCCTGGCGCGCTAAGCGAGCCCTGGCCAACCCCGGGGTCAAGTCTGACATTCGGACACGAGCTCAACCGTGATGCTGCAATACGGTTGAGCTCGTGTCCGAATGTCAGACTTGACCCCGGTTTTTTTGCTTGCGATTTCGCACAGGTGTGCTAAAGTTGGCGGCATGGATACTCTGACCGCAAAAAGCGAGGCGACCTACGCCGCCATCATCGAGGCCGCGCTGGCGATGGCCGCCGCCGAGGGCATCGGCAAGCTGTCGCTCGGCGAGCTGGCCAAGCGCACCGGCATCAGCAAGAGCGGCGTGTTTTCCCGCGTCGGCTCGCTGGAGACGCTGCAGACCGCCGTGCTCGACGAATACGACCGCCGCTTTGCGCAACAAGTGTTCCTGCCGGCGCTGCAGCAGCCCAAGGGCTTGCCGCGCCTGATGGCGATGGTGAGCGCCTGGTCGCAGCGGATCTGCGACGAGAGCCTCGACTACGCCTGCCTGTACAGCGCCGGCGCCTTCGAGTTCGACGACCTGACCGGGCCGCTGCGCGACCGCCTGGAACAGGGCGCCATGGCGTGGCGCGCCTCGCTGCGCAAGACCATCCTGCAGGCGCTGGAGCTGGGCCATCTGCGCCCGGACACCGATGCCGGCCAGCTGGTCTACGAGATCAACAGCCTGATCATGGGCCTGATCCACGACATCCGCTTCCTGCGCGACCGCCAGGCCGGGCGCCACATGCAACGCGCCTTCAGCCGGCTGATCTCGACCTACAAAAGCTTTAACGACATGGCGTAAGCGGCGCCGCGGCGCGTCCGCGGCTTGGTTTGATTTATTTTCGCACACATGTGCGAAATGGAGGTGCGTGATGGCTGTACTGCTCTTGCTGATCCCCGTGGTGGCCTACTGCGCTTGGCGCAGCAGGCTCGCTTGCATACTGAGGTCGCTGCCCAACGACAACGACGACTTCATGCTGTTCTGAAGCGGAGGCGCCGCGCCGTTTGCTTAGCGGTACTGCGCTGCCTCGCCGAGGATGGCCTTGGGCTCCAGGTAGGAGTCCAATCCGTAGGGCCCGAACTCGCGGCCGATGCCCGATTGCTTGAAGCCGCCGAACGGCGTGGTCAGGTCATTGTGGATGCCGTTGATGTGCACCCGGCCTGCCACCAGCTGGCCGGCCACGCGGTTGGCGCGCGCCAGGTCGGTCGAGCTGACGTAAGCGTGCAGGCCGTACGGCGTGTCGTTGGCGATCGCGATCGCTTCCTCTTCGCTGCGGTAGGTCAGGATCGACAGCACCGGGCCGAAGATCTCCTCGCGCGCAATCGTCATCTGCGGCGTGACGCCGGCGAATACGGTCGGCTTGACGAAGAAGCCGCCCTCCAGCCCTGCCGGCTTGCCCGGACCGCCCGTCACCAGCTCGGCGCCTTCCTCGATACCCTTGGCGATGTAGCCCTGCACGCGGTCGTACTGCTTTTGCGTGACGATCGGTCCCAGCGCCACCGCCGGATCCTTGGGATCGCCCACCACCACCGCCTCCGCCGCCATCTTCGCCAGCAGCTTGACCTCTTCGAGCCGGTGCTCCGGCACCAGCAGGCGCGTGCCGGCGATGCAGGCCTGGCCGTTGTTCATGAAGCAGGCCGCCACCGCGTTGGGGATCGCGCGTTCGAAATCGGCGTCGTCGAGGATCACGTTGGCGCTCTTGCCGCCCAGTTCCAGCGCGACGCGCTTCATGGTGTCGACGCCGAGGCGGGCGATGGTCTTGCCCACCGGCGTGGAGCCGGTGAAGGAAATCTTGGTGATATTCGGATGCACGCTCAACTCCGTGCCGACCACGTCGCCGCGCCCGTTGACGATGTTGACCACGCCCGGCGGCAGGCCCGCCGCGTGGATGGCTTCGGTCAGGATCTGGTTTTGCCGCGCGCTCAATTCGCTGGGCTTGACCACCACCGTGCAGCCGGCGGCGATCGCGCTGGCCACCTTGTTGGCGACGAACCACGCGCTCGAATTCCACGGCGTGATGATGCCGACCACGCCCACCGGCTCCAGCACCACCTTCGACACGCCGACAGTCTTGGTGAATGCGTGCTGCTCCATGGTCTTCTTCACGTCGAGGAACATGGCGGCGGTGTAGGCCGAGCGGCCGGCGCTGGTGTTGAGCGGGCCGCCGTATTCCTCGACCAGGGCGGCGGTGGCGTCGCCTGCGCGCGCCAGCACGGCGTCGTGCAGGCGTTCGAGCATCGCGCCCCGTTCCGCCTTGCTGCTGCGGGAGAAGGCCGGGAAGGCTGCCTTGGCGGCGGCGATGGCGCGGCGCGCGTCCTCCGCGTCGCCCAGGCGCACCTGGCCGTCCACCCGGCCGGTGGTCGGGTTGACCAGGTCGGCCATCTCGGTGCCGTGCGGCGTGACGAACTGGCCGTTGATATAAATTTGATCGATGATGTGCATGACGGTTCCTTGTTAGGTTGATGCGGCCATTCTAGGAATTCGCCCGTCCGCGCGTCAGTGGGGTTCCTGCCGCATGTTTGCCCGATTCTGCCTGTCGCGGCAAAATGCGGTTCATGCCGCTGTTTTCGCTTTCCGTCTCAATCGCCCTGCGCCGCGCGCGGCGGACGATTACAGTGCATGCTCGATATTTTTATAGATAGGCCGACATGACAACGACCACCCGCATCGGCGCCGCCAGCGCCTTGCTGTTCTCCCTGATCCTGGGCGCGGCCCATGCCGCCACTGCCGCCCCCGACCTGGCGGGCCGCCGCGCCGCGCTCGACAGCCTGATTAAAGAGCAATGGGAATACACCATGCGCACCAGCCCCGAATGGGCGTCGCTGATGGGCGACAAGCGCTTCAACGACAGATGGTCGGACTTCTCGCAGGCCGGCATCGACGCCGACATCCGGGCCAGCGCCGAGTTCCTCAAGCGCTTCGAGGCGATCGACACGGCAGGCTTCCCGCTGCAGGAGCAGCTCAACCGCGAGCTGATGCTGCGCCAGCTGCGCCAGACCATCGACGGCGCGCGCTTCAAGGACTGGGAGATGCCGCTGGCGCAGAACTCCGGCATCCACGTCGACGGCCCGATGATCATCTCCGCGCTCAATTTCGAGACGGTCAAGGATTACGAGGACTACATCAAGCGCCTGCACGCGCTGCCCAAGCTGTTCGAGCAGACCCGCGTGCAGATGGACAAAGGCGTGCAGGACAAGCTGATGCCGCCGCAGTTCCTGATTCCGAAGATCGTCAAGCAGTGCGAGGACGTGGCGGCGATGAAGCCGGCCGATTCGCCGTACGCCGAGCCGCTGAAGAAATTCCCGAAAGAGTTCTCGGCCGCCGACAAGGCGCGCCTGAGCAAGGAAATCCTGGCGGCGGTGCAGAAGGACGTGGCGCCGGCGTATAAAAAGCTGGCCGTCTACACCAAGACCAAATACCTGCCGCACGGCCGCAAGGACGTCGGCATGTGGTCGCTGCCGGACGGCGCGGCGCGCTACGCGTTCAAGGCCCGCTCGTCGACCACCACCGACATGTCGCCGGAAGAGATCCATCAACTGGGCCTGTCCGAAGTGGCGCGCATCGAGGGCCAGATGCTGGCGACCGCGCAGAAGCTGGGCTACCAGGACCTGAAGTCGTTCAACAAGGCGGTGGCCGACAACCCGGCGCTGCATCCGAAATCGCGCCAGCAGATCATCGACCTGTATCAGCAATACACGGACCAGATGTACACCCAGCTGTCCAACCAGTTCGGCGTGCTGCCGAAGGGTAAAGTGGAAATCAAGCCGGTCGAGGAATTCCGCGAGAAGGGCGCGTCGGCCGCGGCCTACATGCCCGGTTCGCCGGACGGCAAGCGTCCGGGCCGGGTGATGGTCAACACCGGCGACTTCGAACACCGCTCCATCATCGACATCGAAACCACGGCGCTGCACGAAGGCGTGCCGGGCCACCACATGCAGCTGACCATCGCGCAGGAGATCGAGGCGCTGCCGACCTTCCGCCAGCAGGGCAACTACACGGCGTATGCCGAGGGCTGGGCGCTGTACTCCGAGCGGCTGGGCGAGGAGCTGGGCTTCTACAAGGACCCCTACAGCTACTACGGCCATCTGCAGGACGAGATGCTGCGCGCGATCCGCCTGGTGGTGGACACGGGGCTGCACTACAAGCAGTGGAACCGCCAGCAGGTGGTGGACTTCTTCCACGACCACTCGGGCATCGAGGAAGTGGAAGTGCAGAGCGAGACCGACCGCTACATCGTGTGGCCGGGCCAGGCGCTGGGCTACAAGATCGGCCAGCTGAAGATCCTGGCGCTGCGCGACTACGCGCGCAAGGAGCTGGGGACCGGCTTCGACATCCGCCAGTTCCACGACCAGGTGCTGGGCGCCGGCGCGCTGCCGATGGATGTGCTGGAAACGCACATCAAGGATTGGGTGGCCGCCGAGAAGGCCAGGCAGACGCGCATCACCGCGGCGCAGTAATCCTGCCGAGATCTATCCTGGTGATCCACCAGGCCTTGTCCTGGAAGGTGAAGTCGAGGGCGTCCACCGCGACGACCCTGGCTTCGGCCGGCGCGACCTTGGACACCGCCGGCGTCGGCCGCAGGCCTTCCTCGCCGGGGGCGTGGCCGTAGTAGATCGAGCGCAGCGCGTCCAGCGCCTGCAGCAGCCGGGCGTCGTCCTTGCGCATGGTGGCGCAGCTGCCGTATTCGTCGCACACCTGCACCGGGAAGGCGATGAAGCGGATGGCGCGTTCCATCGCGTCCTCGTTGCCCAGGTAGTGGAACACCCAGGCGGCGGCGTCGGTCACGTCGCCGGCGGCGGCGACGATGGCCTCGTTCTCGCGCCGGAGCTCCTCGCGCATCGAGCCGCCGTTGGCGAACTGCACATCGTCGACGCGCCAGCCGGAGGGCTCCCGGACCAGCTGATACTTGAGCCGGCGCGCATACGTCTCGCCCATTTCCGGATAGACGTTGAAGGATACGTCGACCGCGTCGTCGCCGGCGCGCACCGCCTTGAAGCCGGATTTTTCGAAGTCGAGCCCGGGGCTGGTTTCCTGCGCGTCGAGGAACACGTCGCCGTCGGCGCCGTAGCCGCAGATCTCGTCGCCGCGCGACAGGCTGTCGCACAGGTGGCTGTTGGCGGCCACCAGCGCTTCCAGCTCTTGCGAGTAGAAGCCGGCCGGCACCTGGCTGGCCTGTCGGACCTCGCGGTGCGACAGGTGGTCCTTGTAGGCGTTGGTGATGAGATCGAGCTGCTGCTGCCGCTCCGACCAGGCCTTGTCGGCCAACAGCCCGATGGCGGCGATCAAGAACAGCGCGAAGCCGGCCGGCAGCAGGTGTCTTTTTTCGAACTTCATGGTCGGCGAGTCTCCGCTAAGCGTCCATCATCCGTAGTTTTTTCATGTCCTGCATCGGCGGCGCGCCGAACAGGCGCCGATATTCGCGGCTGAATTGCGACTGGCTTTCGTAGCCGACCTTGTAGGCGGCGGTGGCGGCGTCGATGTCGCCCTGCAGCAGCAGGTTGCGCGCCTGCTGCAGGCGCAGCTGCTTCTGGTACTGCATCGGCCCCATCGTCGTCACCGCCTTGAAGCGGTGGTGCAGCGTGGAGACGCTCATATTGGTGGCCTGCGCCAGATCCTCGACCTTGACCTGCCGGTCGAAGCGCTCCTTGAGCCAGGCGATGGCCTTGCTGATGCCGCGGTCCTGCTGATCGAGCACGATGTTCTGATACAGCTGGCGCCCGGTGGCGCCGGTCAGCAGGCGATAGATGATTTCCCGCTTCACGCCGACGGCCAGGAAGGCCGCTTCCGGCGCTGGCGCGTCGAGCAGGCGCACCAGCTTGTACAAGGCTTCCTGCAGCGGCGCGTCGGAGCGGCCGATGAAGGCGCCTCTGACCGGCTCCGGCTGCGCCGACTCCATGTCGATCTTCGCCTCCAGCACCACGGCGGCGATTTCCTGCGGATCGAGTTCGATGTTCAGCAGCAGATATGGCTGGTCCGGCGACGCCGCGACGACGTTGCCGGCGGCCGGCAGGTCCACCGACACCGCCAGGTATTCGCCGGGACCGTAGTCCAGCACCTCGGCCGCCAGGTGCAGCCGCTTGGTCCCTTGCAGGATCACGCAGCACGACGGCTTGAGCACGCCCCGCGTCACCGGCGTCGGCTGCGACGCGTGCAGCAGCGACAGGAACGGGATCGCCGTCGCCACCCTGCCGTCGCGCCGCACATGGTGCTGCACGATGTCGATCATATGATCGAGCGGCGCGGGCGTGGCGTCACGCTTCATGGCTTACTTCAGCAGCGGCGCCAGGTACTTGCCGGTGACGCTGGCCGGGTTCTTGGCCACGTCCTCCGGCGTGCCGGCGGCGATGATCTTGCCGCCGCCCGCGCCGCCTTCCGGTCCCAGGTCCACGATCCAGTCGGCGGTCTTGATGACGTCCAGATTGTGCTCGATGATGACCAGCGTGTTGCCCTGGTCGCGCAGGCGGTGGATCACCTTCAGCAGCAGGTCGATGTCGTGGAAGTGCAGACCGGTGGTCGGCTCGTCCAGGATGTACAGCGTGCGGCCGGTGTCGCGCTTGGACAGCTCCAGCGACAGCTTGACCCGCTGCGCCTCGCCGCCCGACAGCGTGGTCGCGCTCTGCCCCAGCTTGATGTAGCCCAGGCCCACGTCCAGCAGGGTATGCAGCTTGCGCGCGATCAGCGGCACCGGCTTGAAGAACTCGTGCGCGTCCTCCACCGTCATGTCGAGGATCTCGGTGATGTTCTTGCCCTTGTACTGCACTTCCAGCGTCTCGCGGTTATAGCGCTTGCCGTGGCAGACGTCGCACGGCACGTAGACGTCCGGCAGGAAGTGCATCTCGACCTTGATCACGCCGTCGCCCTGGCAGGCTTCGCAGCGGCCGCCCTTGACGTTGAACGAGAAGCGCCCGGCGCTGTAGCCGCGTTCCTTGGCGGTCGGCACGGTGGCGAACAGGTCGCGGATCGGCGTAAACAAGCCGGTGTAGGTGGCAGGATTCGAGCGCGGCGTGCGGCCGATCGGCGCCTGGTCGACGGCGATGACTTTGTCGAAGTGTTCCAGTCCGCTGATCGAGTCGTGCGGCGAAGGCTCGGTCTGCGATCCGTACAGGTGGCGCGACAGCGCCGGATACAGCGTGTCGTTGATCAGCGAGGACTTGCCCGAACCGGAGACGCCGGTCACGCACGTCATCAGGCCGACCGGCAGGTGCAGGTTGACCTTCTTCAGGTTGTTGCCGGTGGCGCCGGTGATGACCAGCTGCTTGTCCTCGTCGGCGACGTGGCGCTGCTTCGGCACGGCGATCTTCAGCGTGCCTTTCAGGTACTGGGCCGTCAGCGAATTCTTGTTCTTCAGGATGTCCTGCAAGGTGCCCTGGGCGATGATGTCGCCGCCGTGCACGCCCGCGCCCTTGCCCATGTCGACGATGTAGTCGGCGGTGCGGATCGCGTCCTCGTCGTGCTCCACCACCAGCACGCTGTTGCCGATGTCGCGCAGGTGCTTGAGCGTTTCGATCAGGCGGTCGTTGTCGCGCTGGTGCAGGCCGATCGACGGTTCATCGAGCACGTACATCACGCCGGTCAGGCCGGAGCCGATCTGCGAGGCCAGGCGGATGCGCTGCGCCTCGCCGCCCGACAGCGTGTCGGCGCTGCGGTCCAGCGACAGGTAATCGAGGCCGACGTTGTTGAGGAACTGCAGGCGCGAGATGATCTCCTTGACCACGCGGTCGGCGATCTCTTTTTTCGCGCCCTTGAGTTTGAGCTGCTCGAAGAAGCTCAGCGTGTCGCGCAGCGGCTTCTCGGCGATCTCGTAGATGGCCTTTTCCTGCTTGCCGGTGCCGACCTTGACGTAGCGCGCTTCGACGCGCAGGCGCGCGCCGTCGCACGACGGGCACTTCTTCTCGTTGATGAACTTCGCCAGCTCCTCCTTGACCGCCATCGAGTCGGTCTCGCGGTAGCGGCGCGCCAGGTTGGTGACCACGCCTTCGAAGGCGTGCTCCTTGACCACGGTGCGGCCGCGCTCATTGACGTAGGTGAACGGGATGTTGGTCTTGCCCGAGCCGTGCAGGATCACTTCCTGCGCGGTCTTCGGCAGCTGCTCGTACGGCAGGTCCAGGTCGAACTCGTAGTAGGCCGCGAGGTTGGACAGCATCTGGAAGTAGAACTGGTTGCGGCGGTCCCACCCCTTCACCGCGCCGGAAGCCAGCGACAGGTTGGGGAAGGCGACGATGCGCTTCGGATCGAAGAACTCGATGTGACCGAGGCCGTCGCATTCCGGGCAGGCGCCCATCGGGTTATTGAACGAGAACAGGCGCGGCTCGAGCTCCTGCAGCGAGTAGCCGCATTCGTTGCAGGCGAACTTGCTGGAGTAGACGTGTTCCGCGCCGCTGTCCATCTCCAGCGCCACGGCGCGGCCGTCGGCCAGGCGCAGCGCGGTCTCGAAGCTTTCGGCCAGGCGCTGCTTGATGTCGGCGCTGACCTTGACGCGGTCGATCACCACGTCGATGGTGTGCTTCTCGGTTTTCTTCAGCTTGGGCAGGTCGTCGACCTCGTAGATCTTGGCGTCGTGGGTGCCGCTCTGCACGCGGAAGCGCACGAAGCCCTGCGCCTGCATCTGCTCGAACAGGTCGGAGTGCTCGCCCTTGCGGTTGGCGACCACCGGGGCCAGGATCATCAGCTTGGTGTCGTCCGGCATGGCCAGCACGGCGTCGACCATCTGCGACACCGTCTGCGCGGCCAGCGCGTTGTCCGGGTGGTTGATGCAGTAGGGCGTGCCGACGCGGGCGTACAGCAGGCGCAGATAGTCGTGGATCTCGGTCACGGTGCCGACCGTCGAACGCGGATTGTGCGAGGTGGCTTTCTGCTCGATCGAGATGGCCGGCGACAGGCCTTCGATCAGGTCGACGTCGGGCTTCTCCATCAGCTGCAGGAACTGGCGGGCGTAGGCCGACAGCGATTCGACATAGCGGCGCTGGCCCTCGGCGTACAGCGTGTCGAAGGCGAGCGAGGATTTGCCGGAGCCGGACAGCCCGGTAATCACGATCAGCTTGTTGCGCGGCAGGTCGAGGTTGATGTTTTTGAGATTGTGCGTGCGTGCGCCGCGGATGCGGATCTGTTCCATTAATTTTGGCCCCTAGAGTCAACCCGTCACTATAGCCGGGTTTGATTACTTGCGCCGACCTTGCGCTGGATCGCGTGCTGGTGGCTTGACACTGTATATAATACCAGTATTTTCTTGCGTCGTTTCAACTTGGCGCCGAACGCGACAGATGGGGACGGGTGCGTATTTTGCCAGCCCTCGCGGTGCTATAATCGTTGTTTAGCATTTGTTAAACCGCCCGCCGCACGCGGCCGCTGTTACTCAGGAGTTTTACACATGGCATCAGTCAACAAAGTCATCATCGTCGGCAATCTGGGTCGCGATCCGGAAATTCGCTACATGCCTAGCGGTGACGCGATCGCCAACATTGCCGTGGCGACATCGTACAAATCGAAGGACCGCAACACCGGCGAGCAGAAAGAGCAGACCGAGTGGCACCGCATCTCGTTCTTCGGCCGCCTGGCGGAAATCGTCGGCCAGTACCTGAAGAAGGGTTCGTCGGTCTACGTCGAAGGCCGCCTGCAGACCCGCAAATACACCGACAAGGACGGCGTCGAGAAATACGCGACCGACATCATCGCCGAGCAGATGCAAATGCTGGGTGGCCGTCAGGGCATGGGCGACGGCGGCGGCATGGACGACGGCGGCGGCTACGACGCCCCGCCGCAGCGCCAGGCGCCAGCCCCGGCCCCGCGCCCGCAGATGGCCGCGCCGGCCCCGGCGCCACGCCCGGCCCCGCGCCCGGCGCCGAACTTCTCGGACATGGATGACGATATCCCGTTCTAAGATACACCGCAGAACGCGTTGTAAACAAGGCCCCGTAACTCTCTGAAGTTACGGGGCTTTTTGCATTTTGAGCATCCCTGGCGTAAACAACGATCATATGTATCCGTGTATTACGACGCGGCCATTTTTCGTATGTAAGCAGGGAATCGATGCTCTTCCCAGGTTCGCATGAGCCGTACACGAAGCGCCGGCCGGCAGAACTGATTCAACGGACCCGACGTGTCAAAGGCCGGCCATTGCGCATAGCTACTAAGCAAGCAGCAGTTGCGGACCTCCGGCGCGCCGGCCGGAATGTCAATATGACCGATACGACGCAGCTTCACGATAAATGAGAACTTCAAGATGTGAGACTTTTCGTGAGACGGGAGCTGACTTCCCTTCACGACAAAGTTTCAACAGCCCTTAGCGAAGCACCTGCTATGCACCGAAAAGTGCCCTAGCTGTCCAGTCTGATGGACGGTGCGTCGGCGTCTCTGGCCCGAACGGCACGCACTGAGCTAGCTCAATCGTGCGCGCCAGGTGAAGGCGAACCTTCGCCGGTGCCGGTCTCTCTAAATTCAATGGATGAAATTCCTCATCCTTGACCTCACTGGAGACCAAACATGATCCTCAACACCGCGTCGCAATCGAGCCCCTATTTTGGCGATGGCTTGAATTTACCCGGCGCCGTCCAATCCGCCGCCACCGGAACGGTTTGCGTAGGCAGCATCAACAACATCCCGATCTTCGCCGAAAGCAGCATTGCCCAGGGACCGCCGCCGTTCTTCGGACCGTCCTTCGGCGAACGCGGCCAGGCCTCCCTGGCCAGTGTGGCGACAGCGCGCGCCACCGGGCTCATTTGCGTCGGCAGCGTGTATGGCGCGCCGGTGTTTGCCCCGCCCGCCGCCGTCGGCACTGCCGGGCAGGCGCTGGCGCCATCCGCGGTGCACAGCGCGGCGAGCGCTTCGATTCCCCTGAATCCAGCGGCGGCACAGGGCTTGATATGCATCGGCAGCATGCACGGCGTGCCGCTGTTCGCCGCGCCGCAAGCAGCCGCGCAGATCGCGCCGTCCGCATCGAGCGGCCAGTTCACGCGGACCGATGGCGCAATCGGCGCGAACGGCATGCGCACCGCAGGCATGTGCGTCTGACGCCCATGGCTACCGCGACCGACGCCACCGGCGACGCCTACACGGTGCGCAGCAATGAACGCGACGATCCGGGTCACGTCTTGCTGCGCAGTGCGCGCGACAAAATCGCCGCCCACGCGGCGCGTGGGTTGACGCTCGCGCGACAGTGGCCCGATGCGGCCGCGCCAACGCGCATCCTCGTGGTCGGGGACGGGCGCTTGCTGCTGGACTTGCTGCGGGAGTTTGCTCCCGCTGTCCAGATCGAACCGAATCAACAGAATGTGCGGCTTGAAATGCAGGCCGCCGTATTAGCCGAGAAATGGAGCGACACCATGCCAGACCAACCCAGCCTGTCCGACAACGGCGCCGAAGACGGCGGCAGCGGCAACCCTCATCACTACCCGGACGACGCCAGCATCGAGGTGCTGGCCTCCAAACCGGACGAGTTCATCTTTTCACCCAAGCGCACCGCCGGCAGGGCCGCCGTGCAGATGCTGAACAATCCGGGCAGCCTGATCAACGATCTCAAGACCTATTCCGGCCTCGACATCGAGATCGTACGCACCCGTAGCCGCGCCGGCGTGGGCGCGGCCGCTGCCGGTGCCGAGACCTCGGCGCTGCTGGTGAAAATGGAGGCGGCCAAGGGCGAGCAGTTCGCGCAACAATCGTTGTCGGCGGCCAGCCCGTTTTGGGTGGAACGGAACCAGCCGGTCAGGCTGTTCGAAGGCGTGCCGTCGCCGTACTTCACCGCCCCGGAACCGCTGGCGCCGGCCGACGGCGGCGCCGAGGCCGTCAGCCTGCGCATCACCGGCGAGGGCGGCGCCGCGCTGCCGATGGCGCTGGTGAAGATATTCACCAGCGCGTCGCTCAACCCGGCCGTCGCCGTCGCCGGTCCGGACGGTGTGGCCGCGTTCCGGCTGCCGGCCGCGTTGCTGCGCACGGTCGTCGCGCTGGTGGTCGAGCCCGTGGCGGGCCACTGGAGCAAGGCGATCCTCAAGCCGCGTCTGGACGCGGCGGCCAGCTACACCATCAAGCTCGACAGCTTCAGCGACTTCGACGCCGGCTTCCGCCAGTGCGGCGCGCCCAGTTGGGGAGTGGGCGCGCTGGGTCTGCAGGGCAAGGCGGCGCTGACCGGCGCCGGTTGCAAGGTGGGCGTGATCGACAGCGGTTGCTCCAGCGACCACAGCCTGCTGCGCCATGTCACGCGGGGCATGGACTTGAATCCCGAGGGCGACGCCGACAGCTGGCGGATCGATGAAATCGGCCATGGCACCCACGTCTGCGGCATCGTCGGCGCGTCCGGCGCCGGCGCGGTGCCGATGCGCGGCATGGCGCCGGAAGCGGAGCTGCATATGTACAAGATTTTCCCGTCCGGCGACACCTTCACGCTGGCCTCCGCCATCGAGGCGGCGCTGACGCAGGGCATGGACATCATCAACATGAGTCTGACCTGCGCCGAGTCGCTGGATGTGGCGGAACAGCTGGCGCGCGCCCGCGCCGCCGGCATAGCCTGCTTCGCCGCCGCGGGCAACGAGGGGCGCGCGGTGATGTTCCCGGCCCGGCTGGAGGTGGTCATGGCGGTCAGCGCGCTGGGCCGGATCGGCACCGCGCCGGCGGACTCCCTGTCGGCGCTGACGATGTTGCCGGGCTCGGCCGAGAAGGGCGGCTATTTCCTGCCCAACTTCACCTGTTTCGGCGACGCCGTGGATTTCGCCGGCCCCGGGGTCGGCGTGATCTCCACCGTGCCCGGCGATGGACTGAAGGCGCTCGATGGCACCTCGATGGCGTCGCCCCATATTGCAGGGCTGGCCGCCTTGTACCTGGCCCACGATCCGCAGCTGCGCAACATGGGACGCTCGCCCGCACGGCTGGAGACGCTGCATGAGCTGTTGCGTCAGCGTAGCAACGCCATGGCGTTCCGGCCGGACAGGGTGGGCAACGGCCTGCCCTCCGTCGGCCCCCTGGGCGCCCTGCACGAGGCCACGTTTTCCGCCTTCCTGCGCGAGCGCATGCAGTGGGGCGCCGACGCGTCCGGCACGATCGTGGATTTCGGGCGCGACTTCGCCGCGCCGGCCGGCGCCGCGATGCGCCATTAGCTCGGTTGCGCGCGCCGCGCCGGCATGGCGCGGATCGGCAGGAATCGCGTCTTTTGGCGATTTCTGTCGCATAAAAATCGCGCGCTTACAAATTGTAGCAATTTAAATTCAATGAAATCGATTTCTTAAAATTTCCTGAAATTAACAGGGATTAGTGTCAACTTAACCGAACTTTACATGACAGGAGGATGACAAAAGTCGCATTTTTGCAACTTTTTACCGATTTTTCTTGCGGGGCAGTGTTTTTTATGCATTGACTCGCGCTGGCGCGCAGTGATTTGATGTCGGCCGGTCGAGATTTTGCTCGCCTTCCTGCCCCAATTCACTCAAGTCTGGATTAAGTAATGATGAACGAAACTCTCATCTCGCGCGCCGTGCGCGTGATGTGCGCCGGCGGCTTGGCCGTCGGCATGCAAGCCGCCTTCGCGCAAACCGCCCCCGACGCGCCGATGCAGCGCATCGAAGTGACCGGCTCGTCGCTCAAGCGCGTGGATTCGGAAACCGCGCTGCCGGTCACCACCATGACCAAGGCCGACATCGCCCGCACCGGCGCCACCAGCACGCAGGAACTGCTGGGCACCATCTCGGCCCTGTCGTCGGCCGGCTCGACCAGCAACGCCACCGGCGCCGGCTCGTCCACCTACGGCCTGTCGTCGATCTCGCTGCGCGGCCTCGGCGCCGAGCGTACCCTGGTGCTGGTCAACGGCCGCCGCCTGGCCGCCTTCGCCGGCGGCGGCGGCGCCGCCGTCAACGTCAACGTCATCCCGCTGGCCGCCATCGAGCGCGTCGAAGTGCTCAAGGACGGCGCCTCCGGCGTGTACGGCTCCGACGCCGTGGCCGGCGTGGTCAACTTCATCCTGACCAAGTCCTTCAAGGGCGTCGAAGTGCAGGCCGGCGGCGGCAAGCCGACCCACGACGGCGGCGGCCAGAACCAGAAGTACTCGGTCACCGCCGGCTTCGGCGACCTCGACACCGACCGCTACTCGGTCGTGCTGTCCGCGTCGGCCGAGCGCGAGCGCGCCCTGTTCGCCAACGAGCGCGGCTTCGCCTCGACCGGCAACCGTCCGCCGTTCTTCAGCTCCGGCGCCACCGGCCAGGGCAACATCGAAGGCGCCATCGTGCCGGGCACCAACCCGCTGCAGACCATCGGCCACTTCGACACCAGCGTGCCGCAATACGGCAACCCGCTGGCCGGCGGCCGCTGCGGCGACATCCGCATGATCCAGGGCGCCGACAAGACCGACCTGGGCGCGACCAACTGCGCCTTCGACAGCGCCGCCTTCGTCGGCCTGACGCCGAAACGTGAACTGAACAACTTCACCGCCAACGGCACCTTCAAGATCAACGAGAACCACCAGCTGTTCGCCGACGTGCTGTACTCCGAGTCGACCGTGACCCAGAGCTTCCAGGGCAGCCCGATGAAGGCCGGCTTCGTCGAGACCGACGCCGAATTCGCCAAGCAGGGCGTGACCCCGGCGCTGGTGCTGTACCCGAGCAACCCGGCCTACCAGAACATCGCGCTGCCGTACCTGCAGAAGATGGGTTACACCAGCCTGATCGGCAAGCCGCTGTCGATCACCAGCCGCGTGTTCGACTACGGCAACCGCGTCAGCCGCGACGAATCGAAGCAGTCGCGCATCGTGCTGGGCGCCAAGGGCCTGGTGTACGGCCAGGACTATGAAGTCGGCCTGACCTGGAACCAGAGCAAGATCGACGGCTACGTGCCGGGCGGTTATTTCTCGCAGGTCGCCTACGCCAAGATCATCAATGATCCGGCCAACAACTGGAACCCGTGGGCGCCGGGCGGCGTGCAGACCGGCGCGCTGGCCGACAAGCTCAAGTCGGCGCTGTACACCGGCGGCACCTTGCAGGGTAAATCGACCTCGGCCTCGTTCGACGGCAAGATCGCCGGCGACCTGCCGACCATCGCCGGCATCACCGCGCAGTACGCGCTGGGCGCGCAGTCGCGCATCGAGAAGCTGGAAACCAATCCGAGCCCTGCGCTGGAAGCGGGCGACATCGCCGGCCTCGGCGGCAGCGTGCCGCCGGTCGACCGCGAGCGCAAGATCAACTCGCTGTTCGGCGAGACCAACGTGCCGGTGCTCAAGAACCTGGACCTGGGCGCGGCCGTGCGTTACGACCACTACGACGACGTCGGCGTGTCGACCAACTACAAGGCCAACGTGCGCTGGCAGCCGGTCAAGCAGGTGGTGTTGCGCGCGTCGGCCGGTTCGGGCTTCCGCGCGCCGACCCTGACCGACCTGTGGCAGCCGCAGACGCTGGGCACCTCGGCGACCTTCGACGATCCGAAGACCAACCAGCACGACATCCAGGTCAACGCCCTGAGCGGCGGCAATCCTAACCTGAAGCCGGAAGAGTCGCGCCAGAAATCGGCCGGTATCGTCCTGGTGCCGTTCGATAACTTCACCGTCGGCGTCGACTGGTTCAAGATCAATGTCTCGAACATGCTGGCGACCCCGTCGGCACAGGAAGTGGTGTCGCGCTTCCGCGCCGGCGATTCGTCCTACGCCAACTTCGTCACGCTCAACAGCAGCGGCGGCATCAGCTCGATCAAGACGCTGCTGACCAACAGCGGCGACGCCGTGGTCAAGGGCTTCGACGTGTTCGCCAACTACCGCCTGAACACCAGCTACGGTCGTCTGGACGCTGCGCTGAACGGTACCTACATGGACCAGTTCGACCAGACCAGCCCTGGCGGCGGCGTGTCGCACAAGGTCGGCACCCTGGTCGATGGCCAGGGCAATCCGGTGCTGGGCGCGGACAACGGCGGCGTGATCATGCGCTGGAAGCACACGCTGTCCGGCACCTGGAGCAAAGACCAGTGGACCGCCACCCTGATCCAGAACTACAGCTCGCGCTACGAAGCGGGCTGGCGTGAGGACGGCGAGCGCAGCTTCGTCGGCGCCAACGCGACCTACGACGCCAACGTGACCTACAAGCCGATCAAGCCGCTGACCCTGACCTTGGGCGTGCGCAACCTGTTCGACAAGCAGCCTGCGATCTTCGTGCCGGTGTCCAACCAGTTCCAGTATGGTTACGACATCAACCAGTACGATCCGCGCGGCCGTTTCCTGTACGTCAACGCGGCTTACCGCTTCAAGTAATCCGGACGGTTTGATGTGACTGAAGGCCCTGCAAGCGTTAAGCTTGCGGGGCCTTTTTATTTGGCTTTGTCGGGGCGCGCCTGGATGGCGTTGAGGGTCTTGATTTCGCGCTCGCTGGCTTTGTTGAGCAGGCTTTCGTGGGCGCGGCCCAGCGCGGCGTAGCGGGCCAGCTCCGGCGTGACGGCGTTGCGCTGCGCCACCTGATGCACCACCGCGCCGGTCAGCACGCACATCGCCAGCGTGAAGCCGATGTAGCCGGCCAGCCACAGGCCGGTCTTGCCGATGCTGCGGTGGAGGGCGCGCCGCACCTGGTCGGCCTCGGCGCCGAGCGCGGCGACGGCCCGCGCCAGCTCGTCGACCGCCGCGCCGGCCGCCTGCGCCGCCGCGCGGCCGGCCTCCTGGCCCACGGCGCCGGCGATGATCCCGGCCCGCGCTTCGATCTGCGCCGCTTCGGCGATCTTGACGTCGATCTGGCTCAGGCTGGTGTTGGCCAGCCGCAGCAGCTTGTCGCAGCCGGCCACCTGGCGCGAGAAATTGCCGACGTCGGCGTGGAAGCGCTCGACTTCCATCTTGTGGGCGTCGAGCTTGTCGTGCAGCGAGTCGAACAGGTCACTTTGGGCGCGGTCGGTCATCGTGGTCGGCGGGGCGGATGGACGGAACCTTATTGTAAAGCGTCGCCGGCCGCGTGCGACGCAAAAGCAAAAACTTGAGGATCGCGGGCATACCAATCGCCGCAGCGCGGGGCGATACTGCATGCATGGCATTACTTAAGGAGAACGCTATGGTCACCATCTACACCAGCCCCACCTGCGCTTATTGCGCCATGGCCAAGCGCCTGCTGGCGCAAAAGGGCGTGGTCGCCGACGAAATCGATATCGCCGCCGACCCGCAAAGCATGCGCGACATGATGGCGCGCAGCGGCCGCCGCACCGTGCCGCAGATCTTCATCGGCGAGCGCCACATCGGCGGCTACGACGACATGGCCCGGCTGGACCAGCAGGGCGAGCTGGACGCGGCGCTGGCCGGCGGCGTCTAAAAACCGGCCTGCGCATGGGATCCTGCAAATAGTCGTTGACGAAGCCGCACAGGCTTCGTAGTATACATCTACCTATCGATAGATAGAATACCTAAACGACTCAAGGAATTCCCATGAAATTAGCAACCGTCTTACGCAGCCTGGCCTTCGCGGCCGCCACCGGCTGGCTGGCGCTGTCGCCGCCGGCCCGCGCCGCCGCGCCGCAGGCCGCCGCCGCCGCCGCCGTCACCCACCAGACCGCGCCGACGCAATACGTCGACGCCGCCGGCGTCAAGCTGGCCTACCGCCGCTTCGGCAAGCCGGGCGGCGTGCCGCTGGTGCTGTTCCAGCACTTCGTCGGCACCATGGACAGCTGGGATCCGATGATCACCGACGGCTTCGCCCGCGAGCGCGAGGTGATCCTGTTCGACAACGCCGGCGTCGCCAGCTCGCAGGGCGAGGTGCCCACCAGCGTCGAGGGCATGGCGGCCCACGCCATCGCGCTGATCGAGGCGCTAAAGGTCCGGCAGGCCGACCTGCTCGGCTTCTCGCTGGGCAGCCTGGTGGCGCAGCAGGTGGCGCTGCAGCGGCCCGACCTGGCGCGCCGCGTCATCCTGATCGGCAGCGGCCCGCGCGGCGGCGAGGGCATGGCGTCGCTGACGCCGGAATTCCTCGACATGCTGAAAAAGCCGCACGACCCGGCCGACGAGCTGCTGCTCGACGTGTTCTTCACGCCGTCGGCCGCCAGCCAGCAGGCCGGCCGCGCCTTCCTCGAGCGCCTGCGCGCGCGCCGCGTGCAGCGCGACCCGGACGTGGGCGACAAGGTGGCGCCGGCGCAGATCGCCGCCTTCGCCGCCTGGGGCGCGCCGCGCGCCGATGCCGCCGCCTACCTGCGGCAGATCCGCCAGCCGGTGCTGGTGGTCAGCGGCAGCCGCGACCTGGTGCACTACACGGTCAATTCATACACGCTGCAGCAGCGCCTGCCCAACGCCCAGCTGATCGTCTACCCGGATTCCAACCACGGTTCGATCTATCAATATCCGGACCTGTTCCTGGCGCAGGCCCGCCTGTTCCTGAACCAGCCGTGAGCGCGCCATGCACAAGCTGATCGCATTGCGCGAGGCCGGCGCCGGCGTCGGGGAGATCGCCGCGCTGCTGGCCGAGCATGTGGTGTTCAAGAGCCCGGTGCTGTCGCGCAGCATCGTCGGCCGCGCCGCCGTGGCCGAGGCCATGGTGGCGGCCATCGCGGTGCGCGACGGCGCCTACGTGGCCGAGATGTCGGACGGCGCCACCACCTTGCTGGTGTGGCGCGGCACGGTCGACGGCATGCCGCTCGACAGCTTCGAGATGCTGCTGCACGACGCGCAAGGCCTGGTGGTCGAGCGCAGCGTGGCGATGCGGCCGTTCGCCTCGGCGCTGCGCTTCCGCAACGCCTTCTTCCGCCGCATGGGGGGGCGCCTCGGCCCGGCGTACTTCGCGCTCGACGAGCTGCCGCTGGTCTAAGCCGGCGCGGGCATGGCCGGCGGTCATGCCCATTTGCAACTATTGGTTGATTGTGTATCACCTTAGACCAATGTTCTCAAACGTACGTATCTGGCTATAGTGGCAGATTGCCCGGCATGGGTATGTTGCGCTAGTTGATAGGGAGTCATCGATGATCAAATTACAAGTCAATGGAAAGGCGCGGGAATTCGACGTGCCGGGCGATATGCCCCTGCTGTGGGTGCTGCGCGACGAGGCCCACATGACCGGCACCAAGTTCGGCTGCGGCATGGCGCTGTGCGGCGCCTGCACCGTCCACGTCGACGGCGAGCCGACCCGCTCCTGCGTGCTGCCGGTGTCGGCCGTCGCCGGCAAGAAGATCACCACCATCGAGGGCGTCGGCGCCACCCCGGCCGGCAAGGCCACGCAGCAGGCGTGGCTCAAGGCCGAGGTGGTCCAGTGCGGCTACTGCCAGTCGGGCCAGATCATGTCGGCCGCCGCGCTGCTGGCCAAGAACCACAAGCCGACCGACGCCGAGATCGACGACGCCATGTCCGGCAACATCTGCCGCTGCGGCACCTACACCCGCATCCGCGAGGCGATCAAGGATGCCGCCCAGTCGCCGTTGCTGAAGGGAGCCTGAGATGAACGCTCCTGACATTGCAGGCCGCCGCGGCTTCCTCAAAGTGGCCGCCGCCGCCGGCGGCAGCCTGATGGTCGGCTTCTGGACCCTGCCCGGCGAGGCGCTGGCCGCCACCGCCGCCGCCAAGGGCGCGGCCCCGGCCGACCTGAACGCCTTCATCGCGATCGGCGCCGACGACTCGATCACGCTGACCATGCCCAAGGTCGAGATGGGCCAGGGCGTCTACACCTCGATCCCGATGCTCATCGCCGAGGAGCTGGAGGTGGACATGGAGCAGATCGTGCTGCGCCACGCGCCGCCCGACGCCAAGGTCTACGGCGCGCCGTTCGGCGACCAGTTCACCGGCGGCTCGCTGAGCATGCGCACCCTGTACGAGCCGATGCGCCAGACCGGCGCCGCCGCGCGCCTGGTGCTGATCCAGGCCGCCGCCGACGAGTGGAAGGTCGCGCCGGAGTCCTGCCGCGCCGAGCACGGCGAAGTGGTGCACGCGGCCAGCGGCCGCCGCCTCAAGTACGGCAAGCTGGTCGGCGCCGCCGCCAAGCTGCAGCCGCCCGCCAAGATCGCGCTGAAGGACGCCAGGGACTTCAAGCTGGTCGGCAAGCCGCTCAAGCGCCTCGACGCCAAGGGCAAGACCGACGGCAGCGCGCTGTTCGGCATCGACGCCCAGGCCAAGGGCCTGAAGGTGGCGGTGGTGGCGGCCAGCCCGGTCGTCGGCGGCAAGCTCAAGTCGGTCAACGACGCCAAGGCGCGCAAGCTGCGCGGCGTGCGCCAGATCGTCAAGCTCGACAACGCGGTGGCGGTGGTGGCCGAGAACTACTGGTACGCCAAGCAGGGCCTGGCCGCGCTCGACATCGTCTGGGACGAGGGGCAGTACGCCAAGCTGTCCACCGACGACGTGCGCGCCACCATGGTCGCCGCGCTGAAGAAGCCCGGCAAGGTCGCCCGCAACGACGGCGACGCCTTGAAAGCCATCGCCGCCGACGGCAAGCGCATCGAGGCCACCTACATCAACCCGATGCTGGCCCACGCCACCATGGAGCCGATGAACTGCACCGTGCACGTCAAGGGCGACGGCACGGCGGAGATCTGGACCGGCTCGCAGGTGCCGGCGCGCGCGCGCGACGCGGCGGCCCAGGTGCTCGGCCTGGCGCCGGAAAAGGTCACGCTGCACAACCACCTGCTGGGCGGCGGCTTCGGCCGGCGCCTGTATTCGGATTACGTGGTGCAGGCGGCCGCCGTGGCCAAGCAGGTCAAGGGACCGGTCAAGCTGGTGTGGAGCCGCGAGGAAGACATCCAGCACGGCCTGTTCCGCGGCCTGTACGCGCACTCGGTGTCGGCCTCGCTGGACGCGGCCGGCAAGCCGGTGGCGTTCTCGCACAAGATCGCCGGCCCGTCCAACCTGGCCGCGTTCGCGCCGGGCTGGCTCAAGGATGGGCTGGACATCGACAACGTCGAGGGCTCGGACATCTTCTCCTACGACATCCCCAACATGCGCAGCGAGTACACCCAGGAGGACGGCCCGGTGCCGACCGCGTTCTGGCGCGGCGTCGGCCCGACCCGCAACATGACGGTGCTGGAGAGCTTCATGGACGAACTGGCGCTGCACAGCGGCCAGGATCCGCTGGCCTACCGGCTGTCGCTGTTGTCGAAGGAGCCGCGCGCGGCCAATGTGCTCAGGCTCGCGGCGCAGAAGGCCGGCTGGGGCGAGAAGCTGCCGGCGCGCTCGGGCCGCGGCATCGCGCTGATGCGCGCCTGGGGCACCTACCTGGCGCAGGTGGTCGACGTCAGCGTCAACGACGACGGCGAGGTGGCGGTCAAGCGCGTGGTGTGCGCGGTCGACTGCGGCCAGGTGGTCAACCCGGACACGGTGGCGGCGCAGATCCAGAGCGGCATCAACTACGGGTTGACGGCGGGGCTGTTCGGCGTCATCACGCTCAAGGACGGCCGCGTGGAGCAGAGCAATTTCCACGACTACCGCATCCTGCGCATGAACGAGGCGCCGAAGATCGAGGTGGAGATCGTCAAGAGCACGGAGGCGCCGGGCGGCATCGGCGAGCCGGGCACGGCGGGCGTGGGCGCGGCGCTGACCAACGCGGTGTTCGCCGCGACCGGCGTGCGCGTGCGCGAGATGCCGTTGCGTCCGGAGCTGCTGAAGAAGGCATAGCCGGACGGCGGCGTCGGCATCGTCGGCAGTGTGCTGCTACAATAGCCTGGTGAAAAAGCTATTGCTCATCCTGCTGCTGACGATACTGCCGATCCAGTATGCCTGGTCGATGGCGGCCGTCTATTGCCAGCACGAGCCGGCCAAGGCGGCGCACTTCGGCCACCACGGCCACGCGCACCAGGCGCTGTCGGACGACGGCGGCGAGCATGGCAAGCCGTCCAAGGCGCACGGCGACTGCGAAGTTTGCCACCACGCGGTGCAGGCTTCGGTGCCGGCCGCCGACGCGCCGCTGATGGCGGCCGCCGCGCGCGTCTACGCGCCGCCTTTGCCGTCGCAATACCTGTCGTATATCTCCGAAGGGCCGCCCCGGCCCAATTGGTCGCTCGTCGCTTAACGCGGCGAGGCCCACACACTTTTCCCTGGTAAGCCTCGTCGGATTCTTTTCCCCTATCGTCTGGAGAATTCGATGTTCAAGTATCTGTTGCCGCTCTGCGTAGCGGCATGGCCGGCCTATGCGCTGGCCGAAATCGAGCCGGCCGCACCGTTGACGCTGCAGGCCGCGCTGGCGCTGGCCGCCGGCGCCAACCCGGAGCTGTCGGCCGCGCGCCATGAGGTGGGCGCGGTGGAGGGCGCGCTGCTGCAGGCCGGCCTGGCGCCCAATCCCTCGCTGTCGCTGGAGCGGGTCGACACGCGGCGCGACACCAGAGAGACCACGCTGCAACTGAGCCAGCCGCTGGAGCTGGGCGGCAAGCGCGCCGCGCGCGTGCAGGCGGCCGAGCGTGGCCGCGACAGCGCGGCGGCGGAGCTGGCGCTGAAAGGCGCGCAGCTGCGCGCCGACGTCATCGCCGCGTGGTTCGCGGTGCTGGGGGCGCAGGAGCAGCTGCGGCTGGCGCGCGAGGCCGAGGATCTGGCGCAGCGCGCGGCGGCGGCGACGGCGCGGCGGGTGGCGGCCGGCAAGGTGTCGCCGGTGGAGGAGACGCGGGCGCGGGTGGCCGCGTCCTCGGTGCGGCTGGAGGCGATGCGCGCCGACAGCGGGCTGGCGACGGCGCGCAAGCGGCTCGCCGGCCTGTGGGGCAACACCACGCCGCGCTTCGAGCGGGCCGACGGCGCAATGGACGCGCTGCCGGCGCTGCCGCAGTTGGCGGATATGGCGGCGCTGCAGCGGCGGCTGGCGGCATCTCCGGCGATGGCGCTGGCGCGTTCGCAGCTGGGGCGCTCGCAGGCGCTGGCGCAGGTGGAGCTGTCGCGCCGCGCGCCGGACCTGACGCTGAGCATCGGCGGCAAGCGCTCGGAGGAGCTGGGTCGCACGCAGGCGGTGTTCGGCGTGTCGGTGCCGCTGCCGTTCTTCGACCGCAACCAGGGCAATGTGCTGGAATCGGCGCGCCGCGTCGACAAGGCGCGCGACGAGCTGGCGGCCACCGCGCTGCGGCTGGACGCGGAGCTGTCGCAGGCGCGCGAGGAGTACGAACTGGCGCGGCGCCAGGCCGACGCGCTGCGCGACGACATCCTGCCCGGCGCGCAAAGCGCCTACGACGCGGCCAGCACCGGCTTCGACTACGGCAAGTTCGGCTTCCTCGACGTGCTCGACGCCCAGCGCACCTTGCTGCAGGCGAAATCCCAATATCTGAACACCCTGGCGGAGGCGCACCGCGCCCTGGCCGCCATCGACCGCATCCTCGGAGCAGATCATGAATAAGCATGTCAATAAAAAACAGACCATCGCCATCGCGGCCATGGCGGCCGTCGGCGCGCTGCTGGCCGCCCTGATGCTGCTGCCGCAACGCGACGCCGGCACGGTGGCCGCTCCGGCGGCGGGCGAGCCGGCCGAAGCCGCCGGCCAGCCCGAAACGGTCAAGCTGGACGACGCCCAGGTCAAGGCGGCCGGCATCGTGCTGGCCGTCGCCGCGCCGGCGCGCATCGGCACCGCCATTACGCTGCCCGGCGAGATCCGCTTCAACGAGGACCGCACCGCGCACGTCGTGCCCAAGCTGGCCGGCGTGGTGCTCAGCGTCAGCGCGGAGCTGGGGCAGAATGTCAAGCAGGGACAGGTGCTGGCGGTGGTCGCCAGCAGCGGCCTGTCCGACCAGCGCAGCGAACTGCTGTCGGCGCAGCGCCGGCTGGCGCTGGCCGGCACCACCTACGAGCGCGAACGCCGGCTGTGGCAGGACAAGATCTCCGCCGAACAGGACTACCTGCAAGCCAGGCAGGCCCTCAACGAAGCCGAGATCGCGGTGCAGAACGCGCGCCAGAAACTCGACGCCTACGGCGCCGGCGCCGGCGCCGGCGGCACGCAGCTGAACCGTTTGGAACTGCGCGCCCCGTTCGACGGCGTGGTGATGGAAAAGCACCTCGCCCTCGGCGAAGCGGTCAAGGAAGACGCCAACGTCTTCACCATCTCCGACCTGTCGTCGGTGTGGGCCGAACTGGCCGTGCCGCCGCGCGATCTGAACCGCGTGCGCGTCGGCGAAACGGTGGTGGTGCGCGCCGCCGCCTTCGACGCCCAGGCCAGCGGCAAGATCACCTACGTCGGCTCGCTGCTGGGCGAGCAGACCCGCACCGCCAAGGCCCGCGTCGCGCTGGCCAACCCGGACCGCGCCTGGCGCCCCGGTTTGTTCGTCAACGTCGAAGTGCAGGCCGGCCAGGCCGACGTCGCCGTCACCGTCGCCGCCGACGCGCTGCAGACCGTCGAGGACAAGCCCACGCTGTTCGTGAAGACAAAAGGCGGCTTCCTGGTGCGCCACATCGTCACCGGCCGCAGCGACGGCCGCCTGGTCGAAGTGCTGCAAGGCCTGAAGGCGGGCGAGCAGTACGCGGCGGCCGGCAGCTTCGTCCTCAAGGCGGAACTGGGAAAGGAAGGCGCCGAACATGAACACTGACGCCAAGACCACCATGTTTGAACGCATCATCCGCGTCGCCATCGCGCAGCGCTGGCTGGTGATGCTGATCGTCGCCGCGATGGCGGCGGTCGGCGTCTACAGCTACCAGAAGCTGCCGATCGACGCCGTGCCCGACATCACCAACGTCCAGGTGCAGGTCAACACCGCCGCGCCGGGCTACTCGCCGCTGGAGACCGAGCAGCGCGTCACCTTCCCGCTGGAGACGGTGATGGCCGGCCTGCCCAACCTGGAGCAGACGCGCTCCCTGTCGCGCTACGGCCTGTCGCAAATCACCGTGGTGTTCAAGGACGGCACGGATTTATTTTTTGCGCGCCAGCTGGTCAACGAGCGCATGCAGCAGGCGCGCGCCGAGCTGCCGGCCGGCGTCACGCCCGCGCTGGGCCCCGTGTCGACGGGCCTCGGCGAAATCTACCTGTGGACGGTGGAGGCCAGGCCGGGCGCCAAGAAGGCCGACGGCACGCCCTACACCCCGACCGACCTGCGCGAGATCCAGGACTGGATCATCAAGCCGCAGCTGCGCAACGTCGCCGGCGTGGCCGAGATCAACTCCATCGGCGGCTACGCCAAGGAGTTCCAGGTCGCGCCGGATCCGGGCCGGCTGGCGTCGCACGGGCTGGCGCTGGCCGACATCGTCACGGCGCTGGACCGCAACAACGGCAACGCCGGCGCCGGCTACATCGAAAAGCGCGGCGAGCAGCTGCTGGTGCGGGCGCCGGGCCAGGTCAAGTCGCTGGCCGACATCCGCAACGTCATCCTCGGCAACGTCGACGGCGTGCCGGTGCGGATCGAGGACGTGGCCGACGTCGGCATCGGCCGCGAGCTGCGCACCGGCGCCGCCACCGAGAACGGCGAGGAGGTGGTGCTCGGCACCGTGTTCATGCTGGTGGGGCAGAACAGCCGCGCCGTGGCGCTGGCGGTGGACAAGAAAATGGCCGCGATCAACCGCACCCTGCCCGCCGGCGTGCAGGCGGTGACGGTGTACGACCGCACCGCGCTGGTCGACAAGGCCATCGCCACCGTCAAGCGCAACCTGCTGGAAGGCGCGGTGCTGGTGATCGCGGTGCTGTTCCTCTTCCTCGGCAACCTGCGCGCGGCGCTGATCACGGCGATGGTGATCCCGCTGGCGATGCTGTTCACCTTCACCGGCATGGTCTCGTACAAGGTCAGCGCCAACCTGCTCAGCCTCGGCGCGCTGGACTTCGGCATCATCGTCGACGGCGCCGTGGTCATCGTCGAGAACTGCGTGCGGCGGCTGGCGCACGCGCAGGTCCAGGTTGGCCCAGGCCGTCCGCTGACGCGCGCCGAACGCTTCGACGAAGTCCACGCGGCGGCGGGCGAGGCGCGCAGGCCGCTGCTGTTCGGCCAGCTGATCATCATGGCGGTTTACCTGCCGATCTTCGCGCTGACCGGCGTCGAAGGGCGCATGTTCCATCCGATGGCGCTGACGGTGGTGATGGCGCTGGCCGGCGCGATGATTCTATCGGTGACCTTCATCCCGGCGGCGGTGGCGCTGTTCATCGGCGAGCGCGTGGTGGAGAAGGAGCATCCGCGCCTCGCCACGTGGTACGGGATGGCGCTGGAGCGGGTGCTGGCCAACGGGCCGGTGGTGCTGAGCTTTGCCGGCATCGCGGTGGCGCTGTCGCTGCTGCTGGCGACGCGCCTGGGCAGCGAGTTCGTGCCCAGCCTGAACGAAGGCGACATCGCCATCCAGGCGCTGCGCATTCCCGGCACCGGCCTGGCGCAATCGGTGGCGATGCAAAAGCAGATCGAGCTGACGCTCAAGCGCCAGTTCCCTGAGATCGAGCGCGTGTTCGCCCGCATCGGCACGGCGGAAATCGCGTCGGACCCGATGCCGCCGAATATCTCGGACGGCTACATCATGCTCAAGCCGGAATCGCAGTGGCCCAAGCCGAAGAAGTCGCGCGCCGCGCTGCTGGCGCAGATCCAGCAGACCGTCGAGCGTTTGCCTGGCAATTCGTACGAGTTTTCGCAACCGATCCAGCTGCGCTTCAACGAGTTGATCTCCGGCGTGCGCAGCGACGTCGCGGTCAAGCTGTTCGGCGACGACATGGCGGTGCTCAACGAGACGGCGGCGCGCATCGCCGCCATGCTGGGCAAGGTGGACGGCGCGGCCGAGGTCAAGATCGAGCAGACCAGCGGGCTGCCGATGCTGACGGTCGATATCGACCGCGCCAAGACGGCGCGCTATGGCCTCAACGTCGGCGACGTGCAGGAGACCATCGCCACGGCGGTCGGCGGCAAGCAGGCCGGCACCATGTTCGAAGGCGACCGCCGCTTCGATATCGTGGTGCGGCTGCCGGAGACGATGCGCAACGACCTCGATGCGCTGGCGCGGCTGCCGGTGCCGCTGCCGCGCGGCGCCGGTGCTGGCGTTAGCGCTGGTGCCGTCAACTTCATCCCGCTCGGCGAGGTGGCGACGTTCAGCATCGCGCCGGGCCCGAACCAGGTCAGCCGCGAGGACGGCAAGCGGCGCGTCGTCATCAGCGCCAATGTGCGCGGGCGGGATATCGGCTCCTTCGTCGCGGAGGCCGAACAGCGTCTGCAAGGCGTGACGATCCCGCCAGGCTACTGGACCACCTGGGGCGGACAGTTCGAACAGCTGCAATCGGCATCGCGGCGCTTGCAGATCGTGGTGCCGGCGGCGCTGCTGCTGGTGATGGTGCTGCTGTTCGCGATGTTCGGCAATCTGAAGGACGGGCTGCTGGTCTTCAGCGGCATCCCGTTCGCGCTGACCGGCGGCATCGCCGCGCTGGCGCTGCGCGGCATACCGTTGTCGATATCGGCGGCGGTGGGCTTCATCGCGCTGTCGGGCGTCGCGGTGCTGAACGGATTGGTGCTCATCACCTTCATCCGCAAGCTGCGCGAAGAAGGCCGCACGGTGGAGCAGGCGATCCGCGAAGGCGCCTTGGGCCGCCTGCGCCCCGTGCTGATGACGGCGATGGTGGCGTCCCTGGGCTTCATCCCGATGGCGATCGCCACCGGCACCGGCGCCGAAGTCCAGCGCCCGCTGGCGACAGTCGTCATCGGCGGCATCCTCTCCTCCACCGCCCTGACCCTGCTGGTGCTGCCGCTGTTATACCGCTGGGTATATTTTAAAGAGGGAGCTCTACATCGCTCTACTTCACTCTAGTTGGAACTAATCCGCTAGATAACGCTCTAAATTATATGGCTGGGGCGAGAAAAATAGACTAAATCGTTCTCGCCGCCATCTATTTTTAGAGCGTTTTAGAGCCCACAGCCACGAATTAGAGCGAAATCTAGCGGGCTAGAGCGAAATAGAGCGAATTAGAGAAGGAGAAAAAAATGGACAGCCCCATAGCTATGCACCTGCCCAGAGATGTCTTCATGGCGCTGCTGAACCACGTTGGCGAAGGCTACTACGGCGAAAAAACCGAAACCGCCCTGGCCGATATCGTCCTACGATCGCTGGCCACAACAAAAATGGCCCCCGCCGCACAGGCCATGGAAGGCGACGAAGCCGCTGGCGCCACCAGAGGCTATCAATGGAAGCAGCTCTTCCTGCCGAACGGCACCGAACTGCGCGCCACGTTCCAGGGCCGCTCCACCTACGCCAAAGTCGAAGCGGAAAAGATCATCTGCGACGGCGCCGAAACGACGCCATCGCGACTGGTCAACACCAACGGCTGCGGCACGCGCAACGCCTGGCAAGCGATCTGGCTGCGATTCCCCGGCACCGTAAAATGGGAGCTCGCCGCCAGATGCCGCGACGCGGCTTGATTAGCCGCCGACAGGCGTCAAACGGATCGCCTGCCCGCCGCCGGGGGCCAGCTTGAGTTGCAGGACCGTCTTGGCGGTGACGATCTTCTTCTCGATGACGATGTCGAAGCGGTGGCTGGTGCGGTAATCGGCCTGGTCGCCGTCGCGGTAGATTTCGGCGGTGTAGCGCTTGCCGGCGTCGAGGAAGGCCAGCGGCAGCGGCAGCGTGCGCGCCGCGCCGTCGGTCACGGAGCCGACGTACCAGTCGTCCGAACGCCGGTCCTTGCGCGCGATGGTCGCATATTCGCCCATCGCGCCGTTGATCACCTGCGTGTCCGACCAGTCGGTCGGCACATCCTTGATGAACTTGAACGGGCCCGGGTACTTCTCATAGTTCTCGATCAGGTCCGCCGCCATCACGATCGGCGAATAGATCACCACGAAGCTGGCCAGCTGCTTGGCCTGCGTCGAATTGATCGGCCGTCCCTTGACGCCCTCCAGGCTCAGGATGCCCGGCGTGTAGTCCATCGGCCCGCTGAGCATGCGCGTGAAGACCAGGTTCACTTCATGATCGACGCTGTTGATCGGATTGCCCCAGGCGTTGTACTCCATGCCGCGCGCGCCCTCGCGCGAAATCCAGTTCGGATAGGTGCGGCGCAAGCCGGTGTCCTTGATCGGTTCATGCGTGTCGATAGCCAGCTTGTAGCGCGCCGCCTCCGTCACCGCCTTCAGGTAATGGCGCGAGCCTTCCTGCGAATCGGTGTAGCCGAAATGCGTCGTGCCGTCGGGCCCCGCGAACAGCGCCGCGCCGGCGTCGGTGACGTAGCCGGACTTGATGCTGTCGACGCCGTGCTTCGCGTACAGCTGGTAGCCCGCGTCCATCTGCTGCTCGTAGCGCGCCACGTTGCCGCCGGTTTCATGGTGGCCGATCAGGCGCACGCCCTTGCCGATGGCGTAGGCGCTGACGGCCGGCAGGTCGAAGTCCGGATACGACTCGGTGAAGCTGAACGCCGACCCGCTGCCCGACCAGTTGCCGTCCCAGCCCAGGTTCCAGCCCTCGACCAGCACGCCGCGGAAGCCGTTCTTCGCCGCGAAGTCGATATAGCGCTTGGTGTTGGCCGTGGTCGCGCCGTGCTTCGCGCCCGAGCCCCAGCTGCTTTTCTCCAGATGCATCTCCCACCACACGCCGACGAACTTCGACGGATGGACCCACGACACATCGCCCAGCTTGTTCGGTTCGTTCAAATTCAGCACCAGGTCCGACATATACAGGCCGCCGGCGCTGTCGGCGATCTGCATGGTGCGCCACGGCGTGGTGAACGCGCCCTTGCGCTCGACCGGCGCGCCGGTGGCCGACGGCGTCAGGTGCGCGCGCAGCTTCTGGCCCTCGACCTTGCGCAGCCACATCGACGCGTAATCCACCAGCGCCGCCTCGTGGAAGGCGATGTGCGTGCCGTCCTTGGTGCGGATGGTCATCGGCGTGTTGGCCATGCCCACTTCGCTCAGCGGCGTCTTCTGCGTCGCGTATTCCAGCGCCGCCACCTCGCCGGCCTGCTGCCACCACGCGGTGGCCGGCGGCGCGACCACGAACTCGGTCAGCTCGTCGCTGATGCGCGTTTCCTTCAACTGCGGCTGGTCCGGGAACTCGTAGCGGAAGCCGACGCCGTCGTCGAACACGCGGAACACCAGCGCCATGCGGCGGTTCTCCAGCGCCTTCTGCACCAGCTCCAGCCGCAGCTCCTTGTAGTGATTGCGCACGTAGCGGCGTTCGCCCCACGGCTGCTCCCAGGTGTCGTCATGCTCGGTGACGGACTGCTTGTCCAGCGTGAAGCCGTTGTCCATCTGCGGCGCGTTGGCCAGCACGAAGCCCAGCCGCGACGCCGCGATCAGCGGCTTGCCGCGCCGCTCGATGGCGTAGGCCAGCTTGCCGCCGCCCTGCAGCTGCACCGCGACGCTGATGGCGCGGTCGGGCGAGGTGACGGTGGCGAGCACCTCGTCGGCCCAGGCGGCGCCGGAGCTGGCGTACACGCCGAGCATCATGCAGGCGGCGGAGATCCAGCGGATTTTTACGGGATTGGTATGCACTTGTGATTCCTTATCTGGATGCGCGGCGCGCCGCGATGTAGGCGGCGTGCGACGGCATCTGGTTGACGCAGGTGGCGACCACCGAGGCGATGTCGCCCAGGTAGTCGCCGATTTCTTTTTCGCCCAGCAGATCGGCCAGCGGATGGTAGCCCTCGGCCTTGACGCGCTGGCCGTGCAGCACCTGCAGCCAGCCCACTTCGGCGAACAGCTCGTTGTCGACGCGGACGATGCGGCCGCGCGAGCGGTACAACGCCATCTTCGCGCGCAGCGTCTCCGGCACGTCCATGGTGCGGCAGTAGTCCCAGAACGGCGTGTCGTCGCGCTCCGTGGCGTGGTAGTGCAGGATCAGGAAGTCGCGGATGCGCTCCACCTCGAAATCGCACTGGCGATTGAACTCGGCGATATCGGCCGGCTGGAAGCCGCTGTCCGGGAAGAAGGTGATCAGTTTGGCGATGGTCGACTGGATCAGGTGGATGCTGGTCGACTCCAGCGGCTCCATGAAGCCCGACGACAGCCCGACCGCCACCACGTTCTTGTTCCACACCTGCTTGCGCTTGCCGGTGGTGAAGCGCAGCAGCCTGGGCTCGGCCAGCGGCCGGCCGTCCAGGTTGGCCATCAGGATGGCGGCCGCCTCGTCGTCGCTCATGAACTTCGACGAGTACACATGGCCGTTGCCGGTGCGGTGCTGCAGGCCGATGCGCCACTGCCAGCCGGCCGGACGCGCGGTGGCGCGCGTGTACGGCGCCAGCTCGCCAGCCTCGCCGCCGGCCAGCTCGCACGGCACCGCGTACGCGCGGTCGCACGGCAGCCAGTGGGTCCAGTCCTCGAAGCCGGTGTGCAGCGCCTGTTCGATCAGCAGGCCGCGGAAGCCGGAGCAGTCGATGAACAATTCGCCGCCGACCAGCTCCCCGTTCTCCATCCGCACCGCGTCGACATGGCCGTCCGACGCGCGCACCAGCGTGTCGACCACCTTGCCCTCGATGCGGCGCACGCCCTTCGCCTCGCTGAACTTGCGCAGGTAGCGCGCATACAGGCCGGCGTCGATGTGGAAGGCGTGGATGATGTCGCCCAGCGGCGAATTGCCGTGCGAGCGGTCGGCGCGCATGAATTTGTTGGCCTTGGCCGCCATGCGGTTGATCGAATAATGCTCAATATCGGGCGCCTTGCCCGCCTGGTGCATGCGCAGCCAGTACTGGTAGAACGGCAGCGTCGCCAAGTCCTGGCCGAAGATGCCGAAGCCGTGCATATAGCTGTCGCCGATGCGGCCCCAGTCGCGGAACTCGATGCCCAGCTTGAAGGTGGCCATGGTCTCGCGCATGAACTCATCTTCGTCGATGCCCAGCACCTGGTTGAACAGCTTGATCATCGGGATGGTCGACTCGCCGACGCCGACGGTGCCGATATCCTCCGACTCCACCAGCGTGATCTGGACCTTGTCGCCCAGCACCCGCGACAGCGCGGCCGCCGTCATCCAGCCGGCCGTGCCGCCGCCGACGATCACCACATTGTTGATATTCTGCTGCGCCATTTACTTTGTCTCCACCAGTATCCTGTAGCTCCAGGGCGCCATGTCGAAGCGGACGCCGGCCGCCACGCGCACCGTTTCGCCGGTGCTGAAATCGCGGTAGCTGCCGACATGCAGATCGTCGCGGAAGCCGGCTTGCACCGGCTGCGCGCTCAGATTGAACACCGCGAACACCTTGTCCTTGGCGTCCTGCCGCACGAAGCTGAACACCTGCGTCGGCGCGCTGTTCGGCACCTGTTCCATGGTCGCCCCCCACTCGCCGTTCCACAGCGCCGTATGCTGCTTTTTCAAGGCCAGCAGTTTTTTATACAGCGCCTCGTACGGCGACGCCTGCCACTGTATCGCATCCCGTTCGAAGAAGGCCAGCCGCTTGCGGTTGCCGGCCTCCTGGCCGTTGTAAATCATCGGCATGCCGTCGCTGACGAAGGAGAACACGATGGCCGCGTCGACCGCCGGGCCGAAGATCTCGAACTCGGTGCCGTCCCACGCGTTCTTGTCATGGTTGGTGGTGTACAGCATGCGGTAGGCCTGCTTCGGATAAAACTTCTGGTTCCAGGCGTAGTAGGTGTACAGCGAACTGGCGTCGGCCTTGCCCTCGGCGATGGCGCGCAGCGCGTCCCACCAGGTCCAGGCGTAGCTGGCGTCGAAGGCCACGGCGTGCATGTCGCGGCTCTCCCACTCGGCCAGCATGAACACCGGCCTGACGGCGCGCAGCGCGCGGCTGGCGTGGTCCCAGAAGTCCTGCGGTACCAGGCCGGCGGCGTCGGCGCGGTAGCCGTCGACGCCGGCGTCGCGCACCCAGTACAGCATCGCCTCGGTCATGTAGCGGCGCAGGCCGGGCTGGGTGTAATCGAGATCGATGATGTCGTCCCAGTCGTACCACGGGGTCGGGTGCGGCTGGCCGTGGCGGTCCTTCTCGTACCACTCCGGGTGGCTGGCGCGCAGCACGTTGTCCCACGAGGTGTGGTTGCCGACCCAGTCGAGGATCACGTGCAGGCCGAGCGCGTGCGCGGCGGCGACGAAGTGCTTGAAGTCGTCCAGCGTGCCGAACTCCGGGTTGACGGCCATGTAGTCGCGCACCGCGTAAGGGCTGCCCAGCGCGCCCTTGCGCTTGGCCTGGCCGATCGGATGGATGGGCATCAGCCACAGGATGTCGACGCCCAGCGCCTTGAGGCGCGGCAGCTGCTGTTCGGCGGCGCGGAAGGTGCCCTCGGGCGTGAACTGGCGCGTGTTGATCTGGTAGATGGCGGCGTTGCGGGTCCACTCGGCGTGCTGGAACTGCACATAGGGTTGCGGCAGATAAGGATCGGCCGCAAGGGCCGCGCCGGCGGCCGCCAGCGCCACAGCGAAAATAAATTGTTTAATCATGATACCCAGAACTCTTCGATTGAGACGTGGAACCCGAACCCGGACGCGGGGGTCAGACCCCGTACGGGGTCTGACCCCTGGTTGCCGCCTTGCGGGTTAAGCGGGCGAGCCGTCGGATCGCCGAAGGCAGCGCCAGCGGCTTGCGGCGAAACCCACCCCGAAAAAAAAACCGGACACCCCGTCAGGGAAACGGGGCGTCCGGGCAAGCGCACGCTTAAAACTTGTAGTTGAGGCCAGCCGTGTAGGTGCGTCCATAGACCACGGTGTTGGTGATCTGGTTCGGGTCCGAGGTGTACTCGCGGAACGGCGTGTTGGTCCAGTTATGCCCTTGCAGGAACACCGACACGCCCTTCATGAAGCCGCTCTGGAACTCGTACGACGCCTGCAGGTCGACGATGGTCTCGCCCTTGATGAAGGTGAACTGCGAATCGCTGCGGTAGTCGAGGATCTGGCCGACAAAGCTGGAGCGGCGGTGCGCGGCCCACGCCAGCTGCAGGCCGTGGTTCTCGTAGTAGACGCGCAGGCTGCTGACGTTCTTCGACAATCCCGGCAGGCTGATGTCGCTGACCGCGCCGTTGAACACCGGGCTGTTCTGCGGCGACACGAAGCCGCTGGTCGGCAGCCGCACCGAGCTGTCGGTGTACGAGTAGTTGGCGGCGACGCCGAAGCCGTCGAGCCAATCGGTGGCCAGCGAGAACGGCACGTTGAGCGCGAACTCGAAGCCGTGCATATTGCCGCCCGAGCCGTTCTGCGGCTTGGTCAGGAAGCCGACGGTCGAACCGGCGTACGGCCCGGTGGCCGGCAGCGGCGTGTTGGCGCTGGTGTAGGGCTTGAAGTCGAACTGCTCCGGCGCGTTGATGATGTAGTTGTCCAGCTTTTTCATGAAGGCGGCCGCGCTGACGTAACCCTTCTTGCCGAAGTACTTCTCGTACGACAGGTCCAGCGAGCGCGCCTGGTAGGGCCGCAGTTCCGGGTTGCCGGCGAAGCCGGTCAGCGCCGGCGCCACCGAGGTCGCGTTCTGCACCGCGAAGTCCATGCTGGCCTTCATGTTGTCGAGGTTGGCGCGCGAGATCTGCTTGCCGGCGCCGAGGCGCAGCTTTTGCTCGTGGCCCAGGTCGAAGGCCACGTTCACGCTCGGCAGCACGTTGGTGTACGAGGCGCCGCCGGTGCGCACGCTGTACGGGCAGGTGTCGAAGGTGATGCCGGTGCAGCGCGCCAGGTCGACCTGGTTGCCGCTGGCTTGCTGCTTGGTGTTGACCACCTGCAGGCCGAAGTTGCCGCTGTACGGCAGCGACATCAGGCTGCCGTCCAGATCCGCCATCGCATACGCGGTGGTGACCTTCTCGCCGACCGTCCAGTCGCGCGCCAGCACGGTGGCGTCGACCCAGCGGTTCAGTTCATAGATGCTGCCCAAGGTGCCGCTCGGATCGAACGAGGCCACCATGATGCCGGACGCGCCGGCCTGCTCGACCGCGCTGCCCGGCATGGCGGCGCTGGCGTAGCCGTCGCTGCCCTTGACCGACAGCCGGCCCTCCTGGCCGGTGCGCGACTTGTCGCGCTTGGTGTAGTTGACGCCGACGTGGGCGTTGGTCAGCGGGCCCCAGTCCAGCTCGCGGTGCGCGGTCAGGCGCACGCTTTTCACCGTGTCGTCGATGTTGGGCAGGCTGACGTAGCCGGCCTGCGGCGAGTTCGGTCCGCCGCCCCAGCCGTCGACGTCGGTCAGCAGCGCCACCTTGCGGTCCGAGTAGTCCAGGCTGGGCTTGTAGCGCACCTCGGAGAAGTTGGTGCCGTTGAAGCCGGTGTAGCTGATCGAGCCGAGCTGGCTGGCCGGCACATTGCCCGGCTGGCCGGCGGTGGTCTCGTAGTTGGAGATGTTCTTGACGCCGTGCGAGTACGACAGGTCGGCCTCGGCGCGCCACTTGTCGTCGAGCTTGAGCTCATTGTTCCAGCCGAACGAGGCCAGGCGGTCGGTGTTCGAGTACAGGTGGTTGCGCACGTCGGCCTTGTAGTTGCTGATGGTGCCGCTGGTGGCGATGCCGTTGGACACCACCGCGTTCGACAGCACGCCGTTCGGATCGTACACGCCGGTGCTGCCGGCCACCGAGCCTTCGATGCCGGTCTTCTTGGTGCTCTCGTCGCCGCGCGAGTAGAACACGTCGAAGGTCGAGCGGAAGTTCTGGTTCGGCTTCCACTGCAGGGTCAGCGAGGCGCCGTCGCGGTCGCTCTTGCGGCGCGAGGTCTCGGCCAGGAAGCCGCTCGGCGCCTTGGCGGTGCCGCCGTCGTAGGCCATGTCGGTGGTGCCGCCGCCCCAGCTGTCGAACTTCAGCTCGCCGCCGTTGTCCTGGGTGAAGGTGGTCAGGCCCAGCGACAGGCCGATGGTGCGGTTGGCGAACTGGTCGACGTAGGTGAAGGTGGTGCGGTGGCCGGCGCCGAGGTCGGAGCCGGAATCGAAGCCGATGCGCTCCTTGCGGTAGCTGGCCGCCAGCACCCGCTTGCCGAAGTCGAGCGGGCGCAAGGTGCGCAGGTCGATGGTCGAGGCCAGGCCCTGGCCCATCAGGCTGGCGTCCGGGGTCTTGTACACCAGCACCGAGCCGGTCAGCTCGGACGGGAACAGGTCGAACTCGGGGCTGCGGGCGTCGCTGGTGGAGGCTTGTTCGCGGCCGTTGAGCAGCGAGCCGTTGAAGCTGGGCGACAGGCCGCGCACGCTGACGTCGGTGGCCTTGCCGTTGGTCTTGTTGCGCTGCGTGGTCACGCCGGACAGGCGCGAGATCGACTCGGCCACGGTGTTGTCGGGCAGCTTGCCGATGTCCTCGGCCGAGATGGCTTCGACGATGGAGCTGGAGTTCTTCTTGATCGAGATCGCTTCCTCGATGCCGCGGCGGATGCCGGCCACGGTGACGACGGCCATCTCGCCGTCGGCCTTCTTTTTGGCCTCGGCTTTTTCGTCGCTGTCGGTCTGCTGCGCCTGGGCGCCGTGGGCAAGCAGCAGCAGCGCGCAGGCGGCGGCTACCGGCTTGAGTCGGAATGGTGTCATGTGGTCTCCTGAGAATTATTATGATTGCGGGATGAATCATGTAATAGAAGAAAAACAGAAGCAATTGCGCGCTGCGGCCGGCATAAAGGAAGCCTGAAGATTGGCCGCCAAGTGCCTGATTTCGCGTCGAATGCCTTGTGGAATGCGGCTGTGGCGTTTTCCAGACGCGAACGTAATTCAACTACAAATCGGTGGCGGCGCTGCTACACTGCCGTCATGAAAATACTGATGATCGAAGACGACCTGGCGATCGGCCGGGCGCTGCTGGCGGTGTTCCAGGACGAGGGCCACGCGGTGGTCTGGGTGCGCATGGCCGAAGGCGCGGTGGCCCGCCTTCAGTGTGAACCCCTGGCCGAAGCGTTCGACGCCGTGCTGCTCGACCTCGGCCTGCCGGACGGCGACGGCGCCGCCTTGCTGCGCCAGATGCGCGCGCTGGGGCTGCGCGTGCCGGTGCTGATCATGACCGCGCGCGACAGCCTGCAGGACCGGCTCGACGGCTTCGACACCGGCGCCGACGACTACCTGATCAAGCCCTTCGACATCCCGGAACTGCTGGCGCGGCTGCGCGCCATCGTCCGCCGCAGCAACGGCGGCCATGTCGACGGCGTCGAAGCGCTGTGGACCTCGGGCGAGCTGGTGCTCGACGAAAGCCGCATGCTGGTCACGCGCGCCGGCGCGGCGGTGTCGCTGTCGCGCACCGAGTTCGCGCTGCTGCTGACCTTGATGAAGGACTCGGGCCGGGTGCTGACCCGCGCCGAGCTGGAGCAGGGCGTGCTGCCGCACAGCGAAGGGCAGACGCTGGACGTGCACATCTCCAACCTGCGCAAGAAGATCGGCGACCGGGTGATCCGCACCGTGCGCGGCGTCGGCTACATGGTGCAGCGCGGCCATGAGTGATGCGATGAGCAAGCCCTCATCGCTGTTCCGCCGGCTGATGCTGGGCTTTGGCGGCGTCATCGTGCTGGTCGCGCTGGCCGGGTTCACCTATGTCGCGTTCGAGGCCAAGGCCACGCAGCGCAACCGCACCGCCAGCGAAAACGCCGCGCACACGCGCGAAGTGCTGCTGCACCTGGCCGACATCGCCGACAGTCCGGAGCGCATGCGCCAGGCCGCCGCCGAGCTGGAGCTGGTGCGCAAGGAAATGTTCCGCGAGCTGGACTATCACTCGCGGGTGCGGCTGCGGGTGTGGCGCGCCGGCGCGCTGGTGTTCAACTCGCTGCCGGACTTGCCGGACGATTTGCCGGCGCCGGGCAGCGCGGCCGCGCACCGGGCCAACGCCTGGGTCAAGGCGGTCGAGCGCGACGCCGCCAGCGGGCTGGTGGTCGAGCGCAGCCACGAGGTCGACGACGAATGGATGCTGAGTTTTTCCGGCGTCAGCTTTTTGCTGTCGTCGACGGTGTTCAGCCTGCCGCTGTTGCTGCTGCCGGCCTGGCTGATCGTCGGCATCGGCTTGCGGCCGCTGCGGTCGATCGCCGAGCAGATCGAAGCGCGCTCGGTGTTCGATTTGACCGCGCTGCCGGAATCGCAGTACCGCGAGCTGTCGCCGCTGGTGACGGCGATCAACCGGCTGATGACGCGGCTGAGCCAGCGCATCGAGCGCGAGCATGAATTCCTCACCGACGCCGCGCACGAGCTGAAGACGCCGCTGGCGGCGATCCAGATCAACGCGCACCTGCTGCTGAGCCGCAACGTGGCGGAGAGTGTGGAGCGCAGCGCCGAAGCTGGGCAGGGCTTGCGCGACGGCGTGGCGCGGGCCACGCACATGGTGCATCAATTGCTGGCGTTCGAGCGGGCGCGCGCCGAGCCGGGCGCCGAGCCCTTGCCGGTGACCGACCTGAGCGGCTTCGTGCGCGGACGATTGGCATCGGCGGCGCCGCTGGCTCTGCAGCGCGGCATCGATATCGAATTCCAGGCGGAGGCGTCGTGCGCCATGGCGATGCATGTGGAAAGCATGGCGGCGCTGCTGGACAATCTGATCAGCAACGCCATCAAGTATTCGCCGGAGTGCGGCAAGATCACGGTGCGGCTGGCGGCGGGGGAGCGGGGCTGCCGGCTGACGATCGCCGACCAGGGGCCGGGCATCGCGCCGGGCTTGCAGCAAAAGGTGTTCGAACGTTTCTATCGGGTGCCGGGGCAGGAGCAATCCGGCAGCGGGCTGGGCCTGGCGATCGCCGAACGCGCCGCTGAGCGCAACGGCGGCACCATCACGCTATCGAGCGACGGTCCCGGTCTGACCGTCACCGTCGACTTCGGCGGCGCCACCCCGCACGCTTTAGCCTAGACTTCCGCGTCCCAGCTTAGGGGTCAGACCCCGTACGGGGTCTGACCCCGCCTGGGGCTGCGGGTTTACTCCTGCGGCGTCAACGCCAGGGCGGCGCTGAAGTCGCCCATCGGCTTGGCGCCGTTGGCGGCCAGGGCCTTGTCGCGCACACTTAAACCGTCCAGCACCGGCAGGTTGAAGCGGTGCGTGATGGCGCGCAGGATCGAGGCCGAGTCGTATTGCGTGTGGTCGACCGTGCCCTTCTTGACGTACGGCGAGACGATGATCGCCGGCACGCGCGTGCCCGGACCCCAGCGGTCGCCCTTCGGCGGGCTGGCGTGGTCGTAGAAGCCGCCGTTTTCATCGTAGGTGACGATGACCAGCATGTTCTTCCACTGCGGGCTCTTCTTAAGCTTGGCGATCACGTCGGCGATGTGGGCGTCGCCGTCGGCCACCGAGGCGTAGCCGGCGTGCTGGTTCAAATTGCCCTGCGGCTTGTAGAAGGCGACCGGCGGCAGCTTGCCCGCCGCGGCGTCGGCGACGAACTGCGTGTCGTAGTCCTTCAGGTGCGCCGCGCGGTAGGCCGGGTTCTTCACCGGGTCCATATTGGCGAAGTAGTTGAACGGCTGGTGGTGGAACTGGAAGTTCGGCGGGTTGCCGATCGCGCCGCGGCTCTTGCCGGTGGTGGCGGCGGTGGTGTCGTTCCAGGCGCCGGCGTACCAGGCCCAGTCGATGTTCTTACCGCTCAGCATGTCGCCGATGTTTTTCTGCGTCTGCGGCGGCAAGGTGGTGGCCTTGCTGGTGTCGGCGTACAGGTGGGTGCTGTCGTCGGCGGCGAAGCTGTTGCTGCTCGGCTGGAACGGCGGCTGCATGGTGTTGACCGCGTAGAACATGCCGCTCGCATCGGCCGGCGTGATGGCGCCGTCGTTGGCGTAGGCCGGTGCGCCGTTGAGCACGCTGGCCGGCGCGGTGGCCGACGGCGTCAGGCGCAGGAAGTTGCCCTTGGCGTCGAGATCGATCTTGGCGATCGAACCGGAAGCCACCGACTTGTCGGCGTTCGGGTATTGCGGCGCGCAGGCGCAGATCAGGTACTGGTGCGTCAGGAAGGAGCCGCCGAAGGCGCCGATGTACAGGTTGTCGGCCAGCGCGTATTGCTTGGCGATGTCCCACATCTTCATCTTGCTGCCGTCGTAGTAGCCCATGGTCAGGCCGCCGGCGTCCGAGTAGGCCGCGAACTTGTCGTTGGCGCCGCCGTTGATCTGCATCTGGTTGTTGTAGAAGCGGTGCACCAGGTCGCGCGAGATCACCGATTGCGCCATCGCGATCGGGCTGTTGACGTCGTCGATCTGGAACGGCTTGTTCGGCAGGTTGGCGGTCTGCGCCTGGGTGATCACCAGGCTCTGGCCGGCGGCGGTCATGCCGCCCCAGGTCGGCGGCAGCACCGGCAGCGTGCTGCCGTCGTAATCCTTTTGCGGCACGTAGGCGCTGGTCGCGCTCGGGTTCACGCCCGGCACGCCGTTGGCGCCGGGGAACAGGCCGTACAGGTTGTCAAAGCCGCGGTTTTCCGCGTAGATGACGACGATGTTCTTGATGTTGTTCAGCGCCAGGCCGCCGGTCAGCGCGGCGGCGATGTCGGCCGGGGCGCTTTGCGTGGATGCTGCGGCGATCAGGTCGCTGACGCTGGCGTTCTCGGCCTTGAGCTTGGCCTGGTCGTCGCCGCTCACCTTATTGATGTCGGCCAGCAGGTTGTCGGCGCTGACGCCGATCTTGGCGGCCAGCTGGGCGCTGGCGGCGCCGAAGTCGCCGCCGTTGGCGTCCATCAGCGTGGCCAGTTCGGTGGAGATGGCGTCGATGAAGGCGGTGTGGCCGTTCGGCGCGCGCAACAGCAGTTTTTGCGTGACCTTGGTGCCGGCGTCGCCGAGGGCGTCGTGGCGGATGGCGTCGGTGCCGACCGTGACCAGCAGCGCGCCCTTGTCGGTGCCGGTGATGGCGAAGCTGCCGTCGGCGGCGGTGCGCACGGTGCCGGAATTGCTGTCGCAGGTCAGCTTGGCGGTGGCGCTTTCCAGGCAGACCACGGCGTTTTCATAGTAGCTGCCGACCACTTGGCCTTTGATGCTCGGCACGTCGTCCGACGAGGAGCTGCCGCAGGCGGCCAGGCCGGCGCCGATACCCAGGGTCAGCAGCGTCAGCGGCAGAGGCCGCAGCGCCAGGTGCAATTTGCTTTTCATCTTGTATGCCTTGAGGGTAGATGTGAAAGCGGCTCATGCTAGGCATCAAATATGTCAGGACGATGAAATGAAAGCGCGGCAAAAGTATCGATTTGTATCGTTTTCTAACAGTCATGTAGCGGTCACGTCATATTGCTATGCTGCGCGCATGAAAATTATTTATACATTTTTGCTGGCCGGCCTGTTGGCGGCCTGCCACGCCGAGGCGCCGCCGCCCGCGACCAAGCCCGCCGCCGCCTACGCCCCCAGCCAGAAACGCCAGCCCAGCGTGCCGGAACTGACGGCGCTGGGCCGCGCCATGTTCAGCGCGACCAGCCTGTCGGCATCGGGGCGCGTCTCCTGCGCCAGCTGCCACAGCCCGGACCACGCCTACGGCCCCTCGAACCGGCTGGCGGTGCAGCTGGGCGGCGGCGACATGGCGACCCCGGGCACGCGCGCGGCGCCGTCGCTGCGCTACATCCAGACCGTGCCGCCGTTCACCGAGCACTATCACGACGACGACGGCGACGACAGCGTCGACGCCGGCCCGACCGGCGGCCACAACTGGGATGGCCGGACGCAGTCGGCGCACGAGCAGGCGCTGGGCCCGCTGCTGTCGGCGCGCGAGATGGGCAACAAGGACGCGGCGGCGGTGCTGGCCCGCTTGCGCGACGGCCCGCTGGTGGCGCAGTTCCGCAAGACCTTCGGCGACGACATCTTCGCCCGTCCGCAGGCGGCGCTGCAGGGCGCGTTGATGGCGCTGGAAGTGTTCCAGGAAAGCCCGGCCGATTTCTATCCTTACACCAGCAAGTACGATGCCTTCCTGCGCAAGCAGACCACGCTGTCGCCGCAGGAGCTGCGCGGCCTGTCGCTGTTCAACGACGAAACCAGGGGCAATTGCGCGTCCTGCCACATCAGCCGGATTTCGCAGGGCGGCGCCTTCCCGCAGTTCACCGACTACGGCCTGATCAACATCGGCGTGCCGCGCAACGGCAAGCTGGCGGTCAACGCCGACCCGCGCTACTACGACCTCGGCCTGTGCGGCCCGGAGCGCACCGACCTGCGCGACCATCCGGAATACTGCGGCCGCTTCAAGACGCCGTCGCTGCGCAACGTGGCGCTGCGCAAGGTGTTCTTCCACAACGGCGGCTTCGACAGCCTGGAGCAGGTGCTGCGCTTCTACGCCACGCGCGACACGGCGCCGCAGAAGTGGTACGCCGGCCGCAAGTTCGACGACCAGCCGGCCGGCATGGACGGCAACGTCAACATGGAGGCGCCGTTCGGCGGCAAGCCGGGCGGCAAGCCGGCGCTGAGCGACAAGGAAATCGCCGACATGATCGCCTTCCTGAAAACGCTGACCGACGGCTACGCGGTCAAGTAGCGCCGTCGTTGCGCGCCTCGTTCCAGTCGTACTCCATCTGGCGCGCGGTGCGCACGGCCAGCTCGCGGCCGGCCAGCCGCTCGACCAGGTGCAGCGACATGTCGATGCCGGCCGAGATGCCGCCCGAGGTGACGATGTCGCCGCTGTCGATCCAGCGCCGCTCGCCGCGCACCGTCAGCGCCGGGTAGGCGGTGCGCAGGTCGGGCAGGTCTTCCCAGTGGGTGGTGGCGTCGCGGCCGTCCAGCAGCCCGGCCTGCGCCAGCAGGAAGGCGCCGGTGCAGACCGAGGCCACCAGTTCGCAGTCGCGCGCCATCGCGGCGATCCAGGCGATCACCTCCGGCTTGGCCAGCTCCGCCGTGACCACGCCGCCCGGGACGATCAGCACGTCGATCTTGCCGGCGCCGGCGAAATCGGCTTCCGGCTGCAGCGCCAGGCCGGCGCGGGCCCGCAGCGGCGCCAGCGTGGCGGCGATGGTGCGCACCTGGAATGGCGCAGCGCCGCTGACCCGCGCAGCGCAGGTGAATACTTCGTACGGGCCGGCAAAGTCCAGAACTTCAACATTGTCGAATACATAAATTCCGATGGTGCGCGTCATGCCGGACTCCGGTGGTGGGGATGAGCGCCATCCTCCCACGAAGCCGGTTGACACAAATGACAGCCATGGTTGAATATCTGCCAGATGACAACCGATATCTATCTGCTGGTGTTCCAAGGCTTCGTGCTGCTCGACGCCACCGGTCCGGCCCAGGTGTTCGCCACCGCCAACGATGAGGCGCGCGACGCCGGCGAGGCCGAACCCTACCGCATCCAGCTGGTCGCGCCCGGCGGCGGCGCGGTGATGTCGAGCGCCGGCATCAGCGTGCTGGCCGCGCCGCTGCCGGACCCGGCGGCCATGGCCGGCGCCACATTGCTGGTGGCCGGCGGCGGCGGCGCGGAAACGGGGCAGGGCGCGGCGCTGGATCCGGCCGTGGTCGGCTGGGTGACCGCGGCCGCCGGTCGGCTGGCGCGCTGCTGCGCCGTCTGCACCGGCGCCTTCGTGCTGGCCCGCGCCGGGCTGCTGGACGGCCGCCGCGCCGTCACCCACTGGCTGGACGCGGCCGCGCTGCGGGCGCAGTATCCGGCCGTCGGCGTGCAGGACGACGCGCTCTATATTAGGGACGGCGCGGTCTACACCTCGGCCGGAATCGCCTCCGGCATCGACCTGGCGCTGGCGCTGGTCGAGGAGGACCGCGGCCGCGCCGCCGGCCTGGCCGCCGCCAAGCGGCTGGTGGTGTTCTTCAAGCGCCCCGGCGGCCAGCGCCAGTTCAGCGCCGAGCTGCTGGCCCAGGCCGATCCGCAGGGCTTGCACGGCCGGTTGACCGACTGGCTGCGGCCGCGTCTGCGCCAGCAGCTCGACGTCGAGCAGATGGCGGCGGCGTTCGCCGTGTCGGCGCGCACCCTGCACCGCCGCCTGCGCGACGAGGCCGGCATGTCGCCGGCGCAGCTGTTGCTGCGGCTGCGCATGGAGGCGGCCTGCGCGCTGCTGGAGCGGCCCGGCATGACGGTCAAGCAGGCGGCCGGCCAGAGCGGCTTCGGCAGCGAGTACAATCTGCGGCGCGCTTTCGCCGCGCGGCTGGGCGTGGCGCCCAGCGACTACCAGGCGCGCTTCGGATGAATCGGACTCCCGTGATGCAGGAATTTGAAAAATGGCTGGCCCGCGTGCTGCTGCTCAACAGCGGCCTGGCGCTGGCCGTCAGCCTCGGCCTGCTGGGCCAGCGCCTCGGCGGCGCCGGCGCGGCGCTGGTGTTCGGCGCCGCGCTGCTCGGTTTCCTGGCCGCCGTGCTGTCGCTCAAGGGCTGGCGCGCCGGCCTGTGGGGCGGCGTGCTGTACTACGCGCTGCAGCTGGCGAGCTGGTTTCCCTTCGACGGCGGCGCCGGCTACAGCATCAAGGCCGGCGTCAGCATCGGCCTGGTGCTGCGCTGCCAAGGCGGCGTACTGGTGCTCAATATGATCGCGCTGGCGCTGCTGGCGGCCACCATCTTTGTGCTGCACCGGCGCCGCCCGGCGGCGCGCTGATTTCTGCTCTCCGTGTCATCGTACTGTCATGCGGGCGCGGCACAATGGCGTCTGCTTATTGACATGCGGAAATTATCAAATCAGTCATTTCTTTGTCTTTCCAGCATCGTTACACGTGCAATATTTGCTGATTAATCATGAACTTACGGCAGGTTGTGGTGCCGCAACACACGTCAATAAAAATTCCGTAAGGCAATTACTTAATATATAATGGGTGGTCGGAATTGCCGCTGTCCGGGGCGCGGCGCCTGCTTTCGTCACTTTTTTCAGTTGGAAAAAAAGTTTACTTAATGAAAGTAGAAAATCCGTCGTTATACACAGAACGGGGCCGGATTTTCGCTGGCCGGGAAAGTTGCTTTTGGGAAAGTCCCTTCTCCTTAGAGGCGCGGGGCTATAAAAAAATAGCTTGTTAGTAACAAACCAGAACAGGATCCGGCATGCGGGCTGCAGACCGCGTGCCGGGTGTGCATTGATCAGATACGGCCGTACCTCCAGGAGAATTGAATGAGTACCATCTTTAACAGCTTCACCACGGCGCAAATCGCCTCCACGACGACGGCTCAGATCCAGACGCTGGGTACGGCCGATATCGCAGGCCTCAATTCTGATCAATTCCAGGCGCTGAGCTCGACGCAAATCCAGGCGTTGACCACGGCGGTACTCGCCAACGGCCTGACCACCGCCCAGGCGCCTTACCTGACGTCCAGCCAGGCCACCGGGCTGACCGCAGGCCAGGTCGCCGTGCTGTCGACCGCCAGTCTGTCCGGCCTGTCCACCGCCGGCTTCGCCGCCTTGACCACCAGCGCTTTCACCGGTTTGACCGCCAACCAGATCAAGGCCCTGAGCACCGGCCACATTGTCGCGTTGACCGTCAACGATGCGGCAGCCCTGAGCACGGTGCAACTTGCCGCGCTGAGCAGCTCGCAGATCGCCGCGCTGGAAACGGCCGACCTGGCCGCCATCAAGGTGGCCACCATTGCCGCGCTGAGCACCGCGCAGATCGCCTCGCTGAGCACCACCCAACTCAATACGCTGGCCACCGCCTCGCTGGTCGCGCTGAGCACCGCCGGCATCGCCGCGCTGGGCACCGCCCAGGTGGTGTCGCTGACCGGCAGCCAGCTGGGCTCGCTGAGCACCGGCCAGTTCGCCGCCTTGAGCAGCAACAGCATCGCCGCCATCGAGACCGCCGACCTGTCCGGCCTGACCACCAATGAAATGGCGGCGCTGCGCACCGCGCAACTGGTGGGCCTGAGCGCCAACCAGGTCGCCAACCTGTCGAACAACCAGGTCGCCGCGCTGAGCACGGGCGTGATGGCCGCGCTGAGCACCGCCCAGGCGGTGGCGCTGACCACCGGCCAGGCCGGCGTGCTGAGCACCGCGCAAGTGGCCGCGATGTCGACCAACGCCATCGCCGCGCTGGAGACGGCCGACTTCGCCGCCTTGAGCACCAACGCGATCGCCTCGCTGACGGGCGCGCAGGTCAAGGCGCTGACCACGCAGCAAGTGGTGGCGCTGACCGTCGGCGAAGCCGCCGCGCTGAGCACCGCGCAAGTGGCCGGCCTGTCGAGCGCCAACATCGCCGCGCTGGAAACGGCCGACCTGGCCGCCATCAAGACCGCCGCCATCGCCGCGCTGGGCACCGCGCAGGTCGCCGCGCTGAGCACCACCCAACTCAATACGCTGGCCACCGCCTCGCTGGTCGCGCTGAGCACCGCCGGCATCGCCGCGCTGGGCACCGCGCAAGTGGTGTCGCTGACCGGCAGCCAGCTGGGCTCGCTGACCACCAGCCAGTTCGCCGCGCTGGGCAGCAACAGCATCGCCGCCATCGAGACGGCCGACCTGTCGGGCCTGACCACCAATGAAATGGCGGCGCTGCGCACCGCGCAGCTGGTCGGCCTGAGCGCCAACCAGATCGCCAACCTGTCGAACAACCAGGTCGCCGCGCTGAGCACGGGCGTGATGGCCGCGCTGAGCACCGCCCAGGTGGTGGCGCTGACCACCGGCCAGGCCGGCGCGCTGAGCACCGCGCAAGTGGCCGCGATGTCGACCAACTCGATCGCCGCGCTGGAGACGGCCGACTTCGCCGCCTTGAGCACCAACGCGATCGGCGCGCTGACCGCGGCGCAGATGAAGGCGCTGACCACGCAACAAGTGGTGGCGCTGACCGTCGGCGAAGCCGCCGCGCTGAGCACCGCGCAAGTGGCCGGCCTGTCGTCGACCAACATCGCCGCGCTGGAAACGGCCGACCTGGCCGCCATCAAGACCGCCGCCATCGCCGCGCTGGGCACCGCGCAAGTCGCATCGTTGAGCACGCTGCAACTGAGCACGCTGGCCACCGCCTCGCTGGTCGCGCTGAGCACCGCCGGCATCGCCGCGCTGGGCACCGCGCAAGTGGTGTCGCTGACCGGCAGCCAGCTGGGTTCGCTGACCACCAGCCAGTTCGCCGCGCTGAGCAGCAACAGCATCGCCGCCATCGAGACGGCCGACCTGTCGGGCCTGACCACCAATGAAATGGCGGCGCTGCGCACCGCGCA